>Ga0208015_1000002_pt1 | contig 467220 bp, 407 predicted proteins | sample 26BtaG_FD_184101 | JGI IMG/M metagenome (GOLD analysis project Ga0208015, IMG submission 184101) | Marine viral communities from Cariaco Basin, Caribbean Sea - 26B_WHOI_OMZ_CsCl (SPAdes) (version 2) | ecosystem: Environmental > Aquatic > Marine > Oceanic | place: Caribbean Sea: Cariaco Basin... | reverse complement strand
AGGGCCTCAATGGCAACCTTGGTCTTGAAAGCAATTGTGAATTTTCGTTTTGTTCGTTTCATATTCATAAGTTTAAAGTTAAAAATTTTCAACTTAACTTATGGTCTGAATTTAGGGGAGTATTACAACATTCTCATCAATAAAACGGATTTCTTCAAATTTCACACCCTCATTCTTTAGAATATTTTGCGAAAGTTTTATCAGGGTGCTTGTGTGACTCTTCTCCGGTGATTTTTTTAAAGTGCAATTGATATAAATTACACTAAGACCATTAAAATTCATTTTTACATTTTTTAATATTTATAAAATTTGAGTATTAAAGATACTTAAGATTGAAAACAAAAGCATTAGAAATCAGTGGGTTAACAAATGTTTAAACTTTTTAAATTTGTTTTAAAACAGTCTACCTCGATCTCTTGCCCGGAAATTATAATTGTTTGGGAACTTTAACAGCTGCATCGTCTTTTATGAAGTAAATTTGCCGACTTTAATAATCCCCTCATTTTTACTGCTATGACAAAGCCCAGAATCGCCCTTGTCATTGGAATTATTTGTATTTCAATTTTTCCTATTTTGGTGAAGCTTCAACTTGCTCCACCCATCATTTCTGCATTCTACCGAATGGCCATTGCCGCGGCAGTGGTAGTACCTTTTGCATTGATTTCAGGCAAATTTAAAATACCTTCATTGAAGATTTTTTGGTTGACGGCTCTCTGTGGAGGCATTTTTGCTTTAGATGTTACCGTTTGGAATATCGCCATTCAAGAATCTACAGCCACTCAGGCCACCTTATTGACAAACCTTTCACCAGTTTGGGTGGGCATTGGGGCTTTTTTCTTTTTAAAAAATAAACCTACTGTAAACTTTTGGATAGGGACTGTGGTCGCCATTTTCGGAATGATAACGCTTGTGGGATTTCATTTCTTCTTGAATTTAGATTTCAATTTGGCCTTCATTTTTGCAATTCTTTCAGGTGTTTTTTATGCTATTTATATGTTGGTCAGCAAATTTGTACTTTATGAAGTGGAAGTTTTACCCTTCATAACCTTGAGCACCGTGACTTCAGCAGTTGTTTTGGCAATTCTGAGTTATACATTTAACGAACCCTTTACAGGTTATAGTAATGAAGGTTGGTTGGTGTTTCTAGTTCAGGGAATTGTATGCCAATTGATGGCGTGGCTGCTCTTGGGGTATGCAACGAAACACATGCGTGCTACCCGTGTTTCTGTAAGTCTTTTGGGCCAAGCGGTTTTGACCACATTATTGGCATGGATGTTCATTGGCGAAGAAGTTACCTTTCAAATGTTGATTGGAGGCGTAATCTTGTTGTTCGGTATTTGGATTACCTTTTATGAAAAAAAGATTTTTTCTTACGGAAGGGAAGATAGAGTAGAGGAGATTGAGACCAATTCTGGATCTGGAACTTAACGTTTACTTTATGATGTTGATTAAAATGTTTCAGGTTTACACTAAAGAGAGAGCGTTAAATGTTGATTTGCTTTGATTTAAAACCATGATATTTGTTAGAATCTGTATTTAATGTTTATCTGTGCTTAAAATTGCTTTCCATCCCGCTTATAAATATTCTCTGCCCAAAGGTCACCGTTTTCCAATGGAAAAGTATGAGTTGTTGCCACAGCAACTATTGTATGAAGGCACTTGTGAGAAGGAAAACTTCTTTGAATCTGCAATGCCTTCCAAAGCTGATATACTAGCGGTACATACTACAGACTATTTGGACAGCCTGTTGAATCTGACAATTGATAGGAGAGCGGCACGTAAAATTGGTTTTCCATTATCTAAGGAGCTCATTGAACGTGAAAAAAGGATAGCTCAAGGAACCATAGAAGGATCTGATTATGCCTTGCAATACGGAATTGCCATGAATATTGCAGGAGGCACGCATCATGCCTATACCGATAGAGGTGAAGGTTTTTGTATGTTGAATGATCAGGCGATTGCAGCGAGGTATTTACTGAATAAGTACAGCGAAAATGCTGAGCAGATTGCTTCCCGAGTATTTGACCGTGCAATTCAAAAAATTTTAATAGTAGATCTTGATGTGCATCAAGGAAACGGAACAGCCCAAATTTTCGAAAACGACCCTAGCGTTTTTACTTTCTCAATGCATGGAGCAGGCAATTACCCTTTCAAAAAGGAAAAAAGCGATATAGATATAGCAATTCCAGATGGAAGTGGCGATGACATCTACCTTCAGAAATTGAAAGAAACCTTACCTAGATTAATCAAAGAGCAAAATCCTGATTTTATTTTTTACCTAAGTGGCGTGGATATTTTGGAAACGGATAAACTTGGGAGACTAAATTGTACGGTGGAAGGCTGCAAAGAACGCGATCGCTATGTCTTACAGATGTGCAAAGATTTGAATATTCCTGTTCAAGTTAGCATGGGAGGCGGTTATTCTCCCGAAATAAAAATCATTATTGATGCTCATGCCAATACTTTTAGATTGGCTCAAGGGATTTATTTTTAATCAATAGGAAATACGATAACAGATTAAGACTCTTTTTTAGAAATTATCCAAAAAAGAGAGTATAAGTCTTCTCCCGCTGTCTTTATCTAGATGTGGCTAAATATGTCCTTCAACAATAGACTACAGATTTCGAACTAAAGTAAAAGATAAAGTCCCATTTTTATTTTCCAATACGGCATTTCCGATTCGAAATATTCGAAATACGGTTTTAATGCATCGGGGTCTTCAAGTTTTTCCTTTGCCGTTTTGATCTTTTCAACTTCTTCTGAAGAAATAAATCGATTGAGGTTGATTTCTATTCCATCTTCGTGCATTTTTATAAAATGTCCGTAAACTGCATCTTGAGTAAGTCCACGTCTTTCGGCAATTTCAGCTGGAGAGAGATTTTCCTTGGAATACAGATTGTAGCTCCGTTGATGGGTTGGAATATCGGTTTCCGAATTATCCAAATGCCGATTGATAACTTTTAGGAATTCATCCGCGTATTTTTCCAACTTTGTTTCACCCACTCCTGAAACTTGTGCAAATTCTATTCGGGTTCGAGGTTTTTTGTGTTCCATATCCTCCAAAGCCGCATCGCTGAATACAATATATGCCGGCATTCCTAAATCATTCGCTAATTTTGAACGAAGGGTTCTTAATTTCTCGAACAGATCAGCGCGTTTGCGAGGAATTTTTTCCAGCTTTACTTTTTCCACCTCCTGAATAATATTTGCCAAACGCACATTTTTATTCTCAAACAATACTTTTTTTGCTTGAGGGGTCAATAACAATCGGCCGTTCTCATGGAAATGTATCTGTAAAATTCCTTGATTTAAAAGTTGAATAACATATTGTTGTAAATCCCGCCACGCAATATCCTTTGCAGCACCAAAAGTTTTAAGGTTTTGATACCCTTTGTCATAAACCTGGGCATTTTGTGCGCCACGCAATACGTCCAAAACCATTCCCAAGGCTTCTTGTTCTTTTAATCGAGCCACGGCAGAACACACTTTCTGGGCGATTAGGGTGCCGTCAAAATATTTTGGTGGGGTTTTGCAGATATCACAATTCCCGCAGTCTTCCAGAATATGTTCTCCAAAGTATCCGAGTAATACTTTTCTTCTACAGCTTAAGGCTTCCGCAAATTGTTGCATCCTTTCAAGCTTTGCTAATTGATAGGATTCGGTTTCTGTACCTTCAGCAAATTTCCGAAGCATAATCACGTCGGCAAAACTGTAAAATAGAATTGTATGAGAAGCGAGGCCATCTCTTCCGCTACGTCCAATTTCTTGATAATAGCCTTCAATGTTTTTGGGCATATTATAATGAATCACCCAGCGGACATTGCTTTTATCGATTCCCATACCAAATGCTATTGTGGCAACAATGATTGGCGTTCGATCATTTACAAAATTATCTTGAATTTTATTTCTTTCTTCCGCGGTAAGCCCAGCATGATAAGCTTCCGCATTATAGCCTTTTGCCTTAAGGGTTGCTGCTAATTTTTCAGTACTTTTTCTACTTAGACAATAGATAATTCCACTTTGTAGACCACGCTTTGCGAGGAAATTGAAGATCTGCTTATTTCGGTTTTGGCCTGGTCTTACATCAATATAGAGATTTGGCCTGTCAAAAGATGCTATAAAAGTTTTTGCATTGGGGATGGCAAGTTGAGATGCAATATCTTCTCGAGTAGGACGATCTGCCGTGGCCGTGAGTGCAATCAACGGAATGTTTTGAAACTGTTGTTTCAGGCTTTTAAGTTGTGTATAAGCTGGGCGGAAGTCATGTCCCCAGCTTGAAATACAATGAGCCTCGTCCACCGCGAATAGACTTATTTCAATGGAACCTAAAATGTAATTTAACTGCGGAAGACTTTCAGGAGCCACATATAATAATTTCAATTTACCATTTTGGAGGTTATTTAAAACCTGTTGCTGCTCTTCAAAAGGCTGTGAACTATTGAAAAACGAAGCGGCTATTCCATTAGCTCTTAAGGAGTCTACTTGATCTTTCATTAGGGCTATTAGTGGAGAAATGACAATTGCCGTCCCTTCCAAGGCCAATGCAGGCAATTGAAAACATAACGATTTTCCACCGCCAGTGGGCATGATGGCCAAAGTATCATTTTGATTTAAAACGTTCATGATTATTTCCTCTTGGTTATCAAGGAAATGATCATACCCAAAATGAGTTTTTAGAAGATTTTTTATTTTAGATTGTTGGATTTCTATTGTGGCTTGCATGCTGGTAAAAATAAGGATAATAGTAACGCTTCTTTCTTTTTTAGACCCCAATTCCGAACTTGCTTTTCGTCTTTAATTGCTAAAACTCGTGTATACTTTTCAAAAATTAAAATATGATACTTAAAATCACTTAGCAATATAATTTGCTCCAATACACATCTGGGACTGGAGAAATATTCTTTATTGGGCAGTGTGCTAACTGTATAATAGGAGTCATTGCTGCAACTATTTATATAAATAAAAACAATAAGCATGATTCGGAATTGAAATTAATATAAAGAAAAAATAATAATCCTCGGCCCGCCCAGATATTAATCGTATTTCGATATCCAAGCGGATCCGAGGACCCTATTTTCACTTACTCAACATCAACAACTCATTATAAAAAACCTCGGTAATGTAATGTTTGGTGCCTTCTTTGTCTTCCCAAGATCTGTTGGTCAATTTACCCTCAATGGCTATCTCTTTGCCTTTTGTTACATAGCTCTCTACTATTTTAACCAGTTTTCCATTGACTACGACATTGTGCCAATAGGTTCGATCCACCTTTTTTCCTTCTTTGTCCTTGTAACTATCATCCGTGGCCATTGAAAATTTGGCGATTTGGGTGCCATTGGCAAAAGTTACTATTTCTGGGTCTTGACCCAATCTGCCAATCAACTGTACTTTGTTTCTAAGTGCGTTCATGATTTCAAAATTTAATGATTAAACAATTGATACTATCGAAATTCATATTATTCGACAGGACAAACTTAAAACAGCTTCCAAATGATATTCGGTTATTAATTATTTACATGCATTTGTATACGCTTGTAACCGTTTGAAAACGCGTATATCCATTATTTTACAGGGTTTGTAGCCAAATTCTATTTTCCAAAATTTTCATGAAACATTCGTCCCATTTAATGAAAATTTGCAATAGAGCCACATCGGCAGTGAATGTTGTTAAAGTAATGAATCATTTTTCATACAGTTTAAAGCCAATTTGTATTTTAAAATGCGAAGAGGCTTTTTCCTATTACATCCTCATTACAATTTTGTAATTTTACACCTCCTCCACACAATGGCAAAACCTGTTGACTCCTCTTTAAAATCTTTTACTGATCATGCGCTGGACACTTAAACCCAAACCGGATTCCCAGAAAGTTATTTCTCTTTCGAAAGAACTAAATGTTGAACATATCATTGCTTCACTTTTGGTTCAACGCGGGATTGAATCTTATGAGGAGGCCAAGAAATTCTTTAGACCAAGTTTGGAAGATCTACATGATCCATTTCTCATGAAAGATATGGACAAGGCGGTTGTTCGCATTGAAAATGCCATCAAGAACGGAGAAAATATCCTCGTATATGGAGATTATGACGTTGATGGAACTACCAGTGTTGCATTGGTTTCCTCATATTTGAGAAGTTATTATCCGAATGTTTCCACCTATATCCCAGATAGGTATGATGAAGGCTATGGAGTATCATACAAGGGAATTGATTTTGCCCACGACAATGATTTTACACTCATAATTGCATTGGATTGCGGTATAAAAGCTATAGAAAAAGTTGCTTATGCCAGCGAAAAAGGAATTGATTTTGTAATCTGCGATCACCACAGGCCAGGGAAAGAAATTCCGGATGCCGTTGCGGTACTTGATCCGAAACGTGAGGATTGCGATTATCCGTACGACGAACTTTGTGGATGTGGTGTTGGTTTTAAATTGTTGCAGGCCCTTGGAGGAAGAAGAGGTTTGGGCATTAAAGACCTCATCTTATATCTCGATTTAGTTGCCACCGCTATTGCCGCAGATATAGTGCCCATTACTGGTGAAAATCGAATTCTTGCATATTATGGGCTCAAAGTGATCAATAATAATCCTAGAATAGGGATTAAGGCAATTCTGCAAGAGGTCAAAAAAGATAGTCTAACCATTACAGATGTAGTTTTTATCATTGCCCCTAGAATTAACGCAGCGGGAAGGATGAAGCATGGTATTCACGCGGTCAATTTGTTAACCGAATCCAACCTAGAAAGAGCAAAAACTTTTGCCTCAGAAATAGAGACCTATAATACGGATAGACGTGCTACGGATAAAGATATAACTGCCCAAGCACTGGCGCAGATTATTCAAAATAAGGAGGAGGAGAGAAAAACTACAGTAGTATATCATGAAAGCTGGCATAAAGGCGTGATTGGTATTGTGGCCTCGCGCCTAACCGAGACTTATTATAGACCTACCTTGGTTTTTACTAGAAGTGGGGAAAAATTGGCCGCATCTGCCCGTTCTGTAGCTGGTTTTGATGTATATAACGCACTAGAGAGTTGTGCTGCGCATATAGAGCAATTCGGAGGTCATAAATATGCCGCTGGGCTGACCTTATTAGAAGAGGATTTTGAAAATTTTAAAAATGAATTTGAGAAAGTCGTCTCTCAATCTATCGAACCTAGACTCCTTACACCTGAAATTAAAGTGGATTCCGAAATAAATCTAGAGGATATAACACCAAAGCTTTTCAGGATTATAAAACAATTTGCTCCTTTCGGTCCTGGTAATATGGCGCCTGTTTTTATGACTTCCAATCTAATGGATACCGGGTATGGAAAATGTGTAGGTGCAGATGATAGCCATCTTCGACTAGTAGTGACCCAAGGACCGTTATCTAAACAATTTACTTGTATTGGATTTGGAATGGGAGAAAAATTCGAGATTGCGTGTGGAGGAAGACCTTTTAAAGCTGTTTACTCAATTGATGAAAACGAATGGCAGGGAAATGTCAGCCTTCAGCTGCGATTGAGAGATGTTAGGGGATGATTGTTTTTTAGCAATTCCTCCACTCAATTAGGATTGTAATTTTTAAGTTCAAACTTTTCACCATCAAAAACTCCATAAGAATAGTGATTGATCCAGTCTCCCAAGTTGAAATAGGTGGAATTTGTTCCTACCTCAATTTCCATAGGTAGATGACGATGGCCAAATATAAAATAGTCGAAATGTTTGGTTTCCAGCTTTCGTTTTGAATACTGTGCAAGCCATTCTTTGTCTTCTCCTAAAAACTCCTTGTCCTCATCTCCAGAAATCAATTTGTTTTTTACGGAAAGATGTTGCGCCAATCGAACGCCTATATCTGGGTGCAACCATCTATAAAACCATTTTGAAACAGGGTTTGTAAACACCTTTTTCATTCTTTTATAACCTTTGTCACCCGGACCTTTTCCATCACCGTGGCCAATAAAAAAATGTTTATTGTTGAACACAAATTCTTTAGGATCATGATATACGGGAATGTTCAGTTCTTTTTCAAAATAATCGTGCATCCATAAATCATGGTTTCCCACAAAAAAATGAATTTGAATTCCACTATCCCGTAATTCTGCCAATTTTCCAAGAGTTCTTACGAAACCTTTTGGAACGACCGTTTTATACTCGAACCAGAAATCGAAAAGATCGCCTAGAAGGAAAATAACTTCTGCCTCCTGCTTAATCTCATCGAGCCATTTCACAAAAATCTTTTCCCGAGGAAGGCTTTCAGCCAGTGTGGGCGCTCCAAGATGGTTGTCACTGGAGAAATATATTTTTTTACCTTTAGGAATTTGCATTGGGCAAAGATAGTGAAAGTGAAGGGTTGGCGTGTTTAGATATTAGGTCTAGAAATATCGAATTTAAATTATTTAGGGAATTAATTCAATTATCTGCCGCATACCATTCCGCAAAACTACTTTCGGTTTCTTGAAGTTTTAATGAATGCAAGCTGATGTTTTGTGGAAGTCGATCCTTTATTTTTTCGGAAAAATCTAGTACCATCATTTCACTGGTTGGCTGATAATCTACTAACAAAACGCTATGGCCACGATCACTGAGTTCCTTAGCCAATTCTACGTGAGGCGTATTTTTGTTGAAAACTGTAGCATGATCAAACACATCTACAATTTCTTCTTTAACAATCTTTTTTAGATCGCTAAAGTCAATGACCATCCCGAATTTCACATTGCTCTTATCATCAATAGGCTTCCCGATGACAGTTACCGAAAGCTTATAGCTATGACCGTGTACATTTCGGCATTTACCGTCATATCCATAAAGAGCGTGACCGGTTTCAAAGGAGAAAATCTTGGTAATTCGTATTTGTTTCATTTTGACAATTCTGGATTGCAAAGATACTCTTTTGATGGAAATATATTTTTTCAAAAATGTGACGATTTCTAGATTATATTTGTCGACTTTTCAAAAAAAAAATTATGGCTGAGGAACTTTTTATTCAATTGGAATTTGCTGAAAATCCAATGTTTGAGATTATTATTGATGATCTGCTCCAAAAAAAATTCAGCATTGTGGACGGTTTTTTTAATTCTGAAGAGGTTGAGGTGCTACGGAATTCACTTTTGGCAAAATATGATGCAGATAGATTTAAAAAATCGGCAATGGGCAATCGCACCAATGAAGAAATAGATAAAACCATAAGAGGGGATTTTATACTGTGGATGGATGAAAACAATGCCAATGAAGCAGAGAAACTTTTCTTTGACAGGATCAATGAATTGGTTGATTATCTTAACCGCACATGTTTTTTGGGAATCCTTCAAAAGGAATTTCATTATGCGGTCTATCCAAAAGGTACCTTTTATAAGCGTCATCTAGATACTTTTCAAAATGATGATCGTAGAAAATTATCTATTGTGTGTTATTTGAATGAAGATAATTGGTTATCGCAAAACGGGGGGGAATTGACACTATATACTGAAAACGAAACTGTGGATTTGTTGCCTTTGCCGGGAAGGATAGTTGTTTTCGAAAGTCAGATACTTGAGCACGAGGTCAAAGTGGTAAAAGCTTCTGAAAGATTAAGCATTACGGGTTGGTTAAAAACCAGATAGGTTCGGAAATCGAGTATTGTTTTTTGTGTTACTGGGAAGGTAAATCCTAAGACAAAATTCTTCGGAATTTTAAAAAATTTTGGAAAAAAACGGAGAAGTTATTTTTAGAATTTCAATTTGTTTGAAAGCCTAACTTATCGTTTTTTCAATTTCTGATAAATTACTACGGCAATAACTAAAACCGCCAAAATCAGGAACAAGCCTGGACCTCCAAGAAATTTTAACCAATCCATATTTTAGATTTTTTGAGCGTTCAATATTTTAAAGATGGCTCTACTTCGTAAAAATATCAATTTTCAACGAGAGGAATATATTTTCTCCAGAATTTTATAATCAGCGCAACTCCTCTGTACGCCACCCAAACTGTAAGCGCCACCCAAATGCCCACTAAGCCCCATTCCATATATTTAGAAAAATATAGCATTGGAATGAAACCAAAAAAGGTAGCTCCTAAAAGAACGTTCCGTAGATATCCCATTTCTCCAAGACCTTTAAATATAGAGTCAAGTGTAAAAGCAAAGGCATTAAAGGGAAGACATATCAACACCATAAAGAACATGGAGTAGAAAATTGACAGCACCTTTTCATCTTGATTAAATAAGTGTCCCAAAGGTTCATAGAGGAACATTCCTAAAACTACTAGTATAGATGCAACTCCAAGATTATATAAATTCACCCTCTTTGTAAGTTGCCATAAAGCGCTGTAATTTTTTTCGCCTAGGAGTTTTCCGCCCAAGATATTTCCTGCAGCGCCATAACCATCAAGAAAAAAGGCCGTGAATATCCAAATATTAAATGCAATTGTATGGGCGGCCACATATTCTTTCCCCAGGGCAGCAGCTTCGCGAGTGGCCAATATCAATGCAATATTTAAGGCTACAGATCTCAGAAAAAGGTTGAAGCTCATGGAAATGAGGCGCCTTATTTCGGGATGCAACGGAAACTTTAATCGAAGTGAAATTTGTGTTTTCTTAAAAAGTAGAACAAGCGCCAATATTGCCATTATTGCTTGAGATATAAGACTTGCCCAAGCGGCTCCTACTATTCCTAACGGTTGGATGTATCCATCAATTCCATATACCAAGGCGAAATCAAGACCTATATTTAGGCCGGCACCTATTGCCGCGATTATCATGGGCCAAAAAGTATTTTGTAAACCACGAAAAATCCCGAATACTGCAAAGGTGAAAAGAGTTAGCGGAAAACCCCATACTCGAATATTATAGTAAGCTATACTGAAGTCCAATACAATCCCTTCGGCATTCATTGAAGTGAAAATTTCCTCAACAAAAAAATAGGTGGAGAATAAGACGATAATGCTAAGGCCAATGTTGAAGTAAATTGCCTGAGCAGGAAAATTGTGTAAATCTTCCAGTTTCCCAGCTCCCAGATTTTGAGAGATAATGGTAGAAATTGCACTTCTGGTTTGTCCTAGAATCCAAATCAAAGCAGATAAAAAAGCGCCAACAATCCCAACGGCCGCAAGAGATTCAATTCCGTAATCTTGGAGATTTCCTACAATTGCCGCATCCGTCGCTGAAAGCACGGGTTCTGCGATCCCGGCAATAATAGCTGGAATAGCCAATTGTTGAATTCGTTTAAAAGAAATATCTGTGGCGCGCATAAAATGTGCAAAATTACAGAATACTATTCTTTAGGGAGTAAATTAATTGGTTTAGAAATTCAAATGGAAGTTAAACAGGAACACAGCGTCCTTATTTTAAAAATCGATATCAAAATGTAACTGTATTTAAGGAATATTGTGTTGTTGTGGGCATCTTAAAGAGGGAATAAATGAAAGGATATTTAGAAATCTGGCAAAAACCTTATAATTATCAATTTAAATAGTGGAACAGCATCGATTTAGAAATTTAGAATTCAAAGAAGAACATTCATATAACCTTCAAGTTTAGTTATCTTAGATTTGAAATTTAAATAGTGAGTATGAACAATATTTTGGTTCCAGTTGGCGCATCGAACAATTCGATTAGCAATTTGCAATACGCTATAGATTTGGCCGAACAAATTGGTGGACGTGTTTATGTGGTATCGGTGTTTCAGGATTTTTCGAGAGTCGGCGCACTTTCTAGATTAAACACCTTTTTTAAGGAAGAAGCTCAGGAGCATCTAGAAAAAATTTTGTCCAAGGTTGATAAAAGGCAAGTTTCTGTTGCGGCCTTTCCCATTCAAGGAAAAGTCTTCGACGGAATAAGGCAAATGAATGAAAAAGTTCATATTGACTTAATGATTTTGTCTCCACGTAGTAATTCTATAAAAGAGGAAGTGTTTTTAGGTAAAACTTCTGGGAAATTATTAAAACAGACCAATATTCCTATATTGATAGTGCCGGAAGGAGCTAAATTTACCATTCCGAAAACCATGTTGATGGCTTTCAAAAATGGCAATTTCCAACATGATTTTCTTTTGGATCCTGTTCATGAGTTTGTAGACAATTTTGGAACAGAAGTGCATGTTCTGCACGTAGAAACGCCCGAAACGTCAGTAAACATGAAGAAGGTCACGGAAAATCTGAAATCGTTTATAAACTCGTATACCCTGATTGAAGCTGCAACAACCTTTCAAGGAATCTTACTTCATTTTGAAAAATTTCAACCAGATATGCTATGTGTCGTGAGGAGAAAACGAGGGTTTTTTAAGAAGATGTGGGAAAAGAATGAAATCCATAAGCGTGAATTCAATACCAATAAACCATTATTGGTTCTTCCTGTTCAGGATTAGAACCCAATTCCTTTCATGCTATAAGCGAGGTTTTTCCGAGCAAAATTTGGCTGAAAATACTGTCTAAATTTTTTCAATATTCCCGTTGCATTTATAAGCAAGAAAAAACTATCTTTGCACCTGCCTAACCGAAAGGCTAGGAGATTCAAAAATGGGGCAATGTTTTCACCCCTATATAATTAAAAAATAAACAGTTATATAAATGTCACAAGTTACAGGAAAAGTTGCTCAGATCATCGGCCCGGTAGTTGACGTTGCGTTTGACAGCGGCGCCGAACTTCCAAAAATATACGACTCCTTGGAGGTTAACAACAATGGAAACCTATTGGTTCTTGAAGTTCAATCTCATATTGGAGAGCATATGGTCCGAACCATATCAATGGACTCCACGGATGGACTTAGCCGGGGAACGGATGCGGTAGCCACTGGTGCTCCCATACAAATGCCGATTGGCGAAGAAGTTTACGGTCGACTTTTCAACGTAATTGGTGATGCCATTGACGGAATTGGAAATTTGCCAAAGGCTGGAAAAGATGGACTTTCTATTCACCGAGATGCTCCAAAATTCGAGGATCTTTCAACTTCAACCGAAGTACTATTCACTGGAATTAAAGTAATTGATCTTATTGAACCTTATGCAAAAGGTGGAAAGATTGGTCTTTTCGGTGGTGCAGGTGTAGGAAAAACCGTACTTATCCAAGAGTTGATCAACAACATTGCAAAAGGACACGGTGGACTTTCAGTATTTGCCGGAGTGGGAGAGCGTACTCGTGAAGGAAATGACCTTCTTCGAGAAATGCTTGAATCTGGAATTATCCGTTATGGTGACGAATTTTTGAAATCCATGGAATCTGGTGGATGGGATCTTTCTAAGGTAGATAAAGAAGCCATGAAAGAATCTAAAGCTACTTTTGTTTTTGGACAGATGAACGAACCACCTGGAGCACGTGCTCGTGTAGCTCTTTCAGGATTGACTATTGCAGAATATTTCCGTGATGGTGCTGGAGAGGCTCAAGGGAAAGACGTTCTTTTCTTCGTTGACAATATTTTCCGATTTACACAAGCAGGTTCAGAGGTGTCCGCACTTCTTGGACGTATGCCATCGGCTGTAGGGTATCAGCCTACCTTGGCCTCAGAGATGGGTGCGATGCAAGAGCGTATTACTTCCACCAAAAGAGGATCTATTACATCTGTACAGGCGGTTTACGTTCCTGCGGATGACTTAACGGATCCAGCACCGGCAACAACTTTTGCCCACTTGGATGCTACAACTGTACTTTCTCGTAAGATTGCAGAGCTTGGTATTTATCCAGCTGTGGATCCATTGGATTCTACATCGCGAATTCTTACTGCAGATGTTTTGGGTAATGAGCATTACGACTGTGCACAAAGAGTAAAAGAACTTTTACAACGATATAAAGAACTTCAAGATATTATTGCTATTCTTGGAATGGAGGAACTTTCCGAAGAAGATAAGTTGGCTGTAAACCGCGCACGTCGAGTACAGCGTTTCTTATCTCAACCTTTCCACGTAGCAGAACAGTTTACTGGGATTCCTGGAGTGTTAGTTGATATTAAAGAAACAATCAAAGGATTTAACATGATTATGGATGGCGAATTGGATCATCTTCCAGAAGCGGCCTTTAACCTTAAAGGAACTATTGAGGAAGCTATTGAAGCCGGAGATAAAATGCTGGCCGAAGCCTAAAACAAGTTCAGGCTTGTGAAATCAGTTTTACTCATACCTAATAACTCATAACTAGAAAAGATGTATTTAGAAATAGTAAATCCCGAAGCATCCTTAGTATCTGGAGAAGTGGAAAGTGTAACCGTTCCGGGTGTGGAAGGAGAGTTTCAAATGCTTAACAACCACGCGCCTATAGTTTCAGTTCTTGAAGCAGGGAAAGTGAAATTTCGTGGCAACCCAACAATTGCCGAAGCTTTTAGAAATAGATTCACTCAAGAAGGCGATAAATGGGTATTCCACATAAAAGGTGGAACCGTGGAATGCAATAACAATCGAGTAATGATTCTAGCAGATTAAAAACTGAATTAGCGTATATATTAAAATGTCTCCTTAATTGGGGACATTTTTTTTGATTTGAAATTATTTTATTTCTATTCTAAAAATCTGGATATTTGATTTCCTAAGAATATACATGGGTCAAAACCAAATATTAATATCTCAAGAGGACAGACCTTGGTGGCAAAGAATACTGGCGGCCTTTTTCTTTACGGCAACTGTGATCTTCTTGCTCAATTCGCTATCTTTTTTCAATATCCATAATCATCAAATGATGAATAGTTCCATGGCTACTTTAAAGCTTGCCATCCTTTCATTCTCTGTAGGGGTTGGATTTTCCGGAACTCAGGAGCATCATTTTGATCTAGAAGAAAGGAGATTCAAAACCCTATTTTGCGTTGGTGTAATCAAATTGGGGAAATGGAAACCTTTTGAAAATTTGGAGTATATTTCAGTATTTAGAAACGATTCCAAAGGGATTTTTGAAATAAATTTATGGTATAATCGAAATAAGCGTTTTAATATTTCTGTATATGATGAAGAAGAAGATGCCTTATTTTTTGGAAAAGAGGTAGCGCAGAAACTCAGTGTCGGACTTTTGGATGCTACCGATCCCTATAATTCCAAATGGGTAATAGATTAGATTTTTCTTAATTCAGAACTTAGAATATACCTTATAAATTAAGGATAGTATACTAGTTCAATTTATCTGTCAATTTTTTAAAGGTCTTCTTTGGATCTTTATGATCATATAAAATTCCATATACAGCATCGATTATTGGAGTTTTGGCCTTTTTCTTACCTTTTTGTTGATTGAGTTCATATGCGCTTTTTGTGGCATAATAACCCTCTGCAACCATGCTTAGTTCCATTTGTGCGCTTTTAACGGTGTAGCCTTTGCCTATCATTGTGCCGAACAACCTGTTTCGACTAAAGATAGAATATCCCGTAACCAATAAATCTCCCAGGTAGGCCGAATCATTGATGTCCCTTTTCATTTTATGGACTTTCTTTACGTATTTTTTCATCTCACGAATAGCATTGCTCATCAAGACGCTTTGAAAATTATCTCCATATCCAAGACCATGAGCTATACCAGCGGCCACTGCATAGATATTTTTCAACATTGCGGCATATTCCGTTCCTAAAACATCATCACTAGTTGTACATTTTATATAATCACTTCGGAGTGCATTGGCCATTATTTCTGCCTTTTCACTATCGGCACTGGCTATAGTAAGATAAGAAAGTCGGCCGAGCGCCACTTCCTCAGCGTGGCAAGGTCCAGAAATTACACCGATATTATTAAACGGTACTTTATAAAAAGTATTGAAATGATCGCCAACAATTAAACTTGTTTCTGGAACAATACCTTTAATGGCGGAGAAAACAATTTTATCTTCCAAAGAAACAGTAAGCTTTTCCAATTCTTGTTGAAGGAAGGCGGAGGGGATTGCAAAGATTAAATAATCTGCAGCGGTTACGGTTTCATTAATGTCATTGCTGAGTTCAAGTTGCTCAAGGTCAAATTCCACAGAGCTTAAGTAGTTGGGATTGTGGCCGTGTTTTTTAATGAACTCCAAAGCTTCCTCACTTCGCATATACCAATTTACTTCTTCGAGGTTTTCGCAAAGCATTTTTACAATTGCCGTAGCCCAGCTTCCACCACCTAACACTGCAAATTTCTTATTCTTTGTCATTCAATTAAATCTTTTAAGCATTGATCCAACTTTTCAAGACATGAGTCGGATTAAATCAAAATTACGTATTTCATTTTTAAAACTTTGGCAATAGATTGGAATACCTAGAAAATACTATATAATAATTATAGCTCTATCGCTATTGAACAAAGGTCTTGCAGACGGATTGGTAGATTCGAAAGGGATATTATTTATAGAAGTTCATATGGTCCGCATATTTCCAGACCCCAAGAGGTAACATAGGCCGAATATCCTTCTTATCCTTTATTGCTTTGCGAATAAATGTGGATGATAATTCTATAATCGGAGCATTCACTTTCATTATATTTTTGTGGCCATCAAATTGGGTCTCCACCACTCCTTCTGAAATACGAGGATAAACATAGATTGAATAACGATCTAAAATCACTTCATAATTCTTCCATTTATGCAGACTTTTCAGGTTGTCCTCTCCCATGATTAAACAGAAGTTGTTTTTAGGGTATTTTTCCTCCAAATGTGCCAAAGTATTCACCGTATAATTAGGTTGCGGCAATCGGAACTCCACATCGCTCGCTTTTAAATTTGGATACTCCTCAATGGCCAACTCTACCATTGCCAACCTATGGTAATCTTCCAAAAGGGATTTTTTCTTTTTTAAGGGATTATGAGGCGTAATAACAATCCAAATCTCGTCCAAATCACTGTATTCAGACATATAGTTGGCAATTATCAAATGTCCAATGTGGATCGGATTGAAGGTGCCGAAATAAAGTCCTATTTTTTTAGATGAAGTGATGATGGGTAGGGGGTTTTAAATTGCTATTCCTTTTTTATAAATTCTTCCACCAAATCGTGAGCTTCTTTAAGCGCGGTTTCGAGATCGTGATTTTTGATTATATGATCAAATTGTGGCGCCGTTGCTAGTTCAACCGAAGCTTTTGCGATTCGCATATTTATTCTATCCTCGCTTTCTGTTTTGCGCTTTTTAAGACGGATCTTTAATTCATCAATACTTGGCGGTTTTACAAAGACAGCCAGTGTTTTTTCTGGATACTTCTTTTTAATACGAAGTCCGCCCACAACGTCAATATCGAAAATTACGTTTTTTCCGTGACTCCAGATTCGTTTTACTTCAGATTTCAAGGTGCCATAGAAATTATCACGATATACCTCTTCCCATTCCAGAAAGTCATCGTTTTTGATATGTTGTTTGAATTCCTTTAGCGAAATAAAGTAATAATTTTCACCATGCTTTTCATCTCCTCTGGGTTCTCTAGAAGTACAAGAAACAGAAAATTCAAGGTTTAAGTCCTTTTGGTTCAGTAAATGCTGTACGATTGTCGTTTTTCCACTGCCAGATGGCGCTGAAAAAACGATCAGTTTTTCGCCTGTTTGTGAATCCATTTAATTTTTTAATATTTGGTTGGGGATATTATTATTTATTCAGTTAAAGAACATTGAGAGCTTGTTCTTTAATCTTCTCTAGTTCATCCTTCATTTGCACCACAAGTTGTTGCATGGAGGCGTAATTGGCCTTACTTCCAATGGTATTGATCTCACGACCGATTTCTTGAGTGATAAAACCCAATTTTTTTCCGTTGGAATCTTTAGACTTGATAGTTTCCTCAAAGTATTCCAGATGATTTTTCAATCGGACCTTTTCTTCGGTGATATCATATTTTTCTAAATAATAAACCATTTCTTGCTCAAAACGGTTTTCATCTACTTTTTCTTGAATGTCTGAAATAGCTTTTCTAAGTCTTTCTTTTACGGCAGGAATCCTCTCAGGGTCCACAGCAATAACGTCATCCAGCAATTTTGCTATCCCATTAATTCGTTCTAAAAAATCCTTTTCAAGAACCCTTCCTTCATCACTGCGATATTTGTTTATCTCCTTTAACGCTTTGTCTATTCCTTTTAGGATCGTCTTATATTCCTTTTCGTCTATTTCTTCTCTTTCCGTTTTTAGAGCATCGGGCATTCTTACTGCCATTTTCAGTAGTTCTACGGGATCGCCATTCACAACATTGGCCAATTGTTTTATGTATTGTTTTACAACAATTTCGTTCAGCTGCGTTGTGGTTGCTTCTCCAGTAACTTCAATATAGATAGAGAAATCAATTTTTCCTCTTTGAAGTGATTTTGCTAATATATCTCGTATTTCAAGCTCTTTTTCGCGGTAGGCTGATGGTATTCTTGTGTTGAGGTCCAGGCCTTTGCTGTTTAAAGATTTGATTTCTATTGTAATGGTTTTGGATGGCAATTGAATAACTTCTTTGCCATATCCGGTCATGGATTGGATCATATTCCTATAAAATTGAAGCGCAAAGGTAACAAATTAGTCTTTAGCCAATAGCGGACTCTATTGAAGAGTATTTGCAAGGCGTTAAACTTATTTCATACCCAGCTCCAGATTGTAATGTTTATTTTTCATTTAAAAATGTTAATGCTCTTTCTTCACTATAATATAACTCATTTGTTTTATGAAACCCAACATGACCGCCATATTCCGGCGTTTCTAAATAAAGAGATTTTATTTTTTCGGCCAGTTTATATGGATAACAGTTCTTGGAAAGAAAGCTGTCGTTTTTTGCATTTAAAAGGTAAATTGGAATTTTAATATTCGGAAGAAATTGTAGGCTGCTATTTTTCTCATAATAGTCATAAGCATCTCTAAACCCATGTGCAGGTGCAGTATAGTAATTATCAAAATCCAATAGGGAATTGATTTCCTTAAAATCAACGAGCTTTTTTTCTGGGAATTGCGCAGCTTTTATTTTATATTTCTTCCGAAGATTATTTAAAAATGAATGTCGATAGACCCAATTTTCAAATTGGTTTAGAGCTTCTAAAGACCCTTCTAAATTAAGTGGTGTTGAAATTGCAACAGCCTTTTTTATTTCCTTCGGAATAGAATTTCTTTCTCCAAGGTATTTTATAAGCATATTTCCGCCAAGACTGAATCCAAGCAGTGCAATTTCTTGATATTTATCTTGTTCCAAAATAGATTCTAACAACGCATGCAAATCCTCCGTTCTTCCAGCATTATAAGAACCATAGCTTAGGTTTGGTGTTCCGCTACATCCTCGATAATTCATTGCGGCAGTGTCCCATCCATTTAAATTGAGGATCTTAGCTTGACTTTTGATATAAGTTCTGTTTGCATTTCCTTCCAGCCCATGAAGTAAAATTGTTACTTTTTGTGAAGGTTTATCGCTGTATGACCAATCGATGTCTATAAAATCTTTGTCAGCCAAAACGAGCCGATGCCTTTTCTGTTCCAGTTTTGGGGTAGGTCTTATTTTGGCAGAATAAATAGTTGAGAAATGTCCATTTCTAAAAGGAAAACCAGGATTGTATGGATTGTTTACTAATGGCATGTGTTCAAATTAACTTTAACAGAAACTAAACAAATTTACTATGCTTGCATAATAAAAGTAGCCTAAATTTGCATAAAATTTTTCAGAATGTATACAAAAGAATTTGATATCCGATGGAGTGATGTTGATGCTAACCGCCACTTGAGGAATAGCGCCTATATTGATTATATGAGCCATACCCGTATGAGTTTCATGATGGAAAACGGCTTGGACCAAAAGCACTTGGTGGATTTTAATCTGGGTCCTGTTGCATTTTATGAACACATTTATTATTTCCGGGAAGTTTTTCCTGGGAAACCCGTGAGAGTTTCACTTCAATTGAAAGGAATTTCGGAAGATGGTATGTATTTTCAATTTCTTCATAATTTTTACGATGAAAACGGAAAGAACTTTGCCCGGTGCGAGATGATGGGTGGTTGGATAGATATGAATGCAAGGAAACTAACGGGGCTTCCCAAAGAGGTTCTGGATAAATTTCTTGCCTTTGAAAAATCGGAAGATTTTAAAATAATATCCAAAGAGGATACTAGAAAATTCGGTCAGCGCCCACAAGACTTAAAATCAATTTAGGTATCTAAAGGAAGTCTGGCTTTCGGATTTCTTGTTGATAAAAATACTCCGAAAAAAATCAAACACGCCGCGCCAATGCGAAGGGCATTTAGACTGTCTGCACCTACCAAGACAGCGAATGTGGTAGCAACTACCGGTTGTAGATAAATAAATACGCCCACCGTTGATGGACTGAGTTGTTTCAGCGCAAAAATATTGAAAAGATAGGTTAGAAATGTAGTGGCAACTATTACAAAGAGCATACTTCCAACATCTGAAAGACTTAAATTTGTCCACTCTACTTCCATAAATTCTGAATATCCAATCGGGAAATTGATGCAAACTGCGATAAGAAAGAAATACTTTAAAATTGTAATCGGTTTGTATTTTGACACCAAGGGTTTTACCAAAATCAAATAAAAAGAATAAGAAATGGCGTTGAGAACAAAAAGCAAATTGCCCAAAGGAATATTTGGTGCGTTCTCTTGAGTTTTTTCTTGAAAAAGAATTAGCACTAATGCGCCTGAAAGTCCAAATACAATTCCAAATGTTTTTACCCAGGTAATCCGTTCCCGCAGGATCAAAGCAGTTAACAATAATAAAAGTACGGGCGTTATGGTCATTGATACCGCACTGTTTATGGGAGTAGATAAGCTCAAACCTTTAAAGAACATCAACATGTTCAACACCATCCCGAAAAGTGCACAGGCTCCAATTCTCCACCAGTCGCTCTTGTTAATTTTCTCTGATTTTGTAAAAAAGCTTAGCATCCAGAATAAGATCGCAGCACCACCCACCCGTAAAAGAATAAATCCATAGGGTTGAATTACGTGGGGCATTAATCCTTTAGCTACCGTGTGGTTGACACCATAAATAGTTTCGGTAGCGGTTGCGGCAAGTAGCGCCATTAAACGCTTATCCATTATTTGGAGTGTATGGATTCTTTGGCGGCTGCTACAGTTTTTGGGCTACTGCCAATAAATATTTCTTCATTGTTCACAATCACTGGACGCTTTAAAAAAGTATAATGTTCCAAGATTAGATTTCTATAATCTTCCTCTTGAAGATTTTTACTTTTTAGATCTCTTTCTTTATAGAGTTTCGCCCTACGGCTAAAGAGTTCCTCATAGCTCTTAGTTAAAGCGTAAAGTTCATCAAGTTGCTTGTCGGAAATTTCTTCCGTCTTAATATCTTGACTTTCAAAAGTGGACGGAATATCTATTTCGTTCATCACTCTTTTACAAGTATCGCAGGTAGATAAGTAATAGATTTTCTTCATTATAAAATATTTTCATCAAGTTGATTGCAGAAACTCGAAGGTAAAGATTTCGGAAGAGGTAAGTTTATATAATTCTATAAGTTTGGGTTGTTGAATACATTTTTATTCAAATATGGTTTCGCGTTTGATAAAGGTATTTTCAATTCAATTGGACCATCAGCGTAACTGGCAATATCGTATTGGTTATAAATGAAAATTAATGTATCTGTTGTAAAACCAACGGTTTCTGGAAGATAGAAGGAATCTCCCTCAAACCAAAAACCTAAATCATTGATGGATTGGCTCTTCTTAATATTTTGTTGTTTTCTGAAAACGTCTTCTGCTAAGGAAGTGAATTTCGCTTTGTCCTTTATTAATTTTTCCATGGATAATTCCTCCCCGGTTTTAGGATCAATATTAAGGAAAGAGGTATTTCCATATCCATGCGCGCCTCCTGTGTAGAGATATTGTGCCATTTCTAGAGAGATCAATGTAGGAGAAATAAATATTTCTGAAACCGTAATATCTGCGGTATAGTCTGCCGCCATATCTGGAAACCGTTCTTTATCTTCAAAATATATTCTTGCAAAATTCGATGCTGCGTCTTCTATAGATTCAACGTTTTCAAAAGTACCTTCTTCAAACATGAGGGAACCAATAATGAAATCATTAATCTTCTTATTTATTTTTTCGGCAACGTCATTTGCACCATCCGCTTGTAAATAATTAATCGTAATTTCTGGACACTTTTGGTCATTGCAAATATCCAGTTCATTTTCGGTGAGACTTTCAGAACTCATTTGAATTATTTTATCTTGTGTACAACCAAAAATGAAAATGCTAATCAGTGAAAGAAATATAATCTTAGAGTTCATATATAGAAGTAAAGGTTGGTTAATATTAAAATCGCAACTTTACATTTGCGCTATCAAAAGTAACAACTTTAAAATCAGGGTTTGCAAAAGTTATATTAAATAGTGGCGATGTATTGGGAATTCAAATTATAAGTCTAAAAATTTTATTTATTTATGATTTCTTTTAACTTTTCAAATCAATTTTATTACAAGCCTAGTAACTTTTAGAATGCCTTAGATATGTCCCGAATTTTTAAAATTTATATTTCCTATGAAATTCAATACCAAAACAATACATGGAGGACAAGATAATGTTGATCCCGCATACGGAGCGGTGATGCCGCCGATATATCAGACTACAACCTATTCACAATCCATACCGGGCGCTCATAAGGGCTACGCATATTCACGGAGTGCCAACCCAACTCGATCTGCTTTGGAAGGTGCATTGGCCAGTTTAGAAAATGGTGAATTCGGAATTGCTTTTGCAAGCGGTCTTGCTGCTATTGATGCCGTTCTAAAGCTTTTAACCTCTGGAGATGAGGTGATTTCTACAAGTGATCTATATGGGGGAACATATCGGCTTTTCACTAAGATTTTTGAGAACTTCGGAATCAAGTTCCATTTTATAGGAATGGAGAATGCATCAAAAATTGTAGATTACATTTCTGAAAACACAAAATTAATTTGGGTGGAAACTCCAACTAATCCAATGATGAATGTCATTGATATTAAAGCGGTTTCAAGGGTTGCTAAAAAGCATAATATACTTTTAGCGGTGGATAACACTTTTGCCACTCCCTATTTGCAACAGCCTTTAGATCTTGGAGCCGATATCGTTATGCATAGCGCTACTAAATATCTTGGCGGTCATAGTGATGTAGTCATGGGAGCTTTGATTGTAAGAGATAAAAAGCTTGCAGACAGACTATATTTTATTCAAAATGCAAGTGGTGCTATCTGTGGGCCACAAGATAGTTTTTTGGTGCTTCGCGGTTTAAAAACGCTTCATGTTAGGATGCAGCGCCATTGTGAAAATGGAAGAGCTGTTGCTGAATATCTCATTAACCATCCTAAAATAGAAAAAGTTTATTGGCCTGGGTTTAAAAGTCATCCCAACCATGCTATTGCCAAAACTCAAATGAAAGATTTTGGGGGAATGATTTCTTTTGTTCCAAAAAGCGGCAATTTTCATGAAGCAATCAAGATTGTGGAAAATCTTAAAATCTTTACTTTGGCCGAAAGTCTTGGAGGGGTGGAAAGTTTGGCAGGACATCCAGCGAGCATGACTCATGCGAGTATTCCAAAAGAAGAGCGGGAAAAAATTGGAGTGGTAGATTCCATGATCCGCTTGAGCGTTGGTATAGAGGATATCGAAGATTTATTAGAAGATTTGAAGCAAGCAATTGGATAATATTCAGTTTGTTGAGTTAGATTTAATTATCGAGATAGAAAATATATCCTACATTTAATCCAAACCTCCAGTCATTGGATTTATTTTCTGGAACTGGAACACTTCTATTGTTCTCTTCGCTTGGATTTAAGCCATCTATATAATCACTAAAGTAATAATGCCAACGGGCGTCCAACAATAAGTCGGACATCTGTGTCAGCTTATAACGCATCCCAACACTTGCTGCCGCAGCCCATGTGGAACCTTTCTCGTTTTGAAAGGAGTTTCTATATTTTATTGGGGTCGATGCATTGCTGTTCAATGGCCCAATGGTTGATTTTACTTCGGGATAAAAACTTACCCAATTAGCGCCCACACCAATGTAAGGTGCAAGTTTTGGTCCACCTGAGGCAAAATCGCGAAGATTAAATAGGTAATATTCTAAATTTGTTCCAATTTCAAAAACTGTAGTGCTTCCGGACATGGCTCGAAGTTGGTCTGCCGTAAGAGAAGTTTTCGCAGGATCTACCCATTCCCCATAATGTTGGAGATTCATTTTATAGAAATCGATTTCGTTCCGAATCATAAAATGATTTTTAAAATAACTATATCTGAGGTCTTTAAAGTAGAAGTTGATGTAGTGGACAAGTCCTATGCTCAAGCCCATATTCCCGAAGTTGGTTTGAGTGTCGTTACGCTCTCCGTAATCAGAATAAAGTGCTAATGGACCGGCAATCACGCCAAGCTCGTGAGATAAGCTTCCCTGGCTGAAAATTTCTTGTTTGGTAAAAATCAACAAGAAAAACACCATAAGCAGAATTCTGGCATTCATTATAAACTTGGTTTAGGTTGAGATACAACAAATATAAAAAAACATACATGATACCGAAATAAATTTATTTTTTAAGATAAATTCTTTAGAATTCGATAATTCCAGATGTCAAAATCTCATGCTTTTTAGCCTAACATTTTATCAATGTTTGATATATTTATGAGATTTTATCAAAACCTAATATGAATGCCGGGTAATGGTTAAATGTAAAATAATTTTTTGAACAATATGATGAGGTGGCTGAAAAAAAGCAATTTCGAATCTAAAGAGGGGAGTGAATCAACTTTTAGTTGCATCTGTGTTTATATATATTACTCTGTTGGAAGAAGAAATCGGTTCGATTTTCCAAGAGTATTTTTCTCGACGTTCCCGCAATAAAACACTATTTTAGCGTGTTTAATTATCTAAACCAATTTTATGAGGCTCTGGCTCGCATTTTCAATGCTATTATTTTCAACCTTAGCATTTTCACAAAATTATCAGGACCGTTGGACTGGGCATTTTTCGTATGTATCCATAAAGGATATTTCAGGGGGAGACAATAAAGTGTTTGTTGCGGCCGAGAATGCCATTTTTATATACGATCTCTACACCAAACAAATAAAAACGATGTCGACCGTTAATGGTCTTTCAGGCGATTTTATTACTACAATTCATTATAGTGATGAATACAATCTATTGGTTATCGGATACGAGAATGGACTTATTGATATTATTAAGCAAGGGGAAGAAAGAGTCTTGAAGGTTGTTGATATTGTTGAAAAACAGGCAATACCGCCAGACCGAAAACGAATCAATAATTTTACTGAAAATAATGGTAATCTCTATATTTCAACGAAATATGGAATTTCTGTCTATAATTTATCAAGACTTGAATTCGGAGATACCTACTTTATTGGAGATGGAGGTTCGCAGATAAATATAATTCAAACAACTATTCAGGAGCCTTATATTTTTGCCGCAAGTGATGAAAATGGTCTTCGAAGAGCTTTGGTTGCCGATAACAATTTGATTGACTATCAAAACTGGACTACTATAGTGAATGGAGGATTCCGCGCGATGGAAAAATTGGGATCAGAACTATATGTCGCCAATTTGGCCAATAGAATTCTTAGAGTAACTCCGGATGGGTCTACAAATACTGTCAAAACCTTTCCAAATGAAGTTTTGGATTTTAAGTCTTCCGGAGATCTTTTGTCCATTACAACGGCCACGTCAGTAAATGTCTATTCTCCCGGTTTTGTGTCACAAGCTGTAGTTGACAACGTTCAAGGATATGAATTGAGTCTGTTTACGGGATACACTCTAGATAATACAGTGTATTTGGGAACAACCGCCGATGGTCTTCTCATTGTGCCTATCGGGAGTACACAGCCTACCCAAATATTGCCAAATGGTCCTATTCGAAACCGACCTTTTGCGCTGGACGCCACTGCTAATCAATTATGGGTCACATTTGGTGAAACTGATATCGATTTTAATCCTTTTTATCCAAATGGTCAATTGAGCCGTTATGGTGTTAGCCATCTTAAAGATACACTTTGGAGTAATATTTCGTATGACGAGATGAGTATGGCTGTGAGGGGTGAACCTACAGATTTAATGAAGGCAACGATAAATCCGGCGAACACCAATGAAGTTTATATGAGTTCATTTCAGAAAGGACTTTTGAAAATTGTTGATGATGAACCTATAAAACTTTACGACGAAACAAATAGTCCACTTGAAAGGATCCGTGTTAACGGAAGAGATGCTGGAATCCGACTTTTCGGTTCGGCATTTGACAAGCAAGGTAATCTTTGGTTTGTGCAAAGTAAGGCAGATAAAGGCCTTATTAAACTTACTCCAAATGAGCAATTTCAAAAGATAGATCTTTCGAATTTTATGGATGCCTCGGCGGAATTGGCGTTGACCAAGTTAGTGATAAGTAGAGAAGGATATGTGTTTTTCGGATCCTATTTTAACGGGCTTTTTGGGTACAATCCAAGTAATGGCGCAATAAATAAGATCGGTAAAAATGCCGGCAATGGCAATTTGCCTTCTGAAAACGTACGCGCCTTAGCAATAGATGCCCAAAATCGAATGTGGATTGGCACACTTCGGGGATTGCGCGTAATTTATAGTCCGGGAAGTTTTTTTGAGGCAGGTATTCCAGAGTCTCAGCCAGTTATCATTTTGGAAGATGGAGTAGCTCAAGAACTATTATACCAGCAGTCAATAACGGCAATCACAATAGATGGATCTAATAATAAATGGATTTCTACAGCAAGCTCTGGTGTGTTTTACCTTTCTGCGAACGGACAGGAAACGTTGCTTAGATTTACAAAAGACAATTCACCCTTGCCAACTAATAATGTTCAGGATATAGCGATAGATCCAAATACCGGAGTAGTATATTTTGCAACTACCCAAGGTTTGGTAGCCTATAAAGGAACAGCTACAGCACCAGGAGCCAATTTGGAAAAACTTCATGCTTTTCCAAATCCAGTTAGACCTGGATTTAATGGAAATGTAACAATAGATGGCCTTACGGCACAGGCGAATGTAAAAATTACGGATATCACAGGTAGCCTTGTTTTTGAAGCTGTCTCGCAAGGAGGAAGTGTGCAATGGGATACAACTGCTTTTGGAAAATATAAGGTGAGATCTGGTGTATATTTGATAATGGTGACTACAGAAAATTATGAAGAGACCAAAATCTCCAAAATAATGATTATCCGCTGATGATTGTTAAAACAAAAGCAATTGTTTTTTCCGCAATTAAATATTCCGAGGCAGATTTAATTGTTTCATGTTTTACTGAAAAGGATGGAGTTAAATCTTATTTATTGCGAAATATTTTAAAGTCTAAACGCGGTAAATTAAAGACTTCTTATTTTCAGCCTCTAACACTTCTGGATCTTGAAGCTACCCATAAAAATAAGGGGACTTTAGAGAATATTCGTGAGGCTACCGTAAATGTGCCCTACCAAAGTTTACACACCGATATGGTGAAAACGGGATTGGTAATGTTTCTTTCCGAAATGCTTAAAAACTGTATCCGTGAAGAAGAAGCAAATCCAGAGCTTTATAACTTTCTAGAAAAAGCATTCTTATGGCTGGATAACAGCAATGAAGTTGCCAATTTTCATATATACTTTCTGCTTCGGCTCAGTCACTATCTTGGGTTTTATCCTGATTCGTCCAATTCTGAATTTTCCTATTTCAATATGATGGAGGGCAATTTCGAATCTTCTAATTCGAGTATATATTGTATGGACGGCCCCGTAGTTGAAAATTTGAAACTGTTTTTCAATGTTTCAATTGAAGACTTCAGCAGGATAAAATTGTCCAAAACTTCAAGGGCTCAACTTTTGAACCTTCTATTGACCTATTACCAATTGCATGTTCAAGGATATCAGAAACCAAAATCTTTAGTCGTGCTGAATCAGCTTTTTGGATAAATCATTACTCACCATTTACAGATTATTCATTTGAAAATTCCCACAACTTATTGTTAAGTAATAAAGTGAAAACTATAAATTATCTGTAATTTTAGGGTAAAACTAGTTTTATGGACACTAAAAGAATATCAAAAGAGATTGAGGACATATTAAATCATCAAGTGACTAAAGAAGGGAATGCTGCACAAATATATCTTTCCTATGCAATTTGGGCAGATACTAAAGGATACGCAGGAGTTGCCGATCTACTTTTTAGGCATTCAGGAGAAGAGCGGGACCATATGATGAAAGTGATCAGATATATTCAGGACAGAGGCGGAAAGGCAAAGATTACGGCATTGGCCGCACCCCCAAATGATCCACAGAATCTTCAGGAATGCTTTGAAAATATCTTTAAACACGAAGTAGATAATACCACTGCCATATACGGGATAGTAGACTTAGCTATGCAACAAAAAGATTGGGCTACATGGAATTTTGCTCAATGGTTTGTCAAAGAACAAATTGAGGAAGAAACTTTGGCGATGGATCTATTGGACAAACTAAAAGTTGCAGGTGGACCGAACGCTACTAATGAATCCTTACTTTATCTGGATAGTAAAATAGGAAATAAGGAGGACGAAGAAGATCTTGCTCGCGATTCAACTGTAGAAGAACCTTAATTGAATTTCAATTTATATTTAGGAAAGAGGACGTTGTAGGTGTTCATAAATTCCATCTCCCAATTGCTTTTTACCAACAGCAACAAACCCCAATGCCATATATAATTTTTTTGCGTTGGGATTTTCCACATCTACCAACAATCCTATTTTCTTATGACCTTCTGATCGAGATTTAGAGATGATAGCATTTAATAGTTTTCTCCCAATGCCTCTTCCCTGATGAGTGGGATAAACACTTATAGTATCAATATAGATTTCACCTACCATAGTTTCATTTTCTATGACTAAATCCTTGGCATTATAAGTTTCGGCGATATAATTCAGGAAGGGCGTTCTATACGCGGGAAGTAGACTACCGTCATACGCCGTCACAGATCCTGCTATCTCACCATTTTCTTCGTAAACTAGGGTGTGGGCGTAACTGTATTGATTTGCGGGTTGCTGAAAAAAATATTCAAAAAGAGGAAGTGCTAATTTCGAATCTTTAGTATTTGCGAAAGTGCATGCCAAATCCTCCATAGCCTGAACAATTAGAGGTGCCACTTGTTTAAAGTCTTTTGGAGTGGCAGGACGGATATTTGCAGAGATATTTTTCATTTTACAAAATTATTCAAATTCAATCTTATCTGCAGGATTAATTATGAACATCATTGAATTCAAAAGAAAATCCATTTTGATGGAAAGGAGGGCCTTTGTAAATTATCCTGAATTGGCTATCTTACTTAAAATTAAAAATCTTATTATGAGCCGTGGTTTTGTAAAAGAGGAAGATCAAGAAGAAGCGATAATTATTCCACCAAGAGCAGCCCTTCCAGAAGGAGCCATAAACTATGTAACGCCTTTCGGAATGGAACAATTAAAGGCTGAACGCGACCATTTGGAATCCCAAAAGTTGGAGCTTTCTACAGATGATGAAACCGAACATCGTCGAGATTTGGCTGTGATAAACGGAAAATTGAATTTCCTTCAAGAGCGTATTATCAGTGCTAGAATTTTAGACCCCGCCGATCAGGTAAAGGAGGAGATTAGGTTTGGAGCTACTGTTACTTATAAAATGCTTTCGAATAAAAAAGTGAATACCTTCCAGATTGTTGGTGTAGATGAAGCCGACATTCAAAAAAATAAAATAGCATTCGTCGCTCCCATTGCAGTAGCGATAACAGGGCATCAGGTGGGCGATATAGTGGACTTCAAATTAGGAAAGGAAATCCGTAAACTTGAGATTCTCCAAATCCAATATTGATGCTTTTACAATAATAAACCTGGGCTTAATTTTTATAGTTTTTCATCTATCCGAGAAAAGTCCAGATCCTGATAATTATAACTGAAATCTGTTAAAGGTGAAATTGCGCTCATCTTAAAACCTTCTGCTTTTCCTTCCGTATTTAGGTTAAAGTTGACGAATGCATCTGCCTTTAATGCGCGATCATTCCATCGGACCACAAAAGTAGTTCCTTTATAATATACCATTCTACCTGTTAGGTCGGAAGATTTTTCTGCTTTGAAGTGCAGCCCATCTTTTTGCTCACTTATAATGACATTTCCAAACCAAGGATCTTTATAAGTGCCCACATAATCTGACGATTTTGGTTTGGAAGTTTTGCTTTTTAATTGTGCCTGAATGTCCTTTTCGATTTGGGAAACAATACTATCTTCCCGCTTTTCTCCTGCCAATCTTCTCTCGTTATATTCTTTTATTCTGTCTTTACCTTTTAAACCGAAGTATCCATCCTTTATAGAATTGGATACTGCAGTAAAAGCAGCGCCAGACTGTTGATTGGTCAATACAACAATCCCTAGATCCAATTCTGGAAACAAGATTACTTGACTCACAATTCCCAATAAACCTCCGGTATGTGTTACTTGAAAGTATCCGTTCACATCACTTAAAAACCAACCCAATCCATAAGCTGTAAAGTGGGTGTTATATGGTCCCTTTCCACTTCTAACTAAAGTTTGGGGAGTCCACATTTCCTTTAAAACTTTTTTGCTGAATATGCTATCCTTCATTTGGGGGCCATACTTACCTTCGTTCAATAATGTTTGAACCCATGTGGACATATCATTTATAGACGCATAGATTCCCGCGGCAGGAGTAGCAATCTGCGTAAAAGTGTTTGTAGTAATTTCAAGCTTTCCATCTACCGGGGCGTGTCCGTCAATACGGTTGAGGTCTGCGTCAATTTCTGGAATAGCTAGTTTAGAACGCGTCATCTTAAGAGGTTTGAAAAAGTTTTCCTCAATGTATTGATCATAATCCTTTCCTGAAACTCTTGCCACTATTTCTCCTGCTACAATGTAAAGGAGGTTGTCGTAATCATACTTAGATCTAAAGGAAGAAACAGGTTTCAAGAAACGCAAGTTATGTATCATTTCATCCATAGTCGTGGTATTTGAAGCAGGAAAGACCATTAAATCTCCTGCACCTAGGCCCAACCCACTTCTATGGGTAACTAAATCGCGCACAGTAAATTCTGCAGTTACATAAGAATCATATAATTTAAATTCGGGGATCAAATCATTCACTTTAGTATCCCAATCTAGCTTTCCGTCATCTACCAATTGTCCCAAAGCAGCTGTTGTGAACGCCTTTGTATTTGATGCTACCCCGAAAAGAGTGTTATCATTTACCAGGGCTTTAGTTTTAATTGAACGAATACCATAAGTTCTTTTATGGAAAATTTTTCCATCCTTTAAAACTGCGACTGCCATTCCGGGAACATCAAAGGTTTCCATGGTTTTTTGAACCAAACTGTCTATCTGTTGATTGCTTAAGGCTTGGGCCGATAAAGAGAGATTGAAGAAAATAAAGACAAATGAGAAGACGAAATTTTTGATCAAAATGGAATTCATAATTAGAAATTTTCTGGAAGAGGATAAAGGTATTAAATAAATAAAGTTTGAATACATTTTGAGTGGGCTAAATTGAACAATGTGGCGTCTTATCAATTCTGCAGGTTTAAGATTTTACCCAGCTCAGTGTAATGATATCGAAGACTTCTCCTATAAATTAATTTTCCATTGGATTGGACCTTTCGCAATACTCAAATGATTTTCTGCATTGGGGTTGTACTTGAAGAGGTGCAATATCCATTAGAATGGAAATAGACTACAACAAATGTTTATCTATTGTCTTTTGGCTCGCTTTGTGCTTTTAAGTAAGAAATCGCTATAGCTTAGGCTTAATTTAGCTTTTCACTAAGAATCTATATGCTTTTAAAGCAGTAATTTCACAAATTCGAGAATAATTGTGATTTTATCGACGACCAGTTGTTTAATAGAAATAAAAGAATTATGAAATCAAATTTTATTGCCATCACACTTTTTGCATTAGCCCTTACGGGTTGCGGAACAACAAATCAAAAGGATATGAAGCCTAGTCCTAATAACGCACTCTCCAAAACTTTCTGGGTTTTGGAAAATCTAAATGGTGATACTTTCTACGAAATTGGAAATACTGAAAGAGAAATTGGATTTAAGTTGGAAGCTGATAATAACCGGATTTCTGGCTACGGTGGGTGCAACAGTTTTATGGGAAATGTCTCAGTTTCTGGATCTCGTGTAAGTTTTACTGAAGTAGGTTCTACTAAAATGTCATGCCCTGACTTATCTTTTGATGAAGTGGAAATCTTAAAGGTATTGGAAATGGCAAAGCTTTACAAAATCAATGATGGAAGATTGGAACTTAGAGTTAAAAGAAAGGACGAGCCATTGGCAATTTTCAGAAAATCTGTAGGTGAGACAGATATCAAAGCAAAGTTTCTTGTTGAGAAATATTGGAAACTTAAGAGTCTTAATGGAAATCCTGTAGAAATGACTGATGATCAAGAACGCGAAGCATATTTCACCCTAAAAACCGAAGGTAGCCGAGTGGTTGGGTTTGGAGGATGTAATAACCTTATGGGAAGCTATAAATTAGGAGTAGGAAATAGAATTCGTTTTTCACAAATGGCCACTACAATGATGGCTTGTCCAGATGCTGAAAACGAAAGCGAATTTTTGAAAGTATTCGAGCGTGCAGACAACTATACTCTTACAGGAGATGAATTGTTATTAAATGAAGGTAAAAAAGCACCTTTAGCAGCCTTTGAAGCCGTCTATTTTGATTAATTATAAAAACATAACAACTTAATATAAAAGGCATTTGCGAATTTAGAAAATCTTCATTTCTCAATATTTGGCTGAAGTTAAAGGACAATTCCTAACCTACAAATGCCAAATACAGGAATGAAGATTTTTTTATTCCCCAAACCAAAATGATCTAATAAATCGTAAAAGACCCATTAATTTGAATTTGAAGGAAAATAATAAAAAATCTGTCTTGTTGACTGGGGCCTCAGGTACTGTAGGGTTTGAAGTTTTAAAACAACTTGTAGAAATCCCTGAACTTGAGATTACTGTATTTGATAAGAAAACTAAATTATCCGCTAAGAAACTCGATTCCTATAGGGGTCAGGTCAAACTAATATATGGCGATATTACCAATAAATCAGATTTGCAAAAAGTAGCTTCACGTCAGGATTGTGCTATTCATTTGGCGGCAATAATTCCACCAATTGCAGATGATTATCCAGAATTGGCCAAGAGAGTAAATGTTGAGGGAACCAGAAATTTAATTGAATTGCTAGAACAACAATCACCAAATTGTTTTCTAATTTATAGTTCATCTATTTCTGTTTATGGAGATAGATTGGAAAATCCATATATTTCCGTTGAGGATCCAATGGATCCAAGTCCGGGTGATGAGTACGCTCTAACTAAGATAGCCGCGGAGAAAATGATAAAAGAAAGCAATCTGGATTGGACCATCTTTCGATTGGCAGCCATAATGGGCGGTCATAAAATTTCTAAGTTGATGTTTCATCAACCTCTAAATACCTCTTTGGAAATTGCAACACCACAAGACACCGCAAGAGCATTTGTCCAGGCAATGTTTAAGGACCAACAATTGTCTAAAGGTATTTTCAATTTGGGCGGTGGCGAAAATTGTAGAATCGATTACAAAGGTTTTCTACAGAGATCTTTTAATATTTTCGGACTTGGTGAACTCGATTTTCCCGAGAAGGCATTCGCTGAAAAAAACTTTCATTGTGGATTTTATGAAGATGGTGATGACCTTGAGAATATTCTTCATTTTAGACGAGATACATTGGAGGATTACTTCGAGATGGAGAAGGAAAAGGTAAGCGCTATTGAAAAATTTGGTGCCGCTCTATTGAAGAAGCCAATTAAATATTTCCTCCTAAAAAAATCGGAGCCTCTCATTGCTATCAAAGAGAATGATGAGGAAATGAAAAAGCAGTTTTTTGGAGAATAAATTTTTAAATGAGAACTTCACAGTAATATTTATTGTGGAATTCTTCGGAAAATATATCTAGCAGAAAAATAAAAATGGATTGAAGTATTTAGTGAATCTTAATAAAATTTATAAAGTGTTCTCACTACCTCAGTTTAAGCCTAAAATTAAAATATTATGAACTATTTACTTGTTTTTATTACTTGCCTATTTTTTAATACCTCTACGGAAACTCATGATTTATCTATAACTATTGACAATATTGAACACATAGGTGGCTCTATTGAAATTGGACTCTTTAATAATGGGGAGAAATTCCTTGAAGAAGGTGAAGCTTATAGAAGTATTTCTGTGAACGTTCAAAAGTCGTCAGAAAAAGTAATTATAAAGAATCTTCCTAAAGGAACATATGCGATTTCCCTATATCACGATAAAAATTCCAACGGAAAATGCGATCGAAACTTTTTCGGCATCCCGAAAGAGCCATATGCGTTTTCCAATAATTTCAGGCCAAAACTATCAGCGCCAACTTTCAAGGACTGTGAATTCACTTTGACATCAGATCATACTCTGAAAATCGATTTGTTGAATCAGAGTTAGGTCCTTTTCAATTTAGCTCCGCGCCCCGTTTGACCCTCTTTGGTATGGAGTTTGCAGAAAATAGATAGAAATCGTATCTTCGCGATAGCATTTTTTGTAAAAAACATCGAGTTAGATCTGTCTATTTCAGATTGTCATATCTGATAGGATCCAATTCAAAGTCATTAATAAGACTTTCCCGCTGCAGCTCGCGGCATTTTACATGTGAACATTAATTTTTTGCCAGCTTTTTCTTAGGAAAATTAGCCTGGCTGTTAAAATAATTTATTGAATTTATGAACAAGAAAAGCAAGAGAGATCCTAAAAGGATAGGAATTATTGGGGCAGGTCCAAGTGGTTTGGCACAAATCAGAGCATTTGAGGCGTTGCAAGATCAAGGAGAAGAGGTGCCTGAAATTGTTTGTTTTGAAAAGCAAAGCAACTGGGGTGGCATGTGGAATTATTCTTGGAGAACAGGGGTAGGGAAATATGGGGAGCCCATTCATGGAAGTATGTACAAATACCTTTGGTCCAATGGTCCTAAGGAATGTTTGGAGTTTTCCGACTATTCATTTGATGAGCATTTTAAGAAACCAATTTCGTCCTACCCACCACGCCCCGTATTGTTTGATTATATTCAAGGGAGAATCAAAAGAAGTAAGGCGCGTGAATTTATCAGGTTTGATACCACGGCAAGATGGGTGAGCTTTGATGAGAAGTCTAAAAAATTTACCGTAATTCTGGATGATCTTAAGATTGATAAAACCTATTCGGAAGAATTTGATTATTTGGTTGTAGCTTCTGGCCACTTTTCTACCCCGAATATGCCATATTTTAAAGGCATCGAAAATTTTCCTGGAACCGTAATACATGCTCATGATTTTAGAGGAGCAGATCAGTTTAAAGGTCAAAACCTTCTCCTTATTGGGAGTAGCTATTCTGCAGAGGATATTGGGGTACAATGCCATAAGCATGGTGCTAATTCAGTAACATTAAGTTACAGAAGCAATCCTATAGGAGTAGAATGGCCAGACGGAATTAAGGAATTGCCTTTGGTTACCCATTTCGAAAATGATACTGCGTTTTTTAAAGATGGAACTTCTGAGAAATTTGATGCGGTTATTATGTGTACAGGATATAAACATAAATTTCCATTCCTACCGGATGAGATGAGACTTAAGACTAAAAATAATCTTTACCCCGACCATTTGTACAAAGGGATATTTTTTAATGAGTTACCTCAGTTGATTTATCTCGGAATGCAAGATCAATACTATACCTTTAATATGTTCGATGCGCAAGCTTGGGTGGCTAGAGATTATATGATAGGCCGTTTCAACTTGCCGGAAAAAGCAGAAAGACGACTTGATATTGATAGTTGGTTGGAAAAGAACGATAAACTGCAAAGTGGTTTTGACGATGTAGATTTCCAATCGGAATATATTAAAGATCTACTTGCCATTTCAGACTATCCAGACTTTAATGTAGATAAGGTTGGAGAGATGTTCAAGTCATGGTTGGAAGATAAAGAGGAGAATATTTTAACTTATCGAGATAAAACTTATCAGAGTGTAGTAACGGGGACAATGGCGGCAGAACATCATACCGAATGGATGGATGAGCTTGACGACAGTAAAGAACGTTATTTATATGAGCCGGAAGATGAGGAACTAATACCTGAGAAAATCTAAGGTTTCTATAGTTCCAAAAAAAATTTCTTAGAATAATTATCTAACTACCCATTTAAATCTATTTTAAGTGGGTAGTTTTTTGTAGTTCTCTTTTGATTTTTAATATAAAGATCGCGTAATCAAAACATATCATCATTCAAACTTTTATAAAGTATTTCGATCGATTAAATTATAAATTCTATTAAAAGAGAATATGTATTATTCACAAAATCATGTTTTTAAGTTGAAGGAGAAATGTTTAACAAAAGATTGTCACAATACAGGTTCGTCTAACACCGAACTAATCGTAATTTTGTTTTCTGGAATCTAGGCTAATCAATATGATTTCTGAATTCAATTTTATTGATAAATTTATTAAAACCCTTTATATGAAAACAACGCACTTTATTCTAGCTGCCATTATTTCTTTTTTTAGTGTAAATAATTTTGCAAATGGATTGGTCAACGATGTAAATCCAAAAAAGACGTCTGATGAAATATTTACTTCCTTGGAAAAGGATAATCTCCAGTTTTGGCATTATAACCAAGTCTTACTAATGGATATTACTGAAGGAGCGCGAGATGATTATTTTTCAACACTAAACTCCTTTACCTATAGAATGTCGCATCTGGGATTGTCTAAGCACGAATATTCAGACGCCGAAAGGAAGAAGGAATTTGATCATTTGGCTAAGCAGCTGGATGATATTATGAAAAATAAATTAAGCCCAGACAATTATATCATACATCATAATAGTTTCGAAAAGATAGAACAAATTATTTATGATAGAAGAAACTGGAAGGAATAATATTAAAATTTTAAATAGATAATCAAGTTACATTTAAACCAATCAATATGCAAACACCATTTATTAACTCCATCAAAAAATCAATCAAACATTGGTATATTCCATTATTGGTAGGAATCCTGTTTGTTATCATGAGTATTGTGGCATTTACTTCGCCCTTGACCTCATTACTCACCTTATCCTTGTTTTTTGCCTTAACCTTTATATTTGGTGGGCTTTCTGAGGTAATTTTCTCTATTTCCAACAGACATCAGTTAGAGAATTGGGGATGGTCCTTAGCATTTGGAATATTGACTTTTATTATCGGTATTTCACTCCTTAGCCATCCAGGACTTTCAATAAGCGTATTAGGATTCTATATAGGATTTCTTCTTTTATTTCGCTCCATTTCTTCTATCGGCTTTGCAATGGACATTAAAAAGTATGGAAGCAAAAATTGGGGAGCTATGTTAGTCTTTGGAATTTTAGGAGCTATTGTTTCCTTTATATTGATTTGGAATCCTATCATCGCTGGGATGAGTATTGTTGTTCTAATTGCGCTAAGTTTTCTTTTCGCAGGACTATTCAGTATTGTTATGGCATTCCAACTTAGAAAGTTGCATAAACTCTTCAAAGATGTTTCACCTTTAATTCAAGAAAAGATTGAACGGCTTCAAGAGGAAATTAGAAGAGAATGGGGTGAGTAGAGCTTTTGTACAAGATTTTAATTAGTAAAATTGTAATCTGCTTAATATGGAACTAAAATTGTGAATTCGATAAGTTGTAGTTCATACATGCGGGGAGATAATTTTGCCTCTAATTGCAGTTATAAAATTGAGATCTGAGAAAGATTTAAAAAAATTAATTTTTTGTTTTGTTCAAATCAAAAATATACTATATTTGCACCCGCCTACGCGACCAAACGGTAGCACATGTAGTGAGAAACTACAAATTGGTAAGACATAAATTCCTCTTTAGCTCAGTTGGTTAGAGCATCTGACTGTTAATCAGAGGGTCCTTGGTTCGAGCCCAAGAAGAGGAGCAAAACAAACCAGTCTTTAATTAGGCTGGTTTTTTTGTTTTTTGTGATGGGATATTGTGTTTACATACTGCATTCGGCCGATTTATCAAAGTTTTATATTGGATACTCTTCGGATTTTGATTTGAGAATCACCTTTCATGAAAATTCTGAATTTCGAAAGTTTACATACAATTCAAATGATTGGATTCTTTTTTTAAAAATCGATTGTCAATCTCAGCAACAGGCCATGAGAATCGAAAGCCATATCAAAAAGATGAAAAGTTCCGTTTATATCAGGAATCTTAAAAAATATCCTGAGATGATTGAGAATTTATTGAATAGGTTCGAGCGATTATCGTAGTTAATCAGAGCCCCGATAGCTATCGGGGTTGGTTCGAGCCCAAGAAGAGGAGCAAAACAAACCAGTCTTTAATTAGGCTGGTTTTTTTGTTTTTTGTTGTTGGATATTGTGTTTACATGCTGCATTGGCCGATTTATCAAAGTTTTATATTGGATACTCTTCGGATTTTGATTTGAGAATGACCTTTCATGAAAATTCTGAATTTCGAAAGTTTAGATACAATTCAAATGATTGGATTCTTTTTTTAAAAATCGATTGTCAATCTCAGCAACAGGCCATGAGAATCGAAAGCCCTATCAAAAAGATGAAAAGTTCTATTTATATCAGGAATCTTAAAAAATATCCTGAGATGATTGAGAATTCATTGAATAGGTTCGAGTGATTATCTTAGTGTTAATCAGAGCCCCGATAGCTATCGGGGTTGGTTTGAGCCCAAGAAGAGGCGTTTAGTCACAATAAACCTTCGCAAAAATGTGGAAGCTTTTTTGTTTTACACTGTTTTAGATTTTTCCCTTTTCGGGTATAATTCACAAGTTGTATTTTCGGAAAACTAAATTGTTTAGAATAGTTGTTTAAATTAGAAGAAACTCTTAACAGGAACACAAACTTAAGTTTCAGAATTGTTTTTTTTTTATTTTTAAAATAAAAAATCGGCTATGTATCATAGAAAGAGAAGTGGTAAAGGCTTTACCTATCAGGACAAAAATGGGAAAACAATAAAAGATGCCGAAATCCGCGATTGGATAAAATCTCTAGTTATTCCTCCAGCCTGGACGGATGTGGAAATAAGTGAAAATCGGAATGCAGATTTGTTGGTAACTGGCCGAGATGACAAAGACCGAAAACAATATATCTATCATCCGAAATATACCGAAAGACAAAATGCGAAGAAATTTGATCGCATCATCGATTTTGCCGATCAATTGGAGCACATGCGCCGTGTGACCGGGCAGCATTTGCGAAAACGAAAATTGAACCGAGAAAAGGTGCTGGCTACAATGCTTCGGCTATTGGAATCTGCTTTTTTTAGACCTGGAAACAATACGTATTCAAAAGAAAATGCCACCTATGGGTTAACTACTTTACGCTCCAAACATCTTACCATTGAGGGCGAAGAAATAATTTTTAACTACAATGGTAAATCTGGGCAGGAGCAAGAGAAGCATATTGTTGATAAGAAATTAGCCAAAATTGTTCAGGAAATTGATGAAATGCCGGGTTACGAAATATTTAAATATTTAGATGAGGACGGGAATATCGTAAAGGTGAAAAGCGATGATTTGAATGCCTATATACATGAAGTTATGGGCGAGGAGTTTTCCGCAAAGGATTTTAGAACATGGGCAGGAACAATGATAGCCGCAATAGCTTTGGATGAACTTGGAGTTGTGGAAAGAAAAGATCAAGATTTATTGGATAAAAATATCAAAGAAGCAGTGAATCGTGTTTCAGAAAGACTAGGAAATACTCCTGCGGTTGCTCGAGGTTCATATATTGATCCACGAATTATTGAAGATTACACAAAAGGTCGCACATTGAAATATTTCGAAAAAGAAATTAATAGATTGCTTAAGACGGCTGAAAATCTTTCCAAAGAGGAAATAGGAGTTTTATGTATGCTTCGGAATCGGTTAGATAAATAAACCTAAGATACCTTTCTTGCCACTAATTCCGAATCAAATCATTAAGCTTCTTCCAATATAATCGCAAATGCGAGTTAATAATCTTTGTTTCTTAAGGAAAGGAATCAAAATTAATGCTGAATTTCATTAAAAAATAAGTTGGGAATCGTCATAAAGCGGACCCCCAACTTATCTAAAAATTCAAATGGAACAGGAAATAGAAATTATCCAAAAATTTTATATCTATTCTTTTTCCGTAAGTTAAATGCTACTATTGCTTTACTATTTTTTCAGTAACAACTCCTCTTGTAGTTGCAAGTCTCACATAATATACACCAGAACTTAATTCCGAAACGTCCAATTTGGAGATGTTTTTATTGACGTTAGGAACATTTAAAACGATTCTTCCTGTATTGTCCAAAACATCGATATTTGTTATGGAAGTCTTATCGCTGGAAACGGTAATTATATCTGATGCAGGATTAGGGAAAAATCGAATATTATCTACACTCAAGCCTTGTTCTGGAACTCCCATGGTATCCATCAATTCATAGGTGTAAATAAAATCGCATATATAGATTAACACACCATTATCATTTTGTGTAAACCAATTTTTAAGTACAACCTTATTGTTCATTTCCACCAAGCCTTCGCCATATGTGCCATTTTCTGGATTGATGGGAAAAACAAGCTGATCTACGGTATAATCGAGATCATATTCATATAAATTTTTGCTGGTAACTGTAGTGCCTACTTTATTCTCCCATTTTATACAATTTTTGTTGTCGTCATATTCAAACCATTCTCCTGCCGAATAATCCCAAGACGATCCATTCCAAAAAGACATTTTTGAAGTGCTCAATGTGCCATCTGAATTATATTCGTAATCCATCTTCCACTTCCATAGGACCTGAAGTCCAAGCGGATTGCACAAGTTCTTCAACAAGCTGTCCGTTTGTATTGTAAGTGAGGGTAGCGCTCTCTACAAGGTCTGTGCCACCCATATAAAGCTCCCAGCCCGTTTGCTTGCCATTCTCATAGGAATAATTATAAACTCCCCCTAAATCGAAGGTAGGGCCGCCAAAACTATTGTAATTGCTGCGCGAAAGGCGATTTCCATCATCATCATAAGTATATTCTATATATGATACGTGGGTCCAACCAGTATTCAGCAATTGTATCTATCTAATTTGGAAATATTATTAGAAACGTCATAATGGAGGGAGTCTTGAACTTCTGTTCCGTCTACGAGCAGCATATCTGTGGCCATTAAAAGCCTATCGGCATTGTAAGTGTAAATTTCGTGTTCAAGATTATCTGAAGAGCGAACCTCGATTAGGGCGTAGAGTGCATCATCATTCTGTGAGAATCCTGACGTAAGAAAGGAAAGGGTAAGGCATGTAAGTAAAAGTTTTTTCATAATTAAAAGAATTGGGGATTTAGTGTTAAGTATGTTTGACATCCATAATACAAAAGTTTTGTTAAACATTTCCAAATTACATTAAGAAAATCCTCTGTTCTTTGAGGTGTTCTATGCTATTGTATTAATTGGACAGGGTACATTTCCAAAAATTATAACTCCTGTTATATATTTCACATTAACCTCTATTTCCGAATTTGGACACGCAATTCCATAAAAAAATGGTCATCTCGAAAAGCGAAATGACCATTTTATTAAAACTCTATTTATTTTACCAAATACGAACTCTGTTTTCAGGAGCAACGTACATTTTATCACCTTCCTTAATACCAAACGCTTCGTAAAAAGCATCAACATTTACTAAAGGTTGAGTTGCACGAACTTTTCCTGGGGAATGTGGGTCTGTTTTAATTTGGTTGCGTAAAGCTTCCTCTCTAGACTTAGTGCGCCATACAGTTGCCCAACTCATAAAGAAACGCTGTTCAGGTGTAAACCCATCAATGTTTTCTGGGCGGCCATTTTTTGCGTAAAAACGCTGAAGACCATCATACGCACCTAATATACCGCCAAGGTCACCAATATTTTCACCAAGTGTGAATTTTCCATTAATGAAAACGCTATCCAATACTTCTACACTACTATATTGATCCGCAAGCCTGTTGCCACGCTCTGTGAAGTTCGCTAAATCTTGATCTGTCCACCAATTAGCTAAATTACCATTAGCGTCAAATCGAGATCCACTGTCGTCAAAAGCATGTGAAATTTCATGGCCAATCACGGCACCCATTCCACCGTAATTAACAGCTTCATCAGCTTTATAATCATAGAATGGCGGCTGTAGGATTGCTGCAGGAAAAACAATTTCGTTGTTAAATGGGTTGAAATATGCATTTACGGTTTGAGGACTCATTCCCCATTCAGTACGATCTACAGGTTCGTTGATCTTGTTTAAATTATAATCCAATCCCCACTTTTGAACAGCAACCATATTGTCATAATACGTATTGCCTTCTTTTACTTCCATGGAAGAGTAATCTTTCCACTTATCTGGATATCCTACTTTTACTGTAAAACGATCTAGTTTTTCAATTGCCTTAGTCTTTGTGCTATCGCTCATCCAGTCCAAGGCCTTGATTCTATCCTTGTATGCTGCAATTACGTTAGCAATCATTGCCTCTGCTTTTTCTTTAGCCTCAGGAGGGAACATTTCGTCCACATATAATTTACCTAAAGCTTCACCAACGCTACCATTGACGGTTGCTAGAGCACGTTCATTAGCAGGCTTTTGCTTTTGAGTGCCTTGCAATGTTTTTTGATAAAAATCCCAGTTTGCTTTTTCTATTTCAGTAGTTAGCATATCTGCCGACTCGTTTAAAGTCTGCCAGCGCATTACTGTCTTCCAAGTTTCAAAATCGGGTTTGGAGAAAATTTGGTTTACTGTCTCCATATATTTAGGTTGCATGACAATAAGAGTGTCAATCTTCTTATTGATCCCCATTCCTTTAAATGCCTCTTCCCATTTTATTTGAGGTAATTCCTTCTGTAGTTCCTGGATGCTTCTAGGATTGTTGAAGTTTCTAAAATCGCGACTTGCCACTTTATCCAATCTTGGTTTAGCCAGCTTAGTTTCAAAAGCAAGAATAGTTTCTGCTTGTTTGTGTGCCGATTCTTCAGTATCTCCTAAAAACTGAAGCATTCTGGTAATGTGAGCCACATATTGCTGTCTAATTTTTTCTGAAGCAGGATCTGTGTTCGTATAAAAATCACGATCCGGCAATCCAAGGCTTCCGGGAGTAATATATGCAGAATTCATTGCACTATTGCTCGGATTCGAAAATGCCGCAAGCCCTAAAAAAGGTTGTGAAACTCCAACAGCATCTTCACTAATCAGCTTTTGGAAATCTTCCATGCTGTTCATTTTTGCTATTTTCTCTAAAGCAGGCTTGATTGGTTCAATCCCAGCTTTATCTCTTGCTACAGTATCCAAATTAGATTCATAGATCATCAAAGCTTTAGCTTGGTCTGTTTCAGGGCCATATTTATTTCCCTCCTTCGCTTTTGCCAAGATGTCCAATACGTTCTGGGTTGTACTTTTTCTTAAAATGTTGAATCCTCCCCAGCTAGTTTCATCTCCTGGAATTTCATTTTCCTTCATCCAATTTCCATTGACATAACTGTAAAAGTCGTCTCTCGGATTAACAGTGGTGTCCATATTGGCCAAAATAATCCCGTGGGATTCGGTATCTACTATTGCCACTTCCTTCTTGTCTTGGCAAGAGGCTACGCCTACAGCTACCACAGCAAGGGCGACAACGGGTTTTAAAAACTTATTTTTCATTTGTTTGATTTTTATTTTTGGGTTTAAAGTTGCGGATATGATTGGTAAGTCGGTTGTCTTAATAGATTGTTACACTTTTTTCCTATTAATGTCCTTTAGTTCTAGATTCATAATGGAATCTTTGTAACGCTTTTGCTGTTTAAGTTCCATTTCTTCATTTCCTTTTCGTTGAGAATCTATCATGTCCTTTTGAAACTTCTCATTCAATTGAACAATTAGATTTTTGACAGCTGCGTTCATTTCTTTAACTGCATTCTGCACCTTGGCGGAATCAATCATTGCTTGGTGAGAAGTTTGATATAACAAATTGGTACGAGTCTTAAGAACGATCAACCTACTTTTTATGGGATCTGTATCCAACATTTGGGGAACACTCTTTACGAGCGAATCCGAATATTGTTGGAGTCGTTCGGAGTGGTTTCGAAGATCTTGATAGGTACTTCCATTAAGAGTTTGAGCCTCAGATAGCAAATCTTCAAGTACACCCCAATGAATAGCTTGTTCCTTTGCAGGTACTGAAAGTTCAGGGAAACGATAATTTTCCTCACCAAAAGTGATTGAATTATTGTTTTGGGTTTCTGGCACATTTTCTTCGGAAGAATTTCCGCAGGAAAAGACCAAGAATGAGCAATAAATAAGTAGAAGTTTATATTTCATAAAATTTCAACGGACACAAAGATACTGGTTCTTAAACAAATGGAATAAATATTTTTTTTGAGGAAGAAAACAATGAAATCGTACCTTTGCAAATTCTTTATCTCAAGGAAAGTTAGAAGGAATATGTGTTGAAGAAATCGCTATGTGCCGAAACCTTCCACTGTCAAATATAAATAGAATAGACTCATGAAAAAACGAATATTGATAATTGGTGCAAGTGGCCAAATTGGAACGGAACTTACGGTTTTCCTCCGTGAAAAATTTGGAAGTCATAAAGTCATAGCAAGTGATATTAGAGAAGGAAACAAAGAGCTTATGGATAGTGGTCCATTTGAGATAGTGGATGCTATGGATTATGATGCCGTTGAGAAATTGGTTATCCAATATGAAATAACGGATATTTATCTAATGGCTGCCATGCTTTCTGCAACCGCGGAAAAGTTCCCCATGAAAGGTTGGAACCTAAATATGGAATCGTTATTTCATGTTTTGAGATTGGCAAAGGAGAAAAAGATCGAGAAAATATTTTGGCCTTCCAGTATCGCAGTCTTCGGGCCTTCCACACCAAAAACGGATACACCACAACGCACAGTTATGGAACCAACTACTGTCTATGGAATTAGTAAGCAAACGGGAGAAAGATGGTGTGAATATTACTATAACCGTTATGGGGTTGATGTACGCAGTATTCGTTATCCAGGACTTATTAGTTATAAAACGCTTCCCGGTGGAGGTACAACAGATTATGCAGTAGATATTTACCATAAGGCTCTAAAGCATAAAAAATATATCAGTTTCCTAAGTGCCGAAACTAAACTCCCAATGATGTTTATGGATGACGCTATTCGTGCAACGGTAAGTATTATGGAGGCAGATAGTGAAGATGTAAAAATCCGAAGTTCATACAACCTTTCTGCGATGAGCTTTGATCCAGAAGAAATTACCGCGAGCATCCAAAAACATATTCCTGAATTTAAAATAAGTTACGAACCAGATTTCCGACAAGCAATTGCAGATAGCTGGCCTCAGAGTATTGACGACAGCGCTGCTAGAGAAGATTGGGGATGGAAAAGCAAGGTTACACTTGATGAAATGACGGGCATCATGTTGGAGAACTTGAAAAAGGATTATCTCTAGGCTTTAGAGAGTAGGAAATGGTGAGTAGAGAGCAGGGTAGCGGATAAGTTGTAGTGGATTTTTCAGTTATATTGGATTTGTGTTTTTAAAGTTTCAAGCTCTTAGTCCTTTAGTTCTACTTCAAAAATATTTGCCATACCCTTTTTTCCTTCATTTGAAATATAGAGCGTGCCATCTGGCGCAAAGGTCATTCCCTCGGGTTGAGGAAATGATTTTTTGTTAAGCTTATGTAGTTTTATGAGTTTCCCACTGGTGTCCATAATAAGTAATCGAGGATTTTTTCCCTCCAAAATATAGACATTACCGTTTTTTGGATGTATTGCAATTTCCGATGGGTAAAATCCGTCTGAATTTCCTTTGAATGTTCTGGTTTCTTTATAATTCAAAATTGGGTCGTCCATCGGAATTTTGAATACAGGAGTTTTAACTACATTTTCTGTTGCTAAATCAAAGCTATAAATTCCTTTATACGCTTCGCTGTGAGGATCTTTATTTTTTACAGCCAATAGAAGTCTATCCTTTTCACTGTCGAAGGTTAGAGATTCCATATTGTTTTTTCCTGTGAAGAAAGTTTTTATCTCCGATGTTGTAAAAGTTGAGTCCATAAACCTTTCAACTTGGTGAAGCCTTCCATTGCTTTCCAATACATAGGCAGTACTGTCCACAATAGCAATTCCTTCATAATCCCCAGATTTCGCGAAATTCACTTTTTTTTCAACTAAATCTGTTGTAAGGTTATAAATGTAAATGATACCTTCTTCATCTTGAACACATGCCATTTTATCCTCAGAAATATATGCAATTCCTGAAATTTCATCCAAATCTTCGGGCATTTCCCATTTTCTTATAATCTTATAACTTTCATTATCCAATCGAGGGTTTAGAGCTGGGTTTTCATAAGCGAACCAAAGTGCGCCTACTAGAATAAGTACACCGGTAATAATTAAAAAAGAAATCAAATTTTCCTTCATAGCCATAATAAATCCTAAATTAAAGTTTCGAAGTTATAGAAGGGAATAAATTACAGCAAAAATCCCAATCAATCGCTTAAAGTTAATATAAAAATGAATGGCCGAATTCAAATGTAAATTCTGAATTGAAATTTTATTCAATTTTCTGATTTATTATTAAGGAGTTCTGCTTGTTTTTTATCTAGGAGTAAGGTTAGCTTTTGAGCTCCAATTCCAGATAAATGATTCGCGTCATAAAAATCTTCAATATCGAAATTTGGATCAGTCATCTTATTCAAGTAAACGCAATTGTCATATTTGGAAGCCATATCTTCCGAAGTTTCAATGGTAATGCGGATTTGTTCAGGATTTAATGCCTCGGTATAGGATTTATAGGCGGGAGGCGTAAACAAGATAACTTCAACATCATTTGCTGCCGCCCATTGAATTATAGATTCTAGATAGTTTAGGTTTTTTCCAAAATATTGCCTTGTAGTGGTCGAATTTATATTAAAGCTGTGGTTGCGTGCAGCTTTTAAACCTGTATCAATCAGATTTAATGTGCCTCCTTTCTGTTGATTAGTCCATCCCAAAGTAGAGCAATTAATCAAGGTATTTCCGTTGATATAGTAGGTGACAAAATTTTGATAACTGTACTTAATCTTATTGCTCAAAACTTCAGAATATTCTGTCAAATCAAAGGATGATGTCATTCCGAAATAAATATTGTAATATTTTATTCTCCTGGATCCTTTGGATGATTTAAGATTGAAATAATAGGTGGGATATGAAATAGGTATAATCAAGGTCTTTAAATTTTTAAGGCTATCCTTGTACATATTCAAAATCTTATAATCATATTCCAAAGACTGCGCATTGTTCGCAGCGTTAAAGGCATTAGTAGAAAAGTAATCTGGATTTACTCCCCGAAAAGTTTCTGAACTTCCTAAAATTAATGTTTCTATTTGACCTGCGTTTGCATCAAGATATTCCTTTTTGTATTTATAATCATTGGGAATATTCCTAATAGAAACCTCCAGCACAATTCCTATAATTAAAATAGGTGCAAGAAAAAGGAGCGTTCTGATTATAAATTTTTTCATTATTTCTAAAATTGAAAATAGATGAATTCTTGTGGCTTCCCATTAAACCAAAAAATTATAAATACTATTCCATAATAAATTGCCCATCTAAGCGGTCGATTATACTTGTTAAAAATTTTTTCGATGGCATATTGGTCATTTTTACCTCGCCACTCTATGAGAAAGAATAGGCTAACTAATATTAAAGTAATCAATGCTTCTCCCATGTTCATAAAGTCCGGCTGCGAGAATAACGATAATGAAAATATTCCCGCTATATAACTTAGAGCATGATTTATGCTTTCCGCTCTAAAGAAAATCATTGAAAAGGTAACAAGCGTAAAAGTTCTAAGAATTCTTAATCCATCGAAATTTGAAGGTTGGTAATTATAATTAGTCAAACTATAATCCCTGTTCTTCTTTTTCTTTTGAAGAAAGCCTGGCAGAAAATAAATCGCATGGATTGCTCCCCAAGCGATAAAAGTCCAGTTTGCTCCATGCCATAAGCCTATAATGATAAATTGTAAGAAAATAGCTTTGACTTTTACTGCATTTCCTATGTCTTTACTTCTTCGCAGAATTGGAATGAATAAATAATCCCTGAACCAAGATGTAAGAGATATGTGCCACCTTTGCCAAGCTTCAGCAAAACTCCTAGCAAAGTAGGGGTATGCAAAGTTTTGTCTTAAATCTATTCCGAATAATCTGGCAGAGCCAATAGCAATGTCAGAGTATCCTGAGAAGTCTGCATAGATTTGAAACGTAAAAAACAATGCGCCTAAAACCAAAGTGCTGCCATTCATATTTGCAGAATCTGCGAAAATTTGATTGGCAAATTCAGCACAATTATCCGCGATAACCATTTTTTTAAATAGTCCCCAAAGTATTTGTTTTAACCCATCAAGTGCTTTTGAATAATCAAAAGTGCGTTTATTTTTGATTTGGGGAAGAAGATGGCTTGCTCTTTCTATAGGCCCAGCAACCAATTGCGGGAAAAAACTTACAAATGCAGTGAAGGCTATAAAATCACTCGTCGGTTTCAGCTTTCTTTTATAAACGTCAATGGTGTAGCTAAGCGTTTGAAAGGTGTAAAAGCTTATTCCTACTGGTAATATGATGTTTAAAGTATTTGCCTTTATAGGCATCCCAAAGAGGGAAAATGCTTCAATAAAGTTTTCCAGAAAAAAGTTGTAATATTTAAAGAATCCCAGAATCCCAAGATTAACTATAATACTAGTCCATAGGAGCACTTTTCGCCTAAGTTGATTGTTTTCCTCTTTTAAAAGAAGCCCCACTCCGAAATCTACAATCGTACTAAAAAGTATAAGAAATAAAAAGCGCCAATCCCAAAGGCCATAAAAAAAATAACTGGCAACAACGATCAAAAGATTTTGGGATTTAAGATTTTTATTGAATACAAACCAATAGAGTACTAAAACCGTAGGGAGAAAAATTGCAAAATCAACAGAATTAAATAGCATTTATCTTAGTTCTAATAAGTCTATATGTAGGTTGTGTACTCTTAAATGACAAATTTAAAATCAATATTTGGGGAGATATTATAGGTTTTTCGTGCGTTCAACACAATTTTGGTTTTATAGGACAAACTTATTCTATAATTTCCTAATTCCCTAAAAAACCTATAAAAATTGCTTGAAGTATTTAGTATATTTAGGGACTCAGAGACTATTTCTTTAAAATCATCTAAAGAAAGTTTGGGTTATATATTCACGAAACCTAAATTCGGAATGTATTATACGCGATTACGAACTATTTGGTGGTCCCACCAGGACTCGAACCTGGATCTAGAGTTTAGGAAACTCCTATTCTATCCCTTGAACTATGGGACCTTGTTAAATGATGTCCATTTTGAGAATATCTGCTTCTAATCTCTTTTTAAGACTTTTTTTTCTGAGGTTATGCTGACTATAAAGCTTTAATCCTAGTCTTGGGATGTGCAAATTTACTTTTTTTGAAGAAATACGTGTAAATCCTACGAATGAGTTTTTAAAAGAAATTAACTAAGCAGAAATGGATATCTAACGAAATTAAGTAGAGATATCAGGAAGAGGCTTCCACTACTATCTCCACAAAACCAATTATAGCAATACGTTATAAATAAGTATTTAAAAAAACGAGTCCAATGAAAATCGGACCCGCTTTTGTAATAGTTGAAATATAATGTTTATCAGCCTAGGCCTCACAACTCGCGCAATCTTTCTTTTGCGCAAATTTCTGTGCGGCATTCATACTGTGCTGGTAATAGAGGGATTTCAATCCAAGTTTCCAAGCCGTAATATGGATATTGTTTATTTCCTTTACAGGCATTTCCGGATGTACGATAATGTTCACCGATTGACCTTGATCAATGTGGTTTTGACGATTGGCAGCTTGATAGATTAGATCCAGTTGATCAATTTCGGAATAAGTTTTGAAAACATCTTTTTCCTCATCCGTTAAGAAATCCAAATGCTGAACTGAGCCATCATAATCTCTAATATTTCGCCAAATTTCAATCGTATTTTTTCCTTTCTCCTCCAATAATTTTTCCAAAAATGGATTTTTTATTGTGGTTTTAATTTTGGCGATATCTTTTACATATACATTGGACCAAATAGGTTCAATACCTTGTGATACCTGCCCTAAAATGAATGCGGATGAAGTAGTTGGCGCAATGGCGTTTAGCGTAGCATTACGTCTTCCGTAACCTTTAAGTATTTCTGGTTCTCCAAATTTTTCGGCTAATTCTTCGGAAGCCTTATATGATTTTTCCTTGATTACCCTAAATATCTCACTATTTAGATCATAAGATTTCTGGCTGTCCAACGGTAACATTTTAGATTGTAGCAAAGAATGCCATCCCAAAACTCCCAATCCCAATGCGCGATTATCCTTGGCAAAGTTATAAGCACGTTCCATAAAGAGGAATGTTTGCCTGTCCTCACGACTCTCAGAATCGCGATATTCCTCTAATTTGTCAATAAATTCCGTGATCACGGCATCCAAGAAGTAGACCATTGTTTCTACAGCATCAGTATCCTTCCATTTGTCGTAATGCAAGAGATTAACTGAAGAAAGTACACATACAAACGACCAATCATCATTAGATGGAAGCATTATTTCAGTACAAAGATTGCTTGCGTATATAGGAAGGTTTTTGTCCTTATAAACGTCTGCGGCCGAATTATTAGCGTGGTCACTAAAGAAGATATATGGATAGCCCATTTCACCTCTTCGTTGTAAAACCTTTGCCCAAATGGAACGTTTTGCTTCATCGCCGGCAATCATTTCCTCCATCCATTTGTTAGTAACCGTCACACCATGCGTTAGTTCTTGGATTGGATTTCCTTCGGTTCCTATTTCCAGAAACTCCATAATATCTGGATGCTCTACGGGCAGATAAGGTGAAAATCGACCACGACGAACTGATCCTTGGCTCACAACATCCACCATAGATTCGAATAATTGCATGATATGGACCGCACCAGAAGCTTGACCGTTGTTTTTCACTTCTGCGCCCCGATGACGTATTTTTCCAAAATATCCAGATGTTCCACCCCCTAATTTAGACATCATCCCAACTTCCGATTGGGTATAGAGAATATTTCCCATGTCGTCACCAATATGCGACCCAAAACAACTTATTGGAAGTCCGCGTTTCTTTCCGAAATTGGACCACACTGGTGATGCCAAAGAGAAAAACCCTTCAGACATATAATTATAGAACTTATCCGCGTACCCAGGAATTTGAAGTATTTCCTCGGCTCTATCTGCAATTTCTCGAATACGTTCTTCTGCTGTAACGCCCGGGGTAAGATATCCAGAGGCTAAAAAGTTACGGCTGTGCTCGGTAAGCCATTCAAAACCAGAGGAAGTTTTATTCGTGTGAAGCGCTTCTTTTCTTGCGTTTAGAAGTTTGTCACTTTCTGAATTTTTATTCTGGATCTGGGAGTCAAAGTTGATTTCTGATGTGTTCATGTTAAAAAAGGTCGTCGCTGGTTATACTTTGGGTTCTTTTACTGTAATTGATTGAGCGCTTTACAAAGAAATCGCCGTGTTTGGTACCGATAATCTCATCGTCAAACCATTCAGTCTGCGCTAAAAGAGTTTCGTCTACCTCAAATATTTTTTCTATTCCTATGCTTTCCAAGGAATTATTGAATCGTTTTTTAATAAATTCATTTACAACTGCTTTTGGAAGAAAATCCAATTCGCCCTCTTCAAAGATCCAATCCACAATTCGGCTTTCGGCAGTAAATGCTTCCTTGCACATTTCTTGGATCATATTATTGTAGTCTGCATCAAACCATTCTGGATTTTCGGCCTTGATAATCTTTATAATGTCAATTCCAAAATCGCCATGAATCTGCTCTTCCTTGGAGGTAGCTTCCACAACGTTTGATATTCCCTTCAACATGTTTTTGTGCTTGTTAAATGCCATGATGATCAAGAACTGCGAAAAGAGGGAAACGTGTTCTATAAATAATGAAAACAAGAGCATGGATTCTGCAAACTCCTTATTGTCCTCGCTTTTGGCATTCTTAAGAGCAGTTTCCAAATAATGCACCCGCATCATGATCACTGGTTTTTTCTTTAGATCTTTAAATTCTTCGTTTAGACCTAAAATTTCAAGTAAGTGTGAATATGCATCATGATGGCGAACTTCACTCTCTGCAAAAGTTGCACCCACAGAGCCTATTTCTGGTTTTGGCATGCGTTGATAGATATCTCCCCAAAAGCTTTTCACGGCTACTTCAATTTGCGAAATTGCTAGCATGGTATTTTTAATGGCACTTCGCTCAACTTCGGAAAGCCGGGTTTTGAAATCCTGAATGTCACTGGTAAAGTTAAATTCGGTATGTATCCAGTATGAATGTCGGATGGCGGGAACGTATTCATAGAGCGCAGGATATTCATATGGCTTTAAGTTTATGCGCTTTTCAAAGATGTTGAGTTTTCGTTTTTGGTTCTGTTGGTTTCGGTAAAGAATATAACCTTTTGCAACGTCAAAAAAACCACTTTCCATCAATTTTGTTTCCACAAAATCCTGTACTTCCTCCACTGTAGGAATATACTTCCCATCTTCCTTCTTTCTGTCTAAAAGTGCCTCGTACACATTTTCGGAAATGCGTTTTGCATCGTCTTCATTGCCATGTTTTACGGCGGTCATAGCCTTAAAAATAGCTTCGCTAATCTTCTGTAGGTGAAATAGTTTGGTCGTAGAGTCCCGTTTGATAACGTGGGTGATTTCCATGGTAATTGAGTCTAGGATTGGTTCAAAATATGTGAAAGATAAAGATGGCTAATTATTCCATGTCAAATGGATAGGAAGGTATTTTGTTGTCCAAAGTTTATCAACATTGAGAGGAATGCAAGTACGGTAAAGGATTAGGATAGATTTAGGAAAATATAAAGGAAAATTTGTTGATAAAGTTTGCGGATAAAGTCAAATAATAAAGAAATGAGATTCATATCTCAAAGAAGTTTTTAACTTAGCATGAGACACTTTTAAAGCCTGATATGATTTTTGGGTTTTTGGAAACTTAGAGACTTTACTTTTTTCTTCCAAAATTATTACGGCACATTCTTAAAAATCATAAGACCAAAAATTAAATTAACCTCTCAATTAATTCTACCAACAACATGAAAAATCTTCTCCTCTCAATTCTAATCTTGGCTTTAACTTTTAGTTGTAAAGAAAAAAATGAAAAAGTAATCAATACTTCCGAAGTAAATGGCCAACTATTTTACAATGGCAAAATTATTACCATGAATTCCGAGGAAGCTGAATATGTGGAAGCTATTGTTGAGCAAGATGGTAAGATTGTATTTGTTGGAAGTAAGAAAGATGCCGAGGAAAATTTCGCCAATGCAAAAAGGATAAATTTGAACGGAAATACGATGTTACCAGGTTTTATAGACCCTCATAGTCATTTTGGGATGGTTTCCAGTTCTATGGGTCAGGTTGACCTGAATTCGCAACCTGTTGGAGATATTACAAGTATTGAGGATATGATGCAAAAGATGAAAAATTATAAATCTGAAAACAACATTTCAGAGGGAGAGTGGATTTTTGGATGGGGTTATGATGAAAGCCAGATTAAAGAGAAGCGTCATCCCAATAAAAATGAAATTGATGCGGTATTGCCAAACAATCCAGTTTATTTACAACACACCAGTGGCCATATGGGCGTTGGAAATTCGATGGCCCTGGACATGATGAACGTAACGGCGGATTCCAAAGATCCCGAAGGTGGTACGATAGAACGTTTTCCAGACTCCAAGGAACCTACGGGATTGGTCCAAGAAACTGCAATGTATCCGTTTGTAGGAAATATGATGAAGATCTTAGAAAAAAAGCAAGGAGAGTTTTTTGATATCACTCAAGTTTATTATGCTAGCAATGGCATAACTACCGCCCATGATGGAATGACAGATCGAATTAAGATACAATTTTTTCAAACTCAGGCAGATGCCGGTAAGTTTAAAATAGATCTTTTGGCTCTGGGAGGATACACTGAATTGGAAACAAATCTGAAAGATTCCCTAATCAATTGGAAAATTTATAAAAACAGATTTAAAGTTCAAGGAACTAAAATTATTGCCGATGGATCACCCCAAGGAAAAACGGCCTATTTCACTGAAGCATTTTTAACGCCAGTTCCAGGATGTGAAAGTAACTGCAAGGGGTTACCCAGCATATCGCAAAAAAGTATGAATGATCTGTTCGTCATGGCATATAAAGATGACAATCAACTTTTTATTCACGGCAACGGTGATGGATCTATAGATATGATACTGGAAGCCCACAAATATGCCTGTGAAAAGTTAAATCAACCTCTTGACAAAGACCGAAGAACTGTTGTAATCCATTCTCAGTTTGTTCGGGCAGATCAAATGGACACCTATGTGAAATATAATATACTTCCTTCCTTTTTTACAAACCACGCTTATTTTTGGGGCGATGTGCATGTTGAAAATTTAGGTGAAGAAAGAGCATTCGCTTTAAGTCCGATTGCTTCCGCATCTAAATTAGGTCTAAAATTCACCAACCATTCCGATGCAACCGTTACTCCCATCGATCCACTTTTTACAGTTTGGTCTGCCGTAAATAGAATATCAAGAACTGGAAGAATTATTGGGCCAAAAGAAAAAGCCACACCTTACCAAGCTTTAAAAGCAATTACCAGCCACGCCGCTTTCGAATATTTTGAGGAGAATAGCAAGGGCAGTTTAAGTAAAGGGAAATTAGCAGATTTCGTTATCTTAGATAAGGATCCTCTTTCGGTAGACCCTATGGAGATAAAGGATATAAAGGTGGTAGAAACTATTAAGGAGGGCAAAAGCATATTTAAGAAATAAATTCGAAGTTGCTGGAAAAGGAAATTCATTGAATGAAAGAAAGATGAAAGTAGAGAATTTGCTGAGAAACCGGTACAGATCCCACCCTTCTCACTCACCTCTCACCACTAAATATTTAGATGCATAGGCAATTTTTTAAAAAGTTAAACTTCCGTAAGGATATACTTTTATAATCCTTAATTCACCCATACAGCAATATTATGGTCTAATTTTGCGGATTTTGAAATTAACCTTAAAATTTGCGCTATCTTAAGTAAATCTGCCCGTATTTGGTTATTGTTTGGAATTTTATGTCTGGCAATCAACCTTCGTCCAGCACTTTCCAGTATTGGACCTTTAATGGACGATATTGGGCAAGCCCTTATTCTTTCCGATAGTTTATTGGGATTATTGACCACATTACCACTTTTGGCATTCGGTTTTGTATCTACTATAACTCCTTATTTCACAAAAAAGTTTGGCCTTGGAAAAACCCTATTGGCCTGAATGGCCCTATTGACACTTGGTATTCTAATTCGTTCCAGTAGTGGTGTATTTGGTCTGTACTTTGGTACTTTACTTTTAGGAATTGCCATTGCCTTTGGGAATGTTCTTATTCCCGCAATAACTAAAAATAATTTTCCCAACAAAGCAGGTTTGATAACAAGCTTGCATTCCGCAACTATGTCGCTTGGTGCTGCATTGGCAGCGGGATTGAGTGTGCCTTTAGCAAGAGACCTCAATTTGGGGTGGCGTGGCTCTCTTTCGGTTTGGGCGGTGCTGTCTGTGATGGCGTTTTTTATTTGGATTCCACAGATTAAGAAAATTAAAAGTACCACTCCTACCAGAGGACTTAGAGAAGCCATGAAAAAATTAAGTGGATCCAGACTTGTTTGGCAGATTGCAATTTATATGGGGCTTCAGTCATTGGCTTTTTATGTTATTTTAGCGTGGCTTCCTAGTATTTTAGTGGATTTTGGCTACGATGCCGAGTTTGGTGGATGGATGCTCTCCCTTTCACAAGCAACAGGAATTCTTGGGGCATTGGTTATTCCAATCTGGGCCGCATCGCGCAAAGACCAACGTGCCGTAGTTGCCTTTTTAATTTTCTTTGAGGTGATAAGCTTGATTGGATTAATGCTTCCAGAATTTATACCCATTTATATTTGGGTTTCTGTCCTAGGTTTTGTTCTTGGAGGTGCATTTAGTCTTGCGTTACTTCTAATTGTCCTACGTGCTCCCGATTCTGAAACGGCAGCAGAATTATCTGGGATGGTGCAATCCATTGGTTATTTTTTAGCGGCTATAGGACCATTTATCGTTGGAGTAATTCAAGACCTGACCAAAGAATGGATCTATTCCATAAGCTTGCTTGTATTGTTGGCCAGTTATAAACTCGTTGTTGGGTTAAGAGCTGGCAAGGCTGAGAAGGTGTATTTATAAAGCAAGTTCATTCATTCTCGGCCAATCTTATAACTTCTTTAAGTAAGTGATTTTCCAACAATGAGAGTATGTTTGGTTTAGAACCATCAAAACGTTTTCATCAATTTATTTAAGTTTCTGGCTTTTGATGAATCTAAAAAATATTCCCATTTCTATAAATTGATTTTTCCGAAAAAATAAATTTCACATCTTTATAAGTGTTTTATTATTGACTTTATCAATAACTTTAGAAGTATTTCACTGATGGCGTAATTATTTAGTGGTAGAAAAGAACTTAAAATACTTTAAAATGAAAAATTTAGATGGTCAAGTAGTAATTGTAACGGGTGGTGCAGCAGGAATTGGAGGCGCAATAACATTGGAGCTAGTAGAAAGAGGAGCATCTGTGGTTGCAGTAGATTTAAATGAAGATGCCGGAAAGAAAAAAGCGGCATCCAATCCAGAGAAAATTGCATTTTTAATGGGAGATATATCAAAAGAAGATGTTGCAAAAAACGCTGTTCAAATGGCAGTTTCCAAATTTGGAAAACTAACAGGATTAGTAAATAATGCTCACGCCTCTCGCCAGAAACCATTGATGGAACTTAATGAAGAGGATTGGAATTTGTCTATGAACACAGGCTTATATGGAACATTAAATTTTATGAAAGCTGCCTTTCCAGAACTTAAAAAAACCGAAGGCGCCATTGTGAACTTTGGTTCGGGGGCTGGATTGCTCGGTCAGAAAAATCAAGGAAGTTACGCTGCGGCAAAAGAAGCTATTAGAGGATTGTCTCGTGTGGCGGCAAATGAATGGGCAGAAGATGGAATTCGAGTAAATGTGGTATGCCCGTTGGCATTTACTGAAGGGGTGAAAAATTGGAAGGAAAACTTCCCGGAACAATATGAAGAAATAATCAGTAAAAACCCGATGCATCGTTTTGGAGATCCCCAAAAGGACGTCGCGCCAATTATTGCATTTTTATTAAGTGATGACAGTCAGTATATGACTGGCCAGACCCTTATGGCAGATGGCGGAGATATCAAATTGAGATAATATTAATCCAAAAAACAATAAAGAGATGACAGAATTATTTAACCTAAAAGGTAAAGTCGCTATTGTAACAGGCGGAGCAAACGGAATAGGAAAAGCAACCGCCATGATTTTGGCAAAACACGGAGCTAATATTTCTATTGGAGATTTTAATTTGAAAGATGCTCAAACTACAGCCAAGGAGATTGAAGCATTGGGAGTTAAAGCTATTGCGGTATCCTGTAATGTTTTGAAGGACCAAGATTTGGTAAATTTAGTTGATACAACTGTCAGGGAATTGGGCGGAATCCATATTTTGATCAACAATGCCGGCGGAGGTGGCGGTGGTCGAGAAAATCCTTTTAAAATTTCAGTGGAGGATATTAAACGGGATTATGAATTAAACGTTTTCAGCGGATGGAGACTCTGCCAACTGGTGGTGCCACATATGAAAAAAGATGGGTACGGGTCTATAGTCTTTACAACATCTATGTCCAGCTTAAACAAAAGCCCCAACATGAGTGGTTATGGAGGTTCTAAAGCGGCTGTAAACCATACGGTGGCCAATTTAGCACACGATTTTGGTCCAGAAGTCCGCATTAATGCAGTAGGTCCTGGCGCTACCCGAACGGCAGCTTTAGAAAGCGTTCTAACTCACGATATGGAACAAACAATGTTGAAGCACACACCAATTAAACGCCTGGGAACTGCAGATGATATTGCAGGTGCCATGCTCTATTTTGCCTCTCCAATTTCTGAATGGGTAAGTGGCCAGACACTTTTTGTTAATGGAGGTGGCGAGCAGACATTGGAATAATTTTTCGAAAATTCCAATGTAAGCGGAATTGTTTATTAATCCTTCACAAACTTCGGATTGATATATAATTTTCCGTCTTTTAGCTTTTGCCAATAGATCTTCATATCTGCACTGATTTCAGGAGAAAGAATGTATAATCCTATAATATTTGGAAAAGACATGGCCAAGATCATCATATCTGCAAAACTCAATACGGCGCCCAGACTCACAGAGGCCCCCAACACTACAAAAAACAAGTACATTATTTTGTAGACCATTTCTCCTTTCTTGCTTCTCCCGAATAAATACGTCCAAGATCGCATTCCGTAATAGGACCAGGATACCATAGTGGAAAATGCGAACAGTAGCACTGCTATAGCCAATACAATTGGGAACCAGGAGACTACGCTTCCAAAGGCATCGGCAGTAAGTTCTACACCTCCCATTCCACCACCTACTTTGTCCATTCCGGTAAATATCAAAACTAGAGCGGTCATCGTACAGACTATCATTGTGTCGATTAGAGGTTCAATAAGGGAAGAAAATCCATCGGCAATGGGATGATTTGTCTTGGAGGCACTATGGGCAATAGCAGCAGATCCAACACCTGCTTCATTGGAAAATGCTGCACGTTGTAACCCAACAATCAAAACTCCTATAAAACCTCCTCTTAATGCTTCAGCAGAAAATGCGCCATCATAAATTGATAGAAACGCGCTTCCTATATCGGTTATATTTCCACCTATTACCACCATACATCCCAAAATATATAAGGCTGCCATTAATGGGACAACCTTTTCCGTAACCTTGGCAATGCTTTTTATTCCTCCAATTATTACTATTCCAACAAGGATTGCAAACCCAATCCCGAACCAAAATCCTTGTCCCTGCAGAAAAGGAATTTGTTGTGAAACTATCTTGAATGCCTGATTGGACTGAAGCATATTCCCACCTCCAAAAGAAGCTCCTACACCCAAAACTGCAAAAAGGATTGCTAAAAATTTCCCTAATTTTTTAAAGTTTCTTTTCTCAAGTCCATACCTTAGATAATTCATAGGACCTCCAAAAATTCTACCATCTGCGTCGATAGCTCGGTATTTTACTCCCATGCTACATTCGGCAAACTTTAAGGACATCCCAAAAAAACCTGCCATAAACATCCAAAAAGTTGCTCCCGCCCCTCCTAGTGAGATTGCTACAGCTACACCTGCGATATTTCCTAAACCCACTGTTGCAGATACTGCAGTTGTCATAGCTTGAAAATGGGTGATGGTTCCCGGTGCATTTGGATCGTCATACTTTCCTTTAGCTAAAGCTAAGGAATGTCTGAAACCACGAATATTAATAAACTTTAACCGAAGGGTGAAAAAGATACTTCCCAAGATCAACCAAATAACGATGAATGGGATGGAGCTGGTTTTTACTTCCCCGTTTGGATGTAAGAGAGGTTGAGGGGAATCGAACTGAACTTCAGCTAAAATAAGTCCTTGTGGAGCTGGAGATTCACCAATGCTCGAAATGACCGCGCCTTCTTCCATCAAATGCTTTAACCTACCATCGTCCTTTGAATATATTGTAACTTCTTTGTTGCTTGGATTTTCTATAATTGCCACTGCTTGTCCATTCGTAACTTTTTCATTATTGGATACCAGCCAACTTTTAAGTTGAAATTCTCCTTCTGAGTCCATATTCAGATTCGGTACACGAATATTATTGTAAGTGGTATATACCACAGGATCATGAATTCCGAAAGCAGCAAAAGGATCCCAGAATAGTACGGCTCCCAGGACATCTACTGCGGGTTGGACATTGCTATTGAAAATTTCCGTTATTGATTTTGCGGGAATAGTAAATTGCGCAGAAACTTTTTTTCCACGAGCATCTGTAACAGTGATTGAATATGGCATTCCTTCTATAAGTCCCGTTGATTGACTAGACTCCAAAGAGGTAGTGAGGTTGCTCCATTTATATTCAAAAGGTGCTTCTCCTCCTTTAACTATTACCTTGGCCACTCCGTTGTTGATCTCTGAGGACGGATTTTGAAGCTCTAGGCTAACAGTCATATCAGTAGCCCTTTCGAACTGATCCTGCGAATATAAGATCGTGGTTAGGAATAACAATAGTAGGACGAAAAGCCTTGTTTTTATCATTGTATAAAGTTTAAAAATGATTGGGATTATAAATAAAATCCCAATTTATCAATAAGGAAAAGCCCTCCCAAGATATTTTGTTCATTTTTTAAAATCTTTATTGCTATAATCCATAATGTCTTTGAACAATGCGGATAATATTATTGGTCCTTTTATAAATGAGTAATCCTAGGTGATGCGTAAGTCATATTTCGAAATAAGATAAGATCTTAAAATTTTAGAGATTTAATTAATGTGTTAAAATATTTACCTCAAAATATGAATGGAATTTAGAAATCATTTCAGTAAAATTTTGCAATACAACTTCTGAAACTTGATTTAAGTTTATAGTTTTAAAGCTTAAATTAAATTTAGATTTAAAAATAACAGCATGATAATCAATATAATTCAGAATAATTTTTAATCATTTAAAAAAAACTAAAAATGAAAAAATTTCATCCATTTTTTACAATCGGAACTTTCGGTATTATTATGAGTGCTTGCCTCCATATATTCTTGGCAATTGTTTTATCAATGGCTATAATGCACACTACATTTTTCGTTCTTTATCCATTGTTCTTGACTTTTCTAATATTAGGCGTTATTTTATCGGAAAAGAATCCAAACTCTTTAATATCGAGAAAGTAGATATTGGGATAAATGTATCTAGGATGATTTTTGTGGGTAACAGCGCCTAACACTCCAATTACCCTTAACTTTGGTAGCGCAATGCCATTATCAAAAATGGGAAAGATGTCAATAGAAAATATACCAGAAATTTACATAAAGGACTATGAAAATAATCCTGATTTATATGTATATGATTTTAAGATGTCTAATTATGTTGTTAGAAGTAAGGTCAATCTAAGCATGAATATGTTCAGCTTTCTGCAGGTGGGCAAGAAACAAGTTCATTTCGCCGACGCTTCGGTTGCGGTCAACAGCAAACAATCCTTATTGCTTAAAAAAGGACATTGGTTGTGGACGGAATTACTCGATACTGAAGCGCTATATTATTGTAAGCTTCTCTTTTTTTCTGAAAAGAAACTTGTAGAATTCTTGAATAAAAATGACTGGGAGTTTAGATCGGTCAAACCTGAGATATCGTATTTTATTATTGAAAACGACCCATATATCACTTCCTACTTAAAATCACTGGATACTTTAAGCACTACGCCATCGATTTTTAAGGATAATCTTCTATCTATTAAGTTTGAAGAGCTTATGTTATACCTTATCAATAAGTATGGGGTGAAGTTCAAATCGTATCTTCATTCCTTGATTTCCAAGAAGCAATCCCACTTCAGGGAAGTTGTAGAGAGCAATGTTTACTCCAATCTTAAATTGGATGAACTCGCATTTTTATGCAACATGAGCCTGTCGACCTTTAAGCGTTATTTTACTGCCGAGTTTAATGTAAGCCCGGGTAAATGGCTACAGGATAAAAGGTTAAAAAGAGCCAAAGATTTACTGGAATACGGCAATTTAAAATCTTCCGATATCTATCTGGAATTGGGATATAACAACCTTTCAAACTTCAGTAGCGCCTTTAAGAAGAAATTCGGAATCAGTCCAAATGAGGTTTAACTACTATTTGCTGGATTTTTATATCCTCTTGTAAATCTATTATTTACTACGCTGTTTATTACACTTACCTTCCTTGATCTATGATTGACCTCTTCTCATAATTTATTGGGCTGTTTTCATAAGTAATTCAATATTAAACACTTGTATATTGCCTATAGATCTGTTTTATAACTGAAAATTATTAGTTAACCTTAAAATTTAAAGAATATAATGTGCAAAAATCATGGTGTTGCCTATATGGGTACAGGAAAAGTTGAAGTGATGGAAATAGCCTATCCCAAATTGGCATTGGGAAATAGGAAATGTGAACATGGCGTTATTGTAAAGATTATTGCTACAAACATTTGTGGATCAGATCAGCACATGGTTAGAGGTAGAACAACTGCCGAAAAGGGTCTGGTATTGGGTCATGAAATTACTGGTGAAGTTATAGAATGCGGTCGGGACGTGGAGTTCATCAAAAATGGAGATATCGTTTCTGTTCCCTTTAATATTGCCTGCGGTAGGTGTAGAAATTGTAAAGAGGGGCAAACCAGTATCTGTTTAAATGTAAACGGAGATCGTGCGGGAGCGGCCTACGGTTATGTAGATATGGGCGGCTGGGTAGGTGGCCAAGCGGAGTATGTATTGGTGCCTTATGCAGATTTTAATTTATTGAAATTTCCGGATAAGGATCAAGCGATGGAAAAAATATTGGATTTAACCATGCTTTCCGATATTCTTCCAACTGGATTTCACGGCGCTGTAATGGCAGGTGTAACCGTAGGTTCCGTTGTTTATATAGCAGGTGCCGGTCCCGTTGGACTTGCATGTGCAGCAAGCTGTCACTTATTGGGGGCTGCCGTTGTTATAATTGGCGACCTTAACGGGGAACGTTTGGCCCATGCAAGAAAATTTGGGTGCGAAACCATTAATCTGACCAACGGTATTCCCGTGGAAGAACAAATCGCAATGATTGTAGGTATACCAGAGGTGGATTGTTTTGTGGATTGTGTAGGATTTGAAGCAAGCGGACATGGTGCGAGCGCAGGAAAAGAGATGCCAGCTATCGTTTTAAACCAAGCTATGGCCATAACAAGGGCAGGTGGAAAAATTGGAATTCCAGGTTTGTATGTTACGGAAGATCCAGGAGCAAAAGACCTAGCTGCAAAAGAAGGAAGTCTGAAAATCCGTTTTGGACTGGGATGGGCCAAATGCCATACGTTCCATACTGGACAAACCCCCACAATGAAATATCATAGACAATTAATGAACGCAATATTATATGATAAGATAGATATTGCCAATTTTGTAAATGCTGAAGTAATAGGTCTAAACGATGCTCCTAAGGGTTATGCCGCTTTCGATTCCGGCGTAGCAAAAAAGTTTGTTATTGACCCGCATGGTATGATAGTCTAGAGTTTGACCTATTTTCATAACTTTTTGAGCGATTTCTATAACCTAAAGCTTTCATTGATCAATTATTTTAGCATTATTAATAAATTTAAAACTATACTATTATGAATATTACTTTAGAACAAGCCGAAAAAGCAATCAAGGCAGCAAAAGAAAAAGCAGCAGCAATAGATACCAAAATGAATATAGCGATCGTTGATGCAGGGGCAAATCTAGTTGCATTTGCACGTATGGATGGCGCTTGGTTAGGATCCCTTGATATATCTATCAAAAAAGCAAAAACAGCTAGGTTCTTTGATATGAATACAGGCACGGTGGGTGAGTTATCACAACCTGGAGGATCATTGTACAATATTGAGCATTCAAATGGAGGTCTAATTACTTTTCCAGGAGGTATTCCTATTAAAAATTCAAAAGATGAAATTATAGGGGCCATTGGTGTTAGCGGAAGTGCAGTTGAAAATGACCATGCTGTTGCAAAAGCAGGTGCGGCCACGATTTAAAAATTAATTTTTTAAATGTTAAGGGGCAATTAAACTTAATTGCCCCTTTTTTTATTCAAACAATCATTAATGAATTGCGGTGTAAAAGCAGGTATGTAACTCTCAACTCTACATTTGCCAATATTCTAAGGGCTTTTAGAGCTTGAGGAATTTAAATTACAGAAAGGTGTTTATTGAGGATAAATAACCATTTTACTGATATCTCCAAAATATTTCTCAAGCTTTATTGGCACACGATCCAAATGTCCAAAGTGTGATATATAGCCTCTTCTAGCAGAAACCATTATAACGAAATCGGTGGCCGTTATCTGTCTTGAAAGGATCAAAAATTCATCCCAATCATTAAATTCGTAGAAGTTTAAGGTGAGCGTTATTTTGTTCATTTTAGCGAACTTTCTAATCGCATCATGAGTTGTTTCAGAACAATTAAGATTGATTGGAATGGAAAGTTCTAATGATAATCTGGCAACTTTATTTACCCAAATTGCAAAACCTTCTTCAAATTGTGCATTGGGTGGAACTATCAAGAATATCCTTTTGTGATTCACCAACGGAATTTGGAAGTCGCAAATGAATATGGTTTTTTCTGTATTTTGAAGAATACTCTCCATTTTGTCTCCAATCAATTTATCTAGAAATCCAGTTTTTTGAGGCCAACCCAAAAGGATAAAATCAGCCATTATTTCTCTAGATATTCTGGAAATTCCGCTGGCCGCATTATGGTCTATTGTGGCCATTACCGTTGCTTGAGTGTCAGAAGCGGCCGTTTCCTTTATAAATTTTTCTAAGCCTTGTTTGGCTTTTATGATTGTTTTTTCGGCTTCTGCAGTATTTGGAACTACGGTCATTATGGCCAGTGGATTTATGGATTTCTTCTCTTTTATAAGAATCGCGAAATCCAAGATCTTATCAATATTAACCAAATTCGCAATTGGAATGAGTATTTGTTCCTGGTTTGCTGGAGATGTTAGTTCTAGATCTTCGTCCTCATCTGAACTGCGAATTATCATCTTTGCTGCATTTTCAGTTGCAAATGAAGCGACGATACAAGTAACGAGGATAATTACTACCGTTGCATTCAAAACGGTCTCGTCCACAATGCCTGCTTTATATCCCACTAAAATAACAGCGAGAGTAGCTGCGGCGTGCGCACTGCTTAAGCCGAAGATCAATTTACGCTGTCCTTTTGAAAATTTAAAAATTATCTGCGTAAAGAATGCCGCCACCCATTTTCCGAAAATTGCAACAACGGTAAGAACACCCGCAATTATCATTGCCATTGGACCACTAAGAATAACACTAATATCTACGATCATCCCTACACTTATCAGGAAAAATGGAATGAACAAAGAGTTTCCAATAAACTCAATTCTGTTCATCAGTGCGGAGGAATGGGGAATGAGTTTGTTAAGTGCCAATCCTGCAACGAACGCTCCTATTATAGATTCCAAGCCAGCAATTTCTGCAAGAAATGCCGCGAAAAAGACTACAGATAGTACAAAAATATAGTGCGAATGCTTTTCGCTTTCCAATTTTCGAAAAAACCATTTTGCAATTCTCGGAATTACCAAGAACATAAATGCGGAAAATAATACAAGGGATATTCCAAGGCGAATCCAAAACTCTTGAGTGAGACCGCCATCATGGGCCCCTAAGATTATGGCCAGCATAATAAGAACAGCTGTATCTGTGAGAATAGTTCCACCAACCGTTATGGCGACCGCGATATTTTTAGAGACTCCTAGCTTGCTCACAATTGGATAGGTAACAAGCGTATGGGTGGCAAACATACTCGACGTGAGAAGACTCGCGTTAAAATCAAAGCCCAATAAGTAATGACAAACAGGAAATCCTATGGCTAAAGGAATGGAGAATGTAAGAAACCCAAATAATATACTCTTGTTACGATGTGCTTTAAACTCGTTCAAATCTAATTCTAGACCCGCAATAAACATGATATAAAGTAAACCTATAGTAGAGAAAACATCTACAAACAAACTTTGTCCAAGAATGTTTAGGCCTGATGGTCCAATAAGAATTCCCGAAACTATAAGCCCAATGATTCCTGGAACTCGAATGCGCTGTAAAAGAATAGGCGCCAATAAGATAATAGCCAATATCAATGAAAATATCAACACGGGATTTTCCAGCGGGAGCTGAAATTGTTCTACGAGCTGGTTTATTATGACGTCCATAAGCGATTAGAGGAGATGTAAACTATGTTAGACTACCGCACCAAAAATAATGCATTCATTCCTATTTAAGTGGTACTTCAGGAAATTTGAATATTCAATTGAGCGCAATGATAGGATAATATCATGGAAATCCATGAAAATGGTTATTCTATACCCGATAGATTCATAGTTTGTTATTCCTAAAGAAATATCAAAAAAACGCAATCACCTTCGCTCCAATGACCCAATAACTAAAATCATTTTTTTCTTTATAGGAAACAGGTTCAGGATCTTCAGGATCAGAATCTTCATACACTATGGCGGTATAAATAAAATCTGGTTTGGAATAGCTGTAATCAAAGTATCCGCTAATTCCGATTTGATTGGTAAGCATTCTAGTTACAGCGAGGCCCGCCGTGGTTTTAAAAGCATTCTGGGGTTTATATGTAACCAGCGGGATTTCATTGTCCACAACATTGTCATCTTCATCAACTTCCCTGAGGGCCAAGGAAACATTTCCGGAGGCACCAATGGCTATTCCTGCATTAAGTTTGGCGTTCATAAGCCATTTTCGACTGAAAAAGTGGGTGTAGTTGGGCCCAGCCATTAAATTCATAACTCCCATGGATTGGGTAACAATAAACGATGTATTGTCTCCCAGAGAAGGATCATACTTAAAAAGATCTTCTGTAGAAATAGGAAAGCTGGCAACTGAAAATTCAGCTCCAATTCCCCAATTGTGAGAAAAATAATAAGCGCCCTCCAATCCAATTTCAAGCCCCGCTTTGGATTTTACATCTAATCCAAAATTACCGACAAGGTTAGTGGTGGATTGAGCAGATCCAACTTTGATACTTAGAAAGGAAGGTGTGGCAAAGCGATCCTCAAAATGGGGTGTAGGATCATAATCGCCGTCATTCTTATAGAATTTATCAACTATAAAATATCCCAGTTGAGTGGAGAGGATTCCAATCCCCATTCCTGCCAAAACATCCGAAACCCAGTGTCTGTTATTTAGCTCTCTTCCAACAGCTGTAAAAGTGCTCATCGAGTATCCGGCAATGCTGTATGTGGGATTTATAAAGCCGTATTCCTTATGTAGAAATGTGGCATTCATAAAGGCGTTGGAAGTATGTCCAGAAGGAAAAGAGTTATTGCTGCTGTTATCAGGTCGTTCCACTTTTGCAGTATACTTTATTCCGTTAACCAAGATAGCCATAATTGCAGCGCTGGTCGCGTAGGAAAGGGTAGCTCTACCAATATCATTTCTACCTTTAACCCCAGATAATTTCAATGCATATACTGTAGCGGCTGGAGCATATTGTAGATAATCATCATATCCGTGCTTAAAATAAGGTAGGTAGCGATTTCTCATCTCTCTTATTTCCTTTCTGCTACCCCAAGTTGCCGCACTGGCAGTAAAAAATATCATAGGCACAAACCCGATTTTGACGACATCTGTTTCAAAAAAAGATTTTTTATCTGGCGAATCTAAGCTGATGATATCAAGATTCTTCAAGTGCCTAAAATTTTCTTCAACTTGAAATCCAGAGAAGCTTTTTGAGCGTGATAATAGAGAAGGTATTACCGCGGGTGCAGGAGGATCAAATTCTGAAAGTTCTAAAGATGCTTCAAACTGTGCGAAGGCCATGTTGCATATTACAAAGGCAAATAATAAGAAGACATTAGATTTAGTCATGATTTCTTTAGCGTTAGAATTCGGGGCGTAAACTTACTTGAAATCGTACGCTAAGCACTTAATATTTTAAGATAATTTTAAGTTGTGATTCGTGTTTGGTGCACTTTATCGAAAATAATCTTCTTTCAACATTAATAAGCCTTTACTTGCAAAGTCGATTAGTTAATTTGAATCCGTCAATTCCTTATAAATAATTTGTGTTTTCCTTATATAAATTGTGATTCAAAGCAGTTGTCCGGTGCGTTTGCTTTTTATCTTTGCAGCCTTATGGGAAAAATTTTTGAAAACCGCTGGGTTTTGTTGTTTATCATAACCCTCACTTGGGGAAGTTCATTTATTCTAATAAAAAAGTCTCTACTGGTTTTTACGCCCTATCAAATAGGTGCATTCCGGGTTGGGATTTCTGGGTTGCTTCTTGCTTTTATCGGCATTCCCGCGCTTCGAAAAATGGATAAACGAACTTTGTTCTGGGTTGCGCTTACGGGCTTTTTTGGCAATTTCTTTCCCATGTTCCTTTTTCCCATGGCACAAACAAGTGTAAGTAGCTCTCTAGCTGGAATTTTAGATTCCTTAGTGCCTGTGTTTGTCTTGGTTCTGGGATTTTTTCTTTTCGGAATCAAGAGTAAAGGATTACAGTTTTTTGGAGCTTTTATTGGTTTTGTGGGCGCCGCAATGCTTATGTTTTTCTCTGAAACAACTTCCGAAGAATCAAAATTGGGATATGCCCTGTTGATAGTATTGGCAACGGCATGCTATGCCATGGCAGCGCTAATTATCAAGGAACGATTGTATCACGTACGTTCAAAGGATCTTGCTGGCGCCGTATTTACCATTTGGGCGGTTCCTTCATTTTTTATCTTAATCTTTAGTGGCTTTTTTACCGAATTTGAAGCAACACCTGAAACAATGGAATCTCTGGGCTTCTTAAGCATTTTAACGGTTATGGGTACAGCGATTGCCATAATGCTTTATTACAAATTGATCCAAAATACTACGCCTGTTTTTGCAAGTTCAGTAACCTATCTTCTTCCTCTGGTAGCAGTGGTATGGGGTCTGCTGGATGGAGAGAAATTCAGCATCTGGTATGTCTTTGGCGGATTACTTATCTTGTGGGGAATTTACCTTATTCGCGAAAAAAAGAAAGATATTAGACCTGTGGCCAGGTAATATAAATTCAAACAAAACTTAACGGACTACTATGATAGAATTTCTTGAAACCTATAGAACCGAAATGATTTATGTGCTTTTGGTTATTTGTGGTCTTTTTGTGCTACGATTCGTCACCAATTATTTCTATAAATTATTGTTGAAGAAAGATGGATATAACTTAAATGATCAAACTTCATTAAAACTTCTTAAGAGTATCCTTAATACTATTTGGATCATTATTGCAATAATGATCATTGGCTCTTTGTTTTTTGTAGAGGTTTACGAAAAGCTGCAAAACAATCTAAAGTTTATTCTCTATACGGGAGTTGTAGCGATTATAACAATCATTTCTGCCTCAGTTTTAAATATTTGGTTTCGAAAAAGAGTGGAACTTAAAATTGCGATGGAGGAAGATCCTACGGTATTCAAGTTTCTTCGCTACATCGCCGTGGTCATGGTTTATATTGTGGGGGCCATGTTCATATTGCTTGCACTTCCGGCGTTTAAAGGAATAGCCCAAACAGCATTGGGTGGCGCGGGAATTATAGCGTTGATTGCAGGTGTCGCTTCACAAGAAGCACTATCAAATTTGGTGGGCGGAGTTTTCATAATATCGTTTAAGCCCTTTAAAATTGGCGACGTCATTAAGATATCAGATTCCATGGTGGGCACGGTGGTAGATATTACCCTTAGACATACAGTGCTGCGCAATGCCGAAAACAAAATGATCGTTATCCCAAATGCCATTATAAATAAGGAAAAACTTATCAATTACAATCTTAATGATTTAAAGATATGTGATCGTATTGAAATTGGAATTTCCTATGATAGCGACATAGACTTGGCAAAAAAGATAATGAAGGAAGAAAGCGAAAACCATCCGCTTGTTTTAGATAATCGTACGCCTACAGATATGTTAAATGGTAAACCAATCGTAAGAGTTGCAGTTGTTTCCTTAGACGAATCTTCCGTTAGACTACGTGCGTGGGTGTGGGCGCGGAATAATTCCGAATCCTTTGAAATTCGATTTGATCTTTTGGAAAACATTAAAAAACGCTTTGACAAGGAAGGAATTGAAATTCCATTTCCATACCGGACTGTTGTTATCAAAGGCAATAAAGAGACTTCGTCAACCTAATTGGCCGGAATGGATTTTAGACTAAAGGTTTTTAAAACGGTTGCAGAACAATTGAGCTTTACGAAAGCCTCAAAGTTGCTTTTTATCTCCCAACCCGCCGTAACCAAACATGTAAATGAACTGGAGAAACAGTTCGGGAAGGCGTTGTTCAATAGACATGGCAATTCCATATCTCTTACTTCGGAGGGAGAAGTTTGTTTAGATTATGCTAGACGGATAATTGCGCTTTATGACAGTCTGCAATCTGAATTTACCGATCTGGATAAGGTGCTCCCGTCAAAGATCAATCTTGCGGCAAGTACAACAATTGCACAATATATTTTACCTTCTCTTCTTTCAAAATTTAAAACCGTACACCCAGAAACAACTATTTCCCTGATCAATCAAAATTCCGAAAGAATCGAAGAATTGATTCTTGACAAGAAATCTGACTTGGGATTGGTAGAAGGAAACACGAACAATCCACTTCTTCATTATCAACCCTTTGTAAAAGATGAAATTGTACTTACCTGTAGAATGGAAAATGCGTTTCTGAAAACTGCGGAAATCGGAGTAGATCAACTTTTAACCTTGCCCCTTATCCTAAGGGAACAAGGTTCGGGAACGCGTATAATTATTGAAAAAGCCTTAGATGAAAAGGGTTTAGACCTAAATGATTTTAATATTCAGATAGAACTTGGAAGTACCGAAAGCATAAAAAACTATCTGTTAAACTCTGATAGCTTTGCGTTTTTATCCATCCATTCCGTTGAGCGCGAACTAAAAAACAATACCCTTACCATAGTTGATATTTCCGGATTGGAGATTCATAGAATTTTTCAATTTGTAAGTCTTCATGGTAATTATAATCCTACCTCAGAATGGATGAAAAACTTCTTTATCAGCCATTATAACCTAATGGAATAGCTGATAACTTTTTGTGATTAAATTTATCCGGTTATCCTACCGAAATTTGCATTGCAATTTTTAAAATCCAGCATGAAGAAGTTTAGAGAACAAAATCCAGTTTTAGTAAAGGTGCTTTTTATCATTGCTATGGTATTGTGTATTTCTGGATTGGTAAGCAGCCCGATTGCTTTGGTTGGCGGGTTTGTCTTTTCTTACTTTCTGGGACATCCGTTTTTATCATTAAACAGTAAGGCAGTGGGCTGGTTGTTAAAAATAGCGGTGGTAGGTCTGGGATTTGGGATGAATTTGATAGAAACCTTCAATGCTGGGAAAGACGGGTTTATCTTGACTGTTTTTTCCATAATGGCCACATTGATCCTTGGTTATTTCATAGGAAAGCTATTAAAGATGGACCGAAAAGCAAGTCATTTAATAAGTTCTGGTACTGCTATTTGTGGGGGAAGTGCTATTGCAGCTGTTGCTCCTGTAATTAAGGCGTCGGAAAAGGATATTTCCATTTCCTTAGGAGTAATTTTTCTTCTGAATTCTATTGCGTTAATTGTTTTTCCGCCAATAGGTCATTGGTTGGACCTAACCCAACATCAATTTGGACTCTGGAGTGCAATAGCCATTCACGATACTAGTTCGGTGGTAGGTGCTGCATACACGTTTGGAGATGAGGCTCTAAAGGTTGCAACTACAGTAAAATTGGCACGGGCACTGTGGATTATACCGCTGTCTTTGGTGTCCGTATTTTTATTTAAAGGAAAAGGAAAGAGCATAAAAGCACCCTATTTTATATTCTTGTTTATTCTTGCTATTATAATGAATAGTTATCTCCCAATCCCTGAATTCATTACTGAAGGTATTACCAGTATATCCAAATCTTTATTGGTGTTGACACTCTTTTTAATTGGCGCCGGACTTTCAGTAGGGAAAATAAAATCTGCGGGTTGGAAACCGATAATCCTTGGAATTTCACTTTGGATCTTTATTTCAATCAGCTCGATTTTAGTGATTGTTTCGTTATAATTAGAAAGTTTAAAAACTCTGCGCCCTCTGCGTCTATGCGGAGAAGAATTACGGTAGAGTCGCAAAAGGCGCAAGGCTGTTTGATTTATTTTCTTCGTATTTGATGTTTACAGAGATAAAAATATTTTATAATTCTTAAATCAACTTCAACTGGTTTACAATTTCCTGTAAAGAAACCTTCGCATCTCCAAAAAGAATACTACAATTGTCCATTCCGAATAAGTCGTTTTGAACACCGGCATATCCCTTACTCATACCTCTTTTCATTACAATTACCTGCTTTGCCTCGTGGGTACGAATTATTGGCATTCCATAAACCGGGCTGTCGGGATTATTTTCTGCTGCGGGGTTAACAACGTCATTTGCACCGATTACTAAAACGACATCATATTCGGACATATTTTCGTTTCCTTCGTCCATTTCTTTTAGATGTGAATAATCGATATTGGCCTCTGCCAAAAGTACGTTCATATGCCCTGGCATTCGCCCAGCAACAGGGTGGATGATATAGTCTACTTCGCAATCTCTCTTCTCCAAAATTTGCTGTAGCTGTCCACAAACGTGTTGGGCTTGAGCAACGGCAAGACCATATCCTGGTACAACTGCAACTTTATGGGCAAAAGAGAGCGCGAGCGCAGTTTCAGAAATGCTGATATCTGTAATCTCTTGTTCTTCTTCTGTGAAATTTCCTGAACTCTTTTTGAATTTTCCTGCCAATACCTTCATCAATGAACGGTTCATTGCGGTACACATTAAAAGAGTAAGGAAAATACCCGCAGCTCCAACAAAAATACCTCCGGCAATCATCACTTTGTTTCCATAGACTAGACCAGTGAAAGCTGTTGCAATACCCGTAATACTATTCAATAGAGATATTACTACGGGCATATCTGCACCGCCAATGGGTAATACAAACAAAATTCCGTAAATCATTGCGAGAAATGCCAATACGTACATAAACGGCGCAAAACCAATAGGAAGAAATCCGAGGAAATAGATTACGGGAAGTAAAATCATCAACCCTAAAAGAATCCTTGCGGAAAAAACCACGCCCATGGTTCTGTAATCTTTTACTTTACCTGCTAATTTACGTTCCGCTATGATACTTCCGGTAAATGCGATTGCGCCTGTAACTAAACCTGCAATAAGTAGGATTTGAATGGCAATATCAGATTGCGAAGGATACATAGGATTGGCCTCTACCAAGCCCAAAAGCATGGCACATCCCCCTCCCGTTGCGTTAAAAAGAGACACTAATTGGGGCATTCCGGTCATTTCTACCTTGTCGGAAAGTCTTTTTCCAACAATAGTTCCAATTACAATGGCAGCCAGCATTATAACCAGATTGATATAAGGCACTGTTTGTGTAAGTCCGGCTACGAACGTTAGCACAACGGCAAGGACCATTCCTATTGCCGCGATGAGGTTTCCAGTTTTGGCTTTTTGTGGGGAACTCATGAATTTAAGTCCCAGTATAAAGGAAATTGTGGCTAGTAGATAGCCTACTTCAATAATTATTTGCATCGGATGATTTTTCAGAATCTGCTGATGGCAGAAAAAAGTTTAATAGGTTGGTTTCAATAGAGTCGTAGAAGAGAGGCTAATCAAAGTAATGCTCTCATATTTGAAGTTTATTTTTTTGAACTGAACATTTTGAGCATTCGTCCGGTGACAAAAAATCCACCAGAAATATTCAATGTTCCCAAAAAGATCGCAATTCCTCCCAATGTTAGATTAAGGTAATCATCGGCGGGAATGTTTAGCATCATAAAGACAGCTCCCACTAAAATAACACCACTAATTGCATTTGCACCAGACATTAGAGGAGTGTGCAAAATAGCGGGAACATTTGATATTACTTCAATTCCGATAAAGATGGAGAATATAACAAAGTAGATTATTTCGATATTATTATTGATGAATTCCATAAATTAAGTGGTTTGTAGTTGTTTAAAATGTGGATGAATAAATTCGCCGTTTTCCAATATTTGAGAAGGAGTGAGCAATGGATCATCTGCCTTTTCTGCTTTAAGCATATATTTTATAAATGAGAAATAGTTGTTCGATAGAAGGGAGGAGGCGGCACTTGGAATTTCTGCGGAAAGATTCGAATTTCCAACGATTGTAATTCCTTTATATTCAATTGTTTCATTGTTCTTTGAAAGCTCGCAATTTCCTCCTTGCTCTGCGGCCATATCTATTATAACACTTCCAGGTTTCATAGCCTCTACAGATCGAGTTTCAATGAGCAATGGCGCTTTTCTCCCTGGAATATTTGCGGTACTTATCACGATATTTGCAGAAAGAATATGTTGATGTATTAGTTCCTTCTGTTTCTTTTTGTATTCTTCAGTTTGTTCCACAGCATATCCTCCCGCACTTTCAGATTCGGTATGGCCTTCCACTTCAACAAACTTAGCGCCTAAACTTCTCACCTCTTCCCCTGCGGATGTACGTACATCGAAAGCTTCTACAATTGCGCCTAAACGACGCGCAGTGGCTATAGCTTGTAATCCTGCAACACCTGCGCCCAGAATAAGAACTTTTGCAGGTCTTACTGTTCCCGCGGCTGTGGTGAACATTGGCAAAACGCCATTATAAAGGGTGGTAGCTTTTATTACAGCTCTATATCCAGCCAATGATGCCATGGAGGATAGAACATCCATGGATTGCGCCAAGGTTGTACGTGGTAAAAGATCTAAACTAAAAACGGAAACACCTGTTTTTTGGTAGATATTAAGCTTTGAAGATTGGAAAAGAGGATTGAATATTCCTATAAAAGTTGCATTCTTACCCAATTCTTCGCCATTGTAAATATGGTTTATTGAAAGTATGAGATCGGATTCGGCCAGGATTTTCTCCCGACTCGATCTGATTGCACCTACTTCTTCATATTCTAGGTCTTGTATTAGAAGGGAATTTCCAAGTCCAGATTCAAATAAAACTTTTGTTTTTAATTCGGTTGTAAGTCGTTTTACTTCTTTTGGAAGCATACAAACCCGCGGATCATCTGGGGTAATTACTATTCCGATGGTTTTAAGCTCTAACTGCTCGCTCATGGATACTGATTAGATTGATTTATTTTTTTTTGATTGGTATTTTTTTGTAAAACTAGCTTTTCACTTTTGATTATTTCGTCAAGATCTTAAAAAAGTCTTCTTTTACATTTCGGTAGTTTTCCATATGGTCACGATACATTTTCCTATATCTCATATGTTCGTTGATATAAAACATATCGCACTCCACATCTTCACACTCCGCTGCTTTGGGCAAGGTGTTGCGATACTCCATTAAATTTCGCAAAATGTTGCTGTTTGTTTCTCTCTTCTTTTCGAGAATTTCTAGGTATTTTTTCACTTCAAGATCTTCAGATCCGGATTTTACCAAGTTTAGAAGATTTGAAATTTCTCGTTCAATATAGTTAAGTTGCTCCAGCCAATCTTCCAATTCTATGGCGCTATTTTTATAATTGATTGCCTCTGGAGAGTCATGGTCGTAAATCTGCATGAATGATTGTTTTTAAATATAGACTTAGAATCTATAGAATTTTTATTTCTTTTTATTGTCGAACTTTATAAGCGTACATCTATGCTGACAGGTCTGTAGGCTTGTTTAACGCTTACAATTTGAAAATTTTTGAACCCGTCCAGGAATTTCCAACTAACGGAATCACCCAGTGCATATCCCATCACTGCCGACCCCATTGGAGCCAGGACAGATATTTTATTCGCCGCTATATCTCGTTCCTTTGGAATGACCAATTGAAAGTCCCTTAGTGTTTCTTCAGATTGAAGAGTGACAAGGCTATTGAAGCGAATAACATCTTCCGGCATTTTCTCATGATCGCAAATAAGAGCATTGGTTATTGCCGTACCAAGTTTTTTCAAAGAATCTTTATTGTTTTGATCTTTATAATAGTCTGTTAAATATAATAGGCGTTTTAAAAACACATATTCTTTTTTTTCCAATATCAGTTTTCCATATTTCATTGCGATCCATTGTTATCGAAAAAAAAATGAGGCATCCTCTTATGGAATAAATGCCCCATTCCAATTAAAATTTTTTAATTATTATGGAAAAATCCCTCTTAAGATATACGCTTTTTCAACTCGGCTTATAGCCAAGCTAAAGGCTGCCGTTCGCATATCTAAATTTTTCTCTTCGGCATATACGGTTACATTTTTGAACGTGGTTTTAAGCTTCTTCTCTATCTTTTCCAATATTTCATCCAATTGCCATAATTCGCCATTTCTATTCTGTAACCATTCAAAATAGCTACCTATCACGCCTCCAGAGTTACACAATATATCAGGAATGATGGTAACACCGCGCTCCACTAATATTTTTTCACCTTCCACAGTAGTAGGACCGTTGGCGCCTTCAGCAATAAGGCTTGCTTTTATTGAACCTGCATTTTCTGCATTAATTTGATTTCCTAAAGCAGCCGGGATGCAGATATCACACTCTAAACCGAAAAACTCCGTATTATTTAATGTTGAAGCTTCTGGAAAACCAACGATACTTCCGTTGTTTGATTTGCTATAATTGAAAAGATCTTCTCCATTTATGCCTTTTGGATTTTGTAAACTTCCAAATGCATCTTGTACGCCGACCATAATTGCACCTTCTTGCAATAAGAAATGGGAAGCCCAATAGCCCACATTGCCATATCCCTGAACGATAAATTTTTTGTCCTTAAGAGTTTTGTTGTTGTTTTCCAACCAGAATTTGATGGTTAAGAATACTCCGTATCCAGTAGCTCGGTCACGACCTTCTAGACCTCCACTGCCCACAGGTTTTCCTGTAACAACGTGCATATTTTTAGACCGTTCGGATGTGCTTTTTGTACTCATATAAGTATCCGCAATCCAAGCCATTGTCTGGGCGCTAGTATTTACATCTGGCGCCGGGATATCGTGTTCTGGTCCTATATTTTCTCCGAGAGCATAGGTAAAGCGGCGGGTGATGCGTTCTAATTCTCCATGCGAATATTTTGATGGATCAATTTGAATTCCTCCTTTCGCCCCACCATAAGGTAGACCGGCCAATGAGGTTTTCCAGGTCATCCACATTGCCAATGCTCTGGCAGCTTCAATATCAACCGTAGGATGATAACGAAGTCCACCTTTGTATGGTCCAAGGGCGTTGTTGTGCTGTACACGGTAGCCCGTGAATATTTCAACATCACCATTGTCCATTCTAACCGGGAAATTGATCAATATTTCCGTATTGGTAATTTGAAGGATTTTTCGAATATTAGGATTGAGTTCAATAAGGTCTGCGGCATGGTTGAACTGCTCCATCACATTGTCCAGCATGCTTTTTTTTACAGGTTTGGGTTTATCCACTGTTTCGTTTATCATTATATTTCTGATTTAATGTGACATTTATTCTTATCCTATCCCAATAATACTAACATTTAATCAATCAGGCTCTGCTTAACGATAGAAAATTCGCTAATTAGAGCCTGTGTTTAAAATTGAGTGATTAAAATTCACTTATAGAATTCATTCTTTATGTTTTTCTCACAAGGTATGTGCCGAAATTAAGAATTTTCTACATATTGGTCATAAGTAATTGAATGTCAATATTTGGTGATTGATAGTCTGATAGGAAATATCGGAGGAAGGTGAGTAATTTTTCCGTTGCTGAGGAATAATTACCCAATTTTAATTAGATGAAGTTAAATGAGTTTTTAAGAGGATGAATTTTAGGAGTCACGGATTTTTCCTCTTAAAGTTTTCCGGTCTATTTTTAAAATTTCTGCTGCTTTTGTTTGATTGTTGTCCGTTGCATCCAAAACTTTTCGGATATACTTTTTTTCTATTTCGCGTAACGGTAGTAATTCCTCTTCAGGGAAATCTATCTGATATTTCAGGGTTTCAGGAAGGTCATTCATACCTATAGATCTATCACACATAATAACTGCTCTTTGGATGGCATTTTCCAATTCCCGGATATTTCCAGGCCAATCGTAACGCTGGATCAAGGCTTTAGCTTCTGTATCTATGGTGATATATCTATCTTTATATTCTTTGCCATATTTCTGCAAGAATCTGTCCGAAAGTAAGGGTATATCTTCTTTTCTTTCCCTAAGAGGAGGCACATGTATTTCCACGACGGTAAGACGATAATATAAATCCTCCCTAAAAACTTCCTGAGCAATCAATTCCTTTAAATCGCTATTGGTGGCGGCAATAACTCTCAGGTCTATTTTTTCACTCTTTCGTGAACCCACTTTCACCACTTCTTTTTCTTGAAGAACCCTTAACAATCGTGCTTGAACTGCCAAGGATGCATTTCCTATTTCATCTAAAAAAATGGTGCCTCCATCTGCCGCTTGGAAAAATCCTTCCCTATCTTCATGGGCGCCAGTAAAGGAACCTTTCACATATCCAAAAAGTTCAGATTCCAGTAGGTTTTCAGGGATTCCGCCGCAATTTACAGTGATAAACGGTGCTCGGGAAAACTTACCATTATAATGAATGGAACGTGCCACAAGTTCTTTTCCAGTGCCGCTTTCTCCACTTATGTAGATTGTTGCCTTATTGTCCTTAACCCGATCGATGACTTGGGTAACATTTTTAATCAAATCACTCTCACCAATAATTTCATTGTATTTTGTAGTTTCCGGAAAAACAGTCTTTTTTGATTTTCGGCCTGATAATGATTTTTGGATGGCATTTTTTAATTCTTCCTTGGTAAACGGCTTTACTAAATAATCTACTGCGCCAGATTTTATTGCTGAAAGTGCATCTTGAACCGAGGGATATCCTGTAACCACGAGTTTGGGCATGTTAGGGTAATGTTCTGAAGCGAATTGTATTAGTTCAAATCCATCTACTTCGGGCATTTTTAAATCGGTTATCAACAAATCTATTTCAGTATCACGCAAAATAGCTACGGCTTCCTTTACGGATAAAGCTCGAAATGAATAATATCCCATAGAATGAAGGTGTCTCTGTATAAGCTCCACAATATCTATATCATCATCTACAATCAATATATTTTCCTTCTTTAGCATATCTATTGTTTTTTTGGAAAAGTGATGATAAATATTGAACCACTAGGGATATTTTCTTGATAATCAATTGTGCCCCGATGGCCTTTTATAATCCCATGAACCACACTTAGACCTAAGCCAGAACCGTCGCCAACGCCTTTTGTGGTAAAAAAAGGTTGAAAGATTTTGCCTACATTTTCGGGCTTAATTCCAGGTCCTTCATCAGAGATTTTGAGCACAATTTTATCTTTTCCTTGTTCCAAAGCTAATTTTATAGTTCCATTTTTAGGGGAGAAATAAATAGCGTTCAAAATAAGATTAAAAATTACCTGGGTAAGCTGAATTGTATCGGCCTTCAATAAAATCTCTGATTTTGGAAGATTTAGCTTATATTTTACTTCATTTTTGGTGAAAGTTGGATCAATCAAGGTTATTGCATCTTCTATGACGGGGACGATATCTACTTCAGTCATATTTTGAGGCATTTCGCATGAAAAGAACATAAGTTTTTTAACCACTTCTCTAGAGAAAATTGCGCTGTTTATTATCTTATCCAAGTCATTGCTAGTCTGGGTGCCAGGTGTTTCCTTGCTTTTTAATAATTCTGCAAATCCAAGAATATTGGCCAAAGGCGTGTTAAGTTCATGTGCTATTCCTGCGGTAATTTCACCTAAAATACTCAAACGGTCTGCATGCTCCATTTTTCTTTTAACAACCGCCTCATTTTCTCGAATCGCTACACGCTCCATCAAGTCTCCCACATTTACCACTACTGTTTTCAGAAGAATTACTTCTTCCTCCAAAAAGTCCTTTTCGCTATACTTTTCTGCCGGATAATGGATCTTAATAAAGCCCTTGGGTTCATTAAAAACCTTGATGGTGCTTTTAATGGTTGAGCTATTTGTGGGTAGTGCAGAGGATATGAGATGAATCTTGCCGGCCTGAATTTCTACTATCGTATCATCATTATATTGTAGTGCTCTTCGAAGACTGAGCGCAATGGAGTAAAGCGTTTTATCCAATTCATTATAGTCATTATTGACGATGATGGATGACACTTCATAAAGACAAGTAAGTTCTTTTATTCGTTCTTTTAAGTCCTTTTCTACTGTCATAAAGAATCCACTTTTCTCAAAGGTATCAAAATAAAACGGTAGATGGATTTGGTAAAATGATGTTACTTTCAGTTTTTAATTTGAGGATTCTTATATAGTATGGACAGGAGTAATTAGTTCGCAGCAATCTTAAAACCAAAAAACCCATCTGACAAATCAAATGGGTTAATTAAGAGATTCATACTAATCAATGCAATCCCTTATTATTTGATTGCCTTATAATCAAACTTTTGTCCGCCTACGGATACTTCGGCCATAAGACCTTCTTTGTCCATAGTATAAACAGCAACTCCGTCTTCATATTTTAGATTCAAAGACGGTGCACTTTTATCGGCGGCGATAGCAGATATATTTCCAGAAAATTTAAATTCACCGTCCATAAAATCTTGAACAGCTTTATCTGATTTAAGAAAGATTACCTCAGAAAATGCTTTTCCTCCAATTTGTGCTCCAACATCTAATTGCTTTAAATTGGACATTCCTACAAGAACTCCACGCTCGTAAACAGCTCCGTTTCCCGATGCCGCTCCAACAATGAAGGCGCCTTTCCCAACATTCGGAAAAATGACATATACTTTTGCGTCATCAAAATATGCTTGTAGTTTTGGATTGGCCTTAAGCATTTCTTTCTTCGCATTTTCAGCATCTTTTATCACTTTTTTATCATCCGAATTTTGGGCGAAAATTGTTATACTGATAAAAAACAATAGGATTGTAAATAGATTTTTCGTTTTCATAATATTTGGTTTTTAGACTAAATATTAAAGATAATCCAAAACGACTTTGGGTAAGGTTAAGAGACTGTTACAGTAGCATTAAGGTTATGCCAATTTTTGAAAAGTTTATTTATTGGATTCTCAAAAGATCGTTATCTGAGTTCTCTTTTTACTAATAGATAGAAGTCATTGTCCAAGGGAAGATAACCTTGATCATATAGATAATAATAGGTGGAACCAGTCTTTGTAGTGTAGATGCCGGTAAAATAATCAAAACTGAACCCCATTTGAAGTAATCTGTTTTTTGTAGTTTTTGTCTTGTCCTCGACATTAATCGTTTCAAGGATTCGGTAATTCTTACGAAGTTGGTTATTGATATTTCTAACTAAATTATTATTACTTCGTTTTAGAGAATTATTATAGGAATTTCGACAGTAATCGCTACAGAATTTCTTGTCCACGCGACCCTTAAGATTTTCATCACATATCAAACATTTGCGACCCATGCTTTAAATATAGAATATTTTTCTCATAAAGCTCAATGATCTATTGAAAGTGAAGTCTGTAGAGCTATCAGTCTGAAATAGTGCTTTTATTAAAAACATGCTCAGAGTGTGTCCGTCATTGATTTTAAATAGATCGGAATATTCTTGAACAGAACTGAAATGAGGAAAGAAATAAATTAGAAATAGAAGTTTTCTTACACTTTTGAGTGAAGGATTGGATTATTCAAATGTAAACCAATCCTTCATAATATCTTTTTCTATTTCTTCTGCATGGGAAAACTCATTGGTATGGGCATTATATTTATAGTCTTTAGCCCATTCTTGAAAATTGTCGGCAAGCTCCTGGATTGCCTCGCATACGAAGTGTACTTCCGCATTAGTACTGGTAGGGTGGAGGGACATTCTGATCCATCCTGGCTTATGAGTAAGATTTCCTTGGTCAATTTCGCACGTAATACTGTTCGAGGTTTCTTGGTCCATGTGGAGCAAAAAATGTCCGTATGTTCCAGCGCACGAGCATCCACCTCTGGTTTGGATTCCGAACCGATCATTGAGCAATTTCACGCCCAAATTGAAATGGAGATCTTCAATATAAAAACTTATTACCGTCAAACGGTCCTTAATTTCGGGAGCAAGAATTTTTAAATTTGGAATAGCCTCCAATTTATTAAAAACGATATCCAAAAGTTCATGTTCGCGGGCCATCATTTTATCTACTCCAATTTGCTCTTTTAGTCTTACACAAAGAGCAGTCCGTATTGTTTGCAGAAAGCCTGGTGTTCCTCCATCTTCTCTACTTTCGATGTCGTCGATATATTTATGATCTCCCCACGGATTGGTCCACGAAACCGTACCACCACCGGGGTTATCTGGAATTGTGTTTTTGTAAAGATTGTTATTAAAAATCAGCACACCACTGGTTCCGGGACCGCCTAAAAATTTATGGGGTGAAAAGAAAATAGCATCCAAATGCGCTCCTTCTTCTTTAGGATGCATATCTATATTTACATAAGGAGCAGAGCATGCAAAATCTACAAAACAAAGCCCACCGTGCTTATGCATTAATTTAGCTATTTCGTGATATGGCGTCTGAATACCCGTAACATTGGAACATCCAGAAATAGCAGCTATTTTTATAGGATGATCTTTATATTCTTCGAGAACCTTGGAAAATCTTTCCAAGCATACTAAAACATCATCATTTGGAGGGACTACCACAACCTTTGCAATGGTTTCCAGCCAAGAAGTTTGATTGCTATGATGTTCCATATGAGTTACAAAAACCACCGGCCGTATTTCATCTGGAATGGTAGTGTACTGCTTTAGATTTTCGGGAACTTTAAGTCCTAAAATTCTTTGAAACTTGTTGATGGCTCCGGTCATTCCACTTCCGTATGTGAGCAAGACATCATTTTCATTTGCATTCACGTGCGCCTTTATTATTTTCCGCGCTTCCATATAGGCTTTGGTCATAGCAGTTCCCGTGACCGAAGTTTCGGTATGGGTATTTGCAACAAAAGGGCCGAACTCATTTAATAATTTTTCCTCAATCGGGGCATATAATCTACCGCTGGCTGTCCAGTCTGTATAGATTATTTTTTTCTTTCCGAACGGAGAATCAAAATGTTGATCGATTCCGACAATATTATTTCGAAAAGGTGTAAAATAGGTTTCCAAGGAGGAAATTTTCTCTTCCGAAAGATGGGGAACTATCATTATAACTACATTTTTCTTAAAGTTAGGTGAATTAATGGAGGATTAAGACTTTAACTTATTCTCCATTTCCAAAAGCGTCCACTCCTTTTCTAAGCCATCCGTAATATTCATCCTCATCTGGAGTATATCCAATTGGATCAATTAAATCGTTTTCGTTATGATCCATCAACACATAAAAAGGTTGGGCATTTGCCTTATATCGAAGAATCTGGAATTCACTCCATTTTTGTCCTACATAGCGAAGCTCTTTTCCAGAAATTTCGGAAGTGATGGATTGACCATCTGGCAACGGTCTTTTATCATCCACATAAAGTGAAATAAGCACAATCTCTTCTTTTAGAAGGTTTAAAATTCTTGGTTCACTCCATACTCGCTCTTCCATTTTTCTACAGTTTACACATGCAAAACCTGTGAAATCTAGTAAAATTGGTTTTCCTACTTTTTTGGCATATGCCAATCCAGTTTCATAATCCTTAAACGCTATAATGTCCTGAGGTCCTAAATGGGCGCCATCTGGAAATTCGGCTTTTACGGAAGCTGAGCCTCCCGGACTCATTTTGGTATATCCAACGCCGTAGGGAGATTCACTATACTGCATTGGTGGTGGGAAACCGCTGATCAATTTTAGAGGTGCGCCCCATAGTCCTGGTATCATATAAATGGTAAACGCCAATACAATAAGACCGAGGCTTAAACGGCCAACCGAAATGTTTGTTACCGGTGAATCATGTGGGAGTTGAATTTTTCCAAAAAGATAGAATGCCAACGTACCGAAGATTGCAATCCAAATGGCGAGGAATACTTCGCGTTCCAACCAATGAAGTTGAAGTACAAGATCTGCATTTGACAAAAACTTGAAAGCAAGGGCCAGTTCTAAAAATCCTAAGAAAACTTTTACGGTATTAAGCCATCCTCCAGATTTGGGTAGTTGGTTCATCCACCCTGGAAATGCTGCGAACAAAGCAAAAGGCAATGCTAATGCCAATGAAAACCCGAACATTCCAACAAATGGGGCAATTCCTCCGGTTGAGGCTGCTTCCACCAATAAGGTTCCTATAATTGGTCCCGTACAGGAAAAGGAAACAATGGCAAGTGCCAGAGCCATAAAGAAAATTCCAATTATACCCCCACGATCTGCCTGTTTATCCACCTTGTTTGCCCAAGAATTTGGTAGCATGATCTCAAATGCTCCTAAAAATGAAACAGCGAAGACAACTAATAATAAGAAGAAGATAAAGTTGAACCAGACGTTTGTGGATATGGCGTTAAGTGCATCGGCACCAAAGAACCAAGTTACCACGGCTCCAAGAACTACATATATTACAATAATTGCAATTCCGTAAATAATAGCATTTCTAATTCCAGCGGCCCGAGTTTTACTCTGCTTTGTAAAAAAGCTCACGGTCATCGGGATCATAGGAAAAATACAAGGAGTTAGTAGTGCTGTAAAACCAAAAAGGAAAGCAACAATAAATATTGTCCACAATCCTCTTTTTTCATGTTTTTTATTTTTTTCTACTGCAGCCTTAGCCGTATCTTCCTTGATGTTTTTTTCAACTTGCTGGTTAGAGGTTTTATCTGTTGAAACGTCATTTGTTTCCGTATCAAAACTCGTGATAGGCACAATTTCTGTTGGTTCATTGTCCGAAGTTTCTGGAGTATCAGCAATAACAGCATCCTTGCCGGGAGCTGGAATATTAAAAATCAAATCCACGTAAGTAGGCGGAAGACAATTGGTATCATCACAAACCATGAATTCAACCTCGCCTTTTATGGTAGTGCCCTGTTTACCTGTAAGCTTTATCCGTTTGGTGAAGGTAGCGGTGTTTTCGAAAAATGTAATCACCATATCGAAAACAGGATCATGTTCTGTAACGCCTTTGGCTTCTTTTATATCCCCTATGGATTTATAATGTTCGTTTTCTTCAAAAACAAAGGCTGTAGGTAAAGGCCCATCATCTGGAACCTCTTGAGAATATAGATGCCATCCTTTATCGATCTTGGCTTTTGAAATTAAATCGTACTCAGTTTCCGAAATCTTTTTAATACTCGTTGACCATTTTACCGGATCTAGGATCTGTGCATGTACGGCACCAATAGAAATAGTTGTTAGGAGAAGTAGAAGAATTAATTTTTTCATCAGGGGGATACTTTTTATGACTTTTTAAAATCCGAAAATTTTCGAGAAAAAGTACGGTATTCATAATCAGGATATTCGATCGTATTGAACAATCCCGAAAAAATATCTGCAAATATAGCAATCATCTCCGACTTTCTGAGCAAATAAAAAGACATTACCAATTTGTAATTTATGTCCATTTTCATTATTAATGGTGGAATTACTTTAGTGAGTGATTAGTATATAAATTGTTCCCACAATGATGACGGTTCCAAAAACATAACCTACCAGCTTCGCGGTTGACTTAGATCCTTTAAAAAAGGTAATTCCCAACTTGATTAAGGTATTGCTCAAAGTAGCAGCTATGATTACGGATGAGGAAAGGGCAAGATTATTACGTTCAAGTGCAAATTTGGCCATGCTTATAGTGATAGCAGTAGTATCTGCAAGCCCGGCGATTAGTCCAGAATAATAGAGTCCGCTTTCTCCAAAATACTCATTCCCGTAATAAACTGCATAAAGAATTATTACAAATATTATTGCAAATCCAAGAGCGTTTAGCATATCTAAAGGGTTACCAAGTCCAATCTCTGTATCTGCTTGATCAGTGCTTTTCCGGATAAAAAATATTGCTGGAATAAGACATATTAGTGTCAGAATAAATAAGGGAAAAGCCATTTGGACAACCAATTCCGTATTAAAAATTGCCGCCAAAAGAGCCAACCTAGGAAACATGATTGCGGAAGCAATAATAATTCCAGCGCTATATTCACGTGATAGATGTGGATTCTCCTTGCTTCTAGCCGCATAATTCCATGCTACGGCTGTACTGGATATCAATCCTCCCAATATCGCCGTCAATAAAATACCTTTTCTTGAGCCCACAAATTTCACAAGAAAATATCCAATAAAGTTTAAAAAGGATACGATAACCACTATCAGTCCGATTTCGAAAGGATTCAGTAATCCATTGGCTCCGTAATCTTTATTGGGTAAAAAGGGCAATATCAATAGTGCTATTATCGCAAATTTAATAAAGGCAAAAAGTTCTTGATGGGTGATGTTTTGGATAATTGATTGAAAAGTAGTTTTCAGAGAAAGTAAGGTTACCAAAATAACTGCTGTAGCTACAGAATCCCGATATAGTTCCTGCGAGACCATGACGCCCAACACAAAAGTGGTAATAAGCGCAAGATTAGTGGTAATGCCTAGTGCCTTTTCCTTATGCGTCTTCTCAACTTGTCCAATTGCCAGAAATAAAACAAATGAAGCTAGTCCTATTATTAAAATCCAATGAGAAAATGTATCGCTTAGCGTGCCCATTACATAACCCAAGATGGTTACAATAGGGAATGTTCGGATTCCGGCAAACCCTTCTACTGCTGTCATTCTATCATACTCCCGTTCCAGGCCCACAATAAGACCGATCGCCAAACTGATCAAAACGCCCATCATATAGGGGCCCAATAATTCATTAAGATATTCCTCGGTTTGCATGATATCAATTTATTCTTAAAGTGCGGCTAAATTATAGAATTTTGGAATGAGAAGTTAATGAAAATGTACCGGCCATAAAAAGGCTTAAGCTTAGTTTTCTGGGAAGTTATTTAATGTTCATTAAAAAGGTTTTTTATAGTTCCATATAGAATTCCATTGCTCTAAACTTTCATGAAAAATATTTCCAGCATTGTTAAAATTACGCCAAGCTTCTTATCTAGATACAATAAAGAAAGCAAGTTTTGGTTTATGGGTTGTCCTATTATAAGATTCGGACCACAGTTAAACTTAAAATCTACTTACTTAAACCCAGAAAATTATGAAACTATCAAAATTGTTTTTCCTTATGTTATTGGCCGTGGCCACAGTTAGTTGTTCTAGTGATGACGACGGGGCGGAGCCATATTTGTTGACCAAAGCAAATCTTGCGGGTAATTATAAAACAGAATTAATGAATGCACATATAGAGCAGACATTTACTATCAATAACGTGCCAATAGTCTCCGTTACTGATGTTGTGGGAGATACTTTTCAGGTAAACACCACTTTTCATGAAGATGGAACCTATACCACTGTTGGGAATTTCAGAGTAGTAACTACGGTAAATACCAGTGGTCAAACAAGTTCCACCAGTGAAATTATTACTGTAGATGAGTCAGGGACTTATGTGATTGGTCAAGGTGCAAACACGATTACTTTAAGACAAAGTGGAAATTCACAAACCTATGATGTGAAAAACTTCAATGAAATTAGGTTGAATTTACAGCGCAACTCCACAGATCCAATCGATGATGTGCCAACCGTTGCCACCTTTGACATTCATTTGGTAAGAAAATAACAGATATCAAATTTGTTTCATAAACGCCGTCAAGAAATTGATGGCGTTTTTATTTGGTGAGGGTCTAAGCCTTAACGATAAGCGGGTCTTTATTTCTCCAAAAAGCCTTACTTTTGCAGACTTTAATATAATATGCATATCATGAGCAAAAAATTCAAAGAATACAAAGGCTTGGATCTCCCTAAGGTAGCGGAGGAAATACTCGATTTCTGGAAAGAAGAAAATATTTTTGAAAAGAGTATTTCCATTCGTGAAAATGCGGAACCATTCGTGTTTTTTGAAGGTCCTCCATCCGCCAATGGACTTCCTGGAATTCATCACGTTATGGCTCGTGCCATTAAAGATATTTTCTGTCGTTATAAAACCCAAAAAGGCTTTAAGGTAGATCGAAAAGCTGGGTGGGATACGCACGGTCTTCCTATAGAGCTCGGTGTTGAAAAGGAATTGGGAATCACCAAAGAAGATATAGGTACAAAGATTTCCGTTAAGGATTATAACGACGCTTGTAAAAAAGCGGTAATGCGTTATACCGATGTTTGGAATGATCTTACCGAAAAAGCAGGCTATTGGGTGGATATGAAAGATCCCTATGTAACCTACGAACCGAAATATATGGAAACGGTGTGGTGGTTGCTTAAGGAAATTTACAATAAGGACTTAATTTATAAAGGATATACTATTCAGCCTTATTCACCAAAAGCAGGAACGGGACTTAGCTCGCATGAGCTTAATCAACCGGGGACATATCAAGATGTAACAGATACCACCGTGGTTGCACAGTTTAGGGCCATGGCCGAAACTTTGCCCGATTTTCTTGCGGAAGAATCCAACAATATTTGGTTTTTGGCGTGGACTACAACCCCATGGACCTTGCCCAGCAATACAGCGCTGACAGTAGGACCTAAAATTGATTATGTACTTGTAAAAACCTATAATCAATATACTTTTCAGCCCATAAATGTTGTGTTGGCAAAAAATCTTGTTGGCAACCAGTTCGCTGGCAAATTTGAAGAAAAACCCAATCAAGAATCGCTTGAGGCATATAAGCAAGGAGATAAATTGATTCCATACTTTATAGCAAAGGAATTTAAAGGCTCAGACCTCGTCGGAATTAAATATGAGCAATTAATGGATTATGTGTTGCCATATGAAAATCCAGAAAATGCTTTTAGGATAATTGCTGGAGATTTTGTTACCATAGACGATGGAACGGGAATTGTGCATACGGCTCCAACATTTGGTGCGGATGATGCCAAGGTAGCTAAGGAAGCGGTTCCGCCAGTGCCACCAATGCTTGTTAAGGATGAAAACGAAAATTTAGTTCCCCTTGTAGATTTGCAAGGAAAATTCCGTCCAGAGATGAAAGAGTTGGCGGGAAAATATGTAAAGAACGAGTATTATGATGATGCCGATGTCCCTGAAAAATCTGTGGATGTTGAGATAGCAATAAAACTTAAGATCGAAAACAAGGCCTTTAAGGTGGAAAAATATGTCCACAGCTATCCAAACTGCTGGAGAACAGATAAACCTATTCTATACTATCCGTTGGATTCATGGTTTATCAAAGTAACCGAGTTCAAGGATCGAATGTTCGAACTTAATAAAGAAATCAACTGGAAGCCGAAAGCTACGGGAGAAGGTCGATTTGGAAACTGGCTTGCCAATGCAAACGATTGGAATCTTTCGCGTTCGCGTTATTGGGGAATTCCATTACCAATCTGGAGAACCGATGATGGAAAGGAAGAAATAATCATTGGCTCTGTAGAAGAATTGATGACTGAAATGGATAAATCTGTTAAAGCTGGTTTCATTCCCAAAAATATATATGAAGGATTTAAGACTGGCGATTTTTCGGATGAAAATTATGCGCAAGTAGATCTTCACAAAAATATTGTTGACGAAATTATCCTAGTTTCACCGAGCGGTAAGAAGATGAAACGGGAATCAGATCTGATCGATGTTTGGTTTGATAGTGGAAGTATGCCGTATGCCCAATGGCATTATCCGTTTGAGAATAAGGAAAAAGTAGATACCACTTGGAGAAAGGCTGATTTTATTGCTGAAGGTGTTGACCAAACCCGGGGTTGGTTTTATACGCTTCACGCTATCGCTACCATGATATTTGATGATGTTGCTTACAAAAATGTTGTTTCCAATGGTTTGGTTTTGGACAAAAATGGCCAAAAGATGAGCAAACGCTTGGGCAATGCCGTAGATCCGTTTGAAACCTTAGATGTATACGGTCCAGACGCCACGAGATGGTATATGATCAGCAATGCGAATCCATGGGACAACCTTAAATTTGATCTGGAAGGAATTGCAGAAGTACGAAATAAATTTTTCGGCACTCTTTATAATACCTATAGCTTTTTCAGTCTATATGCGAATCTCGATAATTTTGGTTATCTTGAAGAAAATCTTCCGCTAGAAAGACGTCCAGAACTGGATAGATGGATACTCTCTGAATTAAATACACTAATTCAAAAAGTTGATGAGTTTTATTCAGATTACGAGCCCACAAAGGCTACACGTGCCATTGCGGAGTTTGTTCAGGAAAATCTCAGTAACTGGTATGTAAGATTGGGAAGAAGAAGATATTGGAAGCCTGCCCGCGAAACGGGTGGTGAAAACAATATTGATGATAAACTATCTGCTTATCAAACTCTTTTCACTTGTTTGGAAACTATTGCCAAGTTGAGTGCGCCTGTCGCTCCGTTTTTCATGGATAAACTTTATAAGGATCTGATGAGAGGAATTGGGAAGGAAGCAGAGATATCTGTACATTTAACTGATTTCCCGAAATCTGATGCTTCATATATTGATAAGAAATTGGAGCATAAAATGCAGAAAGCGCAAACAATTTCTTCTTTGGTATTTTCACTTCGCCAAAAAGAAAAAATAAAGGTGCGCCAACCCCTTCAGAAAATTATGATCCCTGTTTTGGAGGAATCTGAAAGAGAAGAGATATTAGCGGTAGCAGATTTGATCAAAAGTGAAGTAAATGTGAAGGAGATTGAACTTATCGATGAGGGAAGTGGAATGCTGGTAAAACAGATAAAACCTGATTTTAAAGTCTTGGGTCCTCGTTTCGGTAAGGACATGAAAGCAGTAGCAGCGGTTGTTTCAGCCTTTGATCAGAAACAAATCGCTACTTTGGAAAAAGACGGAGAAATATCAGTTTTTATTAATGAAAAAAACACTACTTTGGCTCTTTCTGAGGTAATTATAAGCTCCCAAGATATTGAAGGTTGGTTAGTGGCAAATGCCGATGGAGTAACAGTAGCTCTCGACGTTTTGATCACGCCTGCATTAAGAAATGAGGGCATCGCCAGAGAATTGGTCAGTAGAATCCAGAACCTTAGAAAAGATAGCGGATTTGAAGTAACCGATAAGATTGAAGTTTATCTTCAAGACGATGAACAACTTAAAATTGCGGTAGAAGGAAATTTGAAATATATTAAAGAAGAAACACTAACGGAGAATCTGCAATTCAATTCCAAAATAGATAACGGACTTGAACTTGCCTTCGACGATATAAAAACATGTATAAGTATTAAAAAACATTAGATTATGACAGAGACTGGAAAAACAAGATATTCGGATGCTGAGCTTGAAGAGTTTAGAGCACTGATCAACGACAAGATAAAGAAAGCTTCAGAACAGTTGGAGATGATCCAAAGTTCCTATAAGAACGACAGTAATAACGGAACAGATGATACTTCACCTACATTCAAGGCATTTGATGAAGGAAGTGAAGTGATGAGCAAAGAAGCAAATTCACAACTCGCCATTAGACAGGAAAAATTTATCCGGGATCTAAAAAACGCATTGGTTCGAATAGAAAACAAGACTTACGGAATTTGTAGAGTTACCGGTAAGTTGATTAATAAAGAAAGATTGAAGTTGGTGCCTCATGCTACCTTGAGCATTGAAGCTAAAAACATGCAGTAGTTTTCTGGTGAAAATTAACCACCTCTGAAGAGCTCCGTTTTCTACGGGGCTTTTTTAATTCCAAATGTTAGGGAAATAGAAGGGTCCAACAAAAACCGGGTAGGTTGATATTAGAATCTTCAAAATTCAAATTGGCCACGGTTCATGCATATTTCACCCTTAGTAACCAAATAATTTTTCTATTTTTGCCCCGATTTCCTAGAGAATGGATTTGTCCGATTAGTAGGACTTTATATAAAAATCTATGCTTTGAGAAAAGAATAGAATTGAATTTAAAAAAATTCCTGTTTTTACGGGAAATGGATATGAGCTTAAAAAAAGCCACTGCAATCATCATTGTGATCTTATTTATAGATCAAATTTCAAAAATTTATATCAAAACAAATTTCGTACTTGGCGAAGAGGTTAGGGTGTTTGATTGGTTCAGTATTCTTTTTGTTGAAAACGAAGGAATGGCATGGGGCGCCAAGATTCCTGGAACTCACGGAAAACTAATCCTCACCCTTTTTAGAATTGTCGCTATCGCGGGAATTGGATATTGGTTGTGGGATTCAATTCGAAATAATCTGCCTAAAATTCTGATACTTTGTATTTCCTTAATCTTTGCTGGTGCTCTTGGAAATATAATCGATTCGGTATTCTACGGTGTTATTTTTAATGATAGTCATGGTCAATTGGCTACACTTTTTCCTGAGGAAGGTGGTTATGGAACCATATTTCATGGAAAAGTAGTAGATATGCTCTATTTTCCCTTGTATAATGGCACTTTGCCTTCTTGGATTCCAATTTGGGGTGGGAAGTATTTCACCTTTTTTGATCCTGTATTCAATATTGCAGATTCTTCAATAAGTGTGGGCGTAGCAATCTTGCTTTTCTTTAATAAAAAGGCTTTTCCAAAAAAGGAAACTGTTGAAGTTGAAACGGCCTAATTCATTTTTTAGTAGCAGAAAGTTGTCCTTTTAAAAAAAGTAAATTTTACCAGGCGTTATGCAGTAATGTAGTGGAATATCCGTTTCTTCAGTTGAGATTTTTTCTTCCGCCTCATAAAAAGAAAGTCCTACAAAAATTGTGTTGGGATTGCAGTTCTGTAGAAAACGGTCATAAAATCCTTTCCCATATCCTACCCTGTGGCCTTTAAGATCAAAAGCAAGTAAAGGGACGAATACTACGTCGAGTTGATCTGGTCTAACCTCGATACCAGAAACTGGTTCTGGAATACCGTAGTTTGAAATCTTGAGCGTGGTATTTTCCTGAAGTAAAATGTGTTTCATTTCATCACCCTTAAAATTGGTTTTTGAAAGAACTACACTTTTATCCTTACCTTGAAGAATGTGAAGTAAATAGTCTGTATTCACTTCCTTCTTATGTGAAATGGTCAAGAAAAGATGATAATAAGTTTTATCCCAAATAGGAAGTTTCAGGGCTTCATTTGCGATTTTAAGACTCATTTCTTCCACTTCATCCTCAGAAAGGTATTCCCGAAGATTTTTGTATTTAATACGCAGTTCAGATTTATCCAACATAGTCCTTAATCTTCCATTTCTTCCTCTTCCGTAAGTACCCTATTTGCGGTGGAAATATGAAAGATTGCATCTCCTTGATTCACAATGGGAGAATGGTTTACATTAATAATATATCCTTCATTAGGCGCGGTAACCTTGAATCGCATTTTGCCGTAAGGATCTGTAATTGTTGCCAGAAATTCTCCTTTCTCTACATGTTTATTGCATTCTACTTTTACATGGAGGAGACCACTTCTATGAGCTCTAACCCATTTGCTCTTGTCAATGATCACAGTTTTTTTATGGGAAGCGGGAGGTGGAGTTTTTTTGTTCAGCATATCTAGATGTGCCAGAATTCGAAGAACGCCATCTACACCTTCCTTTACAATACTCTTGTTGCTTTCGTGGCTTTTCCCACCTTCAAATAATAAAATTGGAATTCCCATACGCGCGCAAGTATTTCGATAGGATTTGTCAATGGTATTGGAATAAATAGTAAAGGGGGCGTTAAAAACTTTGGCCAGCTCCATTAACGTCTCGTCACCCGGTCTAATTCTAACTTGTGCAGCATTAAATCGGCTGGCGCCGCCCGTGTGGAAGTCTAAGCAGTAATCTGCATGTGGCAGAATCTTTTTTGTAAAATGATACGCAACTCTACTGGCCAAGGATCCAGATTTAGTACCTGGAAACACCCTGTTGAGGTCTCGACCATCAGGGAAAGATCTATCCCCATTCAAAAATCCGAAAACATTTAAAATAGGAATACACATAATGGTGCCCCGTTTTGGAATATTGTATTTCCCCGCAATAAGTTGACGTACTATTTCCACCCCATTTATTTCATCTCCATGCAGAGCAGCAGTGATCAATACAGTAGGTCCAGGTAATTTGGAACGCTCAATAATTATCGGAATTTCAACGGGTGTTCCGGTATAGAGTTTCGCGATACTAAAATCGACCGTTCGGCTTTCACCCAATGCGATCCTTTCGTTTAAAATTACGATATCACGCTCTTCTTTTTTCGCCATATCTATACGTTGCGTTCTATATATTTTATGATTGAATTTGCGATATCCTTTCCTGTAGCAGTTTCAATACCTTCTAACCCTGGGGACGAATTTACTTCTAGAATTAACGGTCCGCGGGAAGATTGCAGCATGTCTACGCCTGCAATTCCTAGGCCCATTGCCTTTGCTGCTTTTAGAGCCGCGGTCTCTTCTTCATCGGTTAGTTTTATCACGGTTGCAACACCTCCTCTGTGTAGATTGGACCTAAATTCGCCTTCTTTGGCCTGTCTTTTCATTGCACCTACAACTTGGCCGTCAACAACAAATGCACGGATATCTGCCCCGCCCGCTTCTTTTATAAACTCTTGCACAATCACTCGTGCCTGAAGATTATTGAAAGCCTCTATGACAGATTCGGCAGCTTTATTGGTATCTGCCAAAATTACTCCAATTCCCTGAGTTCCTTCTAGTAATTTGATTATTACAGGAGCTCCTCCCGCTTGTTCCACTATATTGTGTACGTTTTTGGAGTAATTGGTAAATACGGTTTTTGGAAGCCCCAATCCCGCACGTGAAAGAACTTGCAAGCTTCTCAACTTATCGCGTGAACGCACCAAAGCCTGTGATTCAGTTGTTGTGAAAACTCGCATCATCTCGAATTGTCGCACAACTGCTGTCCCGTAGAAAGTAACTGATGCTCCAATACGTGGTATTATAGCATCCGTATGGTCGATTTTATGACCATTGTAGTAGATTACAGGATTCTTCTTTTCGATAACTATATCACATTTCACGTGGTTTATAACTTCCACTTCATGCTTTCTGTTTTTCGCAGCTTCCACCAAACGTTTGGTAGAATATAGATTTGGGTTTGATGATAGGATTTTAATATTCATATTTCCTGTAATGGAATTAAATTATCGATTCGTAAAAGTAGCATCAAGGAAAGGTCAAAAGCAATCAGCTCTTTTGTTTGGACCGCAATTCCTTGGTTTTCAATTTATATGAAAGATTGGTCTGGTTTATGTCGACCACAAACTTCTTGCTCAGAAAATTCCGGCCTAAAAGTACAGGAAATCTCATCTCCTCTCGATCGCTCAAAGTCAAATATATTTCATGGGTTTTGCCGAATATAATAATTTCGGTTTTTATTCGATAACGTGGTTCAGATTGACCATTGCTGCTTTTTACAACTTTTACATCATATTCGTCAAACACAATTTCCCTTTCGTGATAATTTGGGTGCTCTTCATCCAGGAAATTACACTTCAAATAATTATCCTCCACTTTTACGTTTTTACAATGGATGGAGGATGTGTAGGCTCCAGTATCGATTTTCGATTCAATATCAAATAAATCTAGAAGAGGAAAATCAACCTTATCAATTCTTCCGATGTTTCTTTTCAAAATAAAATATTTATTGCAATATAGGAATAATTGGAAAATTCCGGGATCAATCAAATTTCATGATTCTTTCGGATTCCAATCATATTTTCCACGTTTTGCATGAATTTTAAATTTTACTTCTTTCCTTGGCGTTCAATATATCCAATGACGCTTTTAGAAATGTTCCTGCCTGATGTGGTCTCAATGCCTTCTAATCCAGGAGTGCTATTTATTTCTAAAACCAATGGGCCGTCTTTGGATTGAAGTATATCAACTCCGCAAAAACCTAGACCCAAAGCTTTCGCAGATTTAATAGCTAAATTTTCTTCTGAAGAAGATAATTCTATTTTTTCAGATGAACCCCCTCTGTGAAGATTACTTCTAAAATCTCCTTCCTTACATTGTCTTTTCATTGATGCCACAACTACGCCATCCACCACTATGGCCCGAATGTCGGCACCTTTTGATTCTTCAATATATTCTTGCAGTAAGAATTTTGCGCCTGCAGCATTCAAAGTTTCTATAGTGGCCAACGCATTTCTGCGGCTTTCAGTAAGAATCACGCCCTCACCATGGGTTCCTTCCAAAAGTTTGATAATTATTGGTTTATCTCCAAAGGTCTCCAACTGTTCTTCAAAACCAAAATAAGAAGCATATAAGGTACGCGGAACAGGAATGTTATTCTTAACAAGTATTTGAAAGCATGTCCATTTATCCCGACTGCTTAAAATTCCTTCAGAAGACGCTACACTCAAGATTCCCATGGCTTCAAAATGCCGAACAACATTTGATCCATAATAAGTATTAGATGATCCTATTCTAGGGATTATGGCATTCAAATAATCCACTTTCTCTCCTTGGTAGTAAATGATCGGTTTTCCGTTTTCTATACTCAAACTGCAGTAAGATGGATCTAAAACTTCTATAGAATGTCCTCGTGCGGCGCCCGCTTTAAATAAACTTTTTGTTGAATAAAGAGTTTCTCCACGAGAAAGGATAGCAATGTTCATGGGTAGATATTAAGCTTGTAAATTATGAAAAAACAAATGGTAGAAAAACATCACATTAGTTAAAAGTAAATTATTGATATCCTTTGTGATGATTACTATTTAGGGAAAAGTTGTCTAGGATTAATTCTGTGCAAATAACGGGGCATTAGTATTTGTACACTTAATATTTAGAAGAAATTTTTTATTGAAATATGGCTTTTAATTCAGTAGCATCTTGGGGTTTCATTTTACCTGCCAAAACTAAGCTCAACTGTTTTCTACGGAGTGCAGCATCATATCTGCTTCTCTCAATTTTTGATTCGGGAATCAGCTCTGGAACCTTTATCGGTCTGCCTGTCTCGTCCACAGCTACAAAAGTATAAATAGCTTCATTGGAAACACTTCTCTCGCCACTTTCCCTATCTTCAATATATACATCCATAAATACTTCCATGGAACTGGAAAACGCCCTAGAGATTTGTGCTTCTATGGTAACAACACTTCCTAACGGGATCATTTTATTAAAAGCAACATGATTTACAGAAACAGTCACAACAATTCGGCGGCTATGTCGGCGCGCAGCGATACTGGCCGCTCTATCCATTCTGGCTAAAAGTTCACCGCCAAACATATTGCCAATCGGGTTGGTTTCGCTAGGCAAGACTAGATCTGTAACGACTGTTCGGGAATCGCTTGGGGTTTTAGCTGTCATAAAATATTGTAGATAATCTAATTTGTAGAAAGTAGCTTAATTCATTTCCTTGACCAACAACCAGGCATCAGGGTTTTCTGAACGCTGTATTTGGTGAAGCTTTTGTAATGCTTCTTTTCGGTTCTCGAAGCTGGAATAGAGTACTTGATAAAGTCCAAATCTTGAAGCATCCAACATCATGGGAGAATAGCCCACTTCGCGTAACTGCTCCATTTTTTTTTCTGCGTTTTCTTCGAGCCTGAAGGCACCGGCAACAATATGGTAATTACCAGTATGCTTGGGAAGATGAAGATTTAAAACGGGCAAAGGGTTTTCAATTACAAAAGTGGCTTCTTGAATTTGATTCTCAACCAATGAATTTGCCCTTTGTCGTTCTGCGAAATTATATTTCTGCACTTGATCTTCATAAACTTTCATTCCTCCTAATCCAGTTGCCATCAAAGCAACTACAGCAATCGCCGCATATTTTAGATAAGGTCTAGATGCACGTTTTTCTGGAGTAAAGGTAATTGGAGCTTTCTCTTCCAAAGCTTCAACTTCTTCTTTGTAAACTTCTCGCTTGATCTTTTCAGAAACAAATGTGGAAAGTCCAAATGCGGATGTGCTGAAATTCTGCTTGTTTCCTGGCTCAAATTGAATTGCGCCTTCCGAATTCATCGAAAAATCTCCGATATTCTTAAAGGATATGGTTTCACCATTTCGAAGATCACTTATCAACTGAGCGGAGAAATTCCTTATTTTTTGGATTGCAATCTCATAAGTACATTTCTCAACAGAAGCAACATAATTTGCAAAAAGACCATCGTTGGCCTGCAGTTGCCTGTTAAAAGAAATGACTTTTGATGGTGGATGAAATGTATTTGTTGATTCATCTATCCAAGCGGATTGATTTCGGGTCAAAAAAGCGCCGAATCCGGGAATGATAACACACTCATAACGATAGAGAAGGTCGGATATGTAGGTGGAAAGTTGCATGAAAACAAAGTTAGCCTTTTTTAAATGTATTTCCATTTATGTTATTACAATTTATTAACAACAGAAATAATTGTATTTTTAAATTCCCTTCCTGTAAATATTTCGGCTCATGTTGTCAAAAACGGAATTGCTTTATACGCTGGCCCTATTGCGAACTCCAAATCTTGGAGATATCTCCATTAAAAAGCTTTTGAATAAAATAGGTTCTGCAGAAGCAGTATTCAATGAGAAAAAGAGTAGCCTTTCAAAAATTGACGGCATCGGTATTTTGCGATTAAAAAATCTTAATCCAAAAATTCAGTTGGAAGAAGCGGAAGAGGAATTACGATTTATAGAAGAACGGAATATCGATTGTTATTATTTTCAAGATAAAATTTACCCCGAAAAGCTAAAACATTGTATTGATGGGCCCATCCTATTATTTGGTCGTGGAAATATTGATTTGGAAAACAAAAAAATCCTAAGTATCGTGGGTACCCGTAAGATCACTAGTTATGGAAAAAACTTTTGTCAAGAATTAATAGAGGAACTGTCTCCCTTAAATCCGGTGATTGTTTCTGGCTTAGCGTATGGTGTGGATATTTGCGCGCACAAAGCGGCAATCGAAAATGGCCTTCAGAATATAGCTTGTTTAGCTCATGGATTAAATCAGGTCTATCCAAAAGACCATTTAAAATATATTAGAAGCATTGAGGAAAATGGAGGTCTGTTTACTGAATTTTGGAGCACTGATGTGTTCGATAGAAACAACTTTTTACGTCGGAATCGTGTTATTGCTGGACTTTCAGAAGCGACTATTGTAATCGAATCTGCAGAAAAAGGTGGAAGTCTTGTTACTGCAGATATTGCAAACTCCTACGATAGGGAAGTCTTTGCTGTTCCCGGCAGAACTACAGATGCGCAAAGTAGGGGCTGCAACAACTTAATTAAGCAACAAAAAGCTCATGTGCTAACAAGTGCGGCAGATGTTATCTATCACCTGGGCTGGCAGTTGAAGGAATCCACAAAACCTAGACAGACCCAACTCTTTGTTGAGTTGGATGCGGAAGAAAAACTGGTTTATAGTTTTCTGAAGGAGAAAGATAAGGAGCTGCTGGATGTAATTGCGTTGGAATGTAACCTACCAGTTTATAAAATAGCAACCATTTTAATGAATATGGAATTGAAGGGCTTGGTGCGACCTTTGCCCGGGAAGCTTTTCCAGTTGGGGTAAATTAAATTGGAGTTATATTCAATAGTGCTACTGCTTTTAATTGATGTTAATTTATATCTTTTGATGAAGTTCGTAAAATTTTAATCGGAATTATTTAGCGGTGGAACACTACTCATAAGGTTTAAATCCTAACGGATTAATCCGCATAATTTCCTTTGCAATTCATTTCAAATAAAACTCATAAACCAGTATCTTTGAGGCTATGTCCAACGCTTCGGTTACACTTCAAATTTCAACTCTTCCCAATTCCCCCGGCGTATATCAATATTACGACAAGAATGAGAAATTGCTCTATGTGGGAAAGGCCAAAGACCTGAAAAAACGTGTTTCTTCCTATTTTACAAAAACCCATGATAACAGTCGGACGCGTATCCTTGTAAAAAAGATCGTTACCATAAAGCACATTGTGGTTGAGACCGAGACCGATGCGCTATTGTTGGAAAATAACCTTATTAAGAAATATCAGCCACGCTATAATGTTCTTTTAAAGGATGATAAAAGTTATCCTTGGATTTGTATTAAGAATGAGCGCTTTCCAAGAGTTTTTAGCACAAGAAGGATGATTCGTGATGGGTCCGAATATTACGGTCCATATACGAGCATGAAGACCGTTCATGTCTTGATGGAACTTATTAGAGGACTTTATCCTTTGCGTACATGTAATTATGATCTTTCCCAGAAGAATATTGAAACCGGAAAGTTTAAAGTTTGTCTCGAATATCATTTGGGGAATTGCTTGGGACCCTGTGAAGACTTATTTTCTGTTGAAGAATACATGAAAAATATAGAGGCCATTCGAAATATCATTAAAGGTAACTTCAAGGAATCTCTCCATCAATTTAAAACACAGATGAAAGAGTTGGCTGCCGATTTGAAATTTGAGGAGGCACAGCGCATCAAAGAAAAAATTGATATTTTGGAAAATTATCAGTCCAGATCTACAGTGGTCAATCCAAAAATCAACAATGTAGATGTGTTTTCTATTATTTCTGATGAAAGTTATGCCTATATAAATTTCCTTCAAATTTCTCATGGCGCCATTATCAGATCCCATACCCTGGAAATAAAAAAGAAATTGGACGAAACCGATGAAGAATTATTGCAATTGGCAATTGTTGAACTTCGACAGCGATTCAATCTTCTTTCCAAAGAAATATATGTTCCATTTGAAGTGGAAATGGGTGCCGAAATAAAAGTTCATGTTCCAAAATTGGGAGATAAAAAACACATTCTTGATCTATCCGAAAGGAATGCCAAGTATTATAGAATGGATCGTTTTAAGCAGGCAAAAATTGTAGATCCGGAACGCCATGAAAAGCGGATTATGGCACAGATGAAAAAGGATCTAAGGCTTTCCACAGAGCCTAGACATATTGAATGTTTTGATAACAGCAACATTCAAGGAACAAATCCAGTTGCCGCCTGTGTGGTTTTTAAAAATGGCAAACCGAGTAAAAAGGATTACAGAAAATTTAATATAAAAACCGTGGAAGGTCCAAATGATTTTGCTTCCATGGAGGAAGTGGTATATCGTCGTTATAAAAGACTATTGGACGAGGAGCAACCCTTACCTCAACTCATCATCGTAGATGGTGGAAAGGGTCAACTTTCTTCTGCACTAAAAAGCTTGGAAAAATTAGGGCTTCGTGGCAAAATTGCCATCATAGGTATTGCAGAACGGCTAGAGGAATTATTTTACCCAAACGATCCTATTCCACTTTACCTTGATAAAAAAAGTGAAACTTTAAAGATAATCCAACAACTACGGAATGAAGCGCACCGTTTTGGTCTTACCTTTCACCGAAGCAAGCGAAGTAAGCAAGCATTGGATACTGAGCTGGAAACCATTCCAGGAATTGGCGATAAAACGGTAACTGATCTCCTAAGGCACTTTAAAAGTAAAAAACGCATCGCGGCTGGAAGTTTTGAAGAGCTTTCAAAAATAGTGGGAGCAAGTAGAGCTAAGAAAATTGTTGCGCATTTTCAAAATTCAGATTCTTCTGATTAGTTCGCCGAATCTAAGGAGGTGCGGCAAAATTTGTTAACTTTAAGAAACTCTATATATACTAAATGAAGAAGTTGCTTTTTATAGCATTTTTAATGTTTTCGGCTTTTTGCTTTTCCCAGGGAGAAAATAAGGAGGATCTCAAAGTAGGTCTTGTTTTAAGTGGTGGAGGGGCAAAGGGGTTAGCTCATATTGGGGTATTAAAAGTAATTGAGGAATCTGGAGTACGCATTGATTATATTGGAGGTACAAGTATGGGGGCCATTATTGGAGCCCTATATGCGTCAGGATATAATGCAAAACAGTTAGATAGTATATTTAACAAAACCGATTTCAGCACCTTGATTCAAGACGATATTCCACGGAGTTCGAAGACTTTTTATGAGAAACAGGAAGCGGAAAAATATGCACTGATTTTACCATTTGAAAATTTTAAGATTGGTCTTCCTTCCGGCCTTTCAAAAGGACAGAATGTTTATAATCTTCTAGCAAAACTTACCAGCCACGTTAGTGATATTTCAGATTTCAGCAAATTGCCCATACCATTTTTTTGTGTTGCCACAAATGTAGAAACCGGAGAAGAAGTTATTTTAGATCATGGCTATCTTCCGCGGGCCGTCACTGCAAGTGGGGCACTTCCTTCCATCCTTAGTCCTGTTATAATTAATGATACGGTTTTGATTGACGGCGGAGTGGTCAATAACTATCCTGTAAAAGAAGTGCGCGCTAAAGGCATGGATAAAATCATTGGCGTAGATGTGCAGGATAGTCTAAAAAGCCGAGACCATCTTCAATCCGCATTTAGAATATTGATGCAGATCAATAATTTTACAACTATAAATGCCATGATTGAGAAGCGTGAGCAAACGGATATATACATTCATCCTAATATCAAGGATTTTTCCGTCGTATCATTTGATGAAGGTATTAAGATTATTGAGTCCGGAGTTGATAGTGCGGAAAAATTCAGAGAGGAAATGGAGGAAATTGCCCGTAGACAAAAACCTTGGCAACCCAAAGAAGTTTCGTTTCGAACACAGGACACTATATATATCAGCGATGTGGAAATTTCGGGAAATGAAAAGTATACCCGAAGCTATATTTTAGGAAAACTTAAATTGCGAACTCCGGCAAAAGTAAGTTACGCCGATTTTAGCGAAGGAATCAATAACCTATCGGCTACAGGAAACTTTCAGAGTATCAATTATAAATTTATAGGAGATCAAAACAAAGATTCTAAACTTCTGGTAGATGTTCGTGAAAACGATTCCCAGATGTTTTTGCGTTTCGCTGTTCATTATGACGATTTATTTCGCACAGCCGCCTTGGTAAATATCACACGAAAACGATTGCTGACCAACAACGACATTGCTTCCCTAGATCTTATTGCAGGAGATAACCTTAGATATAACTTTGAATATTATATCGATAAAGGATATTACTGGAGTGTGGGCTTTAATTCCAATTATCATTTTTTTGAAACGAGCGTTCCACTAAATTTTCTTGGAGTAGATATTTTGGAGGAATTATCGTTGCCAATCAATACAATCTCTATTAATTACAGCGATTTTACCAATCAATTATATTTTGAAACTTTATTGAGAAAATATTTTCTCTTCGGAATTGGAGGAGAGCATAAATATCTACGTTATCTATCTGAAACTATTGGCAGCGACGCCAATAATCTTCCCAGAACTGTATTTGAAAGCACGAACTACTACAGTACCTATGGATTTTTAAAGCATGATAGCTACGACAATAGTTTTTTCCCTACGAAGGGATTTTATTTCGCAGGCGACTTTCATTGGTATCTTATAGCGCATGGGCGTAATGAAAATTTTGAACCTTTCTCAATTGCGAAAGCGAATTTTGGATATGCCGTTTCTCCTATAAAAGATCTTTCTGTTGTAATTACGGGCGAGGGAGGATTTAAGCTTGGAGGAACAGAATCTACGCCATTGGATTTTGCCCTAGGAGGATATGGATTCAAGGAAATGAATAATATAATTCCTTTTTTAGGGTATGAAGCAGTTTCATTAAGAGGGAATACGTATCTAAAAGGATCTCTTTCTCTTGATTACAATTTTTTCAGAAAACACCATTTTAATATAGGGGCCAATATTGCCAATATAGGGAATGACCTTTTTGAAACAGGGGAATGGATAGATCGCGTTCAATATACAGCTCTATTTGCAGGATATGGTCTGGAAACAATCCTCGGTCCTATGGAGTTGAAATACTCTTATTCTCCAGATAGAGGCGAAAGTGAATGGTATGTAGCTTTGGGCTACAGGTTTTAAGAAAACTGAGCCTCAATTACCATAATATTTTTACGATATTTGTGGAGAAGATGTTATTGAATTACGCGAATGTGTTTTTTAGTAGCAAAATAGTTTCAGCGCAGAAAATTCATTCCATAATTCATTTAAAAAATATATTATGCCATTCTATCATAAACTTGGGAAAATTCCCCCCAAAAGACATACACAGTTTCGCAAGCCAGATGGCACTCTATATTCCGAACAGCTTTTTGGAACGGTGGGTTTTGACGGCATGTACAGCAATATTTATCATGAGGAAAGACCTACTCAGGTTAAAGAGATAAATAAGCAATACAGTGTTGCGCCAAAAATTGCTTCCGCTAATAATCTGCAATCTCTCAGATTGAAAGGGTTTAACGTAAACCCTGAAAAAGATTTTTTGGACAGTCGAAAAACCGTTTTGACCAATAGCGATTGCAGCATTGTGCTAGCTGCACCACAGGAATCTTTGAGAGATTATTTCTATAAAAATACAGATTCGGACGAAGTAATTTTTATCCATAGAGGCAGTGGTAAACTACGTACCTTTTTGGGAAATATAGACTTTGAATATGGTGATTATCTCGTAATTCCAAGAGGTATTATCTATCAGATAGATTTTGATACAGAAGATAATAGGTTGCTAATTATAGAATCCAAGCATCCTGTATATACTCCTAAACGTTATAGAAATTGGTTCGGTCAATTGCTAGAACATTCTCCTTATTGCGAACGGGATATTCGAAAACCGGAAGAACTGGAAACCCATAGAGGAAAAGGGGATTTTTTGATGAAGATAAAAAAGAACAATGATATGTTTGAAATGGTCTATGCAACTCATCCTTTTGATGTAGTGGGATATGACGGATTCAACTATCCTTATGCCTTTTCAATCCATGATTTCGAACCGATTACCGGACGAATTCATCAGCCGCCTCCAGTACATCAAACCTTTGAAACTGCAGGGATGGTAATTTGTAGTTTTGTTCCACGTTTATACGATTATCATCCAGATAGTATACCCGCGCCATATAACCATAGCAATATTGACAGCGATGAGATGTTATATTATGTAGATGGAGACTTTATGAGCCGAAACGATATTGAAGCTGGTCAAATAACCCTTCATCCTGCGGGAATTGTTCACGGACCACATCCAGGTGCGGCTGAGCGAAGTCTCGGGAAAACAAAAACAGATGAACTGGCAGTAATGGTAGATACCTTTAAACCATTGCAAGTTACAGAAGACGGGATGAATCTCAACGATGGAACCTACTATAAGAGTTGGATTGGGTAAGTTGAAATTAATCTTGCTTATGGCGTTGGCACAGAATACATTAAATTTTGTTGATATTTGACGTCCAATTTATTGTCTAAAAAATAAATTTGTCGAATAAACATTAAGCAGATTATTTAATTTGTTATTAGAAGAAGAATATAATAATAGTAAAATTGAAACGATTGATGGATTTTGTTCTGATCTAATCCGGGAATCAAAAAATAAATTAATTAAATATTATGAGTAAAGAAGTAAAATCAGTCGAGTACGGATTGGAGAAAATTTTTGATGGGGCAGAGGACTTTTTGCCACTATTGGGCACGGATTATATAGAATTCTATGTAGGAAATGCAAAACAGGCTGCACATTATTATAAGACTGCCTTCGGATTTCAATCCCATGCCTATAAAGGTCTTGAGACCGGATCTAGAGATACCGTAAGCTATGTGCTTAAACAGGATAAAATACGTCTTGTATTGACAAGCCCATTAAACAGTAAATCTCCAATCAATGACCATATCGTAAAACATGGCGATGGAGTAAAAGTAATTGCACTTTGGGTAGAAGATGCAAGAAGTGCTTATGAAGAAACTACCAAACGTGGAGCGAAGTCTTATATGGAGCCTACCGTAGAAAAGGATGAGCATGGCGAAGTAGTTCGAAGTGGTATTTATACTTACGGAGAAACTGTGCACATTTTTGTAGAACGTAAGAACTACAATGGTGCATTCTTGCCTGGTTTTAGAGAGTGGAAGAGCGATTATAATCCTACTCCAACTGGTTTAAAATACATAGACCATGTTGTGGGGAATGTGAATTGGGGTAGAATGAACAAATGGGTGAATTGGTATGAAGAAGTAATGGGCTTCGTCAATTTCCTATCGTTTGATGATAAACAAATCCATACCGAATATTCTGCATTGATGAGTAAGGTGATGAGTAATGGTAATGGACGAATCAAATTTCCAATTAATGAGCCTGCAAAAGCTGCCAAGAAATCACAAATTGAGGAATACCTAGATTTTTACGAAGATGAAGGAGTACAGCATTTAGCAGTAACTACAGACGATATTGTAAAAACAGTAGCTCAGCTAAAGGAAAGAGGAATTGAATTTTTGCCGCCTCCGCCACAAGCATATTATGATGACATTCCTCGTAGATTGGGTGATCATATGAAAATATTGAAAGAAGATATCAGTGAACTCCAAAAGCACTCAATTTTGGTGGATGCGGATGAAGAAGGATACTTGCTTCAAATTTTCACAAAACCTGTTGAAGATAGACCAACTCTATTTTTTGAGATTATCCAAAGAATGGGAGCTAAAGGATTTGGAGCAGGAAACTTCAAAGCACTTTTTGAGTCTATAGAGCGTGAACAAGCTCAGCGCGGCACCCTATAATTTTTTTTAAATACAGACATAGGACGAAGACATTTAATATAATGTTTTTTGCTCCTATGTCTTATTTTTAACCGTGCAAGAAAGTAGGATTATTATTTTTGGAACAGTAATTGTAATTTCAAGGCTTAACGAATACCAATAGAAAGTTACTATGAGAAAATTATTCTTATTATTTTTCCTTATTTCGGTTTCAATTCTATCTGCACAAACTGCACCTCTGCCGGCCTATGGAGATGGCGAATGGTTTAAATTTAGAGTTCATTACGGCATTGTTACCGCAGGCTATGCAACCCTAGAGGTGAAAAATGCCAAACTCAAAGGTGAAGATGTTTATCACGTTAAAGGGTTTGGTGAAACTGTAGGAGTTTCAAAATGGTTTTTTAAAGTTAGAGATGATTATCAAAGCTATATAGATAAGAATAAAAACGTTCCATATCGCTTTATTAGGGATATCTATGAAGGTGGATATACCAAAGATGTTGTAGTGGATTTTAACCATGAAACAAAAAAAGCAACAGTTAATGATAAAAAGCACAATGAAACGACAATTTTTTCGTTCGAGAAGGATACACAAGATATGATCTCTGCTTTTTACTACCTTCGCAACCATTTAAATACGAAGACAATAAAAGAAGGTGAAGAAATTGAGATCAATATGTTTTTTGATAAAGAAAATTTTAAATTCCGTTTAAAATTTATTGGACGAGAGGTTTTAAAGACTAGCTTTGGGCGGGTGCAAACTTTGGTTTTCAAACCCTATGTGCAATCTGGTCGTGTATTTAAGGCCCAAGAAAGCCTTACTGTTTGGGTGAGTGATGATGATAACAAAATTCCTATGCTTGTGAAAGCAGATTTAGCTGTAGGATCGTTAAAAGCAACACTTTCTGAGTTTAAAGGTTTACAGCATTCATTTAAAATATTACATTAGCGAAAAAATTAATTTATACCGAAATCCCACGAATTTGAGAAAATTTATTTTAGCAGCACTTCCATTCGTGCTATTAGCTTCCTGCGAAAAACCAAATAAAGATATTGCCGAGAATGTTTTTGAAGAACCAGATCCCGTTGTCACTCAATACGGATATGTTCTAAATGATTTTGAAGTGATCCGGGATACTATTAGATCGGGCGATACTTTTGGAGATATCCTTATCTCTAATGGCGTATCTCATGACAAAATTATGACGGCCGCAACTAATTTTCGTGATAGTTTTGATGTTCGCAAAATACGTGTAGGTAAACCTTATGTGCTCCTGAACTCAAGAGATTCTATAAAATCTACACAGGTTTTTATCTATGAATCCAGTAAAGTGGACTATGCTGTTGTAGATTTCCGGGATTCAATTTCCATAAATAATTTCCAAAAACCAGTAAGATATGTTGAACGTGAAGCTTCTGGTGTTATAAACAGTTCTTTGTCCGCCACAATGGAGGAACAAAATTTAAGTCCGTATATGGCTGACCAATTGGCTAATATTTATGCATGGACCATTAACTTCTTTAAACTTCAACAAGGAGATAAGTTTAAAGTAATCTATACTGAAAAATTTATCGACGACGATGTTTCTGCCGGACTCCACGAAATTAAAGCAGCCTATTTTGAACACAACGGAAAACCTCTGTATGCCTTTAAATTTGATTCTGATTCAGAAGAAAATATTTCAGGTTATTTCGATGAAAACGCCAACAATCTTAAGAGAGCTTTCTTAAAGGCTCCAGTTAAATTCAGCAGAATTTCTTCTAGATACAATCTCAACAGAAGAATTAAATATTATGGTTACCAAGTTAGACCTCATAAAGGGACGGATTTTGCCGCGCCAGTGGGAACACCCATTTTAGCAACTTCAGACGGAGTTGTTTCAAAATCCGAATACCGTGGAGGAAATGGTAATTATGTGAAAATCCGTCACAACGGCACCTTTGAAACTCAATATTTACACATGAAGGCACGAAATGTAAAAGTGGGCCAATATGTAAAACAAGGTGATGTAATAGGATGGATTGGGATGACAGGGAATACAAGTGGTCCCCATGTATGTTATCGCTTCTGGAAAAACGGACAACAAGTAGATCCTTTTAGCGAAGATCTTCCATTTTCTAAACCTCTTCCGGAAGAATTACAAGAGCCATTTTTCGCTTCACAAGCTTCCATCAAAGAAAAATTAGATTGTATTTCTTTCTAGAAAATTTATTTTCCTTAAATTCTTGCGATTTCCGCTCTAGATTAAGAGTGTATCGGGGTAGAACCATTTTATCTTAGGTTTTTTCTGCAGATATTGCTAATTGTGGATATTTGTGGCTATAATTGTTATAGTTATCCCAATTAGATTGTATTTTTGCCGAAAATTTAAAACCTAAATTTACTCTCATGAGAAAACTTTTATTTCTAGTCTTTTTGTTGGGCAGTTTATCTGCTTTTTCACAAAGAACAGTAACGGGTACTGTAATTGACGCGGAGACTCAAACTCCATTGCCAGGTGCTAATGTTATTGAAGCTGGTACTTCAAACGGTACTATTACCGATTTCGATGGAAAGTTCACTTTGGAAACTAAATCCAGATCGGGCTCAATTTTAATATCCTATGTAGGGTATCTGAATGAAAAAGTATCCTTCACTATTGTTGCCGGAATGGCCGAACTTGGAACAATTGCTGTCGCTGCAGATGCAGACGCACTTGATGAGATTGTGATAGTTGGAAGAGGAGTTATCGATTTGGCGAAAGATCGTCAAACTCCAATTGCGGTTTCTACAATTACCTCTGCCGAAATTCAATCAAAAGCCGTTGGTAACGTAGAATTTCCTGAAGCTATTAAAAGTACACCTAGTGTATATGTAGCAAACCAATCTGGAGGATTTGGGGATTCTCAAATGTTTTTGCGTGGTTTTGACCAAACAAATACTGCATTCCTTTTGAACGGACAACCAATCAACGGAATGGAAGATGGTAAAATGTACTGGTCAAACTGGTCTGGAATGTCTGATATCGCAAACGCAATTCAGGTTCAACGTGGACTTGGATCTTCAAAATTGGCCATTTCATCTGTGGGAGGAACAGTAAATATAGTATCAAGAGCTGCTGGAAGAAAAGAAGGCGGATTTGCGCGCTTTATGACAGGTAACGATAGCTATCTAAAAGGAACAGTTAGTTACGATTCTGGTTTGAAAGGCAAATGGGCATATTCCTTTTTAGTAGACCACTGGCAAGCGCATAGAAAATATGCTGATGGAACAGCCGGACAAGGTCAAAATTACTTCGTTGGAATTGGATTCGTTCCAAATGACAAACACTCTTTCAACTTCTTGTTGACAGGAGCGCCACAACTTCACGATCAAAACTTCTCTAAAACTCTTGAGAAATACGATGAGTTCGGAAAACGTTATAATGATAACTCAGGTTTTTATAAGGGAGAAAGATATTCCTTTAGAAGAAACTACTACCATAAACCGATTGCCAACCTAAACTGGGACTGGGAAATTAGCGAAAAAACTAACTTGTCATCTGTTGTTTACGCCTCATGGGGTCGTGGTGGTGGAACTGGACCACTGGGAAGTTCTAGAAATATTATTCGTGATGCAAACGGATCCATCGATTTTGACGCTATTGAAGCTAACAACATCGCTACCGCTGATAATGGAATTGGAAGTTATGGAGCAGGTTCTATGGCAAGAAGAATGTCTGTAAACAACCATAACTGGTATGGTTTCCTAACAAATTTGGAAAGCGCGGTTAGTGATAACTTTAGTGTAAATGTTGGTCTTGATACAAGACTATATAAAGGAAGCCACTGGCAACAGTTGAATGATCTTTTAGGTCTTCAAGGATATACTGATAATTTTGGTTATAGCGGTGTGAGAGGTGATGATTACGTGTTGAGCGAAACTTTTGAAGCCGATCCATGGGCTGCATTGTTCAACTCAGCTAGTGAAGACCAAAGATATTCTTATGACTATTCTGAGTTTATAAACTACCTAGGTGGTTTTGGACAAGCTGAATACTCGGCAAATAACTTCTCAGCATTCATTCAAGGTGCTGTTTCTACACAAAGTTATCAAAGAGAAGGTAGAGCTCCTGGAAAAGAACTTGAAGGCGTGGACGGACTTGGTAAATCTGAAAAGGTGAACAAATTCGGATACAACATTAAAGGAGGTTTAGGATATACTTTCCTAGAAGGAAATACTGTTTTCGCGAACGCAGGACACTACTCAAGACAACCTTTCTTGGACAATATTTTTGACGATGTTAGAAACTCCAACCGTATCTTTAAAGGAGATGAAGAAGTAGATAATGAAGAAATTACAGGTGTTGAAGTTGGTTATAGACTTCGATCAGGAAACTTCAGTTTAGATTTGAACGGTTACTATACCAAATGGGGAAATAGATTCCTTTCTAATTTTATCGCTGGAGATGATACAAGTTCAGACCCAATCTTACAAGTGGATCGTACTACAAGATTTACTGGTATTACTCAAGTACACAAAGGATTTGAGTTTGAAGGAAAATACAAATACTCAAACGCTTTCATGTTAAGAGCATTCGGTAGTATTGGTAATTGGAAATATGATGGAGACACTCCTTTCCAAACAAGAGAGGATCAAACAAACAGAATTTTGGAAGAGGGCGACGTTAATCTTACTGGAACAAAAGTTGGAAACGCACCGCAAACTTCGTTCGGTTTTGGTTTCGATTACAATATAGTTGACGGTCTAAGTATAGACGCCGCGTATAACATCTACACAGATCTTTACGGATTTGTTGATACTAGAGATGTTATTGAAGCAGCTCTTGCCGGAGAGGTATACCAAGCTGAAAGACTGTCACCATACAGCTTGCTTGATGCTGGTATTACTTATAAGTTTGACTTTGGTAGCAATGCCTTTACCATTCGTGGAAACGTTTATAACGTGACCAATGAAACTTATTTGAGCCAGAAGGATTCTTACGGTGTTTACTACGGAAATGGTAGAACTTGGAATGCAAGTGTGGGATACAACTTCTAATTTAATATTTTTAGATATGAAAATGCCCCATATTTTTGGGGCATTTTTTTTGTTAATAAAGCTTATCTTTGAAAAAAATCAACAAAATATAAAGTAGAAATGTACACAACCGTCCAGTTTATCCATTCATATTGGTCTTACCTAGTGCTTCTGATTATTGTGCTAGCTACCCTAAACGCCCTTGCAGGTCTATTTTCTAAAAGAGAATACGGTCCCAATGATTTTAGAATTTCACTTTTCGCACTTATTGTTACTCACATTCAGATCCTAATTGGATTGGTGCTTTATTTCGTTTCTCCCTTGGCATTACAAAATGTTACTGAAAACGGGATGGGAGCTGTCATGAAAAATTCTATTTCTAGGCTTTTTGTTATGGAGCATCCTTTAATGATGATCATAGCCGTTGTATTAATTACGATAGGTTATTCTAAACACAAAAAGAATCTATTATCACACAAAAAATTTAAAACCTTATCGATTTTCTATACAATCGCTTTGATATTAATACTGAGCCGTATTCCTTGGGCACAATGGTTTTAAGGATTATTGACTTATGATTCAATCATCCCAAAAATAATTTGGTTTACAAATGATTCCAAAATAAAAAACGAGCGTACACATCTGTGCGCTCGTTTTTGTTGAAATAAATAATAGGTGTACAAAAAATTAATTACTCATTTTCTCTTTTATCAAATAAACAAATACGGGGAAGTGGTCACTATAGCCACCAGTATATCCTCCGTTGGCAAACATCCTATATGGATAGCCTTTATATTGTCCGCGGGGTGTTTGTAAATAGTTCTTATTATAGATTCCTGCTTTGTAGAACCTGTAGGATGAATAATCTTTTTTTGTTAACTCCGTAGAGATTATTATTTGATCAAAGAGGTTCCATGCGTCGCGATATGCCAATGTTCCTAACCCTTTTTTGTACATATCTTCCATTGGGTTATAAAGTTCCTTTATCTTCATGTTTGAGCGATCGTTTGTAGTTTTTAAAACCTCCTTTATACTTGGGCTGGTAGGATCGTCGTTCATATCTCCCATCTTGATAATTTTTGCGTAAGGATTTTCCGTAAATAACGAATCCATTATTTGGCGGCTCAGTTTTGCTGCCTTTATACGGTTGGGTCTACTTCTTTCTTCACCGCCTGAACGAGACGGCCAGTGATTTACAATAACATGTATCTTTTCGCCATCCAACATACCGCTAACAAGCAATTGATCTCGAGTATAGATTCGCTTAGTTGTGTTTTGGGTATCATAAAGCAATAATTCATGAGCCTTGAAATTTGTGGGATTGAAGAGATTCTTTTTATAGAGAAGGGCAACGTCAATTCCGCGTCTATCCGGGCTATCAAAGTGTACTATCCCATAATTGGATGCCAAAAGTGCGGGTTCATTGACTAAATCCTCCAGAACCCTTCTATTTTCTACCTCAGCAAGTCCTATAATAGCTGGAGAAGTACCCGAAACATCCGCTCCGATTTCTGAGATTACCCGAGCCAATTTTTTTAGCTTGTCTTCGTAATTTTCCTTTGTCCAATTATTTTTGCCTTCAGGAGTCCAATCTTCATCGAAGATTTTTTCATCTCTTTCATAATCGAACAAGTTTTCCACATTGTAAAAGGCGACTGTAAGAACCTTATATTGTTTTTCTTGCTGGGCAAACCCAAAGGTTATTATGAAAAAGAAGATAAATGCCGAATAATATGATAGTTTCATTATAGTGAAGTGTATTTATTTTTAAGTTAAGTTTAACAAATTTCCTTCCAAAAATACTTATTTCATTTAAATAATGTAGTTTTGCTGTTGTTTTTAAAACAAAATTATAATTAACCATTACAATCAGAATGAACAAAATCATTTTCTCACTTTGCGCTCTGTTTTTGATAGGGTTTACGGCCTCTGCCCAAAGTACGGTGGTTGAAGGTAAAGTGCTCGACACTAACACCAGCGATCCAATTCCAGATGTTGAAGTTCACATCCAAGGAAGTAGTCTCAGTGCTTTAACAGATAGCATGGGGCTTTTTTCAATTAAAAATGAAATGATCCCTGAAGGCGAACAAACTATCGTTATTTCAAAAATGGGCTATATTTCGCAACGTCTCCCAATATCAATTCGCAAGGGAGAAAGTAATGATCTGGGACCTGTTTTATTGGCTGTGGATATTGCCGCAATCGAATCTCAGATAGGGGTTATCAGTCTTTCAGACGATCAACTTGATGACGATGAAGGCGCTGCCTATAACGTTTCAGGTTTACTTCAAGCTTCAAAAGATGTTTTTCTTAATGCAGCTTCTTATGATTTCAGCGCTACATTCTTTAGGCCAAGAGGATACGATTCTGAAAATGGAAAAGTATTGATCAACGGGCTAGAGATGAACAAGATGTATGACGGGCGTCCGCAATGGTCAAACTGGGGCGGTCTAAATGACGTTCAGCGTAACCAAATGTTTTCAATGGGTCTTTCTCCCAACGAATTCAATTTTGGTGATTTGGCGGGTACAACAAATATTATCATGCGTGCCTCACAATACCGAGAGGGTGGAAGAATCTCTCTTGCAAGTGGAAACAGAAGCTATCGTGGTCGTGTAATGGGTTCATATAGCAGCGGAATGCAATCAAACGGTTGGGCATATTCCGTACTACTTTCCAGACGTTTCGCAGATGAAGGTTATAACGATGGAAGTTTATATGATGCTAATTCATTTTTCGCTTCTGTAGAAAAAAAGTTTAACGATAGTCATAGTCTGAACTTTAGTGCGTTTTATACTCCAAACCGAAGAGGTAAATCCTCAGCGAACACTCAGGAAGTTTACGATCTAAAAGGCAATCGATACAATTCCTATTGGGGAAAACAGGACGGGGAGATTCGAAACTCTCGAATTAAAGAAGTGGAAGAACCCGTATTTATGTTGAACCATTATTGGAATATTTCTGAAAATACAGAATTGAATACCAACGTTGGATATCAATTTGGAAAAATTGGAAATAGTAGATTGGGATATGACAATGCGCCAAACCCTGATCCATCTTATTATCAAAAATTACCAAGCTACTTTTTGGCAGACCCCAATGGCATAAACTATGAAGGTGCTTACAGAGCACATGATTCATTTGTAAATGATGGACAAATAGATTGGTTTGACCTATATGAGACCAATATATTGTACGGAGGAACGTCACGTTATTATTTATATGAAGATAGAAATGATGACAACCAAATTATGGCCAATACCATTCTGAATACCCGCCTTTCAGATCGAATTACATTTACGGCAGCTGCAAACTACAGAAATTTGAATTCTCATAGTTATGCCAATATGATCGATTTATTAGGAGGAAATGGATATTTAGATGTGGATACTTTCAACCAAGGCGATTCGGCCCAGAGTGATCTAAATAATCCAGATAGAACTATTGGCGTAGGAGATACTTTTAAGTACAGCTATGAATTTGACGCAACAGAATATGATGGTTTTGCACAAGCTCAGTTCGCTTATTCGGATGTGGATTTCTATCTTGGAGCAAGAGTGGGCAAAACAACCTATCAACGAAATGGACTTTATAAGAATGGATCCTATCCAGATGGAAATGATTCTTTCGGAAAAAGTGAAAAGTTGGACTTTACTACTTTTGGAGGTAAGGCTGGAGCAACCTACAAAATTACGGGTCGTCATGCTCTAGAAGTTAATGGAGCTTATTTCACCAATGCGCCTTCATTGAGAAACTCTTTCTCAAATTCACGTCAGAACAATAATACGGTAATCGGGTTGACCGAAGAAACTAGCATCAATATTGATGGAAGTTATATTTATCGAACTTCCTTCATTAAAGCTAGATTAACAGGATATTACAGCCTATTGCAAGATGCATCTGAAATCTCTTTCTTTTATGCAGATGGTATTTCAGTACAAGGGAGAAGTGCTACTACAGCCTTTGTTCAAGAAGTGCTAACAGATGTGGACAAAAGAAATATTGGAGCTGAACTGGGGATTGAAGCACAAGTTACCACAACTATTAAATTAAAAGGAGCTGCAGCTTTTGGCCAAAGCACTTATAATAATAACCCTGAACTATATATCACATCAGATGATTTTGTAGATCCGCAATTCTACGGAAAATCATATTTGAAAGATTATAAAGTAGCAGGTGGACCACAGCAGGCATACCAGATCGGGTTTGAATATAGGGATCCTAATTTCTGGTGGTTCGGAGCTACGGCCAACTATTTTTCAAACGCCTATATAGATGTTTCTCCATTGGCAAGAACAAAGAACTTCTATATGGATAATGACGGAATGCCATATAGCGACTACGACCCAGAAAAAGCAAGAACTTTGTTAAAACAGGAAAAGTTTGACGACTATATGCTAGTGAATTTAGTAGGTGGAAAATCGTGGAAAGTCAAGGACTATTACATTGGGTTTTTTGCTACTATTAGCAACGTTTTTAACCAAGAATATAAAACTGGAGGATTTGAACAAGGAAGAAACGCCGATTATAAAAGCCTTTCTAAAGATGTGTCAAATGATCCCCGAGTTTTCGGTCCGAAATACTGGTACGGTTACGGAGCAAATTATTACTTAAACCTTTACGTTAGATTTTAATAAGATAGAAGATTTAATTTTATACAGATGAAAAAATTTAAAAATATCAAACTTTTGAGCTTCCTATTAATATTAGGAGTTATTGCTGCGTCCTGTGTACAAGATGACGATTTTAATGTACCAGATATGAACGTTGAAGAGCCAAACGTAAACGTCAATACAGATATTTTATCCGTTAAGGCTATGCACGATGGTTATGACCCTGTTCTTATTCAAACAGGAGATGGTTCAGATACTGAAATGTATCTAGAAGCCTATGTTATTTCTGATGATGAGTCTGGAAATATTTATAAACAAATGTTTATTCAAGATTCTCCCGAGAATCCAACGGCAGGAGTGGTTATTTCCACCAATGCTACAGATCTCTATACTAAATATGGTGCTGGCCAAAAGATATACTTCCGTGTGAATGGATTGTATATCGGAAAATTTGCCGGTCTTCCATCGATAGGTGTTAGAGAAGGAAATGAAATTGGCCGAATTGGTATCGAAGAATTCCAAGAACGTATTTTGCGTTCCACCGAACGAGCGGAATTGGTGCCAACCGTTATTACTATGAGTCAAATTGGAGATGCTTCAAAATTGGCAACTTTGGTAAAATTCGAAAATGTTCAATTTCCAAGTGATGTTGCTGGTATTGAGCATTATGGAAATTTGAATGATACTTTTGGAGTTAACAGAAGAGTTGAAAATTGTGATGGGAATAATGTAATCATGAGAACTAGTGGATTTGCTGATTTCAAAAACATGACTCTTCCTGCTGGTAATGGTTCTTTGACTTCTATCCTAAGTATTTTTAATAATGACCCTCAGGTGATAATCCGAAACACGGACGATGTTCAAATGGACGGACCTCGTTGTGGCGAAGATGATGATGACGATGATAATGTTCCTGGTGATGCCTTGCCATTGCCATTTAAAGAAAAGTTTGAAGGGCTTGTAGATTATGATCCAATTGCACTTCAGGGTTGGACAAATCAGGATGTGAGTGGAAGCTCTCGTAAGTGGGAATCTAGAAGCTTTGACGGTAACGGATATGCGCAATTGACTGCTTATAATGCAAACAGTCCAGTTGAAACTTGGTTGATTACACCAGGTATAGACTTGACTTCTGAAAATGCTGCTAAATTGTCTTTCGATACTAAAGATGGACATTACACCGGGGAGGCACTTAGCGTTTACATTTCTACAGATTTTAACGGAAATGCAACCAGCGCTACTTGGACCCAACTTAATAATGTAATTATCTCTTCAGGCCACACGGATGGGTACGGGGCAAGTTTTATTTCCTCAGGAAACGTTGATCTAGCTCAATATTTAGGTCAAGTTATTTATGTAGGCTTCAAATATGCCGGCTCAAACGGAGGAGTAAGTACTACAATCCAATTGGATAACGTTTCCGTAAGCGCAGACGGATCTGGTGATGATGGAGGAGACCCAGATGAACCAAACCCAGATGCAGCCTTTGCATTTGCGGGTGCGGATTTCGAAAACTGGCAAAATTTCCTTGATGGTCTGAATGACTTCGGAATCAAGCCTTATGCTACCCAAGGCGTAGGAACTGGAAGAGACGGAAGTGCTTCTCTAAAAATTGCAACTACACCAACAACTACAGATAGCAATGATTATGTGTTTACCGCCACTGCTATTGCAAACTTACCTACTACATACAGTAAAATTTCATTTTATATTAAAGGTACTGCAGACAAATCTGTTTCCTTTAATATATATAAGACGGACGGAACTTATTATGCCTTCAATTTGGGAGATTTGACTACGGATGCAGTTATTCCAGTAGCAGGAAATAATCAATATGCTGGTAGTGTCAATACAGGTGGACAATGGCGTTTGGTGAGCCTAGACCTATCTGCTATCAACGATATTAACGTAACAGATACTTCGGCAAGTATCTTAGCGCTTAAAATTGGTAAAAACGCGAATTATGATTTGCATTTCGATAATTTCACAATAGAATAATTTATAGATAGGTGTTTGCTTTTATGAACACCAGATTATGAACATATTTAAAACTTTAAAAACCGCTTCCCAAATGGAGGCGGTTTTTTTGTGGATTCTAGTTAAATTTATCTAGAATCAAATCATTATAAATCTTTCATTATGTTATCACGTAGATTAAGTTTCAGACATTATTCGGATAAGGATTTCTATTCCTATTTTCAATTGGTGAGCAATGAAGAAGTAATGAGGATGATTCTTGGGAGGCCATTATTGAAAGATGAAGCACGCGTAAGATTCAATGATATGATTGCGATGAATATGTCCAATTCCCAAACTGGACATTTTATGGTGATTGATAGGGGTACATCAAAAAATATGGGGCATGCAAAACTTGTTATGACTGAATCTAATCAGGCGGAAATAGGCTACTTAATACTGCCTGAATATTGGAAGCATGGATACGGTACCGAAATAGCCGAAGCCTTGGTAAAGCGCAGTAAAATGATTGCTGAGATAGAGTGTTTGATTGCTATTATAGATCCTCAGAATGTTGTATCCAGAAAGATATTGGAGAAGCAGGGATTTATATTTGATTATGAAGGGATGTACTACGGGCTGCCCGCTATTTACTTTATTTTGGAGCTGTCGAATAAGAATAGAAAATAAAAAACCCTTGCAATTTCCGCTATTGGATCATGCAAGGGTCATTTTTTGGTTGGTTACCAAATTTTACAATAGGTGTTCTTCCTTATTCTTTTACTATAATGAATTCAGAACGTCTATTTTCTTGGTATTGTTCTTCAGTACAGTTTTCACCGCAGTCTACAACTGGCTTGCTTTCTCCAAATCCTTTTCCACTAATACGGTCTTTCGCAATTCCTTTAGAAATTACATACTGAACAGTACTTTGTGCACGTCTTTCAGATAATTTCATGTTATATGCGTCGTTTCCTCTACTGTCCGTATGAGCTTCAACTTCTATAACCATGTTAGGATTCTTTTTCATCACTTGAACCAACTTGTCAAGTTCGAAAGCAGCTTGTGGCTTTATATTGTGTCTGTCAAAATCGAAAACAATTGGCTCTAGCTTCACTTTCTTCACCTCAACGATTTTTTCGATTGGACGAAGTGCTATAACAACTTTGGTTGATCCATTTTTAGACGAAGCAATTGTTTCTGCATTGCTCTCATATCCATCCATAAAAGCTTGAAGTACGTGTGGCTGATCGCACGCAGCAATAATACGTCCACTTCCTTTACTATCTGTAGTATGAGATTTTAATTTGTTTTCTTGGTTGTCAAATAAATCCAAACGTGCACCAGATAATGGTTGTTTAGTATCTGCATCAATAACCATTGCGTTTACGATAAGCTCGCAAGATTCGATTTTCTTGATTCTGTAGATGTCATCACTTCCTTTACCGCCTGCTCTGTTAGAGGAAACATAACCTTCTCCAGTTGATGGATTGTAGTAATAAGCAAAGTCATCTGAAGAAGTATTTACTCCCAGACCCATATTTCTTGGTTGTTCAAAACCATTTCCTTTAGCTTCGGCAGCATATACATCCAGACCACCCATTCCTAAGTGAGCATCACTTGAAAAATAGAGAGTTCCATTTGAATCTACGAAAGGAAAACCTTCTCTTCCTTCAGTATTTATTGCATCTCCAAGATTTTCTGGAGTTCCAAAAGTTCCATTGGCAGAAATAGATACTCGATAGATATCAGATTTACCTTTCCCTCCTGGACGATCACTTGTGAAATAAAGCGTATTTCCATCAGGACTTAATGCCGGATGGGCCGTAGAAAAGTCATGACTATTGAATGGAACTGCTTGAATATCCTTCCATCTGCCATCAACATTTTCTGCATAATAGATATTTATCTGGTTGATTCCATCTTCACTCTTTTTAAATTTTCCTTTGAAGTAATCGTTGCGGTCAAAATACATGCGTTTTCCATCTGCGGTAATTGCAACTGTACTTTCGTGGTATTTTGTATTTACGTCTCCTTTTAATAGCTCAGCATCCTTTTCAACGCCACCTACGATTGCCGCTTTGTAAATGTCCAAATATGGTTCATCATTCCAGCCGTAAGTTTTACGACTTTTATTTCTAGCGGATGCGAAGTACAATTCACCTGCGTGAACTCTTCCTCCAAAATCGGAATACTCTGAGTTTAGATCTTTCGCATTGGTAGCAGTATATTTCTGCATGCTCTCATCCACTATTTTAGGTAAATAATTAGGATTCTTCATGAATGCGATTGCTCTAGAATCAGTAGGCTTCATCTCGGCAAACTTTTTCATATAAGTATTATACTCGCTTGTTTTTCCATTGGTTTTCAAGGATTGAGCATAATTGTAAACTGCTTCGGAATCTACATCCTTATTGTTTACTATCTTCTTATAATAAAGTTCAGCGTTTTTTGTGTCGTTGATGAAAAAGTAGCTGTTGCCCAGGCGCTCGTACACATAAGTGTTGTTTTCGCCATCTTTTAGCAATTTAGCATACTCTTCGGCTGCATCAGTATATTGTAGCCGTTCATAAAATTTATCTGCTTTTTTGGTTTTACTATTTTGTGCGATACCCATTGTGCTGCTTACCGCCAGTAGTAGGAATATTGTATATATCTTTTTCATGTTAAATGAAATTATTTTGGTTATTAGAAGAATCGAGGTGAACGTAAAATACGTGGCTTAGAGAACAGGTCGAAAGTAAGAACAACTTCGTGAGAAGCAGGGCCTACTGTTTTCAGATCTGATGTTACGTGGTCATAAGCATAGCCAATACGAAGTCCTGGCGTAACTTGGAACCCGATCAAACCACTAAATGAGTCTTCATATCTGTATGAAGCTCCTAGTTCAAAACGATCATAGAATAGTGCATTTAAGTTTGCGTCAAAAGAAACTGGCGCATCAAAAGCAGATTTCACCATCACAGATGGCTTCAGCTTAAAGCTCTCATTAACTTGAAAAACATATCCTGCTGTAGCAAAATAGTGATTGGTCTCAGAACCGTACTTCATTCCGTTTTCGTCCAAGTGAACAGATTTCAACATATTTGGAACAGAAAGACCTATATAAAAGTTATCTCCATATAAGAAAGCACCTGCCCCAATGTTAGGATAAGTATTGTTGATGTCCTGAGAAAAGAATGGGTCATTCGGATCTTGTAGTTCAAGTGAAGATAGACCTACATCATGAAATGTAGCTCCAGCTTTTACCCCAAGGGCAAGTTTAACTGAGCTTGACATTTGTAAGGTATAGGAGAAATCAGCAAAAACATTGGTTTCTTTTACAGGTCCCAACTCGTCTCTAATAGCTGACAGACCAAGACCTATTTTCTCGCTTATTGGCGTATGAGCCGAAAACGTGAAAGTAACTGGGTTATCGTCTATTCCAGACCATTGGTTTCTGTAAAGTCCGGTGATGGAAAGGCTTTCCTTAGACCCAGCGTATGCCGGGTTTATCACGTTCATATTGTACATGTATTGGGTGTATTGAGGGTCTTGTTGTGCATGGGATTCTTGAAAGAGAAGCACGGCTATCAATACAGTTAGGATATATATATGTTTTTTCATTGTTATCTTTTTGGTAGTTAAAAAGTATTTCATGGTTTTTAGTTAGCCTCTTGGTTAAGGTAAATCCAACCTGTGTGCTGCTCACCATATACGGCATCTTTACCGTTAAGTTCGATCACATAGAAATACGTTCCAGTTGGAAGATCATTTCCATCATTAGTTTTACCTGCCCATTGATTTGTATAATTGACTTGATCAAAAACCAGAGTACCTAATCTATTGAAGATTTGGAGCTTTTTAATTCCAGTTCGGTCGTTAAGGAAAGTTAGATCCAGAGTGTCATTATATCCATCGCCATTTGGTGAAATTCCTTGGGAAATCACACAGTTACCAATTGGATAAAGTCTAACATCAACATCATCTGTTCCAGTACAGCCTCCAAGTGTAATTTCTACTGAATAATTTTGAGAGCCTACGGCGCCTGCTGCAATTGAGAATTCAAGAGTACTATTTGTTTCTCCAGCTATTGGAGTGCCATTAAGGAACCACTGGAAGGTTGCACCCTCGCTAGAAGTGGTTGCGGTAAGAGTATGAGGTTCATTTGGACAAACTTCAAGATCACCTTCAACAATAGATACTTCTAAATCATCTTGTGGTAAAACTTCAATTGAATCTGTAGCAGAACATCCTCCTACAGTAACAGTAACACCATAAGTTCCTATTTCTGTAACATAAAGTGTTGGGTTTGTTTCATCTGTAAGAATGCTACCGTTAAAAGTCCATTCATATGAACCTTCACTTGCATCATAGTTAGACGGTGTAGCATTTAGAAGTAATGGCTCGTTAAAACAAGTTTCTACATTTGGACCTAAATCAATTTCTACAGTCCCCAATCCTACATTTATTTCAGCTGTGGCAACACATCCTGAAAAAGATACAGTAACTCCATAAGTTCCTGCAGCTGTAATATCTAATGTTGCGCTTGTTTCACCTGTAATAACAGTTCCGTTTAAAGTCCACTCATATGTAAGTGCGTTTGGATCGTTATAGTTTGACGGGGTTGCATCAAGCGTTACAGGATTAACGAAACAGGTGTTCATATCTTCACCCAAATCAATGTTCGGGGTCTCGTTAAAGTTAATTGTAACAGATTTGTTAATAGTACAATCGGCAATGGTAACATCTACAGAGTATGTGTCAGATTGGTTTACGGTGATACTTTGAGTTGTTTCACCAGTGCTCCATAGGAAAGTAGCATCGTTTGCATCCCCATCTATCACTTCGGCAGTAATTACATAATCATCTCCATCACAAAATGATTGATCGCCTCCTAGATCAACATTGAAAGTATTTGTTTTTGTCACTGTAACAGTATCAGATTCGATAATTATATCCCCATTACAATTTAAATAAGTTGCTTGAGCCGTATAGGTAGTAACATCATCTGAAGGGCAAACATTAATTGTAGCCTCATTCCCAATCACGTCACCATCTTCATTCATCCAAACAAATTCAACGTTAGATTCTCCACTAGGAGTAAATCTCCAAGCTTCGTTGGTAGCCTCCCAAACACTTGTGTTTCTTCCTGGAGGCGTATATCCTTGAGTTCCGGTTTTATTTTGGATTCCCAAAACTGCGCGTCCACCATTAATAGGAGAAGTTACGTGGTCAAAAGGATTTGGTTTAGATTCGATAAAGAACTCAATAGCATTTGTAGCTTCATAAAGCACCATTTGCCAAGTTGAAGTTGCCGTGTTGTTCGGGTTGTTAAAGTTAAAATAAGGAACGTTGGAAAAACTCACCACCAATGTTCTGTATGGCGCCTCGCCGATTAGTTCCCAACCAATTTCGTTGGTTCCATATCTTGGGTTGATATCATGGTAAAGCATGATGGAATTTTTGTGAACACTCGGATTTGGAAGTGCTTCACGTTCTCCTAATACATAAGAGCAATATCCATTTGCGTCGGTGGTATTGAAAGAAATAACACCATTTGAACCGATAATTACCTGTTGGTAAACTTCGTCAAAAAAGCAAAAATCAAAAGGTAAGTTTACTACACTGGACCAAACGTCATCTGTGTTCACACTAATTGGGTTTGCCAATCCTGTAAAATCAAAAGGAGGGTCATAATCAATTGAGGTAACAGTATAATCTGTTGTTAATCCAGTATCTACATAGACTGCAGTCAGGTCTGTACATGCTTCTCCGCATTCCAATGTAATATCTGGACCAGCCTCAACATTTGGGCCTCCCGACCCTTGTTGTGCCAATCCGGAAAATGACATTGCAAAAAAACTTAGAAGTAAAAAACTGTTTAATCCAAAGTTATCCTTAAAAAAATAGCAACAACTTTGAAAATAGGGAAGTAATAGTTTCTTCATAAAACATTTATTGAAGGTTATTGAATTAGTAAGTGTTAAATTTTTAACAAGCGAAATATAGTAATAATTATATTAATAAATCCGCAAAAGGTTGGGATTAACTTTTTTGTATTTTGAATGATTATAGGCGCTGTGGGGCTTATGTTGCAAGGAATGAGAAGGATAAAGTCAGGGTATGGTAATCACTACTTTTAGGTATAGAACCACAATTAGCTTATATTAGTGGCAATTGTAAGCTTTCACATTGCAAAACACGCAAGGAAAGGACCTAAAATTTATTCGTTAATAACTTGGTAACGGCAAAAATAGGTATGAATGTGTTTTGTACATTTGTGAACAACATTGAATCTATGATTGAACAAACTGATATTTCCTACGAAAAAGCCGTATTAATCGGACTGATTACACAATTTCAAAATGAAGAAAAGAGCCAAGAATATCTCGATGAACTTGAGTTTTTAACGTTTACTGCAGGGGGTGAAGTGCTTAAACGTTTTACCCAAAAGATGGAAGTTCCAAATCCTAAAACATTTATAGGCACGGGGAAGCTGGAAGAAGTTCGATTGTATGTAGAAGAAAATGAGGTGGGCGTAGCGATTTTTGATGATGAGCTTTCTCCTGCACAACAAAAAAACATAGAACGGATTCTTCAATGTAAAATAATTGATCGAACCAATTTGATTTTGGACATATTCGCCCAGCGTGCGCAGACTAGCTATGCACGAACACAAGTTGAATTGGCGCAATACGAATATATGCTTCCACGGTTGGCAGGTCTGTGGACCCACTTGGAGCGGCAGCGTGGAGGAATCGGGATGCGTGGTCCAGGGGAAAGGGAAATTGAGACCGATAGAAGGATTGTTCGTGACAGAATCTCACTTTTAAAGGACAGATTGAAAAAGATTGACCGGCAGATGGAAATTCAACGAGGAAATCGAGGAGCTCTTGTACGTGTTGCGCTGGTAGGTTATACGAATGTTGGGAAGTCTACAGTTATGAACGCCATAAGCAAAAGTGAAGTGTTTGCGGAAAACAAACTTTTTGCTACTCTTGATACTACAGTGAGAAAAGTGGTTATTGGTAATTTGCCTTTTTTGCTGACCGATACAGTAGGATTTATCAGAAAATTGCCCACTCAGCTAGTTGAATCATTTAAAAGTACGTTGGATGAAGTTCGGGAAGCGGATCTGCTCTTGCATGTTGTAGATATTTCTCACCCATCTTTTGAACATCATATTGAATCTGTGAACAAAGTTTTAAAGGAAATTGGTAGTGGAGATAAACCAACCGTTATGGTTTTTAATAAAATTGATGCCTATCGTCCTGAAAAAATTGATGAAGATGATTTAATGACCGAAAAAACACGGGCCCATTATACCTTAGAAGAATGGAAACAAACTTGGATGGCAAAACTTCCGGGAGACGCCATCTTCATTTCTGCCTTAAATAAACAGAACTTTGAGGAGTTTAGGGAATTGGTATATAACAAAGTGAAAGATATCCACATTACCCGATTTCCTTATAATGACTTTCTCTTTAATTATTATTCAGAAGAAGAATAAAGATGTAATTCAATTTAAAAATAGCGAATTCTATACGAAAGCACTGTATCCAGTAATGGCTCGGCCCACAATTAAGGAATTAATTTCCTTGGTGCCTTCATAGCTATAGATGGCTTCAGCATCTGCTACAAATCTGGCTACATCATATTCAAGTAAAATTCCATTGCCGCCCATTACTTCGCGCGCGCTCCTTACTACATCACGCGTGCGAAGGCTGCAAAACACCTTTGCCAATGACGCATGCTCGTCGGTCAATAAATCCTCATCCTGCAACTCTGAAAGTCTATAACACATAGTTTGCATAGCGGTGAGATTCGCTACCATTTCCACCAAATGATTTTGAACCAATTGAAAGGATGCAATAGGTTTTCCGAATTGCTCACGTTTCTTAGTATATTTTAATGCGCTTTCATAAGCGCCTCGTGCACATCCAACAGCTTGCCATGCTACAGCTGCTCGCGTCATCTTTAAAACTTTTGCAGTGTCCTTAAAAGAATCGCATTTCTGAAGTCGGTCGCTTTCTGGTACTCTACAATCTGTCATTGTAATCAAGGCATTTTGAACTGTACGTAGCGCCATTTTATTCTCCATCTTTTCAGCTTTAAAGCCAGGATTGCCTTTTCGAACTAAAAATCCCTTTACTTGATTTGTGGCAACATCATTTGCCCAAATTACGGTTACATCAGAAAAGGTTGCATTCCCTATCCACTTTTTTTGTCCGTTCACAACCCATTCCTCTCCTTCTTGTCGGCAAGTTGTGCCCAATCCTCCTGCCACGGCAGAGCCTACATCTGGTTCTGTGAGGCCAAAGGCACCGATGAGCTCCATTTTTGCCATCTTCGGAAGCCATTCTTGTTTTTGTTCTTCACTTCCACATATATAAATAGAACCCATTGCCAATCCGCTATGCACTCCAAAAAAAGTTGAAATGGAAACATCCACGCGGGCCATTTCCATCGCGATAATCCCTTCCATTAAAAAAGATTCGTCTGGCGTTCCATATCCGTCATAAGTAAGACCGCAAATGTTCAGTTCTGCCATTTTCGGAATTATTTGAAAAGGAAATTCAGCCTTATTCCAATATTCGTTGGCGATGGGCCGTATTTCATCTTCCATGAAATTACGGAGTTTCAGTTGTAGCTCCCGTTGTTTCGGTGTCAACTTGAGGCTCAAATTGTAAAAATCGCCGTCAATAGGAGGAAGTTTATGTTGGCCTCTTTTGCCGCTCTTGTGCTTGAGCATTTTCATAAGACCTTCTAATTGTCTATCATCTAGTTCGCCAACTGTTTTCATTATTTCAGAAAGATCTACTTTCTTGGAAAGTTCTGAGAGAGCATCCAAATCGATTTCTTTCATTAAACGAAGAGACTGTTTTATTTTTGAAAAGATAGACATAGAAGTAGTTTTAAGAATAGAATCTTAAAGATACCAATCTGGGGTGTCGATATGTTTAAAGAAAAGTTAATTAGTGGGATGTGTTCGCATCACAGAAGTCTTTTTTGAAAAGGAATATAAGAAAATCCGAGCTTTTAAGATTCGAAATCTATCCAAAAAGATGGTGTGCTACATCATGGACCTTTGCAACTTTAATGATATTAATGGCATACGAATTTTTCGGTAATTTTGAATATTTCGAAATAACGATAGAAGTAAAACCTAATTTTTCTGCTTCTATAATGCGTTGTTCCACTCTGGTTACAGGACGCACTTCGCCCGCCAGTCCAACCTCTGCAGCAAAACACATTCTCTTGTCTATGGCAATATCTATGTTTGAAGAAAGAACCGCTGCCACTACTGCAAGATCTATGGCTGGATCATCCACACTAATTCCGCCGGTTATATTCAGAAAGACATCTTTTGCTCCAAGCTTAAAGCCAGCTCGTTTTTCCAATACGGCCAATATCATATTAAGTCGTTTTGCATTATAACCCGTGGCACTTCGTTGAGGTGTGCCATACACAGCGCTACTTACCAAAGCTTGAATTTCTATCATCAACGGACGCATACCTTCCAAAGTAGCCGAAATTGCCGTTCCGCTAAGCTCTTCCTCATTTTTGGAAATAAGGATTTCTGATGGATTTGACACTTCTCTTAGGCCACTTCCCTGCATTTCATAAATTCCCAATTCATTGGTGCTTCCAAAACGGTTTTTATTGGCGCGAAGTATTCTGTAAATATGGTTTCTGTCCCCTTCAAATTGTAAAACTGTATCTACCATATGTTCCAAAATTTTTGGACCTGCAATATTGCCGTCTTTTGTAATATGGCCAATAAGAATAACAGGAGTGTCGGTTTCCTTTGCAAATTTGATTAGCTCTGCTGTAGTTTCCCTAATTTGAGAAATGGTTCCCGCACTGCTTTCAATATGATCGGTATGCAAGGTTTGGATAGAGTCTACCACGACAATATCTGGTTCAAGATCTTCAATAGTCCGAAATATATTTTGGGTTTTTGTTTCGGTGAGGATGTAGCAATTTTCTGAAATGGGTTGTATTCTTTCTGCCCGCATTTTTATCTGTTGCGCACTTTCTTCCCCAGAAATATATAGGGTTTTATAAGGAAGTTGAAGCGCAATTTGTAGCATGAGGGTACTTTTTCCAATCCCGGGTTCTCCTCCTAAAAGAGTTAAGGATCCAGGTACCAACCCCCCGCCAAGTACTCGATTGAGCTCTTGGTTTCTTGTGTCCATCCTACTTTCCGCTTGACTTGAAATTTCTGAAATCCGTTGTGGTAAAGCCACTCTTTTAGTGGTGTTTTGAGGAGATTTCCAGCTTATCTTTTCCGCTTTTTGGATCACTTCCTCTGCAATGGTATTCCATTCTTTGCACGAAGAGCACTGGCCTTGCCATTTTGAAAATTGTGTGCCGCAGTTTTGACAGAAAAAGGTGGTTTTAGTTTTTGCCAAGAGATTGAATTTCTGAGTTAATTATTTTAATTAAGGTGCTTTTTTTAGGTTTAATACCCAAAGTCATTTTTAATTTTTTTTGCACGATTTAGAAGAAAATCACCAGTTATATAGTCAACCTCTTCCTTTTCATACGCGGCCTGAAATGTACGAATTGCCTTTTTATGTTCCCCGGTTTCTTCATAGAAACGTCCTAAAAAATAATCTCCAATATTTTTAGAAGGATATTGTTTGTTGGCAAGATTTGCAATTTCACGAAGCGACTCCCAATCCTTCTTTTTTTCTGAAGCTGAACCCACAGAAAGGAAATCGTGGATCCTGATTTTTTGTTTAATTCCGAATAGATCCTCTATCGTTTTATATCTGTCCAAAAGATATTGATAGGTTGAGGTTTCTGGTTTCATCAGAACTTCTGAATATTCTTTAGGACTGATGGGTCTATAAATTGAGAACATTTTTTCCAAAGCATTTGGGATTCCTCTTGCTGCCAATGAATAGTGGGTGGCGCCGTCAAAATTATCAAAGTAATAATGAAATGAGGAATTTTTGATGGAATTTAATCGCCGGTCAAAACTTTCAGCAGATTCTTTCAAATCTTTAATATCATTACTTCCCGTGGCTAAGTAATAGTAAACTTTCTCCTTGATCGAAGGAATTCTTTCCATAATTCGATCTTTCATTTGTGGTGCAAAATCTGGACTTAAATTTATGTACCCATCAAAAATAACCGGTTCTTTAAATAAAAAATAATTTATAAAATTCGCGGTAAAATCATGCCCCACGCCTACAACGAAATCTACAGTGCGATATTTTTTTATAATATATGGTAAAAGTTCCATGCCAATAAATTCGAAAAAATCTGTGCCCTCTCCGCTTGGGAATCGAGTTTCCTTATCATAGCTACAATCTTTATATCGTTTTCCTGCCTGCATTATTCCTACTACTATAGATTGCGGCATGTCTTCCCAATAGCTGTAAAAATCTACATTTCCGGCTACGGGCTCAAAAAGATAGTCTCCATCCAATACTAGAATTATTGGATATCTTTTATTGATGTTTTCATCATAATTTCGAGGAAGTTGAATTTTTAGGTGTCGAGTAGAATTTAGTTTTTGGGATTCAAAATCTTCATATATAACTTGGGAAAAAACAAGATTGTAAAATAAGAGGGCAAAAGAAATCAGTAACGCCTTTTTCATTTGAATGGGATTTTAAGGTTGAAATTTTAAATTTCTTGCTTCTTGAAAAAGGGGAGTTCAATTTTGGGGAGAATAAAATTGGGTTAAAAAGTACAAAAAAAGATCTGACTTTTATAAAATATTATCTCTTGGCGTTCAGCATGGGAAGTAAAATTAGCGAAAACACGCCTATGATAACTATGTAGGTTATATTAGAAATCCAGATTATCCAACCTAACGCAACTCCTGCGGTAGCTGCGATTCCAAAAATACTGAGAATTCCGGCTAATGCAGCAGGATAGGTTCCAAATCCGCTATTGGTAAAGGCAATTGTAAAACTTCCTACCACAAAAGTGATGATGACCGTTCCTATTGGAATATTTGCTGTTTCCGGAAGTGCGTGCAACGCAGCGTAAAATGAAAGGATATATAGTGCCCAGATTAATATTGAATGCAAAAGAAAAGCACCCTTTTTATTCATTTTTAAAATGCTGAAAACACCTTCTTTTAAGCCGACTACAAAAGATTTTATCTTTCGATTTACATTAGATTTAGAAAATTTAATGTACACAGGAATACTTATCGCAATCAAAACAGCTGCAATCCCGAATACATATAAAATAGAGGTGGGGATGCTTTCAGTTATATATCCATAAAGAGCATCAAATTCAATAATTAAAGCTATTGCAGTAAAGAGCAGCAAGAAAATAAGGTCTACTACTCTTTCTGAAATAATGGTACCAAATCCTTTTTGAAATGGCACCTTTTCATATTTGTCTAAAATAATTGCACGTGATACTTCCCCGCTCTTAGGAATAAAAATATTCATTAAATATGCTACGGAAATAGCCATAAAGCTGTTGGACAATTTGGAATGGTACCCCAGTGGATGAAGCATAAAATTCCACCTATAAGCACGGGAAATATGACTAAGAATGCTTAGAGCAACAGCGAGGATCACAAAGCCGTAGTTCGCATCTGAAAAGTATGTTTTGGTTTCTGCTAATTGCTCGGGTGAAAAAGATTGATAAATATACCAAATGAAAAAAAAGCCAAGTCCTAGAGGAATGGCTATTTGAAAAAACTTTGAAAGCGAGCGTTTCAATTTAACGAAGAAGGTTTGTCTCCTCGTCAGGGAATACCAAGGCGGGTTTAAAAGATTTAGCCTCTTCAATGTCCATTATGGCGTATGTGATAAGAATCAGAATATCCCCAACTGCCACGCGTCTAGCGGCGGCGCCATTAAGGGTTAGCTCTCCGCTACCACGTGGGCCTGGAATAGCATAAGTTTCTAGTCGCTCCCCATTATTATTATTGACAATTTGGACTTTTTCTCCTTCAATAATATTGGCAGCATCCATTAGATCCTCATCAATGGTAATGCTCCCGATATAATTTAGGTCTGCCCCAGTAACTTTTACCCTATGAATTTTAGATTTTACTACGTGTATCTGCATTTTGCAAAGATATTAATTAAGTGCCATATTATCTATTAGTCTAACATCTCCCACAAAGGCGGCAATAAAAGCTCTGTAGGTTGTATCGGAAGTTTTTTGAACTGCAGTCTTCAAAGTTTCTTCGTCGGCAATTTCAAAATATTCCAATTCTATAAAAGGGTTTTGCAACAATCGTTCCGAAACCAAATTATTTAGTTCTTCCAACGAATGAGTAGCAAATTTTTCACGAACCTCTGTCAGTGTTTTGAAAATAATAGTAGCTTCTTCAAACTGCTGTTCAGTCAATCTTTTATTTCGAGAGCTCATGGCTAGACCATTTTTTTCCCTAATAATAGGGCACCCCACAATTTCTATGGGCAGATTTTCTAAGGCGACTAATTTTCTCACAATTTGTAGTTGCTGAAAATCTTTTTCTCCGAAATATGCCTTATCTGGTTTAACGATATCGAAGAATTTCGACAAAACAGTGCCTACACCGTCAAAATGTCCGCTTCTATGTTTTCCTTCCATTTCTTTTTCCAAAGCACCGAAAATGTAGTTTTTCGAAACTACCTCTTTTTCGTATATGTCGTTAATAGGAGGAGTATAAACAATTAGATCTTTATGGATATCTTCTAATAGAGAAAGATCTTTTTCTATGGTTCTAGGATATTTCTCTAGATCGGTGGCATTGTTGAACTGCGTTGGGTTAACAAAGATACTGATCACGACAATATCGTTTTCTTCCAATGCTTTTCTTACCAGTGAAAGGTGTCCAAAGTGCAAGGCACCCATGGTTGGGACAAAGCCAATTTGACTTTGTTTTGAGGCCGATTTACCAGCACTTTTACGAATGGAAAGAGCCTGTTTTAAGGAATCTTTCTCGGAATATATTACCATAAAAATTGGTTATGAGCGGGCAAAAATAATATATTCAAGGCAATCTACATAAAATTTCGTAATTTTGCATGTTTTTAAAACCTTCCAAGTCTTATGGGGTGTCCGAAACCCCAGTAAAATAGATAGTTTGGATCTTGTTTAATTCAATATAGTAAAACCCAGAATAGATGAAAGATAAAAGAGTCTTGTATGTGTCCTCAGAAGTAATTCCTTACCTACCTGAGACCGAGATTTCTTCAATGTCGTTTGAAGCTCCCCGAATGATTAATAACGCTGGCGGTCAGATAAGAATTTTTATGCCCCGCTATGGAAATATCAATGAACGTAGGCATCAATTGCATGAAGTGATCAGGCTTTCGGGCATGAATTTGGTAATCAATGATATGGATATGCCCCTCATTATTAAGGTGGCCTCAATTCCTAAAGAGCGGATCCAAGTTTACTTTATTGATAATGATGATTATTTCAAAAGGAAAGCTACCTACGCCGACGAAGAAGGAAATATGTATAAGGATAATGACGAACGCGCAATATTTTTTGCCAAGGGCGTTATAGAAACTGTAAAAAAACTTAACTGGGCACCAGACATTATTCATGTTCATGGATGGCTAGCTTCTTTCTTGCCGCTTTACCTACGCAATTATTATGGAAGTGAACCTTTGTTCGAAAACAGTAAAATTGTAACCTCAGTTTATAACACAGGTTTCGAAGGTCCATTGGGAGAGAATACTCTTAAGAAAATTGAATATGACGCCATTGAGGATGATGCTATTGCAGTTCTAAAAGACCCAACCTATACCAATATGATGAAAGTGGCCATTCAAAACTCGGATGCCGTAATTATTGGGTCGCCAGATATTGATCCGGAATTACAAGAGTACTTGGATACATTGACGAAGCCAGTGTTAAAATATCATAAACTAGAAGAATTTTCACAGGGGTATACAGACTTTTACTGTGACGAAGTTTTAAAATAAATTTTACCTACTTATAGATTATGAGGATTAAGAACCTGTTGACGAGTGTTGGAACTATTTTATTTATACTAATCGCTATGGCTTCTTGCCAGGAAGATGTTAGCAACATCGGATCCGAAATTCTTGGAGCAGAACCTCCGAACGGTGTTTTAGATGACTCATATTCCATATTATCTTATAGCCGAAAGCAAGCACCCGTTCAAACCAATAGATTACCGGCTTATCAACTTGGTGTTTATAACGATCCTGTTTACGGAAAATCTGCGGTTAGCCTTCTGTCGCAACTAACCATAAATGTAAATGATCCAAAATTTGGTGACGAAGCTACTGTAGACAGTGTATTTGTTTATCTTCCATACTTCAGTAGAGATATATCTGTAGACAGTATAAAAACCTACCAGATAGACTCTATTTATGGAAACAGTCCCATAAACATTACTATTTCTGAATCTAAATATTATTTGCGTGATTATGATCCTGATAGTGGTTTTCAGGAATTTCAATCATACTATAGTAATCAAGGCCCTGAGTTTGAAAATTTTTTGGGTGAAGAATTGGCACGTGTAGAAGATTTTAAACCAATACCTGGAGGATACATTCTTAGAGAAGGTGAAGAGGACCAAGAATATATTGCACCTGGCTTACGGGTTGCATTACCAAAGGAATTTTTTCAGGAAAAAATTATTGATAAGGAGGGATCTGCGGAGTTGAGGAATAACAACAACTTTAGAGATTATTTGAGAGGACTTTATTTTAAGGTTGATTCTCCAGGAAACGATGGAAGCCTTTTTATTTTCGATGCTACCAAGGCTTACGTGGAAATATTTTATAATTCCTTAAAGTCAGGAGACGAGGAAGAACGCGAGAATAAAACATTTAAATTAGGCTTTGGAGGAATTAATGTAAATACCTTCGAAAATGCTCCATTACCACAAAACATTCTTTCTGAAGTTGAAAATCCTGATACTATCAACGGTAACGATAATTTATACTTGCGTGGAGGAGATGGCATTATTTCTGTTATAGAATTATTCGGTAAAGACAGTGATAATAACGGAGTTGCAGATGAACTTGAATTGTTGAGAGCCAAAAAATGGCTTATAAATGAAGCCAATCTTATCTTCTACGTAAATCAGGACATCGTAACTGGCGGAAATTCTGAACCAGAACGAATTATGATCTATGATCTTAAAAATAGTAATGTATTAATGGATTATCAGGCTGACCCTTCAAATGGTCTGGCTCCAATAAATGCAATTACTAACCATTTAGGAAGATTGGAAAGGGGTAGTGATGAAAATGGAAAATTCTACAAATTGAAACTTACCAACCACATTAGTAATCTTATCAATAAAGACAGTACAAATGTTCCTTTAGGTCTCGTAGTATCGCAGAATGTTTTAAATAGAACTACACAGGAATTCTTATCTCCACAGGATCCAGAAATTGAAAAAATCCCATCAAGTGCGGTTGTTTCTCCTCAGGGAACGGTACTTTATGGAAACAATTCTTCCAATGAAGAGAAGAAATTGAAATTACAAATTTATTACACCGAACCAAATTAGATTATTATGTGTGGAATTGTTGGTTATATAGGCGAAAGAGATGCATATCCTGTTATCATGAAAGGATTGCAGAGATTGGAATATCGTGGATATGATAGTGCGGGTATTGCATTGTTTGACGGTACCGATATTCAACTTTGCAAAACCAAAGGAAAGGTAGCTGCCTTGGCAGAGAAAGCGGAAAGAGAAATATCTTTAAAAGGAAATTTGGGAATTGGTCACACCCGTTGGGCTACTCACGGAATTCCAAATGATGTAAATAGTCACCCTCATTACTCCAATAATGGAGACCTAGTAATAATTCATAATGGTATCATTGAAAATTACGGTTCTCTTAAAAAGGAACTGATCAATAGAGGCTATACTTTTGAATCAGAAACAGATACCGAAGTGTTGGTCAATCTTATTGAAGATGTTCAGAAAAAAGAAAATGTAAAGCTAGGTCAGGCAGTTCAAATTGCCCTGAACCAAGTAGTGGGTGCTTATGCTATCGCAATTTTCGATAGAAAAAAACCAGATGAAATTGTTGTCGCAAAACTAGGAAGTCCTTTAGCAATTGGGATCGGAGATGGCGAATACTTTATAGCTAGTGATGCTTCTCCATTTATAGAATATACCAATAACGCTATTTATCTTGAAGATGAGGAGATGGCGATTATAAGATTGGGCAGAGAAGTTAAGGTGCGTAAAATAAAAGACGATAAATTGGTAGCTCCCTATGTTCAGGAACTTCAACTTAATTTGGAGCAAATTGAAAAAGGTGGTTTTGATCATTTTATGTTGAAAGAAATATTCGAACAACCCACCGTAATCAAGGATACCTATCGTGGCCGACTTCTGGCTAGTGAAGGCATTGTTCGTTTGGGAGGATTGGAAGATCATATCGAAAAATTCACTAATGCCGATCGAATTATCATCGTTGCTTGTGGGACTTCTTGGCATGCCGGATTAGTTGCTGAATATATTTTTGAAGAAATGGTTAGAATTCCAGTTGAAGTAGAGTATGCTTCAGAATTCCGATACCGCAACCCAATTATTTCAGAGAAAGATGTAGTTATTGCTATATCTCAAAGCGGCGAAACTGCTGATACTTTGGCCGCTATAAAATTAGCAAAATCAAAAGGGGCCTTTGTATATGGAATCTGTAACGTTGTGGGTTCTACTATCTCTAGAGAAACACATAGCGGCACTTATACACATGCTGGTCCTGAAATTGGAGTAGCATCAACCAAAGCTTTTACAACTCAAATTACAGTTCTTACAATGATTGCTTTGCGTCTGGCGAAAGCAAAAGGAACAATCTCACATACAGATTTTATGCGCTATTTACTTGAACTGGAATTAATCCCAGAGCAAGTGGAAGAAGCATTAAAAACCGATGATAAAATCAAGGAAATTGCATCCGTCTTTATGAATGCAAGAAACTTCCTGTATTTGGGTCGTGGATATAATTTCCCTGTAGCGCTTGAGGGAGCCTTGAAATTAAAAGAAATCTCATATATCCATGCCGAAGGCTATCCTGCAGCAGAAATGAAGCACGGACCTATCGCATTGATTGATGAACATATGCCCGTTGTGGTTATTGCTATCAACAGTGAGCACTATGAGAAAGTAGTGAGCAATATCCAAGAGATAAAAGCCAGAAATGGAAAGATTATAGCCGTAGTTTCAAAAGGAGACAAAGTGGTTAGTGAAATGGCAGATTATGTGATGGAGGTTCCTCATACATCTGAAGCATTGACGCCTTTGGTAACTACTATTCCACTTCAATTACTATCATATCACATTGCAGTTATGCTAGGTAGAAATGTGGATCAACCACGAAATTTGGCTAAATCTGTAACTGTAGAATAATTGATGCTGTTGTAATACAGCTAAATTTCAGTCAATATCAAAACGACAATCAAAAAATCCCCTATGGACTTTTTGATTGTCGTTTTGTTTTTGGAATAAGTTTCTTCTTCCAGAAAAAATTTTCGGTTTCATTAAATTTTGTCTCAGCGTGTTTTTACAAAGAGATAAATATATCTCATAGAAATCATTATTTTTAGGGAATGAAAGTGATTAACCTCATTTCAGGTCCTAGAAATTTATCAACAGCCCTAATGTATTCCTTTGCTCAGCGAGAGGATATGATAGTAATGGATGAACCTTTCTATGGATACTATTTAAAGAACGCAGACCGAAATAATCCACATCCTTCACAAGAAGAAATTCTAGAACTAATGGAAGTGCGGGAGAATAAAATAATTGAAACAATTAACCAAAATTCCCTTCATAAAAATGTTTTTGTAAAGGGAATGGCCCATCACTTACTAAGTGAATCTCCATTGTTTATTCTAGATTGGGATAACGTCCTGCTTATTCGCCATCCAAAAAAATTGATTGCTTCATTTTCAAAAGTAATTTCTAATCCGGATTTGACAGATATTGGTATTAAAAAAGAGGCGGAATTGTTTTTATTTCTTCAGAAAAACGGGAAGACTCCATTGGTTATTGATAGTGATGAGCTTTTAAAGAATCCGAAGGCTTATCTCATTACTATTTGTGAGCATTTAGATATTCCTTTTGATGAAAAAATGTTAGTTTGGCAAAAAGGAGGAATTCCCGAAGATGGTATTTGGGCTAAACATTGGTACAGTAATGTTCACAATTCCGAAGGTTTTGCGGTTCAAAAAAGTAGTTCTCAAGCTTTAGCGCCACATTTGGAACCTCTCCTTAAGGCGGCACTGCCTTTTTATGATATTCTGAAAAGTAGCATTCTTAAAAACGAATAGTTTCAGAAAGTGTCATGTTGATAGGGTTTATTAATAATTAAATATATAAGTCATGCTTCAAGAATCCAATCCAAAAAATGATACTATCCAAGTCTTTATAAAGGATAAATTATATCCAAGAAAAGATGCAAAAGTTTCTGTATTCGACAGTTCTGTACAAGGAGGAGATGCGGTTTGGGAAGGTCTTCGCGTTTATCCGGAAGGTGTAGTTTGTCTAGACAAACATCTATCACGATTGCAGGAGTCTGCAAAAACATTGGCATTTGTAGATATTCCATCCAAAGAATTTGTAAAAAACGCCATTAAGCAAACCTTGGAAGCCAATGGGATGAATGACAATACCCATATTCGACTGACTTTAACTCGAGGTGAAAAAATAACAAGCGGAATGGATCCTAGGCTGAATCAATCTGGATCATGTCTAATTGTATTGGCGGAATGGAAACCGTTGGTCTATGATAATGATCGTGGCATAAAGGTGATAAGTACTAGTCAAAGACGAAACGCACCTCAGTTTTTGGATAGCAAGATCCATCATAATAATTTACTTAATAATATAATTGCCAAAATACAAGCGAATGTTGCAGGGAAGGACGCAGGACTTATGCTTGATGAACACGGATTTGTGGCAGAACTAAATGGAAGCAATCTTTTTATGTTGAAAAACGGTAAAATATTTACACCATATGCACATGCATGTCTACCTGGGATTACGAGACATTCTGTTATGGAGATGTGTAAAAGGGAAAAGTTGGAGATTATTGAAGAAGACCTCACTCTTTCTCAGTTTTATAATGCTGACGGAATTTTCGCAACAGGCACTATGGGTGAACTCACCCCCGTAATTGAAATCGATGGGCGCTCCATTTCAAAAGAAGATAGCCTTCAGAAAAAAATTATATCTCTCTATAATAAGGAGGTTCGAAGGCTGTGTGAGAAATTATAAAAATTATTTGTAGGTATCGATATAGATCAAAATATCATTTACACATTTGTCTAGATCCTCTTTAATCTCATTGCTCCAAAATCTAAAGACTGTATAGCCTGAATCCTGTAGTTGTAGATTCACCTCTCGATCGCGTTGGATATTTCGATTGATTTTTGGAATCCAAAATTCGCGATTGCTTTTTATAGTTGTTTTTCGCTCTTTCCAATTATATCCGTGCCAAAATTCGCCATCCACAAATATGGCGAGGCGATATTTTTTTATGGAAATATCAGGTTTACCCGGCAAATTTTTGCTGTTCACTCTAAATCGGACATTCTTTTTCCATAATGCCTTTCTAAAAAGTATCTCGGGTTTGGTGTTTGTACCCCGAATTTTGCCCATCATTTTCGAGCGTTTCTTCGTAGTATAGAATCCAGATTCTTCGTTAAAACGTGGTACTATTATTCTTTCTTCCTCTTCATGCATCATGAATAAGTTTGCAATAATTATACCATGCAAATTGATACTTTAGGTATAACTGTTCTAAAGTATTTAGATTCTAATTTTTCCTCGATAATCTGGATGTATCTAAATCAATATATGTTCACTAAAGATTATTATAAAATAAATTGATTACATTGAAAAAATCAGGAAAAACTACGAATACCATAAGTAATTATATTATATTCGCTATTGTTGAAAATTTCAAGAACATTTGTTCTTATTTCCAACATTCTCCCCCTCATTCTTCCCAAAAATTTTATTTGCACTTTATTGGATTTACAGAGATTCTGTTTTGTCAATCGTTGTGTTAAATTTTTTTTAAGGCGGTTACTGACTCGCTGAAATCCTGTTAACATCATTGTATTTAGTTTTTTGGACAGTCATAATCTTTCGATTAGGACAGATTCTTCATTCTGATAGAACATGTTGATTTTATGAATTCCCCCCGGCATTATAGTATTTAATCTAAAATTTTCCATTATGAAAAGATTTACAATAGTTGGGTGTTTTGTTTGTCTGTTATCTCTAAGCATGAGCGCACAAGTTTTACCAATTTCTGAAATAGAGAATAAAGTAAATTCTATTGAAATTTATTTCCCTGTGGTAACATCAGTAGTTCAAGAAATAAATTACAATCTTGATCTGAAAACTGAAACAAATGGGAAGGAAGGAAAGAAATTATCGAAGGGAGATTCTGCTCCTAATCTTGAGCAAGAGACTCAGCGCGGGGTCTTTCATAGAGACAGAATCAACAATTACAATTGTTCAGAAGAAAACCCCAATGACTTCATCTTTATAAGCGGATATAATTGTTCATCTAGCACTCAATTTAAAAATGCCAATGACATTACAATAGCGGCAAATGAGAACTTTACTTTGGAAAAAATTACTGCTATCATATTTTCTCATGGCAGAATCGTAAATGTCGATGTTAATTATTATACCAGTGACCTAGATCTTCCTGGTATCTTACTACATTCGGATACGTCAGTTGAAATTGAAAACCAAACAGTTATTGGCTCAAGACTTGGTTATAATATTATTGAATTAGAATTAGATGTTCCTTCCTATACTTTTATTGGTCAGATGAATGCGCCTACAACTTATTGGATTCAACTCTCCATTACCAATGAAAATTCAAGTGGTTTTATATATTGGGTTGTTACGGAATCTTCGAGGATAGGAAATCCAACTGCTCTCTTCGATACTAATGTTTGGCAATCTCCTGAATTAAATTGGGACGGAATATACACTTGGGAAGGTAGATGTTCAATTATTGGTACAGATTGTACGAATCCATCAAATTTAACGGTTGATGCTATATCGGAAAACGCCGCAGATATCTCATGGACCGCCGGAGGATCGGAAACGAATTGGATAGTAAAATATGGAGAACAAGGATTTAATCCCACTTCAGAAGGTATTACTGTATCTGTTTCTGGTAGTCCCGATACATCACTATCTGGTTTAGGTCCAAATACCGATTATGATATTTATGTAAAATCCGATTGTAGACCGGGGCAAAGTGTTTTCACGGGGCCCTTAACTTTTACAACGTTGCCCGATATTGAGGCCAGTTATTTTATTACGACCTGGAAAGTGGATAATTCAGATAGATCTATAACGATCCCTACGGTGGGAGATGGATACGATTACTACATTGATTGGGGCGATGGATCCAGCAACTCGGGCGTTAATGGAAATATTTCACATGAATACTCAGGCCCAGGAACGTATACTGTAAGGATTTTGGGTGATTTCCCTAGAATCTTTTTCCACAATACGGGAGATGTGAGTAAAATTCAAACTATCGAACAATGGGGCAACATTGTCTGGCGCTCATTCAACAGTGCTTTTATGGGATGTTATAATCTTTCAAGCAATGCCATGGACATGCCAGATATCTCATTGGTTACAGATATGTATGGTGCTTTTGCTTATGCCAGAGCTTTTAGGGGAGATGCAAACATCGGAAATTGGGATGTGAGCAATGTAACCAGAATGCACGCAATGTTTGGTGGCGCATATAGATTCAACTCGGATATTGGAAATTGGAATGTGGGAAATGTTACAAATATGAAACTAATGTTTAGCCATGCCAGAGAATTTAATCAAGATTTGAGTGCATGGAACGTGGAAAGCGTTATTAACATGGATAGCATGTTCCGTGGAGCCGCCTCATTTGATCAAGATCTTGGAAGTTGGAATGTTAGCAATGTAGTTAATATGAATAATATGTTCAAGAATGTTTCACTCTCTACTGCCAATTACGATGCTCTCTTAAACGGTTGGAACAGTCTTGCAGTAGGTAACAATATCCAATTTCACGGTGGAAATAGTCATTATTGTAATGGAGAAAGTTCCAGATTAAATTTGATTCATACGTTCGATTGGGTAATTTCTGATGGTGGAAGAGATTGTGGAAGAAGAGAAGAAAAAGTATTTGATGTTGAAGATAACACTCTATCTGAAATTAAACTTTATCCAAATCCCATCGGTAATCAGTTTTTCTTGGACAATACCGATGGCTTAAACCTAGATATCCTCTCGATTTATGATATTTCAGGAAGATTAATAAAGACTGTAAATCTAGGTAAAATGAAACCTGAATTTAATCTAGATGTTTCTTCTCTTTCGCCTTCCACTTATTTGATCAAGATCACTGGCGAGAATGGTCAGATCTCAAAAGTAATGATCAAACAGTGAGTTTTAGAGATCTATTTTTCTAAAGAATTAAAGTTGCGCGGTTCCTAGATTGTTTTAGATTTAACCCCGCTCCCGCGCGATTTCATGGCGTGGTTTCACCAGCCTTTAATTTATTTTGCGCTATGATAGTGCAGAGAAAAAGGATTGTTAGATGATATTGTGGTATTTATATGTTATTCGTCCCAGCGAAGGGACCAGCCCTGTTGCCAAATTCATATTTTTATTGGTTAATATTTTCTCGATGCGCGATGTAATTATTTTTGCATTTTTAGATGAGTAATTACAAGTAGGTTTTTAGATTTGGGGATCTGAGGAAAGGTTTACTTACAATCGCGCACCAGCGGGGGCGGTTATTATTCATACGGAACAACTAAAGTTTTTTAGAAAATGGATTTTTTTAATCTTCCAGATAAAGTAAAATATCTTTTATTTTTTATGATAGGTGCGCCTTTTATTGGTTTATTTGGATGGGTATTTCTAAATGTACTTTTGGATAAAAGAAATGGAGGCGAAATCTTTTTAGACTCTAGAAGAACAATTAATTGTGAAGGAAAAGTGCAAATAATTTATCGTCAAAAGATGAACCATAATATACAAACCTTAAGAACAAAAAATTGTAAGTTTCAAGTAGAGGGAGTTTGGGAAAACAAATTTCTTGTTGGTGATTCCATTTCAAAAAAACAAGGGGAATCATTTGTAGAGCATTATCGCAGTGGAAAATTAATAGATATTTTGGACTATCACGATATTGCTAAGGATATGAAATGAGAATGTTTTTAAAGATATTGGAAGCTTAGAAGGTTTTTTGATCAAAAAACAAACATCAGATACACTTATTTTTAACCATAAAGACATTAAAATAAAAGACGATTAAGATGGAACCTCAAAAACCAAAATCAATTAAAAGTGTAGGCTTAGTCCCCGCTCCCGCGCGATTGCATCGCGTGATCTCCCAAGCTTTAATATTGTGACAGTACTAACTTTTCTTTTCTCGATATCATTTAGCAGCCTGTGTTTTCCTGATATTAAGAAATATCAATATCTTTAGAATATGAGCCGCAATTACAAGCCAGCCCTCCTTCGGCGGGTAAACCGGCTGGCAGGTTCCATAATCCGGAAGGTCGATAATAAACCCATCGAGTTGTGGAGCAACAAGGTTATTTGGGAGAAGATCAGTTATGTCCACAATAATCCCGTTGAGGCTGGCTTGGTTTTTAGGGCGCAAGATTATGTTTATAGCAGGGCTTCGGATTATGCAGATGGAAAAGGATTGTTGGATGATATTGTGGTATTTCGGTATTATGGTTGAATCTGGATTTGGCAACAACAAAAAAATTGGGGAAGGAACGCGATGCAATCGCGCACCAGCGGGGGTTAATCGGCTTCTTATTCACTCTTCTATTATATTCAATGCAATTATTTCCCATTTCCAATTCCGTAGGGCCTAAAACAAAAGTTTTCTTTTGCATTGATGAACTATAATCAAATAATTATAAATTATCTTTGTTATAAGCATAAATATCAGGATTATGGACACATTAAATTTAAGACAGCACGTTTTGGACTATGTAAAAAATGCCGATAATAGGTTTATAAAGCTTGTAAATGCCCTAGCGGAAACTTATGAAGAAGACGTGCGGGAAACCATTGAGCAGTACAATGCACAGATAGATGCAGGTATCGATGAAATTGAGCGAGGCGATTTTTATACCCAAGCAGAAATGGAAAGGATGTCCAAAAAGTGGTAGAGAAAGATAACTTGCCCGTTGTTTGGAGCAAGTCAGCTGGAGCACAACTTGAAAAGGCATATAGGAAAATCAAGGAAGACTCTCTCCAATCTGCGGAAAAAGTAAGATCGGAAATATTGCAAAAGGCGAGGGAAATCGGTAAAGACCCAGAACGTTATCCACTGGATAAATACCGAAAAAATAATGATGGGAGTATCAGAGCCTTTGAAAAGCACCGTTATCGAATAGCTTATCAAGTAACGGCCAAACAAATTCGAATCATAAGAATGCGCAGTACACATAGGCTACCCTTAAAATATTGATCGAGATAAGCGACTACCAGAAAATGTGGTCAAAAACCTCCAAGCTCAAAAGCCCATCTTGAGCTCCGTCCGAACACCTCCCCAGGGCGAAAAACCCAGACACTTTACAAAATGCGCTAAAAAAACCAGGGCCACATTAATAATATTGATTCAAAGATTTCGCAAGCGGAAAGAGAAATTCCCCGCTCCCGCACGATTGCATCCCGTCGTCCCTCCAACTCTTGATTGCCAATCCCAATTTCCCCCCAAAAAAACCTCTTCCAAAATAAGATAAATTTCAATACATTTATTCCCACTCCCTTTTCCAGAGAAGGAGCGTTAAAACCAAAAGCAAGTGAAGAACGGCACTACAAAAACTGCGATAAAACACCAAGGCTACAACAGCGACCACCAAATATTCTCGGAGGAAGCCGGGAGAATAAAATCAATGGATGGAGTATTCTGATGAGTTTGATATAAACACCTACGACTTTGGCGCAAGAAATTATGATCCCGCACTTGGCAGATGGATGAACATTGACCCGCTGGCGGAGATGATGCGCAGGCACTCGCCCTATAATTATGCGATCAACAATCCCAACTATTTTATTGATCCGGATGGGATGGCGCCTGGAGGTTAGGTTTAATACCAACTACAAATTTCCCCGTAATTCCTGGGCTGTTGTCATTTTTTCTCCTGTTTCTGTTTGCGCCCTTTTTATCTTTTCTACTAATTCTTGATGGGAGGATATCTCATCTTCAACTTCGACAGAAGCAAGAGTTTTAGCATAAGCTAAAAAGATTTTTGCAGCTTTACTTCGCGTATCTATTTTAATAATGGCGGTCATAAGTTTCTGAGATTTAATCAAATTTAAGAAGGTTTACCCAATAATGAGAACCTCAAAAATGTCCAAATACCGGATGTTTCAAAAATTATAGAGTTCATCGCATGGCATTTCACGTAGCTTTAGATTTTCACAAAGAGTAATAATCCTTCGTACCAGCCATACTCCATAAACAAACAATAACCTCCTACTTTTCCTCGGATTATTTCCTATAAAAATCTTAACTTTCCTCCTTATCAAAAATAAAAACTATGATTAAAAATATAGCTGTGTTAGGCCTAGGAAAGGTGGGAAGTCTGGTTGCCACTTTGCTAAGTTCGAAGTATAAAGTTCAAGGTATGGACCAATCTGAGCCTGATGAAAAATATCCTTTTGATATTGTGAAAGGCGATGTTTCCAATGATAAGGTTATTCGCGATTTTCTTAAAGATAAGGATGCGGTTGTTTCTTGTTTGCCATTTTTTCTAAATATAAAAATAGCTGAAACCGCTGTAGATATGGGAGTTCATTATTTTGACCTCACCGAAGATGTTCCTACCCTCAATGCGATTCTTAAAATGTCTAAGAATAGTAAGTCGGTCTTGGCGCCGCAATGTGGTTTGGCTCCGGGTTTTATCGGAATTCTCGGCGCAGGATTATACAGTGAGTTTTCTGAAATTAGATCGGTTAAATTGAGAGTTGGCGCCCTGCCTTTACATCCCATGGGGCAATTGGGCTATAGTTTTACTTGGAGCGCAGAAGGGGTGATAAATGAGTATTTGAATGATGCTGAAGTAATCCACAATGGCGATCGAAAAATGCTCGCTTCCCTGGATGATGTTGAGTCTATCAATATTAACGGCCGTCAATATGAAGCATTTCTAACTTCTGGCGGATTGGGAACTATGTGTGAAACTTTAGATGGGAAAGTGGATACTTTAAATTATAAGACCATTAGATATCCTGGCCATAGAGACGGAATGAAATTGCTGCTTTATGATCTCCTCCTGAAAGACAATAGAAAGCTTGCAAAGGAAATATTAAACAATGCTTTGCCTTTGGTAGATGACGATATTGTACTAGTATATGCTGCTGTTGAAGGTGTTTTGGATGGAAAATTAAGAAGAAAAGAATTTAGCGAATCCTATCGCAATATTACCCTAGACAATAAAGATTGGCGCGCCATCAGCTGGACAACAGCTTGCAGTATTTCAACTGTAGTAGATTTAGTTTCCGAAGGTAGATTGAAAAATGAAGGATTTATTAAACAAGAGGAAATTCCCTTTGAGATGTTTATAAAATCTGATTTCGGGTCTATGTATGAAAAGTATAAGGATGCGAAATAACTGGACAATTGAAATGATTTTTCCTTTTAATCTCTAAAATAAATGTTTCTTTAAAAAGATAAAAACCTCACAGGTCTTGAATCTTGGATGAGGATATGAGCTTTGTGGGAGTTTTGGAATTTTTCTTGTAAATTGTTGGAGATCAAAGTCAGGCAACTCTGTGCAGCTAGATCGCATCTTCTTAAATATAATGCCCTCTTTAAGAATTGCGTTTACTTTTATAAATTCCTATAACTGTCTAAGATATTCAAAGGATATTTTACTAGAATTATTCAATCATCACAATTTTCTGTTTTCACACTCTTAAGAGTTATATTTGCTCCAAATCTTCTGTATATCTGTAGTAAAAATAATCTAACACGAAGTAGCAGAAAATCTTAGTGTAAAGAGCTTAAATGAACCCAAAATTGCTTTCAGAAAAAATAAATGATCTGAAATGCTGCGTGATTATACCTACCTATAATAATCACAAGAGCTTAAAGGCTGTTATTGAAGGAGTTTTGATGCTTACTAAAAATGTAATTGTGGTAAATGACGGGTCTACCGATTCCACAACAGATTTATTGAAGACATTTCCAAACCTCCAAAATTTACATATACCAAACAACAAAGGAAAAGGAAATGCACTTAGGGAAGGGTTTAATCGTGCCCTTCTATTAGGATATGATTACGCAATTACCATTGACAGTGACGGACAGCATTTTCCAGAGGATATTTCAAACTTTATTGAAGCTCTTGAAACTTCTGAAAGAAAAGATCTTCTTTTAATAGGCTCTCGGAATATGTCTCAAGAAGGCGTTCCGAAAAAAAGTAGTTTCGGCAATAAATTTTCTAGCTTTTGGGTTTGGGTTGAAACGGGTGTTCGATTACAGGACACACAATCTGGATTTAGGCTTTATCCATTGTTTGCGATGAAAAACCTAAATCTCATCACAAATAAATTTGAATTCGAAATTGAAGCTCTAGTGAAAGCGGCGTGGGAGGGTATCGAAGTGAGAAATATTCCAATCCAGATTCATTATGAACTTCATGATAGAGTTACACACTTTCGGCCATTTCAAGATTTTACTCGCATCAGTATTCTTAACACGTGGCTGGTTTTTTGGGCTTTTATATATATCAAACCACGAAACATCTTTCGAAAGTTAAAAAAAAAAGGATTTAAGCAATTCCTAAGGGAGGATTTATTGGGAAGTAGAGATTCATCCGAAAAAAAGGCTTTATCAATTGCTCTTGGGGTTCTTATCGGAATTTCTCCGCTTTGGGGTTTTCACACCATCGCAGTTATCTCCTTGGCCGTTATCCTTAAATTGAATAAGGTTATAGCCTTTGCCTTCTCAAATGTGAGTCTTCCACCATTTATTCCTTTCATTATCTATGGCAGTTTGAAGTTGGGAAGTTGGATGCTTGGGGAGCACTTTGTACTTTCGTTCAACGAAATTGATCCCAGTTTGGAGTTAATGAAATATTTAAAATCCTATATTGTTGGCAGCTTAACTCTCTCTGTTTTAATGGCAATCGTTTTCGGATTGGCAGGTTATGTTTTCTTAACGGTGTTTCAAAAGAAAAAGATTCTCAACAATGGGTAAATGGTTTTTTAGATCGCATCAGTTTCTGCTTAAAAATAAGATAGGAAGCGTAGTGCTAATGCTATTTCTCTTTTTGGGACTGATTTTTTTGGTTTCCAAGATTAGATTTGAAGAAGATATTTCTAAGCTTATCCCTATCAATTCAGAAAATAAGGATCTTCAAAAAGTTCTGAGAACCGTCAATTTTACCGATAAAATCATCGTTAATATCCGCAGAGAGGATTCTGCAGATATTGAAGACCTTCTCAACTATGCTGTTGAGCTAACCGATAGTCTAGAAGCAAAATCCGCACCTTATATAAAAAATATTCGGGGCAAGATTGACGAAGAAAGCTTACTTCGAACTATGGATTTTGTTTACCACAACTTGCCACTGTTTTTGGAGAAGGAAGATTATAACACAATTACAAACAAAATCCAGCCGGATAGTATTTCGGCCATCACCGAAGCAAATTATCGAACCTTGATTTCGCCTTCGGGCATTGTTTCCAAAGATATAATTCTAAGAGATCCCCTTGGACTTTCATTTATTGCATTAAAGAAACTTAGACAGCTTGGAGTTACAGACGATTTCTTCCTAAAAGAAGGATATCTAGTCAGCACCGATGAAAAAAATATATTATTATTTATTAGTCCAAAATACGGAAGTAGTGAAACTGCGGAAAACAGCAAATTTGCCAAACAGCTTTATTCTTTTCAAGATTCATTGGACCAGAAATATTCGGGGAAAGTATCCAGTGAATATTTCGGGGCGGCACTTATCGCTGTCGCCAATGCAGAACAGATTAAATACGACATCCAGTTTACGGTAGGAATAACTTTTACTTTACTGATTCTTGTGTTTATCCTCTTTTACCGTAGACTTTATATTCCGTTTATCCTCTTCGTTCCTACAGTTTTTGGCGGTCTTTTGGCGATGACGGTTTTATATTTGATTCGTGAAGAGATTTCTGCAATTTCCCTTGGTATAGGATCTGTTCTACTTGGTGTGACCTTGGATTATTCCCTTCATATCCTAACACATATTCGAAATAATGAAACAATTAAAAATGTTTATCTCGATGTAACCGAACCAATATTAATGAGCAGTTTAACAACCTCGCTGGTTTTTTTATGTCTACTGTTTTTAGATTCTCAAGCATTACAAGATTTGGGGATTTTTGCTGCCGTAAGTGTTCTTGGCGCTTCGGTTTTTGCGCTTCTATTTATTCCATTGGTATATAAAAACCCAACTTCTTATAAACAACCCAAAAATATTCTGGACTCTATTGCTGCTTATGCTTTTCATAAGAATAAAGTAGTTCTGTCCGGAATTGTAATGCTGATAATTATTGCCTTTTTTACCTATCCGAAAGTGAAATTTGATAATGATATTTCAAAATTGAATTTCGAGCCGGAAAAGATCAAGAGTGCAATGCAGCACTTGGATGAACTAACGGATATTTCTTCAAAATCTGTGTATTTGGCAACCTATGGAAAATCTGTAGAAGGAACATTGCAACTAAATGACTCTATCCATGAAAAATTGGAGGTAATGAAATACAATGGCGAAATTTCTGGCTTTAGTTCCATAGGTGCCTTGGTCCATTCGCAGCGAGATCAGCGTGAAAAAATACTGCAATGGCAAAACTTTTGGAATCAAAATACAAAGGATAGTACAGAAACCATCCTAATCCAGAGCGGTGCCGAAATTGGATTCAAATCCACAACCTTCTCAAAGTTTTATGATTTTTTGGATAGAGATTTCGAAACCTTAAAACCAGAAGATTATCAACAGGTACCTTCCATGTTATTGGAAGATTTTATAACAACCGAAGCAGACTTTACCACAATCACCACTTTGATAAAATTGGAGGATGACAATGCTTCACATATTAAGAAGTCTTTTAAAGGCTTTCCCAATACCCTGATAATTGATAGACAGGAAATGAACGAAACGTTTTTGGGCAGTCTTAAAAATGATTTTCACAATTTAATAGGCTATTGTTTGATTGCCGTGCTGTTGATACTTTCAGTATTCTTCCGAAGTTTTTCGCTTACTATTGTCACACTTTCTCCAATATTTCTTACCTGGTTTATTACGCTAGGGTTGATGGGATTGTTCAATATTCATTTCAATATTTTCAATATCATCATTTCTACTTTTATTTTCGGTTTGGGAATTGACTATAGCATTTTTATGACCAAGGGTTTACAAAAAGAACTTCAAACGGGCCAAAAGGTAATGACCACCTATAAAACATCTATAATGCTATCCGTTCTGACAACTATTTTAGGAATTGGAGTGTTAGTATTTGCAAAACATCCCGCCTTATATTCTATTTCCATAATTTCTATTATCGGAATTTTTTCGGCAATGTTTTCTTCCTTCACCGTGCAGCCATTACTCTTTAAACTCTTTATAGGAAGCAATAAAAAGCCGCCCATTAAACCAAGGATGTTTTTTCACTCCATGTTGTCTTTCGGCTATTTCGGCTTAGGCGGAATCTTAGTATCCCTTTATAGCATTACGATCTTGCCCATATTGCCATTAAAACGGACTACTAAACAATTAGGGTTTCACAGGATGATTTCAAAATTTATGAAGTCGGTACTTTATACAAATCCCTTTGTGAAAAAGAGAGTGATAAATAATTCAGGCGAAGATTTTGCAAAGCCCTCCGTTATTATTGCGAACCATACTTCCTTTCTAGACATTTTGGCCATTGGGATGTTACATCCCAAAATTTGTTTTTTAGTAAATGATTGGGTCTATCATTCTCCCGTGTTTGGAAAAGCAGTGCAAAGAGCAGATTTCTATCCCGTTTCAAAAGGCATTGAGAACAGTATGACATCCCTTCAGGAGAAAATCAACCAAGGGTATTCCATTATGGCTTTTCCTGAAGGTACACGAAGTGAAACCAATAAGATCCGAAGGTTCCATAAAGGCGCTTTTTACCTGGCAGAGCAATTTCAGCTTGATATCCTACCTATCATGATCCACGGGAATAGTGAGGTAAATCCGAAAGGCAGTTTTATAATTAAAGATGGAAGCATAACGCTGGACATTTTACCAAGAATTGAATTTGGTGAAACTCAATATGGAAAAAATTATACGCAACAAGGCAAAAAAGTTGGCGCTTATTTTAGAAAGGAATTTTTAAGACTTCGTAAAGAAATTGAATCCCCTAAATATTTTCATCCCGTTGTTTTACAGGAATATAGATATAAAGGAGATAAAATATATAAAAGTGTACAACGAGATTTAAAGGAACTTGCTGTTAGTTATTTTGAAGTGATGAATAGGGTGAAAAAAGATGCCAACATCCTTCATATTTCTGAAGAGTTTGGTCAATTGGATTTTCTGTTGGCAATAGATGGTCCCGACCGAAAGATTACAAGCGTTATAGGAAATGACCCTGTACGAGCACTCTTGCAAAATAGTTATCTCACTTATAAATATGGTAATCTGGCATTTCTAGATTCCCTTCAAAGCTTCGACATGGAAACATGGGAAGTGATAATCTTAGAGTCGGATAAATCAGCTCCACAGAAACTTATAGACCTCCCTAAAAACATCGAAATTATCGTGCTGTTAAAATCGGCAATGAATATCGAAACAAAAAATATTGCTATTTTAGGCTATCAAACAATTTTTTCAGATGCGAATGTTCATATTTTTGAATTGTCAGCAAACAAATCCCAATGAGTGATAAATATGACGTAGTTATTATTGGAAGCGGTCTGGGTGGCCTGGTCTCGGCTATAATTTTAGCTAAAGAAGGCTATAGCGTTTGCGTTCTCGAAAAGAACCAACAGTTTGGAGGTAACTTACAGACATTTTCGCGGGACAAAGTCATTTTTGATACCGGAGTTCATTATATCGGTGGACTTTCGGAAGGGCAAAACCTTCATAGGTATTTTAAATATCTTGAAATTCTCGATGACATAGCCTTAAAAAAAATGGACGAGGATGCGTATGATATTATTACCTTCGATGAAGATCCCATAGAGTATAAACATGCCCAAGGGTATGAAAAATTTTCAAAATCCCTCCTAATCCAATTTCCGGGGGAAGAAGCCGCCATCGCCGCCTATTGTGAAAAGATGAAAAGTACTTGTGATAATTTTCCCCTATATCGCATGAGGAAGAGCATGGCATATTATGAAAATCCCGTCATCTTTGAGGAAAAAGTAAAGGATTTTATTGAATCCATCACCGATAACGAAAAGCTAAGGGCCGTTCTCGTGGGAAGTAATCTTTTATATGCTGGGGATGGAGATAGAACGCCCATGTATATGCATGCTCTTGCGGTTAATTCCTATATAGAAAGCTCGTACAGATGCATTAAAGGAGGAAGTCAAATTACCAAAGCGCTCTTAAAAACGCTTCGTGAATATGGAGGCAAGGCCATTAAACGACAAGAGGTGAAAAGGATACATACCGAAAATGGATTGGTAACGGCGGTTAACACCGCATCAGGAAGAACAATCTATGGTGATATTTTTATTTCCAATGTAGATCCTAAAATGACCTTAAATATGTTGGCTCCGGATCTTTTTAGAAAATCTTACGTAGGTCGTATTGATGCCATCGAAAGCACCATCGCTGCTTTTACGCTCTATCTTGTTCTAAAACCCAAAACCTTCAAGTATTTAAATTATAATTATTACCACTTTAAGGATACCGAATCCGTTTGGAATGCTTTGGATTACTCAGAAGAAAATTGGCCAAAAGGATATATGATTTCCATGGGAACCAATACTGAAGACGAAGAATGGGGAGATAATATGACGGTGATGACCTATATGCGATTTGATGAAATGGCACCTTGGGCAGATACCTTTAACACAGCGGCAGAAAAAAATGATAGAGGCCAGAGTTATGAAGAATTTAAAGCTGCCAAATCTGAAATTCTTATTAAAGAGTTGGAGAAAAAATTTCCTAATTTCCGGGATTGCATTCAAGAAGTTTATGCCTCCACACCTTTATCTTATAGAGATTATATTGGGTGCAACAATGGTTCCATGTATGGATATGTTAAGGATGCCAACAACCCGATGAAATCTTTTATTTCACCTAGAACAAAGATCAAAAATCTTTATTTTACGGGTCAAAGTCTGAATATGCACGGAATTTTGGGCGTAACAATTAGTGGCATTGTTACCTGCTCTGAAATTTTGGGAAGAGATTATTTGGTTCCAAAGATTTTAAGGGAAACTTCCGCAGAGAAAGTTACTTAAAACGTGTCTTGAAAAATTTTTGTGTTGACCTACACTAGAAATCAATTTATTATAAAATGAAATATAGGGAGTGGTTATGGATTTTACCTTTTGTATGGCTGTCCCTAAATTCCTGTGGCATATCGAAATCCATTCAAGACAGGCCAGATGTTAGTGGATGGGATTCAACTATTCCAGAAAAAGTCAAGATCAATGATTCCACCTTTATTGCCGGCGATAACTTTCTATTGAAAAACAAACAAGGTCTTTGGGAATTATACGTTCAGGGAAATCCATTGCAGATTGGTAAAATTACAGGAAATCTTACCCAAGAATTGATGCAAAATCAAGAAGCATTATTCTTCAATAGGGTAGAGGAAATTGTTCCTTCAAAATTCCAACAAAGCCTTTTACGTAAGTTTTTGGCCTGGTATAATCGGAAAATGTATCTACACATTCCTGTGGAATATAAAGCAGAGCTGTATGGACTTTCGCAATTTGCTTCTTCAAACTTTAGCGAGATTGGAGATCCATATTTGAGATTGCTATATCTTCATGGCGCACACGATATTGGGCACGCCATGCAGGATTTGATGCTTGTGGGATGTTCTTCATTTGCCGTATGGGATGATAAAACTGTAGATGGTGAATTACTTATAGGCCGTAATTTTGATTTTTATGCAGGAGATGATTTCGCCAAGGAAAAGGTAGTCGCCTTTATAAACCCAAACGAAGGTCACAGTTTTATATCCGTTTCATGGGGAGGAATGATGGGCGTAGTTTCTGGCATGAACGATCAAGGCCTAACAGTTACTATTAATGCGGGGAAATCAGAAATCCCGATGATGGCGAAAACTCCAATTTCAATAGTAACCAGAGAAATTTTGCAATACGCTTCCACCATTGAGGAAGCGGTAGCAATAGCAGAGAAAAGAGATGTTTTTGTTTCTGAAGCAATTTTAGTGGGAAGTGCAACCGATAGAAAAGCCGCTTTGATTGAGGTTTCTCCAGATAAGTTGGGAGTGCATGAAGTCGCGAATACCGATGAACTTATCTGTTCCAATCATTTTCAGAGCGATGTTTATAAAAATGATGAACGAAATTTAAAATGGATAGAAGAAAGTCATTCCCTGTACCGGTTTCAAAGAATGCAAGAGTTGATAACAGCGGAAAAGAAACTTGATGTTGCAAATGCTGTTTCAATTCTTCGAAATAAGGAAGGTTTAAATAATAAGGAAATTGGCCTGGGCAATGAAAAGGCGCTGAATCAGTTGTTGGCACATCATGGAATTGTTTTTAAACCAGAGAGTAGAAAAGTCTGGATTTCGTCCAATCCATATCAACTGGGTGAGTTTGTTGAATATGACCTCAATAAAATATTTAAAAACACGAAAAACAATCCTTCTTATATAAGTCTTTCAGATCCGGATCTTAATATCCCAGAAGACCCATTTGTTCATTCAAAAGCATATAAAGATTACGAAAAATACCGAATTTTGGAACGGCAGGTAGAATTGGCATTTGGAAAAAAAAGTAATATTTCTCCAGAAACGCTGAGAAAGCTTCAAAACACAAACCCAGAATATTGGAAGGCTTATTATTTGACAGGGAAGTATTACTACAGTAAGAAATTTAATGCCGCCGCAAAAAATGCTTTTGAAACGGCCCTTTTAAAAGAAATTCCCACAATATCTGACAAGAAGAGAATTGAAAAATATTTAAGAAAGTTAAGGTAGAATAGACCTTAGCAAGTAGAAAAGGTTTGATTTAAGGTTAAGTATTGTATAAATAGAACAACAAAGTATTCTTAGGCTAATTTAGAGCCTCTCTTTAGTCTTGATTTTAATCCAGGTCTTGACTGAAAAACCGAAAAATATGATTCCAGAAATAGAAAAAGCTTCCCAAGAAGAAATTAAAATCCTTCAAGAAAAAAAATTAAAGGAGACGCTTCAGTATTTAAATGAAAACTCGCCTTATTACAAACGCTTTTTCGAAGACAACGCAATTCGTATTTCAGAAATAAATACGCTTGAAGACCTTCAGGAAATTCCTGTTACCACCAAGGATCAACTTCAACAATTTAATGATGATTTTATTTGCGTGCCTAGAGCAGAAATAATCGACTATGTTACTACTTCAGGTACTTTGGGAGATCCTGTAACTTTTGCCCTAACGGACAAAGATTTGGATCGCTTAGCTTATAATGAAGCTATTTCCTTTGCTTGTTGTGGAGTTGGAAAAGAAGATGTGCTTCAGCTTATGACCACTATGGATAGAAGATTTATGGCTGGCTTGGCTTATTTTCTTGGCACCCGAAAGTTGGGAGCGGGAATTGTACGGGTGGGCTCAGGTATTCCAGAGCTTCAATGGGATTCTATTTTGAAGTTTAAGCCTACCTATCTCATCACAGTTCCGTCATTTCTATTAAAGTTGATAGAATATGCCAAGCAGCGGGGAATTGATTTGAAAAACACGGGCGTGAAAGCGGCAATTTGCATTGGAGAACCTATCCGCGAACAAGATTTTTCACTTAATATTCTAGCCAAAAAAATCAAAAAAGACTGGGATATCGAACTTTTCTCTACCTACGCATCCACCGAGATGAGCACTGCCTTTAATGAATGCGAAATTCATATAGGTGGCCACCATCATCCCGAGCTTATAATTGTTGAGGTTCTGGATGAGGATAATAAAATAGTACCAGAAGGCGAAGTTGGGGAGCTAACTATTACGACCTTAGGTGTGGAAGCCATGCCATTACTTCGTTTTAAGACGGGAGATATGGTTCAGGCCTATTCTGGAGCTTGCGATTGCGGAAGAAATACAATGCGTATAGGACCGGTTGTGGGAAGGAAAAAGCAAATGATAAAATATAAGGGAACAACCCTTTATCCCCCGGCAATGTTTAATATTCTCAATGATTTTAATGAGGTGCAGGCCTATGTGATTGAAATTTATCACAATGACCTTCGCACCGATGAGATCACAATAAAGATTGACTCAGAAAATCAAACTAAAGAACTCTTACTTCTTATTAAGGACCATTTTAGAGCAAAACTTCGAGTTGCACCAAAAATTGAATTCGCTTCCGCCGAAGAAATATATAAACTACGTTTTCCGCCAATGAGCAGAAAACCAGTCGATTTAATTGATCGGAGGGTATAAGGAGTGAGTTTTTTTGAGGAGGGAATGAAACCTCGATTATCTGTTCTCTAAATCTTGAAAGTAATAATTGGCATATCAATATGGTTCACGATATCCTCACTAATACTTCCGTTGAGAAAATGGGAAATTCCCTTTCTTCCGTGAGTTCCCATCCCTATGAGCTCTGCTTCTATAAAATTGGCGAAGTTTAAAATTCCTTTTTCCACAGAGGTATCGTTATAAACGTTCAGCGTATAATTTTTTAAGTCCATTCCACTAATGAAGTTTTCCATTAACTCGTGGGATTGAGCAGAAGTTTTAAAACTGGCCGGCGTATTGACCAATAATAAATGTATATGTGCTCCAATATCTTCTGCAAATGTTTTGGCTTTGATGAAGGCATCTTTAAACTTATCAGAGAAATCTGTGGCAAAGACAAAATCGTTTATTTCGAAAGTTGCATGATTGTTTTTAATCACTAGAACAGGTGTTTCTGATGTTCGTACCACTTTTTCAGTGTTGCTTCCCACAAACATTTCCTTAAATCCGCTAGCTCCATTGGATCCCATCACAATTAAATCGATGTCATTATTTCTGCAAGTTTCATCAATATCTTCATAAATTTCGTTTCTCCCGATAGTTTCATGGATTACAATATCTTGCAGATAGTCCTTTTCCCTAAATTCAGCAAAACGCTTTTCGGCGAGCTTCATATAGAAAAGAGATTGAGGGAGACCTCCATCACTACTGCCGGTTGCAAGATTTACAGGAAGTTCTATGGAATGGAGTAGATAGATTTCACTATTTCGTTTCTTTGCAATTTCTATGGCTACTTTAAGTGCATTTTCCGCTTGTTCTGAAAAATCTGTTGGTACTAATAATTTCTTCATTGGTATGTTTTAGGTAGATTGTTATGGTGTATGAAAATATAAAAAAAAATCCTTTCTACTTGGTTTTTATAGTTTTAAAAATTTTTAGTATATTTGCACCGAATTTGATACGAAAATTATCTGAGGGGACTAAGAGTCCCCTCTTTTTATAGCTCAAACTAATGCGTGATAAAGTTGAAAAACTGTTGGAGAACGCGCTTGAAGAAAACAAGTCCTTGTTTTTGATTGACCTGAATATTACTACAGACAACCAAATAAGGATTGTCCTCGATGGCGATAACGGAGTGACCGTGGAAGACTGCATAGCAGTAAGCCGTGCAATCGAGCATAATCTGGATAGGGAAGAATGGGATTTTTCTCTGGAAGTGATGTCTTCGGGAGTGTCGGAACCGCTCTCTTCTCCTAGGCAGTATAAAAAGAATATTGGACGAAAATTAGCAATAAAGACCAAAAGTGGCGAAAAAATCGAAGGAGAAGTAATTGCCGCAGATGAAGAAAGCTGTACCTTAACGTGGTCCGCACGAGAGCCAAAACCCGTCGGAAAAGGAAAAGTGACAGTGCAAAAAGAGGCAACTTTGCCTTATACAGATATTATGGATGCAAAAGTGATGATAACATTTTAATCGAATTGATATGGAAAATTTAGCACTAATCGATTCTTTTTCGGAATTTAAAGATGACAAGTTAATAGATAGAGTAACGCTTATGGCGATACTTGAAGAGGTTTTTCGCAATGCCCTCAAGAAAAAATTTGGGAGCGACGATAACTTCGATATAATTATAAACCCTGATAAGGGCGATTTGGAGATCTGGAGAAACCGTGTAGTAGTTGCCGATGGTGAGGTAGAAGATCCAAACGCGGAAATTTCATTAAGCGCCGCCCGAAAAATCGAGCCCGACTTTGAAATTGATGAAGATGTGTCTGAGGAAGTAAAACTAATCGATCTGGGTAGAAGGTCTATTTTGGCGCTTCGTCAAAATCTTATCGCAAAGATCCACGAGCACGATAACACCAATATATACAAGCAATTTAAGGAACTAGAAGGTGAAATTGTCACCGCCGAAGTTCACCATATACGTCATCGCGCCATTATTTTATTGGATGATGATGGAAATGAAATCATTCTTCCTAAGGAGAGACAAATTCCTTCAGACTTCTTCCGTAAAGGAGATAACGTTCGAGGAATTATTGAAAGTGTTGAATTGAAAGGGAATAAGCCTACCATTATCATGTCTAGGGCACATCCATTGTTTTTGGAAAAACTTTTTGAACAAGAGATTCCTGAAGTATTTGATGGGTTGATAACAGTGAAAAAAGTTGTGCGTATTCCAGGAGAAAAGGCCAAAGTTGCAGTAGATTCTTATGATGATCGTATTGATCCAGTAGGAGCTTGCGTTGGAATGAAAGGATCGCGAATCCATGGAATTGTTAGAGAATTGGGTAATGAGAACATTGATGTTATCAATTACACTACTAACATCAACCTTTATATTACGCGGGCCCTGAGCCCAGCAAAGGTTACCTCCATTAAAATTAATGAGGAAACCAAACATGCTGAAGTAATCCTTCGTCCAGAAGAGGTTAGTAAAGCAATTGGTCGAGGCGGACACAATATCCGTCTAGCCGGACAATTGACTGGCTATGAAATTGACGTGCTTCGAGAAGGAGCCGAAGAAGATGTGGAACTTAGAGAGTTTTCAGATGAAATTGAAGGCTGGATTATTGAAGAATTCCATAAAATAGGACTTGACACCGCCAAAAGTGTGTTAGAGTACGACATTAAAGATTTAGTGAAACGAACCGATTTGGAAGAGGAAACTATTCTTAGTGTAATAAATATATTAAAAGAAGAATTTGAGGAGTAGTTAAAAGTTTAATTACTTTTATACCAATTTCTTAAAAAGACTAAACAGGATATAGCATTTATGGCTGGAGTAAAAACAAAAAGACTGAGTCAGGTATTACGTGAGTTCAACATCTCGTTGGATCGAGCCGTGGAATTTTTAGGTTCCAAAGGTTTCGAAGTGGACGCAAGTCCCAATACCAAAATAACGGGAGATGAATACGAAGTTCTTTTTGAAGAGTTTGAGACCGACAAAAGTAAAAAGATTGAGTCCAAAGAGGTAGGAGAAGAAAAGCGGAAGGAGAAGGAGGAACTACGTCTTGAACGTGAACGTGAGCTTGAAGAAAAGCAAAAAAAGGAAGAAGCTTCCCGAGTAATCAGGGCTGGAGCTAAACTTAATGGTCCCAAAAAGGTCGGAATGATCGATCTTGATGCGCCAAGAGGTAAGCAAACACCGCCTGTGGAAAAGGTTGAAGAAAAGCCTGAGATGCCAGTGGAGGAAGTCAAAACACAACCGGTTGAACCTAAAAAGGAAGAAAAACCTGTTAAAGTTGAAGCTGAACCTGCTACTCCAAAGGAAGAAACTCCTGTGGTTGAAGCCAAAAAGCCAGAAAATAAAGTTGAGGAAATTTCTCAATCTAAAAAGCAAGAGCCAGTTACTTCTGTTAGTAAGGAAGAAAAACCAAAAGTAGATACTCCTATCAAGGAAACTCCTAAAGCTGAGGTGCCAAAAGCGGAAACTCCTAAAGTTGAAGCTAAGCCTGTGGAAACCCCGAAAGAAGAGGTTTCAAAGGAAGAGCCTATTAAGGAGGAAGAGAAAAAAGATTCTGATACAGTAACTACCCAGTATCGAAAACTCGAAGGACCTAGTTTTACAGGCCAAACAATTGACCTTAGTCAATTTAAAAAACCAGAAAAGAAAAAAGACGTCAAGGCTGATGATAAGAAAGACCGTAGAGGTAAAAGACGTCGAATCAGTAAAGAAACTCCTAAAACTGCCGGTCCTGGTAGCGGTACTCGTGATTCACGACCAAGCGTAGGCGCTGGTGCAGGAAGAGGTAGAAAACCTAGCCAAGCCCCAAAAGAGGAGCCGAGCGAAGAAGAAGTACAAAAACAAGTACGCGAAACCCTAGAAAAGCTACAAGGAAAATCTTCTAGAGGAAAGGGTGCTAAATATCGTAGAGATAAACGAGATTCACACCGTCAAAAAACAGAGGTTGAGCAGGCACAACAAGAGGCAGATAGCAAATTGTTGAAAGTTACAGAGTTTGTTACTGCTAGTGAGATGGCCACAATGATGGATGTTCCGGTTACCAAAGTTATTTCCGCATGTATGTCCTTGGGAATGATGGTTACCATGAACCAACGTCTAGATGCTGAAACCTTAAGTATTGTTGCAGACGAATTTGGATTTGAAGTTGAATTCGTGACCGCAGATATTGAAGAGTCCATGATGCGTAAGGCCGATTCGCCTGAATCTTTAGAACCAAGAGCTCCAATTATTACTGTAATGGGACACGTGGATCACGGGAAAACATCGCTTCTGGATCATATTCGAAAGGAAAATGTAATTGCCGGCGAATCTGGAGGAATTACTCAGCACATTGGTGCTTATGGAGTTACTTTAGACAATGGTCAGAAAATTGCATTCCTTGATACTCCGGGGCACGAGGCTTTTACCGCTATGCGTGCTAGAGGTGCTCAAGTTACCGACCTTGCAATTATTGTGGTGGCGGCAGATGATGATATCATGCCCCAAACCAAAGAAGCTATCAGCCACGCACAAGCTGCGGGCGTACCAATAGTTTTCGCGATAAATAAAATTGATAAACCCACTGCTAATCCTGAGAGAATAAAGGAGCGATTGGCTAGCATGAATCTCTTGGTCGAAGATTGGGGTGGTAAAATCCAATCTCAAGATATTTCGGCGAAAGTTGGAACTGGAGTTAAAGAATTATTGGAGAAAGTATTGCTTGAAGCTGAATTGTTAGAGCTTAAAGCGAATCCAAATAGACTTGCCAACGGTACAGTAGTAGAAGCCTTCTTGGACAAAGGTCGAGGTTATGTTTCCACCATTCTTGTTCAAGGTGGTACACTAAACATTGGAGATTTTGTTCTTGCCGGGCAGCATAGTGGAAAAATTCGGGCCATGCATGATGAGCGTGGAAATATTATTCGCAAGGCAGGGCCATCAACTCCTGTTTCAATCCTAGGATTGGATGGAGCGCCTCAGGCCGGTGATAAGTTTGACGTCTTCGAGGATGAGCGTGAAGCAAAAACAATTGCTGTTAAAAGAACTCAACTTCAAAGAGAGCAGTCTGTTAGAACCCAACGCCATATTACTCTGGATGAAATTGGAAGACGTATCGCGCTGGGAGATTTCAAGGAATTGAATATCATCCTTAAAGGTGACGTGGATGGTTCGGTTGAAGCGTTGACGGATTCTTTCCAAAAACTATCTACCGAGGAAATCCAAGTTAATATTATTCACAGAGCTGTTGGACCAATTACCGAAAGTGATGTGTTGTTAGCTTCTGCTTCAGACGCAATTATCATAGGGTTTAACGTTCGCCCAATGGGGAATGCTAGACAATTGGCCGATAAGGAAGAAATTGACATCCGTACATATTCCATCATTTACGACGCTATAAACGATCTTAAAGATGCAATGGAAGGTATGCTTTCACCAGAAATGAAAGAAGAGATTACAGGAACTGCAGAAGTTCGTGAAACCTTCAAGATTTCTAAGGTCGGAACTATTGCAGGATGTATGGTTACAAATGGTAAGATTTTCCGAAGCTCCAAAATTCGACTCATACGTGAAGGAGTTGTTATATACACGGGTGAACTATCATCTCTTAAGAGATTTAAGGATGATGTGAGAGAAGTATCTAAAGGATATGACTGTGGTCTGCAAATTAAAAACTACAATGATCTGTATATCGATGACGTTGTGGAAGCGTACCAAGAAGTAGCTGTTAAGAAGAAGTTGAAATAATCTACAGATACATAAACTTAAAACGACCTGAGAATCTCTTCTCGGGTCGTTTTTTTTTATCTGTTTCGAAAGTCTTCTCCATTCTTTTTTGTGTAAGAAAACTTTATGCAGAAATGTTTAATTCATGCTACAGATGATTCTTCTCATGGATCTTAATGGAATTGTTCTTTAATCGCATTTAATGCTATGATGGCGGCTTCCTAGAATAATTTCAAGCAGTCGGAGATTTAGATTCTAAGATTGGAATCTACAATTGTTCGTTACTGGGTTTTGTAATAATTTAGTAAAAGAAACCGGTCTTTCTAAACCGAAATCAACTTTTTTGAAAGTTCAATGGGGATGCCGCTATTCCTATTAACCGCTCCTATCATGTCATATTTCGCACCTCGCGGCAGGATTTTAGAAGATGGATTGAACTTTACTGGCTAAATACTTCCAGCATTTTTGGATAAACAAATCCGATGTCGTTCTTACATCGGATTAACAATAAAGATTATTGCGTTTTTATTTTCTGCGTTCGGGCTTTAATATGAAGGCCGAAGAAAAATCTCTCTGAATTTCTTTAAGCGCCCTTTCAGCCTCCAAGCGTGAGGTAAAACTACCGGCCCACACCTTCCAGTTAGGCGTTTCATATTCGATGGAAGCTGGCCAATTACTATAAGATCGTTTGTACTTCTTGATAATATCGTTCGCTTTGTCCAATTCGCCATAGTATAATTGAATGGTATAGGTGATGGACAGCTTATTTTCCTTCTCCAAATCCTTCTGGAGTTTGAGTAGTTCCCCAATTCTAGGATCTTCATTTACTGTTAAAGTGGCCTCCTGGGAAAAACTTTTGGCTGTGAAAAAAACCAATAAAATACTGGTAATAAAAAGTTTGGAAATGATTTGTGGCTTCATAGGAAATATTCTTTTTGCAAATGTAAAACTTAATAACTGTAGGAGGCCTAATTTTATTATTTAGAACAGTTATAAATTGAGGGTTAACAGTTTGTTTGCATTTCCGAAATCGACTTTATAATGTATTTTTGCCCATTAAATGTGGCGAATTGGGAAATGACCAAAGTTTGTTACCTAACCAATTCCGTGCCAAATTATCGACCTAAAAATATTTTAACCCATAGTATGAAAAAGGTAAATTTTTTACATCTAAGCTCAAAATTGCCATTTCTATTGTTAGTGTTTCTGCTAACTTTTTCAACTACCACATATTCGCAGGATGAGCCTGCCGCAGAAGGGGCAGTGGAAGAAGCCGGAGGTGACGTTGCTGCAGGTGAAGCTCTCTTTAAAGCCAATTGTGCTGCTTGTCATAAATTAGACAAGAAAGCTGTTGGTCCCTTGTTAAGAGGTGTTGGTGGTAAATTTGATCGTGATTGGCTTCACAAATGGATCAAGAACAGTCAAGCTCTTATTGCTGCGGGCGATGCTACGGCTGTTAGACTCTTCGAGGAAAATAATAAAATGATCATGACTCCGTTTCCGGGTCTTTCTGATACGGATATAGATAATATCTTGGCCTATACTGATCAGCCTAAAGCTGAGCCGGTTCAGGCTGCGGATACTGCTACTGCAGGGGGAGGTGCTTCTGCTGACGGAGGTGGAATTTCCAACGAAATTGTATTTGGGGCTTTGGCTCTTATACTATTGCTGTTGGTTATTATGTTGTTCCTTGTGTACAATACATTGCTTAGAATTGCGGATGCCAAAGGTGTCGACATTCTAGGTGAGCCTAAAGAAAAGCGCACGCCACTATGGAAGGCATTTGTTCAAAATCAATTTCTGGTAATTGTTACTTCCGTTGTGTTCTTATTGGCGGGTAGTTACTTTGCTTTCGGATTCCTAATGCAGGTAGGTGTAGATCAAGGCTATCAGCCTGTTCAACCAATTCACTATTCGCATAAAATTCATGCTGGGGATAATGGTATAGATTGTAATTTCTGTCATAGCTCTGCTAGACAAAGTAAAGTTGCTGGTATTCCATCGTTGAACGTATGTATGAATTGTCACGAAAATATTTCCGAAGTTGCAGCAGAAACAGCTACTGAAGAATACTCTAAAGAATTTTATGATGGCGAGATCGCGAAGCTATATAAGGCTGTTGGCTGGGATCCAGACCAAATGGCGTATACTGGCGAAACAGAGCCTGTTAAATGGGTTCGAATCCACAACTTGCCAGACTTCGCATATTTTAACCACTCTCAACACGTAACTGTTGCTGGGGTAGCGTGTCAAAAGTGTCACGGGGAAGTTGAAACTATGGAGGTGATGGAGCAGTTTGCGCCTCTAACCATGGGGTGGTGTATAGATTGCCATAGAGAGACAAATGTGAATTTGGCAACAAATGAATATTACTCTAAAATCCATGATGAGCTCTCCAAAAAGTATGGTGTTGAAAAATTGACCATCGCCGAAATGGGCGGATTGGAATGTGGTAAGTGTCACTACTAGGAATGTGTTCTGAAATTTGAGAGAACATTCCCGACTGTTTTGAAATTTGAAGTAACAAGAAAATCTAAAATTACGATATACGGAGGAAGTATTTTTATAAGAGAATTAGTTTCTAAAACTAAACACCTGTTTTAAAAGTCTTAACCTGTGCATCAAAAATCGTAAATAAATAATATGGCATCAAACAAGAAATACTGGAAGAGTGTTGAAGAGCTTAACCAGGACAGTGAAATTGTTAAGGCGCTCCAACAAAAAGAATTTGTAACGGAAATTCCAACTGATGAATTTCTTGGTAATAAGGAGGCTTTAGGGTCGTCTTCTACCACACGTCGCGATTTCTTAAAATATGTTGGGTTCACCACAGCAGCAGCCACCTTGGCGGCATGTGATGGGCCGGTTGTTAAATCTATTCCTTACGTAATTCAGCCCGATGAAATTGTCCCTGGTGTTGCGAATTATTACGCTTCAACCATTGCAGATGGGTATGACTTCGCTAATATACTTGTGAAAACAAGAGAAGGAAGACCAATCAAAATTGAGCGCAACGATTTAGTTGATAATGGAGGTGGAGTAAATGCTAGAGTTCAGGCTTCAGTGCTTTCGCTTTATGATAAGCATAGACTTGTAGGTCCTACTGTAAACGGGGAAGATGTTAATTGGGCAGATCTTGACGCATCCGTTGCTCAAAAGCTTAATGCTTTGGCGGGTCAGGAAATTGTTTTGCTAACTCAAACCTTTGCAAGTCCATCAACGTCCAAATTGATTTCTGAATTTACATCTAAGTATCCAAATGTTCGGCATGTAGTTTACGACGCGGTTTCTAGCTCTGATGCTTTGGATGCCTATGAGAATAAATATGGCACTCGTGCCCTTCCAGATTATGATTTCTCTAAAGCAGATGTTATTGTATCTGTAGGTGCAGATTTCCTTGGCGATTGGCAAGGTGGTGGCTATGGTAAAACCTATGCAAAAGGACGTATTCCAAAAAACGGAAAAATATCCAGACACATACAGTTTGAGGCAAACATGACTATTACCGGTGCTAAAGCCGATAAGCGTGTACCTGCTACCCCTAAACAACAAATACAAATTTTAAAGGCATTGACCGGTGGTAGTACCTCTGGTTTGCCTGAAGCTATTGCCGACGCAGTAAATAAGGCAAAAGCACAACTGCAAAAAGCAGGGAGTAGAGCGCTATTGGTAACTGGAGTTCCAACTGTGGAAGCTCAGACTTTAGCTTTGAATTTCAACGCAAATAGTCAAGCTCTTGATATCTCCAGGCCACGTCTCACTAGACAAGGCAGTAACTCGCAAGTAGCAGCAGTGGTTAATGGGGTTATTTCCGGAAAGATTAAAGGATTGATTACAGTTGGGGTGGATCCTGTTTATTCTTTACCAAACGGACGTGAATTTGCCGAAGCTTACCAAAACCTGGATTTAAGTTTGGCATTTTCAATGAAAAATGACGCAACCGCTTCCTTGGCAAATATTGTTGCTGCAACCCCACACTATCTTGAGTCTTGGGGCGATGTGCAAATTAAAAAAGGAACTTATAGCTTGATGCAACCTACAATTAGACCCCTTTTTGATACACGTCAATTTCAAGATTGTTTATTGAAGTGGGTAGGTTCAAATAAATCTTACTACGATTATATAAAAGAAAATTGGACAGCATCTGTTCTTGGAGGAAAATCTTGGAATAGCGCATTGCATGATGGATTCGCAAGTAGTGATTCTGATATAGCAATGCCAGAAGTTGTTGGTGTAAAGGAAGGTACAGGCGCTATGGAAAGTAGTACTTCCGATGGAGCTATGGCTTTTCAAGAAGAAAATTCTGGCGGTTTGGAACTTACTCTGTATACCAAAATTGGAATGGGAGATGGCCAACAAGCCAATAACCCTTGGTTGCAAGAATTCCCTGACCCAATAACAAGAGCTTCTTGGGATAACTATATTACTGTATCAACTCCTGACGCTAAAGATCTTGGTTTAATAAACAAGAACGTTTCTAATGGCGCACTAGATGGTAGCTACGTCAACGTTAAAGTTGGTGATGTGGTTATTGAAAAAGTTCCTGTACTTATTCAGCCAGGACAAGCAAAGGGATCTGTTGGAATGGCTTTAGGTTATGGAAAAACCCACGCTATTCAAGCTGAAATGCAGACTGGATTGAATGCTTATCCTTTGTATCAGAATTTCTCAACTTTCCAAAATGTAACACTTGAAAAAGTTAGTGGTACTCACCAATTTGCCTGTGTGCAATTGCAAAGTACTATGGCTGGACGAAGTGAAGATATTATTAAGGATACAACCTTAGAAATTTTCAATACTAAGGACCGAAATCTTTTTAATGCTATTCCCACAGTGGAATATGATCATCAGCACGTATCTGTAAGAGATCAGAAAGCTGATATCTGGAGTCCTTTCGACACTTCAATTGGGCATCATTTTAATATGTCTATTGATCTAAACGCTTGTACTGGATGTGGCGCCTGTGTTATTGCATGTCACGCCGAGAATAACGTGCCAGTTGTAGGGAAAGAAGAAGTTAGAAAGTTCCGAGATATGCATTGGTTGCGTATCGACAGATATTACTCCGCAGGTGAAACCTTTAAGGAGGAAGTAGAAATGCACCAAAATCTTGGGACATTTGAAACTTATAAGAAAGTTGAGACTCCGGCTTACGAGAACCCACAAGTTGCTTTTCAGCCTGTAATGTGTCAGCATTGTAATCATGCGCCATGTGAGACTGTGTGTCCAGTAGCGGCCACTTCACACGGACGTCAGGGCCAAAACCAGATGGTTTATAACCGTTGTGTTGGTACTAGATACTGTGCTAACAACTGTCCTTATAAAGTACGTCGTTTCAACTGGTTCCTTTACAGCGAAAATGACGAGTTTGATTACAATATGAACAATGACCTTGGAAGAATGGTGTTAAACCCAGATGTGGTTGTTCGTTCAAGGGGGGTTATGGAAAAATGTTCACTGTGTATCCAAATGACACAAAAAACTATTCTAGACGCCAAACGTGAGGGAAGACCTATTAAAGATGGTGAATTTCAAACGGCTTGTTCTAATGCCTGCGATACCGGAGCTATTGTTTTTGGAGATGTAAACGATGAAGAATCTGAGATCCTTAAACTGAAGAACGACGATCGTATGTACCACCTTCTTGAAGATGTGGGAACAAAACCCAATGTCATGTATCAGATGTTGGTAAGAAATACCTCGGAAGACTAAAAAACAAAAATCACGAACCAATTATTTAAGAAATAAATATGTCGTCACACTACGAAGCACCGATAAGAGAGCCTTTGGTTCTGGGAGAAAAGTCCTATCATGACATTAGCGTCGATATAGGGGCTCCTGTACTTGGAAAGGCCAGTAAATCTTGGTGGATTGTTTTTACTATTGCCCTGGTAGCGTTTTTATGGGGGTTGGGATGTATAATATATACCGTATCCACAGGAATTGGAGTTTGGGGATTAAACAAGACCATCGGTTGGGCTTGGGATATTACCAACTTCGTTTGGTGGGTGGGGATTGGTCACGCTGGAACGTTGATTTCGGCAGTACTTCTTCTCTTCCGTCAAAAATGGAGAATGGCAGTTAACCGATCTGCAGAAGCCATGACTATCTTCGCGGTAGTACAAGCTGGATTGTTCCCTATTATCCACATGGGTCGTCCATGGTTGGCATACTGGGTTCTTCCACTTCCAAACCAGTTCGGATCCCTTTGGATTAACTTTAACTCCCCACTTCTTTGGGACGTTTTCGCGATTTCAACCTATTTATCTATTTCACTTGTATTCTGGTGGACAGGTTTATTACCTGATTTTGCGATGATCCGTGATAGAGCTACAAGCCCGTTTCAGAAAAAGATATATGGCATCCTTAGTTTCGGATGGAGCGGTCGTGTAAAAGACTGGCAACGATTTGAGGAAGTGTCCCTGGTTCTTGCTGGTTTGGCAACACCACTAGTACTTTCAGTGCATACTATTGTATCTTTTGACTTTGCTACCTCTGTAGTACCTGGATGGCACAGTACAATATATCCTCCATACTTCGTTGCGGGGGCTATATTCTCTGGATTCGCAATGGTTCAAACGCTGTTGATTATCATGCGTAAAGTTTTACATCTGGAAAGCTACATTACTGTTACCCACATCGAATACATGAACAAGGTTATCCTTTTGACCGGAGGAATTGTAGGGGTGGCATACCTAATTGAATTTTTCTTAGGATGGTATTCCGGAGTTCCATACGAGGATTATGTGTACCTATCCTTCGGAGCTGCTACCGGTCCTTATTGGTGGGCATTCTGGGCATTGATTTTCTGTAATATGGTTGCTCCACTTTCACTTTGGGTTAAATCATTAAGAAGAAATATTATATGGACGTTTATTGTCGCACTTGTTATCAACATCGGGATGTGGTTCGAACGTTTTGATATTATCGTAATCGATTTAAGTAAGGACAGACTAACTTCATCTTGGGCAATGTTTCAACCAACCTTCGTTGACATAGGAACTTTCATTGGAACTATTGGTTTCTTCTTTGTTCTCTTTCTTTTATATGCAAGAACTTTCCCAGTTATTGCACAGGCAGAGGTTAAAACAATTTTAAAATCTTCAGGTGAAAGCTTTAAGAGACTTCGCGCCGAACATGGAGATGACCATAGTCATGTTCAACATGTTGAGCAGTATCCTGGCGATGCGGGTCCAGCTTCCAAAGTTGAGGATAAACACTTTGTTGATTCTTTCGGTTCTGATGAAGATGTAGCAGAGTTGGATAGATTGGATTATGATTTGCATCAAAGTAAAATTGATGAACTTCATAGAGCAGTAGGTACTTTTGATGCAAACGTTCAAAAAAGAGACAATCTTAAACGAATCAAAGGAATTGGTCCTGCAATGGAAAAGAGGCTGCATCAGCTTGGTATCTTTACTTTTGACCAAGTGAGCCGAATGACAGATCGTGAATATGAACTTTTGAAAGAGATTTTTGGTGTATTCCCATCAAATCCGAAAATGGATGATTGGGCAGGACAGGCACTAATCTTAAAAAACCAAAAATAGATATGGCAGCAAATAAGATACATGCAATTTATACTGACGATGACCTGCTTTTGCAGGCAGTCAAGCAGACAAGAGCCGAACACTATCACATATCTGAAGTGTACACCCCTTTTCCTGTTCACGGATTGGATGAGGCAGTAGGGCTGCCACCTACTAGATTGGCGATAACTTCATTCCTTTATGGTTTGGTAGGTTTATCTGTCGCTATCTGGATGATGAATTATATGATGATTCAGGATTGGCCACAAAATATTGGTGGAAAACCAAGTTTTACTTTCTATCAGAATATGCCGGCCTTTATTCCTATTATGTTTGAAATGACCGTTTTCTTCGCAGGACACCTTATGGTTATCACTTTTTACTTGAGAAGTAAATTGTGGCCTTTCAAGAAAGCAGAAAATCCAGATGTAAGAACCACGGATGATAGATTTTTAATGGAAGTAGATGGAGAAAACCACGACCTTGAAATACTTACCAAGTTTTTGTACGATACAGGTGCTTCAGAAATCAGTATAATTAAAAACGAACAAGATCACTAAACTATGAGAACACTATTGAATATTGCACTGGTTGTGGGCACCTCGATAAGCTTGGTTTCATGTTTTAATAAAGAGAAACCGAACTATCAGTATTTCCCTGATATGTACGTTTCTCCTAGCTACGAAGCTTACGGAGCTTATGAAGCTTTCCCAAACGAGCAATCGGCAATGATGCCAGCTGAGAATACCATCCCACGTGGATTTGATAAATATGATGGCGAGGATACGCCTGCAGGTCTTGTGGCTTCAAAAGAAATACACGAATATCCATTGGAGGTAACCGAAGAAAATCTTAGCACTGGAAGTCATCTATACACACTTTATTGTGCAGTATGTCATGGTGATAAAGGAGATGGAAAAGGTATTTTGGTGGAACGCGAAAAATTTCTTGGTATTCCTAGTTATGCAGATGCCGGCCGTTCAATCGTTCCCGGAGGAATCTATCACGTGCAGACGTACGGTTTGAACGCTATGGGATCTTATGCCTCTCAAACTAGTGCGAAGGAACGTTGGCAAATCGCCATGCACGTAATGGATCTTAAAGCTTCATTGCTTGGAGAACCAGGACTTTTGGATGCTGCAAAAAAGGCTGCTCCAGAAGTAGAAAGCACTGAAACGAATAACACAGAAAGCACAGGAGCCGATACGGCAGGCGAATAACAACCTAAATAAAGATATAAAGAGAATGGCTAATTATATGTACACGCTACCTAGTAAATTGAAACTGTTTTCCATTATTCTTGTGGTAGTTGGATTAATCGGGATTGTCTATGGGTTTTTAACTGTACCTAAAACCGTAGATGATGTTAAACAGATTTTATCTGAACAAGAGGCTCATCATCCAAATACTCATGCCGATAAAACTACAAACTTTGTGGATGTGGCCCGTGGTGAAATTGGATATGCTGAGAAAGCTCTTGCAAATTCAAAGGACCTTGGTCAAGAAGCCCATGGAGCTTCTTCCCATGAAGAACATGTTCTTCACCAATTGCAAGCAAGACCATGGTCAGCTACTTTGGTTGCAGGTTTCTTCTTTATGATGCTGGCATTAGGAGTATTGGTATTTTACGCAATATCCTATGCATCACAGGCTGGTTGGTCTCCCGTACTATATCGAGTAATGGAGGGAATAACCGCATATCTCCTACCAAGTTCAATTATCGTATTGTTAATAATCATTTTGGCGGGAACACATTTCTACCCTTGGCAAAACGAGGAGCTTGTTGCTGGAGATAGCATCCTACAAGGTAAAGCCGGATATTTGAATTTTCCATTTTTTATAATCAGAGCCGTACTATATGTGCTGGGATGGAACCTATATCGCCATTTCTCTAGAAAGAATTCGTTAGACCAAGCGGTCGCAACTAATTATGATTCCTATAGAAAGAACTTTAAGATATCAGTTTATTTCTTGGCATTCTTTTTCGTTACCGAAGCATTTATGGCAATAGACTGGTTTATGACCATGACTCCACACTGGCATAGTACAATGTTCCCTTGGTACGTGTTCTCCAGTATGTTTGTTTCTGGAATTACTATGCTTGCTTTGGTTGCAATTTATTTAAAGAGTTTGGGGCTTATTCCATTTGTAAGTGATAAACACCTTCACGATTTAGGAAAGTATATTTTTGCCTTTAGCATTTTCTGGACTTATCTATGGTTTAGCCAGTTCATGTTGATCTGGTACGCGAATATTCCAGAGGAAGTAACCTATTTTGTAATCCGAATCCAGGAGTATAAGGTTTTGTTTTTCGGAATGCTTATCCTTAACTTTGTTTTCCCAATTTTGATGTTGATGAACAGCGACTACAAGCGCATCCCTTGGATAATTGTTATAACGGGCGTTCTTGTACTTGTTGGTCATTATATAGATGTTTATCTTTTAGTAATGCCATCTACTGTAGGACATAATTACCATTTCGGAATCGTTGAAATTGCAAGTATCTGTTTCTTTGCTGGCTTGTTCATCTTTGTTGTTGGAACGGCACTAGGTAAGGTAAACCTCGATCCAGGAAACGATCCGTTTATGAAGGAAAGTAAGAATTACCATTTTTAATCAATAAGTTAAAAGAAGATATAAAAGATGACTGCATTTTTAGTTATACTCGTAACCCTACTTTTTGGACTATCTGTTTGGCAGATGAAGCGGATATTCCAATTGGCCAGAAAAAAACCTATTGGCCACGCTGACATTGCTACAGACAAGGACAACAATGTTCAAGGGTATTTAATGATCGGGTTTCTGGTTTTTATATATCTCCTTACCATATTGACTTTTTGGTTTTGGTATGGAACGCTTTTGCCAGAGTCTGCTTCAGAGCATGGTCAAGATATTGACAATCTAATGCTCATTACAATGATCCTTCTGTTTGTAGCAGGAATTCTGACTCAAGCATTATTACATTATTTCGCTTTTGTTTATAGAGGTAATATTAATCGTAAAGCTACATTCTACGCAGACAACGATAAATTGGAATTCATTTGGACTATTATTCCAGTAATTACGCTGGCAGGTCTTATTATCTATGGATTGTTTACATGGACAGACATTATGAATGTAGACCGAGATGATGATCCATTGGTTATTGAACTGTATGCACAACAATTTTCATGGCGTGCAAGATATGGTGGAAACGATAATACTTTAGGAAATGCTAACGTTCGATTGATTGAGGGGAAAAATACTTTAGGTGTTGATACATCAGATCCGAATGCCCAAGATGATAAAGTAGTAACTGAAGTGCATTTGCCTGTTGGTAGAAAGGTACTCTTTAAGATTCGTTCTCAGGATGTTTTGCACTCTGCCTATATGCCACACTTTAGAGCACAGATGAACTGTGTTCCAGGAATGATTACCCAGTTTGCCTTTACTCCTACCATTACTACAGAAGAAATGAGACAGGATGAATACATGGTAAAGAAGGTGAAGAACATTAACGAAATTAGAGTTGAGAATAGTAAAAAATTAGTGGCCGAAGGGGACGAAGCATTAGAGCCTTACGAATTCGATTATCTAATTCTTTGTAATAAGATTTGCGGGGTAAGCCATTATAATATGCAAATGAAAATCGTTGTGGAAACGGAAGAGGAATACAATGCATGGTTGGCAGAACAGCCTACTTTGACCGAACAACTCCGTAATTAATAATACTATAATTTAGATTATATAAATATGTCAGCAAACGCACAGGTTCAATCTTTTGACGAGCACCAAGAAGATCTAGAGCACACTAAAGAAACATTTATCACCAAATATATCTTTAGTCAGGATCATAAAATGATCTCTAAACAGTACATGATCACTGGTCTGTTTATGGGAACTATTGGTATCCTAATGTCATTGTTGTTCAGACTACAATTGGCTTGGCCAGATCATAAATTTACAATTTATGAAGTGCTTCTAGGAAAATGGGGGGCAGACGGAATTATGGATCCTAATACCTATTTGGCTCTTGTGACCCTTCACGGAACCATAATGGTGTTTTTTGTACTTACTGCCGGTTTGAGCGGTACTTTTAGTAACCTGTTGATTCCCTTACAAATTGGTGCACGAGATATGGCATCTGGGTTTTTGAACATGGTGTCATATTGGTTGTTTCTTATTTCGAGCATGATCATGTTATGTTCATTGTTTGTTGAAACAGGACCTGCATCTGCAGGATGGACAATTTACCCTCCTTTAAGTGCTCTTCCACAATCTATTCCTGGTTCAGGAACGGGTATGACTTTATGGTTAATTTCCCTAGCAATATTTATCGCGTCCTCATTATTGGGATCGCTGAACTTTATTGTTACGGTCTTAAACTTGCGTACAAAAGGAATGTCTATGACAAGACTTCCATTAACAGTTTGGTCATTCTTGGTAACAGCTATTGTTGGATTGGTTTCCTTCCCAGTATTGTTCTCTGCAGCACTTATGCTTATCATGGATAGAAGTTTTGGAACTTCCTTCTTTTTATCCGATATCTATATTGCAGGGGAAGTACTTCACCATCAGGGAGGTTCTCCCGTATTGTTTGAACACCTTTTCTGGTTCTTGGGACACCCCGAAGTATATATTGTAATCCTTCCTGCGATGGGAATTGTATCGGAGATCTTAGCAACAAACTCACGTAAACCTATTTTCGGATACCGTGCGATGGTTGCTTCACTTCTTGCTATTGCATTTCTTTCAACGCTTGTTTGGGGTCACCACATGTTCGTGTCTGGAATGAACCCATTCCTTGGATCGGTATTTACATTTACAACTCTATTGATCGCTATCCCTTCCGCCGTAAAAGCCTTTAACTGGATTACGACTATATGGCGTGGAAATATACAGATGAACGTAGCCATGCTATGGTCCATCGGATTTGTATCTACGTTTATCACAGGAGGTTTAACAGGAATCGTTGTAGGAGATAGTGCTTTGGATATTAACGTGCACGATACTTATTTCGTGGTAGCTCACTTCCACTTGGTTATGGGTATTTCTGCAGCTTATGGTTTCTTGGCAGGTATTTATCACTGGTTTCCAAAAATGTTTTCGGGTCGTTTAATGAACAAACAATTAGGTTATATCCATTTTTGGGTAACTGCAATTGGAGCCTATGGAATTTTCTTCCCAATGCACTTTGTAGGTCTAGCTGGATTGCCTAGAAGATACTATACCAACTCTAGTTTCCCTTATTTCGATGATCTTCATGATATCAACGTGGTGATGACTATTTTCGCAATCATGACCATTGCAGTACAGGTCGTTTTTGTTTACAACTTTATACACTCAATTTTCTACGGTAAAATCGGACCTCAGAACCCATGGAGAGCTACTACTTTGGAATGGACTACACCTATAGAGCCACTTCACGGAAACTGGCCAGGTGCAATCCCTCATGTATATCGTTGGGCATATGACTATAGTAAGCTTAACAAAGATGAATCAGATTACGTTATTCCAGGTCAAGATTTTGTACCTCAGAATGTCCCTTTACAGGACAATGAGGATGAACTGGACCACTAGGTTTATCAACAGAAATATATTTAAGACCCTTTCAATATTGAGAGGGTCTTTTATTTTAGATAATTTGGGTGTGATATGATGGATGAAGATCCTCCATAATATTCCAAGCTCTCAAGTTGGCATCTACCATTTAGTTTGAGTTTTTGCAACTTCTTCAGAAATTTTAACCCTTAAATTTTCATCAATTACTGTATAATGAAATCATTTTCTTTCATCGCCAAAAGAGAATGTAATCTTGAATATTTCAAGGGGTGTAAGTTTCTCCAAAATGCGCATTTTCGTTACTTTTAGCAATTAAAGGATATTTTAGAATTATGGCGAAGAAGGAGACCCCATTGATGAAGCAGTATAATACAATCAAGGCCAAATATCCCGATGCTTTGCTGCTGTTTCGTGTAGGAGATTTTTATGAAACTTTCGGAGAAGATGCCATTCGTGCAGCTGGAATTTTAAATATAACCCTTACTGCCCGAAATAATGGTGGCGATAAAATGGAGCTTGCGGGTTTTCCGCATCACTCCCTCAATACCTATTTGCCAAAATTGGTTATGGCTGGATGCAGGGTAGCAATTTGTGATCAGCTGGAAGATCCTAAAATGACCAAAACCATCGTTAAACGTGGAGTTACCGAACTTGTAACGCCTGGTGTAGCTTTTAACGACGATATACTTAAATCTAAATCGAATAACTTCCTTGCCGCAATCCATTTTGGCGGTTCCAGTACATCGTCCGCTCCAAAAAATTTCGGAATTTCTTTCCTTGATGTATCTACAGGAGAATTCTTGGTATCTGAAGGCTCTGCTGAGTATGTGGATAAACTGCTTCAGAACTTTAACCCGTCTGAAGTACTTTTCTCAAAGCAAAAACGAAAATCTTTTGCCGAAACTTTCGGGAATCAATATCATGTTTTTCATTTAGAAGATTGGATTTTTCAGAAGGATTATTCCTTTGAAACCCTTACGAGGCATTTCGATACAAAGAACTTAAAGGGTTTTGGCGTTGATCATTTGGAAGATGGAGTAATTGCAGCTGGAGCAGTATTGCACTATTTAAGTGAAACAAGACATACAAAACTCCAACATATCTCTCGCTTGTCCAGAATTGCGGAAGACGAATATGTCTGGATGGATCGTTTTACAATTAGAAACTTGGAGTTATATCACTCTAATTCTCAAAATGCCGTCACTCTACTGGATGTAATTGATAAAACAATATCTCCAATGGGAGGAAGACTTCTCAAAAGATGGTTGGCACTTCCTTTAAAGAATACAGAAAAGATAAATCGGCGCCATGAAGTAGTGACTTATCTATTGGAGAATGCAAAAGTTTTAGAAAAAAGTCAACACCACACAAAGCGTATTGGCGATTTGGAAAGGTTGATCTCAAAAGTGGCTACCGGAAAAATTAATCCAAGAGAAGTTGTTCAGCTTAAAAACTCATTGGAAGCTGTAGTTCCTATTAAGGCTTTGGCCCTGAATTCCAACAACGATTCTTTAAAAGTAATTGGAGAACAATTGCATGATTGTGAATTGCTTCGTCAAAAAATCAAGGAGACCATTTTTGAGGACGCGCCGGTAAACATTCTAAAAGGAAATACAATTGCGGAAGGCTTTTCTGAAACCTTGGATGATTTGCGGAATATTTCAGCGAATGGCAAGGAATATCTCGACGAAATGCTGGCGAGGGAAACTAAAATCACAGGGATTTCATCGCTCAAAATTGGATCCAACAATGTTTTCGGATATTATATAGAAGTAAGGAATACCCACAAAGATAAGGTTCCTGCCGAGTGGATTAGAAAACAAACCTTGGTAAGCGCAGAACGTTATATTACAGAAGAGTTAAAAGAATATGAAGCAAAAATTTTGGGAGCTGAGGAAAAAATCCTCGCCTTGGAGCAGGATATTTTTGGAAAACTTGTAGAGTGGATTCTTCAGTATATTGGTGCGGTTCAGCAGAATGCCGCCTTAATTGCGCAATTGGATTGCCTATGCTCTTTCGCTACCCAAGCTAGGGAAGCCAATTATACCAGACCGTTGCTGGATGATACTTTTGATTTGGATATCAAAGAAGGTCGCCATCCAGTAATTGAAAAACAATTGCCGCCGGATTCACCTTACGTAGCCAATGATGTTTTTCTTGATCGGGATAATCAACAAATCATTATGATTACGGGTCCGAATATGAGCGGAAAATCAGCCATACTGCGGCAAACTGCGTTGATTGTTCTCTTGGCCCAGATGGGAAGTTTTGTGCCCGCTGCTGCCGTTAGAATGGGATGTGTGGATAAAATTTTTACGCGTGTAGGTGCCAGCGACAATATTTCTATGGGCGAATCTACATTTATGGTAGAGATGAACGAAACTGCAAGCATCCTTAATAATCTATCCGATAGAAGTTTGATTCTTTTGGATGAAATTGGTCGCGGAACAAGTACTTACGATGGCATTTCCATCGCTTGGGCAATCAGCGAATATTTGCATGAACATCCATCCAAAGGAAAAACACTTTTTGCGACCCATTATCACGAGCTTAATGAAATGACAGAAACCTTTTCGAGAATTAAGAATTATAATGTTTCGGTCAAAGAATTAAAGGACAATGTTCTTTTTCTACGGAAGTTAGTTCCCGGAGGAAGTCATCACAGCTTCGGAATCCATGTTGCTAAAATGGCCGGAATGCCTCAGGCTGTCTTAAATCGTGCAAACAAAATTTTAAAGAGATTAGAGAAGAGTCATGCTTCCGAAGAGTTGACTGAGGAAATGAAGGCTGTTTCCAAAGAGGAAATGCAACTAAGTTTCTTCAAACTAGATGACCCATTGTTAGAGGAACTTCGTGATGAAATTCTCGATATTGATATTGATACCCTAACTCCAGTGGAAGCCTTAATGAAATTAAATGAAATCAAGAGAATGCTGGAGCGGGGCGGATCTGTGAAATCTAAAAGGCTGTAGATATCTTTTAGTGATACTTCAATCTTCAACCGGATGTTATTATATTCTTAATTTTATCTATAAAAAAATCCCTAATGCCGTGAAGCAAAAGGGATTATGTACTGATGGCGGGACTTGAACCCGCACGCCCGAGATGGGCACAGGATTTTAAGTCCGGCGTGTCTACCGATTCCACCACATCAGCAAGTAGATGTTTTAATCCATAATTGGGTCAACACCTCGGTAGTAGAGACTGCAATTTTGCAATCCAGACTTAACAAAAAATGCCGAGACTCTCGGCATTTTCGGTTGAGCGAAAAACGGGATTCGAACCCGCGACCTCCACCTTGGCAAGGTGGCGCTCTACCAACTGAGCTATTTTCGCATTTTATAATTAAGAACTTGTACTCAACCCAACGCAGAACGATTGGAATCTATATGAGTAAAAACAATTATGAACGTGCTTGATTATTCTAAGCGGGAGCAAAAATAAGACTTTTACTGATATTAGCAAGAATAAAAAGGGGAAAATTTGCAAGAAAATATCTCTACTTGGTTTTTTAATTTACTAAGATGCCATCTAAATCTTCGGAAACTTGTTCATTAGAAATGAGTGAATTAATTTCAAAAACTAAATTCCACAATACAGGGGCGAGGTTTAGAGGATTACTTAATTTTGTAATTTAAAGAAAAGTAAGAATCAAGATGGCCGATTTATTAAACATTCTCTCTCTCGGAACAAAACCTCTCTATGAGAAGCAATGGAGATTTCATAATCTTATTGCAGATTTTAGAAACAAATTGGCTAAACGAGGAGAGAGCCCACTTACAGAATCAGATATAGATTTATTTTACGATGAGTTAAACAACTTCAATTTTAATTTTGTTTTTTTCTCTGATTATTACAAGAAATATATAGCCAATCTCAATCGCTTTAGACCAAAGCCGATTCACGGAAATATTGATGTAACATTTTTACTTATTGCAATTGCGGAAGACAAGTGGAAGCCCACCGAACCATCGGCCGTATTCTCTTATCATTTAAAATATAAATATAAGTTGACCTCGAGGTTTTTTATCTCTCATCAAAAAAATCAAAACCGGAAGAAGATTAATTCGCCTGATATGATATCCAAACATACCAGTAAGTTCGATTCTTCGAAGAAGTGGACAAGGGTACCTATTAAAAAAGATCAATGCCAGCCTGGATGTGGATGTGGAAAATAAAATTCTTGTAAATCAATTATCCCTAGATGGCTATAGGTTAATTTAATTTTTTAAAGTCCGACAAAATTACAAAATGAAAAAAGCCCTCTCAAATGAAAGGGCTTTTGTGAATTTTAAAATAAAATCTTAGTTACCGTCAGTAGCATCTTCGATTGCATCTCCAGCATCATCAGCTGCATCTTCGATAGCATCTCCTGCATCTTCCAAAGCCTCGCCAGTAGCATCAACTGCGTCTTCAACTGAGTTTTCAGTTTCAACTTCGATAGTTTCTGCAGTTTCGTCAACTTTTACCTCAGTTGTCTCTCTACAAGAGTAGGTAGAAGCAATAAGGGCAATAGCAGCTAGAGATAAAAATAATTTTTTCATTGTTGATTTAAATTAGTGATTAATAGCGCGCAAAAGTAAGGTAAAAAATTGAATGCGAAATGTTTGTTGGCAAATATTTTTGTAAAATGAATTAACCTTTTTGTGGAAGAATTCCAATGAATCCTTTGGAATATTTCCAGAAATGTCTATTTTTAACAAATGGAAACAACATACACCATCGAAGCCCAGCGCTTCAAGCAGTTACGCGAGGAATTAGGCCATACACAGCAATCTTTTGCCAAGCTTCTAAACGCAGGTCTAACGACGGCAGATATAGAAAGAAGCAAGACTAAAATTACAGGTAAGATAGTGGTTTATCTTATGTCCAAGTTCAATATAAATCCGCTGTGGCTTTTTGGCGAAAGTGATCAAAAGCACATGGAAATAAATCATGGCGATGTTGCGCCCAAAGTTGTAACCTTGGACCTTGATGGTAATGATAATATCGTTCTCGTAAATCAAAAAGCCGCTGCAGGATATCCTCATAATGTTCAGGATGTAGATTGGTATCAATCCCTGCCACGATTTAACATTCCACTTCCTCAATATCGTAATGGATCTTATCGGGGTTTTCAGGTAGAAGGAGATAGTATGTTGCCTAACATTAAGCCCAATGAGTGGGTACTGGGGCGTGCAGTGCCAAATATTATTGAGGCTTCTGATAGTAGAATATATATAGTAGTTTTGAAGGATTCGGTATTGGTTAAAAAACTTCAGAAAATTCCGAATAATCCACAAAGCGTAAAATTGATTTCTCTGAATAATGAGTATTTACCTATTGATATTAAGGTAAGGGATATTCAAGAACTATGGTTGGTGAATAGTAAACTTAGCTTCGGTGTTGATGAACCTTCAGAAAGCAATCTTCTTAAGCAATTACATGAATCCATGGAAGAATTGAAAGGCCAACTCCGGGGAATGAAGTAATTATATTGGCCTCGGAAACGGATATTTTTATATTATTTTAAATAATTAATGAACAAGAGTTTACTTTTTCAAGGCAAATAAAAAAAGGGATACGTTATGTACCCCTTTTTCATTATACTTTAATGAAAATTAGCTTTTATCTTTCTGCTTGATTTTGGTGTTACCATCCTCATCAGTCTTTATTTTAAGCTTTTCATCTTCGGTTTCCATTTTTATCTTCTCAGTACCGCCTTCGTGTTTTACTTTAACATCGGCACCTTTGTCTTGCATATCCTCGATTAAAACCTGTTCGCGAGTTTTTTCATCTCTACAAGAAGAGACTGAGAACGTTAAGAATCCTGCAAAAAAGGCGAGCATTATAAACTTTTTCATGATTTAGTTATTTATAGTTAATAGTTAGTATTCGTGATTAATTAATTTGAGATTCGTTTGAAATGCTATCCTGAATCCTATTGATCTCATTCTGGATCATGTCATCATCGGAATCTTCTGTTTTCTTAGGATCCAGTTTTTTAATTTCCTTGTCAACCGGTTCTAAAGCATCATTCATGTCTTCAATAATATCCTGTTTTGCTTCTTTCTCTGTTTTACGACAAGAAATAATTCCAATTCCAATAAAAATCGCTATTGCAAAAAAACGAATTGTTTTCATTTATGGATTAGTGATTAATCAATTTCATCAATTTTTTCATCGATTTTGTCATTCACTTTTTTGTCTATCTTTTTACCAGTTCTCTCAATGAAACCTTCGCTTTTAGGTTCATCCTTTGTTTCAACTCGTACCTCTCGAATAACCTCTGTAGTATGGGTAGCAGGCTGTGGCTCTTGATCTCTACAAGATCCTAAAGTGAAAGCAAAAGTTGCTGATGCCAATAGAAAAAATAACTTTTTCATTTTAATTGTGTTTTTAGTAATTGCAATCACAAATCTAATTGTTTTATTGTGAGTGATTCGTAATTAAATCCTAAATATTGTGAAAATAATGCTAACTAATTTTAAACTATTACCAGTCTAAGAGCTCTTAATGGAATTAAAAATTAGAGGATACATAGTTGATAATTTTCTTTGTAGCTCCAACATTACTGCCCACGAAATGACCAGCAATCATTCCTGTTTTCTTCCGGAATGAAGAGTCCTCTATCAATTTATTTAAAATCTCGCTAAATTCTTCTGCATTTTCAACAGAGAAAAGAGCCGCGTGACTTTTCATTTGAAATGCTTCAGGAAAGTCTTCATAGTTTTTTCCAATAATTATGGGAACCCCAAATGTTGCCGGTTCCAAAATATTATGTAATCCGGTTTTTCCCGCTGCTCCACCTACATAAGCAATATCCGCATAGCTGTATATTTTTCCTAAAAGTCCAATGCAATCAATAATTAATACTGAATATTCGGATAAATTGACATCATCTATTTCCGAGTGTAGTACTGTTTTCTTTACAATGTTGTCTCTTAGTTTTTCTATTTTATCCGATTCAATCTTATGCGGTGCGATTATGAATTTAATATCGTCCGCCGACGAGTTGATGAAATTTAAAAAAAGGTCCTCATCTTCTGGCCATGTACTACCGCAAACAATGCACAGGGAATTTCCTTTAAATTCATTAGCAAACGGCAGATTATTGTCCGTCTGAAGTTGGTTGGTAACTCTATCAAAACGCGTATCTCCACTCACAGAGACATTTTGAAAACCTATGTTATTTAGTAAAATTTTGGAATTCTCCTCTTGTACAAAGAAGTGATTTATAGCGCCAAGCGCTTTTCGCATAAAGCCTCCGTAACTTTTAAAGAATATTTGCTTCTCTTTAAAAACCCCAGAAATTAAAATAGTGGGTATATTATTTTGTTGAAGTTCTAAAAGATAGTTTGGCCAAAATTCATATTTCACAAAGAAAGCAATTGACGGATGTATCGCCTTTATGAATCTCTTTGAGTTTGTGGGGGTGTCCAATGGCAAATAGACTACCAAATCGGCCAAGTGAGTATTTTTTTTGACTTCATATCCCGATGGTGAAAAAAAACTAACAACAATCTTATGATCAGGCTTGATTCTTTTTATCTCTTCCATTATAGGCACTCCCTGTTCAAATTCTCCCAAGGAAGCACAATGGAACCAAATGGTTTTATCTGTAGGGGATATATGATGTAATTTATTAAAAACATCTTTTCTGCCTTCCACGAACAGTTTCATTTTTTTGTTGAACAGCGCAACTATCCCTAATCCGAAGGAAGTAGTCTTGATCAGCAAATTGTAAAGTGTATGCATAGACTGTAAAAGTAGTGAAATTGGCTATTACTACTTATTCTTAGAGGAGAAGTAATTTTCCTAATAAAAATGGTTGTTCGGCCAAATTTAAAATGTCTCTTTGTAATGTTTAATTATCGAATAGGGTGAAATAAATAAGCTATTGTTCCCAACAACAATTCCGTGAACCCATCAATGACAAGTTTCATTTTTGTAATTTTGCACCACTTAAATTTCCACGAATGAAAAAAATACAGATGGTTGACCTTAAGGGTCAGTATGAACATATAAAGGAGCAAGTTAACAGCTCTATTATGGAGGTTCTTGAAACAACCGCTTTTGTCAATGGACCTGAAGTTCAAAAATTTCAAAAAGAACTTGAGGACTATCTAAACGTAAAACATGTGATTCCTTGTGCAAATGGTACAGATGCCCTTCAAATTGCAATGATGGCGCTTGGTCTAAAACCGGGGGATGAAGTTATTACTGCAGATTTTACTTTTGCTGCTACAGTGGAAGTTATCGCCCTTCTTCAGATTACACCAGTCTTGGTGGATGTAGATCCTATTACATTTAATATAGATGTGGAAGCAATTAAAAAAGCTATCACGCCAAAAACCAAGGCTATTGTTCCAGTACATTTATTCGGACTGTCTGCCAATATGGATGAAATAATGGCAATTGCAGAACAACATAACCTATACGTTATAGAAGATAACGCCCAGGGAATTGGTGCAGATTATATTTCGAAAGATGGTACTATAACAAAAACGGGTGTTATTGGCCATATAGGCGCTACATCTTTTTTCCCATCAAAAAATCTAGGATGTTATGGAGATGGAGGTGCGATATTTACAAATGATGATGATTTGGCCCATATAATTAGAGGTGTAGTAAATCATGGAATGTACGAGAGATACCATCATGATGTAGTGGGAGTAAACAGTAGATTGGATTCTATACAGGCCGCGGTCCTTAGATCCAAACTTCCACATTTGGATGCATACAATACAGCACGTAAAAAGGCGGCTACAAAATATACCGAAGCTTTTAAGGATGTGGAAGAGATTATAACTCCAAACAATTGCGAAAAATGTAAAACTCAAAAATATGAGGATTGTAATTGTCACGTATTTCACCAATACACCTTAAGATTGAAAAATACCGATAGAGATGCATTGGTAAAACACCTTAACGAGAAGGAGATTCCTTGCGGTGTATATTATCCAATTCCTCTTCACCTTCAAAAAGCGTATCGTGACGAACGTTACAAGGAAGAAGATTTTCAGGTGACCAATCAATTGGTAAAAGAGGTTATATCTTTACCAATGCACACCGAGCTTGATGATGAACAGATTGACTATATTACAAAGACCATAATCGAATTCATTAAGAAATAAATTTGGGAGCAATGTCTTCTTAACAAGAAATTTGACCTGAATTTAAAAGAGATTTCTGCTTTGGCAGGGAAATATTATGAAAAAAATACTAGTTACCGGAGGCTTGGGCTATATTGGATCCCACACTGTTATTGAGCTTCAAAATTCAGGATATGAAGTTGTCATTATCGACAATCTTTCCAATTCTTCCTTAGATGTTTTGGGGGGGATTACCAATATTACAAATACACCTCCAAAGTTTGAACGATTGGATCTTCGTATAAAATCGGATGTTAAAAAATTTTTCAACAAGAATAAGGATATAAATGGTGTAATCCATTTTGCCGCTAGTAAGGCGGTGGGTGAAAGCGTGGAAAACCCTTTACTTTATTATGAAAATAATATAAATACACTTATTTATTTGTTACAGGAATGCAATGCCTACGGTATCGAAAATTTTATTTTCAGTTCTTCTTGTACGGTTTATGGTGAACCTGATACGTTGCCAATAACTGAGGATGCACCCGTTAAAGAAGCCACTTCTCCTTATGGAAACACCAAACAAATTAGTGAGGAAATTTTAAAAGATTCATGTTCTGTTTCCTCCTTGAAATCTATTGCGCTCAGGTATTTCAATCCAATAGGTGCGCATCATACCGCAGAAATTGGAGAATTGCCGGCGGGAGTTCCACAGAACCTAGTTCCCTTTATAACTCAGACTGCCGCCGGTGTTAGAGACCAACTTTCTGTTTTTGGCGATGATTATCCTACGCAAGATGGAAGTTGCATCCGTGATTATATTCACGTGGTAGATCTCGCAAAGGCGCATGTTATTGCTCTGGAAAGATTGTTATCGAAAAAGAACGAGTCAAATTATGAAGTATTCAATTTGGGTACGGGTAAGGGAAGTTCTGTGCTGGAAGTTATAAAAGCTTTTGAGAAAACAACAGATAGAAAACTTAATTATAAAATCGTGGATCGTCGTCCAGGTGATGTAATCTCCGTTTATGCTGATACTAAAAAGGCAAATGAAGAGTTGGGGTGGAAAGCCGAACGATCGATGGAAGAGGCGTTGGCTTCGGCATGGAAGTGGGAAAGGAGGTTAAGAAATATTCCGTAATATATTTCGATTTAGAATAATCCTCAATATTTTATGATCTAATAATAGGTTTCGCTAGTCTTTAACCCAGCTTTAACGCCGTAAGTTTGCGATTGGCGCTAGATTTTTGTTTATTTGCATGAACTCAAAATCAGAAGATTAAGTTATGAATTTAGTTTCAGTGAAACGAAGAACAAAAACAGAAAAGAGATTTACACAAAAAATGGGAATGTTAACCGCGAATGTGGTTTACATTCAAAAAACGTTTTTAAACGTTCCTTTTAAAACCCTTCACAAATATCGGGAGACCTATTATGGAGAAGTTAAAGATTGTGAGGATTGTGTAATCAGTGCTTAAACATTTAAAAATTCTGAATTCAGAATTAAAAATACAAACTCCGAATATTAATTATTCGGAGTTTTTTTATGGGGTCAATAAAATTATTTTAACTGCTAAGTCCTTTCCAGTTTTTCCCAAAACCTATCATCCCATATCTCGTCCGAACCCAAAATTTCGTCGTGTAATTTCTCAATTATTATTAATTCATTTTTTGTGGCCACTTTCTGGATTTCATTATAAAGAATCCGTTCCTCAAAGCGTATATATCTACCCAGTTCGTCTTCCATTTTGTTAAGGACGTTATTTAGATTAGTTTTCTCATCAAACAATCTTTTAATCCGTCTCTGATTGGCCAAAGCACGCTTCATTCTAACATTTCCATTTCCTAAAATTGGGAAGATGTATTTATTTTCCAGTTCGAAATGTGGCTCTAAATGTTCTGTCCTGAACCAATCCACATATTTTTTTATTCTTTTTCTGTCCACATCTTGTCGCAATCCCGAACCAATGCGGTAGGAAAGCAACAGCACTTCGTTGTGGTCATTACTAAATCGTTTTAAAGCATGATGTCTTGTGGCAATTTCATCTCGTATCATTCTGCTGACTTTTCATTTCTAATGCTCGCAAAGAAAGGAAAATGAAAACTAAGTTATTATGATTGACCTCATAAGGACTGTTTTTATAGGAGTTTTTATTCCAAATATTATGTCGTGGTGGGTTTACTATTGTGGAAAAATTTTTGTAATTTTGAATCATTCTAAATAAGGAATCTCAAAAAACATTCATCAATATGATATTAGCATCTCTTACCAACAATCTCCAATACCATGAAAGCCGACCCACAATCCAAGTTTTGTTAGATACAGAAACGGGAAAGGAACTCCGAATTGCCTTTAAAGAAGGACATGTAATGAAAGAACATAAAACTCCATTCCCAATTGTTGTGGAAATTTTTGAAGGAGCAATAGATTTTGGTGTTAACGGAATGGTACATCATTTAAAGAAGGGAGATCTTATTGGACTTCAAGGCGATGTTCCACATGACTTGGTCGCTTTGGAAACTAGTATTGTTAGGTTGAGTTTAAACAAAGCCGATTCGGCAAAACGAGTGAAGGATGTTGTAAAACAGTCTTAATCCATTTCATATAATTAAGACTTTCAGTTTTAGAGGAGTCTCAATTAAAATAATTATTTAAACTTAAAACTATGATTAAACATTCAGCAAATGCCGTATGGAACGGCTCGATAAAGGAAGGTAGTGGAAAACTGACTACCAAAAGTAAAGTTTTGGACAATAGCCAATATTCTTTCAAAACTAGGTTTGAAAATGGTAAAGGTACCAACCCAGATGAACTTATAGCAGCGGCACATGCCGGATGTTTTGCAATGGCGCTGAGTTTAATGCTGGGTAAAGAAGGATTTACACCAGATTCTTTGGAGGCAAAATCAGAAGTAACGATGGATGCAGATAAACTGGAACTTACAGGATCTCATTTAACTCTAAAAGCACGAATTCCAAATATCGAAAATGATAAGTTTTTGGAATTGGCCAACGCTGCCAAAGAAAACTGTCCCGTAAGTAAAGCTCTAAGATTCGAAATTACTATGGATGCCGAATTGTTGGCCTAACAAGTTACATAAGTAACAACTTCAATTATACAAGTCAATCCAACATAACTGTTTAATAAAAAGGATGTACACAAAATCTAAAATAGATAAACTAATAGAGGAAGCTCCAATTCTAAAAGAGATTATTGGATTGAAGCCTTTAATTTGGCTAAATCCAAATAGAAAATCGATGGAAGAGATGCCGACTTTCCCAATTAAAATGGCGGACATACAAGCTGCGGAAAAATTATGGGATCGTTTTGCACCATTTTTCGTGAAAGCTTATCCTGAAACTGCAGAAACCAAAGGTATTTTGGAATCGCCTTTAATGGAGATATCAAAAATGAAATCTATTTTAAATGCAGAAGTTCCAAAGATAGAGGGTAGTCTCTTTTTGAAGTGTGATAATGCCCTTCCCATAGCTGGGTCTATCAAGGCGCGCGGCGGATTTTTTGAAGTCCTACATTATGCCGAGGAATTGGCGCATAAAGCTGGACTGCTCAAACCTGAAGATGATTACAGTGTTTTTACAAGTGATCATTTTAAACAGTTTTTCAATAAGTATAAGATTGGTGTAGGATCAACAGGAAATCTAGGTCTGAGTATTGGTATTATTAGCGCTCAACTCGGTTTTAAGGTTGCAGTTTATGTTTCGGCCGACGCAAAAAAATGGAAAATAGATCTATTGCGAAGCAAAGGTGTTGAAATAGTAGAATTTAAGGGAGATTTTAGTGAGGCCATTCTTGCAGGACGTCAAAAAACCAATGCTGACCCATTGGGATATTTTGTGGATGATGAAAATTCCAACGAGCTCTTCCTTGGTTACACCGTAGGTGCACTTCGATTGGCCAAACAATTAAAGGAACAAAACATTAAAGTGGATAAGGACCATCCACTATTTGTATATTCTCCCTGTGGAGTTGGAGGTTCGCCAGGAGGAACTGCTTTTGGGCTCAAACAAATTTTTGGTAATAATGTTCATTGTTTTTTTGTAGAACCTACACATTCCCCTGCTGTTTTAGCGGGATTGGTAACTGGTGAAATGAGCAATATCAGCGTTCAGGATATCGGAATTGACAATAAAACAGAAGCCGATGGTCTTGCAGTAGGTCGTCCATCCCATTTTGCCACAAACATCAGTAGTCATATTATCAGTGGCGTTTACACTATTAAAGACGAGCATCTCTTCACCCTTTTGGCGCAGCTAATGGATGCCGAATCTGTTTTTCTTGAACCATCTGCCACGGCGGGGCTTATCGGTCCTCAAATGGTAGCCAAAACAGATTACGCGGAGAAGAATAATTTAAATATGAAAAATGCTACCCATATTGCATGGGCTACCGGAGGAAATTTGGTGCCCGATCAACAGCGAAAGGAGTTTTACAATCGAGGAATAGATTCGTTGGTATAATTTCTTACTTCTAAATCTTCGGATGACAAAATATATTCCCGAACAAAAATGTTGTTCGGGAATATCCTATGATTTTTTATCTTTTTGGATTAAAGCTCTGCTTTTTCAGTCTCCGCCGAACGGTCAATCTTTTTCACTAAACCTTGCAAAACATTCCCCGGACCAACTTCAATAAAATTTGTTGCGCCGTCCTTTATCATGTTTTGGATACTTTGTGTCCATTTTACAGGAGCAGTTAGCTGAGAAATCAGATTTTTCTTAATTTCCGATGGCTCTGTAACTGCAACAGTAGACACATTCTGATATATAGGGCAAGTAGGTCTATTGAAGATTGTATTCTCAATGGCCGCTGCTAATTCCTCGCGTGCAGGTTCCATTAATGGACTGTGGAAGGCACCGCCCACAGGAAGGATTAAAGCTCTGCGAGCGCCGGCTTCCTTTAAATTTTCGCAAGCTAATTCTACTGCTTGCACTTCCCCAGAGATTACCAATTGACCGGGGCAATTATAATTCGCCGCAACCACAATTCCCGGAGTAGCGGCACATATTTCCTCTACTTTTTGATCTTCAAGTCCTAAAACAGCTGCCATTGTTGACGGAGTTTTCTCACATGCTTTTTGCATTGCTAAAGCTCTTTTATATACCAAATTTAATCCATCGGCAAACTCAAGGGTTCCATTGGCCACCAAGGCTGATATTTCACCCAAGGAATGACCCGCAACCATATCTGGTTGAAATTTATCTCCCATGACCTTTGCCATTATGGTAGAATGTAGAAATATGGCGGGTTGTGTTACTTTGGTCTGTTTCAGTTCATCAGCAGTACCTTCAAACATAATCTTGGTAATGTCAAATCCCAGAATTTCATTCGCTTGGTGGAATAAATCCTTTGCTTCCGAAGAAGCTTCATATAAATCTTTTCCCATTCCGGAAAATTGTGCGCCCTGACCTGGGAATAAATATGCTTTCATCTATATTGATTTTTTATTGAATTATTCGAGTTTTTTATCTCTTTGGATTCCCAGAATATCTCCTTCGGGAATTATAAACCTGATACAATCAATTCAAAGTCTAAATTCTTGTTTACTCCAAGTTTCAAACTTTGGGAAAATGCTACCCAATCTCTTTCTTCCTCTTCTTCCTCTTGACCGAAAATAATCGAAAAGATTTCTAAACAAATTATAAGAGATGCGACTTTTAGATTTCCAACAGATTTAAATTTTAAGGTTGGCGGCAAAAATAGAAATAAAAATCCTCTTTGCTAAAATAAACAAAGAGGAGTGGGTGCTATTAAAAAGAGTCGAATATTATAAGTCCATCTTTCCCGATGTTCCTAAATCTTGTCCTTTGCCAGTTACTGCCGCAATTCCCATTTTAAAGAGGGTTACAATTTTACCGCCGTCGGCGCTCCAATAAGCAGCTTCGCTAGGAGAAAATTTTATGGCTCTAATTTGAGGATCTTCGGGTCCATCAAAATATGCATTGTCCGCCTGGCTGTATAATGAGTCTATTGTATCTCTGTCATTTAGAATCTCTGAAGTACCATAAACACTTAGAAAATCGGACTTCCCACTACTGTATAGTAATTGGCAGTCCGCGTCTTGTAGAATATTATGGTTATGATCACTATTAATACTACTCAAAAACCACAGGTTTCCAGTTTCATCTACTCGTTTGGTGTACATGGGAGCCGCATCCAATGGTCGTTTGGAGAGATTGGTGACGAACATTGTCACTTTAATCTCTTCTACCATTTCCCTAAATTTCTTTTTGGCCTCTACGTCGGTTAAGTTTTCTTTGCTCATAATTCAATTGTTTTCTCCGAAGTTATATACTTCGCATGAATCGAGTCGCCAAATAAACTATAAATTAGGCTGAATAGAATGTTAAGAATATTTGGAGATAATTGATTTAACTCGTAGTAAATATCCTGAACCGAACAAATTAAGGTGTGCCAATAGGTAGTAAAGCTGCCAGATTGGTAATCTATTTTCCCATGCAGCAGCTAAGGGGAAGTACGAATTATAATGTTCAAACACCTCTTCAGAAAAACCTCCAAAAAGCTTCATCATAGCCAAATCCATTTCCCTGGGAGCATAGGCTATTGCTGGATCTATAAGAACGGATTTAGCGTCGTTTGAAACCAGATAGTTTCCACCCCAAAGATCGCCGTGGATCAATGAAGGGGTTTCATTTGGAATTTCTTGTGAGATATTTTTATAGAAACTTTCTAGATTTTTAAACAAAAATCCTTTTTCAAATGCAAGTCGGAATTGTGGTTCCAGCCGTTGTGTTATATAAAATTCATAGGAAGAATCGCAACTTTCATTTTGTTGTGGTAAGCTTCCGATGTAATTATTATGGTCCAGACCAAATTTGGGACGGCTCGCTTTATGGAGTTTTGCAAGATTTTTAGCGAAATGTTCCCAAAAATTTCTAGGGGAAGGACCTGAAGGAATAAATTCCATAAGAAGGTAGGCGTAGGAATCTATTGTGCCCGTAGCAATTTGTCGAGGAATTCTGAAGCTTTTTGTGCTCTCTAAAAGTTGAAGACCCTTAGTTTCGGCTAGGAACATTCCAGGAAATTCTGAAGCATTATTCACTTTTGCTACGTAATCTCCTTCCTTACATTTCAAAAGAAAGACTTTACTGATATCGCCACCAGACAAAGGATTGGAATCCAATAAAGTGAAATTATTTTGTTTTGCTATGGTGTGAAGAGTTGGTGTCAATATTTTATAGAACTATCAGGTTTCAACCTGTTGTATGATTTTATGTTAGATTTTTTATTTCCGAATCCAGGTTTCATATGTAAATGAATACTTATGTTTTTCATCTTGAGCATGTTCTTCTGAAGAGACAAGTTTCCACTGATCCTTGGAAAACTCCGGGAAAAATGTGTCCGCATCTTCAAAAGTTCCATGAACGCGTGTTAATTCGATTTTATCGGCCACTTCAAGGCCCATTTTGAAGATTTCACCTCCTCCAATAATAAAAATGTCTTTAGTTGATTTTGCTTTTTCCAGCGCTTCTTCCATTCCATATACAACGACAGCTCCTTGTTTCCCATATTTTCTGTTTTGGGTAATTACAATATGTGTTCTATTGGGAAGAGGATTTGGAAATGATTCAAAGGTCTTTCTCCCCATTATTATAAAATGGTGGCTGGTAATTTTTTTAAATCTTTTGAAATCGTCTGGCAAATGCCATAAAAGGTCATTTTCTTTTCCTAATTCGTTATTTTCGCCCGCAGCGGCAATCATTGTTATCATTATAGTTTGTTAGGTAATGGATTATTAGGTTTTTCCGGTGCTTTTATAGTTTCTGGATTGTTTGGAAGTTTAAGTTCTTGTTCAACTTGCTTTTGAAGAAGAGCTATTCGCTCGACTTGTTTTGCTTTTAATTTTTCCAATTGTCGGTTTTCCCACTCCTTGCCCATAAATGTATTCATTAAAAAAACATTTAATGAATGGACCATAAGGAAGAATGCCCAAATCAGGATAGCCCATATATACCATCCATTCCCCAGAAGTTGTTCTCCCATATTAAGACCTTCGTCTAAAATAATAAAAAGTACAGATCCCGCCAGAAAGAATATGAAATGGCGCATAAGGTTCTTTTTTTGAATTATTCTGCTACGTGCATATTCGTACTGCTCGCGGCTTTCGGCGTCAATTCCATGGGATTTATTAGATTTTGAAAACATAGATGGTTAATTTCGTAAGGAGTATTAAACTAACTTAAATTCCGTTATTGTAAAAATACCGAATTTTTAACATTCCGAACATTTAAAAATGGAAGATTTACACACGCACTTTCCCGCCTTATCAAGTTATGTCTATTTGAATACGGCTGCAAACGGATTAGTTCCTAATTCTGTATTAGATTGGCGAAGGAAACATGATTCGGATTTAATGGTTCACCCAAGCGGTTTTCGGGAGGGAGCAAAAGCGCATTTAGATAAAGTCAAAACTACGATTGGAAGGTTTTTTGGCGCTTCAACCAATGAAATTGGACTGATCCCAAATTTTTCACTTGGTTTAAATATCATTCTTGATGGTCTGCCACAAGGCCAAAAAATCTTGCTTTTGAAAAATGATTATCCCTCTGTTACGTGGCCCGTGGAAACTCGAGATTTTAATGTTTGCTATGCTGAAATAGATGAGAATCTAGAAAACAATATTGAGGCCGCTATTGCTAAACACCGACCGGATGTATTTATCTTCAGCATAGTACAATGGCTTAGCGGAATTAAAATTGATCTGGAATTCGTAAAAAGTTTAAAACAATCTCAACCTGAATTACTTTTGATTGCAGATGGTACACAATATTTAGGTTCAGAATTCTTTAATTTTCATGAAAGTGGAATAGATGTTTTGGGAACAAGCGGTTATAAGTGGTTGACCTCTGGATTTGGAAATGGAATCATAATGGTTAAAAAAGAGGCTCAAAGGCATATTTTCCCTCGAACTATCGGATTTAATTCGGCTGAAAATTTTAGTAGTAGTCCAGGGGAGACTCAATTTATAAAGCATTTTGAGCCTGGACATTTAGATACTCTTAACTTCGGAAGTCTAGAACAGTCTTTATTATTTATTGAATCGTACGGAAAGGAAAATTTATACGCTAAAATAAAAATGCTTTCAGATCTAGCAAAATCTAGATTTGAAGCTATGGGATTGCTCACTAATAGTACTATTCTACGGAGATCACACTCTTCTATTTTCAATCTAAAAGGGAATGATAAAATGTTCCAGAAATTAAGATCCAATAATATAATTTCTTCCCCTAGAGGCGGAGGAATACGAGTAAGTTTTCATTATTACAACTCTACATCCGACTTGGAGAAACTTTTGGAAGTTATAGGCGCATAAAAATCTTATTGATAGCTTTCCAACCGAATTGCAATCTGTTTTTGAGTCAATTGAAAATTTTCATCATCGTAGCACACGAAAATCACCTCTAAATTTTCATTGTTTTTGGATAAAAATTCCTTCACAGTCTTAACTGCAATCTGGGCTGCTCTGTCTTTGGGAAAGTTATAAACACCAGTACTTATATTCGGAAAAGCTATAGAGCTGCAATTATGTTCAATAGCCAGAATTAATGAATTTTTATAACAATTTTCCAACTTAAGGTCTTCATCATTTTTTCCGCCTTTCCATATTGGGCCTACGGTATGGATAACATATTCAAAAGGCAAATTCCCTGCAGAAGTTATCACTGCCTCTCCGGGTTTACACTCACCCTGCTCTACCACAATTTTTTTGCATTCCATTAGAATTTGTTTTCCGCCAGCTCTATGAATTGCACCATCCACACCGCCACCGCCCATTAGCGAGCTGTTTGCGGCATTTACGATTGCATCAGTTTTTAAAGTGGTTATATCACCCTGGATTGCTTTTAACTTCATAAATAAAATTGGATTAAACTTTTGAAAGTGCCGAACCTTTGTGCGCTGCAATATGGTCCGTTTTGTCGCTCTTAATTTCGTATTGCGGATCATCTTCGGTGGCGTGGTGCGTATAGCCTTTGTATTTAAAATCTGAATGATGAACCTTTATTATTTTCCCACTCACATGCCCAGCTTCCGAATTCCATTTTACATGATCTCCTACCTTAAATGTTGTCATGACTTATTGATTTAATTTTCATATTTGTATAAAGTTAATCATAATTCGATTTCTACCATTCTTTTATAAGTCTTTTCAAAATTTCCATATTATTCTACTCTTATGAGCAATCCTTTGACCTATAGCAAGGAAATGATTAACTTTAGTATCTAAAATTTTTCAACTATGCCACAAGATATTTACAACATTAGGAAAACTCTGGATACATCAAACGAGAAATTGACTTATTACAGTCTTTCAGAGCTTGAGAATCAGGGTTATCCAATTAATAAAATGCCTTTTTCAATTCGTATTCTCCTAGAGAATGCATTGCGAAACTATGATGACTTCTCAGTAACAAAGAAACATTTGGATACAATTCTGAATTGGAACCCAAAAGGAAGCGATGATGATATCGCATTTAAACCTGCACGAGTATTGATGCAGGATTTTACAGGTGTTCCGGCAGTTGTTGATATTGCTTCTCTTCGTGCTGAAGTTGCTCGAAAAGGAAAGGACGCTTCTAAAATAAATCCCTTGATTCCCGTTGATTTGGTTATTGATCATAGCGTGCAAGTGGATTATTTCGCAGCTCAATACGCCTATCAACAAAATATGGAAGAGGAATATAAGCGAAATATTGAGCGATATACTTTCCTGAAATGGGCACAAAACAATTTTGACAATTTTAGCGTTGTTCCTCCGGGAATGGGCATTTGTCACCAAGTGAATTTAGAATATTTCTCCAAGGGAGTAATTTCCCGTGACGGATTGGCTATTCCTGATACCTTGGTAGGAACCGACAGCCACACACCAATGGTAAATGGAATTGGGGTAGTAGCATGGGGTGTGGGAGGTATAGAAGCGGAAGCTGCTATTTTAGGTCAACCTATATATTTTATAAGTCCCGAAGTTATCGGCTTGAGACTTACTGGAGAACTTCCTGTAGGATCAACAGCTACGGATTTAGTATTGACCATAGCAGAATTGCTGCGTAGATATGGGGTAGTAGGAAAATTTGTGGAAGTTTTTGGACCGGGACTAGATAATCTATCTGTTCCTGATAGAGCAACTATCGGGAATATGTCTCCAGAATTTGGTTGTACCATCACGTACTTCCCTATTGATGACAAAACTTTGGAATATATGAGCGACAGTAATAGAAGTCCAGAGCAAATTCAGCTGGTGGAGGATTATTGCAAAGCAAATATGTTATGGCGCGAAAACGAAGATCAAATTAATTATACAGATGTCGTGGAACTTGATATCTCCACTGTTCAGCCTACGGTTGCAGGTCCAAAACGCCCTCAGGATAAAATACTATTAAAGGATCTTAAAGAGAAGTTTATTGAGCTTGAGCACGAGTCTTTTGGTAGATCCTATATTGAACCAAATGCGCGCGAAGAGGCACTTGTGAGATGGAAAGAAGAAGGTGGAAGTCAACCCGTAAAACAGTCTCATGATCCTGCACCGGATGTAGAGATTGAAGCCCATATAAAGGACGGGCTTAAAACCGTGTGGATTTCCCACGGCAATGAAAAATATATGCTCTCCGATGGAGCGGTTGCAATTGCTGCTATAACCTCATGTACTAATACTTCGAACCCTTTCGTAATGATAGGAGCTGGATTGGTTGCCAGAAAAGCCAGAGAGCATGGCATTGACGTTAAACCTTGGGTGAAGACTTCTTTAGCTCCAGGCTCTAAAGTTGTAACCGATTATCTAGAAAAAGCCGATTTAATGAAAGACCTAGAGGCCTTACAATTCCATTTGGTAGGGTATGGATGTACTTCTTGTATCGGGAATTCTGGACCTTTGCCGCCAGAAATTTCCAAAGCAGTAGATCAAAACGATTTAATTGTAACATCCGTACTTTCAGGGAACAGGAATTTTGAAGCTCGTATCCATTCCCAAGTTAAAATGAACTTTCTAATGTCGCCGATGTTGGTGGTAGCCTTCGCCATTGCAGGTAGGGTTGATATTGATCTTACTACAGAACATTTGAGCTGCGACCGAAACGGGAAACCTATCTATTTAAAAGATATTTGGCCCACAGATGATGAAATCTATGAGGTGATGAAGGAAGTGCTTACACCAGCAGATTTTAAGAAAAATTACGATGAAATCTTCGAGGGAAATGATATTTGGCGCAATCTGGAAGTGCCGGATGACAAATTATACCAATGGAGAGATGATTCTACATATATAAAGGAAGTTCCGTTTTTCAACAACATATCGGACGATCCAAAACCTTTAAGTGATATTGAAGATGCAAGGGCACTTCTAATGTTGGGAGACAGCATCACAACAGACCATATTTCTCCGGCGGGTGCATTTTCTGAAGACTCTGCGGCGGGAAAATATCTAATATCCAGAGGCGTTGAGAAAAAATTCTTCAACAGTTATGGATCAAGACGTGGAAATGATGAGGTGATGGTAAGGGGAACATTTGCCAACGTTCGTATCAAAAACCAATTGGCAAATAAAGAGGGGGGATACAGTACATATCTTCCTACTGGCGAAGAAATGACAGTCTATGAAACGGCCCAAAAATATATCAAAGATGAAACTCCGCTAATAGTACTTGCTGGAAAAGAATACGGAAGCGGCTCATCTAGGGATTGGGCGGCCAAGGGAACATTTCTATTGGGAGTAAAAGCAGTTTTGGCAGAAAGTTATGAGCGTATTCATAGAAGTAACCTGATTATGATGGGTGTGCTTCCACTTGAATATCTAGAGGGTGAAAGCGCGGGTGTCCATGGACTTACAGGTAGGGAAACCTTCAGTATCTCTGGAATTGAAGATGATTTAACGCCTTTAAAAAAGTTGAGGATATCTGCAAAATCTGAAGATGGATCCGAGACTCATTTCAAGGTGGTAGCCCGTTTAGACTCTCCAATTGAAGTTGCTTATTATGAAAATGAAGGGATCCTTCAATATGTGTTACGTCAGTTTCTAAAGGATTAATATATCGTAATATTCTTTTTCACAAAAAACCTCTTGTTCAGCATATCGAAGAAGAGGTTTTTATTATTTTAAAAATTTGTCCCAGAATCAGACCTTTGCAATATGATTTTGATTGTGCGTCCGCGGTGGCTTCGAAAAAACTTTAACGGCATGGCCCTCTGGCCATTTGTTATTGTTCGATACCCACATTTAATGAGAAATAAGTTATTCGTAAATCACGAACGGATTCATCTTAGGCAGCAATTGGAACTTTTGTTGATCTTCTTCTTTATTTGGTATTTACTGGAATTTTTAATACGCTGGATTCAGATAGGAGATAGACATATGGCCTATCACAATATTTCGTTTGAGCGAGAGGCGTACTTCAACGAAAATAATCCATTGTATTTAAAGAATAGAAAATTTTGGTCTTTTCTCAATTATATTAAAACGAAATGATAAGGAGAGCGTCATGAATGACTTCAGCGCATTATCTTTGTCAACATGAAAATTTTACCCGAAAACCCAGTAGTACCAACTACCGAAATAGATTTGGCAGATTTCGGGTTAGAAGGTAGGTTCTTATATCTTAAGCGCGAGGATTTAATCCATCCATCGATATCGGGGAATAAGTTTCGGAAACTGAAATATAACATCTCTTCCGCTCGGGCTCAGAAAAAAGATACCTTACTCACTTTTGGAGGGGCCTATTCAAACCATATTTCGGCAGTAGCAGCAGCTGGGAAGGAATTCGGTTTTAAGACCATTGGAATTATCCGCGGAGAGGAATTACACGGCAAAATTTCTCAAAATCCCACTTTATCTTTTTCACAGGAATGCGGGATGCAACTTCACTTCATTTCAAGAGAAAGTTATCGTAATAAAAATGACTTGGAATTTGTTCAGGAGCTGAAGAATAAATTTGGAGATTTCTTTTTAATCCCGGAAGGGGGCACAAACTCCTTGGCTATTCGGGGATGCGAAGAAATATTGAATGCCGAGGACAAAAGTTTTGATTATATCTGTGTGCCCGTAGGAACTGGAGGGACAATAGCGGGTCTTATTAAATCATCTTCAGAAAGACAGAATATAATTGGTTTTTCAGCATTGAAAGGTGATTTTCAAAGCGTAGAAATTTCTAAATATACTTCCAAAAAAAACTATCGAATAACCGATTCGTATAGTTTTGGGGGTTATGGTAAAATAGATTCCAATTTAGTTCGTTTCATAAATGAATTCCACCGTAAAACCGGAATTCAATTGGATCCATTATATACTGGCAAAATGATTTACGGCATTGTAGACCTTTTTAAAAACGGGTATTTCAATAAAAATAGCCGTATTTTCGCCATCCATACTGGAGGTCTGCAAGGGATTGCGGGAATGAACCAAGTATTGCTAAGAAAAAAACTACCTATAATTGAATAAGATGTTTGGAAGATTTTTTGCTATTCTTCTAGTTTGTGCAGTTTGTTTTACGGGCTGCAAATCGAGGAAATCTACAGTTAGCCATCAAAAGAAACACAGAACCGTTCAGGAAAGAAGACCCGTTGTGAAAGAACCGGTTAGGGAAACCAATCGCGCTGAAGAACCTGAGGTTGTCAGACCACCTGTAAATGTATCCTACAGCGATCGCGTTGCCAATTATATAAATGAATTTAGTGCAATTGCCAAAGAAGAAATGCTTCAATATGGTATTCCGGCAAGTATTAAATTGGCTCAAGGGATTTTGGAAAGTGGTGCTGGCGCAGGGGAGCTTACTTTAAAAGCCCAGAACCATTTTGGTATAAAGTGTCATACCGGCTGGGAAGGAGAACGGGTTTATCACGATGATGACGAACGTGGAGAATGTTTTCGAAAATATAATGATCCTAAATATTCATTTAGGGACCATTCCCTCTTTTTGACTCAGCGAAGCAGATACAGCGATCTCTTCAAACTTCGAAAAGATGATTACAAAGGATGGGCACGTGGTTTAAGAAAAGCAGGATATGCAACAGATCCGCGTTATCCAGAAAAACTCATCGGAATAATTGAGCGGTATAATTTGCAACAATATGATCAAGAAGTCTTGGGCAAACCAATAAGTGTTTCTGAACCTGACGATAGTAAAATTGCAACTTATTCTGTTAAGCCTGGCGATACTTTATATAGTATTTCCCGAAAATTCAATCTTACCGTTGAGACTTTAAAGAAATATAATGGAATGTCTAATAACGACATTTCTATCGGGCAGGTTTTATATCTCCATGCGGTCAAAAATTAGTAGATTTCTTAGAATTTCGATATCTATCTCGGTCGAGATTTAAAAAAACAGATCAAAAATTACATTAAGAATATTATGAAATATACAAGAAGTAGCGCCCTTTTTCAAGAGGCGCAAAAGGTAATTCCTGGCGGCGTTAATTCACCAGTACGGGCATTCATTGCTGTGGGTGGTGATCCTATTTTTGTTGAGAAAGCAAAAGGCGCCTATTTGTATGATGCTGATGGAAATAAATTGATAGACTATATAAATTCCTGGGGTCCCATGATTTTGGGCCACGCCCATGAACCAGTAGTAAATGCAGTTGTTGAAAAAGCCAAGTTGGGAACCTCTTTCGGAATGCCTACGGAAATTGAAACTGAAATTGCTGAACTTGCAGTTTCCATGGTGCCTAATATTGATAAAATTCGTTTTGTAAATAGTGGTACCGAAGCGTGTATGAGTGCTGTGCGACTTGCGCGAGGGTTTACTGGCAGAGATAAGATCATTAAATTTTCCGGATGTTATCATGGGCATAGTGATTCGTTTTTAATTGCCGCCGGGAGTGGAGCAGTCACTTTTGGAATGCCTAATAGTCCAGGAGTTACTCAGGGTACTGCAAAAGATACGTTGTTGGCCAACTATAATGATCTTGAGAGTGTATCAGAACTTATTAAGGCCAATCCAAAGGAAATTTCTTGTATAATCCTTGAGCCAGTGCCTGGAAATATGGGATGTATTCCACCTGCCGAAGGATTTCTCGCAGGTTTGCGGAAACTTTGTGATGAGAATGGAATTCTATTAATTTTTGATGAAGTTATGACCGGTTTCCGATTGGCAAGGGGCGGCGCGCAAGAGCTCTTCGGGATTAATGCGGATATAGTGACATTTGGAAAGGTAATTGGAGGTGGATTACCTGTTGGAGCTTTTGCTGGACGTAAAGAAATAATGGATTATTTGGCGCCCATAGGTCCCGTTTACCAAGCAGGAACATTAAGTGGGAATCCGTTGGCAATGGCCGCTGGATTGGCTATGCTAAAACAATTGAATAATAACCCTAACATTTTTGATTCTATAAATAAAAAGACAGAATATCTTCACAGAGGGTTGGAGAAAGCATTGGCCGATGCAGGAGTGAAGTTTACAATTAATAGATTGGGCTCAATGATATCGATACATTTTTCGGATAAGGCAGTGGTAGATTTCAATTCAGCTGCAAATGCGAACAATGAATCTTTTAAGAAGTTCTTCCATGGCATGTTGGATGCCGGCGTTTACATCGCTCCAAGTGCATTTGAAACTTGGTTTATTTGCGATGCCCTAAGCTATTCAGACCTAGATGATACAATAGCGGCATGTGCTAAAGTTGCAAAGACACTATAAAACAAAAACCCCCTTTCCAGCGATGGTAAGGGGGTTTTAAAGTATTAAGATCAGAAATCTATTGATCTTTCATCCATTGCGAATATTGGGCAGCGGTCAATATTTTTTTCATGCTTTCTTGTAACTCGCTGTCGTATTTTTGCTTATCAGCTTTAACAGATGCATTGCTTAAATCTTTACCAGTTACATTTTTTTGATAGTTTACTTCTTTTGCCACAAGAGCTCTAAAAACGGCACGAGTCTGGTCTCCATTTAAACCCAAATCTTCCGTTAGAACATGTGTTTCTTGCTTCGCAATTACTTCTGGACGATTTGCGTCCTGAGAAAGTGATTGGGCCGAAACCGATTGTGCTCCAAAGAACATAGTCGCTGCAAAAGCTAATACTGTCAGTATGTTTTTCATTATTTTCTATTTTTGTTTTTAAAGTTACTAATGTAACTAATTTGGGAGTAAATAAACAAGAATTGAGCCAAAATTTATTTTAGTGTCGTGTCTTCATCATACCTTCTCTTCTATTTCTATAGGTAGATGATTTTCTAAATTTAGTCCTATCCAATTTCTGAAACTGCTCTTCGGTTAAAATTTCTTTTAAGCCTCTTTTTATTTCAAGACGCCTATCCAACCTTTCATTTCTGAATGCAAAAGCCTCGTCTGCGGTCATCTCAGATCTCTTCTCGCTGATTTTTGACCTGCTCTTTTCTTTCTCAAGAAACAGTTGCTTCACCTTTGCTTGTTGTGAATCATTGAGGTCGAGCTCTAAAGTCATTTGTTTTGAACGAAGTTCAGCCCGTTGCTCTGGAGTAAAATGTATTTCGGGTTTCTCTTTGTCTCTTTTTTTGTTTGGATCAATATTTTGAGCAGATAAAACAAATGTGCTCAGGGCCATAAAAAGTAAGAATGCTTTTTTCATCGTCTTGATTATTTAATGATTTATACTCTTATGACCCAGAAAAGAGAATTTAGTTTAATCCTTTACCTCTCACATATCCCAAACATTCTATTTCATAGAGCAATAAAAAAGTAATAATCCCTTAATATTCCAATAAAAAACCTCGCACTAATTTAGTGCGAGGTTTGATTATATTAAAATTTCAAGCCGTTAAACTAGCTTGACCAATATTGTTTCATCAGTTTTTTCAACTTTGGCCACTTTGGAAGAGGTTAATCCTTTTATGGCTTTATCCCATTTTTTATTGCTCAATCCGGTTTTCGTTTTTAGATCTTCCAATTCAATTGGGGAGTTTTCTTTTAAAATTAAATGTACCGCTTTTTCATCTTCTGTCAGTTCAACTTTTTTTCTCTCTGGACGCATTTGTGGAAAGAAAAGCACTTCCTGTATAGAAGAGTTATTAGTTAGAAACATGATTAATCGATCCATTCCAATACCTAAACCACTTGTGGGCGGCATTCCATATTCCAAAGCTCTTAAGAAATCGTAATCAATAAAAGCAGTGGCTTCATCATCACCTCTATCCGCCAATTTCAATTGAGCCTCAAAGCGCTCACGCTGGTCTATTGGGTCATTTAATTCAGTATATGCATTTGCAAGTTCAGTCCCGCAAACCATCAATTCAAAACGTTCGGTAAGTTCTGGATTATCACGGTGTTCCTTGCATAACGGGCTCATCTCCTTTGGATAGTCTGTGATAAATGTTGGTTGTATAAAATTGCCTTCACATTTCTCACCAAAAATCTCATCGATCAGTTTGCCTTTCCCCATAGTATCGTCCACTTCAATGTTGAGGTTAATAGCTGCTTGGCGAATTTCATCCTCCGTTTTTCCAGTAATATCAAAACCAGTAAATTTCTTGATGGCATCGGCCATTGTAATTCTAGGATAGGGTGCTTTAAAATCAATATTATGTTTGCCAAAAGTTGCTTGAGTCGTCCCGTTCACTTCCATGGCGCAAAACTCAAGTAAGCGTTCGGTGAAATCCATCATCCAGTTATAGTCCTTATAGGCAACATAAACTTCCATTACTGTGAACTCTGGGTTGTGCGTGCGGTCCATCCCTTCATTTCGGAAGTTTTTGGAGAATTCATAAACTCCATCGAATCCACCCACAATCAACCTTTTAAGATAAAGTTCATTGGCAATTCTCATATATAGTGGAATATCCAAGGTGTTGTGGTGCGTAACAAATGGTCGCGCGGCCGCACCTCCTGGAATAGGTTGTAATACCGGAGTTTCTACTTCATAATACCCTTTCTCAAGAAAGAACTTACGCATGGCATTAAAGAGTTTGGTGCGCTTTACGAAGATTTCTTTTACATGAGGATTTACTACAAGATCCGCATAACGTTGACGATATCGTTGTTCTGGGTCTGTAAAAGCATCGTGCACTTTTCCTTCGGAATCTACTCGTGGTTGCGGAAGAGGTCTAAGCGCTTTACTCAAAAGCTTAAAGTCTTTTACCATTATGGTTTTTTCTCCTACCTGAGTATTAAAGAGCTCTCCTTCAATTCCGATAAAATCTCCAATATCCAACAATTTCTTATACACTTCATTATAAAGTGTTTTGTCCTCGTCCGGGCAAATTTCGTCGCGATTAAAATATACCTGTATGCGTCCTTCCGAATCCTGTAGCTCGGCAAAGGATGCTTTCCCTTGAATTCTGCGAGACATTAAACGTCCGGCCACAACCACCTTTTTGCCCTCTTCAAAATTTTCCTTTATCTTCTTTGAAGTATGGGAAACCGGAAAAAGGTCTGCCGGATAAGGATTGATGCCAAGCGCACGGAGCTGCGCTAATTTTTCTCTACGGATGATTTCAAGTTCACTAAGTTGCATAAGGTATATCTAAAAATAAGGCTGCAAAGATACGGAATTGAAGTTCCAAATGCTATTATGGATGTTTGGAAAAATGAATACTAAAGTGGAGAAACTAGATGATGGGGGTTGAAATTCTGTAAGGAGCGGACGAAAGAAATCAACAAAAAATCCAAAATATAAATTGTAGATTTGTTAACATGAGTATATGGCGTGTATTGCTTTCAATTCTTTTTCCTCCATTGGCAGTTATCGATAGAGGATGTGGGTCTGTATTAATAGTGTTGATCCTAACAATATGTGGGTGGATTCCCGGCGTGATTGCTGCTCTTATAATTCTTAACAACCCGAAAAAATAAGATTATGAAAATAAGATTACTCTTTTTATTAGTATTGTCTGTTTTGATAAGTAGCTGTCAATTCACGGAAACAATGGTTATGGAACTTGACGGAAGTGGTAGTATGTCCATGGAACTCGATCTCAGTGAAATGATGTCAATGGGCGCTATGTCTGAAGTTGAAACCGCAGAGGAAAAAGTGGATACCCTAATATATATGAAGGATTTTTTGGAAGAAAAAAAAGATAGTATATCCAAGCTTCCTAAAGCAGACCAGGAAAAATTAAAAAAGCTGGAGAAGTATAAGGTCCATATAAATATGGATTCCAAAGAAGAAGTGATGAAATATAACATTAGTGTAGATTTTAAGAATGCTAGCGAAGCGAACGATATTATTAACGCGATGAAACAGGTTGAAAATATTGGTCCATCATCAAGTTCGGATAACGTGGATGATAAAGAAGAAGAAACTCCAGATATAATAGGGGTTCGTTACTCCTTCGAAAATAACACCTTTAAGCGCGATGCTTTTATCAAAGACGTTAAGCTTCATAAACAACAAGTGGATAGTCTGAAACAAACCGAAGCTTTTTTTACTGGGTCAATATATGCTCTTAACTACACATTTCCGAGGAAGATAAAGAATTCCTCAAATCCCAAGGCAGTCTTTTCAAATGATAAGAAAACGATAGTAATCAAGACCCCATTCCTGGATTATTTTAAGGATCCCGATGTACTTGATTTAATGGTGGAATTGGAAGATTAAAAAAGCTAGATATTAATGATTGACAAAAGGATTGTCTAAATGACAAGGCTTTTAAAGCAGAATTTAAATTCAACTAAATATAAATAAACCTATGATTAAAGTATTCTATCTTATGATCCCGTTTTTGATGATCAACGCCTGTAAAACTCAGACGCCAACCATCACAAATTCAAACCAATCAAAAACCGAACAATTGAAACAAAACTCAAGTTGTCCAAATGAAGGAGATTGTACCGTTATAGTACACCAAAACTCCAAACTTACAGTCAGTGATGACGGCACAGGTGCATTGTATCCTCAAATTCAGAAAGGAGATAATCTTGTAGTTGAATATACTTTTATGATAGATGGTCCAGAAGGTACCGTAGATGGTAATTATTCAGAGACAGTCCATTTTGAGATACCTTCAAATATGAAGAGCTTAAAGAAACAAAGTGCGGCATTAGCGGAAGTGAATTTATTGTTCGGGAAACATTGTTTCTGCCCAGGAGAAGCTGGTTATTATCCAATAACCGATGGAAAGCTAACTGTTGAGAATAAAGGTGAAACTCTTACTTTCGATTTAAGTTTTCAGCAGGGTAAGACCTCTCAGAAACTTTCTCATATAACTCAAACTGTAAAATTGAAATAATTTAAAGTAGAACCTGAACACTATTTCAGGTCTTAATTCTAATTTTTAAAAAGCTCGTCCGTCTTTTTTATAAAGACTCGACGAGCTTTTTATTTGCAATGGAATGATTACTTCCTTTACATTTTTAAATAAAAATCTTCAACCAGGCTTTTGTATTCCTCTGTATAATTATGTCGGGAGATTTCAATAACAAGATTTTCAATAATAGGGATGGATTTTTCAAAGGAGAATTCCAACATAGTTCTTTTTTCTTCGGAAGAATTAGTTCCACGAACTCTACAGATTCTGTTGGGAAAAAGATTTACCTCAGCCGCCATGGATACAAAGCTCTTTTCTTCCTGTTTAGGAATAATTACTGCAAATATTCCTTCATCAGAAAGTAATCTCGAAACGCTATCAATCAATTCGTCAAAAGGCAGGGAGTTATTAAATCTTGCAAGTTTTCTGGATTCGGAAATATCATTTTCTTCTTTCGAAGCATCTGCAGAAAATATTGGAGGGGAATAAAATGGCGGATTTGAGATAATTAGATCATACTTATCATCAATTTCCTCCACAAATTCCTCTAAGGAAGCGTGATAGCAAAAAAGACGATCGCCCCATGGAGAATTTTCAAAATTATCTACACACTGTTCGTAAGCTTCACCATCAATTTCTAGTGCATCGATCATTTCAGCATTACTTCTTTGCGCCAACTGAAGGGAAAGAATACCAGTTCCGGCGCCTATGTCTAATATTGCAAAGGGGTTCTTTTTTAGTGAAACCCAAGCTCCCAAAAGAACTCCGTCTGTACCAATTTTCATCGCGCATCGATCTTGTTCGACAGTAAATTGTTTGAATTTGAAAGGTTGGTTCATTATAAATAAATGCTTTGGATAAGAGAATTTATAAAAAGATGTAGGAAATGGTGCGGAATATTCAACAGAATTCCTAGTCCGCATGCTACAGCTCTTCAATGGCTATCTGAACAAATTAGTTGCGGAAAAAGGAATTGATCTATTGATAGTGAGACCTAGGTTTAGAAATTTCAGTATCTACCTTTATAAGTAAAGCTCAATCAGACCTTCAGGAACCTTTAGTAGTATTGTTTTGTTTTCTCGATCTACCGTAACTATGAAGTTATCGATTATAGGTACCAGTATTTCTTTTCCTTCACGGTCAATTTCAAACAAGGCTTGAAAAGTTGTGTCATTTACACCGGTGATTTTTCCTATTTCGCCAAAAGATTCGTCAATGGCCGTAAATCCGATGATTTCGTGATAGTAGAATTTATCTCCTGTAAGTTCGGGTAAAAATTCCAACGGAAGATATAGACTTGCGCCAATGAGGGCATCCGCCTCTTCTTCGTTAGTAACATCTTCAAATCGCACTCTCAGCAATTCGCTTTTATGGAGTGAGCTTTCTTCAATAAAAAATGGAATCAGGTTTTTGCGTTGTTCCACAAAAACCGATTCCATTTCAGTAAAGAGTTCAGGTTCGTCTGTATCGAGTTTTACGAGCAGTTCCCCCTTGAAGCTATATTTTCTAACGATTTTGCCTAAGTAGAAGCAGTCCTCCTTTTGCATCGTTTTTAAAATTAAGCTTCTTTGTTGTCTTCTTTTGCTTCAGCAGCAGCTTGATCAATAGCAGATGTAGCTTCGCCTTCTTCAGCAGAGGTTTCAGCTTCTTCTGTTACTTCTTCTTCTGGAGCGGCAGCAGCGGCAGCCTCAGCAGCACGCTTTTCGTTCACAGCTTTTTCAGCAGCAAGTTTTTCAGCTTTTTCTTTGTCCTTGGCCTCAGAAAGACTTACTTTCTTATGGTCAATAGAATCTCTTTTGTTTTCCAACCATTCGTTGAACTTTGCTTCCGCTTGCTCTTCAGTTAAAGCTCCTTTGCGAACACCACCTGCAAGGTGATTTTTCATTAAGGCACCTTTGTAAGAAAGAATAGCTCTAGCAGTATCCGTAGGTTGAGCTCCATTTTGAAGCCATTTTACGGCAGTGTCAACATCTAATTCAATCTGTGCTGGATTGGTAGTTGGATTGTAATGGCCTAATTTCTCAATGAATTTACCATCTCTTTTGTTACGGCTATCGGCCGCAATGATCCAGAAATAAGGTTTACCTTTCTTTCCTCGTCTTTGTAGTCTAATTTTTACAGACATATATTAAAATTAATTTTTGGGGTACCCGACCCCGGTTATAATTAAGGAGCGCAAAGGTAGTATTTTTTTCCTTTTTAAAATTCAATCAATTGATCTTTTTTATTTTACATTTGTCATTCTGACGTAAAAAAACCTACCTATGAAAAAATTTGCATTACTGCTATTGGCGATTTTGCCGTTTATTTCTTGCGAAGATACCGAAACTAACGAGGTTGCCCTCCAAGCAAAAATAAACAACAGACTTTATCAATCTACCGATGTTCAAGGTTCAACAAGTGAAGGTGGCCTTAAGATCCAAGGTTCCAATTTAGAGGAATCTCTAACCTTGAATCTGTCAAGTCTAAGGGAAGGTGAATTTGTAATAAACGGTCGTTCTTCCAATAGTGCTGTTTTTTCAGATGTGTTTGGCAATGTATTCAATACAAATCCTGGTGGCGAAGGGCTCATCACAATTTCTGAATTGGATGAAATCAATAAAACGGTAACGGGTAGTTTTAATTTTAGTGCAGTAATGCCTGGTGTCGATACTATATATGTATCTCGAGGCGTTCTTTACCGTGTTCCTTTTGGAGAACTGGATCTTCCAGATCCAGATCCTGAAACTGGTGATGACGCATTTAGAGCCAAAATAGATGGCAACCCATTCAATGCTTCCCTAATAGTGACAAATAGCGGTGCCGGCACTATTGTGTTGCACGGCAGCACTGGTAATTCAAGTATTGTTATCACAATGCCCGAAACCGCTGAACCTGGAACCTATGACGTGGAATGGGATTATTCCGCAGTACTAATGGGGCCAGAATATACTGATGAAGAAACTACTACAGGAAAAATTAGCATTCAGGCACACGATCCGGATGCTCGAACAATAATAGGAACATTTTGGTTTAATACAACCAATCATGCTATAACCGATGGCGTATTTGATTTAACTTATGACGGTCTTTAGGCATTAGAGTTTTTATCGCATAATAGAGCTTCTTAGTGATCAATTTAAAACCGCTCGAATTCTTTCGTGCGGTTTTTTTATTGCCATGTATTTGGCTTTTCAATGGGCATTGGATTTCATATTTTTACATTCTCATTTAATTTTCTATTTTGGGTAATTAAGCGTCACTAAATTTTTTGATGCATAACCCTTCATCCGTAATTTTTTCAGAATGTATTTAATCTTCGATACCGAAACAACAGGTCTTCCCAAAAATTTTAGAGCCCCCGTTAGCGATACAGATAACTGGCCTAGATGTATTCAGATTGCTTGGCAATTGCATGATAAAAATGGTGAGCTTATTGAGCATCAAGATTATTTGGTTCGTCCCGAAGGGTTTAATATTCCATTCGATGCAGAAAAAATTCATGGTATCTCAACAGAATTGGCTGAGAAGGAAGGGCTTCCGCTTTCTGAAGTGGTACAGCGATTTCTGGTATCTCTCCAAAAAGCAAAATTTGTTGTTGGACAGAATATTGAATTCGACCTAAATATTATGGGTTCAGAATTTTATAGATTGGGAATTGAAAGTCCTTTTCCACACTTCAGAGTTTTGGATACCTGTACGGAAATCACTGCCCAACTTTGTCAAATTCCTGGCGGGCGTGGTGGAAAGTTTAAGTTGCCTACGCTAACAGAACTTCACCAATATTTATTTAATGAACCTTTTGGAGAAGCCCATAATGCCACTGCCGACGTTGAAGCGACAACACGTTGTTTCTTGGAATTGGTACGACGTCAAATTTTCACCAAAGAAGAGCTTGATGTTCAACTAGATTATTTTGAAAATTTCTCCGAAACCAATCCGCAGCCAATACAGTTAATAGGATTAAAGCATATCAACCTCAAAAAGGCATCGGAAAAAGTCAGAAAGGAACTTCTGGCAACAATGGATGTGGAAGAGATATCTTCCGAAGAAATACAGGAAAATATTGCTACCCTAGAGGATGCTCCTTTTGTTCATCTCCATAACCATTCACAATTTTCCATTCTACAATCTACCTCAAGTACTGCAGACTTGGTGCATGCGGCGGCGGCCAATAATATGCCGGCTGTTGCCTTGACGGATTCGGGAAATATGATGGGGGCATTTCATTTTGTGCAGTCCGTAAATAATTATAACAAAGCACTAGCCCCAGAAAATGCCGATAAAAAAATTAAGGGTATTGTAGGATGTGAGTTTTTTGTTTGTGAAAATCACCTGAACAAAACACAAAAAGACAATGGGTATCAAATAGTATTGCTTGCCAAGAACAAGAATGGCTACCACAATCTTGCCAAGATGTCTTCCATAGCCTACACAAAGGGCTTCTATTACGTTCCGCGTATTGATAAGGGTATTATTGAAAAATATAAGAACGACATTATCGTCCTCACCGGCGGATTGAATGGAGAAGTTCCAGGAAAGATTCTCAATATCGGTGAAAATCAAGCTGAAGAAGCGCTTTTATGGTGGAAGGAAGTATTTGGGGATGATTTATATGTAGAAATACTACGTCACAATCAGGAAGACGAGCAACGAGTAAACGAGGTATTAATAGACATGGCTAGACGTAATAACGTCAAAATGGTAGCCTGTAACAATACTTATTATATTAAAAAAGAAGATGCAAATGCGCACGATATTTTGCTTTGTGTAAAGGATGGTGAAAAGCAGGCAACTCCAATTGGACGAGGTCGCGGCTATCGATACGGCCTACCAAATCAAGAATATTATTTTAAGAGTCAGGATGAAATGAAGGTCTTGTTTAAGGATCTTCCCGAAGCAATCTTAAACATTGAAGAGGTTGTAGCTAAAATTGAACCTTTTGTTCTTCATCGTGACGTTCTGCTTCCCAATTTTGGAATTCCTAAAGAATTTTTAAATCCTGAGGATGTAGATGGTGGAAAACGTGGTGAGAATGCATATTTACGCCATTTAACCTATGAAGGGGCTAGAAAGCGATATCCAGAATTAATAGAAGTGTCCTTCGAGTCTTTGACCGATGAAGAAATTCCTGAAGGCGCTTCTGAACGGATTAAAGAAATCAAACAGAGGTTGGACTTCGAGCTGGATGTAATTGCTAATACAGGGTATCCAGGTTATTTTTTGATCGTTCAGGACTTTATCGCGGAAGCTCGAAGAATGGGTGTCTCCGTAGGTCCCGGAAGAGGTTCAGCAGCAGGAAGTGCCGTCGCATATTGTTTATGGATTACCAATATCTGCCCCATAAAATACGACTTACTTTTTGAGCGCTTCTTGAATCCGGACCGTGTGAGCATGCCGGATATCGATATCGATTTTGATGATGAGGGACGAAGTAGAGTGATGGATTATGTTATCGAGAAATACGGAAGCAACCAAGTGGCTCAGATTATTACCTACGGAACTATGGCGGCCAAATCGTCTATTCGTGATACCGCGCGAGTTCTGGATCTTCCCTTGAATGAAGCTGATAGAATCTCCAAGTTGATTCCGAATATGACCAAGCTGAACAAGATTTTTGGAAGTAGTGAGGCAGATTTACGAAAACGATTTAGGAGTGATGAACTTCCAAGCGTTTTAGAGCTGTTATCCCTTTCCGAAGGCAACAATTTAGAAGCTCAAACCATCAACCAAGCCAAAATTCTTGAAGGGTCAGTACGAAATACAGGTATACATGCGTGTGGTGTAATTATTACTCCCAGTGACATTACAGATTTTGTACCCGTTGCCCTGGCCAAAGATTCAGATTTATATGTCACCCAGTTTGATAACTCAGTTGTAGAAAGTGCGGGTCTTTTAAAGATGGACTTTCTGGGATTGAAGACCCTAACGCTAATAAAAGATACCGTTAGTCTGGTCAAGCACAAACACAATATCGATTTAGATCCTGATAATTTTCCGTTGGATGATGTCAAGACATATGAACTCTTCCAAAGAGGTGAAACCGTTGGGATTTTTCAATATGAATCTCCTGGAATGCAGAAACATATGAAGGATTTAAAGCCAACTGTTTTTGCAGATTTAATTGCAATGAATGCTCTATACCGTCCGGGTCCGATGGAATATATCCCAAGTTTTATTCGACGTAAACACGGATTGGAGGATATTGAATATGACCTTCCGGCGATGGAGGAATATTTGGAGGAAACTTATGGGATCACCGTATATCAAGAGCAGGTGATGTTGCTCTCGCAGAAGTTGGCAGGATTTACAAAAGGTGAAGCAGACGTACTGCGAAAAGCAATGGGTAAAAAACAAAAATCCGTTCTTGATGATATGAAGCCCAGATTTATCGCACAAGCAGCAGAGCGTGGACATGCTGCGGATAAATTGGAAAAAATATGGAAAGACTGGGAGGCATTCGCAAGTTATGCTTTTAACAAATCCCACTCCACCTGTTATGCATGGATCGCTTATCAAACTGCATATTTAAAAGCGCATTATCCTGCAGAATTCCTTGCAGCTGTTTTGTCCAATAACATGAACGATATTAAACAAGTAACCTTCTTTATGGAAGAATGTAAGCGGATGGGGCTCGATATTCTAGGACCAGACGTCAATGAATCCTTCTATAAATTTACGGTTAATGATCAAGGTGCTGTTCGTTTTGGAATGGGCGCAATAAAAGGAGTTGGGGGTAATGCCGTTGCCACCATTGTTGAAAATAGAAAAGACGGAAAATACAAATCGGTATTCGATCTGGCTACACGAATTGATCTTAGGGCTGCCAATAAAAGGGCTTTCGAAAATTTAGCAGTGGCTGGCGGGTTTGATAGTTTTGAAGCTCATAGGGCCCAATACCTGCATCCCGATGTTGATGGAGTTGTGTTTATTGAAAAAGTGATGCGTTATGCGGCGAGATATCAAGAAACCCAAAATTCTTCCCAGGTAAGTCTCTTTGGCGATTCCAGCGATGTACAGATTCCAGAACCAGAAGTTCCTCCATGCGATGAATGGGGAGCCATGAAAAAATTGAAAAAGGAAAAAGAGGTAGTTGGAGTCTATATTTCAGGTCACCCGTTAGATGCCTTTAAACTCGAGCTAGATCATTTCACCAATTGTAAAGTTGCTGATTTTAACAACTTGGGAAATTTGATCAATAAGGAAGTTTCTTTCGGAGGTATTGTTTCTGAAGTAAGATATATGACCGGTAAAAACGGAAGGGATTGGGCTATTTTCACAGTAGAAGATTTTGAAGACAGTTATGAGTTCAGGATTTTCGGTGAGGAATATCTAAAATTCAGACATTTATTGGTAGTGGATACATTCATTTATGGTAGAGTGTATGTGAGAGATGGATGGGTAAACAAGGACACAGGTAAAAAGAGCGATCCTAGAATGACTTTCAGTAATATTCAGATGCTTCATGATGTAATGGAGAAATATTCCAAAAAGATAACCTTGATGATGTCTTTGGATAGTATCAGCGAGCAAAAAATTGACGCTTTGAGCCAGCTTGTAAATTCCAACAAAGGAGAAAAGCAAATGCATTTTGTTGTTTATGAACCAGAGGAGAAGATAAATTTAGATATGGTTAGCCGAAAATATAAAATCGATATCACCAAAAAGGTGCTGGAGGAACTCAACAGAGAGGAGTTTGTATATAAATTAAATTAAGAGCAAAATTCCAAATCTCAACAAAACTTACTGAATCTATTTCATTGGTTAGACACGTTCAACTTTAAAATCCTGAATTAATAAATACAGTATAAACCACGAGAATTTAATAAATAAGTATTCATGGATTTAAGTGGGCATAGAAATTCCTGATGTCTTCATTCCTTAAACATATATTAAGCTCTAAGTTTTCGTTTAAAAATTGATTACTTTTGATACTTCATTAAAAACAAGATTATGGCATTAGAAATCACAGACGCAACATTTGAAGAAACTGTATTAAAAAGTGACAAACCAGTATTGGTTGACTTTTGGGCAGCTTGGTGTGGCCCTTGCCGAATGGTAGGACCCATCATCGAAGAAATTAGTAAAGAATATGACGGAAAAGCCGTTGTAGGTAAAGTAGACGTGGACGCAAACCAGGAATTTGCGGCTAAATACGGCGTTCGTAACATTCCAACTGTTTTGGTATTCCAAAATGGTGAGGTAGTGGGCCGTCAAGTAGGTGTTGCTCCAAAAAATGTTTACGCAGAAGCGATCGATTCACTTTTGTAATAGGTGAGCATTAAATAAATCTATAAAGGCTTGGCGTATTGCTGAGCCTTTTCTTATTTTTATACATTAAGTTCGGACGATATATAAATTCTTTCCAACTTGCCTAAAGCTTTTACAGCAAATAATTCAGGTCTCCTTCAGATTGTAATGAAGGTGTTCTGTAACTTAACAAGCACATTTTTAAATGGAGAAACTAAATAAAGTACAAGATAAAATTGACAGTAAATTACTGGAAGAAAGAAAGATCTTTCTTTGGGGAATGGTAGATGATGACAGCGCCCGCCACGTGGTGGACAGGTTATTATATCTAGACGCATTAAGCAAAGAGCAAATCACCCTATATATCAATAGTCCCGGAGGATATGTAACTGCTGGATTTTCAATATATGATGTTATGCGAGAGATCAAAAGTCCAGTCTCCACTATTTGCACTGGTCTTGCTGCATCAATGGGAAGTATATTGCTTTCAGCAGGCGAGAAAGGTAAACGATTTATCCAACCTCACGCAAGAGTGATGATTCACCAACCAAGTGGAGGTGCAAGAGGGGTGGCAAGTGATATAGAAATTACGGCGCTTGAAATTTTAAAGACTAAAGAAATAAGCGCGCGCATTTTGGCTGATAACAGTGGGCAGACTTTTGAAAAAATTATGAAAGATTTCAATCGTGACCATTGGATGGGTGCAGAAGAGTCCGTTGAATACGGAATTGTCGATAAAATCATAAAATAATTATAAGATAACGTAAAATCATTTATCACGGATATTCGTTTTCTTTCTGAAACTAAATTTAAACTGATAATTAAAATATTAAACGATGAAAAGAATAACCTTGATTCTGGCTGTTATGGCTATCGTAACCTTTGGCTGCAAAAGTGGTGAAAAAAGTGATGGATATATTTTAGATAATCCGACGGAAACTAATCCAGGAGTACCGGATGGTCACAATTCTCGAACTTCTCTCGATTGGGAAGGGGTTTATGAAGGTACCACGCCATGTGCAGACTGCGAAGGGATTGAAACGAAGTTAACATTAAATAGTGATAATACTTTTGAGCTTACCCAAACATATCTAGGGAAAAAAGAAGAGAATACGCGATACACCAGCAGTGGTGACTTCACCTGGAATGAAGCGGGTTCCAATATTATTCTTAAAGCTCAGGATATTACCATTAGATTCCAAGTTGGAGAAAATGAAGTTACCATGCTCGATATGGCTGGAAATGTGGTGAGTGGTGAACTGGCTAACTTTTATGTTCTAAAGAAAAAATAACAAACACATGCTATTTGTGAAAGCCGTTTTGAATTTTCTTAACGGCTTTTTACTTCATGCCTAAGACCTACTTTCAAATTGGATATAGAAAAGGAAATCAATGAAATTACTGGGTTTAAGAACCTTGAGTTGCTTGCAAAGCAAGTGGTGGAAGGATTTATTTCCGGACTTCACAAGAGCCCCTTTCATGGATTTTCTGCAGAATTTGCCGAACATAAAATCTATAATGCAGGCGAAAGTACCAAACACATCGATTGGAAATTGTTTGCCAAAACAGATAAGCTCTACACCAAAAGGTATGAAGAAGAAACCAACCTTCGTTGCCATCTTATTGTGGACAATAGCAGTTCGATGCATTATCCTAAATTAAAAGAGTATAACATAAATTCATTAAACAAGATTGGTTTTTCGGTATTGGCATCCGCCGCTATAATGAATTTGATGAAAAGACAGCGCGATGCCGTAGGGTTGAGCATATACAGCAATGAATATGAATTCTACGCCTCAGAAAAGGGTAGTGAGCGCCACCATCAAATGCTCTTGCAGAAATTGAACGAATCTTTAGTAAGTCCGAAAGAGAGTAGTGGAACCAGAACTTATGAGCATCTACATCTAATCGCAGAGAAGCTTAAGAGGCGCTCTTTGGTTTTTCTGTTCACAGACATGCTTCAGAGCGACATAGAGGCAGAAAAGCTCTTCGAGGCCCTGCAGCATCTAAAATATAACAAACACGAGGTGATCCTCTTTCATACCTTTGACAAAAAAAGGGAAGTTGATTTCGATTTTAACAATAGACCGAAACGTTTTGTTGATGTGGAAACGGGAGAACATATCGATTTATATGCCGACAATATAAGGACGAATTATTCTGTAGCAGTTGAAAACTATTTTTCTGAATTGAGTCTGCGGTGTGGGCAGTACAGAATTAAATATGTTTTGGCAGATATAAATGAAAGCTTCAATAAAATCTTGACCACCTATTTGGTGGAAAGACAAAAATTCGGGTGATTTCAATACTTGCCATCAGGGAAATGTTGAGGTCATTGGAGAATTAAGAGGCATTATCGATAAAGATATTTCAAAATAAAATTCTGTAAAATAATATTTTTGCAAATGGTTTTGCTCATAAGTATTGGGAATTAGCGGGTTGCGGGTAGGTTCTGAAAAACATTAATAATAATATCATTTTTTCTAAAAAATAGTTTGCAAGATTGAAATGTAGTGGTATATTTGCCACCGCTAAATACGGCAAGAGAGAAGTCTCCAAAAGTATTGGTAACAATTTTTCACCTGGCTCAACTGTTGTTGGGATTTGTCTTCGGACAGATTGAAAATATTGGTCTGGTAGTTCAGTTGGTTAGAATACCTGCCTGTCACGCAGGGGGTCGCGAGTTCGAGTCTCGTCCAGACCGCAATAACACCCTAGAAGTAGGGTGTCTCATCAAAGAGTGAACTAATCTTGATGAGGTTCCTGCCCTAGCAAGAATGAAGAAGTTGTGTTGTCCCGTTCAGATGGGATGTGGTTTGATCCCGATAGCTATCGGGAAGACCGATGAGAAGCTTATCCAAACGGATGGGCTTTTTTTGTTTTAATACAGTTTTCAATATAAATTTCCCCTTTTCTTCCTATTTATAAGACAGATGTATTAATTTGTAGGCTTAAGAGAAACATAGTTTTTATGAAAGACCAAAAAACGGGATATTGGATTACAGTTTATGGTATAACGGCGGCAGCGCTTCTTATAATCCATTATCTGGTGGACTTATCCATTTTTGATTTCTGGAAGGAATATGTTCCTTTTTTGAAAAAACTGAGTATAAGCTTGTTTTTTATCGCTCTGATCTTTTTATTGAGCAAAATCATAGCACGGATTATTATTGCGCGAATTCACAATGAAGGTGACCGTTACAATCTTCTACGCATTACTCGATTTCTTGCCATTGTATTTAGTCTTATTGCGGCACTCTCTATCTTATTTCAAAACCTATATGCTAATATTGTTGGATTTGGATTATTATCCCTGATTTTGGGATTTGCACTTCAAGCGCCCATCACATCCTTTATTGCGTGGGTCTATCTTATTTTCCGTCGTTCTTATCTAGTGGGCGATCGTATTCAGATAAAAGGATTTCGTGGAGATGTGGTAGAAATAAGTTATTTGGATACCTCTATTTTAGAGTGTAGTGGAGATTATTTGGTAAATGATAGAAAGAGTGGAAGAGTCATTCGTTTTCCTAATAGTCTGATTCTGAGGGAAGAAATAATCAATTATTCTGGTCCAGATATTCCCTTTATTTGGAACGAAACGGCAATTCAGGTGGCCTTCACTAGTGATTTGCAATTTGTGGAAGATTGTCTTTTAGAGGCAACCCTCTCAGATTTTAATGATCGATATCCCAAACTTTCTAAAGACAATCCTACCGCATGGGCGCCAGCGGTATATTTTAGGAATAATTCCTATTCTTGGATGGAAGCTGTCATTTCCTATCCTGTAGAACCTGAAGATACAACAGGTCGAAGAAATCGTATTCTAAAAAGCGTCCTTCCCATGCTCAATGCAGCCCCCGGGAAAGTTAAGTTCCCAGAAGGCACCTTGCGATAAACACCTGAATAATGCTTAAAAATATTTTGTCATTTGGGATTTGAAGTATTTTTAAAATAATCTACATCTTATGCAATAATCAGGTTTCCAGCATTTTAACATTTTCGGTCTTTGATTCTTGGGTCTATAACAAAGTGGTCTTGTTTCATCGTTTCGATATAATTCTTAAAGAAATGCATTTCCACCCATACTTTTAAACCGACCTAACTTTTACTATCTTCACGACCCAAAAAAAGAATATGATTAAAGAAATTATTCAAAATCGTCGTGCGGTTTTTCCGGCGCAATACAATGAGCAATCAATCTCAAAAGAAGAAATAAATGCTATTTTAGAATCGGCAAATTGGGCGCCTACCCACAGACGCACAGAGCCTTGGCGTTTTAAGGTTTTCCATGGAGCATCACAAAAAGCATTGGGGCAATTTTTGGCCGAAACCTATAAATCAACTACCGAGAATTTTTCTGATCGCACCTATGAGAAGATGATTGAGAACCCGGTTAAAGCAGGGTGCGTTATTGCGATTTGCATGCAGCGCGATCCAAATGAAGGCATTCCGGAGTGGGAGGAGATTGCTTCCACTGCCATGGCAGTTCAGAATATGTGGCTTACCGCTTCAGAAATGAAAATCGGAACCTACTGGTCAAGCCCGTCGGCCAAAAAAAGATTAAGTGAATTTGTTGAACTCGCAGAAGGAGAACGTTGTCTAGGATTCTTCTATATGGGAAGATATGATGGCGAATTGCCCGAGGGAACAAGAAAGTCTTCTATTCAGGAAAAAACAAAATGGATTTAAGCTTTTAATGACTAATAATATTCAAATCCCAAAGTCATTGCGAACAGCGCAGCAGTCTCTTTGGGATTTTTTGTTTACCAATTTAAGCAAATGAAAAACACGTTTTTATCAAGTCGAATATAAGGGATTTGAAATGGACAGTAGATTTCATTTGTGTAGAATATTAATCGTGTATGTTTCAGTAAATTTGTACTTTTCAAGTTGAATCTATTCTGAAATGACCTATCGCATCTTTTTGGTTTTTATATTATTACTGGCCACTTCTTGCCAGTTTTTTGAGACTGAAAAAGTGTCGTCCGAAGAAATATTTAAGGACGAGATAAAAACCATAAACTGGAAGGATGTAGATCGATATCCCTCATTTCCCAACTGTGAAAAAACCTTGGACAAATCTGAACAACAGGAGTGTTTTATAAAAATAGTCAGCAATCATTTGTACCAAGTTGTACGTCAGAAAAATTTGATTGCCGGTCGTGAAATCCAGGATACCGTAAATATCAATTTTGAAGTGAGTAGTTCAGGGAAACTTTCAATCTTAGAGATGAAGATGGATTCACTACTTCAAAAAGATTTTCCACACTTAAAAACTGCAATTCTCAAGAGCATCGATTCTCTCCAACCTATAGCTCCTGCCTATAAACGTGGAATTCCCGTAAAAACAAAATTTACATTGCCTGTAATAATCCAAACGGATTAGTTATTTTTTGAATTATATCTCTAGCTGGAACTGAATTAAAAACGTCTTCCTTTCCAAGAATATCTTCCCTTTAAACTTCCAAAGACTATAATTGCAATCACAATTGAGTAGATATAAAACATGCCTAAAAAATTAAAAAAAGAAATTCTTTTATTGAAAAAATCTGCAGATTGACCTATAAAGACGAAATCAATCACGATTTTCAAAATAAGGATAGGAATATAAATAATTAGGTTTTTTGAGTCCAAAGCGAGTAAAAAGGGAATTGCTAATACACCAATATTAACCAGAAATACTACAAGTCCTAAAACTTGCGACGCGATATTTTTCTGTTTGGAAGTTTTTGATGCCCAACGAATTCGCTGGTTTATTAGATCTTTCCAGCTAGGCTGAGGCGCTGTATAAACAATAGCATCATCCGATTTCAAGAATACCACGTGGTCTGGGAAAGACTTTTTGAACTTTTCCATTAAAAATATATCGTCTCCGCTTGCAATATGGTCGTTCCCAGAAAACCCTTTCACTTCCGAAAAAGCATCTTTTAGATAGATCAAATTAGCGCCATTATTCAGAATGGGATTATTCAATCCAAAACTTCCAATGGACACACTTTGTAAACTCAAGCCATCCACTAGCTGAAAATCCTGAATAAAACTTCCATCTGTTTTATATTGAACAGGTCCACATATCATTTTTGGACTTTCTTCCTTTCCTGAATTTTGGATGAATGAATCTATTGTTCCAAGCCAATTTCTGGGAACTTCACAATCTGCATCTGTAGTAGCAATCCAGTCATAATTCGAATTTGAAATTCCTACCGAAATCGCATCTTTTTTGGGAGAATTTGAATAGCGTTTGTTTTGAAATAGATGAATCGGAATTGTGCTTTTGTCAATGGAATTGAGAATAATTTCTGCCGAATTATCTTCCGAAGCATCATTCACGAAAATGATTTCAAAAAGATTTTGGGGATAATTCAATTGGGAAATACTTTTTAATAGCGCAGGAAGGTTTTTTGCTTCATTTCGAAAAGGAATAATTATGCTAAACTGTATTTTGGGTTGAATATTTTGTGCGGAATATTTGGGTTGCTTATGAAATCCAATAATCAAAGCTATTATGAAGCTGAAGTAAACAACAAAAAGGATCGAGATTGCCACTATCATTGTCTATTGGGTTGATATGCAAGAACAAAATAACTTCCAATAAAGGAAGGAATTACAAAGTTGAGAAGCCACATTAACAGCACGGTAGACAAAACAGTAAATTCAGAAATTCCAGCAAAAGAAAATAGCCATACAGAAACACCTCCCCTGATTACCACATCAAAAACAAAAATAGTTGGAACTATGGAAACCAATAAATACATTGCAAAAATTAGCGCCATGGCTAGTGAAAATTCAATTTCGGCACCGAAAAATAGAAGAAGGCAAAAAAACATTCCGCTAAAGATTACATATCTGAGAATGGAATATCCAGCAATCTTAAGTTTCAAGTTAGATGGATATTCACAAAATATCTGGGAAATTCTGGCAAATGAAAATCCTTTTATAAATAGTTCTCTTTCTTTAAAAATATAACCCAAAATCAACAAAGAAATCATCCCGGCTCCGATTAATATTAATGTATTTAATGAATAAACAACTTCAAACTTCCAAAGAAAATAACTGAGTCCTATAATTCCAAAAACAACCGTTGCCAGAAGTTGATTGGCATTGGAATAGAAGTTAAGTAATAACACTTTTTTTCTGTTCCTTCCTTCAAAAAATAATGCCTTTGCACCGTAGTCTCCAATCCGGTTTGGCGTTGCCAAAGAAACTGTTAAAGCCGCCAAGCTTTGTTTTAACGCTGTTTGAAAATCTATTTTTTCTATGGTTGAAGCTAGATGTTTCCATTTTAAAATTTCGAGAATCCAATTTAAAGACGCCATCCAAAGCAGGAAAAGCAAAAAATATCCAGCGACATATCCCTTAGAATAAATGCTGTGGGCAAATTCCGAAAAATCTAAATTTTGATTGGCTCGCAATCGATAAAAAATATAACCAAAAGTGATCACTAGCACCAAAACCTTAGCGAAGGCAAGTAGATATTGTTTAGTTTTGTGCGGAGTGGCCATGGAGCTAAAATACAACTTCCTTCGAGAGCAGGAATCTCCGCTACAATAGAAATGAAAACAGAAAAAATAATTTTAGGAATTGATCCCGGAACAACGATTATGGGGTTTGGACTTATAAAAGTTGTGGGGAAACAGATGGTTTTCTTACAGCTCAACGAGTTGAGCCTCCAGAAATACACCGATCATTACCTAAAACTGAAACTTATTTTTGAGCGAACAATAGAACTAATAGAAACTCATAATCCTGATGAAATAGCGATAGAAGCTCCCTTCTTCGGGAAAAATGTTCAGTCTATGTTAAAACTAGGTAGAGCTCAAGGAGTAGCTATGGCGGCAGGACTTTCAAGAGAAATTCCCATCACAGAATATTCTCCAAAGAAGATAAAGATGGCCATTACCGGAAACGGAAATGCGAGTAAAGAACAAGTAGCCAAAATGCTTCAAAGTTTGTTAAACCTAAAGGAGCTTCCTAAAAATCTGGACAGTACAGATGGCTTGGCTGCGGCAGTTTGCCATTTCTATAACTCAGGAAAAATTGAAATTGGAACAAGTTATACGGGTTGGGGTGCATTTGTAAAACAAAACGAAGATAGAATTTCAAAGAAATAAGAGGTTCTAATTTTTTTTGCAAAGAGAAACTAACTCCTCGAAATCCAATCCTCCACTATATGCTTTATTTTCCGATTGTCCTGTAAATTGATGATTTCTATATCCACAGATCTTTTTAGGGTGCTTCCTATGGGGAAAACAAAACCGTAATATTGGGGTTCAATTCGCTTTTTGCTCAACACGAATTCGTCCTTTTTGCCCGAGTCCAAAATATATTCCAATGGAATTTCATCATAAATGAGAGCATCTACTTTTTTGTCCAAAAGCAACTTATAGCCATCCGCGACATCTTCAATAGGAACAGCTTTTCCGTGAGCGTCTTCAATTTTTTCTATGATTCTTCTGTAATTTGGAACAGCAACTCTTTTATTTTCAAGGTCGTTTAATCCCGTTATAGTTTTATCTTCTATAGTACTTTGTGAAAAAGTACTGGCAATTCCAGCTACAAAAGAAGTAGCCAATATCAACGAGATTATCATCCAGGCGCCCATAACAAATCTTCCTCCTGGTGTACGTGGTGCGTAGTCTCCATATCCAACTGTGGTCATTGTTACGATAGCCAGCCATACGCCGGATGCTGTACCTTTAACAACTCCTTTTCCATAATCTTTTTCCCATTTTCTTCCTTCTACTAGCCAGAAAATAAAACCTACCAAGGTTAAAATGAAGAGAAGCACCAAAACGGCATAGATGAAAGTGGTGGATAAAAATGGTTTTATCTTGTCCAGAAATGTAGATTCCATCTTCGGGGCAAGCACTGCAAGTTCTGTATTGTAGTACGGCTGCGAAAATGTTATAATTTCAGCTCTTGACGTGTTAATCGTAATAGGACCTATCAATATATCGAGTTCTTGGTTTTGGATGGCTCCAATTCCGTCTTTGACAGATGAAAACGGAACCAGTTCATATTTTTCATTTAATCCGTAAGCTATTTCTTTCCATATATCTATCACAATTCCTTCTGCCTTATCACTGTTCTCCTCGTGCGTAATAAAAGGGGAAGATCCTGCATATCCAACCCGAAGAGGCGCTTTTTCTTCTTGGGAGTAAGAGGTAAAGCTCATTGATATAAGAAGAATGATAAGAATACAATAATTGCGCATGCAAGGGTTTTTATGGATATATAAATAAAGTCAATTTCACAAAAGAATGCTCTCTCGGTGAAATTATAGGTAATTTTGATTTTATAAAAGAAAATAGCAAAGGGATTATAATAATTAAGAGCTCATTTTCTTTTAAATTTTAGAACTATCAAGTAATTAGAATGCAAACTTCCATGCTAAAGTCAAACTCATTCGGGATATATATTCATATTCCTTTTTGTAAACAAGCCTGTCATTATTGCGATTTTCACTTTTCTACCTCTATCAAAAAGAAGGGAGAATTGGTGAACGCACTTTGTGAAGAGCTTCGGTTGCGGAAGGAAGAATTAAATGGAATAGTGGAAACCATCTATCTTGGAGGAGGTACGCCAAGCTTGTTGACCGCAGAAGAATTGAGGCAGATATTAGATACTATTTACTCACATTACACACTTTCACAAAATCCCGAAATTACCCTTGAAGCAAATCCGGATGATCTCGTGGAAAATAATTCAAACCATGAGGTAGATCCAGGTTACAATAAATTGATTGCTTTCAAGGAATTGGGAGTTAACCGTCTTTCCATAGGGGTTCAGTCTTTTTTCGAGAAGGATTTAAAATTTATGAACCGTGCCCACGATAATATTGAAGCTCTGGATTGTATTGAAGAAGCTAAAAAACATTTTGAAAATATCAGCATAGATCTAATTTATGGAATTCCCGAAATGACCAATAAACGGTGGACTAAAAATGTGAAAACGGCTATAGACCTTGGAGTTCCCCATCTTTCCTGTTATGCTTTAACCGTAGAACCAAATACTGCTTTAAAAAAGTTTATCGACTCAGGAAAAGTTCCCCCTGTGGATGAAAATGCCGCGAGAGAGCATTATGAGATCCTCTTGGATATTACCTCGGAAGCAGGATACTTGAATTATGAATTTTCCAATTTCGGAAAGCCTGGGTTTCAATCAAAAAATAACACGGCATATTGGGAAGGAAAACCTTATTTGGGGATTGGTCCCTCCGCGCATAGCTATGATGGCGAAAGCAGAAGTTGGAATGTCGCAAACAACTCCAGATATATAAAAAGTATTGCTGCAGGAGAACTTCCTTCTGAAAAGGAAATCCTTACTCTAAAGGATAAGTATAACGAATATATCATGACCGCTTTGCGAACCGAAAAAGGAGTTTCATTAAGAAATGTTGAGGAGGAATTTGGCTTGAAATTTTTAGAATATTTAATGGATCAAGCTTTTAAGCCATTAAGAAATGGCGATTTGATTATGGAAGACAAAATTCTTCGAATTGCCAGAAAATCTAGATTTCTAGGCGATGGAATTGCGAGTGACCTTTTTATGGTTTAGCATCAAATTCGTCATCAGAGCTATCTATAAGGTTTCAAATTTACTTTTAAACTCTTTCATCATCTCTAAAATTAGTGTTGTATATTTATTTCTTTAAAATTTCCGAATGAAAGCTACTATTGAAATAGATAATCAAACAATTAAAGTAGATCTCTCCAAGCCTATGGATATTTCAATTCCGCTAGAGGCAACAGCACAAAATCCATTGGCATGGTATCAAGACCAGCCCAATATAGAACCTGTTAGAATGGGAGATTGGATAGGGAAAATATCCGAGGGCGGATCGGTTAACTTCAATAATGTTTATTTCAATCCGCATGCGCATGGAACCCACACCGAATGTCTTGGCCATATTTCAAAGGAATTTCATTCGGTTAACGACGCGCTGAAAACATTTTTCTTTTTGGCGGAAACCATTACCGTCGAACCAGAAAAAAATGGTGACGATGAAACTATTTCCGAAGAAAGCCTTATAAAAGCTCTAACAGGAAAGTTGCCGCAAGCCCTTGTAATTCGGACACTTCCAAATAAGATTTCCAAGAAATCGAAACACTGGTCCAATACCAATTGGCCTTATCTTGATGAAAAGGCCGCGTTATTTTTAAGAAGGATTGGAGTAAAACATTTGCTTATAGACCTCCCTTCGGTTGATAGAGAATATGACGAAGGAAAACTTTTGGCGCATAAGGCGTTTTGGAATTATCCCGAAAACCCCCGTCAGGATTGTACCATCACAGAAATGATCTATGTGCCGGATTCTATTGAGGATGGAAGTTATTTGCTAAATCTTCAAATGGCTTCTTTTCAAAATGATGCTTCTCCCAGCAAACCTGTTTTGTATAAGATATTATATTAATGAAAACTGTTTTAAAAATAGAAGAGTTGGCCCAGTTCGTATTGGGGATCGCTTTATTTTCACGCCTCGATATGGCTTGGTGGTGGTTTCCAACTCTTATTTTGCTGCCAGATTTCGGTATGCTCGGATATGCCTTCAATACCAAAATAGGCGCATTGGTTTATAACATTTTTCACCACAAGGCTATCGGCATTGCATTCATACTTGTTGGAATGTTTTATCTAGGCGAAATATATACTCTAATCGGAATAATTCTATTTTCACATTCCGCCATGGATCGGATTTTTGGGTATGGATTAAAATATCCTGATAGCTTTCGGCATACGCATTTGGGGAAAATTGGAAATAAATCCTAAAAAGTCTCACTTGCCTAAAAAAGTAAACGAAAAACCAGCAATAATGAATATTGAAGAATTCAGGAATTTTTGTCTTTCCAAAAATGGTGTAACCGAAAGTTTCCCATTTGGCGAAGAAACCCTCGTGTTTAAAGTGATGGGAAAGGTTTTCGCGCTCGTGGGTTTAGACAGCCATCCTGCATCCGCCAATCTTAAGTGTGATCCTGAAAAAGCCATCGAGCTTCGGGAAGAATATGATGGCCTGATTGTTCCTGGTTATCATATGAATAAAAAACATTGGAATACTGTAGAAATTGAAGGAAATTTGCCGCACCAATTATTGATTGAATTGATAGATCATTCCTATAATTTAGTTGTGAAAGGATTGACCAAAAAACTTAAGGCTGAACTACATAATATTTCAGCTTAGAATCAAACAGATATTAAAAATCTGGACGGTTTTATCCAATCTTCCCACAGGGCTTTAATAACCTTGATGGGCTTTAAAATTAATCTATGACGAATCCTTCAGATTTCTATAAATCCAATATTGAAACACATTCCGAAACACTTCAAAGTATAAAGGGAAAGCTGGCATTGTCCAGTACTATTCGGCTAGTGGTCTTTGTAGCGGCCTGTGTGGCAATATATTTTACATTTTCCAATACTAAGCTTGTTATTGCAGTTGTTGTGGCTACAATTCTTGCTTTCGTGTTTTTGGTCACTAAACATAGTAGGTTAAAATATCAGAGAGATTTGACCAAAGCGCTTATAGATCAAAATGAAGTGGAGTTGGGAGTTTTAAATAGGGACTTTCACCATTTACCAGCGGGAGATAAGTATAAGGATCCGCTTCATTACTTCGGTCAGGATATCGATTTGTTTGGGCGTGGGTCTTTTTATCAATATTTAAATAGAACTTCCTTGGAAAGCGGTTCTGATTTCCTCGCAGAAATATTGACTGAGAATTCTATAGATGATATTCCTAGAAAGCAGGCAGCAATTCAAGAACTTGCAAAAATCCCTGAATGGCGTCAACATTTTTCAGGGATAGCATCTTTGGTAAAAACCGAAGTGCCTTCTGAGGAAGTTGCAGATTTTCTTAAAAATTACCAGAAATTCGTTCCAAAATGGATCAAGCCAGTTGCGCTGATATTTTCCATAATTTCCTTGGGATTGGTTATGGCAAACTATCTAGATTTAATTTCAGGATATTTTCTTGCAGGTTGGTTTTTTATCGGCGTGACTATTAGCGGTAGGTATTTTAAAAAAGTGAATGCGCTCTCTACCGAAACTTCCAAGATCCAGAGCACTTTTGAACAATTCCATAAACTGATTTTAGAAATTGAAAATCGCGAGTTTACTTCCCAATTACTTAAAGAGAAACGAGGTCTGGTAATCAATTCGTCCAAAAAAGCATCCACGGTTTTAAAGAAATTCGCAAAACATTTGGATGCGCTGGATCAAAGAAGCAATATGATTGTCGGATTTGTTTTAAACGGATTTATGCTGAGAGATCTGCGCCAGAGTTATAATATTGAACAATGGATTGAAAATCATAACACCGAAGTTGCAGTTTGGTTCGAATCCATTACTTTTTTCGACGCATATAATAGTTTAGGCAATTTTGGTTTTAACCATCCGCAATATGTGTATCCATCATTACACGATGGAATTTCCGTTTTGAATGTAAAAGGAGCAGGACATCCTTTGCTAAAGCAGAAAACGATGGTTAGAAATGATATCCGGATCGATTCAGAAGAATTCTTTATTGTTACTGGCGCGAATATGGCAGGAAAAAGTACATTTCTTAGAACAGTTTCGCTTCAAATTGTAATGGGGAATGTTGGGTTGCCCGTTTGTGCCGAACGTGCCGAGTACAATCCCATCAAACTCATTACAAGCATGAGGACTACGGATAGTTTGACCGATGATGAATCTTATTTCTTCAGCGAGTTAAAACGTCTTAAATTTATTGTGGATGAAATAAAAACCGATAGATATTTCATAATCCTCGATGAAATTCTGAAAGGCACAAACAGCACCGACAAAGCCATAGGCTCCCGAAAATTCGTAGAAAAACTTGTGGCCAGTAATTCCACAGGTATAATTGCTACCCACGATTTAAGTCTTTGTGTGGCCGCAGACGAAATGGAAGAAGTGAAAAACTATTATTTCGATGCCCAAATTGAGGATGGCGAACTTTATTTTGACTACACCTTTAAACCAGGCATCTGCCAAAATATGAATGCCTCTTTTTTACTGAAGAAAATGGAAATTGTTGATTAGATTGCCAAAATGGATTCATTGACTCAAATTGTTTTGGGAGCTGCCGTAGGGGAAGCAGTTTTAGGTAAAAAGATAGGTAACAAGGCTATGCTCTTGGGCGCAATTGCTGGAACTATTCCAGATTTTGACGTAGCCGCTGGTTTTTTCACCGATACCGTTTCCGCCCTCGAAATCCATCGAGGTTTTACGCACTCCATATTTTTTGCTCTTGTTGTAGGCCTACTTTTCGCATGGCTTCTTGCGCTTTGGGATAAGCGCGCCACTTTAAAGGAATGGTGGTTGTTTTGGTTTTTGACATTTGTAACTCACCCATTGCTAGATGCCCATAACACTTGGGGTACTCAGCTTTTTTGGCCTTTTGAAACTAGATTGGCATACAAGAATATCTTTGTAATAGATCCTCTCTATACTTTACCTTTTCTTATATTTTTAATTTTGGCAATGCTTCAGAAAAGAGGAAGCATTAAGAGAAGAAGATTTAATAATTTGGGCCTAATTGTTAGTAGTGCCTATATGGTTCTTACTCTTGTTCTAAAAGGAATCACATATCATAAATTTCAAAATGAGTTGGCCAACCAAAATATTGAGTATATAGCATTGCAGAATAAACCGAGCCCCTTCAATACAATTATGTGGACTGCAAATGTTGAAACTGAAGACTCCTTCTTGATCGGGAATTATTCGTTTTTTGACACCCAACCAGTTGTCTTTCATTCACATCCAAAAAACCATAAAGCCTTAGGAGATTTGAGGAATGAAGATAAAATTGAACGCTTGATAAAGGTGGCTGAAGGTTGGTACACTATAACTGAGCGCAATGGTCAACTTCTTTTTAACGACCTTCGTTTTGGCTTGATGAGCGTTGATCCCAATACCGATAAATACGCTTTTAGTTATATTCTGGAGGTTGAAGATGGCGAATTAAAGATTACCGAAGAGCCTAAAGACAGAAGTGATGCTAAAAAATTGTTGGGCGATCTCTGGAAGCGAATAGGAGGAAATTGATTTCCTTGAGAGAAATCTTCAATTCGTTATAATTCCTTAGAAACGTGTTTGATAACGCCCTTTTAAAAATTGTGGAAGACGATAATTTGTAAACTACATAAATTTATGGTATAATGTCTATCATAATTTATTAACAGCTACCTATGAAAGTCCCTAACTTCAGCTTACCTGAAGCCAAAAAGATTCCCAATAAGTACAATCCAATCTATCAGCCTCCCATAGTGCGAGGAGATTTCTACTGATAATAATTTAACTTTTTAACGGGATTACCAAACAGTTATTCCTTCACATTTCTTATTTTTCCTTATCGAAAAACATAGACAAATTTCTATTTTTTCAAAAACCCAATTTATATGTCGATAAAAGTTACTAGAAAAGAACCAGCTTCAAAATTTCTCGGTCTGGTAGTGAATAAGACAGTATTTTTTTCTGCTATTGCTGTCATTATTTTTAGCGTGGGGTTCACCCTAATTTTTCAGGAACAGGCAGAACATTACTTCGGAATTGCACAGACAGCAGTTTCTGCTCATGGAGGTTGGATTTATACTTTATCCGTAAATCTATTTATTGTCTTCTGTTTATATATGGCATTTAGCAAATTTGGAGCTATCCGCCTTGGAGGTAAAAAAACTAAACCCGAATTTAGCTTATGGGCCTGGTTTGCTATGCTTTTCAGTGCAGGAATTGGTAACGGTCTCGTACTGTTCAGTATTGCCGATCCCGTTCGCGATTTTTTGAACCCACCACGTTTGGCTGGCCAAGAACCGGCTCTAATTGCGCAGGAAGCAATCAATTTTTCCTTTCTTCACCACGGAATCCATGGATGGGCAATTTATTCGGTAGTAGGTCTTTCTTTGGCGTACTTTACCTTCAATAGAAAAATGCCACTTACATTACGATCTGCTTTTTACCCACTTTTAGGGAATAGAATCCACGGTTGGATGGGAGATGTTATTGATATAATGGCAGTTATTACGACTTTGTTTGGATTGGCTACCACGATCGGGTTCGGGGTAGGTCAAATTAATTCTGGTCTTACCCATGTTTTTGGGGTTCCAAGTTCTTTGTTTTATCAAGTGATAATTATTCTAGGAGTAACTTTGGCTGCAACCATTTCCGCATTTAGTGGAGTAAACAAAGGTGTGCAGATGTTGAGTAAACTTAATGTAAGGGTAGCCTCAGCCATATTCTTGTTAGTATTGATATTGGGCCCTACCACCTTTATTTTTAAATCCTATATACAGAATCTTGGAAGTTATTTGGTGCATTTTGTAGATATGTCCACATGGACGGAATCCCTTCAGGGCACCGATTGGCAAAAAACAAGAACTATTATGTATTGGGGCTGGTGGATTTCCTGGTCTCCGTTTGTTGGAACTTTTATAGCGCGGATATCAAGAGGTAGAACTATTAAAGAGTTTATCTTGTGTGTATTGATTCTGCCAGCGCTCGTAACATTTTTATGGTTTAGTGCTTTTGGGGGCACCACCATGCGAGATATTTTAATGGGAGACACCGCCATGATAGCAGCTGTAAATGATAATATTTCCACTGCTCTGTATGTGTTTTTTGATAAGTTTCCCTTAGCAATAGTTTTAAAATCTTTGGGGGTTATTCTTATATGTAGCTTTATTATCACTTCGGCAGATTCTGGTGCTCTGGTTGTGGACAGTATTACTTCTGGTGGAAAATTAAAAACCCCGCCATTTCAAAGAGTTATTTGGGCTGTTGCTACTGGATTGATTGCGGCGGTATTGATGTATGGAGGAGGATTGAATGCCCTGCAAACCGTGGTGACAATTTCGGGATTGCCCTTTGCCATTCTCTTAGTGATGATGTGTTTCTCCTTGTATAGAGGAATGAATGAGGATTATGAAAAATCTGAACGAAAAGATAAACTTCTGGAACGGGAAACGTATAGAAAAAATATATTGAACTTGGTGAACGAAGAGCGAAAAGAGAAAAATTTAAAGAAAATTGAACCCGAAGAGAAACCAGTTAGAAAACCCACAACTAGAGATCTTTAATAGACACAAGTATTGTATCAATAATCAAGTAAGAGCAAGCTATGACTAAGAAAATAAACCTAGAGAACAAGCTAAAATTGATGGTCGCATTAGACCTTACCGAGATGGACCCTATTTTGGTAAAATATGTAAGCTTTCTTTGTACAGTGTGGAATATCGAACATTTATATTTTACGCATAATATCAAACGCTATAAACTTTATGATCTGAATGATGATTTTCTAGAGGAAGGAATCACGGTGGAAGACATTGTGGATCGAGGACTAGAGAGAACTATCGAAAAAAATTACACTGCTTCTGTACCACATACAGTATTGATAACTTCCGACGATTATACTGAAAGTATTTTGGCACAAATGGCAGTAGATTATAAGATTGATATAATGATTACGGGTAATAAGGACGAATTGCAGGGCACGGGTGCTTTAGGTCAAAAATTGGTTCGTATGCTCGATGCGAACGTGTTGTTTGTTCCCGAAGAAGCCAAACATGAGATGGAGAATGTTTTGATCCCCACAGATTTCAGTTCGGCCTCGGCAAGATGCTTTGAGGTGGCAGAAAGTCTGGTGGAAAGGTCCGGCGGAAAAATAGAAGCTTTGCACGTCTATAATATTCCTTCTTTTTTCTTTCCATATATAAATACAGAAAAAGCGATAGATAAAACAAAACTGCACTTAAGGGAAAAGGTAAAACAATTTAGACAGCGATATAAGCTTCCTGAGAGATTATCATTTAAATATAGCGATCGAGAAGATCTTTCCGTGGCTGAAGCCATTGAAATCCATGCCGAAAAAGGAGATTTTGATATAGTTGTAGTTTCAGCCAGAGGGGGAAATAATATTACCTCTCTCTTTATTGGGAGCGTTACCAATGACCTGTTGATCAAAAATAGAAAGATGCCTTTGTTGGTGGTGCGCTAGAGGAAAGAGTTTGAGTTCTATACGCTGGATTTTTAGTCTTTCTCGTTCCCATATTTTCTTTCGGAAAATTGTCCTAAAGAATAAGCAAGCATCAGTAAAGGAATTAATATGATATGAATATAGTCTCTAAATATTCCGAATTCGTGCATAATCACCAATATTATGGCGGCAGTAATAATAAAAATTACGCCAAAAAGTGTTTTATTCATTATTTCTGATTTTGGAGGTTAATATTTGGGATACTTTACAATAATTTTGATTTCAAATTAAAAATTTCGGCCAATAAATCATAGGAATGTAATCTTGCATTATGATCCGTCATCATATCCTGTACAATAATTTCATCTACAGATAGATCTTTTGCCAATTGTACCAATTGTTCTTTAACCTGAGTTGCAGTTCCAGCTATAAATTTTGGTGGGATTCCTGACCCCGGAATATATTTTCGCAATTCCGGTAAACCACCCAAATCTTTTACGGCTTCATCTGGTGTGGGAAGGGCAACATCTATAATTCCTTTTGAAAGATTTCGGTACATTACATTAACGGGTGCAATCTGTCTTCTGGCTTCCTCTTCAGTATCTGCACAGACTACGTGAACGGCCAAGATAGCTTCTGGAGATTGGATACCAGACTTGCCAGATGACGGTCTAAACCTAGTTCGATAAGATTGTAAAATTTCCTTGGCACCTTTTTGATTTATAAAACCGGCAAATACATAGCGAATGCCAAGAGATGCGGCGGCGTTCGCGCTCCATGGACTTGAACCCAAAATATGTAGCTCTGGAAGACTATCAATAGTATGTACTGGCGATTTTGAAAAAGGATGTTCGGCAGGGAAGCTGTTGTCCAACCATGATACCAATTCCACAATTTGTTGACCGGAATCGCTACGATATTGTTTGTCCCTCATTTGTTGAAGGGCAAAGTCAGTAACAGGTCCTGTGGTTGCTCTTCCAGCTCCTAAATCAATCCGGCCGGGATAAAGCTCATTCAGGGTGCAAAAAACTTCAACAACCTTAAACGGGCTATAATGGTTCAGCAATACCGAACCCGAACCTACCCGAATAGATTTTGTGTTTGCGGCAATTGCAGCAATCAAAACTTCAGGAGCCCTGCCTGCAATGGAACCGCTGCCATGATGTTCGGCAACCCATATTCTTTCAAAACCTAAACTTTCAATATGTTGAGCCACTTCTATGCTGTTCATTAAAGCGTTATGACGGGTTTCTCCAGGTATAACGGTAGATAAATCAACTATTGATAATTTCATGCCTTCGTATTTTATGTTTTAATTGATAAAGAGGAAAGTTAATCATTCAAAGTAAAATCCGACTGTAACTTAGAAAATTTTAATCCACCCACCACTCATTCACCCACCACTCACCACTCACCACTCATACACTCACCACTAAATACTACTTTTGTTACTTCAGGAAAACATTTGTATATTCTAAGGCATGGTACAGAAAATTGAAACTGAGCGGATTCCAATAAAATTATGGGCAAACAACCTTGAAGAAGGCGCTTTACAGCAGGCGAGAGATCTGGCAAATTTGGATATAGCGTTTGGACATATTGCTATAATGCCCGATTCGCACTTAGGCTATGGAATGCCCATTGGTGGGATTTTGGCCACAAAGGATGCTATCATTCCAAATGCCGTGGGTGTTGATATTGGATGCGGAATGTGCTCTCTGCGAACTGATTTGAAAGATATACAATTGGAAGATTTAAAGCAGATTGTAGGAAAAGTTCGAGAAAACGTACCGGTAGGTTTTAAACATAATAACGAAAAACAGGATAGGGAATGGATGCCTTCATTGGGAAACGATCTCCCCATCGTTTCCCAAGAATATGAAAAAGGAAGATATCAAGTTGGAACTTTGGGCGGCGGAAACCACTTTATTGAAATTCAAAAAGGTTCCGACGGCTATATTTGGATAATGGTCCATTCTGGCTCTAGGAATATTGGCTATACCGTTGCCAACCACTATCATAAAAAGGCCATTCAAGAAACCAAGAAGAGAGGAGACAATGTGCCAAAAGATCTTTCATATTTTGTTCGTGGCACGGAAGATTATGATAATTATTTTAAAGAGATGAACTACTGTATTGAATTCGCTCTTAAAAACAGAAAATTGATGATGGAGCGCGTTAAGAATGCTTTTGAAAAAGTATTGGTATCGGTAGAGTTTTCAAATTTCATCAACAAACCTCACAATTTTGCAGCTTGGGAAACACATTATGGACAGAAGTTGATGGTTCACAGGAAAGGAGCCACTCGAGCCGAGAAAGGCGAGTGGGGGATGATTCCGGGCTCCCAAGGAACTAGTTCTTATTTGGTGTTGGGAAAAGGAAATCCGAAGTCTTTTAATTCCTGTTCCCATGGAGCCGGGCGCGTAATGAGCCGTGCGCAAGCTCGAAAAACCCTGGATCTTAAAAAGGAAGTTGCAACTTTAAAGAATATGGGCGTTCTTCATGCACTTCGCCATAAAAAGGATTTGGACGAAGCTCCAGGTTCATATAAGGATATTGAGGAAGTGATGGCCCTGCAAAAAGATTTGGTGGACATCCAAGTGGAGTTGACTCCTTTGGCTGTGATAAAGGGCTAAATCGTCAAGGGGTTTTTAAGATATAATTCTTAGAAATTTGAAAAAACCCAACTTTAAACTTCTGAGTGTACTCCAAAAGTATTTCCTTCACTATCAGTTCCAAAAACTGTAAATCCATATTCCCCAATGGATTGTTTGGATTGTAAAATCTGTCCGCCAGCTCCTTTTATCAGGGCTTCCTCTATTGCACAATTTTTACTTCCAAAATAAACAATAGTTGAATTTCCGCCTGCTTTCATCCCTTTCATTTTTACCAAAGCGCCTGCAGCGCCTTCGCCGTCCATTTCCATCGGAAAGGCATACATCTCCATTTCATCAACATCTGTGTCGCGCATTGAAAGATTTTTTAATTTAACGTCGAGCACCTTTTCATAAAATTGCAGTGCTCTTTTGAGGTCGTCCACATATATTTCAAACCAAACTACAGGATTAATTGTTTTCATAACTTTTGTATTAGAAGTTAAACCTCAGAAATTTACGGTTTTTTATTCTGCATTTTTAAAGGAAAAAAAATATTTTCATATGAAAATCCTTCCAGCTTTTAAAAGGTATATTATGAGGAAAAGAAGTGCAGAAATTTTATTTAACTTGATCGCTTATCCAAGTGGTAATCAACTGCATTGCAACGGGAGCCATGGTCTGCTCTATTTCGGAATATTCGCTGATTAACCCTGTTTCGGATTCTTGAAACAAGTGGTTCAGGCTTTTCAAGGTCACAGTTTTGACATTCATATTTCCATTTTTTTCTATTGAAGTCTTAATTGCTGGAAGATTTTCACTTGCCGAAACCTGGAAGTCTTTGTCGCCATTAATTGCCAGCACAGGACACGTAATTTTTTCCAAAAATTCGGAAGGAGTAGATTTAATCAAGCTTGTAACTTCATGACTGCCAATCTGGTTTATTAAGGCTTTTCGTTGGCTTTCGGGAATTAGTCCTCCATATTTATTGACATAGTAGGAATTGAGACTATCTTTTAAAGAAAGATTATCCAAATCTGATTTTCTTATAATATCATAAGCTTCTTTTACAATTCCTTGGGCTTGGGCAATTTGAAACTCGTTAAATCCCATGGCTCTTTCCATGTCCGCTTTTTGAGAGAGCATTAACTTGTCACCATCAATTCCGGGAGCAGCTAATAGAACAACAAAGGCGATTGCCTGATCTTCCGAAGCTATTTTCGAAGCAATGAGCCCACCGAGGCTGTGACCGATCAATCCTATTTTCGAAGCGTCTATTTCTTTTCTTGACCTTAAATAATCTATAGCGGATTCGACATCCTTTGAAAATTCATTTATCCCTGCTGAATCATATTCTCCTTGAGATTGTCCTACGCCTCGTTCATCATATCGTAGAACCCCAATTCCATTTTTGGTCAATTGATCGGCCAAAACTAAGTACGGCATGTGTCCAAACATTTCTCCATCGCGATTTTGTGGCCCACTACCGCTGATTATTATAGCAACAGGAAATTTTCCCTTCGTTTTGGGCAATGTCAAAGTGCCAGATAAGGTAATATTACCACCTGAGTTTTTGAAACTGATATTTTCGGAATAATAACTATATGGTGTTTTGGGTTTTTGGGGTCTATTAAGTTTAAAATTTCCTTTTGAAAGATTTAAAGGAATGGTTAATCCTGCCTGCAATAAATTTCCGTTGATTTCATTAGTTTGGGTTAGAATACCCTTATATTCTATACCGAAATTCGGAAATTTTACAGTCAGGATCGAATCAATAAAGGTTGCAGATTGTGCCTTGGCTTTGTTCAATCCCTGTTGGGGAATGTCCATGGTAGCCAATAATCCCTCTTCATTATTTTCAAGGTTGAAGGCGATTCCCAGAGTCTGGCCGCCAAAGTTCAGTTCCCCTATCCAGCTTCCAGATAAATCTTGGGAAAATGAGGAATTTGAAAATATAATAAAGACGAATATTGCTATAATTCGATTCATGCGAAGCCCAATGTTGCGTTATTTTAAAATTTGTAATAGGAAACCGTTGAAAATGAAATTATTCCAACCTTAAACTGGTTTGACAACTTCAAGTAGAATTCCAGTCCCAATCAGTTCAAAGATCATTTTACCATCTTTTTCGGAGGCTTTAATATTGAATGTGTCCTGGGTTAGTTTTATAATCTGTGAAGTTTGATCGAAATTCCATGTTACGTTTTTAAAGGCCTCATCCTCTTTTTTGGATGGATTGGATTTATTTTTTAATCGTAATTGAAACTTGTGATCGGCATGGAAATCGAAATAAGCTGCAATCATGTCATTGGCTTCACTTGGGTGGTTGCCCTTATCTACTATGCTTACAACCTGCCAAGTACCAATGATATTTGTCTCGGCCAATGATTGACTGTTTGCGGTGAACGTAAGGAATGAAAGTAAAAAGAGAGCTATGAATTTTTTCATTGTTTGATCTTTAAATTTCTGTTTGAAAGTAAAAAGAATTTTTCAATCTGCTTCATTCCTTTTCACTTTTGTTAAAATTATTAATAGTCGTTTTTTTAAATCGCATTTCTACACCATTCTTTTCTGCAATTTCTGCTTCTTCAATAAGGATTAATAAATCTACTCGCTATAACCAAAAAGAATTTTAATTTTGCTTTCTATTTTAACGCTATGCCTGAATCCCGTTTTATCGTTTCCGATTATTCCAAAAGTATAACTTCTGGCTCCGTTTCCTGGCAATCACCCAGCAATATTGCTTTGGTTAAATATTGGGGGAAGTATGGCGAACAACTGCCCATGAATCCATCGATTAGCTTCACCTTAAAAAATTGTAATACCAAAACCTCGTTGTCTTTTGAATCAAAAAACTCAAGAGATTTTGAATTTGAAGTTTATCTGGATGGAAAAAGAGAAACCAGCTTTGAACCGAAAATCCGAAAATTTTTCGAGAGGGTAGAAGTGTACTTGCCATTTTTAAAAGAATTTAGATTTAAGATAGAAACATCAAACAGCTTCCCACACAGTAGCGGAATAGCATCTTCGGCCAGTGGAATGAGCGCTTTATCCCTATGTTTAATGGATATGGAAAGGCAAATGAAGCCTTCCATGAATCATGAGTATTTTATGGAAAAAGCTTCTTTTCTTTCCCGATTAGGTTCCGGAAGTGCATGCCGAAGTTTTGAAGGTCCAATTATTGTCTGGGGAGAACATCCCGAAATTGAAGGAAGTAGCAATCTCTTCGGAACAAAATATCCTTTTGAAGTACATCAAAATTTTTACAATTATCAGGATACTATTCTTTTGGTTGATAAGGGTGAAAAACAGGTTAGCAGTACCCTTGGCCATAACCTGATGGTAGATCATCCTTTTGCCGAACAACGATTTCTTCAAGCGAATGATAATCTTTCTAAATTGCTTCCCGTTCTTAAAAATGGGGATCTTAGGGAGTTTGTAAAAATTGTGGAAAATGAAGCATTATCGCTCCATGCCATGATGTTGACATCAATGCCCTATTTCATTTTAATGAAACCGAACACGTTGGAAATTATTAATAGAATTTGGAAGTTTAGAGAAGAAACAGCAAGCAACATCTGTTTTACATTGGATGCAGGCGCGAACGTCCATGTTCTTTATCCAGAAGATGAGATAAATGAAGTGGAGAAATTTATTGAAAACGAACTTTCCCGATTTTGTAAAAATGGAGAATACATTCTGGATGAGGTGGGTTACGGCGCTGAACTGATTTAACTTCCTGCCAAGAATATGTTGTATCACCTGTTGTCATATATAAAAACAGATAACATCCCGATAATAAGTAGCCCTGCTAAGGCCAACCACCAATATTTTTCATCTTTCGATAGATTTAAGGCCGAGGTATCTCCCACAATCACCAACCCTGCCCAATATTGTGGCGCCGCAGTGCGACCCTCGGCGGTGGCTAAATAATCTAATTTTGCCTTTCGCAACGCTTCATCTTTTGGCAATCCCTCCGCGAGTCTGTTATAGAATAGCTTCACAATTTTAGCGCTGGACTGCTCATCTATTTTCCACAAACTTGTTAAAATACTCTCGCTCCCGGCATAATTAAACGCGTGTGCCAAAGAAATCATTCCTTCTCCCGCCTGATAACTTGGTTTTCCTGTTTCGCAGGCTGTGAGGATGGCCACATTTGAAGATAGATCGATATTGTAGATTTCATATGCGTATAGTGAATTTTCGTCATAGCTATTTGCTCCATCAATTTTTTTCGCAAAAATTAAACGGCTCAGTTCCGGACTAAGATTATTGTTTTCTGCATGCGTGCCAATATGGATTATCTTGTGGTCCTTAGCATTGTTTATAAAAAGCTCTTTCCTCGCATTTTCATTTACGAAATAATTACCTCTAAAGATTTCTGAATATTCAACTATTAAATTTTTGATAAATGGTTGAGGTAGCAGAGTAAGATAGCTTTTATCAAGATTCACGGAATCTTTGATCGCCATTTTATAATCATTTTTCATCTTGGAATTAAAGCCCGGGGCGAAAGCAATAAATTCAGCGGAATAATTTGAGACCCTAGGCTTATCCTTATAAAGCAGTAAGCTGAAATTATACGATATATCATAGGATGCCAAAAGACTATTAGTTGCCATCTCTTGAAAGCTCTTGATAGGTTTTGGTGTAAGTAGCTCAAAGCTTAAATTGAAAAGATACCGATCCGGAACGATCACCACTTTTTTAGTGGTTATATCTTTTTCCAAAGGAGCCCACAATGCCTGATAAAGTTCATAATACAGGGCACTCATTTTTTCTACGGAATGATCAGCGTCTTGAAGTTTTGAGATATGGTCCTTTACTGATAAAAAATCCAGTCTTATCAACTTCTTGATTGATTTGGTAACTAAAAATGCATACAATTGGTCTTCAATAAAAATATAGCGAACAACCGTTGTGTTTTTGGGAATTTTTTGCTGAAGGCCGGTTATAGGCATTTCCAAGGTGGCATAGCGCATTTTATAATACTTAGGATAACCAAGTTTTAGCGAATCAAGGAAAATATCCCAATTTTCTGAAGCTTTAAAAAATGATTTTATATCGCCTTTTTCGGCTTCATTTAACGAAGAGGCCATCGTATTTTTCAAATGACTCTCCCTTGCAATAATTTTTTCCGGGATGTGTTGAAATGCTATATTCTCCCTTAAATTCAACCTAGAACGAATTCGGTTATAGATGCTGGATTCGTGAAGGGCAATTAATTTATTCAGATAAACCTCGTCGTTAGTGATCTGATAAAGTTCCAGTCTAATTTTCTCGGCAAAATTAAGTAGTTCTTCATTTTCAGTAATTAGTAAAGTGACGTCTTCATGGGTGTTGACTACTTTTTTTCGATGATCTAAAATAGCAATGCCTTCTTCCACTTGTTTAAGAAGTTCTTTAAGAAGAACAGGAGATTTTTCTTGTGCCTGATGATATTTTGAAGCAGCGTTAATCAATAGCGCTTGCGGTTTTCTGTAGTGGCTAAGAATGGAATCTGTCGTACTGATCTTTTCATCCTGTTTTAGCATATTGAAGCACAACGCCTCCTCGCTATATTTTTCTGCTTCGGGATAATTTTTAAGTAGGAAATGGACTTGGGCTAAATTTATTATATGGTAAAATTCCTGCAAAGTATTTTTGAAATCTCCTTGTTGGGTGAAATTATAGGTTTCGTAAGCAAGGGAAAGTGCTTTTTCTTTCTGTTGATTTTTTGCGGCAAAAATTGAATATTCCAGAAGGTTGTCGAGGAAATCTTTTGTGTGGGTATTTCCCATAGTTTTTCGATAAACCTTTTCTGCTTGCCCATAAAAAACAGCTGCTTTTTCCACATCTCCCATAGAATCATAAATAGTGGCACGGGTAGATAAAGCTGCTGCCTCCCAATATAGATCTGCACCGGGACTGCTTTCCAAAAGCTCCAATGCGCGGTCCGCATTTTCTGCTGCGCCTTCAAAATTTCTAACTGCAGTTTTAGCTTCGGCTATTATTATATTAGAGATAATGATGTTGATATCGTTCTGTTCGTATAACTTTTTCTTCTGTTCGAAAGAATATTCCAATAGCTCTTGTGTGCGCGAATGTTCCCCCAATGTATTGTAGAAAGTGGCCATATTATCAATTGCCATACATTGATTTCCCTTCGCCTTATATATTCTTGCCTCATCTGTAGATCGACTTATATATTCTTGGAAACCAGCAATTGATTCTTCTGAAATAGAAATCGCTTCTCTATTTTTTCCGAGGGCGTTCCACAGAACTGCTAGATTCAGTTTTACAAGGGCTGGCCTGTAATAGCGGTTCATAATATCCTTTTCGTCTGTTTTTTCCAAGACTTTTACTGCTTCCTGAAAATAGAATTTCGCGCTATCCAATTTTGCCTCCTGCCACATCATTCCTCCCAAGGCATTGTAAACCTGATTGTAAAAAACATAATCCTGCTTTCCGGTCTGTTTTAATAGTTTCAATGACTTAAGATAGTGAGATTTAGCCAAAGGGAAATCTCCCATTTTCGAAGCGTAATATCCAAGACGGTAAGAAACTCCAGCTAAGTCGGTATTTTGGGGTTCTTTGTTTTTTTCGGCAAATGGAATGGCTGCTTTTAAAAGGTTATATGCGTCCTGATGTTTGCCTGCATCGTCATAAATCCAGCCCATTTCAGTCATTGCTTCAACAATATAATGGGGAGATGCGGTTTTTTTTATTTCGCTAAGAAGAACCTCAGCCTTTGTTATGGCAAGTTTTTTGTTTCCGTTGTTAAGTTTAAAACTTCCAACAAACTGAATGTAATTATACAGACTATCGGTTAGATCTTGATCTTTAAATTCAGCTATAGTCCTATGGGTTTCTTCTTTCGCCTTTGCAAACGAACCTTGATCTATTAAGGTTTGTATATACTTTACCCTAGAAACCTCTTCTTGGGAAAATCCCACCGAAGTTATAAGGAGAAGGATTATTGGAAAAGCAGATAAAAGTCCCCGAGTCTTATATACCATAGCCTGAAGTAATAAAAGGTAAACCGTAATGGGGAAAGTATAAGAAAGATACAAAATAATTTTTGGTAATCAATTATTCCTCCCATTACATATCAATAAGGGTGTGGAAGATGTAATTTTTCAACTTTTTTTGTGGGGGTTTCCACCATTAGTTTTTTCCTGAAGAGCAAATTGCTGAAAAATTCAATCTCCATTCCGTTAAATATGTGAGGAAAATTGGCTGTTTGTGGTATAATTTGCGAGATTTCAATCATTTAATCATTCAACTGTAGATATCAATTTTGTTTTTATTCATTCATAACATTACAAAACCGTATATTTGCAACAAATATTTTGCTTGTTTTTTAAGGAAGCGTAAATTTACCTTTACACCACTCATTATGCACGGACCGCTTTTCTATTCAAAAATCCTCCTTTTTGGAGAATATGGAATCATCAAAGATTCCAAAGGTCTTTCCATACCATATAATTTTTATAATGGAGCTTTAAAGATAGATCGGCACCATACCATTTCTACCCATAAATCCAACGCATCATTAAAAAGATTTGCCGAGTATTTGGGAAATCTTCAGAAGGAAAATCCTAAGTTGGTTTCTTTTGACATGGAAGCATTACAGCGCGATGTTGAGGCAGGATTGTATTTTGATAGTAGCATTCCTCAAGGATATGGCGTGGGCAGTAGTGGCGCCCTTGTAGCGGCAGTTTATGATAAATATGCCAATGATAAAATAACTGTCCTTGAAAATCTAACTCGTGACAAATTGCTAAAGCTTAAAACTATTTTTGCCGAAATGGAATCTTTTTTCCATGGTAAATCTTCTGGTTTAGATCCATTGAACAGTTATCTTAGCTTGCCAATTCTTATAAACTCCAGCGATAATATTGAACCTGCCGGCATTCCATCCCAAACGGAAAACGGAAAAGGGGCCGTATTCTTATTAGACAGTGGTAGCACTGGTGAAACTGCGCCAATGGTCCAGATCTTTATGGAAAATATGAAGCAGGAAGGGTTTCGAAACATGGTAAAGGATCAGTTTGTGAAACATACAGATGCTTGTGTGGAAAATTTTTTACAGGGCGATGTAAAGTCATTGTTCGGAAACATAAAAGAACTTTCCAAAGTAGTACTCGATAATTTTAAACCCATGATTCCTGCTCAATTCCACAAACTTTGGAAAAAGGGAATTGATACAAATGCTTATTACCTTAAGCTCTGTGGTTCTGGAGGTGGAGGATATATGCTCGGGTTTACAGAGGATATCGATAAGGCTCGATTGGCATTGAAAGATTATAAACTGGAAGTGGTCTATAATTTTTAGTGATCCCTATTCTGAAAAATTCTTCGGAATATTCCATATGTTATAAACAATGTTGACCAGAAAACAAAAGCTCTTTCTTTTAAAGTTTTTCAGCCTGTTTTCTGTGGTGCGTGGCTACAATATTCTAATTATTGTAATTGCTCAATACCTTACCAGTATTTATATTTTGGCGCCCGATCTACCGGTGAGAGAGGTATTATTCGATGTAAATCTCTTAATGCTTGTTCTTGCTTCTTCATCTGCAATCGCAAGCGGATATATCATCAACAGTTTTTATGATAGTGAAAAGGATTTAATAAATAGGCCAAGAAAAACAATGTTGGATAGGCTGGTGAGTCAGCGTACAAAACTTTCCACCTATTTCATCCTGAATTTTATGTCGGTTGTTTTTGCGAGTTATGTGTCGTTTAAAACCGTTCTCTTTTTTTCAATCTATATTTTTTTCCTGTGGTTTTATTCGCACAAGCTCAAGAAATATCCTTTTGTAGGCAATATAACGGCCGCAATTCTGGCAGTAGTTCCATTTTTTGCCATTTTCGTGCATTATAGCAATTTTGATATTGTGATTTTCGTGCACGCCACTTTCCTTTTCTTATTAATTGCTATGCGCGAGTTGGTAAAGGATCTCGAAAATATTAAGGGCGATCTCACCCATGGATATAATACGATTCCAGTAGTTTATGGCGAAATGACTTCTAAGAGAATGTTGACTGCATTAAGTCTATTGACCTTGGTTCCCATTCTTCTTTTAATTACAAAATTCAAGAATGAAATAGGGTATATGGATATCTATTTTTATTTAAGTATAATCGGTTTGGTAGTTTTTCTTACAGTTCTGTGGTATTCTAAATTCAGAATTCATTACTTGATTCTGCACAACATCTTAAAGTTTGCTATAGTCCTTGGTGTATTTAGTATCGTCCTGATACATGTAGAGCTTTTAACAGATCGATTGTTTTGATAAACGATTTAGAAACCTAGAATTAAATCATTTTTTTTTAGGAAATAGTAATGATTAAATTAAAATCCACAATTCACTTTGTACCAATAAGAAATCTACCTATTAATCCCTTCCCACTTCAAAAATTTCAATTTCCTTCTACATCCTAAGTTTCACAAACAGATCCCAAACTACTACGCCTACGCTCACTGCTATGTTCAAGGAATGTTTAGTCCCGAATTGTGGGATTTCGATAACGATATCACTTGCCGAAACCACTTTTTGTTGTACTCCTTTTACTTCATTTCCAAAAACGATGGCATAGGTCAATTCTTGTTGAGTAGAAAAATCATCGAGGTTAACGGCTAGTTCAGCCTGCTCGATCGATGCTACGAAAACACCTTCTTCCTGCAATTTTGAAATTACATCCAACGTATTTTCGGCATATTCCCAATCTACACTTTCCGTAGCGCCCAAAGCGGTTTTCTGAATGTCCTTATGCGGAGGCTGGGCCGTAATTCCACATAAATATATCTTTTTCACCAAAAAGGCATCTGCTGTACGAAAAACAGAGCCTATATTATTAAGGCTGCGTATATTGTCTAGAATTATTATTATAGGCGTTTTGTCCGAAGTTTTATACTCCTCAGGACTTATTCTGTCAAGTTCGCTATTTTTTAATTTTCGGTTTTTCATAAGCGCACAAAGATAATGGGTATTTAATAAACGAAGTCGAACAATCCATTAAGTAGTTAGAATACAATTCTTCAGTTATAATTTTGAATTCTGCTTCTTTTTCCAATTGATATTTCTTTTTTAGAATTTGATAAAAAGCAAATCTCTCTTTTAAAATGATGTACCTTACTATTGCTATCTTTGTAATATGAACGAACATTTGGATCCTACCGGTGAAAACCTTTCCCCTCAGGAACTTGATATGGAAAAAACGCTCCGCCCCCTCAGTTTTGAGGATTTTTCTGGGCAGGATCAGGCGTTGGATAATCTTCGAGTTTTTGTTAAAGCAGCCAATTTGCGCAGTGAAGCATTGGATCATACACTATTCCACGGGCCTCCTGGACTGGGAAAAACCACCCTCGCATATATTCTTGCGAATGAATTGAACGTAAACATTCGTGTAACCTCAGGGCCTGTTTTGGATAAACCTGGAGATCTTGCTGGCCTCCTGACCAATCTGGATGAGCGAGATGTTCTTTTTATCGATGAAATTCATAGACTCAGCCCTATTGTAGAGGAATATCTTTATTCTGCCATGGAGGATTATAAGATTGATATTATGATAGAATCTGGACCAAACGCCCGTTCGGTACAGATTAATCTTAATCCATTTACACTTGTTGGTGCTACAACTCGCTCGGGCCTTTTAACCGCTCCAATGCGTGCACGCTTTGGAATTTCATCTAGATTACAATACTATTCTACCGAACTGCTTACAACAATTATTCAGCGGAGCGCGGGGATTTTAAATGTGCCCATTGCCATGGAGGCGGCAATTGAAATTGCGGGGAGAAGCCGCGGCACTCCAAGAATTGCGAATGCACTATTGCGCCGAATTCGTGATTTTGCACAGATAAAAGGTAATGGGAAGATAGATGTTGAAATAGCAAGATATGGTCTTGATGCACTAAACGTAGATGCCTTTGGCCTGGATGAAATGGACAACAAAATTCTTTCTACTATAATAGATAAATTCAAGGGCGGTCCTGTGGGCATTACAACCATCGCAACCGCGGTTTCGGAAAGTCCTGAAACTATTGAAGAAGTTTATGAGCCCTTCTTGATTCAACAAGGTTTTATTATGAGAACACCTCGCGGTCGAGAAGTGACGGAAGCAGCCTATAGACACCTGGGCAAAATTAAAGGTCCTACTCAAGGTGGACTTTTTTAACGAAGGTTAAGGAATAATTGTTTTCAATCAGAATTTCCTTTCTGCCCAATTCCAACGGCAATGAGAAATAGAGAAAAATATTCCAATATGATAAAAGCTGAAGCCAAGCGTCTCGGATTTTTGTCATGTGGTATCAGCAAGGCTGAATTTCTTGAAGAGGACGCGCCCCATCTGGAACATTATCTAAAAAACAATATGAACGGGGAAATGGCCTATTTGGAAAACCATTTCGACAAGCGCTTGGACCCAAGACTCTTGGTTCCCGGCTCCAAAAGCGTAATTTCCGTTTTGATGAATTATTTTCCTGAAGAAACCCAAATAGAAGACACCTATAAGATTTCAAAATATGCTTACGGAACAGATTATCATTTCGTCATAAAAGATAAGCTAAAGGATCTGATGCATTTCATTTCCGAAGAAATTGGAGAAGTGGAAGGTAGGGTTTTTGTAGATTCCGCACCTGTATTGGATAAAGCATGGGCCGCCAAAAGTGGTTTGGGATGGATAGGAAAACACAGCCTTTTATTGACAAAAAACCACGGGTCTTTTCACTTTGTGGCGGAGATTATCTTAGATCTCGATCTAGAATATGATGCGCCTGTTACCGATCATTGCGGTAGTTGTACGGCCTGTATTGATTCCTGTCCCACAGGCGCCATAGTTACCGATAAAGTTGTGGATGGCAGTAAATGTATTTCATATTTCACGATTGAATTGAAAAATGAAATCCCTATTTCCGAAAGAGGAAAATTTGACGATTGGATTTTTGGATGCGATGTATGTCAAGATGTTTGTCCTTGGAACCGCTTTAGCAAATCACATAAAGAACCTCTTTTCAATCCACACCCGGAATTATTATCCATGAGTAAAAAAGATTGGGAAGAGATCACTGAAGACGTTTTTAGAGAAATTTTTAGAAAAAGTGCAGTAAAACGAACAAAGTTTGAAGGTTTAAAGAGAAACATAAATTTCGTAAAAAAACCTGTAATATAATTTCTGCTATTCGTAAAGCACCGTTCTAGGTTTTCCAATCTCGAAATCTTGAAATCCAAAATCGTCATTTTGAAAAGCATTCGTTTTAAAAATATTGTCTCCTTGACCGGGAATGCTCGGATAATAGGCCAGTGAAAATTGAAATGCATCGAATATCAAGTAGTCGTTGCGAATTATACATCCTATTCCGAAAGAAGAATACAACTTATTATTTCCTACTCCCTTATCCTTTCCTTCAATAATTCCGAAGGTCATATTTAAAAAGGGATTCACTCGAAAACCCCACCAGACCCACGGCGCATAAAATTGGGTTTGCAGGCCTAAAATATACTTGCTTGTTCCATACATCGGGCTATCAAATCCATATAGGTTCGGATTTTCTTGATCGTAATAAAGCTTTCCTGTGACGCCTCCAAAATATGGGTTTTCGTTCAATCCAATTCTATCGGCTGGCGAATCCAATCTGTTTACACCAATGACAAATTCGGGTTTGATAAATTGCCGCATTTTCCATTTATCGCCTAAGGAGAGCAAATTTGAAAAATAACTGGCCTGAAAACTGTAGGTAGTCTGTTCCGTAATAGAACCATTAAAAAATGTTCCTGCTTCTAAATTAGTGCTTAAAAATCCCCATGAGAAATAATTCCCATAACTTATCCTTCCACCAATATAAGGCCGGGTTTGATTGTTTTTTCGTTGTAGACCTCCCGTTAGTGAATACACAATTCCAACGGGGACATCCTCAATAATCCCATCCTGAAAAATGTATCTATCCTCAATATATTGTCTGGAGGCTATCCCCACACTCGCCAAATAGGAATTCTCACCCGAAAAAAATTCAATGGCATCATATTCCTGGGAGGGTGTTTGTCTATAATTTATAAAAAGTGCCCTTGCGCTAATAATAAGATTAGTGGTCCGCTCTCGCTCCGTGTTTCCTGAGAAAATTCTAAATGAATGGCCCAGCCAATAATCTTGGGCAATATATTTTAAATCCTGGCCAATAAAAGTGAGTGTGTCATTTGGAAGGCTTCTTTCAAGGAATCTATCCTCTAAAAATATCCCGCCTGCCCATCGTGTTAAAGGAGAATAGAAAACTCGGTCAAAAGATATCGACTTTTCATAATATCCTTCATAATCAACTCTGTAGTTTCCTGTGGCGCTTATAAAAGTATTTTTAAAGTTGGGCACAGAATAAATTGCTTCAAACCCAGAATCGCCATCTTCCAGGCGTTTTTCATACCCTATGGTCGCTTCATGGGCCAATCCCGCAAAATTCCTTTCGCGAATTCTCAACTTCGTTTGGCGAGTGGAAAATGAGACTCTTGGGGTTAGACTCCATGAATCCAATGAAGTAATTACAATATCTATGGAGTCTTTTGAATGGGGAATTTCTTTGGGCGTAATTTCCACTTCCCTTATATAACTTTGGGCTCGTAAAAGTCTTGCAGATTCAGCAATCAAGAAGGTATCTAGTGGCTTATTTTCTTTTAGAAGAAGAAAATTACGAATGGCCAATTCCTTTGACTTTATGTGAATGGAATTTCCCGCACGTTCAATCCATTTATCGGGAGTGCGAGTGCTGTCCGTCATCGAGAAGCCAAAGGGATCTTTAGTGTCTATAATAATATTTCGAACAATCCTTCCTGAATATTTTTGATAATTGGGATGCCTTCGGGTTTCATTGGGTCTATCAGGTTTGTTGCCAGTAGGGCGGAACAACCATTTGTGAAGTGTTTTTGTGATTTTATTCTTTTCGGAATAATCCTCAATTTTCTTATAAAGTTCAGTGCTGTCCTTGACGGTCGTTTTTTCTTGCCCGTAGAACTGCGTGCTTACGCTCAATGCGAATAAAAAGAATAAAAATTTTCTCAAGCGTATTATTTCTTCAAAAGACCTTCGCAAGTAATCCATAATAATATGATTTTGGGAACTTTTGGAGTTATTTTTTTATTAAAATAGTTATGCTTTTAATAAGCTTTAAATTTTTCGGGTAAATCTATTTCATTTACTCAATATTCGAATTCTCAGCGCAAATATCATTCTCGCTCATATTTTTTTAAAGCTTCATTGTCAATGTTTTTCTAATAATTGAACATCTATGCTGTCGCCCGATTCTCTTAAAACCCTTATCTTTGATATTCTCCCCGAATTATAATATGTTTTGAGGAGAAACTTCTTATAAACGAATAAATATATGAGCAATCCAAGTAAACGACGCGAATCCCTTTTATATCATGCCAAGCCGAGACCAGGCAAAATTGAAGTAGTTCCTACTAAAAAATATGCTACACAACGAGATCTTTCTTTAGCCTATTCACCGTGGGTAGCAGAGCCATGTCTGGAAATAAAGAAAAATACCGATAATGTCTATAAATATACCAATAAGGGAAACCTCGTTGCCGTAATCTCTAACGGTACCGCCGTCCTAGGTTTGGGAAACATTGGACCAGAGGCATCCAAGCCAGTGATGGAAGGGAAGGGACTTCTTTTTAAAATTTTTGCAGACATAGACGTTTTTGATATTGAAGTTAATACCGAAGATATTGAGGAATTTATCGCTACGGTAAAAAATATTGCACCCACTTTTGGAGCAATAAATCTAGAAGATATTAAAGCTCCGGAAGCTTTTGAAATAGAACGTAGATTAAAAGAAGAACTCAACATTCCAGTCATGCACGATGATCAGCATGGAACTGCAATCATTTCGGCCGCAGCATTGCTCAATGCGCTGGATCTGGCAGAGAAAAAGATTGACGAGGTAACCATTGTGATTAGCGGTGCAGGAGCTGCTGCAGTTTCATGTACCCGATTGTATAAGGCATTTGGTGCGCGGCCGGAGAATATCGTAATGTTGGATAGTAAAGGTGTAATTAGAGATGATCGAGATACCCTTTCTTCGGAAAAGGCCGAATTTGCAACTGCTCGAAAAATAGACACTTTGGAGGAAGCTATGGTAGATGCCGATGTATTTGTGGGACTCTCCGTGAAAGATATTCTCAGTCCAGAGATGTTATTGAGCATGGCGGACAACCCCATTGTATTTGCCATGGCCAATCCAGATCCCGAAATTGATTATAATTTAGCGATAAAAACCAGAAAGGATGTTATAATGGCTACGGGCCGTAGTGACCATCCCAACCAAGTGAACAATGTTCTCGGATTTCCATTTATATTCCGAGGTGCATTGGATGTGAGAGCCACTCGTATAAATGAAGCTATGAAGATGGCAGCGGTAAAGGCATTGTCTGAGCTCGCTAAAGAACCTGTTCCAGAACAGGTTAATATCGCTTATGGAGAAACCAAACTTATATTTGGAAGAGATTATATAATTCCAAAACCATTTGATCCAAGATTGATCTCTTCCGTTCCACCCGCAGTGGCAAAAGCAGCCATGGAAAGTGGTGTGGCAACTGCGCCAATTTCAGATTGGGTAAAATATCAGGATGAGCTTTTAGAGCGAATGGGAAGTGATAATAAAATTATCCGTCTCCTGCTGAATAGGGCGAAACTTAACCCGAAACGAATTGTATTTACAGAAGCCGACCAGTTAAATGTTCTTAAGGCGGCCCAGATTGTTTATGAAGAGGGGATTGGGATTCCGGTTTTATTAGGAAGAAAAGATCATATTGCCGAATTCATGAAACAATTGGAATTTGAAGCTGATCTGGAAATAATTGATCCCAAAAGTGACGAACAGCCAGAAAAGTTGGATATATATGCCCAAAAGTTTTGGGAAAAGAGAAGACGCACTGGTGTTACCTTATATGATGCCCAAAAATTGATGCGCGAGAGAAATTATTTCGCAGGAATGATGCTTAGTGAAGGAGATGTGGATGCAATGATATCCGGATATTCAAGGTCTTATCCTTTGGTGGTAAAACCTGTTTTCGAAACCGTTGGCCGCTTTGAAGGTGTTTCTAAAGTAGCCACTACAAACCTAATGCTCACTAAACGCGGTCCGTTATTTATTTCAGATACGGCTATCAACATAGATCCAACTGCAAAAGAACTTGCGAAAATCGCTCAGATGACCAATTATACCATGAAAATGTTTGGACTTCAACCGGTGATAGCAATGGTTTCATATGCCAATTTTGGGTCTTCAAAAGATCCACGCGCTTCCAAAGTTCGTGAAGCAGTTGATTTGCTACACAAAACAAATCCAGATATGATTATAGATGGAGAGTTGCAGGTGGATTTTGCATTAAATGCAGAATTGTTGCAAGAGAAATTCCCATTTTCCAAATTGGCAGGGAAAAGGGTAAACGCCCTGATTTTTCCGAATTTGGATTCAGCCAATAGTAATTATAAGTTATTGAAGGAGTTAAACAATGTTGAATCTATTGGCCCAATTATGCTGGGAATGCGCTTACCGGTGCATATTCTTCAAATGGGAGCCAGTGTGGATGAAATGGTGAATATGGCAGCAGTGGCCGTCGTGGATGCTCAACAAAAGGACAAACGTGTGCAAGAATAAATCAAAGTCTTCAAAACATATGAAAATATATGTGTTGATCGCGATTATATTTTCAGCGCTCACTACTTTTTCATGTAAGGAAAAGGAAAATTCGAAAATTTTAGATACGCCGTCCATAACTTCAGTAAATGAAGTTGTGGGGCATGATAAAGTTCAGGGAATTGTCTTGAAAGTTGTGGCCGTTGGCGATGCAGATTCTTCTGCAATCCCCAGAAACGACATTTATTACATCTATAATTTAAGCAAACGGGAACCAGATATCGGAGTTGAAAGAAACTCCAATTCCAGGTTTGCCGAAGACGATCTGGTAACGATAAAGGTAAACAAAGAAAACTCAAGCATAAGCTTTATTGACCGCCGTGGTATGGAAAACCAAGAGTTGCTTTATCAATATTTGAAGAGAACAGATAGCAGCTATTCGAATATGAAAAGCCGTGTGCCATTTTAATGAAATAATACTTTTGTTTGAGGCGTGTTGGAATGTAAAAAACACTAAAAAATATACTGCCTAATACATTTATAACAATTGCTCAACGCCTAAACATCTATAACAATGAGAACTGGCCTTTTATATTCTTTATTTTTGTCTAAGAAGCAATAAATTGAAAATCCTTTAATTTCTCTCTTGAAATTAGAACCCGAAAATTTCTAAAAACCTCTTTCAATGGTCAGTCTTAACTACATTTAGCAAGTTTAATAACACGCTCATTATCTCTATTATGGATGGGAATAATTACCAAAATCCCCAATGGCGGTTGCGGATAATTATATTATATTTGCCCTCTTAAGTTTTTGTTAACATATGATAACCCATATTCAGGGCAGGCTGGTAGAAAAGAACCCAACCGATGTAGTGATAGAATGTAATGGGGTAGGATACTTTATCAATATTTCCTTGCACACATTTTCAGGTCTCCCCACAACTGAAAATGTCAAACTCTTTACCCACTTAATCGTTAGGGAAGATGCCCACACACTTTATGGATTTGCCACGGTCGCAGAGCGCGAGATCTTCAGATTGTTGATCAGCGTGTCTGGAGTTGGCCCGGCAACGGCGAGAACAATGATGTCTTCGTTGACACCAGAACAAATTGTCGATGCCATTGCCACTAATGATTTGACCACCATTCAGTCCGCAAAGGGAATTGGTGCCAAAACCGCTCAAAGGCTAGTCCTAGATTTAAAAGACAAGATTTTAAAGGTGTATGGGATGTCCGACATTTCTGTTGATACAAGCAATACTAACAAAAATGAAGCGTTATCTGCATTGGAAACTTTAGGCTTTATTCGCAAAAAGGCAGAAAAGATCTGCGATGATATCGTAAAGGAGAACCCACAGGCATCTGTGGAAATGATCATAAAACAAGCTTTAAAAAAACTGTAACAATTGAGGGCAAAAAACTACGTTTACAAGGGTGGCTTCTTGAAGCTTTTGACAATATTAGGTTTTATATTAGTGGGCAATATTTCTTTTGCCCAGGATTCTACAGCTACAGGATCCTCCATGGGACGTCTAGATCTTCCCAATCCATCGAGTATTCAAGATCTCTATACCTACGATCCCATAACAGATCGCTATATCTACACCCAAAGATTAGGGAGTTTTAAAATTAATTATCCAGTAATTCTTACACGAGAGGAATATCAAAATCTTATCCAACAGGAAGAGATGAAGGCATATTTCAAAGAGAAGATAGATGCTGCAGACGGAAGAAAGGAAGGTTCTGAAGAAAATCAGAAAAACCTTTTGCCTACATTCTATGTGAATTCAAATTTCTTTGAATCTATTTTTGGAGGAACTGCGATAGAAGTGCTTCCACAGGGATCTGTTGAAATGGATTTAGGGGTATTATATACAAAACAAGATAATCCACAGTTTTCGCCTAGGAACCGAAGCAGTTTCACATTCGATTTTGATCAACGTATCAGTCTAAGCCTTTTGGCAAAAGTAGGAACGCGTCTTCAGGTGAATGCCAACTATGATACAGAAAGTACATTCGATTTTCAGAATCAAGTAAAACTTGAATACACCCCTACGGAAGATGATATTATTCAAAAAATTGAAGTGGGGAACGTAAGTATGCCGCTTAACAGTTCTCTTATTCAGGGTGCCCAAAGTCTTTTCGGGGTGAAAACACAATTGCAATTTGGAAAAACCACTATTACCGGTGTATTCTCCGAGCAAAAATCAGAGACAAAAACGGTTATGGCAGAAGGTGGTGCCACTGTTACCAATTTTGAACTATTTGCTTCAGATTATGATGAAAATAGACACTTTTTCTTAGCGCATTATTTTAGGGATAACTATGATCGTGCACTTCAGCAGTATCCTTTCATTAACAGTAATATTCAAGTAACCCGTATGGAGGTTTGGATTACTAACCGAAGTAGCCGTACCGATAACGTCCGAAATATTGTTGCTATTCAGGATATTGGAGAGTCAAATCCAAAACATATCGGTTTGGAAAACCCTCCAGGAGGATTTATAAATACCACTCCAAATGCGTATCCAGACAACGTCAATAACGATTTCAACCCATTCGGCATTAACGGTGGACCATCATCTCTGTTAAATCCTGCTATTCGAGATATTGCTACGGTAAGACAAGGATTTACGGGAGTTCGTGTTAGAGATGGTATTGACTACCTCAGTCTGGAAAATGCCAGACGATTGGACAATAGTGAATATCAGCTTAACTCTCAACTGGGATATATATCATTGAATCAAAGATTGACCAATGATGAAATTTTGGCAGTGTCTTATCAATTCACGGCAAATGGTAAGGTTTATCAGGTTGGAGAATTTTCAAGTGATGGAGTAGAAGCAAGTGGTGGAGTAATTCCAGGGGGTTCCAATATTCCCGGTCAAGGTCCAGATCAAACAGAACAGATAGGGTTGTCTCAAAACCTTGTAGTTAAAATGCTTAAGAGCAGTACTACAAGTGTTAAGGAACCAATTTGGGACTTGATGATGAAAAACATCTACCCAATAGGGGCTTATCAACTTGAAAAAGAGGATTTTAAATTAAATATTCTTTATACCGATCCTTCTCCGTTAAACTATATAGAAGAAGCCCAAGGAACGCCACAGCATCCGTATGCGGAACTTCCTGAGGATGTGAAAAACGAAATTTTGTTAAGGGTTTTCAACTTGGATCGTCTTAATTTTAATGGGGATCAACAACAAGGAGGCGACGGATTTTTTGATTTCATTCCCGGAATTACTGTAGATCAAGAGAATGGACGTATTATTTTTACTACTGTAGAGCCTTTTGGAAAGCATCTTTTTGATGAATTGAACAACACTCCTACCGCAGGCGTACCTCGTGCTACCTATGAAATTCCGGAAACTTATAACGCAAACCAGAATAAATACGTTTTCCGAAGTCTTTATACCAGCACCAAAACACAGGCTGAGCAGCAAGAAAGCGAAAAAAATAAATTTCAATTACGCGGAAGTTATAAGTCCACTGGGGCAGATGGTATTCCTATTGGCGCCTTTAATGTTCCACAAGGATCTGTAAAGGTTACTGCAGGAGGTCGTACCCTTGTAGAAGGAGTGGATTATACCGTAAACTATCAATTGGGAAGAGTCCAGATTTTGGACGCTGGACTTCTAAACAGTAATACTCCAATATCCGTTAGTACAGAGAACAATTCACTATTTGGACAACAGACTAGAAGATTTACGGGTTTAAATGTCGAGCACAAGTTCACCGATAAATTTTTAGTGGGTGCTACTTATTTGAATTTAAATGAGCGTCCTCTTACCCAAAAATCATCTTACGGCGTTGAACCAATCAACAATACTATTTTCGGAGTTAATGCTAACTATGCTACCGAAGTTCCCTTCCTAACGCGTTTGGTAAATAAGTTGCCCAACATTGATACGGACGTAGAATCGAATGTTTCCGTTCGGGGAGAATTTGCCTACCTAATGCCTGGCGCGCCAAAAGTTTCAGATTTTGGCGGAAAGACAACTGTATATATTGATGACTTTGAATCTTCTCAAACTGCAAACGATATCAGCAACCCACAAAGTTGGTTTTTATCTAGTACTCCAGTCGAAGCCAATTTAGGAGGTGAAGCGGACGATCTTTCATATAACTACAAACGTGCAAAATTGTCTTGGTATACAGTGGATCCTGTTTTTTACAGTAGTAGAAGACCTGATGGAATCAATGAACAGCACCTGTCATCTCCATTTGCAAGACGCGTTTTTAGAGATGAAATTTTCCCAGATCAAGATATTGTTCAAGGACAGACGCAAGCTTTATTTACCTTGGACCTGGCATACTACCCATCCGCGCGTGGTCCGTACAACTTTAACCCTGCGGCAGTCGGCGACGGAATCCTTCCCAATCCAGAACAGAATTTCGCTGGAATCTCTAGAGCTATCAATACAACTGACTTTGAGAAATCGAATGTTGAGTACATTCAGTTTTGGGTAATGGACCCTTTTATTTATGAAGAGAATAGCAATAATCCAGGCGGTGTAATCAATTTCAACTTAGGAAACATTTCAGAAGATATCCTTAAAGACGGTCGTAAGCAGTTTGAAAACGGGCTTCCAGAAGATGGTTCCAATGCCAACACAACACCTACAATTTGGGGTAAAGTGCCAACTAATCAATCTTTGGTTTATACTTTTAGTTCTGAAGGTGACGCCAGATTGGCACAAGATGTTGGTTTAGATGGTTTGAACAATGCTCAAGAAGCGGCAAATTTCCCTGCTTTCGCGAATTTTGCGGATCCAGCTAATGACGATTATCAATATTTTCTTCAAGCAGAAGGTGATATTGTAGAGCGATATATGAGATATAATGGAACCGAAGGCAACTCTCCAGTTGAGGTTTCCAATACAAACCGTGGTAGTACCACTCTTCCAGATGTTGAGGACATCAATAGAGACAACACCATGAACACCATCAATAGTTATTTTGAATACAGCGTTCCATTTAAGCAAGTAAATGGACAATTGGATACAGATAACAATAGGTTTGTTAGCGACGTCAAGGAAATTCAGGTAACCACTCCAGATAATAATACAATCCCAGTGAGATGGGTACAGTTTAAAGTGCCAATCAGCAATCCAGATAAGGCGATCGGTGGTATTTCAGATTACCGCTCTATCCGTTTCATGAGAATGTACATGTCTCAATTTCAGCAGAATACAGTTATTCGTTTTGGAACTTTAGATTTGGTTCGTGGTGATTATCGTCGTTTCGAGAAAACGTTGAACGATATTACTTTCGAAGATCCAACCCAAAGCAATACGCTGTTTGAAGTAGGATCTGTGAGCATAGAGGAAAACGAAAACCGTCGTCCTATTCCTTATAGAATGCCTCCAGGATTGGAAAGAGAGCAATTAAACAATAACAACAACATTATCCGTCAAAACGAACAATCACTTTCGCTAAGAGTTTGTGAATTGAAGCCCAACGATGGCCGTGCAGTTTATAAAAATTTCAATGTTGACATGCGTCAATATAAGAATTTGGAAATGTTCATCCATGCCGAATCTTTCGAAAACGAAACCGCTCTCTCAGATGGTGAATTGGTGGCGTTTATAAGAATGGGAAATGACCTTACCAATAATTATTACGAAGTGCAATTGCCACTTGATCCAACAAACTTTGGAACTACCAACCCTGAAGAGATTTGGCCAGCAGCGAACAGGCTTAACCTTCCATTGGAACAATTGCAGGATGTTAAGACAAAAACCTTGGCCTATTTTAGAGCTAATCCAAATGCGGACCCTTCTGAAGTTAGATTCTTTGATCAAGAAGAATTGATCGGCGGTGTTAGCGGCAGTAGCAACCCTTTAAAAATTGGGATCCGAGGAAATCCAAGTTTTGGAAACGTCCGTACTATAATGCTTGGATTAAAAAACCCTACCAACAATCAACTTTGTGGAGAGGTTTGGTTCAACGAACTTCGTCTTTCTGAACTTGATAATAAAGGAGGATGGGCAGCAGTTGTGAGCATGGATGCAAACATGGCAGATTTTGCTACTGTGAGTGCTACTGGAAGTAAAAGCACTGTTGGTTTTGGCTCTCTGGAGCAAGGACCAAATCAACGCAGTATGGAAGATGTGCAGCAGTACGATGTTGTTACCAACCTAAACCTTGGGCAGTTGTTTCCATCAAAATGGGGCGTACAGTTGCCATTTAATTATGGGCGTTCCGAAGAACTGGTAACTCCAAAATATGACCCCCAATATCAAGACATCGAACTTGAAGCCAGAATGGACAATGCGGGAAGTGAAGAAGAACGCGATCAGATTAAACAACAGGCAGTAGATTATACCAGACGACAAAGTGTAAACTTCATTGGGGTGCGTAAAGAGCGTACAGGCGATGACAAACCTCAAATTTATGACATTGAAAACTTTACGGGATCTTTCTCGTATAATCAAACAGACCGTCATGATTTTGAAGTAGAGGATGCGCTCGAACAAACAGTAAGAGCAGGAGCTACCTATAATTATAGTTTTAATGCTAAACCTTACGAGCCGTTCAAAAGTAATGACTCTATATTCCGAGGACAATATTGGCAGTTTATGAAAGATCTAAACATTAATTATTTGCCTACCAATCTATCGGTAAGTTCAAATATTACACGTCAATATAATCAGCAGAAATTCCGCGATATCGATTTACTTCAAGACAACATAGGTTTGCCAACTTTGTATCAGCGAAATTATTTGTTCGATTGGCAGTACACATTGAATTATAATTTGACGAAGTCTTTCCGATTTAATTTCACTTCCTCCAACAATCGAATTATAAACAATTACCTCAATGACGAAGGTATTGTAGATAATTCCATTGGAGTATGGGACGGTTTCTTTGATGTAGGAATTCCTAATCAACACAACCAAACCCTACAAGTGAACTATGATTTGCCATTTAGTAAATTTCCTTTCTTGAAATTTATTAGAGCTACCTATTCCTACACTGGCGATTTCCAATGGCAGAAAAGTAGTGATCAATATAGCGAGCTCTCAATCGAAACCACAGATGGAAGAACCGAAACCTATAACCTAGGAAACTCTATCCAGAATGGGAGTACGCATCAGATAAATTCAAATATCGATATGAACGGTTTTTACCGATATGTCGGATTAACCAAAAGAAGAACTGGAACAGCTAAAAAACCGGTTCCAGAAGTTGAAAACAAATCAATAGAAGGCAGATCTGGTAGAGATAGTAAGACAGATGCAAAGGACAGTCCTACCCTTAATTCATTTGCATCAAATGTGGATGGAAGATCTATTGGCGGAGGCCCGGGACAAACTCCAACTACTACTGCTTTGAGCAGTGGAGATAAAGCAGTAAATACCCTCATTGGATTAGCTACTTCCTTAAAAAAGATTCAGTTTAATTACCAAGAAAATAGCGGTATCTATTTACCTGGATATTTGCCTTCCACTGGTTTTATTGGAACTCTTAAGCCCACGGCTGGTTTCGTATTTGGAAGTCAGGCAGAGGTCAGAGAATTGGCAGCTCGTAATGGTTGGTTGACAATTTATCCAGAATTTAATGATCAGTACACAGAAGTATTGAGCAAACAACTAGATGTTCAAGCCAATTTAGAACCTATTAAAGGACTTACTATTGATGTGGTTGGAAGCAGAATTTATTCTGAGAATTATGCCGAGAACTATTTGGTGCACAATGGACTTTACCAATCCTTGACACCGAACACTTTTGGTAACTTTAATATTTCAACCTTATTGATCAAAACAGCTTTCAGCGCCAGCGATGAGAATGGTTCTGCTGCTTTTGATGATTTTAGGAGCAATCGTATTATAATTGCAAATAGGTTGGCAGAGGAGCACTATCAAGGAGGGAACATTCCGCGCGATGAAGATGGCTATCCTGTTGGGTTTGGAAAAGCGAGCCAGGATGTTTTATTGCCAGCATTCCTTGCAGCCTATAAAGGTCATGACGCTTCCAAAGAAAAGACAGGAATATTTAGGGATATTCCACTTCCAAACTGGGATATTAAATATACCGGCCTGATGAATATTGCGTGGTTTAAAAAGAATTTCCGACGTTTCTCATTGACCCATGGATATCGTGCAGGTTATACTGTAAACCAATTTCAAAGTAATTTGGATTATGACCCAAATCAGCCAGAAGCAATAGATCAAGCAGGAAACTTTAAGGTGAAAACCCTATTGACAAACGTTAACCTTACAGAACAATTTTCACCTTTGATCAGAATAGATTTTGAAATGATGAATTCTATTAAGATTTTAGCAGAGATGAGAAAAGATAGAGCTCTTTCATTAAGTTTTGCCAACAACCTTCTTACGGAAATAAAGGGGAATGAATATATAATTGGATTGGGATATCGAATTAAGGACCTTAGAATAGGGACCAATTTCGGTGGGAACAAAAGTGTTATGGTTAGTGATTTGAACTTTAAGCTAGATCTCTCAATGCGCGATAATATAACCGTTATTCGTTATTTGGACATTGCAAACAGTCAAACTACAGCAGGACAAACCATATATGGAGCTCAGCTTTCCGTGGATTATAGTTTGACCAAAAACTTGACGGCTTTATTCTATTATGATCACACTTTTTCAGAATATGCCATTTCTACGGCATTCCCACAAACTAATATAAGAAGTGGGCTTACCTTGCGATATAATTTCGGAAATTAAAAACAACTATTAATATAAAAATTGGATTATGAATATTCCTGCGAATTTAAAGTACACAAACGATCACGAATGGGTTAAAATTGAGGGCGACACCGCTATTATTGGAATAACCGCTTTTGCCCAAAGTGAATTGGGAGATATCGTTTATGTAGAAGTTGAGACCTTAGGTGAAACTTTGGAGAAAGATGAAATCTTTGGATCTGTGGAAGCGGTAAAAACTGTTTCGGATTTGATTCTTCCCCTTTCCGGTGAAATTATTGAATTTAATGATTCCTTGGAGTCTGAACCTGAGAAAGTAAACACAGATCCTTATGGTGAGGGTTGGATGATAAAATTAAAATTCTCTAATGCCGATGAGATAGAAGAGCTTTTAGATGATGCTGCTTATAAAACGCTTATTGGGAAATAAAAAACTATTGTTCGCGCTTGCTGTCCTTTACAGTTGCGTCATAACAGTTTTATTTTTCATTTCTACCTCTGGATTACCCCGAATTAGGTTCTCGGCGATAGACAAAGTAGTACACGTATCAGTATTCTTTTTGCTGGTCTGCATTTGGCAACTTTATGCTATGCGGCAAAATGAAGGAGTGCTAACATGGCGCAATTCGTTCAAAATCCTTCTATGGAGCCTCTTTTATGGTATAGTAATTGAAGTGTTTCAGGGAGTCTTTACCCATGTGAGAAGCGCAGATGTACTCGATGTAGTGGCGAATCTGGCAGGATCATTGGTGGGAGTTGTGTTTTTTCAAAAGATTAAACATATTTTTACCGTTTAAACTTTCAATTAGTTTTTAAATTGAATGATAAATTCTATACTTTAGCAACAAGATAAATACAGTATTATGGAGCTCAAAAAAAACCCAAAAGCAGACGTAGGTAAAAAGAGTATGCTCTTCTTCCAGATCGGTATGGTGCTGATGCTTTTCCTAGCATGGCAGGCAATTGAATGGAAAACATATGACAAAAGCCAAACTGATTTTGGACAAATTGATGTAGGCGATGAACTCATGGAAGAAATTCCAGTAACCCAACAGCTCACCCCACCACCGCCACCACCACCGCCGCCACCAGCGCCAGAGGTGATTGAAGTATTAGAGGATGAAGCCGAAGAGGAAGAAACTGTAATCGAATCTACCGAAGCCAAACAAGATGAAAAGATTGTTGAAGTAAAGGAAATCAAAGAAGAGGTTGTAGAAGAAGAAATTGCTGACGTACCTTTTGCGGTTATTGAAAATGTACCGGTTTATCCTGGATGTGAGAACATGAAAGGAAACGACGCTAAAAAGAAATGTATGTCTGAAAAGGTATCTGCTTTTATAAATAAAAAGTTTAATACTGATCTTGCAAGCGATTTAGGTTTGGAAGGAAGACAGCGGATTATGGTGCAATTTAAAATTGATAAGTCTGGAAAGGTAATAGATGTGCGTGCACGTGCGCCACACCCTAGACTTGAAAGGGAAGCGATGTCTGTAGTTCAATCATTGCCGAATATGACTCCAGGAATGCAAAGGGGAAAACCAGTAGGTGTTCTATATTCACTTCCTATTATTTTCGACATTCAGTAGTATTTTATAAAAATCATTACAAAAACCCCATCTTTTATCTTGAAAGATGGGGTTTTTCTTTTGTGGCATGGCAGTTGCATATGGATAATGCATTAACCTTCTAAATTATTCCATCATGAAAACAACCGACAAAACAAATAACAGAAGAGAAGATAAGAAGCAGGTAAACATTAAGTGGAACTCGCGTCTATTTTTTCAAATAGGGATTATACTCAGTCTCTTGATTGTGTTCGTTCTAATGGAAACCTCTTTTAATACCAAGGAATCCAAAATTTATGCGGATACCGGTTTCTACCTTGAGGAGCCGACTATGAAAGATTACATAATTGATATAGATAGGCCCGACCCAATCGTAGTTCCAAGGCAGCCAATAGTAAATCCCAAACCCGTGCCCAGGCTTCCAAAAGTTGCTAATCCAACCACTATTGAAATTATCGACAATTCTAGCAATACTATAGAATCAGATGTTCTTACTAATGATCTTCCAGATCCTGTGGATCATCGAATCGAATCCCCGATAGTGGATCCAGTACCGGAACCCACAACACCTAGGTCTATCATCAATGTAGAGCACGTTCCTGTGTATCCTGGATGTGAAACATTAGGTTCTAACGCCGAGAAAATAGAATGTATGTCGGCCAAAATAAATAGTTATATCAATAGAAATTTCAGAAAGGAACTTCTAGAAAACCTTGAGCAAAATCAAGTACACAAAATATATGTTCAATTTAAAATCGACTCTAAAGGTTTTATTACAGATGTTAGAGCAAATTCCACTAATGAAAGATTGAAAAAAGAAGCTCAGCGCGTTGTTGGAAATCTTCCCGAGATGAAACCCGGTAAGCAAGGCAATAAGAATGTAGATGTTTTATATACAGTTCCGATTATCTTTAAAATCCAATAGTTTTATTTAAATATCGAGCCAAAGCCTTCAAGAAAATTGAAGGCTTTTTTTGAATATGCTCCTTCCAAAAATCTGTATCTTTCCCACGAAATGTCATATAACTCTATGAAGCAGATTTACTTGTTTTGTTTTTTAATTTCCACATTTTGGATGTCCGCCCAAACTTCTTCATCCTCTTATGAGAAATATCCAGTGTTTCCTGATTGTCCAGAAATGAATCTGGAAGCGTTGGAGAAATGCTTTACCCACACCTTGCAACAATTTGTTTTCAACAACTATAAGGTTCCCGAAGATATAATTGCGAAAAACTATAGAGGCAGAGTCAATGTACTTTTTGAAGTTACCAAAGATGGAAATTTTAAAGTTTTATATGTAGATGGTGTTTATGAAGAATTGAAAACTGAAGCCCGTCGTGTTTTCGAAGCGCTACCTGTCGTAAAACCCGCCACTTTCAATGGCAAACCTACTTATGTACAATTTACCATGCCTATCGCTATTCCTTTGGTTGAACCTGGAATGGTGGATGAGCCATTCATAGCGGAAGCCGAAAGGAATTCTAGAGATTTACTGATAAATGAATATGATGATATAGCCAATTTGCCTTATGAAAACGAAGAATATAGAAGCAATATCAATATTCCTTTATCGCACCATAACTATAGCATATTCGATCCGGCCTTAAATCGAGTAGGTCTTAATAATCATACCGCCCAGAAACCATACATGTACAATGAGGTCAATAAATATTATGACTTCGAATCGGAAAATGAAAAAGTATTAAAAGATAAAACTTCTTGGTTCGGAAGAAAATGGTGGAATGAACACATGGTTACTATAAAAGGAGAAAATTATTGGTTAACATTAGATCCTGGCGTCGATCTTCAAGTTGGAAAGGATTTTGGTGGCGAGATTGATACCTTCAATAATACCCGTTTAGTATATACTCAAGGTGCTATTGGAAAGAAAATTGGATTTTTCGGAGTTATATATGAAAGTCAGGGTCGATTTGCGGATTATTTTAATAGATACGCAGAATCCATGGCGCCTGCAGGAGGAAATCCTGCAATTATACCAGGACAAGGTGTGGCCAAAGATTTTAAGACGGATGCTTATGACTATCCTGTTGCCACAGGATACGTTTCCTATACTCCTTCAGACTTCATAAATATTCAATTCGGACATGGCAAAACTTTTTTGGGAGAAGGATATCGCTCTTTATTGGCTAGTGATAATGCCAGTTCCTATCCTTTTCTAAAATTGAATACTACGTTTTGGAAACTTAAATATACCAATACCTGGATGTCGCTACGAGATGTAAGGCCAGAAGTGGCAGCGCAAGGTTCTTTCCGAACCAAATATATGGCAAACCATTATCTCAGCTATAATATTACCAAAAGGCTTAATATTGGACTGTTTGAATCTGTAATCTGGGAAAATGACAACGGACGCGGATTTGATGTAAATTATTTGAATCCCATTATATTCTATCGTGCCATTGAATTCGCTACCGGACCCAGAGGAGGGAATGCTCTAATTGGGCTAGCGGGGAAATACAAGATCAACGATCGCATAAATGTTTATGGCCAATTTGCTATCGATGAGTTTTCATCTCTCAATGTTTTTAGTGGCGATGGAAGCTGGAAGAATAAGACGGGATATCAACTGGGATTGAAGTATTATGATGCTTTTGGTCTGGACGGATTGTATCTTCAAGCAGAATACAATCGTGTGAGACCTTATACGTATTCTCACAATACTATAACTTTAAACTATGGCCATCTCAACCAATCTATGGCGCATACGCTTGGAGCGAGTTTTTCGGAATTTATTGCAATAGCGCGTTATCAATCTGGAAGGATTTTTGGCGATGCGAAGTTTATTATTGCCAAAAGAGGGATGGACTATAATATAGAAGGAGACTCATTGAATTATGGATCCAATATTTACCGCTCCGAGTACGAGGATAGACCAAATGATGTAGGGAATTATGTAGGCCAAGGAAATACTACGGACTTTTTACATGTGGAATTGCAAGGTGGATATTTAATAAATCCCGCTACCAATCTAAAAATTTATGCCAGTGTTATTATTAGAGATTTCAACCCATTGGTAGATACTCCAACAGTTTTTAAGAATAATACCACCTGGGTAAACTTAGGAATTCGAACCGATTTGTTCAATTGGTATTATGATTTCTAGATTTCTTCTTGATCTTCCGGAAAATAAATGAATTGCCAATTATAGAATCCACTATGAATTTCGGAGATAACTTCAATTTGTTTTCTTCGTTAATGTTTTAGAAAAACTAATAAATAGTAACTCTAGCATGAAAAGATTAAGACTTCCTTGAGCTCTGATATTTAACCTTTTTCGGGTTTCAAGTTTTTAGTTTTGGAGTTGTGGAAAGATTAAAGGAAATGTATCTTTGCCGAGTCTTATAAATTATGAGCTTGTCCATTTCTTATTCCCCGTCCTTTGCACAGTCCGCGATTCGGAATTTCATTGAAATTACAAAATTTCGACTTTCGGTTAGCGTTGTGTTCTCTTCCGTCGCCGGTTATCTTCTAGGTGCCTCCACGGTTGATTTCTTCGTGCTCTTTCTTTTGGTTCTCGGAGGCTATTTCATGGTAGGTGCTTCCAATGTATTCAATCAGATTATAGAGAGAGACTTGGACGCTTTAATGGATAGGACCAAAAATAGGCCATTGCCCGCTGGAACAATGACGGTGCGATCGGCTTTTATTTTGGCCTGTATTATGACAGTAGCTGGAATTGGAGTGCTTTATGCAATAAACCCAATTACTGCCATGTTTGGAGCTATCTCCATCTTTATGTATGTTAGTCTTTATACTCCTCTTAAAACTCGTACGCCATTATCTGTTTTTGTTGGTGCCTTTCCAGGAGCTATTCCCTTTATGTTGGGATGGGTAGCGGCAAGTGGTAGTTTCGGGATTGAGCCTGGAACTCTATTTATGATTCAATTCTTTTGGCAATTCCCTCATTTTTGGGCTATTGGATGGTTTTTATATGACGATTATGAAAAGGGAGGATTTTTTATGCTTCCCAACGGAAAAAGAGATAAAGGAACAGCGATGCAAGTTGTTCTATATTGCATTTGGACGGTACTTGCCTCGCTAATTCCTACCTTGGGAGTAACAGGGAAGTTATATCTCACCCCAGTTTCTGGAGCACTGATTGGTGTTCTTGGAATAGGATTGCTGTATTATGCAATGAAACTGTACAAAGAGCAAACAGATAAAGCAGCAAAACAATTAATGTTGGCCAGCGTTAGCTACATCACCTTGTTGCAGATTATATATGTTCTTGACAAATTCATCAGATAGAACTGTTTAAAATTCGCGATGAACTTTTGAATTTATTTTAAATGATAACAATGAACTTAAACAGAATGCCCGATGAGGCAAAAATAGCACGAGCCAAGAAAAATATTCTTTGGTTCGGTATAATCAGTCTAACCATGAGTTTCGCTGGTCTTACGAGTGCTTATGTGGTAAGTAAAGAACGACCAGATTGGATCTCGAATTTCGAAATTCCACCCGCATTCTATATAAGTCTTGTGCTTATATTAATAAGTAGTCTTACCATTCATCTTGCGAAAACCGCTATCAAAAAGGAAAAGCATAGTCAAGGCATGTTATTGTTGTTAACAACATTTATTTTAGGAGTTGCCTTCGTTACTTTTCAATTTGTGGGCTTTTCAGAAATCATCGCAAGTGGATATAATTTCACCGGTCCTACCAGTAATATTACGACCTCTTTTATTTATCTTGTGGTCTTGCTACACGTTGCCCACGTGGTAGGCGGGCTGATATCTCTTTTGGTGGTAATTTATAATCATTATAAACAAAAATATAGACACGGTAAAACCCTTGGAATTGAACTGGCTGCAACCTTCTGGCACTTTATAGATGCTATCTGGATCTACCTGTTCATGTTTTTATATTTTGTTAAATAAAAATTAAACGTATTTTTGATTCTTATTTCTAAACCAATCACTTTTTATGGAAGCAACTGTTGCTCAAACAGGTACTGAAGGGAAAATTTGGGGAGGTGGATCTTCGCCCTTAAAAGCGAGATACGGAAAGATGATGATGTGGTATTTCATCCTTTCCGATTCCTTGACCTTTACCGGATTCCTTGGCGCCTACGGAATGACTCGATTTAAATTTGCAGACATCTGGCCCATTCCAGACGAGGTGTTTACGCACTTTCCCGGTCTGCATGGAGTAGATGCGCCAATGTATTACGTGGCTTTTATGACTTTTATTTTAATTTTCTCCTCTGTTACCATGGTTTTGGCGGTAGATGCAGGAAGTAAAATGCAAAAAAATAAAGTCGCCACCTATATGTTCCTTACCATCATAGGAGGTCTAGTATTCCTTAGTTCACAGGCATGGGAGTGGGCCACCTTTATCAAAGGTGATTACGGTGCTGTTGAAACTAAAGGAGGAGAGATTATCCAATTTTTGAATAAGGATGGAGAAAGAGTAGCGCTTGCAGATTTCGCGGCTCTTACAGCCATAGAAAGAACTGAACATACTAAGGAAAGTGGAATTTGGTTCAAAAAAGAATCACAGTTTTTCCCAGACATGACCATGGACCAATTAAAAGCTGGCTTCTTGGCAAATGAAAATATTTTGGTCAGGGTTCAACAAAAGGATGAACATGGAAATCATATCGTTCTTTCGCGGGAGGAATCTATCGAAAAACTTGGACGAGATGGTGAATCTATAGTAATGGGAGCCAACCTAAGACATAATGAATATGGTCACCCACTATTTGCTGACTTCTTTTTCTTTATTACAGGGTTTCACGGATTCCACGTGTCAATTGGTATTTTGCTTAATTGTATCGTCTTCTTTAACGTGCTTGTGGGAACTTATGAGCGTCGTGGACATTACGAAATGGTCGAAAAAGTCGGACTGTATTGGCACTTTGTCGATTTAGTTTGGGTTTTTGTATTTACATTCTTTTATTTGGTATAGATTTTCAATATTTAAAAAATGGCACACGAACAAACACATAATTTGGCAATCTTTAGAGGAAGACTAAAGTTTAAATCCAATATTTCTAAGATATGGGGCGTTTTTGTTCTGCTCTCTATCGTTACAATAGTGGAGGTGGTATTAGGAATTTTACGTCCTGATTTCCTTATCGAACAAAAATTCTTAGCTCTAAAACTTCTAAACTGGATATTTATAATCCTTACCATTGTAAAGGCTTATTATATCACATGGGATTTTATGCACATGCGCGATGAGAGTTCTGGATTAAGAAGAACAGTAGTATGGTCTGGCGTGTTTCTGATTTCATATTTTATAGCTCTTATTCTAATTGAAGGAGATTATATCTATGAAGTTTTAAGTAATGGATTCATTAAAACAGGCTTCTAATTCAAAATCTGATCTCAACACTATAAAACCCTCCTTTTGAGGGTTTTTTTGTGGGTACGCCCTACCGAAAATATTGTAGTAAAAGGTTGCCCAACGGCGTACAACCCACTATTTTTGCAAACTGTATTAGCATCCCTTATTATGAAGAAATATATAGTGCTTGGTATTCTTTTTATTCTGCCAATTACGGCCTATATTTTCTTTTCGCTTAGTACAAGCTACTTTAAGCCGTTGCCCACTCTTACACCAGAAGTAAGAGAGCTCAATGCCTTTATAAACCTTGAAGGAGAGCCCGTTCGTTTGGATAACCGGATTACGGTTCTGGGATTCTTCGGAAGTGAGTTGGAAGCCCATCGTGCCTACGCATACAATTTGGGACATAAAATTTACGATAAAAATCACGAATTTAAAGATTTCCAATTTATCATTCTTCTTCCTAATGGAACCGAAGAACAAGCTAGGGCGATTCGGTCAAGACTTCAGGAAATTGCACCCACAGATTCATGGCACTTCGCCTTTGGAACTGAGGAGGCTATAAAAGAAGTTTTCCAATCTTTAGATTCACCATATACTTTAAGAGAAGATTCTTCCACGAAATATGTCTTTATTGTGGACAAAGAAAGAAACCTACGCGGACGGAACGACGACAAAGAACTTGGTGAAATGTATGGGTATGATTCCAGCGTGATTGCGGAAATTAACAATAAAATGAGCGACGATATAAAAGTATTGTTGGCAGAATATAGAAGAGCCTTGAAAAAATACGGCTCACAAAGACAAATTTGATCATCATGAAAAAGAGTTATTCATATATAGGTATTTCCTTTATAATTCTGGTCTTCGGAATTTGGGCGGTACCAAAGATTTTCGATCGCCTGAGCACTCCAGATCTTATTTACATAGAAAGAGATGGGAAGAAGGCGAAGGTGCCCGCATTTTCATTTACCGATCAGCATGGAAAAACAATTACCAATGAAGATTATGAGGGGAAAGTATATGTAGTGGAATTCTTTTTTACCACTTGTCCAGATATTTGTCCAATCATGAATGAAAATATGGTTAAAATCCAGGATGAATTTTTGGGTAATTCAAAAGTGGGTATTGCTTCTTTTACAATAGATCCAGCCCACGATACGCCGCAGGTTTTAAAGGAATATGCCAAGCAAAATGGAATTACCAAACTTCAATGGCATTTATTAACCGGAGATAGAGATGAATTATTTAAACTCGCTAATGAAGGTTTTAACCTATATGTGGGCGAAATTGCTGAAGGTGATATGAACTTTGAACACTCAGGCTTCTTCGCTTTGATTGATCAAGATGGATATATACGTTCAAGAAAGGACGAACATGATAATCCTTTAATTTATTATGACGGTTTGGATATCAAAAAGATCCAAATGTTGAAAGAGGATATTCAAAAATTACTTTAAGTCCATGCAAGGTTCTGTAAATACAAGCAAAAAATATAACCTCTGGATATGGATAATTTCCATAGCCGTCCCGGTGGCAGTAGCTGTATTATTTACTGTCAGAATTCCAGGAGTGGAACGTTTGGGATTTCTTCCTCCAATATATGCTTCCATTAATGCAATGACGGCGATAATTTTGGTTATTGGGGTTTTTCAAATAAGAAAAGGGAATCGACAACTTCACGAGCGATTGATGAAGACAGCAATCATTTTCTCAGTGATGTTCTTAATGATGTATATCGCCTATCACATGACTTCCGAATCAACAAAATTTGGAGGAGAAGGTTTTATAAAATATTTTTATTATTTTATACTAATTACGCATATTCTGTTGTCAATCATCGTTATACCCTTTGTATTGATAACGTATGTGAGAGCAATTTCGGGTCAATTTTACAAACATCGAAAAATTGCCCGAATCACCTATCCCTTATGGCTGTATGTTGCCGTAAGCGGTGTAATTGTGTATCTAATGATATCGCCATACTATTAAATAAATCCAATGAAAACAAAAACTATAGTCTTGTTGTTGTTCATGCTTTTCTTGGCTGTATTGCCTGCCGAGGCACAATGTGCCATGTGCCGTGCAGTGCTTGAAACTGAAGAGGGCGGAGAGGCCGCAAAAGGAATCAATAATGGAATTGTATACTTGATGATATTTCCTTATCTGCTTGTTGGAGGTGTGGGAATTGCCGTTTATCGCAGTCGTAAAAAAGCTAGAGCGGAAGGGCTTTTATAGTATTTAAAGTATTTTTTTCGGATGTCTGTAACAATTTAAGCAGGTCTTCGTCTTATGTACAGAATCAATTTCCTTAATGGTTTTCAAAATGGGTATACTCTTTTGAAAATTTTTCATTTTGAAACCAAATGACCTTTTTATGATTGAAATTAAAAACCTTCACAAATCCTATCACATGGGAAAAAATTCGCTCCATGTTCTCAAGGGAATTAATTTTAATGTGGCCGAAGGTGAAATGGTTTCAATTATGGGATCTTCTGGGTCTGGAAAGTCTACCCTACTCAATGTTCTAGGAATTCTGGATGAAGCCGATGAAGGTACCTATACCTTGGACGGTACGCTCATTAAAAATCTTAATGAAAAAATAGCAGCCAGATATCGCAATAAATTTCTCGGATTTATATTCCAATCCTTTAATTTGATAAATTATAAATCAGCCCTTGATAATGTGGCTATGCCCCTTTATTACCAAGGGATGAAGCGGAGTGAGCGTACTGACAAAGCCATGCATTATCTGGAAAAAGTTGGCCTCGCAAATTGGGCTTCCCATGCTCCAAACGAGCTTTCTGGAGGTCAAAAACAACGCGTTGCCATTGCCCGTGCATTGGCCAGCGATCCAAAAGTTCTTCTTGCAGATGAGCCCACAGGAGCTTTGGATACCAAAACTTCATATGAAGTAATGGAGCTTATCCAAGGAATCAATGACGAGGGGAAAACAATCCTCATCGTAACCCACGAAGAGGATATTGCCAATATGACCAAGAGGATTGTCCATCTTAAGGACGGTCTAATAATTGACGATTCCAAAGTCATTCAGGTGCGTGCGAAATCTGAAGCTCATGTTTAATCTTGAACGTTGGCAGGAAATATTTGATACCATCCGCAAAAACAAATTGCGGACTTTTCTTACGGGCCTTTCCGTAGCTTCCGGAATCTTTATTTTGGTAATTCTACTCGCTATTGGGCAAGGAATGCAAAACGGCGTTAGCAAACAATTTGAAAGAGATGCAACCAACCGAATCAGTGTTTGGACCGGCGTTACTTCCGAAGAATATAAAGGATTAAATCCTGGCAGAATAATCGAGATGGATAATCGCGATTATGATATGGCCGTTAGAAAAAATAGAGACCAACTTGATCTTAAATCTGGTGTTTACAGTATATGGGGTGCCATGACTTCCTATGAAGGTGAAAATGGTAGTTATAGGGTGGAAGGCGTTCGGGGAGATTATCAATTTCTGGAAAACGAAACGATGGTTGCCGGCAGATATATAAACCAAGCGGATCTGAATAATTCTGAAAAAGTTGCGATCATCGGGAATCAAGTTTATCTAGACCTGTTTAAAGGAAAGGATGCAATCGGGAAATATTTAGATATCACTGGCATAAAATTTAAAGTAGTCGGCATCTATTCCGATCCTGGAGGAGAGCGAGAGGAAACACGAATTTTTGTTCCGCTTACCACAGCACAAAGGGTCTTTAACGCAGGTGACAAATTACGCTCTTTGGCATTTACGCTTAAAAAACAAGATGACTATAAAACTGCGTTGGCGGAATCTGTGGCTTTTTCCGCAAGTTTGGAAGCTGATCTAAAAGCTGCACACATAATATCCCCAACCGATACCAGAGCTGTAAACGTGAATAACTCTCTAGAGAATGCAAAAAAGTTTTATGATCTAAGCAAAATGATCAGATGGTTCTTCTGGGGCGTGGGTATTTGTACCATCATTGCGGGAATAGTAGGGGTCAGCAATATCATGTTGATCATCGTAAAAGAAAGAACTAAAGAAATTGGAATTCGCAAGGCTATTGGCGCCGAACCCTGGTCCATAATCGGAATGATTCTTCATGAATCCATATTTGTTACAGCTATCGCTGGCTTTGTTGGTTTGTTGACCAGTTTATTTTTACTCCAACTGGCGGGCCCAATGATCGAGACAGATTTTATTAGCAATCCATCCGTAGATTTTTCCATAGCTCTTATAACCATCGTTATTCTAATTGTAGCGGGTGCCGTTGCAGGATTCTTCCCTGCCTATCGTGCTGCTAATATTAAACCGATTGAAGCCTTGCGAGATGAGTAACCTATTTAGCAGAGACAGTTGGTCCGAAATAATTGAGGCCCTTAGCAGTAACTGGTTCCGAACCGTGCTTACGGCCTTTGGTGTTCTTTGGGGAATATTTATTTTGGTCATCCTTCTCGCTGCGGGAAATGGTTTGGAAAATGGAGTAAAACAAGGATTTAGCGGTATCGCTACCAATTCCATGTTTATGTGGACACAAACAGTTTCCCAACCTTATAAAGGCTTGCCCAAAGGAAGACGCTATGATTTTAAATTGGATGATGTGGATGCTATCAAACAACAGGTTCCTGGCCTTAGATTTGTTTCGCCCAGAAATCAATTGGGCGGTTTTAGAGGCAATAATAATGTTGTTCGAGGATTGCAATCGGGAGCTTTCAATGTATATGGAGATTATCCTGAAATCACCCAACAACAGCCTATGGAAATCACTTCCGGGCGTTTTATAAACTATTCAGACATAAAGGAAAAAAGAAAAGTTGCCATCATAGGGCGAGGCGTAAAAAATGAACTATATGATGTAGATGAAGAAGTAATCGGGTCCTATATCAAAATCAATGGCGTTAACTTTTTGGTGATCGGTATGTATAAGAAAATTGGTCAAATGGGCGGCGATCCCGAAGAGCAACAAAAAGAAATCTATGTTCCCTTCACTGCTTTTTCCCAAGCATTTAATATGGCGGATATAGTAGGATGGATGGCTATAACTGCGCAAGATGGATACTCGATTACCGATTTAAAAAGTCAGGTTTTTGATGTTATAAAATCACGTCATTCCATTGCGCCTACAGATGATAGGGCAGTGGGAAATTTTGATTTGTATAAGGAATATACCAAAGTAAATGGTCTTTTTACCGCATTGAATTTCGTTGCCTATTTCGTGGGAATATTAGTACTCATTTCTGGTGTTATAGGAATTAGTAATATTATGCTTATTGTAGTGAAGGAACGTACAAAAGAAATAGGAATAAGAAGAGCGTTGGGCGCAACTCCATGGAGTATCCGCTCCCAGATTTTATTGGAATCGATATTTCTTACTATTATTTCAGGAATGGTTGGAATAATTTTGGCAACCGGAGTATTGGCATTGGTAAACTACCAACTTGACAAAATGGACACCTCAGACATGATGTTCATAAACCCATCTGTAAGTGTGGGAGTAGTTTTTGTAGCGTTAATTATTTTGATTGTTTCAGGATTATTGGCAGGCTTGATCCCAGCGCAAAATGCGATAAAGGTGAAACCTGTAGAAGCGCTTAGAACGGAATAATTAAGGAACACGATGTATTACTTTAAATGACATATGACATATTGGTTAAAAACTATGTATTTACATCAATACACAGAAAGCTGAGAATTAGATTCAGATCAATTCTTTAAGAATCGCTTTTTCAGGAAAAGTTTTGTCCTAAGTGCGAGGTCTTAAAATCTTACGTCAAAATAATCTGATGGCCTACCATCTTCAATTAAAACTTAGATACCTGTAGGCAGGTACATATTTTGAGATGAAAAGAACGAAAACTATTATTATCCTTGTTGTTATCGCGCTGTTTTTTACAGTTTCCATGTTCTGGCTATATTCGAAGAATATGGAAGATCCTGTTATGTATTCAACGGAAACTCCAATTATAGGCACCATAATCAAAAAAACGGTGGCTACGGGTAGTATCGTTCCAAAAGAGGAAGTTCTTATTAAGCCAAATATTTCGGGAATTATTGATGAAATATATGTAGAAGCTGGACAAGTTATAAAAGCTGGCGATTTGATAGCCAAGGTAAAAGTGGTTCCCAATGTTAGCTCGCTTAATAGTGCTCAAAGCAACATCAGTAGTGCCCGTACGCAAGTGGAAACGGCTCGAATTGCTTTCGAAAACCAAAAAAGTATCTACAATCGCCAAAAAGATCTATTTGAAAAGGGAGTTATATCTGCAAATGAATTTGATACAGCTCGCTCTCTTTTTGATCAAGCTCAGCAAAGATTAAAGCAGGAACAGGTGAGTTTAACAGCTGCTGGCCAAAACTACGATATTATAAAAACCGGAACTACCAGCGGAATGGGAGCATCTGCCAATACAGAGATTAGAGCGACCGTTTCTGGGATGGTTTTGGACGTTCCGGTGAAAACTGGAAATCAAGTTATCGAAGCCAACAATTTTAATGATGGAACCACAATTGCTACTTTAGCAGATGTTGACAAAATGATTTTTGAGGGAAAAGTAGATGAAAGTGAAGTTGGTAAAATTAAAGAAGGATTGCCTTTATTGATTACAGTTGGTGCCCTTCAGGATAAAACCTTTGATGCAGATTTAGATTATATTGCGCCCAAAGGGATAAGTGAAAATGGCGCAATCCAATTCGAAATTAAAGGCACCATGAAAAAATTGGACACCACAGATACCTTTATCAGGGCAGGTTTAAGTGCAAATGCCTCTATCATTCTTGCAAAAGCTGAAGATGTTCTCACCATCAAAGAAGCTTTGGTTCAATATGATCCAAAAACACAGAAACCATTTATAGAAGTTCAGGTTGGCGATCAAAAATTTGAAAGAAGAGACATAGAGCTGGGCATAAGCGATGGAATAGATGTAGAGGTAAAGAATGGAGTTTCCAAAGAAGATAACATCAAAGTTTGGAATCAATTGAAACCCGCGGGCGCTTAAGAATTTGCAAATACTTCTGATAAAAGTTGTAACATTTAAAGAATATATAAGACCTACAAAGCAACATTAAACATATGAAGAAAATAGTCATTACTTTCTTTACTCTAATCTTTACAATGTCTCTAAGTGCACAAACAAAAAAATGGACCTTAGAGGAGTGTGTAGAGTATTCCTTAAAAAATAATATTTCCATCAAACAGAGTGAACTGGATGTAGAGATGGCCGATATTTCCAAAAGAGATGCCTTTGGGAATTATCTGCCTTCATTAAATGCATCCGCATCCAATGCATGGAATACGGGTCTTACCCAAAATGTGACCACCGGAATTTTACAGACGCAAACAACGCGAAACTCTTCCTATAGTGTAACTGCCGGTATTAATATATTCAATGGGCTTCGTAATTTGCGTGCTACCCAGCGCGCTGAAGTAGCTAAGTTGGCTTCCCAGTATAATTTGGACAAGATGAAGGATGATATTGCGCTTCTTGTGGCCAATTCATATTTACAGATTCTTCTTAATAAGGCCAATCTGGAAGTGGCGCAATCACAGAATATTGTAACCTTGCAACAGTTGGAGCGCACTAACAATTTGGTAGATGCCGGCGTGGTTCCTCGCGGAGATCTTTTGGAAATTCGAGCCACAGATGCAAGTGAAAAACAAAGAATTGCGCTTGCAGAAAATGCGGTGAAAATTTCATTGATCAGCCTAGCTCAATTAATGTTGATCAAGGATTATGAAACATTTGACATTGTGGATAGTGATTATGAAATCGTTCCTAATGAAATAGTTGACGCCCCAGTTGAGGAAATTATTAGCTCTGCGCAACAAAACCGTTCTGAAGTAAAAATCGCAGAAAAGAATGTAGAATTGGCTCAAAAGGATTTAGAGCTTGCCCGAAGTGACTATTATCCTTCGGTTAGCGGTTTCTTTAATTATAATACGCGTGAGTCGGGCGCCGAACGTATTCTTCAAGGGGGAATTGATGCCGACAGCCCAACCCAACCTATTGGGATTGTTGAATCTACTGGTGATGTAGTGGTAGCTCCCAATTTTGCACTTCTTACCGCGCCTCCACTTCCATTCTTCGACCAGTTGTCACTGAACGATGGAATGTCCTATGGCGTACAAGTCAATGTGCCCATCTTTAATGGTCTTTCCGTTCGCAATAATGTGAAACGTAGAAAAATTAATCTATTAAATTCCGAATACCAATTGGAACAGGCAAAATTGGATCTGGAATCTAATGTTTATCAGGCATACGTAGATGCAAAAGGAGCATTAAAAGCCTATGAGGCGGCATTGGTGGCTTCAGAATCTCAGGAGTTGGCATATCAGTATGCCAATGATAGATTTGATGTTGGCCTCACAAATGCATTTGAGTTTAGCCAATCGAAATTGCGTTTTGACAACGCTAAGATAGAGTTGAACAGGTCTAAATTCGACTATATTTTCAAATTGAAAGTTTTGGAACTATATTTCGGAGTTTCGCCAAATGATTTAAAATTTTAAACATGAATAAAAAAACACTAATCTGGGTTACGGTAGTAATTGTACTTCTTATAATATTTCTCATTGGAGGTAAGAAAGCAGGTTGGTTTGGTAGTTCGGGCGATCTTCGTCAGGTTGAGGTTTCCAAAATAGAACCCATTGACATCATAGAAACGGTAGCCGCTACTGGAAAAATACAGCCGGAAGTTGAATTGGCGCTTTCTTCGGAGGTTTCCGGAGAAATTATTGAACTTCCCCTTAGAGAAGGACAAACTGTTGAAAAAGGTGATCTTTTAGTGAAAATAAATCCCGATTTGATCCAAGCGGCAGTAAGTCAGTCCCAAGCTGGGCTTCAAAATGTAAGAGCACAACTTTCGCAAGCTGAAGCAAGTGAAACCAACGCAAAACTAAATTTTGAACGAAATAAATTGCTCTTTGAAAAAGGTGTGATCTCCAAATCGGAATGGGATAAATCCGTAGCAGATTATGAGATGGCCCAAGCCAATAGAAAGGCGGCATATTATAATGTACAAAGTGCAGCGGCAAACGTAAAACAAACCGTGGACAACTTGGCAAGAACTACAATTTACGCACCTATGAGCGGAACAATCTCCAAACTTTCCGTTGAAAAAGGAGAGCGGGTAGTGGGAACTGCGCAGATGACTGGAACTGAAATAGTGAGGGTTGCAAATCTCAAGAACATGGAAGTTGTGGTAGATGTTAATGAAAATGATATAGTAAAAGTAAGTGTGGGCGATTCCACAAATGTAGAAGTTGATGCATACTTAAATAGAGCGTTTAAAGGCGTGGTTACGGAAATAGCCAATAGTGCAGAAACTGCTCTTAGTGCAGACCAGGTGACCAACTTTAAGGTGAAAGTTAAGATCTTGTCAGATTCTTATAAGGACCTTACCGAAGGAAAGCCCGAAAGTTATTCCCCATTTAGACCTGGAATGACAGCAACCGTGGACATTATTACCAATAAAAAGAAAAACGTAATAGGTGTTCCTATTAGCGCTATTGTAATAAAATCAGACACAAGTTCCACAAAACAACCCACAACCACAGATAACAGATCTACATCGAAAGAGAAATTTGAGGCTGTATATCTTATGGAAGGAAATGAAGCCAAATTGAGAGTGGTAAAAACAGGAATTCAAGATGAGTCCAATATAGAGATTATTTCCGGATTGAAGGAAGGGGAGACCGTTATTGTTGGTCCTTATACTACGGTAACAAAATTGTTGAAACCCGGTGATAAGGTTGAGGTGGGTTCCTCAGAAAAGTAATTTAAGAAAAATCCGATGGCCATTATTTTAAATCTCGAAACAGCAACCACCAATTGTTCTGTTGCTCTTGCAATAGATGGAAAGGTAATTGCATTCCGCGAAGAAAACAATCAAAAATTTTCCCACGCCGAAAAACTTCATGTTTTTATTGAGGAGGTTCTTCAGGAAGCTAATTTGGGTAAAAGTGAATTAGATGCTATTGCCATTAGCAAAGGCCCAGGATCTTATACCGGTTTGCGCATCGGTGTATCGGCCGCAAAAGGATTGTGTTTCGCTTTGGACATTCCACTACTATCAACGCTTACTCTAGAAGTACTTGCCCAGCAAGCTAATTGTAATAACTGTTATATAATTCCGCTTATAGATGCGCGCCGTATGGAAGTCTATTCCGTCGTTTTTGATGGAGCAAAAGATCAGCTTCGCGAAACAGAAGCCGAAATTATAAACGAGACCTCATTTTCAGATTATCTTTCAAAAAAGAAGACTATTTTTCTTGGAGATGGTGCAGCGAAGTTTGAATCTGTCTGCAACCACAAAAATGCTGAATTTTTGATAGATAAATTTCCAAGTTCAAAAGATATGGCTCTTCTGGCCGAAGCCAAATACAAAGTAAGCGACTTTGAAAATGTCGCCTACTTTGAACCTTTTTATTTAAAGGAATTTATGTCTCGATAGATATTATGATAGCGAATCGAAATGGGTTATGGCATTGATCAAATCTGCTTCCTTGTCTAGGTCGAGCCTGTTCTTCTTAATAAATTCTTTCATCTCTGAGCTCTTACTATCCATCATCTTAAGAATTTTACTCTTGGAACTTGGCATTTCTAAAAGTCTACCATCTTCCATTAAATAGTAGGTAGTAGTTTTTACGAAGGAAGGTGGTGTGTCTCTTCCATAGGTTGATTTTGCTTCTTGACCTTCTTTAAAAGTGGCTTTTGTCTTTTTATATAGGTCATACGTTGTTCCATCGTAGAGAACGTTAAAATATCCTCCTTTTTCATTTGAACCTTGATACGGAACAAGAACATATACCTCAGTTCCGATTTTTACAAAAATACTGGGGTCTTTTACTAAAGCACTATATGACTGATCTGAAGAAATTTGTTTTATTTCAATTTCATCTGCATGTGCATTAAATCTCATGGGAACTCCAGATTTGATTAGCTGATCGTCTTGATAAATATTTCCCAATACAAAATTAGCATTGGTATAGGCTCCGTCTTTTATGGTTTCAAATTGTGCCTCTGTGAGTCCAAATGCAAGGGATTTTTCATTTAAATCAATAGTTCGAGTATGAATGTCTTCATGTTCACTTCCGTATTGAGAGAATGCTGCAGATGTAGCAAGCGCAAGAGACACAATTAATAATTTCTTTTTCATAATATTATTTATTTTCTGTTGATAAATCGAGCTAACCTTAAAGATAATGATAAATTTCAGTAAAATTGTTATTTTCCAAGAGTCTTATACCTTCCATAAGGTGTTGCTTCAAGCTTACTTTCCATAATTATCCAACGCAAGTCATAATATAAATGATGTAAGGGCTTGGTCAATATGAAATATTTCCATAAAAAAAGCGATATCTCAAATATCGCTTTTTTAAAGAATTTACTAGAAAAATAATTTTATAACAATGAATCAAAATACTTAATAGCGTTTATTAAATCTGCTTCTTTGTTTAAATCAAGTTTATTTTGCTTGATAAATTCCTTCATCTCTGAGCTTTTACTATCCATCATCTTAAGAATTTTACTCTTGGAACTTGGCATTTCCAAAAATCTCCCATCCTCTACTAAGTAATAGGTAGTAGTTTTTACGAATGATGGAGGAACATCTCTAGCGTAAGTAGATTTTGCCTTTTGTCCTTCTCTATAGGTAGCTTTTGTTTTTTTATAAAGATCATAAGTTTTGCCATCATAAAGTACATTAAAGTATCCTCCTTTTTCATTCGAGCCCTGATAAGGAATAAGAACATAGATTTGGGTTCCCATCTTTACAAAAATACTTGGATCTTTCACCAAAGCACTAAATGATTTGTCCGAAGACTTTTGTTTGATTTCAATTTCATCAGCATGGGCATTAAACCTCATGGGAACTCCTGATTTAATTAATTGATCATCTTGATAAATATTTCCACTAAGAAAATTTGCATTGATATAGGCTTCATCCTTTATGGCATCAAATTCTGCTTCTGTGAGTCCAAACGCAAGTGATTTTTCATTGAGGTTAATGGTTCTAGTATGTACGTCGAGTTCGGTACCGGAAAACTGAGCAAAAACTCCTAACGTGGATAGGGCAAGTGCGCCAAAAACTAAAATTTTTTTCATTAATTATTGTAATTTTTAAGATTAATCGACAAAGGTACCAATTTCGTGCCAAATTTTAACTTTCCTTTGTGAGTTTGTCGATGTTTTCAATATGAAGACTGCGTTGTGGATATGGTATGCTTATTCCAGCTGCTTCTAAACGAATTTTTGCTTCCTCCAACACCAACCAATGTAATGCCCAGAAATCTTCATTTTTTGCCCAATAGCGCAGCGTTAGATCTACGGAACTTTCTCCAAGGGCGGCTACGGCAACCATTGGCATTTTATCATCGGTCTTGATTACAGTTTCTTGTTCCATTACCAAATTGAGGAGTACATCCTTGGCTTGTTTAATGTTGTCGTCATACCCTATGCCGAAGGTCATACTTTCTCGGCGCTCCCCAAGTGCGCTATAATTAACAATCTTATCATTGCTCAATTTTCCGTTTGGCACAATGGCCAACTGATTTCCAAATGTGGAAATTTTTGTATTGAAAATGGAAATCTCGAACACAGTCCCGTCCACTCCCTGTGCGCTGATATAATCGCCTACGCGGAATGGTTTTAGTAATAAAATCAATACTCCACCTGCGAAATTGGAAAGTGATCCTTGAAGCGCCAAACCAATAGCAAGTCCTGCGGCACCAATTATTGTTATTAGGGATGCAGATTCCACACCAAGCTGGGTAACCACCAATACAAATAATAGAATCTTTAGACCCCAATTGATAATGCTGGCAATAAAGTTTTCAAGGGTAACGTCATAATCTTTCTTTTGGAAAAAATTATCTACAATTCTGTTGATGATTTTAATTATCCAAATTCCGACCAATAACATTATAACAGCCCCCACTACACTCGGTAGAAAGTCAATTAGTTTTTGGCCGTAAGTATTTACGTAAACTTCCCAATTTTTAAGTTTTTCCATTTAATTTATTTTTTATTTTTTATTAATTTAATTGCTTCTGTAGCTTTTTCAACGGGTAATTGGCACGCGTTGTTCACGCAAACATAAATCAACGTTTTATCCTCTACCCATCGATTTTCAAAAAGTGATCCAGAGGTTTCTCTGTTGCTCCCTGCAATAATTTTGTTGGGTAAATAGTGTTTATTCAATTCCTCTATTTTTACCGGTGCATCCTTCCCCACAATTACAACTTCATAAAAATTATTTTGGAAATTTGACAGTAGGTAAAGCCAATTGGTAAACCCGCTGGGATATTGCTCTATTTCCTTAAGAACATTTTTTAGCATCTGCTTAGAATTCTGTTCGTAGGTAGGATTGTCAAAATACTTCGAAAGCAAAAAGAGATTTTTCGCCATCACTGAATTTGAAGCTGGAATAACATTGTCGCGATATTCAAAGTTGCGCGTAACAACTACCGGGTCTTGTTTTGAAGTAAAATAGAACATCTTATTTTCTTTATCAAAGAAATTTTCCTCTGCATAATTTGTTAATTGCATTGAAAGGTCTAACCATTGCCAGTCCATGGTTACTTGATAGAGATCAATATAGGCTTCAATTAGAAAGGCATAATCTTCCAAAAACCCATTGACCGTGCTCTTGTTGTTTTTATAGGCATGATAGAGGCCTCCATCATCCTTGAGTAATTTTTTCGAAAGGAAATTCGCATTTTTTAAAGCAATATCCAAATACGCATTGTCTCCAAAAACCTTGTATGCATCGACATATCCCTTTAGCATTAACGCATTCCAAGAGGTGAGCGTTTTATCGTCAAGTCGTGGTTTAGGTCGTTTATTGCGGTGGGCAAGCAGAATATGTTTCCAGGTCTTCTTTTTCTGTTGAAATGTATCGTGGGAAAGATCAAATTCGTCTTGAATATCGTCGTCACTCTTATTTCGGATAAGTACATATTGATTGTTTTCCCAAATGCCATATTCGTTAATATTGTAGTATTCTTTGAAAATTTCAAAATCTTTACCCAATAAACTTTTCAGTTCATCCTTTATAAAAACGTAAAAAGCACCTTCCTCCAACTTTCCTTTCTCATTCACGCTATCCGCATCCAGTGAAGAAAAGAATGCACCCTCCTCGCTAGTTAAATTATTTTTTATAAATTCCAAGGTTTCGATTACGACCTCCTTATAAAGCGGGTTTTTGGTTGCCGAATAAGCATTGGAATACAAACTGACTAGCTGAGCATTATCATACAGCATTTTTTCAAAATGTGGAATATGCCATTTTTCATCTGTGCTATATCTAGAGAAACCACCTTCAACTTGATCATAAAGACCCCCGAAGGCCATCTTTTCCAAAGTAATATTTACAAGATTTAAAATCTCGGCGTTGCCTGTTTCCGTCCCTTCGCGATGTAAAAGCTCGAGGTTATTGGGCATCATAAATTTTGGAGCGCCCTTAAATCCTCCAAATTCGGAATCGAAATTATTGGATATTTTTTTTAGTGCTGCGGTAACAGAATAATTTTTGAGATCGACAATTTCTGAATTCAACTGTATCAAATCCATCCCCTTGATTCCCTCTTCCAAACGATTTGCATATTCTAAGAGTTTTTCCGGTTCATTCTCGTAGATTTCTTGAATCTGCTCTAAAGAGTTTATCCAGTCTTTGTTTCTGAAATAGGTCCCTCCCCAAACGGGTCTTCCGTCGGGAAGAGTGATTACGTTTAGAGGCCAGCCAGCACTTCCGGTCATCAATTGTACCGCGTTAATATAAATTTGGTCCACATCGGGTCTTTCTTCCCTATCCACCTTTACCGAAATATAATTTCGGTTCATTACCTCTGCTGCGGTACTATCTTCAAAAGTTTCATGCTCCATAACGTGGCACCAATGGCACGCAGCATAGCCGATGCTAATAATCATCAACTTCTTTTCCTTTTTTGCCTGCTCGAGTATTTTGGAATTATAGGGTTTCCAATGTACGGGATTATGAGCATGTTGCAGCAAATACGGACTGGATTCCGAAATTAGATCGTTGGTGAAAGGATGTGTTTCCATACTTTCTTTTTTAGGGATATCGCAGCCTACAAAGACGAGAAGACTCAAAATGATGTAGGAAAAGCGCATCGTTAAGGTTATAAATAACAAAAATACGCTTTTGATCGGTCAATAGCGTATTTTCAAACAATCTTAGAAAAACTTATTTTACCTCAAAGGTAATTTTTACGGTAACTCTAAAATTGGTAATTTCATCACTCTCTACTACACAACTCTGATCCTTTATATAGACGGAGCGAATATTTTTTACTGTTTTGGACGCTTCTTTTATTGCTTTGCGGGTAGCGTCTTCCCAACTTTCTGATGAATTTGCAAGAACTTCAATAACTTTTAATACTGCCATAATGTTTGTAATTATTTGGTTTATTATTTAAACTATCAATTTACAATATTTCAAAACCAATACTCTGAAAATTACGTTAAATCACACCTGTTTTAGTGCTAAACCATAATAAAATCTACAATATTATCCATTTATAGCGACAACTTCATTTATTTCCCCGGGCATCATTTGTTTAAGAAGGGATTCTATTCCATTCTTTAAGGTAACGGTAGAGGAAGGGCAACCACTGCATGCGCCTTGTAGAATCACTTTTACTGTTTTTGTGGCCTCATCAAAAGAGTCCAGATGTATATGTCCGCCATCATCCGCAACGGCGGGAGTAACATACTCATCTAAAAGTGAGATGATTTTACCTTCCATTACGGAGCGTTCTTTTACACCGGATTTACCGTTTGAAGATTTTGAATTTGTAGTATCTGCTGAATTGCTTAGAACGTTATCACTCAGAACATCTTTCCCGCTTTCCACATACTGTTTTATGAAATCTCGAATTTCATTCATTACTTCTTGCCACTCTGCAGAATCATCCTTCATCACTGAAATATAATTATTACTAAAGAAGACTTCCTTAACAAATGGGAAATTGAACAAACCCATCGCTAAAGGAGAATGAATGGCTTCCTCTTTTTTCTTAAATTCTAAAATCCCAGTAACCAATGTCCTGTTTGTGATAAATTTCATTACTGTCGGGTTCGGAGTGCTTTCTGCATAAATACTTACCGCCACCTTTTTTGGAGCTACGTTCTCCTCAATAGCAGATTTCCCAGCATTGAGATATTCTGCTATGGAATTTGCCACTTCCTGCTGAACAACCTCCCAATCAATAATGTCGAATTTTTCAATGGCGATAAAATTTTGGGAAATATAAACTGTTTTCACAAATGGTAAATAGAAAAGTTCTTGTGCCAAAGGACTGGATTTAGCCTCGTCTATGTTGTTGAATTCATAGCTTTTGGAGTCTGTCAAAAACGAATTTGCAATGAATTTGAGAATACTTTGATTGGAAGTTGGAGCAATTTCAATGTTAAATTGAGTCATAGCTATGATTTTTTTGTAAAATTATAAAAAGAAAAACAATGTATTCAATATATTTGGCACGCAAATACCTAATATTACGGAGAATTTCGCCTTTTCGCGTCCTACTGAAGTGAAACAAAGATAGCCGTTTTATGCAATTATATATTATTGACATTACCAATGGCGTGACAATGGAGAAATTCAATATCTTTGACCGCTTTGGAAAGTCAAGAAACAGTTTTTAAGGGATTATTGGAAACAGAAACAGGAAGATTGGCCTGGTAAACAACCAGGTTGGATTTGATTGAATTCTGGGTAAAGTATTCTCGATAAATCACGATGTAAATAGGTTTTGAGCCTTAAATTGATAAAAAGAAATTATGAACATTAAGCTACTTCCACTAATTCTACTTCTCTTATCCTCGTTGTTCGGATTTTCTCAGGAAGGAATCCCTGTATATTCAGATTATCTTGCCGATAATCTTTATTTGGTTCACCCCTCTATGGCAGGTGCAACCAATAAAGCACAATTGCGATTAACAGCCCGACAACAATGGTTTGACCAAAAGGAGGCGCCCAACTTGCAAACCTTGAGTTTCAATACACGCCTTGGAGAACGCTCTGGGGTTGGAGCCATAATTTATAACGACAAAAATGGATATCATTCACAAACGGGTGGATACTTAACATATGCGCACCATTTAATGTTTTCTAGAGATGAGAGAGCGCTAAATCAGTTATCTTTTGGATTAAGTGTTGGTCTAACCCAATCCAGACTTGATGAAAGAGAATTTGATCTGGCCGATTTTGACCCAGTTATTGCCGGAATCATGCAGAGTTCTACTTATTTCAATGTGGACGCTGGAATGTCTTATAACTTCTTGGATTTCGCAGCACACTTTACAGTGAAGAATATCATTTTCCAAAACCGTTCAATTTATACAGAAAAATACGAATCAAATAACCAGCGTAAATACTTATTGTCAATGGGCTACGCATTTGGAAGTTATAATAACCCATGGATCTTTGAGCCTTCCGTACTTTTTCAATTGACGGAAAGAACAGAAGAGAAAGCAATTGACGCCAACTTTAAAGCATACCGAAAAATGGACTTTGGTAAAGTTTGGGGAGGTCTATCATATAGAAGAAGTTTCGATGGTGCAGAATATAGAAGTGGTACCCAAGTAAAATCCGAGAAGCTACAATACATAACACCTGTGGTAGGGCTTAACTACAATAACTTTCTGTTTGCGTACACCTATTCTTATCAAGCTGGAAATGTAACATTCGAAAATGGCGGCTTTCACCAGATCACTTTGGGATATGACTTTGGCTCAAAACGTGAACCTTATGAATGTGATTGTCCTGCATTTAATTAAAACTCACAAAATAACCGCTTAAAGAATGAGCTCCTAAATACAAATATGTATTTGGGAGTTTTCTTTTATAGCTCTTTATTTAGATATTTATAAATTCAGTCTAATTTGAAACTTTTTATATGATCATCAAATCTATTAACGGAAAACATCCACAGATTCCAGAAGATTGCTTTATTGCCGAAAATGCCACAATTGTGGGAGAGGTTGTCATGGGTAATAATTGCAGTGTTTGGTTTAACGCAGTAATTCGCGGCGACGTTAATTCGATTACCATAGGAAATAAGGTCAACATTCAAGATGGCGCTGTTATACATGCCACCTATAAAGTTTCTCCAACCAAAATCGGAAATAATGTTTCCATTGGGCACAACGCCATTGTACATGGGTGCACCGTTCACGACAATGTTCTGATTGGCATGGGAAGCATCGTTATGGACGATTGCATAATAGAAAGTAATAGTATTATTGCCGCCGGCGCGGTGGTTTCGAAAAATACACGCGTGGAAAGCGGAAGTATTTATGCCGGAATCCCAGCCCGAAAGATAAAAGACGTAAGCCCGGAATTGACCAAAGGCGAGATACAACGCATTGCAGATAATTATGTGATATATTCCAGTTGGTACGATTCGCCTCTGTAGCGACAGGTCGCGACCTGTCCGTTTTAAAATAAAAAATCCATTTCATCCGTTCCCGTTTTATCCATTCCTTCCGTTAGAATTTCATATAATCCATTTTTCATCCAATCCCATTTCATCCAACCCCCATCATATATCCAGAAAATTTATTTAAATTAATTGAATATTTCAATTCGATTAATCGTGAAGGATAGAAAGCGAAATAGGCTGCAAGGGTATGATTATTCACGTGATAATTTATATTTCGTCACAAATTGCGTGAAAGGAATGGTATGTTGTTTTGGGAATGTTGTAGGGACAGGTCGTGACCTGTCCAAACCCGACGCAGGGACCATCCGTGACCTGTCCAAACCCGACGCAGGGAATGGCCGCAATCTGTCCAAACCCGACGCAGGGACCAGCCGTGACCTGTCCAAACCCGACGCAGGAATAGGTCGTGACCTGTCCAAACCCGACGCAGGGACCATCCGCAACCTGTCCAATACCGACGCAGGGACCGGCCGCAATCTGTCCAATCCCGACGCAGGGACCGGCCGCAACCTGTCCAATCCCGACGTAGGGACCGGCCGCAATCTGTCCAATCCCGACGCAGGGACCGGTCGTGACCTGTCCCTACCCAATAAAACAATGATTTTAAATACATTCGGCAAAATTGTCCAGGATAGATTATTATGGTTGCCCATTCAATATCCATATGTTGTACTGCATAATTCCGTGGTAATGCCCAATCATATTCATGCCATTTTAGAAATTGACAGTTCTAGGGTTAAAGGCACTTCTATTAAAATAAAATCCCTATCTAGTTTATTCGGTGCATTTAAAACCACATCATCAAAAATGATCCATCAAGCTGGTTTTATGGAATTTTCCTGGCACCGTTCTTTTCACGACCATATTATCCGAAATGATAAAAGTTATCGTAATATTTCAAATTACATTGATCAAAATCCGTCAAAATGGGATTCGGATAAATTTTTCACCCCGTAGTACTGACAGGTTGCGACCTGTCAGTACTACAAATTGGATAAAATAAATTGTATTTTGGATGTAAAATCAAATGCTTTATAATTGGTTATGGTAAAAAAATCCATGCGCACCACCGCTATTGTAGGTTTTATATCCAAAGGCCTTATCTATGTGGTGGCAGGAATTCTTTCTCTCTTGGCGGCTTTGAATATGGGCGGGGAAAGCTCTGGTACAAAACAGGCCTTGTTGTTTGTTAAGAAACAGATTTTCGGGCAAGTTTTATTGACAGCCTTAGGTGTGGGCCTGCTTTGCTACTCCTACTGGATGTTTGTTCGCAGCATAAAGAACCCTGAAAATATCAGCAAGGGAAAGATCAATTTTTTAATTCGAATAGGAATATTCATCACGGGTCTTGTTTATACATTTTTGGCTTTTCTTTCTTTTTATCACCTATTCAATACCTCGGGTGAAGAATCAGGGGAGCAGTATTTGAACTTTTTAGGCCCTACAACCGTTTCGATTCTATTTATAATCATTGGAATTATTTTAGCGGCCCAGGCCGTTATTTTGGTGATTGGCGTTTTTAAAGGCGGGGTTATGGATCAGTTTAATTTGGAAGGACGTAAATGGTCCCGTTTGATGCGCCTCGGTGGCAAGTTTGGCTTTTACTCAAGGGCATTTATTGTTTTTATTATCGCCTACTTCTTTTTGAGAGCGGGTATTTATACCGGTAGTCACGAGATTAAAGGTATAGCAGATGCTTTTTCGTTTTTGGACCAATCATTATTAGGAAGAATTTTAATGGCATTTACGGCCGTTGGTTTTATATCCTATGGCTTGTTCTTTATTCTGCTTTCCAGGTATCGGACTTTTGAAAGTGATTAGATAAAAAAGAATATCTCTTCTTTCGGAAATTTTTTAAAAAACGCTCAGCGAACCAGTTTTACGTTTTAAGTCTTTAAGCAAAGCATTAGTAACGCGGCATTGTGGACGTGAATTCATTCCATAAATCAGTCTTTGATCTTACGTCTTTCAGCAAAGCGGTCCTACCTCTTTAAGCGTCTTATGTCTAAAAGCGTAGCGGTCTATCGTCTAGTAGCGTAGCGGTCTTAAGTCTTTAAAGGTAAATTACTTAGCCTCGTGAGTCGTGTAGTGAACAAAGCGAACGGTCGTGTTTCAAAACGTTCTTATTCCTTCAGTAGCTCTTGTATCTGGATACACGCCTTGAGCTCTTCTTTCTTGGTTCGTGTAGTGAACAAAGCGAACGGTCGTGTTTCAAAACGTCCTTATTCCTTCAGTAGCTCTTGTATCTGGATACGTGCCTTGAGCCCTTCTTTCTTGGTTCGTGTAGTGAGCAAAGCGAACGGTCGTGTTTCAAAACGTCCTTATTCCTTCAGTAACTATCTTTTCTGGATACGCGCTTCTAAGCCCTTAATCTTTTGATTCCCCCAATAAAGCATACTTAAAGAAGCAATGGCACATAAAAACATAATTCCAGTCATGGGGAGTGGCGTGTCATCGCTCAGCATAGATACCAAAGCTGTAATCAGAGCACCAATCCCCAGTTGGAGCGCGCCCATAAGGGCAGAAGCCGTTCCTGCGCTCTTTTCAAAAGGTGCCAACGATAAAGCTGAGGTGTTAGGAAAAGCAAAGCCTTGTGTACTTAAAAAGAGGAATACCAAAATTATCATTGAGTACATCTCGATGAGGTTAAATATTGAGCCTAAAAACAATAGTCCACCCGTAATAACTTGGCATATCAGGGTAACTTTTACAATTTTTTGGCTCGTGTATTTTTTTAGCAGAAAGGTATTTATTTGACTCGCGGTAACTAAGCCCATGGCGATAATCCCGAAAATCCATCCATATTGTTTTTCGGAAACCCCATAAAGTTCCATAAAAACATGTGGAGAACCAGCAATATAAGCATACAGTCCACTGGCCGCAAAGGACCCCGTCAACGTATAAGTGTAGAATTGAGGTGTTTTGAAGACAGTCCAAAAGCTGTTTATGATCGACCTTGGTTTTAACGACTTTGTTGTATCTGGTGGCGCACCCAAAGGAAGCCAGAAATAAACCAGAATAATATTGATTGCCGCCAGCACGGCTAAAATTATAAAAATAGAATGCCAACCCCACTGTGCCGTTGCGAAGCCGCCCAAAGTAGGTGCCACGATTGGCGATACTGCAATAACTAACATTAGCAGACTGAATATTTTTGCAGTTTCAGTTACGGGAAAAAGATCGCGAACCAAAGCTCGGGCTGCTACCATTCCAGCACATCCTCCAAGCGCTTGTACAAATCGGGCAAGAATTAATGAATCTGCGGAAGTTACATATACGATATAAACCGAAGCAAATAGATAAATAAAAAGTCCAATCAACAGTGGAGTCCGCCTACCAAATCGGTCCAGTAAGGGGCCATATATCATTTGTCCAATGCTTACTCCAATAAAATAACTCGATAAGGAAAGTGCTACCTGACCGGTAGTAGAATTTAGATCGCGCGCAATCTCAGGGAATCCTGGTAAGTATAAGTCTATAGAAAATGGCCCTAGAGCAGAAAGCAGGCCCAAGATCAGGATAACAAGAGTTCGTTTATTGTTTTGCATTGCATTTTTAAAATCCAGCAAAAATACAAAAGCCGAAACTGTTTCCTGGTGATATTAATATAGCATTTTGGATACTTTGATAAAGAGGGTAGAAAGATTATGTGAATTCCTCCTTGCAACATGTGAGGTGGCTTTCAAGAGCCAAAGTTATATGTGTTTATATAAATATCGGTCAACCAGTTATTCATAGGCTTTTCATAATTGATATTTTGATTTACGAGTTGTGAATTGCTTTCAGAATTGTATTTTAGTTGACTATTCACAGGTAGATTCTGCAACCTAACTGCTGAATTCCCGTTGTGAATTGCTTTCAGAATTGTATTTTAGTTGACTATTCACAGGGCAATCCTCGACACAAACATCACCTTTGCGGTTGTGAATTGCTTTCAGAATTGTATTTTAGTTGACTATTCACAGGTCCAGCATTTAAAATGTTTGGTCAGGAGTTGTTGTGAATTGCTTTCAGAATTGTATTTTAGTTGACTATTCACAGGTAGTGATGTGTGGGTGTATAGTTCGTATCTGTTGTGAATTGCTTTCAGAATTGTATTTTAGTTGACTATTCACAGGTTTCCACCTTTAGCATAATTAGCATCTATAGTTGTGAATTGCTTTCAGAATTGTATTTTAGTTGACTATTCACAGGCTTGTTGTTGGGGCAATTCCTAACCATGTGTTGTGAATTGCTTTCAGAATTGTATTTTAGTTGACTATTCACAGGCAACCATTCGTACACCATGTTACGCGCTGGGTTGTGAATTGCTTTCAGAATTGTATTTTAGTTGACTATTCACAGGAAACGTTCTCTTTTATGAATGCGTTGTTCGTTGTGAATTGCTTTCAGAATTGTATTTTAGTTGACTATTCACAGGCTTAGCTGCATATTCAGGGGTTACGTCACAGTTGTGAATTGCTTTCAGAATTGTATTTTAGTTGACTATTCACAGGGTAGTAAGGGTAAATGCCTATCTCTGGAGAGTTGTGAATTGCTTTCAGAATTGTATTTTAGTTGACTATTCACAGGGATTGCTTCCATCTGAACGAATGCACCATCGTTGTGAATTGCTTTCAGAATTGTATTTTAGTTGACTATTCACAGGATTTAAGTTATTAATTCACGGGCTACTCAGTTGTGAATTGCTTTCAGAATTGTATTTTAGTTGACTATTCACAGGAGTACGGAATCCAAAAAGTAGAATTCAGCAGTTGTGAATTGCTTTCAGAATTGTATTTTAGTTGACTATTCACAGGGCAAGCAAATAACGCTTTAACAGCTAACGGGTTGTGAATTGCTTTCAGAATTGTATTTTAGTTGACTATTCACAGGTCGAAGCGAAGAAATAGATGTAAGGGTAAGGTTGTGAATTGCTTTCAGAATTGTATTTTAGTTGACTATTCACAGGCAAATTCAACGTAAGGCTTTACGGGTCTGCGTTGTGAATTGCTTTCAGAATTGTATTTTAGTTGACTATTCACAGGCAGAAAAAAGAGCTAAACAAGTCCTTGCGCGTTGTGAATTGCTTTCAGAATTGTATTTTAGTTGACTATTCACAGGCTGGCCTCATTACTATTGCTAGGGAATCGGGTTGTGAATTGCTTTCAGAATTGTATTTTAGTTGACTATTCACAGGGTGGACTGACGGCATACTAGCGCGCGAGGGGTTGTGAATTGCTTTCAGAATTGTATTTTAGTTGACTATTCACAGGTATATCCCATCTTACCCTCGTCTGTGTCTCGTTGTGAATTGCTTTCAGAATTGTATTTTAGTTGACTATTCACAGGCTCTACCGTGTTGTTTGGAACGGCAGGAGGGTTGTGAATTGCTTTCAGAATTGTATTTTAGTTGACTATTCACAGGCACTTGCAACGCTTGCATTTGGGTCTGTGTGTTGTGAATTGCTTTCAGAATTGTATTTTAGTTGACTATTCACAGGCAAGCTACACAAGATGTAACGTTCCAAGGTGTTGTGAATTGCTTTCAGAATTGTATTTTAGTTGACTATTCACAGGCAGAAAATTGCGAAGATGTAATCCCATTAGGTTGTGAATTGCTTTCAGAATTGTATTTTAGTTGACTATTCACAGGAATCATCATCTTCGTCCATGTCGTGGATCAGTTGTGAATTGCTTTCAGAATTGTATTTTAGTTGACTATTCACAGGTGCTATGTTTTCTGGGTTTTGGTCTTTGTTGTTGTGAATTGCTTTCAGAATTGTATTTTAGTTGACTATTCACAGGATACCAGCGGTAAAATGCTGGTATCCTGTTTTTTAGCAGAGGTTCTAGAATTCGTAATGTCAGGTTGAGCGCAGTCGAAACCTCCTGCTGAACACCAATTTTCCATTCCTGTTAAGAAATCCTAAAACAACTCCAATTGCTGTGATGGAGTTTCTGCATCCACTTCCTTTTGTCCGTGAAAGAGTTCCATCATCCCGAATTGCTTATCTGTTATCTGCATAATACACACCTTGCCTTTTTTTGGAAGATTATTTTTTGTTCGCCTGATATGGACACTGCTGTTTTCCCTACTGGCACAAAAACGCATATAAATACTGAATTGAAACATCCCAAAACCGTCGTCCAATAAATTTTTACGAAACCGTGCAGCCACCTTTCGTTCCGTTCGTGTTTCAGTCGGCAAATCAAAAAATACGAGTACCCACATACTGCGATATTGGCTTAATCTTGAAAAATTGCTTTTGTCAATCATCTATAAAGTGCTTACCATAAATTGCGGATATAGAATCTTTCGGCTATCCCCTTTAAAGCAGTCGTGTAAACTGTTGGTGGTTCTGCTTACTGCAGTCATCAACGGACTCCATTTATTATCTATAAAAACATCCAGCGCCGGGATTGTTAAGAGCTGTGATTTTATGGGTGTGGTAAGTTCTTCCACATTGGCGCCTGTTTCCAAAATTTCATACACCATAGTATCTACATAGATACGGTAAGGTTCCATAATATCATCCGCCAGACAAAACGCGTTATATTTATTGCGATGAAAAATTCCAATGGATGGGAGCATTCCGCTACTAACCAATGCTCTCGCCACCACAGCTCTTAATATTGCGTAGCCATAATTCAATAAATTGTTGGGCGCAATACCTTTCTGATTTCGACTAAATTCTGGTACTAGATCACAGTAAATGTTTTGAAAATAGTGCGCTGCAGCATAGGCTTCGTGATTGTCGGCATCGCCACTTTTTACTTCCCCCGCCCAGCGCTTTAGTTTTAACTCGCTTTTATTTCGTCCTTTTAAATGTGCTGCTTGGTTTTCAATTTTCACTTGGACGGTTTGCTGCCATAAATTCTTTTTAAGTGGCAGACTAGCCTCTAGTTGGTAGCGAATGCGCTCCGTTTGTTCGGTATGGCCAACAAGCGGTTGCAAGAGCGAGCAGGGGAGATGCTGTTTATCACAAGTTATTACTGCTGTTTTGTTTTGCACCAGTTTCATCAAGAGCCCATTGGTAATGGTAATCTGTGGATCTTCTAAAACAATATAGCCTAAATCCTCAATCGGGATATTGACCTCCTCTTTTTCGTTACTGGGAAAGTTTACCACGAGCTGTTCATTTTTTGTGCTGAGGTAGGCGGGATTGCCGAAAAAGAGAGTACGCTTGATCATATTTAAAAATTGAATTTAATTGAACCGTCTAAATTCATTTCGAAATCTTTGTCTTCAATTGCAAAATTCCAGTTAGAGCTTGACAATCTTAAAAGTGGTTTATAAGAATTATCGAAAGGAAACTTGTTGGCTTCTTTAAATTCTTTTTTAATCTCTGTATTGCTGCCCGCAATCAAATGATGCTTTAATTTGATCCTTCCATCGCTTTCAAATTGATAAGCTTTGTACAATCTTTCTGATAATTCAGATTCTGACAGCTCTTTTAATTCCGTCAGGTCCTCTTTGTAGAAAATCACTTTCTGACCTGCTTTTAATATATGGTATAAGGGGATCGTGGTTTTCTTTTTGCCCCTGCCTACTTCTGTGGCACTAAATAATGGAATGCCATATAAATCTTCTTCATCTCTAATGCCCATTTTCGCTAAATCAAAAATTCCTATAATATTTATGGTTCTCTCTTCCTTCCCTGCGACTTTCCCCTTATAAAAGAGACAGAATACATTTTCTCCATTTTGGGCTAAGGTTGTGCGCTTGTATTCCTTTTCGGATTCAAAATCGTGCTCATGTACTTTAGCTGCCGTTTCATACTTTAGACTTTCAAAACACCGGATATGTCTTATTTTATTGACTTTCTCGTCTTTCTTGTTGAGCATCCAAATTCCTTTTTCTAAAGCCGATTTGAGATTTCCTCCATTAGCAATTTCTGTATTGACTTGTTTCTCTATTATTTCGCCTACAGCTTTATCAACAATTTTTTCTGTGATTTCTTTTATTGAAGTAAATCCACTGGAGTTTGCATCTTTTTTATAAATCAAATCCTTTCTTATAACTAAGAATATTGTTTCGTCCAAAATCATTTTTCCCTCCTCATCAAAAAGTATCTTATTGTCATCATCTCTTTTTGGTTGCTTAATTGCGCCATAAAATGATTCGCCGTGCAATTGTCCTCTAATGCTATCTCCTTTTGCAATCAATGGGATCTTATTGCCGTTAGCGTCCAATTTAAAATGCTTTTTCCCATTCTGATCAGTAAAAGTTACGTATTGTATCTTCCCTCTTTTTCTTACCTTTTTGAAAGTTGGAGTCAACGTTTTAAATTCAGGTTGATTATTTATAAATGTTTCTTTTTCAAAATTTAAAATATATGATGGTTTGAAATTGTCCCAATCCTTGGGTTCCTCATGATATGTTTTGCCTGTATAGTTGTCTTTTTCTTCATTGTATTTTTCTAAAATAGAATCACGAAGTGAGAATTTCGGAATAAGCGTTAGAATCGCCGCATCTATTGCGTGATGACTGTGTTTGGTTCTGTCTTTCTTTTCTGAAGATAACTTTATACTGTAAATTTCCTTAAAAGCATTCACTACATTTCCTTTTTGAACTTCTACTTTTCTAAATACCGTTTTAAGGTAAGGCAATGCGTATTTAGTCATTGTTTGTGTATCACGCAACTGGCTATTTTTCCACCCAGCCTTATATTCCTCAATGGTAAAAGTGTCCAACTTCTGCTTCCAATAATCAAGATCAAATTTTATATAGTGTCGCATTTGAATACAGTAATCTTTGTATTCTTTTGTGCTAGCATATTTTGTTTTCTTTAGCCAATCATCAAAAAGATCTTCATAATGCTCAACTTTATCTTTAAGGAATTGGATGCGTGGTTGAATAGCAGGGTATTCCCTTCCGTTTAGCGTAACTGTTTCTTTATAATTCGGAAGTTGTGTGGGTATTTGTTTTTTCTTAATAGTTCTGTTAAAGGTGGTTTCTGAAATTGTCAAATTTTTCAATTCATTGTCAAAACTCAAGCTAGCGGGTATGGTATGCTCAAAATCGTATTTGTTTCCGTCCAATAAATCGCACATAGATATTGGATTTCCTGTATAAAGACAAATTCTATTCTGCTCTTCCCATAAACGTATCTTATGGATTAAAGTCATATTTTGAGTGTCAAAATTTGTATTGCACTCTTTATTTATCTCGTCTATAGTTTCTTTATAAGCAATATTTTCACGTTCTCGTTCCGCCTGCCATTTTTCAATCGCTTTTCTTTTATTAGCATCATTTAATTCTCTTGCAATTTCAACTACAATTCGGGTGTCTTCATCAATTTGATTGGTTTGCAATAGAAAGTTGAGCAAATGCCTTAGATTGTACAGAGTTTTTAACGCCATTGGATTTTTAAAACCTTTCGAAATGGGTTCGGGACTCCCGAGTAATTTTAAAGAAACTGCTTCTTGCTCCGCCCTGGGGTTTCGGTGTAAGAATGTTGTGAGTTCAGAGTCCTTGATATAAATTGTATTCCCCTTTAATTCTATTTCGTGATATTCTTCGGCATTTGGATATTTTTCTTGTTCTGAAGGGTGCCAAAGATGCTTTTGGTTTTCTAAGGGTATATCATACATTTCTTGCACCCAATGGAATATTCTATCGTGTAGACGCGGTTGCTCTAAAAATCCAGATTTTCGATTTTTTAAATATTCCCTGAATCTTTCTGAAACATATTGAGTGGCAAAATCTTTTTCCTCTTGTTTGTATTCTTCCCAAGTCTTAATGCCTAATTCATCAAGTAGTTTTTGATTCACCAATCTCTTTTCACTCGCATCGAGTTCACGGTCATCTTCAATTGTATAGGAGTCAAATTTTATAAACTCGTCCTGAATAAGAGAATTGACAACATTGTTTAAACGCTTTTCCGTATCGGTTTCATCAATAACTTTGTCAATTTCTGAAAGGAAATATCTTATGGACTCATCAGTAATTTCTTCTTTGCCCAGTACTTTGTGAATATTAGCGAGGTAAACGGCTTTGCTATAAATTATTCCTTTTCTTAAATAAGGAATAATTTTCTTAATTGCAGACAGACTCAAGGTTGCGTATCCTTGTTGTAATTTGATTTTGGAAAATTTTAGCGCTTCTTCATTGCTCAGGTTTAACTTAGTCCTGCCAAATTCCTCTAATTTCTCTTGGCTGTCAAAAGTGAATAGGATGTGCCAAATATCTTCGAAAGAATAATGGTTATTATTCTTCTTTGTCGGCCGGGAAGGTCTTTTGTTGATGGAATTCCACTTGTATTCATCTTTCCAATTGTCTCCTAGAAATTCTTGAAACGAATTCAAAAGTTTAGCGGAAAGCACCTTTGTTTTAGGTCTTTCTTTAAACCTCGATTCCATCTTCGCCCCATCTTTTTTTACTTGATTTATAATGCTAGTCAACTTAAAATCATTTGAGGCCTTATAAAAAAGCGTATAAATTTTTTGTTGTAAATAATCTTCAAGCTCCCAACCTTCAGGTTGCTTTATTTTAAGGTTGTTTATGAAGACCCAGGTGCGGTATTCTTCATAAAGCGGATGGCTAACTGGCGCACGTTTTTTGTTTCTTTCATAGGTGCAAATGCCTATAAGCCCTTTTTGGGTTCTAAGGGGCCGTTGCCAGATAATCGCTTTTTGTAATTTATTATAGAAATTTTGATCAAGGTCTTGAACTTCACAAATTAATTTAAGTTCGTTTTCGTAATCCTTTCTTAAATTATATCGTTCTCGGATACGATTACCTGTCTCTTTTTGAAAATGATAAAGAGCAGCTCCCAGGGATTTGTATTCTTTGATGAAATCTTCAATTTCATTACGACCCGGAGTTCCTGTTTTTTTACTTCCTTCGAGCATTGTTTTGGCTTCCTCCTCATCACGACCCTTAAAACCGCGACGTTGTACCAATTGATAAAACACACGCCCCAAGATGTGAGGATTGTCAGCAAACACTTTTTTTGAGGCCTCGTCATCAGAAATCGCCATCGTCCTAAATATATAATAGCTTTCGTGTCTGTCCTTTGAAAATAAATGAAAATCTGGCTTTCCGTCACCGTTGAAATCAAAGCGTAACCATTCAATAAATTCTTTAGTCTTGGGATATTGCCGCGGCTGTCCTTTAGTATATTTTCTCCATTGGTCTAATTCTACTAGAGTTAATGGGCACATATTTTTTCCTATTAGGAATTCAAGCAGTTCCCATTTCCGATATTTCTCTGCTTGATAATTTCTTCGCTTTCCACGGCTTTCCGTGCGTTTTTTGACCTTTGGGAATTCAATTCCCTTTTCTTCACCCACTCCTTTATCAAAGGTGAGTACACCTTTCTTAATTATTTGATTATCTTTTTCTGAAGTATCTCGAATTGCCCAGCCAATTGAGTTGGTTCCTAAATCTAATCCTAATGTTGTATTCATAAGAAATTTATTATATGTTTGCAGTCTGAAAGCTATTCACAATAAGGCTATAAGCCGAAGAAAAATCTTAAATCCTGCGTACTCCGTGGGATTTTTTTATTTTCTAACCATAGCGGTTTGACGATTATTGTCAGATATGTGTTGGTCTTCAAAACTTTAAACATATAACAAAATATATTCACATTTTTGAGGGAAACCGTAAATCGGGTAAATTTAGTTTTTTAAACCTATGTTCTCCTAAAAGCAATTCACAATAAGGATTATTCCGTTGTGAAAACATTTATGGACGCCCTCGCCTTTCTTCGGGGGCTTTTTTAATCTTAAAGATTTCACGAACTCCAAAATATAAAATATGATTGGGTGAGCTAAAACATTTAAAGCGGTACATTAATTTGTATCGCTTTTTTCTTTTAAAATGTTTCACGAACACCATATAGGAAATATTAACGCGTGAGCTAAAACATTTAAAGCGGTACATTAATTTGTATCGCTTTTTTCTTTTAAAATGTTTCACGAACACCATATAGGAAATATTAACGCGTGAGCTAAAACATTTAAGAAATGCATTAATTCGTATCGCTTTTTTCTTTTAAAATGTTTCACGAACACCAAAATTAGAGATATTGACGCGTGAGCTAAAACATTTAAGGCGATACATTGATTATCGCCTTCGTTTTTTAAAATTGCTCACAGCCCTTCAAAGCATAAGATATAAACTGCCATGAGCTAATATTTACAGCAGTACAATAATTTGTATCTCCTTCTCCTTTTAAACTTTTAACGAACTCAAACCACTCCTAGAATCCGCATAGCTCCAACATCTTTCATCACCAAAATTTCCCCATTTACATCTCTATAAAAACGCACTCCCACTGCACTAACAACCGCCACCTCCTCGGGTATAGCCACAGTGTCAGTTAGAGTAAGACTTAGGGCTCTAGGGGCAATTGTTTTCTGTTTTAGCGTAATGAGTTCGCTTTCTGCAAGAGTGCTAAGGCTAAAGTGGTTCGGTTCCATTGGCCTGTATTTATTTTGAGTGCTTTCGTATTGATAATTACTAACGCTAGCCGCACATAATATAAAAGTGAAGTGCGTAGCCTCTTTCGGCGCAGTTATGTGTTTTCTGGCATCGAGAGTAGGAGATGTCCAATAGATAGCATTCCGATATGAGTTTGTTGTTGGTTTTTCTTTTATCCCGCCAATGCTATAAACCAAGGGTCTAGCATTAATAAATTCAAACGTTTCCAACATGCTGCCATTTTTTCGGAGGTCCAGTTTTCGTTCTCCACATTGGCCCGATCCCATGGCGATAGTTTTACGCATCAGACCATTTAATCTTCCTGAAAAATAACGATCGCTAGAAATTTTATCATGTCGTAAAAATGACACCCTTAAGATTTTGGCTGCGGTACTGGCACCGCCCATTTCCACATTGTTTTCACGACTTCTTTGGCTTCGTGTGCTTGTTTTTATTTTTTTGTTTGATTCTGGCTTTTGCTTTACAATAGTGCCAAATTCATCTTGGCTAAAGCTCAACCCGCCCAGGGAGCCAGAAAACTTAAATAGATCATTCTTTATCCGTGCCATAACGATAGTTTTATATTTCGGCTCCTTAAAAATAGTTACTGCTCAAAATAGGATTCACAGTAACTTTATAATTTTAAAAGCAGTTTGTCTTTCCCTGTTCTTCAACTTGAGGATTGTTTTCGAAAGGTTCCAATCCGCCCCAAGGAGTTACTTTAGGCATTAACTTCTTCAGGAAAGTCCCAAGTTTACTCCAATATAAGTCCAGGTCAAGTCCAGGTCAGGTCCAGGTCAAGCCTAGGTGAGCTTCAGGTGGCTTGTAGGTCAATTTTTGCTTTCTCTGCATTTCCCTCTTTTCATCAAAGAGGTCCCAAGCATTCTGCACCACACGCATGGGAGCGCATCTTTTAATCGCAGCCACAGACTTGAGTATATTCCTTAGTACATGGCACAATAGCTTATCTTTAATTCTTATATACAGCTGACGCTATTTTTAGAACTGCTGCAACCGTTATGTATAAATCATCTCGCAAAGAAGAATGATAGGTGCAAAAGAAAGATATCTTCTGCAGTTTTCATTACCAAATATGCAATCTCTAATATAAGTCTGTTTTGTTTAAAAATCAAAAAAGACTTAAAGAATAATTGACTAATCTAATTTACAACTCATAAACTTTACTTGAATGAGATTCCTCCTTTCGTCGGAAAGGCAATACTTAGAATCGTCAATAATCAGGCTTTTTTTTCCACCAAAGACTCTGTCATTTCGACCAACAGGAGAAATGCCATCCACCTGCGCACCCAAGTCAACCTTGTTAACCCCACTGCAATGAGATTCCTCCTTCGTTGGAATGCCAAAAGCTGAATATTATCATCTTCAATTGAAAAGTCAAATTAGAATTTTCTTTATACACTTCAATAATCCCCCTAAAAACAGTATTTTTGCACCCTCAAAATAAATTACTTAAAAAATTATCATGAAGAAGACTTTCGATGTCCTAATAGAAATTCCGAAGGGTAGCCGTAACAAGTACGAATACGACTTCAAACTGCACAAAATTCGTTTTGACCGTATGCTTTTCAGCAGTATGATGTATCCCGCCGATTATGGCTTTATTCCTGAAACGTATGCTCTTGATGGAGATCCACTTGACGTCTTGGTGCTAGGGCACGAACCTACCTTCCCAATGTGCGTGATGGAGGTGAAGGCTATCGGTGTGTTTCACATGGCGGATGAGAAAGGACCTGATGAAAAAATTATCTGTGTCCCCATGTCGGATCCAATCTGGAATCAGCTAAATGATCTTAAAGATCTTAACCCTCATATGCTAAAGGAAATTAAACATTTCTTCAAAGTTTATAAAGACCTGGAGAAAAAGAAAGTTGACGTTGGTGGTTGGGGAGATGCCGAGGAAGCAATGGAGATCTATGAAAAATGCGTTGAGCGTTATAACGAAACTCCTGAGGTCCACGGACAATTCAGCATCTAAATAAAAGTTCACTATATAGAAAAAAGGACGTAAAATTACTCATCTGGAGTAAGTTTACGTCTTTTTTTAATTTTTGATATTTCCACCTAATCTCTGGATAGCTGCACATATAAACCGCACTTTAAATCCAATGTCTTCCCCTTCTTAGAGTGCATTTCACAACAGCCCAGAGGTCCCATTTCGCAAGATTGTCATTTTATTAATTCAATTTTAACTTCCCAACCTATTTTCCTACATTAGCACTTGAATCATTAACAATCTAATCAACTAAACATCAAATAATGGAACAAAACATCATTTTTCTCCCCATTGCACTTGCGGTGGTGGGTCTTTTATTTATGCTCGTGAAAATGAGCTGGGTGAAGAAACAACCTGCCGGGAGTGAGCGTATGCAATCTATTTCTAAAAGTATTAAAGAAGGTGCCTTGGCGTTTCTGAGTGCGGAATATCGTCTGTTGGTGATTTTCGTGCTTATTGCTTCTGGATTGCTTTTTTACGTGTCAACTTTAGTTGATACTACAAGTTGGATGATCGTACCTGCATTTATCTTCGGCGCTATCTTCTCTGCTTTGGCAGGAAACATTGGTATGCGGATAGCTACCGACGCTAACACACGAACCGCCGAAGCCGCCAAAACAAGTCTTCCACAAGCCCTTAAAGTTTCCTTTGGGGGTGGAACCGTAATGGGGATGGGTGTAGCTGGCCTCGCAGTACTGGGGATAAGTCTATTCTTCTTTTTCTTTGTGGGACAATTTGTAACCGGAGATTCTTCTGGATTCTATACCGAAATGACTATCGTACTTGAAGCCATTGCAGGCTTCTCCCTAGGGGCAGAAAGTATCGCTCTTTTTGCGCGTGTAGGTGGCGGTATCTATACTAAAGCTGCCGACGTAGGAGCAGATCTTGTGGGAAAAGTGGAGGCTGGAATTCCCGAAGACGATCCTCGTAATCCTGCCACAATTGCGGATAACGTAGGAGATAACGTAGGAGACGTAGCTGGAATGGGTGCCGATCTCTTTGGAAGTTATGTGGCTACCGTTCTTGCGGCCATGGTCCTTGGAAATTATGTGATCAGGGATATGGCATTGTTGGAACCGTTTACGGATAATTTCAATAATATGGGCCCCATCCTATTGCCAATTGTTATTGCTGGCGTTGGTATTTTGGCTTCCATTATTGGGACTTTTCTTGTTAAAATAAATAATAATGATGCCCGCGAATCACAAGTTCAGAGAGCTTTGGATACAGGAAACTGGACCGCGATAATTCTTACTCTTATCGCCAGTTACTTCCTTATAGAATGGATGCTTCCTGAAAATATGAATATGAAATTTTTCGGCGAATTGGTTCCAAGAAACATCCCTTCCATGAATGTTTTCTGGTCGGCATGTATTGGTTTAGCAGTTGGAGCTTTAATTTCCCTGGTAACTGCATACTATACCAGTTTAGGGAAAAAACCTGTTATGGATATTGTTAAGAACTCATCAACCGGCGCAGGCACCAATATTATTGCGGGTCTTGCTGTGGGAATGAAATCCACTTTCGCTTCGGTAATCCTCTTTGCCGCTGCTATTTACGGATCTTATGAACTTGCCGGTTTCTACGGTGTAGCCCTTGCTGCTTCTGCAATGATGGCCACTACGGGAATGCAACTGGCCATTGATGCATTTGGCCCTATTGCGGATAATGCTGGTGGGATTGCTGAAATGAGCGATCTGGATCCTCAAGTGCGTGAACGTACGGATATTCTTGATTCCGTTGGAAATACTACTGCCGCTGTTGGGAAAGGGTTTGCAATCGCATCTGCTGCCTTGACTGCATTAGCACTTTTTGCTGCTTATGTAACATTTACTGGTATTGACGGAATCAACATTTTTCGTGCAGATGTTCTTGCCATGTTATTTATAGGAGGAATGATTCCTGTAGTTTTCTCTGCCCTAGCAATGCAATCCGTGGGAAAGGCAGCTATGGAAATGGTGCAGGAAGTGCGCCGTCAGTTCCGAGAGATTCCAGGTATCATGGAAGGCACGGGAACTCCCGAATATGCAAAATGTGTGGATATTTCTACCAAAGCAGCGCTTAAAGAGATGGTGCTTCCAGGCTTATTGACAATTATTACTCCTATCGTTATCGGTCTTGTCTTCGGCGCAGAACCGCTTGGGGGTTATATGGCTGGTGTATGTGTGAGTGGTGTGATGTGGGCTATTTTCCAAAACAACGCCGGCGGGGCTTGGGATAATGCTAAAAAATCTTTTGAAGCGGGTGTACTGATCAATGGCGAAATGACCTATAAAGGAAGTGAAGCTCATAAAGCGGCCGTAACTGGTGATACCGTAGGAGATCCATTTAAGGATACTTCTGGGCCATCTATGAATATTTTAATCAAATTGACTTGTTTGATTGGTCTGGTTATCGCCCCTATTCTTGGTAGCTCTAACGTAGCCAGCAAACTTGAGCCAGCTAAGGAAACCTCTTCGAAAGAAGTATATATGATCGACGCCGATGGGAACAAAGTAATTCTTACCGACAAACAAATTCGATATATTGAAACCGGTAGGTCTATTGCTACCACTGAAAGCTTTAACAACGAAACCGCAACTATGGTTGAAATGGTAAAAAATGATAAAACTGATGAGGTAACCGCAACGGTAACTGTTACAAGAGTTGTAAACGGTAAAGAAAGTACAGAGACAAAAACCTTTAAAGGGCCTGAAGAGACTGTTCGCGGGGAGATGAAGGATGTTTATGGCATGAAAATTAAAGTAAAGGACAAGGAATAGGAATTGGTTTATTTTAATTCTTGACCCATAAATTTTAGAAGTGCAAACCTGTAAAATCTTTAGATTTTGCAGGTTTTTTAATTCAAGTAATTGTTGGAATTGGCTGATCAATAAATGTCTTCAATCCTAATGGATGACTATCAAAATATGTCATCTTCCAATTGTTCAATTAACATATCCTAAATAATTTCAAAAATAAATTTCATATATCTTAGCATTCATATGGACTACACCGACTTAGTAACATTAGGGATTTCTTTCGGGTTGGGGCTTTTGGTTGGACTTCAGCGCGAAAAAACCAATCATGAAACTGCCGGCGTAAGAACATTTACTCTTATAGCCATTGTAGGAACTATGGCAGGTTTTCTGACCCGCGAATTTGATAATCCATATATCCTTCCAATGTTCGGGATTGCCGTTACAGCTTTGATGATTACTGCAAATTTTATAATTGCAAACAGAGATGACAATCCCACCGCCGGACAAACCACCGAAGTTGCAGTATTGCTCATGTTCGCTATTGGTGCATACCTCGTTATAGGCCAGCAAGTTATTGGAGTAATTGTAGGTGGAACTTTGGCCGTGCTACTTTATATCAAAGAAACACTTCACAATTTTATCGATAATCTAAAAGAAAAGGATTTTGGTGCCATCATGACTTTTGTGGGAATATCATTGGTGATACTTCCCATTCTTCCCGATAAAACTTTTGGTCCCTTAAATGTGCTGAATCCAAAAGATATATGGTTGATGGTTACACTTATAGTCGGCATCAGCGTGCTAGGTTATTTTGTGTATAAATGGGTCGGGAAAAAGGCGGGCATGATTTCCAACGGTTTATTGGGAGGCATTATAAGCAGTACTGCGACCACTGTGAGCTATGCCCGGAATACAGCGAAAAACGAAAATTTAAGTAAGGTTTCTGCGTTCGTAATCCTTTCATCGGTAGCAATATCAATAGTCCGGGTGATTATTGAAATTGGATTTGTAGTGCCGGAAAAACTGGGTGCTCTTATAATGCCATTTTTACTGTTGTTCGTATTTATGTCTGTTCTTTCCATTTTGTTATTTTACAATGTCTCAAAAGATAAATCCCTTGGCGACATGCCGGAGCCAAAGAATCCAGCTCAATTTAAAAGTGCTTTTGTTTTTGGGATTTTATATGGATTGATTCTTCTTGCGGTTGCATTTACTGAGAAAGAATTTGGAGATCAAGGACTTTATATAGTGTCTATAGTTGGAGGTCTGGCAAAAAAGGATGCCATCACCCTTTCGCTTGCTCAATCCGTTAAGGGCGGACTAGCCACAGAGTTGGGATGGCGTTTGATCATGACTGGAGTTTTGGCAAATTTTGCTTTTAAAATTGTATTGGTTGCAATTTTGGGAACCAAGAAGCTAACTATGTGGGTTGGGGGGGCAATGTTTCTCTCTATAATTGTGGGTCTTCTATTAATGTGGCTGTGGCCTGAGAATTGGCATCTTTTAAAATTTGACCCAGCCCATTGATCTATTTCCCTTGCCCTCTTATGTTCAATTGTATTATATTTTGTCAATATGAATTTATTTAAAAAAGATCCCTATAAAATCATTCCCTTTCGAAGTTATGGTACCGGCTCCCATCTTTACGCAAAAGGGCGAGCGTTAGAGGATGAGAATATCGACCTTTCAAAAAGAGGTTTTTTCTCCATGCTCAGGATTGCTTATAAGCGCTTCGGAACAGATCTTATAAAAAATACAAATTTGATTTTAACTCTTGCTGATGGAAGAAAAATTGATGTAAGAACCGATAACCAAGGATATTTTTTGGTGAATCAAACAGTTGAAAATCTTCTCGGAATGATTGACGAAGATGGTTTTATGCAATATGAAATTGCATTTGCTGAAGAAATAAAAGACCGAAAAATCCAGAATGACAATAAATTTAAGGGAGAGATAATCATTCCTTCCAACACGGCAAAATTTGGAGTGATAAGTGATGTGGATGACACTATAATTCATACAGGGCTTACTTCCCGTCTAAAGTGGCAAGTTGTAAAAAATACGATTTTTAAACGTGCCGAAAAGCGGATACCATTGGAAGGCGCGGCAGATTTCTACACAAAATTGCAACAAGGAATGTCAGGAAATGAATGTAATCCTATTTTTTATGTAAGCCACAGCCCGTGGAATTTATATAGGTATTTAGAGTTGTTTTTAAATGCCAACAATTTTCCGAAAGGTCCGATTCTGCTGCGCGATTTCGTAAACCCATTAACCAAAATATTTAAGCCAAAACAAACAGGTGAAAAACCCGAAAAGCAAAAGGAGATTATAAATATTCTAAGAACATATCCAAAAATGCCTTTTATATTAATTGGCGATAGCGGAGAACATGATCCCGACATCTATATTGAAATCGCGGAGCAACACCCCGAAAGAATCTTGGCAATATATATGCGAAGTGTAAACCATAAAAGAAAAATGATACGCGTTGAAAGCCTTTTTAAAAATTACGAAACCGTCCCCGTCTTAATGGTAAAGGATTCCAAAGCCGCCATACAACATGCAAAGTTGATGGGATTTATAAAGAAATAAAGAAATGTGGGGGAATAGTATGATTTTCACTCACCACTCAACACTCACCACTCACCACTCACCACTCCACTCATCCAGCCAGCATCTTTTTAAAATACCTATATATTTCTACCTGTGATTGAATCTCAGGCTCAGAATTCCTCACGTATTTATTACTTTGGTCTGCATCGATGATTCTAGCTTTTACATTGTCCCTAAGCTCTAGGTCGATAACATCTCTGATGGTTTTTTTATGATCTTCGTCAAGAACAGGAGTAATCACCTCAATCCGATGGGTAAGGTTACGCGTCATCCAATCTGCAGATCCGAAAAGGATTTTTTCATCGCCGTCATTGCCAAATATGTACACACGTCCATGTTCAAGAAATCTGTCTACAATACTGGTAATAAATATATTTTCACTTTGGCCTTTAATCCCTGGTATCAAACTACACATTCCTCGAATAAGTAATTGAACTTTTACACCTGCATTGCTAGCTTTATAGAGCTCTTTAATCATCCCTTTGTCTTCCAGACTGTTCATTTTTAAAATAATAAGCCCGTCTTTGCCTTCATTGGCCAATTCGATTTCCCGTTCCACCAATTCTGTGAACTTTAATCTTGCTGTAAATGGAGAAACTAAAATCTCTTTTGTTTTTGGCACTATCATATCTCTTTCCAACACCATAAATATCTTTTTAAGATCTTTTGTAATCTTTTTATGGGCGGTCATCAGGCCAAAATCGGTGTACAATTTGGCAGTATTCTCATTGAAATTTCCAGTGGCTATATAGGCATATCGTTTTATATCATCCTCAACTTCTTTTTCGATATATAGAATTTTGGAATGCACTTTAATATCAGGATAACTATAGATCACCGTTGCGCCATTTTTTTCAAAAATGCTTCCCCACTTTAAATTGTTTTCCTCGTCAAAACGAGCTTTAACCTCAATAAAAATGGTTACATCTTTCCCGTTCTTGATAGCCAACGCAATGGCATCATTCAAAGGAGATTCTTCTGCGGATCTATAGATCGTCATTTTAATGGTGCGTACTTTCGGGTCTATTGCCGCTTCCTGCATCAATCTGATTACGGGGTCGAAGCTTTGATAGGGATAGTGAAGCAGTTGATCCTTTTTATCAATTTCCTCAAATATTGATTTGCTGTCCGTAAGAATAGGATGGGGCAGAGGTGGTAGTTTTTTATTTGATAAATTTTTATTTGTAGGATTGGGAAAATCCATAAAATCTTTGAAGTTGTGATATCTTCCTCCCAACACCACATCGATATGGGCAACGTCCAAAGCATTTTTTAGAATGTCCTGAAGCCTCTCCGGCATTTGTGGGTCTATCAATATCCGTGTGGCTTGACCACTATCTCGTTTGGGAAGGGCAGCCTTTATCTTTTCCATCAGATTGCCTGAAAACTCATCTTCGATATATAATTCCGCATCGCGGGTAATCTTAATGGAATGGAACTTTATATCTTCATATTTCGAAAATTCCTTTTCAAGATTGAATTTTAAAATATCGTCCAAAAATGTAATGTGGAAGGAATGCGCGCCGCCATTAGGAGATTTGTGGGTTGATTTCGGGAAAACAAAAAATCGAGGTTCCGACTCGGGAATTTCAACAATGGCAAATTCATCCTTTTCAGTTTTTGCCACGAGATAAATTGCTTCGTTCTTAACAAACACCTTTTTTACACCCGTACCTGGAAATCGCTCCAGCTCAATAATCGATTTTAGACTTTTTTCATAATAATTGCTGGCAATGGATTTTTGTTCTTCCGAAAAATCCTCGTAACAAATAAGGTTGATTCCTTCCGAAGCCAAATTCGGAATGATTTCTTCATTAAAGATCTTTCCGAATTCACTTTGTTGAAGATCAACCTGTTTTTTGATTTCCTTTAAAACCTTATTCGGTTTGGTTATAAGTCTTTTTCTGAGCGGTTTATCAAGCTTTTTAATCTGTCTAATATCGGATACTCTTACCCGAAAAAACTCATCGAGATTGGATGAAAAAATTGCCAAAAACTTAATGCGTTCATATAAAGGATTTCTTTCATCTGCCGCCTCCTGTAATACACGATGATTAAAGCGTAACCAAGAAAGGTCGCGATGATAAAATTTATTATTATAGAGTGATGCCATAAATGCCCAAGAGGATGGGTATCTTTTTAGAGTTAAATCCTAATCTTTCAAAGAAAACGATTTGCGATGAAAAGCTCTGTTTTTGAAATGTTAAGTTTGTGAGACTCCAAAGGATTTTCTCCTACGCTGAAAAAGCTTGTGCCTCCTCTAAAGCTATGGCGACACGCGGGTGGCGGACAAGTGAAAATTTTGCGTCTTGTATTTAGCGATATCGAAAATATTGGTTGTAGAATAAGTTAATTCGATTCAATAACTAAGATAGTACCATCATGACTTTAAAACAGTTTTGTCTTAGGCCTTAAGTCCTCTAGTCCTATGTTCTTACTAAAACAACCCATGCAATTCTGCATCAATTCTATTAATCACTTCTCCCAAGTCTTCAGGGTTGTCCACAAAATTGATATTGTCCACGTCTAGGATAATCAGATTGCCTTTGTCATATCCGTGAATCCACGCTTCATAGCGCTCGTTCAATCGGCTTAGATAATCGATGCTGATAGAAGTTTCATAATCGCGTCCACGTTTATGAATTTGGTTTACAAGATTCGGAATACTGCTTCGTAAATAAATTAACAGGTCCGGACCTTCAGTAACGCTTTCCATCAATTCAAAGAGCGATCGGTAATTTTCAAAATCCCGATTGGTCATCAATCCCATTGCGTGTAAGTTGGGTGCGAAAATATATGCATCTTCATAGATAGTTCTATCTTGAATCACGTCCTTGTCTTTTTCACGAATTTCAAGAATTTGACGAAAACGACTGTTCAAAAAATAGATTTGAAGATTAAAGGACCACCGTTCCATTTCGTTGTAGAAATCGTCAAGATATGGATTGTCTTCCACCTCTTCATAATGGGGCTGCCATTTATAATGTTTTGCCAATAGGCGAGTTAGAGTGGTCTTTCCAGACCCTATGTTTCCTGCAATTGCAACGTGCATGATTATTCTTTCTTAGGAAGGGTTAGTGTAAAAGTGTGCAAATTTTTGCCGTCATAAATATACAGGAAATCATTGCTAAGCTCCAAGTCCTTTATAGTGTTGATCTCCGGTACTTCCAGTTTAATTGGTTCTCTTGGGACTTGGTTTAAATGTTTGGGGAAATCCGGGATATAATAAAGTGAATCACCTTTCATTGCAACCAAATTTTCATTCTGCTGAACGATTTTCTCATATCCTTCGGAGTCGGTTTCATTTAATAAACTTCCATAAACATTAAAGGCGCGAAGTTTTTTTCCTGTTAGCACAAAACAATAATTGAAGTTACTGGCTTGGGATAATAATTTCCCCGGAAAAGGTTGAGAGACTACAGTATTGAATTTCGTTTTATAATTGTAAAGTTCAAGTTGTTGCGTATCTACATTAAAAATCCAAAGGCTGTTGCTCCCTGCCGTAGTTGCGGTGCTAACATTCAGAAATTGGGGTAGATTATTAAAGCTTATCCGTTCAATCTCACTCAGTTTATTGTCTAAAAATATAACCGTATTGGTGTCCTGGAAGAAGACTACCACTTTTAATGGATTTATTATGTCCACGGAGGAAATTCTTCCCAATTGTAACGCATTATACATAAAACTACCTTCAGCCCCTTGCTTATGAAGCACTCTGTCTTTGATAAAATAGGTGTTTTTGTAATTGTCTATTCCAATGAAACGATCTGCTATCAAAGGAGTGGATCCTTTTAGTGAAACAGTTTGTCCTACACCGATCTCTATACTGAACAGGAAAATTAATAAGAAAAATAACCTCATTTAATATTCTTTTAAAAACTGAAAAGCGAAGATACCGATAAAATGGACTATTTGAATATGAAAATAGCCACCCTTTGGAAGAGCGGCTATTCAAAAATTGTATTGTTGGTAAAGGGTGATTACTGGTTATAAGTAACTACTAGAGTGCTCACGCTGTCCTCAGATTCTTCGGTTTGTATGGTCGGAAAACCTTTACTGTTATAATCATAAGTATAGTTGGTGATAAAGGTGTCATCTCCTGCCGTAGTAACCTCTTGGGTAATATTATTTCTATTGAAATAAAGATCGCCTTCTTCAACTAGATATTGAAAACCTTCAATGTTTTTGAAGATGCTGTTTTGATTGTCAAAAGAAAAGTTGCTTTCCCAAATAGAACCCCCAAAATAATCTTCCACCTTCACTATATTTCCGTTGTTCATATAGAAATCTGTGGAATATCCCGAGCCTAAACTTGTAAGTTTAACGTGGCTGTCGGAAATCCAATCATAGGTATATTCTGAGGTACCATACCCCTCCCATACTTCTTTCATGGTGGCTATTCTATTGTTTTGATAGGTATAGGTTTTGGTGATCTGTCCCTCAGAAAGATTGAAAGTTATTTTCGTAATCTTATCACCATCATATTGGTAAATTGCTTCTGCATTTCCAAATGGAGAATTCGAAGAATAGTTCATTTTTGAAATCTTGTTGCCGTTGTAAGAAAAAAGCACATCAAACATTTCGCCGTCATCATTAAAGGAAATTTTTACAGGTAATACAGAAGTGTCAATTGGAGTAACTCCACCATTGTCATCATCTGATGAACAGCTCCATAAAAAGCCTGCAAATAAAAATAACATTAGAATTCTTTTCATAATAATATAATTTGGATTTGAATTAGTTGAATTGCCGAAAATACATGAAACCAATCATATCTTTCAAGTTACCATAATATCTTAACCTTGCTTTAACGTTTCTATTTGATTGATTTTTCGATTCTAATCAGAATTTAATGTTATCGGGCAAAGTGATAAAGGGTTTTTTTTATCTTATAAAGGTTAAATTTTTAGTCGAAATACAAAAACGGGTTCCATTTTAATCAGCATAATTATAAAAACAGTTGTATAACTATAAAAATAGTTGTAGGTTTGTTTTTGAATTATTTCATTAAAGAAGATCTCATGGAAAAATTGACAAACAAAGAAGAGGAAGTGATGCAAGTGCTCTGGCAATTGGAAAAAGCTTTTGTAAAGGAAGTTTTGGCCAATCTCCCAGGAAAGGATTTGCATTATAATACAGTTTCAACAATCGTTCGGAAATTGGAGGACAAAGGCTATGTGGCCCATGAAGATTTTGGCAATACGTATCGGTACTTTCCCATAGTTGCCAAGGAAGATTACAGTTTCCAATTTATGAACGAGGCCAGCATGAAGTTTTTTGACAATTCCTATAAGAACATGGTTTCCTTCTTTGCAAAAAAGGAAAAGATCAGCGCAGATGAATTGCGCGAGATTCTGAAAATAATCGAAAACGAAGAAAAATAAGAAGCTATGGAAACCCTACTTTACCTAATAAAAAGCACGGCCCTACTCAGTTTGTTTTTTCTGATTTATGAATTTCTTTTGAAGCGGGACACATTTTTCGCACTCAATAGATTCTTTCTTTTCTTCGGAATTGTTGCCGCAGCTTTATTGCCACTTTTGACATTTACGGAAACAATTGTTGTTGAAGAAAATGTATTTCCGACAAATACTTTAAGTCAGCAGTCTTCGGGAGTTCATTCCTTCCCTTCAGAAACTATGCTTGTAGAAACTACTTCACTTTGGGCAAATATCGATTTCACTCAAATCCTTATTTATCTCTATTTATTGGGAACAGTTTTCTTCGTAATAAAATTCGCGATTAGCTTAGTGAAATTGCGAGGTATTTTAAACCATCGCCCAAATTCATATCGAAAAGAAGGTGTTCGTTATATCGAAACTGACCTTAAAACAAATCCATTTACATTTTTTAAAACAGTGGTTTACAATCCAACTCTTCATCGACAAGAGGAGTTGGAGATGATCCTTCACCATGAAAAAACCCACGCCCGAAATTGGCATAGTCTTGACATTCTTTTTGGACAGTTGCTGATTGCTTTTCATTGGTTCAATCCACTGGTCTGGCTCTACAGCAAACGCATCGATCAAAACCTGGAATTTATAGCCGATCATAAAACCACGGAAAATCAATTTCCAAAGAAATCCTATCAATTGAGTTTGTTGCGCACGGCCATTCCAGATCATTTGTCGTTGCCGGTCAACAACTTTCATTCCTTTACAAAAATCCGGATCCTTATGTTGAATAGAAATAAATCACGCCATATCAATCGCCTAAAGGCTTTACTTGTGCTCCCTTTTATAATGGTTTTTCTGATGAGTTTTCAAGTAGAAACAGTAACCCAGATTAAAACCACGTCTTCATCTCATATTGAAGCAGATTCCATTTCCAATCCTGAAGTTGATTTGTTAAAGTCAATGTTGAAAGATTATAATGAAGATACCGTTCTGATCTTCAACGGCAAAAAGACGACTGTCAAGGACATTGTTCCTTCACTTTATAAAGTAGAAGAAGTGAAATATGATGCACAGGGTATTCCTTTTATTCAAGGGAAAATTGAGGCAGGAGGAAATTTGAAAGTTCAATCTGAAAAAATGTCAAAAGGAATTTATCTTCAAGTTTTGAACAATGCTCGCTTCGTAATTTTAACGAGAAATGACTCAGATACCGAAGTCAGCATTTCGGTTTTTTCAGATGGTGAAAAAGAAGATTCAAACGAGGATGAAATTAAAAAGGCATCAGTTGTTTCTGATAATGCGACAAAAGTAAAAGAAATTCAAACTAATTCTTCTTCCAATATATCTCGCGAGGAATTGGAAATTGCACGTAAAAAATCTAGGGATTCTTTTAAAAATAGAAGTCAAGAAGTAAAGGTGGAAGTGCGCTATGAACTTGTTGAGGGAAACCAAAAGCAACGAGAGGCACTGGAAAGGGAGAGACATGAAAAGAGAGATTCCATTAGATTAAATAGCCGGAAAACCAACGTTTATGAAATTAAGATAGAAAATGGAAAAAACAAAACTTTTGGTGATTCCCTAAGAATATCCGAAGAGGTTTTAAAAAAGAGAGAATATCTACAACAGCAAGGCCAGATAGAAAAGGAAAAACGATCTAATTTAGAAAGTCTTGAGGTTTTTGCGAAAGAAGATCATAAATACATGGTTGGTCTTGATAAAGATGACCGAGTTATAGTGTTGAATTTTGAAATCAACGAAAACACTTCCGATGCTTACTTCGATCAGATAGTTTCGAAATTTGCCGAAGCAGGAGTGGATTTTAAATACAAGGTCTTAAAACGAAATAGGAAAGGGGAAATCACCAATATCAGAATGACCTTGAACAATCGAAAAGGTACTCAATCAAAAGTGAATAACCAAAGCAGTACCGGTATCGGATCTTACATTCTTGGACTCAATGAAAATGGCAGCATTTATATTAGAAATATAAAATAATTTATCACGATGAGAATATATCTTTTAATATTTGTTTCATTTCTTGCTTCCCAAGGATTTTCACAAGAAATAACGGGCCGGGCGTTTTATACTTCCATGTACAAATTTGATGAGCCCGATTTTGATCAGGAGCAAATGCAGGATCCACGAACAAAAGCACTAGCCGAGCAACTGAAGCAAGGGTTTCAAGATCAGTACCAATTGGATTTTACCCAGGAAGAATCCATCTTCAAGAAACTTCCCAAGCTCGAAACGCCAGATCCCAAAAGGGGTTCAATGTCCATATCAGTGTCGGTGGTGGGAGATGATGAAATTCTTTATAAGAGTATAAAAGAGAACCAATTGGTCAATGAAACCGAGCTGTATGGAAAACCATTTTTAATTCAGGATGATTTAGAAATCCGCGATTGGAAACTCAGCAAAGAAAGCAAGACCATTGGCGAATATGTTTGTTTTAAGGCGACTTATGTTCCGTCTGCGGAAGATAAAGATAAAGATGAAGATGAAGATGAAGATGAAAATGAAGATACCACTCGGCTCCGCTCGGGGATCGATGACAAAGATGAAGATAAAGAAATCATCGCTTGGTATACGCCCCAAATTCCTGTAAAAAATGGACCGAAGAATTACGAGGGTTTGCCAGGCTTGATCTTGGAATTGCAGGATGGAAATCTAAAATTTCTTTGCACGAAGATTGTTTTAAATCCAGAGGAAAAGGTTGTCATCACAAAACCAACCAAAGGCAAAAAAGTAAATCAAAAGGAATTTAAGGCCATCGTCGATAAAAAGAATGAGGAGATGATGGAGAATTTCAAATCTCAAAAAAGAAGAAGGGATTGATTAAAAAATTAATTGCACTGACAATATTTCCATTGCACTATAAACCTCAAATCCAATTCAAATGAAAAATCTCTATCTTCTCCTTCTGACATTATTTCTGATGGTCTTTCAATCATCCCATTCCCAAGAGATAACTGGAATAGCTACTTACAAATTTTTTCTGAAAACGGATATAAAGCTGGACAGTACCCAAGTTAATGCCGAAATGCGGGCCAGGATAGAGGAAATGGTTCGCAAACAAACGCGAAAGGAATATGAGCTTCACTTCAACAACAATGAGTCTTTTTTCATAGAAAAGGAAAGTCTTGAAAAGCCGGGAAATAATATGTTTTCCAGTACTGTTGTGTCAAGCATTGGGGGACTTGGCTCGTTATATAAAAACAAATCCAACAATCAGTTTATCAAACAGGCAGAGATATTGGGCAAACAATTTTTGGTGGTCGATACCTTACAAAAACAAGAATGGGTCTTGGAAAAAGAAACCAAGAATATTGGGGAATATGTTTGTTTTAAAGCCACAAGAATTGAGGTTACCACAGACAAGGAAACTGGAGGAATAAAAGAAATCAATACAATCGCTTGGTACACACCCCAGATTCCAGTTGCTTTCGGCCCTATGGATTATGGAGGACTACCGGGTTTGATCTTGGAGGTGCAGAGAGAAAATGTTTCCTATCTGTGCAATCAAATTGTTCTCAATCCCAAAAAAGGAATCAAGATGGAACCTGCCAAAAAAGGAACCAAGGTTTCTGAAAAGGAATTTGAAGCGATCAAGGCTAAAAAACAAAAGGAAATGGGAGAGGATTCCAATTCTAAAACTGGAGTGGAAGTTAAAGTAGAAGTGAGAAAAGGATAAGGAATTTATTATCTTCACAGCCTTTAACCTTTGAAAATTCATCAAGATGAGATTGATTCCAATTGTATTGCTAATCCTGCTTTCCAGCTCCAATTTTGCCCAAAATATCAGTGGCCAAGCTTTTTATGAATCCAAGACCACGGTGGACATGGATGAAATAAATATAGGCCGAGAAATAAGTGAAGAAATGAAAAAAATGATTGCGACCCAAATGAAGTCGGTTCTCGAAAAAACCTACATTCTCACCTTTAATAAAGATGAATCTATTTATAAAGAACAAGAGAAACTCGAAAATAACCCGATGATGGGTGGCTTTCAAATGATGACGGGCAGTTTTATGCCCGGACCACAATATAAAGATCTAAAAACAGGACAGATTGTAGAGGAGAAAGAGTTCTTCGGAAAAGAATTTTTGATAACCGATAGCATTCCCAAGTTGGATTGGAAGTTGGAGAAAGAGTCAAAACAGATTGGGGAATACGTCGTTTTTAAGGCGACCGCAATTAAAAAAGTCGACTCTTCGGATTTGCAAATGGCACGACCAAAAAAGCAAGATGATAATGAAAAAGATAAAACCGATTCCGACGATCAAGATCCAATGGATTTGATTGAAATCCCCAAAGAAGTTGAAGTCACTGCTTGGTATACACCTCAAATTCCTGTAAGCAATGGTCCCGGCGAATACGGAGGTCTGCCCGGGTTGATCATGGAATTGAGCGTAAACCGTACTACCATTTTGTGTTCCAAAATTATTTTGAACGCCAAAAGTGCCGATAAAATAGAACGTCCAAAAAAAGGAAAAAAGGTGAGCAGAGAAGAATACACAAAAATCATCACTGAAAAAATGCAGGAAATGCAAGATAATTTCCGCAATAGTGGTGGAAGACGTGGGGGATTTGGTGGCTAGGAAAATAACCACAGAGACACGGAGAACACAGAGTAAATCTGTCGAAAGATCTCTGTGTCCTTTGTGCCTCTGTGGTGAAAAGGAATTGCTTGGAGGGAAATAACCACAGAGACACAGAGAACACAGAGTAAATCTGTCGAAAGACCTCTGTGTCCTTTGTGCCTCTGTGGTGAAAAGGAATTGCTTGGAGGGAAATAACCACAGAGACACGGAGAACACAGAGTAAATCTGTCGAAAGATCTCTGTGTCCTTTGTGCCTCTGTGGTGAAAAGGAATTGCTTGAAGGGAAATAACCACAGAGACACAGAGAACACAGAGTAAATCTGTCGAAAGACCTCTGTGTCCTTTGTGCCTCTGTGGTGAAAAGGAATTGCTTGGAGGGAAATAACCACAGAGACACAGAGAACACAGAGTAAATCTGTCGAAAGATCTCTGTGTCCTTTGTGCCTCTGTGGTGAAAAGGAATTGCTTGGAGGGAAATAACCACAGAGACACAGAGAACACAGAGTAAATCTGTCGAAAGACCTCTGTGTCCTTTGTGCCTCTGTGGTTAAGTTTTAAGAATGCGATTTATGAACTATGCATGAAAATGAAATTTCATCAAAAATAATTGGAGCCTGCATTGAGGTACATAAACAATTAGGACCTGGTTTGCTGGAAAGTTCTTACGAACATTGCCTGGCCTATGAATTGAGAAACCTGGGATTGGAGGTGAAACAACAAGTTGCGTTACCAATAATCTATAAAGGAATTAAATTGGATGCTGGATATAGAATTGATCTCCTCGTGGAAAATAAAATAATAGTAGAAATAAAATCAGTTGAGGATTTAGCACCAATCCATACAGCCCAAATCTTAACCTATTTAAAACTGAAAGATTTAAAATTAGGCCTCTTAGTTAATTTTAATTCCGTGAAAGTCGTGGATGGTGTGAAACGAGTCATAAATGGCTATCTATAAACTCTGAGTCCTCTGTGCCTCTGTGGTGAAAAAAACATCTAAATGAAAAACAGCTTTGTACTTCTTCTTCTTCTTATTTTCTCCTTTTCACTTTCCGCCCAAACCATCAAAGTCCGCGGAACGATCAAAGACAGCATCGGCGGTCCATTGGAATTTGCCAACGTCATTGCCAGCATAAAATCTTCCGGCGATACTGAATCCTACGGCATCACCAACCACGAAGGACGTTTTCAATTAGATCTTCCAAAAGGAGAAACCTATCTTCTGCGCGCCAGTTTCCTCGGTTTTAAAACTGAAGAAAAAACCATAGAAGTTCCTTCCGATGCTCAAAACATGCAGATTGACTTTGTACTTCAATCACAAGAAAGTCAGTTGGAAGGTGTGGAACTGGTGTACGAAATGCCAGTAACCATCAAGGGCGATACCATTGTTTATAATGCCGATAGTTTTTCTACGGGTACCGAAAGAAAGCTTGGGGACTTGATGAAAAAACTTCCCGGCATCGAAATTAATGCCGATGGCGAAATACAAGTGGAAGGGAAAACGGTCCAAAAAGTAATGGTAGAAGGCAAGGATTTCTTTGACGGAGATAGTAAACTCGCCACCAAAAACATTCCAGCCGATGCCGTTGATAAAGTTGAGGTTCTTCGAAATTATAACCAAGTCGACCAAATGAGAGGTCTTGGAAACGATCAAGACAACATTGCCATCAATATAAAACTCAAAGAAGGAAAGAAGAATTTTTGGTTTGGAGAAGTTACTGCCGGTGCCGGAATTGCCGATAGGTATGGCGATGAACAAGGCCGCTATCTAGCGCATCCAAAACTATTTTATTACAGTCCAAAGTACAGCATCAACCTCATCACCGATTTTAATAATATCGGAGAAGTGCCTTTTACATTTAGAGATTATTTCAAGTTTACAGGCGGATTTAGAAATTTCAATCGTGGTGGTGGAACTAATTTCAGCATTCGTGACAGTGATTTAGGTTTTGCCACAACACAAAATGATCGTGCCAAGGCAATCGACGCAAAGTTTATCGCAGGGAATTTTAGCTATGCCGTCAATAGTAAATTGGATATAAGCGGTTTCGCCATTTTGAGCGACAACAAAACCGACATTGTAAACAATAGCATCCGTCAATATATCCTAACAGGAATTACGGAAAACACCAATTCTGAAAACAAACAGCGCAATCAATTGGGAATGCTGAAGCTTGGGAGTGTTTATAAACCCAGTCACAACTTCCAATTGGATTATGACGTCTTGGTGAAAACTTCAAAGCAGAGTCAGGATGATTCTACTATTTCGATCGTAGGAGGAAACCAAAATGATATTTCCGAAGTAAAAGAAAACAAGCCTTTCTCCATCAATCAAAATGCAAGTGCTTATTTCACCTTAAACGAAAAGAATATTTTTGCCGCCCAAGTACAGCATTTATATCAAAATGAAGATCCTTTTTATCGGGCCATACAGGATTCCATTCCGTTTCGAGGCGTTTTCACCCAGATAGATCCGTTGGATCCTTTCAACAGCAATGCCGATGTTTTTGATCCTATGAATCCTGCGGATCGATATAATATCAACCAAAATAAAACCGTAAAAAGCCATAAAATTGATGGTAAAGTTGATTATTACTACGTGCTCAATAATATGAGCAACTTGAATTTCACATTGGGAACAACGTATAGCAACCAAAAATTCAACTCAGGAATCTTCCAAATTCTAGATAATGGCACTCGCAATAATTTCGACGACGACGAATTCAATAATGACGTAACCTATACTTTTTCTGACGTCTTTCTTGGCCTTCACTATAAGTTGAAAACAGGAAAATTCATTTTCACACCTGGATTAACGCTTCACAATTACAACTTAAGAAACGAACAATTAGGAAGCACTTCCTCTCAAGACGATTGGCGATTGCTTCCAGATTTGAATGTGATATTTGAACTAAAGAAAAGTGAGAACCTTCGCTTTAATTACTCTATCACTTCAGAATATAGCGACGTTAATAATTACGCACAAGCTTATGTTTTCAATAACTACAACCGACTTTTCCGAGGAAATAGGGAATTGGAAAACTCCCTTTCCCATACGTATAACCTGACCTATTTTAGTTTCAATCTTTTCAATTATACTAATATTGGTGGGAATTTGAATTATACCAGAAGAATTGATGCCATTAAAACGAATACTATTTTGGCAGGGATCAACCAGGTGAGCAGTCCGATAAATTTTGACAGTAATTTTCCTGATGAAACTTTTTCCGCAATGGGGAGTTTTAGTAAAAGGGTTAAGCGAATCCAATTTAAGTTGAATGCGAATCTTTTCCTCAGTAAGACAAACAACACCATTAATAATGAAATCCAGGAAAGTCAGAGTTTCACTCAAAACTACACGGCAAGTATCCTCAGCAGTTTCAAGACATTCCCAAATTTTGAAGTGGGATATCAGTTTATGAAAAATGATTATGACAACGGAGGAATAGAACAAACCTATTTCACCAATAAACCTTATGCCAATATAAACGTGCGTTTTTTAAAGAATTTCGAACTAACCGGAGAGTGGGATTTTTACAACTACACCAACGACGAAAAGACTATTAAGAATACATATTCCTTCGTAAACGCCAATCTCTATTATCAAAACGGAGATAGTCCTTGGGAGTTTTCTGTCCGCGCTACAAATATCCTGAACACCAAATCACTTAATAACGATAGTTTTAGCGATCAGTTCAATATCACTAGCCAGTATTTTGTGATGCCGCGGATTGTTATGTTTGTGGTGAAGTATGATCTTTAGCCCTCTCGAATCCGCTCGGGAACCGGAAGAAGATAAGGATGAAATCGATCCAGATAGTTATCGGGAGAAATCGAAGTTGAAGTCGAAAATGAAGTTGATCTAACGATTTTCTATCACAACTTAGTTGATTTTATTTCTCGAAAAAGTCTGCCTGCCAAGGCACGATTGACAGGGTCGCTAAAGAGAAGAATTAAATCTTTGCTTGGAAGCTTTTACATAAGTTGCATCCCACATTCCAAATCTGTTTCTCCTTTGGTTGGATCATAATAATCGAAATCTATGGGCAAAGAATGTTTTTGGGTATAGGCATATAATTCTTTCGTATTTGCATAATAAAAAGGACTCACCTTTAATATCCCTTCTTTAGAATAACTCAATATATCCAATCCATTTCTGAATTCTGTTTGCCCGCGTCTCACATTGGTGAACCAAATATCGGGATTATGTTCTGCCAAAGCTCTTCGAAATGGCTCCAACTTTACCAATTCCGAAAACAGAGAATGCAACCGATCGTTGGGTGAAGGAATACCATAATAATAACCGATAAAATCTTTGGAAAGAGTGGGATTATATTTATAAAGGTTGAGGTTTAGCATCCTGACCACCTCTTTTATATGCGCATAAGTGGATTGTGTATTGAATCCCGTATCGCACCAAATTACCGGAATATCCGGTTTCTGTCGGGAACAGGCATGGATAAGAACTGTGGCGTAAGGCCTAAAATTACTGGTGATGACGGGTCTTTTAGCAATATAAAGAGCCCATTCAATAATTTGTTCCGGTGATTTTTGTCTTAAGACTACATTATAGTGGTCTAGATTTAAATTGTGAACTTTATGATTTGTACGTGTTTCCATTTCAGACACAAAAGTACTAATATCTTTTTTATGGTTCGGTTATCCAATATTTTCAGCTTCCTTATGTTTATTTCTTTTTATGTTGTCTTTTTAACTGGGAAAACATAACTTTTTATTTTGCAACAGATATTAAATTGCAAATCTTACAAGCTTCCTATTTATGAGCAAAATGGTGCTTGACGAAAAAAATTATACACTTCGAACTTATGCAATATATATTTAGAAAAGCTACTTCTACCGATCTCCCAAACATCTGGTATATCCTCAAAGCTGCCATCGCCCGTCGAAAAGTCGACGGCAGCAACCAGTGGCAAGACGGCTATCCCAATCCCGAAGTTATAGAAGACGACATTGCCAAAAACGCGGGATTTGTTTTGGAGATAAACAATCAAATTGCCGGCTACGTCGCCATTCTCATCAATGACGAGCCCGAATATGATAACCTTCGAGGAAAATGGCTCACCAATGAAGATTTCGTGGTTTTCCATCGTTTGGCAGTTGCAAAAGAATTCTTAGGAAAGGGCCTTGCGCGAGAACTTTTTCTTCAGATAGAGAACTTCGCACTCGATCACGACATAAACAGCATAAAGGCCGACACAAATTTTGACAACGATGCCATGCTTCACCTGTTTGATAAATTGGGATATCAGTATTGTGGAGAGGTATATTTTCGAGGCAGTGCTCGGCGAGCTTATGAAAAGATTCTGAGATAAAGACGAAAATCACCTCGCACCAGTCATAGTGCGACTAAAAAGTAATATTGCAATATTACTTTTTACTATCCAAATCCTATTTTTTATCCGTCATAAATTATTCTTCTCCGAATTTTCAATTAGCTTTCCTTTATCATAATTTCCACCTCCCATTTGGTAAGAATGATTATTTTTTGGATTTGACCGTGATCGTTCCGATAAAGCCGAATCTAAAAGTCCTTTATCTTGGGTCCGTATGCACAGCAGTCCTAAGTCTCCTTTAATATGAAAAAAATTCTTCTCGGAATTGTAATAGCTTTAGTCATCGTCTTCGCCCTGCGTTTTTGCGACAACAAAAGAGACAATCGCGAAATATTGGAGGCCAACACAGCATTGATCCAAAAGGAATTAAAAAACGTCGGAAAACTCATCGTTACCGAAGGAACCTATGCTCAAGTTTTTAGCTACAATGCCAGCAAAAATCTGCTTTATGGCCTTACTTACGCCAATAAGAAAGCCTTGGTGGTGGTAAACGCAAAAGCTAGCATTGCTTACGATTTAAGCAAAATAGAAACCGAAGTAGATGAGGCCAACAAAACAGTTACAATCCTAAAAATTCCCGAACCGGAACTTTCTATAAACCCTAACATTGAGTATTACGATATAAAACAGGATTATCTGAATCAATTCAATGCCTCGGATTACAACAAAATAAAGCAACGTGTAGAAAAATCGCTCAGAGCGAAAATCGAAGAATCTGAACTGCGCACAAATGCTGAAAACCGATTGATTGCTGAGCTGTCCAAAATTTATATCCTCACCAATTCAATGGGGTGGACATTAAAGTACAACCAAATAGTCGTAGAAGAAGAGTCGGACCTGCAGCAGATAAAGCTCTAAAGGTATTTACAGCTTTTTGCTAAGACTAAAATAGCCACCTCCGTTCATAGCTTCAATACCTTGGCCTTTAAGAATTCCTGCCGCACTTGCGCTTCTCATACCACTCGCGCAGCAACAAATGACCGGCTTATTCCATTTCTTGATTTCAGATATTTTTGAATTTAGGCTCGGGAGTGGAATATTTTTCGATCCTGGAATGGCGCCACTCTCATACTCACCCTTGGAGCGAACATCTACGATAATGGCGCCACGGCTTTTGAAATCCCGTATTTTTTTTGTTTTGTTTCCGAATAAAAAGTCTAAAAAGCCCATTTTTCTGTAGTTTTTTGAAGAATGTAAATTTACAATATTCACATTTAACAATTCCCTCTAATTTCTTATATTGCTTCGATGGAAAAACTTTCTCGTAAAGAAGAAATCATAAAGATTGCCGCCAATCTGTTCAAAGATAAAGGATACAACGCCATTTCAATGCGAGATCTCGCTTCGGAAATGGATATGAAAGCTGCCAGTTTGTACAATCATATCAGTGGAAAGCAAGAGATACTCGCAGCTATCATCTTGGAAGTGGCCAATGAATTTACCAAAGGGATGAATCAAGTATTTTCACAAAATACTTCTTCCCTTAAAAAGATTGAAAGTCTAATAACCCTTCATATCGATATCACATTAAATTATTCGGAAGCCTTGGCCTCCCTCAATAATGACTGGATGCATTTAGAGGCCCAAAATTTAACCGATTATATTAAGATGCGGGATGATTACGAAAGTAATTTTCGAACCATCATTCAGCAAGGAATAGAGTCTAAGGAAATAAAGCCCCATCATCCTGAAGTAATCCTATTTTCGATACTTTCCACATTGAGAACCTTATATCTATGGCAGGAAAAACGTGGAAAACTGGACATTAATGTTTTAAAGAAGGATATGGTTGCCGTGCTGATAAAGGGTATTATTTAATTAGCCATGATTTTCAAAAACATATTTAGTGGATATTTAGGTAGAAATCCTAATTCCGAAAAACAATAAAAGAGCAAATTTGGAATTCTAACTAACAACCGTTAGTTTTGTTCCAATTAAACGACAAAAACAAGTGGCGAAATTTCATAAATTAAAAGTCAAGGACATTCATAAAGAAACAAGGGATTGTTCGGTGATCACATTTGAGGTTCCTGAAACATTGACCCAAGAGTTTCATTTTCGTCAAGGACAGCACATTACGCTTCGAACTGACATAGATGGCGAGGATATCCGTCGTTCCTATAGTCTTTGTTCTAGTCCAGCGGATCACGAATGGCAAGTGGCAGTAAAAACCATTCCCGAAGGAAAGTTTTCCAATTTTATCAATTCCGATCTTCAAACGGGAGATATGCTGGACGTGATGATCCCGAGTGGAACCTTTGGAGTGGATGTCAATCCTGATAAACCAAAGAATTATTTGTTTTTTGCTGCTGGAAGTGGAATTACGCCAGTGCTTTCAATGATCAAAACACATCTTGCGTTGGAGCCAAATTCTACCTGCAAACTCTTTTATGTGAACAGGACGGCAAAATCCATTATCTTTAAAGAGGCTTTAGAGCAGCTTAGAAATAAGTATTTCGGACGATTAGAAATCTATTATTTCCTTACAAAGGAACGCCGTGATATCGAATTGTTTAACGGAAGGTTTGATGATGAGAAGATGGAAGTTCTCACAGAAAGTTTTATTGATATTCCGGATACCAGTGAAGTGTTTTTGTGTGGCCCTGAAAAAATGGTGAAATATGTTAGTGAATACCTTGTGAAAGCAGGTCTTCCACAAGAATTGATCCACTTTGAACTCTTTGTCACAGGCCTTTCCGATGAGGATATAAAAAGGGCTGAGCGCTTAGCAAAACAAAACGTTGAAGGGGTTGAGGTAACTATTGTGGATGGTGGAAAGGAATTTCAATTCACCATGACTAAGGATTTCGACAATATTCTTGATGCCGCATTGGCCGCTGGTGCCGATTTACCTTTTGCCTGTAAAGGAGGGGTTTGCAGCACTTGCAAATGCCAAATTTTGGAAGGAGAAGTGGAAATGAAAGTGAATTACGCTTTAGATGAAAAAGAAGTGGGACAGCATTTGGTGCTTAGTTGCCAATCGGTGCCCATCACCAAGAAAGTAAAAGTGGATTTTGATGTTTAAATTCCCACGCAGGCGGGAATCTCTAGAGTGGATTTTGCAATATAAAAATCTCCTGCAAGGTGTCATTGCGAGGAACGAAGCAATTTCCTTTTAGGCATTTGAAAGAAATTACGAGCAAAAACATTAAACCAGACAGGTTTCAGAAACCTGACAGGTTTGAAAAACGAAAGATTATGAGCGAAAAGGAAATAAAAAACTTAGAAGAAATTTTCGAAGCCCGCATTGCGCGTGACGAAAAGATAGAGCCAAAAGATTGGATGCCGGAGAAATACCGACAAACTCATATTCGGCAAATAAGTCAACACGCACATTCCGAAATTGTAGGGATGCTTCCTGAAGGAAATTGGATTACCCGAGCCCCTTCATTACGAAGAAAAGTTGCGCTTTTGGCAAAAGTTCAAGATGAAGCAGGTCATGGATTATATCTGTATTCCGCCTGTGAAACCTTGGGGATTTCCCGCGAGGAAATGTATGAACAACTTCATAGCGGTAAAGCAAAATATTCTTCAATCTTCAACTATCCAACCATCACTTGGGCCGATATTGGAGCCATAGGGTGGTTAGTAGATGGCGCTGCCATTATAAACCAAGTGCCATTGTGTAACACATCTTTTGGACCTTATGCAAGAGCAATGGTTCGAGTTTGTAAGGAAGAAAGTTTCCATCAACGCCAGGGATATGAAATTATGCTCACTCTTTGTAGAGGTACAGAAGAGCAAAAGGCAATGGCTCAAGATGCACTTAATCGCTGGTGGTGGCCCGCATTGATGATGTTAGGCCCAACAGATGCAGAGTCTGTACATACAGAGCAATCCATGAAGTGGAAATTGAAACGTAAAAGTAACGACGAATTACGTCAACAATTTATAGATCAAACCGTTCCACAAGCGGATATTCTTGGAATAACCATGCCCGACCCAGATCTGAAATGGAACGAGGAAACTGGTCATTACGATTTCGGAGAAATTGATTGGGACGAGTTTTGGCAAGTGGTAAAAGGCCACGGCCCAATGAACAAAGAACGCATGAAAGCTCGAGTAGGTGCATGGGAAGGCGGCGAATGGGTGCGTGATGCCGCGATGGCTTATGCTGAAAAGAGCGAAGAAAGAAAAATAGCGAAATCAAGTTAAAAATAGACGTTAGACTAGATTCCCGATAGCTAACGGGAGAGACGTGAGAAATCACATCTAAAATCTCTAGTCTCACATCTCAAATCTAATATCTTATGTCTAACAAGAAAAACTGGCCCCTTTGGGAAGTCTTTGTAAGAAGTAAAAATGGATTGGAGCACCGGCATTTCGGAAGCCTCCACGCCGCCGATGCCGATATGGCCCTTGAAAATGCCCGCGATGTCTATACCCGCCGAAATGAAGGTGTGAGCATTTGGGTGGTAGAATCCAAAAACATAACCGCCTCAAACCCCGACCACAACGCGGAAATGTTTGAGCCGGCAAAAGATAAAATTTACCGTCATCCTACTTTTTATGATTTGCCGGATGAGGTGAAGCATATGTGAAAACAAAATCGAAATCGAAGCTGAAATCGAAAGTATGAAAAATTATAACTTGGATAGTCGTTTTGAGGATTTTGCGGCGTCAGTTGTTGTGCTTTTTATGAGTCCGCCTAAATCTTTTGCAGAGGATTATCTTGCGAAGCAGCTCATACGTTCTGCTTGTTCATCTGCATTGAATTTTGGTGAATTTGAAGGTGCAGGCTCAGATAAAGATAGAGCGAATAAACTGAGGATTACTTTGAAAGAATTACGTGAGTCTATCAGAAACATTAATATTCAAATTAAGGCTAAACTTATATATGCTCATAACATATCAGCAGTTAGAACTGAAAATGATGAACTTATTAGAATTGTTGTTACACTTTTGAAGAAATACAATTAGTTCGTTTGTTTTAGACTGCGGAAATTATAATTCAAAAAACTATCTTAAGGAAGATAACCATTGAAATGTATTAAAAGAAATTATTAAACAATAACTAAAACCTTCGATTTCGATTTCAGTTTCGATTTCGTTTTCAAAAAAATGAAAAATACCCACTTATATAACTACATCCTAACAATCGCCGACAACTCCCTCATCCTCGGGCAACGAATGGGAGAGCTTTGCGGACATGGGCCAAGCTTGGAAACAGATATCGCATGTACTAATATTTCATTGGATTTATTGGGGCAGGTGCGCAGTTATTATCAATATGCTGCAAAGATTGCCGGAGATGGTAGAACAGAGGATGACATTGCCATGCTCCGAACAGAACGCGAATACGTAAACGTATTATTGGTGGAACAGCCTAATACAGATTTTGCGTATACATTGGCGCGGCATTTTTTATTCGATGTATACCACTTTTTGTACTTAACAGAATTGGAAAAAAGCAAAGATCTGACCTTGGCTGCGATCGCAACAAAATCTTTAAAAGAAGTTAGCTATCACCAAAGATTTACCACAGATTGGGTAAAGAGATTGGGAGATGGGACCGAGGAAAGTAATCAAAGAATGCAAGCCGCTATTGACGGTTTATGGATGTATACAGATGAATTCTTTCATCCAACCCCTGCTGAAATTGCAATGGCAGAAGAAGGAATTGGAGTTGACATCATGAAATTGAGGAGTCAATATTACGAGACCGTAAACGAAGTTTTGGAAGAAGCCACTCTTAAAGTTCCAGAATCAAAATACTTCCATAAGGGTGGAAAACAAGGAATTCATTCCGAACATATGGGCTTTCTATTGGCGGAATTGCAGTATATGCAACGAGCCTATCCAAATATGGATTGGTAGAATTCACGCGAAAGCGGGAATCTTCCAGGAGAGTGTCCTCCACCGTTTTTTGTTTATATGTCCACTGTTGGTAGAGGAAAGCCAAGGAAACTATTATGGACTTCAGCAGATGTCTAACTTCCTCCAAGGTCTTTAAGTCCTTAGGGGTATTTAAAAAAATAGAAATGACACTTACAGACAAACCCAACATACAAGATCATTTATATCCGATTCTGGAATCAGTTCCGGATCCTGAGATTCCCGTTTTTTCTTTGTTGGATCTTGGTGTAATTCGGGATGCAGTTGAGGTCGATGGGATTGTTTATATCAAAATGATACCTACTTACTCTGGCTGTCCCGCCACCGATGTGATGTCAGATGATATTAAATCTGCCTTCGCCAAAGAAGGGAAAACCGCCAAGGTCGAACTTATCCTTTCCCCGGCTTGGACCACCGATTGGATTTCGGAAGAAGGTTTAATAAAATTGGAGGAATATGGAATTGCCCGTCCGCTATCTGAATCTCACGACAAAGCAGCGCTTTTGGGAGGGCAGAAATTAGTGAAATGCCCACAATGCGGTAGCACTCAAACCCACTTAGTGAGCCAATTCGGTTCCACGCCTTGCAAAGCACTCTTCAAATGTGACGACTGTCACGAGCCCTTTGATTATTTTAAATGCTTAAAATAATTCCCGCGAAGGCGGGAATCTCCCCTGTAAATATTTTTCACATTTAAGATTGTTGGATCTTGGCGTAATTGGTTATTCAGTTAATGTCTAAGCAGTTAATGTCGATGGAATTTTTTATTTCCCATTCTCCAAAGAATGAAAAACTGCCGAGGTCGAGCTTGTACTGTCTCCAGCTTGGGAGGGCAAAAATTAGTGAAATGCCCACAACGGCAGTACACAAACCCAATAAGTGAGCCAATTCGGTTCCACGCCTTGTAAAGCACTCTTCAAATGTGATGACTGTCACGAACCCTTTGACTATTTTAAATGCTTAAAATAATTCCCGCGAAGGCGGAAATCTCCCCTGTAAATATTTTTCCCTTTTAAGATTATTGGATTTTGGCGTAATCGGTTATTCAGTTACGGTCGATGAAGTTTTTAATTCCTGCTCCCGCTACCCCCTAAAAAACCTGCCCAGGTCGAGCTGTTATCCAATTCGGCTCTACGCCATGCGAAGCACTCTTCAAATTCCCGCGTAGGCGGGAATCCCATTGTTGTTGTTTTTGTTTTTCGCAATGTGTTCGGAATCTCACAACATCTTTAGGAAGAACTCTAAATTCACCAATATGTAAAATATTTATGCTATAATCGGAAAATATCCGATTATCTATTTGAATTCCTTCAGGAAAGATGTATATTTGTGGACGCATAATCGGTTATAATCCGATTTTATTATATAGAAAATACAAATGACCTTTAGAAGAACCATACAAGATTATGTAAATGCACCCTTAACCCATCAGCTTGTTTCCGATGTGTTGGCGGAGTACAGGCGTCCGAATGACAAAATCAATGATTTGATACGGAGTGGGTTTTTAATTTCTCTAAGAAGAGGATTATACGTTCCAGGGCCCGAGTTGGATTTGCCTCTTCCCCATTCTTTTGTAATAGCCAATCACCTCCGAGGCCCGAGTTATGTTTCCCTTGAAACGGCATTCGCGCATTGGGGAATGATTCCTGAACGGGTTTATGAAATCAATTCCATCACTCTAAAAACTTCCCAGGTTTTTGACACGCCTATTGGTAGTTTTACCTATCGCCATCTCGATGCGCCTTATTATTCTTTTGGCCTGCAGCGTGTTGAGGTGGGTGACAACCAGTTCGCGCTTATAGCTTCTCCGGAAAAAGCCGTTTGTGACAAAATAATCACCACGGCAGGGATTACGTTGCGTAGCCAATCTCAAACCATGGCTTTTTTATTGGAAGATTTACGTATGGACGAGGAGGTTTTGGCAAGTTTAAGTTTAAACACCATCTCTAGTTGGATAGTAGATGCCCCAAAAGCATCCAGTCTACAAATGTTGGTCAATACGCTTCAAAACTTATGATAAAGGAATGGATAGATACATATCAACCGGCGAATGAGGAAGAAGCACTTTCCGCTTTACGCGAGATTATGCAGGAAATCGCTCTTGCCGGTTTATCACGTACAGATTTTTTTAAGAAGGCTGCCTTTTATGGAGGAACGGCTCTAAGGATTTTTTATGGATTGGACCGATATTCGGAAGATTTGGATTTTTCTTTACTCTCGGTGGATAAGAAATTTTCTTTAGAGCCGTATTTTCAGGCCATACAGAGCGAGTTCAATGGCATGGGAATGAATGTGAGCCTGCGCACAAAGAGTAAGATCCATAAAACTCCAATTGAGTCCGCATTTCTTAAATCTGAAACCCTATGGAAGGAATTGGTTTTGGAAGACGTCGTAGAGCAGCTGGGAATCAAGTCCAATAAAAATATCAGGATCAAGATTGAGGTCGACCGGAATCCACCTATGCACTTTCAAACGGAGGAGAAATTATCGCTCCGACCATTTTCTTTTTATGTGAAATGTTTTGACCTGCCCAGTTTATTTGCTGGGAAAATGCACGCTTTGCTTTTTCGGAAGTGGCAAGATCGGGTAAAAGGGCGTGACTGGTTTGATATGGAATGGTATATCCGTAGAGGCACTTCTTTAAACTTAACCCATTTCCTCCAGAGAGCCCAAGATTCTGGAGATTGGCAAAAGTCAACGATTTCAAAAGAAGAGTTTCTGGATTTGTTGCGAGATAAAATCAACACTACTTCCATTGACAAAGTGAAAGCGGATGTCAGACCCTTCATTCGAAACATTGATCAATCGGAAATATGGAGTACTCAGTATTTTCAAGATTTGGTGGGTTTATTGAAGATATATGAGTGAAAAGCCTATGGCTTGAGAAATGAATCAAGACCGTCCCGGATAGTTATTGGGACTATTAGAATCAAGAATCAAGACTCGTTTATTTAAAATGCCGAAATGTTGTTTATAAGTCTATAATAAGGTCCAAGTATAAGATTTAGGGTCTGGTGGTAAATAAAGGAAGGCTTTTTAAAATAATTGTCACTTATCAAAATGGTTTTTACAACATCTTAATACTTAATTGATCATTTTTAATTCTTAACAAAATCCTCTCAATCGATAATCTCAATGGTTTCGCGTGCAAGATTTCGTAGATTTGCCATCAAAAAAATATGGGATTTTATTACGAGTTGCTTCACCGTGAAATCAAGACAGATGGTACACAAGTGGCGCAGTATCGCCCCACAATAAACACCCAAGGGGCTTGGAATGAAAACGAACAGCATATGGCGCCTGCCACAGGCGTTATCTGCGCAGAACTCGAGAAATTTCAGCCAAGAGAAAATATGCGGATTGGTCGTATCAGTTTTGATATATTAGGGATGATCCATTTGGGTGATTTTCAAATTACCACCCGCTGCATCCGTCCCGGAAGAACCATTGAACTTCTTGAATCCGTTTTTGAAGCTAAAGGAAGAACTTGTATCGTTGCGAGAACTTGGAGAATGATAACCGAGGACACCTCAAAAGTTGCAGGCCTGGAAGACAAACCAATGCCTCCGCATAAATCCTTGCCATCTTGGGAAGGGATGTCAGTTTGGGATGGAGGATTTATTCGATCTATTTCAAAAAATATTAAAGTTGTAGAACGCAGACGGGGAAAAGGAAGAGTTTGGCTAACCAATAATTTGGAAATGGTGAAGGATGAACCTACTAGCTCCTTCGTTAAGCTAATGGGAATGGTAGATACCATGAATGGAGTAGTGGTGCGCCAGGACAATCCATTCACGCATATGTTTCCAAACGTAGATCTTCAAATTCATCTCTATCGGATACCCAACGGAAAATATTTAGGACTTGAAGTGAACCAACAGTATGGAAAGAACGGAATTGGACTCACTTCTGCAATATTGCACGATGAAGAAGGGCCTTTTGGACATGCAGAACAGATATTGACCATTAGAAGTATGCCGGGAAGATAGAGCCCGGATGTAACTTTGCCCATTCATGGTGAACGAAATATCAGTTCATTCCTGGAAATGAATTTACAGATTTCACCTTAAGGTCGGGAAAGGATTCCACAATCTGAACCGTAAAATCCGGAAAAGATTCTACTACTTGCCATTTTCCACATTCATTGGGAAATGAGGCAACAAATTTGACCTTGATATCCGGAAAAGATTCAACAAATTGGATTTTGATGTCTCCAAAAGATTCTACAAATTTCACTTTACCATAGAGAGGAATTTCATTGAATTTACATTCGTCACGTAATGTCGTTTCCATAGATTCAATGTGATGTTCTATAGGATAGGAAGTAGACTCTACTTTAGATATTTCTTTTGCGGAATTATCTAATTCAGTTGCGGGTCCATTAATAGCGAAAATTAGTGCCAATAAATAAGTAGGTAATAAATTCATGACTCCATAGATTTTAGAATCTAAAAATATCGAATAAAATTTAAAGAATTGATTTTCAGTTGATACTAATGTTATTTCTAATCATTTACTTCACATAAAATTTTCCTTTGAATTTTCCGACCAGAGGAGATTCTAACCATGTTTAAAGCTATTAGTGGTTGAATTGCCCAAACTCTTGCTATTTTTGCAAGAAGACATATCAGAAAAGATATTTCATTACTTTTTCTGGAATTTAAATTTTAACTTAATATAAAATCACATATGGCTTCTATTACTAAGGAAATCAATGATAAAATCGCATATCTTACCCTCAATCGTCCCGAGGTTTTCAATAGTTTTAACCGCGAAATGGCACTTTTGCTTCAAATCCATTTAGATGCCTGTGAAAAAGATCCAGAAGTGCGAGCGATTGTTATCACTGGAAATGGCAAAGCATTTTGCGCCGGACAAGATTTAAAAGAAGTGACTTCTCCTGAACTGAACCCAGGCTTTAAAAAAATTCTCGAAGAACATTACAATCCAATTATTGAACGAATTCGAAAAATAGAAAAACCTATAATTGCTGCTGTTAATGGCGTGGCTGCAGGTGCAGGCGCGAATATTGCATTGGCATGTGATGTTGTAATCGCGTCAGATAATGCTAGTTTTATCCAAGCTTTTAGTAAAATTGGCCTAGTTCCAGATAGCGCTGGAACTTTCTTTTTGCCGCGCCTGATCGGATTTCAAAAAGCCTCTGCGCTAATGATGCTTGGCGATAAGGTTTCCGCCGAAGAAGCTGAAAAAATGGGAATGATCTACAAAGTAGTTTCTTCAGAAAATTTTATGGAAGAAGTAAATACCATTGGCGGTACAATGGCTAAAATGCCCACAAAAGCATTGGGCCTTACTAAACGTTTGCTGAATAATGCCTTGAATAATACAATAGAGCAACAATTGGATCTAGAAAGTAAACTTCAAATAGAAGCTGCTCAAAGCGATGACTATGCTGAAGGTGTTGATGCATTTGTTAATAAAAGAAAGCCAAACTTTAAAGGAAAATAAATGTGCTTTTGGCACGAAACATATAGTAATCTCATAAATTCAACTAGAGATTTAAGAAAACACACATATGAAAAAAGTAGCAATAATTGGGGCCGGCACCATGGGAAGTGGAATAGCCCAAGTAGCGGCCACAGCGGGATGTTCCGTTAAATTATACGATCTAAAAATAGAGGCATTGCAGAATGCACAAAATTCACTCGAAAAAATAATGGATCGCCTTGTCGAAAAAGGAAAAATAGACCAAAAGGAAAAACAAAGAATCGAGGGCAATATTGAGTATGTTGATACCTTAAAAAAGTTGAAGGATTCCGAATGGGTAATTGAAGCTATTGTAGAAAATCTTGATATTAAAAAGAACGTACTTTCTACCTTGGAAAAATTCGTGTCGGATACATGTATTATCGCTACAAATACTTCCTCTTTATCTGTCGCTTCTATTGCATCATCTCTTGAAAAACCAGAAAGATGTATAGGGATACATTTCTTTAATCCAGCGCCATTGATGAAATTGGTGGAAGTAATTCCTGCCATACAAACTTCCGAGGAAACTTTGCAAACTTCGGTGAAGACTATAAAAGATTGGGGTAAAACCGTAGCCGTAACGAAAGATACGCCCGGCTTTATTGTCAATCGGGTAGCGCGTCCATTTTATGGGGAAGCACTTCGAATTTACGAGGAAGGAATCGCCTCTTTTGCCGAAATTGACCATATTATGAAGGAAGAAGGGGGCTTCAAAATGGGACCATTTGAATTGATGGATTTTATAGGGAACGACGTGAATTACACGGTTACTGAAACCGTATTTGAAGCTTTTTACTATGATCCGCGCTATAAACCATCGTTTACTCAAAAACGATTTGCAGAAGCAGGATATTTGGGAAGAAAAAGTGGAAAGGGATATTATAATTATTCCAACGGAGCTCAACCCAATTCAGGAAATGTCACTTTAACTACCGAAAAATCTCAACAAATATTTGATCGTATTTTGGTAATGCTAATTAATGAAGCGGCAGATGCGCTCTTTTGGAATATCGCTTCCGCGGAAGATATTGATAGTGCCATGACCAAGGGCGTCAATTATCCAAAAGGTCTTTTAGCTTGGGCTAATGAAAAGGGAATGGATTGGTGCGTTTCAAAAATGGATTCGTTGTATGAAACGTATCATGAAGATAGATATCGTTGTTCACCATTATTGAGAAAGATGAGTGCTCAGGGAAATGTTTTTGAAGTTTAGTACTTCATTGAAACACAAGCTGATAATTAAAGTTTAAAGGCGGCAGGTTACTGCTTGTTGCTAAGACTTAAAATAAAAAAGCCTTCCCGAATGTAATTCTGGAAGGTTTTTTTAATAGACGTAATGATAGTCTTATGTCCTACGTCCTTTAATCTTATGTCAATTTTCTACGGAATCACATATTCATAACTAGACTGTAATCCCAACGGAATTCCTAATGCCCAATAAGCCAACAAGAATATAGTCCACAAGATGAAGAATGCAATGGAATAAGGAATCATTGTTGAAACCAAAGTACCAATACCAGTTCCTTTTACATATTTATGACAGTAAACAACAACTAAAGGGAAATAGGGCATAAGTGGAGTGATGATGTTGGAAACCGAATCTCCAACTCTATAAGAAGCTTGGGTAAGATCTGGTGAAATACCCAATTGCATCAGCATAGGAACCATAATTGGAGCAATAAGCGCCCACTTTGCTGAAGCAGATCCAATAAAGATATTTACAAATGCGGTAAGAACAATTATCCCCACAATAGTAATCTGAGCCGGTAGATTCAAGGCTTGTAAACCGGAAGCTCCTTTTAAAGCGAGAAGCGCTCCAAGATTGGATTTTGCAAACGCATCTATAAATAGGGCGCAGAAAAATGCCATCACAATATAATAGCTCATGCCTTGCATAGATTTGGTCATGCTTGAAATAATGTCTTTACTTGTTTTAAAAGTTTTCGACATTAGACCATAGACCACTCCAGGAATTAGAAAGATAATAAAGATCAAGGGAACAATGGACTGCATGAGTGGTGCGGAAAAGGAGGTAATTTCGCCTTGGCCATCACGCAAAGCCGAATCTGCCGGAGCTGCCCAAAGAAAAAGTCCTACCAATCCCAGGATCATTGCCAAACATGCCGTGTAAAATCCTCTTTTTTCCACTCTGTTTAAGGCTCCCATATCCACTTCTTCTCCTTCATCTACAACCACGGGCACTTTCTGTAATCTTGGCTCTACAATTCTGTCGGTAACATACCATCCAATTAGAACAATAAGAATGGTGGATGCAGATGTGAAATACCAATTATTCAGCGGATTTAGTTGAATAGCGGGATCTATGATTCGTGCAGCAGATTGAGTAAAGCCTTGCAATAGAGGATCTATTCCCGAAGGCACAAAGTTGGCGCTAAATCCACCGGACACACCTGCAAAGGCCGCCGCTATTCCAGCAATAGGATGTCTGCCCGCAGCATAAAATATGATTCCACCCAAGGGAATGACCAATACATAGCCGGCATCTGTTGCAGTGTGCGACACAATGGCCACTAAAATCAACATCGGGGTTAAGAGCTTCTTTGGTGTAACCTGCAGCATGGATTTCAATCCGGCATTTATAAAGCCTGAATGTTCCGCTACTCCTACTCCCAACATAGCCACCAGTACAATCCCCAAAGGTGCAAAGCTGGTAAAAGTGGTTACCATTCCCGAAAGAAATTTTGCCAGTGCAGCACTTGTAAGTAAATTATGAATTTGAATGGCAGATCCTGTAGATGGATCAATTTCCGTAAATTCCATCGAGGAAAAAAGCGCGGACAAAACCCAAATCAAGAGCATTAAAACAAAAAACAAAATTGCGGGATCCGGAAGTTTGTTCCCAATTCGCTCAACCGAGTCTAAAATTCGCGTGATAAATTCACTTTTTCCAGAAGTAGTTTTTTTAGTTGTTTCCATATTTTATTAATTGAAAATCAGAAAGTCTAGAAATTGAATCTAGTCACCTGTCGTTAAAAAGCGGCTAACATACAATTAATTACCAAAGGGCCTTGGTCCATAAATATTTCTCGGACTTGAAACATTTTTTACACATTGTAAATTCAATATTTTTGAAAACGGAAACAAAACAATAAACCTTCTTTAAAAGACTAGCTTCAAATAAAAATCTCAATCTTCAACAATGTCCAAGAATGATTATTTAAGTATGAAAACAATAAAAAATATATTTCTTAATGATTTCTTCATCTTGGGGCTAATCGTTCTGAATGCGGTAATTATTTTCCTTGATGAATTTGATGTAAAATTGAAAACGCTTGATTATTTTGAAGCGTTCATCACTATATTATTTATCGCAGAAATATTTGTAAAAATCTCCCATTACGGAGTTCAAAAATATTTTGGGAGTAATTGGAATAGATTCGATTTCCTGCTAGTTGCTGTGTCAATCCCATCTCTTGCCATTTTATTTTATGGAGAAGCACTGATGGAAACCAATATATTTCTTACGCTTAGGGTTTTAAGAATTTTCAAGTCTTTCCGCTTGATCAGGTTTATGCCAGAGGTAGATTCTTTTATGAAATCTATCAAAAGAGCCCTTCATGCGTCATATATAATAATTTTCGGATTTGTTATCTTAATTTTTATTACGGCTCTTATAAGTTGCTCGCTGTATAAAGAAATCGCACCCGAATATTTTAGAAATCCGGTGGTTTCCATATATTCTATTTTTCAACTTTTCTCTGTGGAAGGTTGGTATGAAATCCCAGATCTTATCGCGGAGCGCAGTAATGCAATCACAGCATTCTTTGCCAAATTATATTTTAGTATTCTTTTAATGGGTGGAGGAATTCTGGGTCTTTCTTTAGTGAATTCAATATTTGTGGACGCTATGGTCAGTGATAATACAGATGATTTGGAAGAAGACGTAAGGGAACTCACCAAAAAGATTGATTCCTTGGAAGAGAAAATCGATCAACTTCTGAATTCAAAAAAATAGACTTCTTTATGCTTAGGAGCATATTAGAATATCACGCTTCCCGCATTATCCTACTGAAACTGCTTTTGGCGTGTTTGATTTAAATTCCAATTAAATCATTATATTGTTGAAAGTAAATTGAAAACGGAATCGTTTCCGTATATGTTTTATTATGGATAAACAAGATGACACCTTAAGTTCAAAAAACCTTAAAGCAGTAGATATCCCGGTTAAAATGCTTGCTAAAGATGCGTTCAGTTCGTGGCTCGGTATTGAAATTTTAGAAACGGAAATTGGAAGAGCAAAAGTAGGAATGCGCGTAAGAAGTGATATGATGAACAGTATGAACAAGGCACATGGCGGAATTACATATTCCTTGGCAGATACGGCTTTTGGTTTTGCTGCTAACTCTTTCGGAAAATATGCAGTATCAATCGAAACATCTATTAATCACATTGAAGCGCTTGAGGAAGGAGATTATATTACAGCCGAATCTATAATCAACAGCACTAAGAACAAACTAGGATTTCATATTATTGAGGTCAAGCGAGGAAATGATTTAGTAGCTATTTTTAAAGGGGTCGCCTATCGAACTTCGAAGGAATGGTTAAGGGAATAAATATAATCGGCATATGTTATTTTCTATGATTTCTAAATTTTTTTTTATGAAATTATATATTATATCACACAAATAAGAAGATTGAATTAAGATTTAATTACCTTTTAAGAGGACGAACTGTTGTATTAATAGCTGCTTTTTTAACCGGTATTTTTGTGAAATACTGTGCACGATTTTAATATTACTTAACATTTGCAAAATCGCTTTTATCTAATTTTGCGAGATTACATAAAATTTAAGTTGCCCAATGTCAAAAATGCTAAAAAGATACCCGATAGATAGGATCAAAAGACCCTTTGTAAAGATGATGCAGGAAGAAAAATCTGGATCTCTTGTTTTGGGTATTAGCATCCTTGTCGCGTTTATTTTGGCTAACTCTCCTTGGCACATTCAGTATCATCTTTTCTTCGATCATAAATTTGGTTTTCAGTTTGATGGTAGACCCTATTTGGAATATACTATTGGAGAGTGGATCAATGATGGATTGATGGGAATGTTCTTTTTTGTAGTCGGATTGGAGCTCAAAAGAGAAATTGTGGCAGGAGAACTCTCAGATATCAGAAAGGCACTGTTACCCATTTCAGCCGCTATTGGTGGAATGGTTGTTCCCGCTTTAATTTATTTAGCCTTGAACCCAACAGGGGAAGTACATTCCGGGTGGGGAATTCCGATGGCCACCGATATCGCCCTAGCGTTAGGAGTTTTATACCTCTTGGGAAATAGAGTACCCTTGGTTTTAAAAGTGTTTTTAACGGCCCTCGCCATCGTTGATGATTTAGGTGCTGTTTTGGTTATCGCATTTTTCTACACCTCTAATATATCTTTTTTAAATCTTGCAGTCGGGTTTGGATTTCTCTTATTGATGTTCATAGGAAACAGAATGGGGGTAAGAAGCCTATTTTACTATGCCATTATTGGAATTGTTGGCGTATGGACGGCCTTTTTATTATCAGGAATCCATGCTACTATAGCCGCGGTTCTGGCAGCATTTATGATTCCGGCCGAAGTAAGGATTAAAGAAAGTATTTATATAGCCAGAATTAAAAAACATTTGATCCGGTTTATTCGAACAGACCCCAATGACAGTATTCCAACTTTAACAAGCGAACAATTAAAAATCTTAGAGCAAGTAAATACCGATACTCGCAAGGCCATGCCGCCATTACAGAGGCTTGAGCATGCTTTGACTCCATTTGTGAATTTTATTGTGCTTCCAATTTTTGCGTTGGCAAATGCCGGAGTCACGGTATTCGACATTGAAATTGAAAAATTATTCAATACCAATGTGGCCATCGGAGTTGGTCTAGGATTATTGTTCGGAAAACTTATCGGAATAGTTGGATTTAGCTGGTTGGCAGTGAAATTAAAAATTTCATCTTTCCCTAAAGAAATGAATTTAAGAAGTCTTGTTGGACTTGCGCTCTTGGCATCCATTGGATTTACTATGTCATTATTTATAACGCAGTTGGCATTTACGCATGAGGAATTTAAAACCCAGGCAAAAATTGGAATCTTTATAGCCTCAATTCTCGGTGGAATTTTAGGATATTTTATTTTAAAGAGAGAAGCCAAATAATATTGCAATTATTAATAATTTTCATGAAATTGAAGCTCAAATAAGACTTAATTAATATTCATTAGTAGAATACATACATAAACAAAAAACTTCAAAATTATGAAATGGGAAGGCAGAAGAAAGAGCGGTAATCTGGATGACCGACGCGGAATGAGTACAAAAGGTAAATTTGCCGCTGGAGGGGGTGTAATTGCTGTTGTGGTACTTTTGCTACAATTTTTCGGGGGGGAAACAGGTCAGACACTTGCCCCAATAGTTAACGAATTGGGTAACGGTCAATCCCAACAAGTTGAAGAAAGAGAGCTCACTGCAAAAGAAAAGGAAACTGGAGACTTCATGGCCACCATTTTAGCCGACACCGAAGACGTATGGAGTAAGGTTTTCGCTGAGAATAATTTAGGACAATATCAGGAGCCTACAATGGTTTTATTTACAGATGCAGTAAGCACAGGTTGTGGAAATGCCACCTCGGCAGCAGGTCCGTTTTACTGTCCTGCAGATCAAAAACTATATATGGATCTTGCCTTTTTTGATGAACTCAAAAATCGTTTCGGCGCAAAGGGAGGAGACTTCGCTATAGCCTATGTAACAGCTCACGAAATTGGTCATCACGTCCAGACAATTCTGGGTACATCCCAAAAAGTTCGACAACTTCAACAGCAAAATAGAGGCGAGGCGAATAGATTATCTGTCGCTCAGGAACTGCAAGCAGATTTCTATGCTGGAGTATGGGCGCATTACAATCAAAAATACTTGGAAGAAGGAGATATCGAAGAGGCATTAAGTGCGGCCAATGCCGTTGGAGATGACGCCATACAAAAGAGAGCGCAAGGAAGTGTTCAGCCAGATACGTTTACTCACGGGACTTCAGAACAGCGAATGAGATGGTTTATGAAGGGATATAAAACAGGAGACATTAATCAAGGCGATACCTTTGCGGAAATATTAAACTAAACTAAAAAGTTTGTCTAGCTTTGTAGTTGAAGACTAAGAATATCTTAAAGTCTATATTAATCATTGAATGTTTATCATTCACTGATTAGTTTAAAACCAATCTCATCCGCTCAACTAAAATTCAAAACATTATTTAATTTTAAATAACTTAAATCCATTTATGGAGGCATATATTATAGACGGAATTCGAACTCCGATAGGAAATTACCAAGGGGCATTAAGCACTGTTAGAACCGATGATTTGGCTGCCCTTGTAATTGCCGAAGTAGTAAAAAGAAACCCAAACATTCCAAAAGAAGCTTATGACGATGTAATTTTAGGATGCGCCAACCAAGCAGGGGAAGATAATAGAAACGTTGCGCGTATGGCATCCCTTTTAGCAGGATTGCCAGTTACCGTTCCAGGAGAAACCGTAAATAGATTGTGTAGCAGCGGACTTTCTGCAATTATACATGCGAATCGCGCAATAAAAGCTGGCGATGGCGATTTGTTTATCGCCGGAGGAGTAGAGCATATGACGCGTGGGCCATACGTTGTAGCAAAGCCATCCTCAGCATTTGGAACAGATGCTAAAATGTATGATTCAAGTTTCGGATGGAGATTCGTTAATCCAAAAATGGACGAAATGTATGGAACTGAAGGAATGGGAAATACCGCAGAAAATCTTGTAGAAAAATATAATATCTCGAGAGAAGACCAAGATAAGTTTGCGCTTTGGAGTCAACAAAAAGCTACTAAAGCTCAAGAAAATGGACGCTTGGCGATGGAGATTGTCACAGTAGAAATTCCACAACGCAAAAAAGATCCTATAAAGTTTTCAAAAGACGAATTTATAAAACCTAGCTCTTCATTAGAGATTTTAGGAAAATTACGTCCAGCTTTTAAAAAGGAAGGTGGAAGTGTAACCGCTGGTAATTCATCGGGATTAAATGATGGGGCTGCAGCAACCATTATTGCTTCAGAAGAGGCTGTAAAAAAATACAATCTAAAGCCATTAGCAAGAATTGTAAGCTCTGCTGTGGTTGGTGTTGAACCAAGAATTATGGGTATTGGTCCAGTAGAAGCGGCTAACAAAGCTTTGGAAAAAGCAGGCCTATCTATGGACGATATGGATGTTATTGAACTTAACGAAGCATTCGCAGCACAAGCTTTAGCATGTACTCGCGCTTGGGGTTTGGCAGATAAAGATCCTCGACTTAATCCTAACGGAGGGGCAATCGCGATTGGACATCCACTTGGAGTTACTGGAGCAAGAACCGCATATTCTGCTGCTTTGGAATTAAAAGAACAGAATAAAAGATATGCCTTGGTTACAATGTGTATTGGCGTTGGACAAGGATATGCTGCGATAATCGAACGAATTCCTGCGTAAGAAGGAATCTCATGGGTGAAAGCGAGCTTGTATTTATTGGCATTTGGAAGGTGATTTTTATTCTATTTGGAGTGCCATTATTTTTTTAAGATAGTAAAAAATAAAATCTCCTCGTAGGTTTAATGACCAATATGAATTATATTTACGATAAATAAATATAAAATGGCAACATTCACTTCAAGTTTACCAGACGAACTTCTTGAAAATCTTGCAAAGATGGCAAAGGAACTAAAAATGCCGAAGAACAAATTAATTGAAAAAGCACTTACGCATTATCTTGAGGAAATCGACAAAGCGCAATACGCCATTTCTTTTAAGCGAGCTGCAAATGATCCTGAAATGTTAGAATTAGCGGAAGAGGGAATAGAAGACTGGTTTAGAATATTGGAAGATTTAGAAAAAGAATGAAACAGGGGGAAATTTGGAATGTGTTTTTTGATCCGGTTAAGGGAAGTGAGCAAGCTGGAAATAAACCCGCCATTATAGTAAGCGGTAATACAATGAATGAGAATTCCAATTTACTCATCGTTTGTCCCTTGACATCCTCATTACATTATTATAAAGGCCATCCAATTATAGAAGCGTCTAATGAAAATGGGTTGAAGCACACTTCAGAAGTTTTAGTATTTCAAATCAGAACCTTATCTAAAGAACGCTTTAAAAAGAAGCTTGGAACTGTTTCTAAAAGTGATGTTTCTTCAATTCACGATACACTCAATAAAATTCTAAAATATTAAATCACTTTTATAAATGATACTATTTCTTCAATTTATAATTGAGATGGATTCTCGAAACAATTGCTTCATAAAAAATAAACAATGAAAAAACTACATAATTACGTTACAGGACAATGGAGAACAGGGAATGGAGAAGGCGTGCCTATGCACGACGCCATAACCGGTGAAGTCGTTGCCCTTTCAGATACAGAAGGTCTGGATTTTGGTGAAATCCTACATTACGGAAGAACAAAGGGAGGCGAAGTGCTGCGAAAAATGACTTTCCAAGAGCGCGGGAATATGTTAAAATCCCTAGCGCTTTACCTAGTAAAAAAGAAAGCCGATTTTTATGAAATTAGCTATAGAACCGGTGCGACGAAAGTTGATAGCTGGATAGATATTGAAGGGGGTTTCGGAAACCTATTTGCAAATGCTTCCCTTCGAAAGTTATTTCCAAATCAATCCTATCACGTTGAAGGCGACCCTATAGATCTTTCTCGTGGTGGCCGTTTTATGGCGCACCATATTATGGTCCCAAAACGTGGGGTTGCAGTACATATTAATGCTTTCAACTTCCCAGTTTGGGGAATGTTAGAAAAATGTGCTGTTAATTGGATGGCAGGTGTTCCTGCAGTTGTTAAGCCTGCAACAAACACTTCTTTTTTAACAGAAGCCGTAGTTCGTGAAATTATCGCTTCTGGAATTTTACCAGAAGGCGCTTTGCAATTAATAAATGGTTCGGCTAGAACTATCTTAGATTCCGTTGAATCTCAGGATGTAGTAACCTTTACTGGTTCTGCAACGGTGGGACGTATGCTAAAGGCGCATCCAAGAATTATCAATGAATCTGTTCCGTTCACTATGGAAGCTGATTCGTTGAATGCTTCAATTTTAGGGGAAGACGCCGTTCCAGGTACTCCTGAATTTGATCTTTTTATCAAAGAAGTAAGAAATGAAATGACGGTGAAATGCGGGCAGAAATGTACTGCTATTCGTCGTGTGATTGTTCCACAAAACCTGGTTGAAGATGTTCAATTAGCACTCGGGAAAGCACTTTCCAAAGTAACTATTGGAGATCCTCGATTAAAAGAAGTGCGAATGGGTTCACTTGTAAGTATGGATCAAGTAAAAGAAGTTAGAGAACGCGTTCAAGAATTGTCTAAAACCGCGAGCATTGTTTATGGCGATCTAGATAAAATTGAAGTAATCGGCGCCGACGCTAAAAAGGGTGCTTTCCTAGCTCCAATTTTACTTCGTGAAGATAATCCATTTAAAAACCTATCCGTTCATGAAACGGAAGCTTTCGGTCCAGTTAGTACCATAATGCCGTACAAAGATCTGGATGAAGCAATCCTATTGGCTCAAATGGGGAAAGGTTCATTAGTTTCTTCAATTGCTACAAATGACGATAAAATTGCGAAGGAATACGTTATTAATGCAGCTTCCCATCACGGTCGAATCTTAGTGTTAAACAGAGAAAGTGCTGAACAAAGTACTGGTCATGGTTCTCCCTTGCCAAGTTTGGTTCACGGAGGTCCAGGACGTGCCGGTGGAGGCGAAGAAATGGGTGGAGTTCGTGGTATAAAACATTATATGCAACGCACGGCTATTCAAGGTTCGCCAACAACTTTAACCGAAATTACAGGAATCTATCAAGCAAACGCGAAATATAAAGAAGCTGAACAGCATCCATTCAAATACCATTGGGAAGACATCCAACCTGGAATGTCCCTAAAAACACACAATCGTACCCTTTCAGATAGTGATATCATCAATTTTGCAAATCTTACTTGGGACCATTTTTATGCCCATACCGATACCACCTCGCTAGATGGAAGTATTTTTGAAAAGAGAACTGCGCATGGTTATTTTATTATTGCAGCAGCCGCTGGATTATTCGTATACCCTAACAAAGGCCCTGTCGCGGCGAATTATGGATTAGAAGATTGTCGTTTCCTAAGGCCTATGTACCACGGCGACACAATACATGTTAGACTTACTTGTAAACAAAAAATTGATAGAGACGTTGCTTCTGCAGAACACCCAAGCGGAATTGTAAAATGGTTTGTTGAGGTTTTTGATCAAGAAGATGAATTGGTCGCAATTGCAACAATTTTAACCATGGTTCAAAAGAAACAAGAGGTTTTTGTTGAAATGACTGATGAAAAAATTCAGGAATTGTTGAATAAATTAACAGAAGATTCCAAACCAAAATGGGGAATTATGACGCCTCAGCATTTGATTGAACATTTGGAAGAAGGATACCGAATTCTTTCTGGAGAAAAACAGGATTTTGAAATTGCAACTCCAGAGAAGATTTTAGAAAAGGTTCATAACAGTCTTTATAACTACGAAAAATTCCCCCGAAATTCTCACTTCCCAACAATGAAGAAAGGAGAACTGGAAGATTTAAAACATCCTGATCTGGCTACAGCGAAACAAAAATTTTTTGAAGCTCGTGAGGAATATAAAACCTTCTTTAAAGAGAATCCAGACGCAGTATTAAAAAATATGGTCTTTGGAGAATTGAATAAATATGCATCGTATCTGTTAGAAAGAAAACACCTTAACCATCATTTTGAGCAGTTTGGGTTGATTTAATTTTCTGGATAAAATCCTATTAAATTTAAAATGGTCTCTTGATTTCAAGGGACCATTTTGGTTTCTCGAATCATCTATTTTTCTTTTTTGCTCTCGTCTTTCAGTAGAATCTCATATAGAAGATAAAGTCCAATAATCGCAGCAATTATAAACAGTATAAATGCAAATCCTGGATATCCAGCAATTGTCCATGAACTTGGCACTCTCACAAGCATCGCTGCTCCTACAATCAAAGCTGCAATAATAAGACCGGCAGTAATTCGATTGGCCACTTTTTGAAATGCATCCGTAAATCGCTGTTCATCAATAGCATCAACCTTAATTTTCAATCTATTGTCCGCTAGAAGCTCTGAGAATTTATTTAATCGATAGGGCAAATTTTCCGTTAGCTCTTTCATTTCCAGAAATACTTCCATTAAATTTTCTGGTTTTAAATTCTCCTTCATTCGCTTCTGCATCAAATGCTGAACATAATCTTTTACGGTTTGCTGCACATCATATTCTGGAGCGAGATAAGCTACAATCTGATCAAGATTGAGCAAAATCTTTCCTAGAATATTCAGTTCAACAGGAATATGGATGCCTTCTTTAGCAGCCAATTGATTCATTTTTATCAAAATCCTACCTGTTTGTAAATCCTTGGCGCGAGCATTTTCGTTTTCCTGGGTTTTTCGAATTACATCTTTCTTAAAATTGGCTACATCCTTTTTATCGTCATATTCGCTTATGCTTAAAAGAATGTCTGCTACGCGAGCGCCATCATAATTACTTAAGGCAATCATCAATTTTAAAATGATTTCCTGCATTTCCTTGCTGAATTTGGCTACCATTCCCAAGTCCATAAGAGCAATTTTATTCTCTGGCGTCAAATAAACATTTCCCGGATGTGGATCGGCGTGGGCAAATCCATCCACGATAATTTGTTTTAAATAACCTTTTACCAAATCATCCACCAACGGCTCGAAAGCAATATCGAGACGTTTTAAAGGTGAGACCTTCGTAATTTTCCCACCTTCAACGAATTCCATGGTCAGCACCTTTGAAGAGCAATAATCCAATATTGGAGCTGGAATGAACATATGTTCAAATTCCGTTAGATTTCTTTTTAGCGTGGCCAAGTTTTGAGCTTCCAAAGTATAGTCAAGCTCCTTTAAGAGTATATATCGCAGTTCTTCGATCACATTGTGAACTGCATAATCACGCGCCGTTTCGCTATAACTTTCAATTTTTTCTGAAATGGCCATCAGCGTATCTAGGTCCTCAATAAATCGTTTTCGAATTCCTGGCCGTTGAACTTTTACTGCAACGGTTTTTCCTGAGTGAAGGACTGCACGATGAACTTGACCAATGGACGCACTTGCCAATGGTTCTGTTTCAAAAGATGCAAACGCTTTTGAAATGCGCACTCCCAATTCTTCCTTAAATATTTTTTCGACCTCTTGATAGTCCACAACTTCAACGTCGTCCTGAAGCGTCGCTAAGGCGTCTAAAAATGGAGGAGGCAATAAATCTGGACGGGTTGAAAGAAGTTGGCCAAGCTTAACATAGGTGGGTCCCATGCTTTTTAAGTCTTCCGCAAGTTCCTCTGGGGAATGATCAAAAGTATCAGATTCAACTTCAGATTCAGAATCGGCTATCTTTTCTTCGGTATAGGAAAAGACGTCGCTGTTCCAATACTTCATCATAAACTTAAAGAATCTAATGTATTTGTCGTATTGATCGGGAAGTAGGCTCATAATCTTTAATTTTTATGAAAACTACAAAATTTACCTTACTGTCTGTATGGACTTTTAGATAAATTTGGGTAAGATGAATCTCAACTTATACTTTTAATCTTCCACAATACTTTCTTTTCCTTTCTTAGTTGCTATAATACTGATAACTAATATCTGGAAAGCGTGATAAAACATTAGGGGCAAAAGAATTATTCCAATCACGCTGGTCTGTCCGAATAGCGCTTCAGAAAATACAGTACCATGTACTAACGACTTTTTTGTACCACAAAATTGATTGGTGATTCTATCTGCGTGATTGAATTTAAGTAGTCTTCCGAACCATCCTGTTAGGGAGTAAACTATAAGGAATAACACAAGAACTAATATCACCATAACCCCCATTTCTAAGATACTTACGCTTGAAAATATCTCGTCTTCAAAAGACTGTACAAAGCTTTTATAAATAATCAATAGAATTATAAATTTATCGAATTTGTTCAATCGTCTTTTATATTTTTGAGCCCAAGCTCCAAGATATTTTCGAAGCAGTAGTCCTAAAATTAATGGGATTACAATTTCAGTTATTAATTGAAGGTAAATTGAAGAAAAATCAAAGGCTATATCAGTTTGTTTGATGAATGGCATCATCCACAATGGAGTGAGAATTATTCCTATTATTCCAGAAATACTCGCGTTAAAAATCGCTGCTGGTAAATTTCCTCTTGCCATAGAGACCATCACCACCGATGATGATACGGTAGATGGCAAAGCGGCCATAAATAAGAATGCCAACCAAAGGAGCTCGTAGGATGTGTTTTTGAAAATTGGAAAGAAAGGGAGAATAAGTAGTGGAAATAATATAAATGTGGAGCCTTGTACAGACACGTGTAATTTCCAATTTTTAAGTCCGTTTTTGATTGCTTCGGAGCTTAGGCTTAGGCCATAAAAAAAGAATATAAAAGAGATTCCAAAACTGCTGACCAAGTTCATTGGTACGGGGCTGTCTGAAGCGCCAAGTTGAGGAAATAAATAGGCGATCAGGATACTCACTACAATGGCAATAACAAAGGAATCAATCTTGATTTTCTTCAGCATTGGGATATAATTTTTTTGGCAAAGATATAGGTGCGTAAACATTTTGAACTATTGCAGAGAAACAAAAATGATGGAAGCCCAAATGTTTTTTTCCTAAGGAAGCGGAAAAATCATTAACATCCAGATTTGCCTATAAATGCTGGGTTTAGGTGGGTAAATTAAAAAAAGTTAGCTTATTTTGTGGAACAAGAAACAGCTTACCTGAATTAGAGAGAAAACTTCCAAGATTTTGATGGTTAAAGTGTCCAGAATCAATGGAATACTGTCTATATAGACTAAATTGAAGTTAAAATAAACCTATTTGAATTAAACAATAAACATGAACGACGCATACGTAAAACAGAACATTCAAAACGGAATTGCAACCATCGAATTTTTTCACCCGGCCCACAATAGTTTACCAGGAGATTTGTTGGCGAAACTCGCAAATACAATCACCGAAGCTGGAAATGATAACGAAGTAAAAGTTGTTATTCTTAAAAGTGGTGGCGACAGAACTTTCTGCGCTGGCGCTAGTTTCACCGAATTGATAAGCATTAACGATGCAGAAACTGGAAAAGTTTTCTTCAGTGGTTTCGCAAATGTGATTAACGCCATGCGCAAATGCCCGAAATTTATCATAGGAAGAATTCAGGGAAAAACAGTCGGTGGTGGCGTTGGGGTTGCATCGGCTACAGATTATTGTATGGCAACGAAGTTTGCTGCAATTAAACTAAGCGAACTAAATGTTGGTATCGGCCCTTTTGTGGTCGGTCCAGCTGTAGAGCGCAAATTAGGTCTAAGCGGAATGAGCCAAATAGCAATTGATGCCAATACTTTTTACGATGCCGAATGGGCCAAACAAAAAGGATTGTATAATCAGGTTTATGATTCTATAGAAGAATTGGACGAAGCAGTTCAAAAATTTGCAGAAAATCTTTGCAATTACAATCCCGAAGCGATGAAGGAAATGAAAAAAGTTTTCTGGAGCGGCACCGAAGATTGGGATGAGCTTTTAGCCGAAAGAGCAGTGATTTCAGGGAGATTGGTGCTTAGTGATTTCACGAAAGAAACGTTGAAGAGGTTTGAGTAATAGTTTGTAGAGGGTAGTTGGTAGAGGATAGAATGAATGAGTTATGAAAAGTGAATTTCATTTTAAGTTTGAAGATTTGAAAGTGTATCAAAAAGCCATTGAGTTTGGTGAAATTGTACATTCTCAAGTTTCTAATTTCCCTAAAATTGAAGATTATAGATTATCTGCTCAGTTCGCTCGTGCGGCAGATTCTATAGCATTCAACATAGCTGAAGGTTCTGGAAGTTCTGATGCAAGTTTTTTAAATTACCTTCGAATAGCAAGAGATAGCTCTCGAGAATGCGTAGCTGCAACTACTAAAGCATTATTAAGAAATTATATAACATTCGAACAAAGCGAGAAAAACAGAGGATTATTGGTAGAAATAAATAAGATGCTAGCAGCTTTAATGAAACATCTAAAAAATAAAAATAATCCGTAACCCACTACTCTCTACCCTCTAAAAACTAAATACTATGATCTATTCCTTCAAAGGCCACATTCCCGTAATCCACGAATCCAGTTTCGTTCATCCTTTGGCGGCTGTAACAGGCAATGTGATTATTGGAAAAAACTGTTATATTGGTCCTGGTGCCGCTATTCGTGGGGATTGGGGTGAGATAATTTTGGAAGACGGCGTGAATGTGCAGGAAAATTGTACAGTACATATGTTTCCAGGGAAAAGCATTGTGCTGAAAGAAGGTGCCCACGTTGGTCACGGCGCAATAATTCACGGAGCTAATTTAGGCAGAAACTGCCTAATTGGTATGAACAGCGTAATTATGGACGATGCCGAAATTGGCGATGAATGCATAGTTGGCGCAATGAGTTTCGTAAAAGCCGAAGAGAAATTCCCGAAGAGAAAACTGATAGTTGGAAATCCAGCAAAAGCCATTAAAGATATTTCAGATGAAATGATTGCGTGGAAAACAGCGGGAACAAGATTGTACCAACAATTACCAACTGATTGTCACGAGAGTCTGAGAGAAGTTGAGCCCTTGCGTGAAATACCAAAGAACCGACCTGTACAGGAAGATTTTTATAAAACCCTTCAAGACTTCAGAAAAATTGAATAACATCTAATTATGTATAATAAAGAGATAGAAACGCTTCCTCTTGTAAAACTTCGGAAGCTGCAAAGCGAACGCTTGGTAAACCTTGTAAACCGAGTCTATAAAACCGTTCCTTTTTATAAAAATCTATTTGATGAATCAGGTATTGAGGTGTCGTCAATAAAATCTATTGATGATCTTCACAAGCTTCCTTTTACTAAAAAATCAGATTTAAGAGATCAATATCCATTCGGATTTTTAACTGTGCCAGAGAATCAATTAGCGCGCATTCACTGCTCTAGCGGCACAACAGGGAAGTCAACTGTAGTGGCGTATACTAAAAAGGATTTGGATATTTTTTCTGAAGTTGTTGCGCGCTCATTAGCCGCAGGTGGCGCACAACCTGGAATGAAAATGCATAACAGCTATGGTTATGGCTTGTTTACAGGAGGCATTGGCATTCATTATGGAGCTGAACAATTAGGTATGTCCGTAATTCCCGTTTCTGTGGGAATGACGGATAGACAGATTACCTTATTGCAAGATTTTCAGTCTGAAGTAATTTGTTGCACACCATCTTACGCACAAACCATTGCATTTGAATTAGAAAAGAGAGGCTTAAAAATATCCGACCTTAATTTAAAATATGCTATTTTAGGAGCGGAACCTTGGACGGAAGCGATACGAAATGATATAGAAGCGTCATTAGGAGTAAAAGCCACTAATATTTATGGTCTAAGTGAAGTAATTGGTCCGGGAGTTTCGCAAGAAGCATATAACGAGCAAGGAACTGGAAGTTATGTTTGGGAAGATCATTTCTTTCCAGAAATTGTAGATAAAGATACAGGCGAACCATTGCCTTATGGTGAAGAAGGTGTTTTAGTGTTTACTACACTTACTAAGGAAGCCATGCCATTTTTAAGGTATTGGACCAACGATATTTGCAGTCTGTCTTATGACCATAGTACGTCTAGAACCCACATTAAAATGGGGCAATTAAAAGGCCGATCAGATGATATGTTGATTATTAGAGGTGTGAATTTATTTCATACTCAAATTGAAGAAATATTTAATGAATATAAGGAGTTAGCGCCTAATTATCAGTTGATAGTAACAAAACAAGGGCTAACGGACCAAGTGGAAGTTAAGGTTGAAACCAACTCCGATTTTCAGATAAAAATAGGATTAGGAAACGGATTTACAGATGACGAGGTTTTAAAAAACTCAGCACTTATTTCCATGTCCAATCAGTTGAAAAAAAATATTAAAGATAAGGTAGGATTGAGTATTAAAGTGACCTTAAACTGTTATGGAGCGATCCCTAAAAGTAAAGGAGGAAAATTAAACCGCATCATTGATTTACGAAATTCTTAAAAAATAAAATATGCCTAAGCAAGAATTTAGAATGCCCAAAATGGGCGAAAGCATAACAGAAGGAACCATTATAGAGTGGCATGTAAATGAGGGTGAAACATTTGAAGAAGGCGATGTCTTGCTTGAAGTTGCTACGGATAAGGTGGATAATGAAATTCCAGCTCCAGCTTCGGGAAAGATGGTGAAACATATGTTTACCAATGGAGACGTAGTTCCTATTGCTGAGGTAATAGCAATATTAGAGCTTTCAGAAGAAAAGGGAGCTTCAAAAGCTTCAGATAAAAAGCAACCAAAGCCTGAGAAAAAGAAACCAATAGGTAGTAAACCAGTTTCTTCTAAAACTTCAGCTCAAGCACCTGCAAAATCTTTCCAAGTAAATGAAAATATTTTCATTTCACCTTTGGTAGATTCTATTGCTCGCAAAAATCACATCAGCTACGAAGAGCTAGCTCGAATTCCTGGAACTGGAAAAGATGGACGATTACGCAAGAGTGATGTTTCAGAATATATCCAAAATGGACGTCCTTTTAAATTTGCGCAAGATTCTCGCGAAGGCGGGAATCCCACATTTCAAGTTCCAGATTTAAAATTCGATAAAGGCAAAGGCAAAATTGTTGAAATGGACCGTATGCGGCAAATGATTGCCGACCATATGGTCTTCTCAAAACATACTTCTCCACACGTAACTGCATATGTAGAAGCGGATTTAACAGATATGGCCACCTGGAGGAATAAAAACAAAAATGCTTTCCAAGAAAAGCACGGCGAACGCTTGACATTCACACCTTTATTTGTGGAAGCTGTAGCCAAAGCAATTAAGGATTTTCCAATGATAAATTCATCCTTAGATGGAAAAAATGTCATTGTAAAAGACGAAATAAATATCGGAATGGCAACGGCCTTACCTTCAGGGAACCTAATTGTTCCAGTTGTAAGAAATGCCGATAAAAAGAATTTAAAAGAATTGGCTGCAGCTACAAATGAACTTGCGGGAAAAGCGCGTGACAACAAATTGAAAGCGGATGACACTGCGGGAAGTACATTTACAATAAGCAACGTTGGTACTTTTGGAAGTTTAATGGGCACACCCATTATCAATCAGCCTGAAGCCGCGATTTTGGCCGTAGGAGTTATCAAAAAACGCGCTGAGGTAATGGAACGAGAAGAAGGAGATACAATCGAAATCCGACAAATGATGTATCTCTCGCTCTCATTCGACCATAGGATAGTAGATGGATATTTGGCAGGGTCTTTTTTAAGAAGGATTGCTGATTATATGGAGAAGTTTGATGTGAAAAGGACGTTTTGAATCACGACCGCTAGCAAAAGCTAGCTGCACGAACCACGACAGAGATAGTCGTGAATCGTGTAACTTGCATAGCAAGTGATCGTGATTCAAACCGTCCAACAATTGAAGAATGTTAAATGAAAAGGACGTTTTGATCCAAGACCGTTCGCAAAAGCTAGCTGCACGAACCACGACAGAGATAGTCGTGAATCGTGTAACTTGCACAGCAAGTGATCGTGGTTCCAACCGTCCAACAATTGAAGAATGTTAAATGAAAAGGACGTTTTGAATCACGACCGTTCGCGTTGCTCACTGCACGAGCCACGACAGGGATAGTCGTAATTCAAAGAGTCGTGTATCAAATTTTGAATAGTCGTGAATCGTGTAATCCCGTTTGCGGGATGATCGTGGTTCCAACCGTCCAACAATTGAAGAATGTTAAATGAAAAGACGTTTTTGAATAGTCGTGAATCGTGTAACTTGCACAGCAAGTGATCGTGGTTCCAACCGTCCAACAATTGAAGAATGTTAAATGAAAAGGACGTTTTGAATCACGACCGTTCGCGTTGCTCACTGCACGAGCCACGACAGGGATAGTCGTAATTTAACGAGTCGTGTATCGTGTAACTTGCACAGCAAGTGATCGTGGTTCCAACCGTCCAACAACAGAAAAATGGTTAATAAAAAGACGTTTTGAATAGTCGTGAATCGTGTAATCCCGTTTGCGGGATGATCGTGGTTCAAACCGTCCAACAATAGAACAATGGAAAATAAAAAGAACAAATTAATAAACAAAGAAACCCTTATAAAAGCCTTCAAAACTCTCGTCACCGCAAAAGCAATGACCGAGATTTATGAAGAGAATTTCAAAACGGTTTCAAAATACGTGCACGCTACTTCGCGTGGACATGAAGTGATACAGATTGCCGCGGGAATGCAACTCTTGCCTCAAGATTATGTGTTTCCGTATTACAGAGACGACTCAATTCTACTTTCTATCGGAATGACGCCGTATGAATTGATGTTACAGGTCTTGGCAAAAAAGGACGATCCATTTTCAGGAGGGAGAACATATTATTCCCATCCAAGTTTGAAGGATGACGACAAGCCAAAAATTCCGCACCAAAGTTCTGCTACTGGAATGCAGGCTATTCCGGCAACAGGTGTTGCTTTGGGGTTTTATTACCGCGAAGGCGGTAATCTCTTTGACGAAGAGCAAAATTCAAATGGTTCAGAAACTGCTAAAGCAAAGAATTCTTCAAGTGACTATGATTCGTCGGTTCATTCTAAAGATTCCCGCCTGCGTGGGAATGCACCCATTGTAATATGCAGTCTAGGCGATGCTTCTGTTACTGAAGGCGAAGTTGCTGAAGCCTTTCAAATGGCGGTTTTAAAGAAATTGCCGATACTTTACCTAGTTCAGGATAATGGTTGGGATATTTCAGCGAACGCGGAGGAAACAAGAGCACAAGACGCTTTTGAATACGCACAGGGATTTAAAGGCTTGGAAGCTGTGACTATCGACGGCACCGATTTTAAAGAAAGCTATAACACGCTGCAAGATGTGATTTCAAAAATAAGAACCGAACGCAGACCGTTTTTAGTTCACGCTAAAGTTCCGTTATTGAATCACCATACTTCCGGAGTTAGAATGGAGTTTTATCGCGATGATTTGGAGGAAGCCCGAACTCGTGATCCGTATCCGAAAATGGTAAAACTATTACTAGAAAATGGTTTTAAGCAAAAAGAACTTGAAGAGATCGAAGGCAAAATTGAAGTCGAAGTTAAAGAAGCGCTGGATAAAGCTTTAAAAGCTGAAGATCCAAAGCCGGAAGATTTATTTACTCACGATTTTGCTCCCACTCCAATTACTGAAGAAGTAGGTGAAAGAAGTCCCGCCGGCGCCGAAAAGGTGGTAATGGTAGATTGTGCCCTTTCTGCCCTTGAAGAAATAATGCGCAAACATCCAGAATCCCTTTTATACGGTCAAGATGTAGGACGCAGATTGGGAGGTGTTTTCCGTGAAGCGGCGACCTTAGCCGAAAAATTTGGTGATAATCGCGTTTTTAACACGCCCATTCAAGAAGCGTTTATCGTTGGAAGTACAGTTGGAATGAGTGCAGTTGGTTTAAGGCCGTTTGTAGAAGTGCAGTTTGCCGATTATATTTGGCCGGGACTAAATCAGCTTTTCACAGAAGTTTCACGAAGCTGCTATCTATCTGAAGGGAAATGGCCAGTATCTATGGTTTTACGTGTGCCAATTGGAGCTTACGGCAGTGGTGGACCGTATCATTCTTCTTCTGTAGAAAGTGTAGTTACAAATATTCGCGGCCTGAAAATCGCCTACCCAAGTAATGGCGCCGATTTAAAAGGACTTCTAAAAGCTGCCTATTACGACCCCAATCCTGTTGTGATTTTCGAACATAAAGGACTTTATTGGAGCAAAGTAAAAGGAACTAAAGGTGCCACATCTGTATTACCTTCGGAAGACTATATTTTGCCTTTCGGAAAAGCAAATGTCCTGCAAGAAATCTGGAAGCAAGAGGAAGGTGAAACACTTTCAATCATTACTTATGGAATGGGTGTGCATTGGGCTATGAACGCTTCCGAAGAACTCGGAATGCAAGATAAAATTGAAGTGGTTGACCTTCGAACACTACATCCTTTGGACTATGAAACGGTTTTTAAATCGGTTAAAAAATGTGGAAAATGTTTGGTTGTCACTGAAGAACCTTCAGAAAATGGATTTTCGAGAGGACTACAAGGAAGAATTCAAGAAGAGTGTTTTCAATATCTTGACGCTCCAGTAATGCTTATTGGTTCCGAAAATATGCCGGCAATCCCGCTAAATTCTGTACTTGAAGAAACAATGATACCTTCAACCGAAAAAGTGAAGGAGAAGATTTTGGAGGTATTAAACTATTGATAGAATTATTAATATCTCTACAGCTGAAGGGGTCAAAAAGTCTTGAAAATAATAAAATAGAATTCAGGTCCAAGGGATAAATTTCTAAAGCCTTCTCATTTTTATTTGGGAAGGCTTTTTTAATTATTCAGATTATTCTGCAATTCTTAATGATATAAATGTTTTGGGTGGGCTCGATTAAACATTAAAACAATCAAATTTATATGAGGACACAAATTCCTTAGAAATAAAAATAAATTCCTGCGTTGAAATAATTAGTGTCGATAACAAAGGGAATTACCTCCCTTTCTTCGTTTCTAAAACTTAAATCATCATTTTGTTTTGGAATGTAGCTCAAAATTAGACCAAGTGATTTTTTGTTGTCCAACGAAAATAATACTCCTGCTTTTGAATTGATAAAGCCATTTCCTACACTCTCTTTTATAGTGTAGCCACCATAATTTCCATTGTAGTGATCTTGAGATAGACCTACTCCCAATCCAATAAGGGGCTGGAAGGTGCCCTTTTTGTTGAAATGATACTCTATACCTAAATTCCCTCGATATGAATTTTTTCTGAAGTTGGTGTGGAGTGGAGAATTGTTGAATACTTTGTCTCCAGAAAAGGCGGCATCCACTTCCAACGTGAAATAAAAATTCCCTTGTAAGTCACCCAAAAATCCAGGAGTTGCGGCTATTCCAAAGCCTATTTGTCCTTGGGTTTGGGTTTCAGTATTTCCACTGTCAAAAAAGCTTATTTGATTAAGCGAAACTCCTAATTTTGCGAATAATTTTAATTGATCTCCTTGAAAATTCGCAGCTCTTTCGGCTTCTTTCTCAGTAAGTTGAAAAGGAGTATAATTACAGCTATTATACTTTCGTATTGTGGATATCAGGTTTCCTTCTGTAAGTTCACTAATCTGAAAAACGGATTGACGTACTTCTTCACAATCCTTAAATAGAACCGAAAGAATACCCTGATTTCGTTTTTCAGAATTCGATCGAATATCCAAACGCTTTGTTATGCTATCGATCTTTATTTCGTAAACACCATAATTAACTCTGGAAAGTGATGCCTTTCCCGACACTAGTTCTTGGGCCTGAGAGCTCATACCGGCCAAAAAAAAGAGCAGTAGTAAATTAATTGATTTCATTCTCTTCTTGTTAAGGGTGTAATACTGCCTTTTGTAAATCTCTGTTTAGAATCAATAAATCCGCATCCAAATTATTCTATAGATGCGGATTTGGAGTTCTTATTTTTTAGTGCTTCCCGGAGGATATTCGGCTAAAATTTTCATTACGATTTCCTGGATACGAGCTTCCTTTTTCTCCATATTATAAGTTACTAAATCCGCGCTTCCCATTCCTTGCCACACTAGATTATTGCTTTTTGCATCTATTAAATCAATGAATAAAGTGCCTTCAGCAGTTTGGGAAACATTGCTTCTGTTATAACTTCCGTACCAATATGGATTCCATCCCCAACCATATCCAAAATTGTTATTGTAAACGTCTATCCGTTGTTTTTCTTTGGTAAAAATGCTTACAAGTAAATCTGGATTATCAGATTTGACCATTCCTTTTGTGGTAAGATTATCCTCTATAGCCCTAAGAATACGTTTTTTGTCTAAATCGCTTATCTGCGCTTTGTCAATTCCTGGTTTATAAAAGGCAAATGAATGGTACTGACTGAAATTTGCTTCCTTATCAAAGTCTGTTGCCACCTTAACGGTAGAGCACGACGTTAAAATAAAGAGAAGCAATAACGGAAAAAGTTTGAGTGCTTTCATATTTACAAGGTTTTTGAAACTTTTATTGAAATGAATTTACGCATTTTGAAAATTAAATAACGGAACAGTTTCTTAAAAGTTTATCTTATTGAAACAATTTATCATCTACGGAATTTGGAAGGGTTACCTTTAAATTCGGATTGTTGTCCATTGCTCGTTTTATGGCAAAAACGGCTTCGTCATTCCTCGCCCAACTTCTACGTGATATACCATTATTCACATCCCAGAAGAGCATGCTTTCCAAACGTCTTTGTGCATCCTTACTACCATCAAGAACCATTCCGAAGCCACCATTTATAACTTCACCCCAACCAACTCCACCGCCGTTATGGATGCTCACCCAAGTGGCACCTCGGAAACTATCACCAATTACATTTTGAATGGCCATATCTGCGGTATATCGGCTTCCGTCATAGATATTTGAAGTTTCTCTATAAGGCGAATCTGTTCCGGAAACATCATGATGGTCGCGCCCTAAAATAACCGGTCCAATCTTTCCTTCTGAAATAGCCTTATTAAATGCAGAAGCAATTTTTATTCTTCCATCGGCATCCGCATATAGAATTCTGGCCTGCGATCCAACGACCAATTTATTTTCTTGAGCGCCTTTAATCCATGTAATATTATCCTGCATTTGCTGTTGGATTTCCTTTGGAGAGTTTTTCATTAATTCTTCCAGAACTTCCGTAGCAAGTGTATCTGTTTTCTGAAGATCCTCTGGTTTGCCTGAAGCGCATACCCATCGGAAAGGGCCGAAACCATAATCGAAACACATTGGACCCATTATATCCTGCACATATGAAGGATATTTAAAATCTATTTTCTTTTCATCGGAAAAAACATCGGCTCCGGCTCTGGAAGCTTCCAAAAGAAAAGCATTTCCATAGTCGAAGAAATAAGTTCCTTTAGAAGTATGCCGATTGATAGCTTCTACTTGACGACGTAAGCTTTTTTGCACTTCCTTTTTAAACTGTTCAGGATTATTTGCCATCATTTCGTTGGATTCTTCATAAGTAAGTCCAACTGGATAATATCCACCAGCCCATGGATTATGAAGCGAAGTTTGATCGCTTCCAAGATCGACGTGGATGTTTTCTTCCGCAAACTTTTCCCAGACTTCTACGATATTTCCATCGTATGCAATTGAAACTGTTTCTTTATTTGAAACTGCTTCGCTTACTCGAGAGCAAAGCGCATCTAGATCTGAAATCACTTCATCAACCCACCCTTGGGAATGTCTTGTTTCTATAGCTCTTTTATTCACTTCCGCGCAAACCGTTACACAACCTGCTATATTTCCTGCCTTTGGTTGCGCGCCGCTCATTCCGCCAAGTCCAGAAGTAACGAACAAACCTCCATGAGTTTCTTTTTTAATTTTTCTGAAACCATTTAAAACAGTAATCGTCGTACCGTGAACAATTCCTTGAGGGCCAATATACATATAGCTTCCCGCCGTCATTTGGCCATATTGGGTAACGCCCAGCGCATTGAATTTTTCCCAATCATCCTGTTTTGAGTAATTTGGAATCATCATTCCATTGGTCACAACTACTCGAGGCGCATCTTTGTGCGAAGGAAATAAACCCATTGGATGACCTGAGTACATGGCCAATGTTTGCTCATCTGTCATTTCAGATAAGTATTTCATCGTCAAAAGATATTGGGCCCAATTTTGAAATACCGCGCCATTTCCGCCATAAGTAATCAATTCATGAGGATGTTGGGCAACGGCATAATCCAAGTTGTTTTGGATCATCAACATGATTGCTTTTGCCTGCTCACTTTTTCCTGGATATTCGTCAACAGGTCGGGCGTACATTTTATAATCCGGACGGAATCTGTACATATATATTCGTCCATATTGCTCCAACTCCTCTCTAAATTCAGGTAGAAGCGTGGCGTGATGTTTTGGTTCAAAATACCGAAGTGCATTTCGGAGGGCTAGTTCTTTCTCGTCCTTAGAAAGTATATCCTTTCGCTTTGGCGCGTGGTTTATATCTTTCTCATAAGCTTTCTTCTCTGGAAGAATTGAAGGAATGCCTTGTTGTATTTGTTCTTTGAAATTCATGTTTTTTAATTTTTCACCGAGCCCTCTGTGCCTCTGTGGTAAAAAATTAACACCACAAAGACACAGAGAACATAGAGGTTTTATTGTTGCTTTCCAGTCTTTTTATTAAATCCGTACGGGCAATGTCTGCAACCACTTTGGCAGCAATATCCACGCTTTAAGTGATATTGTTCGGTAAAGCATTTATAGCCTTCAGGAGTGAGATAATAATCTCCTTCTTCAATTTCTATTTTTTTCTTCGGAAACAGCATTTCGCAAAAATAGGAATTTCAACATTCAATGTGTGTAAAATGTGTCAAATCAAATTATCAATGGATTGACATTCATTTAAGACCGAATCGCTGAAAATAACCGTAATTTTGCCACAAATCAATAGCAATGACAAATCACAAAGCTGGATACGTAAATATAATTGGAAATCCCAATGTTGGGAAAAGCACATTAATGAACGCTTTTGTAGGAGAGCGACTTTCCATTATTACTTCAAAAGCGCAAACCACTCGTCATAGAATTCTGGGTATTGTTAATGGAGATGACTTTCAGGTACTTGTTAGCGATACTCCCGGAATAATCAAGCCCGCATACCAACTGCAGCAAAGCATGATGGATTTTGTGAAATCTGCCTTTGAAGATGCTGATATTCTTCTCTACCTCGTTGAATTGGGTGAAAGGGAATTAAAGGATGAGGATTTTTTCAAGAAGATTACCAATGCAAAAATCCCTGTTCTCCTGCTGATCAATAAAATTGATAAAGGAAATGAGGAACTTTTGGCCGAGGCTCTAGAATTGTGGCAAACAAAAGTGCCCAACGCCGAAGTGTTTGCTATTTCTGCACTTCAGAACTTTGGCGTGCCGGAAGTATTCAATAGAATAATCGAACTTCTTCCTGAATCTCCGCCATTTTATCCAAAAGACCAACTTACCGATAAACCCGAACGCTTCTTCGTTAATGAGGCTATTCGTGAAAAAATATTGATACATTACAAAAAAGAAATTCCCTATTCCGTTGAAATAGATACGGAAGAATTTTTTGAAGATGATACTATTATCCGAATTCGCAGTGTGATTATGGTGGAACGCGAAACCCAAAAGGGAATAATTATTGGTCATAAAGGCGCAGCTCTAAAACGGGTAGGAGTAGAGGCAAGAAAGGATTTGGAGAAATTTTTCGGCAAACAGATTCATTTGGAACTTTATGTAAAGGTCAATAAGAACTGGCGAAGCGATGAGAGACAGCTGCGCAGGTTTGGTTACGACAACAAATAATGATATATGTAATTCTCTTTATTCTTCTAGCGGTATTTGCTTTTTATGCTTTTAAAGTAAATAAAAAGCGACCTGTTCAATCTTTCCCTAAACATTGGAACGCTCTATTGGAAGATAACGTTCTTTTTTACAGGAATCTGTCTACAGCCGAAAAGGCAAGGCTTCGAAAGAGAATGATGGTTTTCTTGAGTGAAGTTTATATTGAAGGCGTTAAAACCGAGCTCGAAGATTTAGACAAGGTTCTTATTGCTGCCAGTGCAGTGATTCCAGTTTTTGGTTTCGAACAATGGCACTATAATAATTTAAGTGGGATTATTATTTATCCTGATAATTTTAATGGCGATCTTGAATTTGAGAGTAATGGAGAAAAACGTGTTATAGCCGGCCTAGTTGGTTCGGGCAGGTTCGAAAAGCAAATGATTCTTTCTAAGCAAGCTCTTCGTCATGGATTTCAGAACGAAACTGATAAATCCAATACTTCAATTCATGAATTTGTTCACCTTATAGACAAGATGGACGGTGAGGCGGACGGTGTACCCGAACGGCTTCTTGAAAAGCAATATATTACGCCTTGGCTGAAATTAATGTATGAGGAAATGGAAGCCATAAACAAGGATGATTCCGATATCCGTAAGTACGGTGGTACTAGTGAAGTTGAATTTCTTGCAGTTGCTTCTGAATACTTTTTTGAAAGACCCGATCTTTTTAAAAGGAAGCATCCGGAACTTTTTGAGATGCTGGAAAAATGTTTTCAGCAAAATCCGGTTCAAAGCAAAACCTAGTCCAATCTGAATTTTTTTGATGAAATTTGAAGTTCCAAAATTAAAATCTTGGTAAGATTAAATAAATGCAAATTATCGATTTTAAGTTAGGCAAGATCTAGAGAATAGTATCTAGATTTTGGTCTAATTCCTGACTTTGAGAAGTGTCTATCGAGAGGTTTATCGTCTGCAACATAAATTCATGAAGCGCTCTCATTCCAGTTTTCCCCTTCTCCTTTCCTACGCTGCCCGCCAAATAAAGTATTCCCCATAATAAGATCAATCCAAAGGCGATTATCAATTGAACTTTATAGGCTTCGCCTAAACTCCAATTTGAATAGAGCCACACCAAATTTGCCAAAAATAAAGTTCCAACAACAACATGGAAGAAAATGAACATAGTCCAAACAGTGGGATTTGGGCCAAAAAATCCGTGCAAATCACACCTGTTTTCCGAAGTTTCGTTAAATTCCAAATGTAATTGTGGCGACCAGAAAAGTTGTTCAGCCCTGGGAAGCCTGATAAAAACATGATGGTCCACGCAGGATATGCCGTATCTGTTTTGATTTTTTTTAGCTTCCACAAATTTCGCAACTAGCTGCGAACAGGGAACTTCCAATTCCATTTGGAACCGTGGGCGAAGAACAATGTCATTGGATAATAGCAAAGATTCACTAGTTTTAAGCCGTGAAAATACTATTTTTTATGACAACTAAAAGCTACTTTTGCAGCTGCCTAGCTTAATTGGATAGGTTCTAAATTTGAGATTATGAGTATTGTTGCTGTTGTTGGAAGACCGAATGTTGGGAAATCCACTTTTTTTAATAGAATGATCCAGCGTCGTGAAGCAATTGTGGATTCCATTAGTGGGGTTACACGTGATCGCCATTATGGAAAAAGTGATTGGAATGGAAAGGAATTTTCGTTGATCGATACTGGCGGATATGTAAAGGGAAGTGATGATATTTTCGAAGCCGAAATCGATAAACAAGTTGAATTGGCAATCGATGAAGCAGATGCTATTATCTTCATGGTCGATGTTGAAAGTGGAGTAACGGGAATGGATGAAGATGTAGCAAAAATGTTACGTCGTTCTAAAAAACCTGTTTTTTTGGCCATCAATAAGGTTGATTCAGCTAACAGGGTCAACGATGCAGCTGAATTTTATTCCTTAGGTTTCCAAAATCAATATAATTTATCCAGTATCAGCGGAAGCGGAACCGGCGATTTATTAGATGATCTTATAAAAGCCCTACCAGATAAAGAACCTGAAGACAATAGTGAATTACCGCGTTTTGCGGTAGTTGGGCGTCCAAATGCTGGTAAATCCTCATTTATAAATGCACTGATTGGTGAAGATAGATATATCGTAACTGATATTGCGGGCACCACTCGTGACAGTATAGACACCAAGTACAATCGATTTGGATTCGAATTTAACTTAGTGGACACGGCAGGAATTCGGAAAAAGAGTAAGGTTAAGGAAGATTTGGAATTTTATTCCGTAATGAGAAGTGTACGCGCTATTGAACATTGCGACGTTATCATTTTGATTTTTGATGCAACGCGTGGATTTGACGGACAAGTGGAAAATATTTTCTGGTTGGCTCAGCGCAATAATAAAGGTGTTGTAATTATTGCCAATAAGTGGGATTTGGTAGAAGATAAAGAAACCAGTACCATCAAGGATTATGAAAAGTATATTCGTCAACAGATTGAACCTTTTGTGGATGTGCCTATCGTTTTCATATCTGCTGTTACCAAGCAACGTCTATTTAAAGCGATTGAAACAGCGGTAGAGGTATATCAAAACAGAGCCAAAAAAATAAAGACAAGTGTGTTGAACGAGGTGATGCTTCCTATTATTGAAGGCAATCCACCACCGGCATATAAAGGAAAATACGTAAAAATTAAGTTCTGTACTCAATTACCAACTCCGTACCCAAGTTTTGCATTTTTCTGTAATCTTCCGCAGTATGTAAAAGATCCTTACAAACGTTTTATAGAAAATAAACTTCGAGAGAATTTTGATTTTTCTGGAGTCCCCGTTACCGTTTACTTCAGGAAGAAGTAAGAAAGTAAGCCCTAAAACTGTAAGACATAGTGCATAAAACAAAGTGGTTTTAAAACATCGTTTCTTTAACTACGGAGTTCTGTCCTATGTCTTATTTTTTTGTTCTTATTTAATTTTTTTCAAATAAGTTTTCTTCGCAGACGCGTAAAGAACTTTAGCGAAAATTGAAACACAGGACTTAATAGAAAAGTATAGATAAAAGTTACCCAAAAAACGGGGCCTCCTAGAAGATATCCGATAACGAGCACGATACTTTCTACCAAAATTCTCGCTTTGCTAACAGACAATCCAGTCCTTTCAGACATCGAAAGCATAAACCCATCGCGAGGTCCTGCACCAACGCCTCCCGAAACATATAAGCCGCCGCCAATTCCAATTACAATTATCCCTACTATTAACAATAAATAGTCCGTCCAATTGTGGCTAGCATCCGGCAATATATCTAGCCATAGAAAGAAATCCATGATCGGTCCAATGAGCAGCGCATTTAAAAAAGTGCCTATGTTCACATACTTTTTGCTGACCAACAATGAAATACCTATTAGCAACAAACCTACTACAATGCTCCATGTGCCAATTGTAAAGCCAAATTTTTCAAAAAGTGCTACATTCAAAACATCCCATGGGTGCAGTCCGAGGTGCTTCACTTTCACTGAAACAGCAACTCCCAAACCAAAACAGATTAGTCCGGTAAAGTAAAATGCATAACTGATAAATTTATTTTGCCAGGATTTTGAGGCTTGGATTTCCATTTGAATATTTTGGGGAATTTGATTGCGCAAACTACGAAAAAAGGTGCCAATAGAGGTAATTTTCCTTTTTCATGTCATACCCCGTATTCTGGAAAGTTTTCGTTTCTTTGAAAATTCGATAATACCATTCAAATTGATGAAGCAATTTCCCCTCTTTCTTTTAATACTTCTTTTTTCAGCCCATTCCTACTCTCAAAGTTTTAAAGTTAGTGGAACATTGATAGACGATGAAACCAAGGTTCCGTTGGAGGCAGCAACTGTTTTTATGGAAACCTTTCAGGATAGCACGTTGATAACGTACACCATTACAGACCGAAGTGGAAAATTTGTTTTGGAAGGAAACACTGCGGTCAAAAATGTTCGTGTGAATATAAGTTTTGTAGGTTATGAAACTTCGCAGCTTCAAGTGGATCTGAATAAATCTGTTCAAGATTTGGGTAAAATTCCGCTTTCTGTTTCAGTGGCAAGTTTGGATGAAGTAATTGTGAAATCACGAGCTCCCGTGACCATCAAAAAGGATACTTTAGAGTTTAATGTGGCATCCTTCAAAACCAAAAAAGATGCAACTATCGAGGATTTACTAAAAGAACTTCCGGGAGTAGAAGTGGATGCCGATGGAAAAATAAAGGTAAACGGAAAGGAGGTGAGCAATGTAATGGTAAACGGAAAGCCTTTCTTCGGAAATGATCCAACAATCGCTACTCGTAATTTGACCAAGGAAATAATCGAAAAGATACAAGTAGTAGATACCAAGACCAAGTCTGAAGCATTTACCGGAGAAGAAGGAGATAAGGATAGCAAAACCATAAATCTTACCATAAAAGAAGAAAACAATAAAGGTATTTTCGGAAGAGTAGCCGCAGGAGGGGGCACGGATAAACGATTTGAATACGCAGGGCTGTTCAATTATTTCAATAATGATACGCGTTTGAGTGTGCTGGGAGGAGGTAACAACATCAATTCTCCGGGATTCAGTTTTGGAGAAATCCAGAAGATGTTCGGAAATGCCAATAATATGTCTATGAGTAGTTCTGGAGCGTTTGTAATAGACGGGCGTAGTTTTGGATATGGGGAAGGAATTGTAAATAGTAGAATTGCCGGCGCCAATTATGCCGATGTGATTAAAAAGAAAACAGATATTACTGCAGACTATTTTTATTCTGGAAGTAATTCATATAACGATTCAAAAACACAAAGAGAAAATATTCTGCCAGATCGGCGCTATTACACAGAAACTGAAAATTCCAGTGATAGTGAGACGGATAGCCATGCCGTAAATTTCGGATTTGATATAAAAGTGGATTCCACTTTTCTTATAAATATTAAACCGAGCCTTTCCTACAACCAGTTAAAAGGGACTAGGATCAGTGGATCAAACTCAATGGATGAAAACCGTGAGATGACGAATTCTGCCATCTCAGAAAGCTCGAATGAAATTAATAGTCGAAAATTTAAAAACAACTTGGATGTTACGAAAAAGTACGGAAATGCGGGAGGATTTTTAAAAATAGGATTTAACAACGAATGGAACAATTTTATAGGAGATAATTTTTTGTATAGTGAAACGAATATTTTCGGCGTCAATCCTTCTGAGGAAATTCGAAATCAACATACGGATTCTGAAAATAACGAAACTAAATATGTGGCAAGCGCCACCTATCGATTACCTATTTTAAAAGAAAAATTGTTTTTGGATTTTAGATACAGTTACGATTATAAACAGAATTTAAACAACAAATCTGTCTTTGATTATGACGAAGCATCTCAAACTTTTTCGAACTTCAATACTGTTTTGAGTACGGATTATACTTTTAACAATACCAGAAGTATTCCTTATGCTTCGGTAGTTTTTAAAACTGAGAAAACTTCTTTGGATGCCGGAGTTGGATATGTTTTTCAGAATCTGGAAGGTAAAGATGCATTAAGGCCAGATCTAAGGGTGGATAATCGGTTTGAGGCTTTTCAAATGCACGCTCGAGGAAATACAAAGTTAACAGCTACAGCGCAATTATATTTGGGCTATTCACTTCGCAATGAAGCCCCGCAAATAGAACAATTGCTACCAAATACCGATGTTTCAGATCCGCTAAATATTATAACGGGAAATCCAGATCTCAAACCTATCAATCGGCATTATCTGTATCTAAATTACAACAATTACGATTTTCAAAAGGGAGGTGGGTTTTACGCATATTTGAATTCGGATATCGCTGAAAATGCGGTTGTACCCAAAACAGTTGTTGATGAAAATGACATTCGTCAAACAACATATACCAATGTAAATGGGAAATATTATATTTCTGGAGGCATGTCCTATAGTAGAAAATTTAAAGTGGATAGTTTGATTAGTATTTCACCAAGGCTAGGGTTGTGGAATAATTTTTATCAGGACGTCAACTTTAATAATGAAGTTGAATACAAAAGCCGCAACTTTTCATTAAGCCCCAATTTGAATTTTACTTTATCGTGGCAAAAGGTTTTTGATGTTAGGGCAGGATACACGTTGAATATTAGTAAAAATAGTTTTGAAGATAATATTTTTGAAGATCAAAACTATTTAAGGCATTCCGTGAGGATAGGCACAAGTCTTTACGTTCCAAAGAATTTTGAATGGCGCAATGATATACAATTTGACTACAATCCGGATATTGGAGAAGGATTTCAGAAAAGTGCATGGTTTTGGAATACAACTCTCGCCTATTCCATGATGAAAAATAAAGGAACCCTCACCTTAAAAGTCTATGATCTGCTAAATCAAAATACCAATGCCCGAAGATATTCTTCGGAAAACTATATACAAGATAGCCAAAGCACCATGCTGCAACAGTATTTTATGTTGAGTTTTAGTTATAGGTTCAATACTTTGGGAAGTAAGGGAGAAACGGGTAGAGGGTCAATACATTTTAATTAGAATGTTAGGGTGCAGACCTTCTAGATATTTGTTTTATCTGCTATCCAATGGGTAAATTCTGTTATCTTTAAGGGAAGTGTTCACATTACTTATGGATCGTCACTATGCCTTATTTAGATAATTTATCATACGAAACACATTTCATATTTCAGAATGGACATATTTCTACCATTTATGCAGGCATCATTCAAAAGATGAATGAACCGGCGTATCAGCGAATGAGAATCGATTTGCCCGATGGAGATTTTTTATTAGTGGATTACCTGATGCAGGATCCTAAGAAGGCAATTATACTTTGTCATGGTTTAGAAGGAGATTCACGGAAAAACTATAATAATTCATGTGCGAATTATTTTCTGGAAAAAGGTTATTCAGTTTTTGCTTGGAACAACCGTAGTTGTGGAGGTGAAATGAATTTACGTCCCCAACTTTATCACCATGCCTCCATAAAGGATTTGGAAGAAGTAATTAACCACGTATCAGCAGAAGGAATTGATGAAATTTATCTGGTAGGATTTTCTTTGGGTGGAGATCAAATTTTAAATCTTTTGGGAAGAAATAAAGAATTGAATACTGTAAAAGCTGCCGTTGCCATTTCTGCTCCTTTCCAGCTAAAATCCAGTGCAGAAAAAATCCAAGGCGGAATCAATAAAATTTATCTCAGTCGTTTTATACGCAAGATAAAGGCAAAGATCCATCATAAAGCACAGCAATTTCCAGATCTTGTTTCACTTGAATCAACCAGGAATATTAAAAGTTTTGAGGACGTAGTCAATAGGTTCATTGTACCTATTCACGGTGATTTTTCCGATCTAAAAGATTATTATAATAAAGCTTCTCCAATTTATTCCATTGATGGTATAAAGATTCCCGTCTTGGTCATAAATGCTTTTGATGATCCTATCTTGGGAACAGAAGATCATCCAATAGAAATGGCCAAGCAACATGACTATTTGTTTTTGGAAACGCCCCAGCACGGAGGACATTGTGCATTTCCTTTGAAAATCTCAAAACATCCCTATTCCGTAGTACGTGCTTACCAGTTTTTTCGGGAAATAGGAATTTAAGTATATGGAAAAAAAATCTTCAGTAGAGATACCTAGACTTCCAAAGATTTCTCAAAATACGGTAAGCTATATTATCTCCGCTTCAACTGCCATCTTCTCGCGTTTGGCTGGTTGCCAATAGGCGAATTGAATTGATGCCCTTCATTGACCTGACGGATGTTTTCAATGGTATAGAAAGCATTTGGATGATGCTCGTTAATACCTTCAACCAATCTTTGAAGGTTTTCTCTTTTAACCACAAAGAAAACAACATTTACCTTTCCACTTTTTCCCATCCCGTCTACAAGAGAATAACTGAATTGATTTTCATGCAGAAATTCTAACATTCCTTCGTTTATTTCTTTTGTAATAAGTCGCAACACCGCCATACCAACAGCCAAACGTTCTTCCACGTACATTCCAACATAAGTTCCAGTGGCAAAACCACTAGCATAGGCTAGATATGCAAAAATATTATCCACTTGAGAAATAATTTGGCCAACGGCCAATAACCAAATAAAGGCTTCAAAAAAACCTAAAATTGGTGCAATATTTCGTTTTCCGTTCATCACAAAAATAATACGGATTGTGGAAAGGGTAACGTCACACACTCTGGCGAAGAATATTAATAGAGGAAGGATGAGGTATCTGAACAAGTCTGAACTGATTCCCAAATTAGCAACAAACTCTTGCATAAATCTAAATTTTGAATGTAGGAATTTTACCAAACACCAGTTCTGAAACTAGGTAATTGGCAACTTTTTATTTTAGTATTTAAAACTGCAAATGTAAGAGGTAACAAAGAAGGTTTGAGCCAAAACAATAAACATTCACAAAAGTTTATGAAGGATTCTTCCATCCCGAAAACTACATGAATTTCGAGTGAAGATTTTCTGTTGTTTGTACGGGAATCAAATTAGAATACTGAACCTCCGTGTTATAGAAGATTTTTGGAATTACAGGGCTACCATCCACCAGAGGCGCCACCTCCTCCAAAGCCTCCACCTCCGAAGCCGCCGCCAAATCCGCCACCGCCACCAAATCCTCCTCCGCCGCCAAAGCCGCCGCCACCGCCAAATCCGCCGGTACGACCCATGCTCGAGAGAATCAAGATGTCCAATAAGCTTCCGCCACGACCGCCACCGCCGCCCTTGCCGCCGCCTTTTCTAAATAAAGAAATAAGGATAATGATAAAAATGAAAATAATGAAGAATGGGATGTGGCCGCCTTCCTTATTTCCAAAATCTCGGTCTTCTTTAAACTCTCCTTTTAGCGCAGCGAAGATGGCATCACTACCTTTGTCCAAGCCAGCATAATAATTATCTACCTTAAATTCGGGAATCATGATGCGATCAATGATACGTTTAGACATCATATCGGTAATACGATATTCTATTCCGTAGCCAGTATTGATATCTACCTTTTTATCGTCCTTGGCAAGGGTGATTAAAATTCCATTGTCCTCACCTTTTTGGCCCACGCCCCATTTTTGGCCCCATTTAGCGCCAAGCATGCTAATATCTTCACCTTGGGTTGTGCCAATTATAATACAGACAATCTGTGTTGAGGTAGAATCTGCATAACGGATCAACTTATTTTCTAAGGAAGACTTTTGTGAAGGGGTAAGTAGATTGATATAATCATAAACCGCTGTTTCTAACTTTGGTTTTTCGGGAATATCGTATTGGGCCAAGACACTTTCTGAAAAGAGAAGAATGGCCAGTAACGAAAATAAAAAGCGATATTTAGATAGAAAGTTTATGATCTAGGAAATTTAAAAATTTATAATTAGGAGCAGTTTAGGTGGATTATCCAACCGAAATATCATCTGGCAATTCATTGATATCGCCGGTTTGATACGGAAAGTGCTTTTTTAATTGTTCGCCTGCTTTTATAATACCTTCAACCAGACCTTGTTTCATATCGCCATCTTTAAAATGCTTAATGATTATATCCTTGGTACTTTCCCAGAATCCTTGGCCAACAACGTCATTTATTCCTTTGTCGCCCATAATAACCAAAGTTCGGTCTTCTACAGCAACATAAATCAAAACTCCATTGTTTTGTTTGGTATTGTTCATATGAAGCATGTCAAAAACTTCGGCAGCTCTGTCGAATGCGTCAATCTTTTTATTGGGTTTGACAGAAGAAATTGAGGAAGGTTCCAAATGCACCCGAATTTCTCCAGATGTATTTTTTTCCGATATTCGAATTGCTTCAATTATCGCTCCCTCTTCTTCAGCAGTGAGAAAATCTTCAACTTTTGACATGTATGTATTTTTTGGTTTTTCAAATGATTAAAGAAAAACAATTTTTATTGGTCGCGCTTTTGCCCTTGCCAATCGCTTCCATCAAACCCTTAAGGTGGAAAATCTATTTTTTATCTTTTCCGAAATCAAAATCGACTGATGGTGCATTCTGGGTTCCCTCGTCTGCCTCGAAATATGGTTTTGGATGAAAACCTAAGATGCTAGCTGCAATTTTGGTTGGAAATTTTCTTGTTTCAGGGTTATAGATACGAAGCGATTCGTTAAACCTGTTACGTTCTACGTTGATGCGGTTTTCGGTTCGTTCCAATTCATTGATCAGTTCTCTAAAGTTTTCGTTAGCCTTTAGGTCTGGATATCTCTCAAAAGTTGCCAACAAGCGTGACAGGGCAGAAGTTACGCCAGCTTGAGCCTCTTGAAATTGTGCCATTTGTTCTGGAGTAGCTGTAGATGGGTCAATAGTGATGGAAGTTGCCTTGCTTCGAGCTTCAGTTACTCGAATTAATGTTTCCTGTTCAAATTCCGCATAACCTTTGGCCGTATTTACAATATTTGGAATAAGATCCGCTCTACGTTGATAGGAACTTTCAACATTTCCCCATTGTGCCATTACATCTTCATCGAGATGTACTAATCTGTTATTTACGGAAGCAAACCAGCCTCCTACGACTACAACAAGACCAAGAATAATTATTAAGGGTAACCACTTTTTCATAATGAAATTTGTTTTTAGAGTTGTTCTTTTATTTTTAAAAGTTCCGATTTTACGGATTCCAATTTACGTATAATCTCAAACTGGTCGAGAGTTTTTTGTTTGTTTTCTTTAAGTTGAATTTTTGCTCCATCAAGAGTGAAGCCGCGCACTTTAACAAGGTAGTAGATGAGTTCGAGGTTTTTGATGTCCTGAGGAGTGAATTTTCTGTTACCCTTTGCATTCTTTTTTGGTTTTAGAACATCAAATTCCTTTTCCCAAAAACGTATCAGGGAGGTATTGACGTCGAAGGCCTGCGCCACTTCGCCAATGCTATAATACAATTTTTCAGGAAGATCTACGTGCATTTTTTATAATTATGAATTATTTTAACTTCTGTTATCATCGATCATCCAGCCTAGTCCATTGACTGATTTTCCTGTTGCGATTTATTAAGCATTTCGGCAAATTCTTCCGCAGTGAGACTTCCGTAATAGAAATTCATAGGGTTGATCCGTTCGCCATCTTTATACACTTCGTAATGCAAATGGGGTCCTTGAGAGCGTCCTGTACTTCCCACAAATCCTATCAAATCTCCGCGTTGAACTTTCTGCCCTTTTTTAATGTTATACTTATATAAATGTCCATAAAGGCTTTCATATCCATAACCATGATCGATGACAATGTGGTTTCCATAACCAGATGCCATATTATCGGCGCGGGTTACAACTCCATCCCCAGATGCATAAATGGGTGTTCCTCGGGGTGCACTGAAGTCCATCCCATAATGAAACTTTTTAGCTTTTGTAAAGGGATCCGTTCTATATCCATATCCAGAAGCTATTCGTGTTAAATCTTCATTCCTAACAGGTTGAATGGCTGGAATGGCCGCCAATAATTTTTCTTTTTCTTCTGCAAGCTTTGCTATTTCGTCTAGAGATTTGGACTGAACCACAATCTGCTTGGTTAAAATATCCAAATTCCGCGTAGTGTTGATAATCAGTTTTGAATTGTCAAAACCCTCCAGGTCTCTATATCGATTTATCCCTCCAAAACCAGCGCGTCGTTGCTCCTCTGGAATAGGATTGGTTTCAAAATAGGTTCTATAAATGTTATTGTCTCTGTCCTCAACCTCTTCCAAAACGGCTTGAGCTTGATTGATTTTCTTGTTTAAAAGTTCGAACTGTAGTTGCATATTGCTCAGTTCTCTTCGCAGTGCAAGTTCCTTCGGAGTTTGAACTGATGGTAAATTGATGTAAACGAGTAAAAGAAGGAAGCCACTCAATAGCATACCTACTACACTGAGGGCAACGATTTTGAATTTTCGGCCCTTCTTTCTTTCGATTTTTCTATACGAAAGAGTTTCACTATCGTAGTAATATTTAACCTTAGACATGCGTTAAAAAATTGCTATTTTTGCGCACGCTGTTTTTGTGCGAAATAAAGGTAACGAATTACAAATATAGAAATTGTTCGCACTTCTAGCAATTGCCAACTTTAGCAAAACTTTATAACTAATGAAGTCTCAAGAGATACGTTCCAAATTTTTAGAATTTTTCAAGTCGAAACAACACCTTATTGTGCCGTCTGCGCCAATGGTAGTAAAGAATGATCCCACTTTAATGTTTATTAATAGTGGAATGGCACCATTCAAGGAATATTTCTTGGGAAATGGAAAGCCGAAAAGTAAACGAATAGCAGATACCCAAAAATGCCTTCGCGTAAGTGGAAAACATAACGACCTAGAAGAGGTTGGTATAGATACATACCACCACACAATGTTTGAGATGTTGGGCAACTGGAGTTTTGGCGATTATTTTAAAAAGGATGCTATTGAGTGGGCCTGGGAACTTTTAACAGAAGTATATAAGATTGATAAGGACATGCTTTACGTCACCATTTTTGAAGGAGATGAAAGTGAAGGTCTTGAGAGAGATACGGAAGCTTACGATCTTTGGAAACAATTTATTCCGGAGGACAGAATTCTCAACGGAAACAAAAGTGACAACTTTTGGGAAATGGGCGATCAAGGTCCATGTGGCCCATGTAGTGAAATACATGTTGATATTCGTTCTGCTGAAGAAAAAGCTAAGATTTCCGGAAAGGATTTGGTTAATGCAGACCACCCTCAAGTAGTTGAGGTTTGGAACTTGGTTTTTATGCAGTTCAATAGAAAGGCTAATGGAAGTCTTGAAAAATTATCGGCACAACATGTCGATACCGGAATGGGGTTTGAAAGATTGGCTACTGTATTACAAAACAAACAGAGTAATTATGACACTGATGTCTTCACTCCGCTCATACGGGAAATTGAAGCAATTACCCATTCACAATACGGTGAAGATGAAAAAACAGACATCGCAACGCGTGTAATTGCTGATCACGTTCGTGCAGTAGCTTTTTCTATTGCCGATGGCCAATTGCCGAGTAACACAGGTGCAGGATATGTAATAAGAAGAATCTTAAGAAGAGCAATTAGATACGGGTTTACATTTTTAAACAGAAAGGAACCTTTTATCTATAAATTAATTGAAACGCTTGTTGATCAAATGGGAGGTGCTTTCCCCGAATTGGTTACGGAAAAAAACTTGATGACAAATGTTATTCGAGAAGAAGAGCAATCTTTTTTAAGAACCTTGGACCAAGGTTTAGTTTTATTGGAGAGCGTTATTCAGTCTTCAAAATCTAAAGAGATCTCAGGAAAAAAGGCATTCGAACTTTACGATACATTTGGTTTTCCGATAGATTTAACGGCATTGATACTTCGAGAAAGGGGATATTCTTTAAACGAAAAGGAATTTGACGTTGAACTTCAAAAGCAGAAAGAACGATCAAGAGCAGCCACTAAGGTGGATACGGGAGATTGGATTGTGCTGGAGGAAGATGATATAGAAGAGTTTGTGGGCTATGATACATTGGACACTTTAGTCAGGATAACCCGTTACCGAAAAGTGGAAAGCAAAAAGGACGGCGAAATGTTCCAGCTTGTTTTCAATCTTACGCCATTTTATCCTGAAGGCGGAGGCCAGGTTGGAGACAAAGGATATCTAAAAGCTGTAGATGGAGGCATTACATATATTGTTGATACCAAAAAGGAGAACAACCTGATTATCCATTTTACGAAAACTTTACCTAGAAATTTAGATTCAACTTTTAAAGCTGTTGTAGACGAAAAACAGAGAAGCAGAACTGCATCAAATCATACTGCGACCCATTTGTTGCATCAAGGACTTCGTAATATCTTGGGAGAACATGTAGCTCAAAAAGGAAGTATGGTCCACAGCCGTAACCTACGTTTTGACTTCTCTCACTTTTCTAGGGTTACAGATGAGCAGTTAAAAGAAGTTGAAGATTTTGTAAATGCTCGAATTCGCGAAGGCATTGCGTTGGAGGAACGTCGAAATATTCCCTATCAAAAGGCAATAGATGAAGGCGCTATGGCGCTCTTTGGAGAAAAATATGGAGATACTGTGCGCATGATTAAATTCGGGAAATCCATGGAGCTATGCGGAGGGACCCACGTTCCGAATACGAATGATATTTGGCACTTTATCATAACTTCGGAAGGAGCGGTAGCATCTGGAATTCGGAGAATTGAAGCAATCACTGGCGATTCTGCCAAACAATACTTTATTGATAGAAGCGAATCTTTTGCAGCGCTACAAAAATCCCTGAATAATGCCCAAGATCCAGTTAAAGCGGTTGCCAGTCTTCAAGAGGAAAATGCGCTGCTTCAAAAACAAATTCAGCAATTGTTGAAGGATAAAGCAAAAAACTTAAAGGGAGAGCTTAAGTCTGAAATTCAACAGATAAATGGAATAAACTTCCTTGCCAAAAAGATTGATCTCGATGCATCGGGAATGAAAGATCTGACATTCGAAATGGGAGGAGAAACCGAAAGCCTATTTTTAGTTTTTGGGGCGGAACATGATGGAAAGGCTTTGCTTGCTTGCTATATTTCAAAAGATTTGGTTGCCCAAAAGGATTTAGATGCTGGAAAAATAGTTCGGGAATTGGGGAAATACATTCAAGGCGGCGGTGGCGGTCAGGCTTTCTTTGCTACGGCAGGAGGGAAAAATCCAGCTGGAATTGAGGAAGCGCTATCAAACGCGATACAGTATTTGAAATAGGTTTTAACCGCACCTCATAAGAGTTTTTTGTAGACTTATCGCCAATGCAAATATTAGGATCTCTATTATCTGGAAATCGATAACATGGTTTGTGGGAAAAAGAAGAGTAGAGTTTAAAATTTACTTTTAAAAAATGTTTACTTTTTCCTTCCTCTTTCACTAACTATTGAATAAGCTAATAAAAAATATTATCAAGGTCTTTACAAAGATTGTTTACAGTGTTTTGATGTTTACTGAAGAGATAATTCAAGTCACGGAAGTTGCTTTTAATATCCCTATGTACACGCTTATTGCACCCTCATCTGTTCCAATTTAAGAAGTAAGTAAATTATTATTGAAAAGCCATCAATTGTTTAAATTGATGGCTTTTCAAGTATTTCAAGAAAATATAAAAGCCCCTCAAACTCTAGTCTGAGAGGCTTTTAAGGGTAATTACCTTGCTATAACAATAAGCTTACTGTTTAGCGTAGGTTTGAACATAAACGTCATTATCTTCATCAACCTGCGTTAACTCTAACGTTGTAGAAGTAAGTTTAGTGATTTCAATGTTTACGGTTTCCCCTTCAGAGGTGATTGAAATTGTATTACCATTTCTGGTGTAACTGTCAGTTTCAGAAAACTCCTCTGCACAATTTTCACCTTCATATTCAGTGCTGGTAACTTTTGATTCTGTGAATTTAACGGTTGTTTTTAATTCACAAACATCTAGTTCTTGAGCTTCACCATTGTATTTCTGCGAAGTCACTTTCCAAGTGCCCATAAGTGAATCTTCCAATTTGTTGTCATCATCTTTACTACAGCTGCTGAACAAAACTGCCAATACTAATACAAAACTTAATCTTTTTAATAATTTCATAAGGGAAATATGTTTTAGGTTAAAAATTTGCCGAATTTACAGGAATAAATTCAAATAGTAATAATTTATTTTTTAATAAATTGAAAATTTTAAAATCCAATAATTTGTCCCGTAATCACTAGACTTTAGAATATTGTTTATTGAGGAAAATTGATGCCTGCCGTAAGTATTCGCGTTTAAAGTTGAAGAAAATTAATACCTTCAATCTAAAATAAATTGTAGATTTACCTTTCACTTCGGAATAAATCCAATAAACAAACCTTTTTACTATGAGAAAATTTTTTGCGTTAGGTCTTCTTTTGATTTTTACATCAACAATCCCCGTAATTTCCCAAGAGAAGAACAAAGTAATCGAAGACATTATAAATGAAGCTAACAATAATTCACAACTCGAAACATTAGGACACGAACTAATGGATGATATTGGACCTCGATTGGTAGGAACGCCTCAAATGCAACAAGCACATGATTGGGCAGTATCCAAATATAAATCCTGGGGAATTCAGGCAGAAAACCAACAGTGGGGCGAATGGAAAAGTTGGGAACGTGGTATTACCCATATTGATATGGTTCACCCAAGGGTTCAAACTTTAAGTGGAACTCAATTAGCTTGGAGTCCTGGAACTTCAAAAAAAGGGGTAACTGCAGAGTGTATAATTCTTCCAGAAATTAAAGACTCGTTATCATTCCAGAAATGGCTTCCTACAGTTAAAGGAAAATTTGTAATGGTAGCCATGAAGCAACCTACTGGTCGTCCTGATTATAACTGGGAAGAATGGGCAACGCCTGAATCTTTCGAGAAAATGAAATCAGAAAGAGATGCTCAAACTAAAAAATGGAATGAGAATATAAGAAAAAGTGGATATAATAGTAGAAGTATTATCACCGCTTTAGAAAATGCTGGCGCGGCAGGAATAGTTGATAGTTACTGGTCTAAGGCGTTTGGCGCAAATAAGATTTTTGGAGCGCGCACCAAAAAAATACCAACCGTAGATATTCAATTGGAAGATTATACAATGTTGTATAGAATGGTGGAACATGGCGATAAACCTAAAATCCACGTTTTGGCCCAATCAAAAGACTTGGGTGTCGCTCCTGCTTTTAACACGATTGCAGAAATTAAAGGAACTGAAAAGCCTGAAGAATATGTTATTCTTTCAGCACATTTTGATTCTTGGGATGGAGGCACTGGTGCCACAGACAATGGTACAGGAACGCTTGTTATGATGGAAGCTATGCGAATTCTAAAAAAAGTGTATCCAAATCCAAAACGCACAATTTTAGTTGGGCATTGGGGGAGTGAAGAGCAAGGTTTAAATGGATCTTCCGCATTTGTTGCAGACAATCCCGAAATAGTGAAAAATCTCCAGGCTGCCTTTAATCAGGACAATGGTACTGGGCGCGCGGTCAAGATCAACGGAGCTGGTTTTTTACGGTCTTATGATTATATTTCACGATGGTTAAGAGCTGTTCCAGATACTATCAGTAAGCATATTGAAACAACCTTTCCAGGGTCGCCCGCAACTGGTGGTTCCGATAATGCTAGTTTTGTAGCTGCCGGCGCACCTGCTTTTAATTTAAGCTCATTGAGCTGGAGTTATTGGAATTATACATGGCATACAAACCTGGATACCTATGACAAAATTGTTTTTGATGATGTGCAGAGCAATGTAATCCTTGCTGCAATTATGGCTTATATGGCTTCGGAAGATCCTGAGAAAACTTCCGTGGAAAAAATTAAGCTTCCAATAGATTCTAGAACTGGAGAGCCACAAAAATGGCCATCGCCTAGAACTCCAGAACGAAAAGGAGGAATGTAAAACTGAAAAGATTATTAGGTAGTTCAACCTAATGGCAAACAAGAAAGTGCACGACAATAGAATAATCTATTAGCGTGCACTTTTTTATTTTACTTAAAATTATCTCACCGAAAGAGCGTTATAAATTGACTGAAATTAAGAATGGATATTCCTGAGAGCATAAAAATGCTTCTTGAATAGAGCAAAAAGTAATGTTGCAATGTTACTTTTTACCGGCTCTAGCGTTGGGCTCAACCTCGTTTTGAAGTTTTCACACTTCATTCAAAAATTCAAAACTTTAGGTGAATTAAAATAAGGAATTAATCCATAGAAGCATCAAAAAATTTCAACCTTCGTTTGTTTTAACCACGGATTAATGGAGACGAAATAAGTTCAAAAAACCTACCAATAATCAAAAGAAAATTTAATCTTGATTAGAAATTTTATAGGTTAAAAGCCTTTTTTACGTCTTCCACCTTATCGGTTTCTTCCCAAGTAAAAAGATCGACTTCTATTTCTTTTTTGCCATTGTAGGGACTTTCAAAGGTTTTAGTAATTTTTCTTGGTGTTCGTCCCATATGTCCATAAGCAGCAGTTTCTGAATAGATAGGATTTCTTAATCTCAATCTTCTTTCAATTGCAGCTGGTTTCATATCGAAGATGTCCAAAATTTTATCGGCAATTTCACCATCTTTTAAATTCACTTTAGATGTGTTGTAAGTATTTACAAGAATAGAAGTTGGTTCGGTTACACCGATGGCATAACTCACTTGCACCAATACTTCATCTGCAACTCCTGCAGCCACAAGGTTTTTTGCTATATGCCGACAAGCGTAGGCTGCACTTCTATCAACTTTACTCGGATCTTTACCACTAAAAGCACCTCCACCATGAGCACCTTTTCCGCCATATGTATCCACTATAATTTTTCTACCTGTTAATCCAGTATCTCCATGAGGTCCGCCAATAACAAATTTTCCAGTTGGATTGATATGGTATTTGATATCGTCGTTAAACAACTTTTGAACATGGTCTGGAAATAATTTCTTCACGCGAGGTATAAGGATTCCTTTTATATCCTCTTTAATCTTTTCGAGCATTTTCTCATCCTCATCAAATTCGTCGTGTTGAGTAGACACAACAATTGCGACGATTCTTTGAGGAATATTGTCATCACTGTACTCAATGGTCACCTGACTTTTTGAATCGGGACGTAGATAAGTTATTTCATCATCTTCTCTGCGTAGGCTAGCAAGTTGGATCATTAACTTATGAGAAATATCCAAGGCCAAGGGCATATAATTATCTGTTTCGTTTGTGGCGTACCCGAACATCATCCCCTGATCTCCTGCACCTTGCTCTTCTTTATTCTCCTTATCTACTCCTTGGTTAATATCTGGAGATTGTTCGTGGATCAAGGAAATTACTCCACATGAATCCCCACTAAATTGATAAGCGCCCTTGGTATAACCAATTTTGTTGATCACATCTCGCGCAATACTTTGTACGTCGAGGTATGTCTTACTCTTTACTTCGCCCGCCAAGATAACTTGTCCCGTAGTAACCAGAGTTTCACACGCAACTTTCGATTCAGGATCAAAAGCTAAAAAATTATCTAATAGCGCATCGCTAATCTGATCCGCAACTTTATCTGGATGTCCTTCAGAAACACTTTCCGAAGTAAATAAATATGCCATAATCTTTTTTTAAAAATTAAAAAAAATTCAAAATGATGAAGACAAAATGAGGTAACAAGTAAGACGGAAATTTATTCCTAAAATAGAAAATGTATAATAGCCTTGTGCCTTAAATCTTAAAGTCTTAAGTCGTTTCTTTAAATGATTTGACCAGATAGCCGAAGGGAGATGATACTGCCTTTAGCATTTTTAACCTCGCGAACTTAGCGGGGCTTCACCTCCAGTAATGCGGAGATGAAAGAGGTTGCAATCAGTCAAATCTTTCCTCTTAATTTGTCTGTGGCAAAAGTAAAGAAATTAAATGAATGGAAGTTTTATTTGAAGATTTTTGAGAAAATATTTGGTTATTGGAATCTACTAACCATATATTTGCCCCATCAAAGTTCAAAAATTTTATTGAAATGTTATCAAGAAAGGCCGAGGGATTAGACCCTATGACGCCTTAGCAACCCTTTCTCCAGAAAGAAGGTGCTACATTCTACAACGGTTCCATTATTCGGAATTGATGATAGATAACGACAAGACAATTTCATATCCATGGAATTGCTTCTCATATTTTCTTTTTAACATTTTTCTATTGTTCCGAATTTATTTCGGGATTGTTTTAATTTTTTCATTAACTCAAAAAACTAGAAAAATGAGTACACAAAACCAATTTGCGACAAACGCTTTGCACGCAGGACATGACGTAAAAGCCACGGCAGGAACTCGAGCTGTTCCAATTTATCAAACTACAAGCTATGTTTTCAATAGTTGTGACCATGCGGCCAACGTGTTTAATTTATCCGAGCCTGGATATATTTATTCACGATTAAATAATCCTACATGCGATATTTTGGAACAACGTCTAGCTGCGTTGGAGGGCGGAATTGCAGCAGTAACCACCGCCTCTGGCACGGCTGCCACAACTACAGCATTGCTAACATTGCTAAAAGCCGGCGATCACATTGTGGCATCCAATAGTCTTTATGGCGGAACTTTTAATTTGCTAAAGGTCACCCTTCCACGCTTGGGAATAACAACCACGTTTGTGGATCTTTCTAACGTCCATAATTTTGATAAGGCAGTTCAAGAAAATACCCGCGCCATCTTTGTGGAATCTCTCGGGAATCCAAAGCTAGATGTATTAGATCTGGAAGCAATCTCACTTATAGCACTGCAAAATAGAATACCATTTATTGTAGACAATACCGTTCCATCTCCTGCATTGTTAAGGCCTATTGAATATGGTGCGAATATCGTAATCCAAAGTCTTACAAAATATATTGCGGGAAATGGAACAACCTTGGGCGGCGCCATCATAGACGCAGGAACTTTCGATTGGACAAATGGTAAATTTCCAGAGTTTACGGAGCCGTCTGCTGGATACCATGGTCTTGTGTATTCTGATGCTATAGGAAAAGCGGCATTTATAGTGAAAGCTAGGGTAGAAGGGCTTCGAGATTTTGGAGCTGCTTTAAGTCCATTTAGTGCGTTTCAGATTCTTCAAGGTTTGGAAACATTGGAAATACGAATTAAAAAACACAGTGAAAATGCCTTAGCGCTTGCAAAGTGGCTTCAAAACAAAGAAGAGGTAGCTTGGGTAAATTATCCTGGGTTGAAAAATAGTCCATATCATTCTCTTGCTAAAAAATATCTTCCGAATGGACAAAGTGGATTGGTAACATTTGGTGTAAATGGAGGTTATGCAAATTCGAAAAAGGTTGTGGACTCCGTAAAATTATTTTCTCTCCTTGCCAATTTTGGCGATACCAAATCGGTTATTATACATCCTGCAAGTACTACCCATCAACAATTATCTGCCACAGATCAAGAATCTTCTGGTGTTGGTCAAGATTTAATACGTCTTTCCGTCGGTTTAGAAGATACTAAAGATTTGATCGGAGATCTAGAAAGGGCATTTGAAAGTGTATTTCAAAAGGAATTGATTTCATAAACTAAATTAGGTTTTAGACTTACATTTTTTTAATTCCTCACATAACGCTTTCCGAATGATGGCTTGCGTTCAATAATTCCTGTTTGATTAAAAATTCAAATCCAAATTCCTGCAAAATGTTAAAGAAATTGACAATCCCTGAATATAGAACTGAAAGCGGTTTTCGGTTCAGAAACTTACCTCTGAGTTATCAAACTTTTGGGAAAGAACTTGGCACGGCGCCGATCGTATTAGTGATGCACGCTTTGACGGGAAACAGTAGCGTGGCGGGGAAATCTGGATGGTGGACTGCCTTGGTGGAGTATGGAAGTTGCATTGATTTAAATAAATACACTGTTATTTCCTTTGATATTCCGGGTAATGGATATAATGGTTTTCTTATAAGCGAATATGAAGAGATTTCTGTTTTAGATGTAGCAAATTGGTTTTTGGAAGGATTAAGACAACTCCAAATAAATTCGGTTTATGTCGGAATTGGTGGCTCTCTTGGAGGTTGTATCCTTTGGCAAATGGCCGTTATTAAACCAGATCTATTTGAAAATTTAATACCTATTGCCACAAATTGGAAAGCTACAGATTGGGTCTTGGCACAATGCCGTGTCCAGAAGCAGATTTTAAAAAATTCACAACGCCCCGTTCACGATGCCAGAGTGCACGCCATGACTTTTTATAGAACGCCAGCTTCATTTAAGAAGAAATTCAACAGAAGTAAAAATTCTTCAAAAGATCTTTTTAATGTAGAGAGTTGGTTACTTCATCACGGCGAAAGACTGGAAGAGCGCTTTCATCTGCAATCTTATAAGTTGATGAACCATCTTTTAATGACTGCAAATATTGAAACATATGAAATGGATTTTCTTGCGTTGGCATCAAATGTTAAGGGTAATATTTATCTAATCGGAATAAATAGCGATGGACTTTATTTGAACGAAGAAATTAAAGATACCTATTCAAAACTAAAATCCAAAAAGGACAATGTGCATTTTGCTGAAATTAATTCCATTCATGGTCACGATGCATTTTTGATAGAATACGAACAACTAGCACAGATTCTTGATCCGATTTTTAATTCGGGACTAACATTAAAAAAAATAAAATATGAGTACTCAACTATTGGATAATCCGGTTTTTGACCGAATTGATCTCAACAATATAAAAAAGAAGAAAATTAACATCGCTGTTTTTGGCCATGGAAATGTAGGAAGCCACTTGGTGGACCAAATAATTTCTTCGAAAGAAGAAATATCCAGAAGACGGCGTTTGGATTTGAACATCTTTGCTGTTGCCAATTCTAAAACGTTGTTGCTTCAACATGGCGGTATAGATGCTGATTGGCGAGATAGAAAATCAGAAATAGCCCCTAAATATGAAGTTTCTGAGGTTATTGCTTTTGCTAAGAAACATAATCTTCAAAACTTGATATTGGTTGATAATACTGCCAATTCGGACTTCGTATATAATTACGGCGAATTTGTAGATAACGGATTCCACTTAGTGTCTTCGAATAAAATAGCCAATACATTAAACCTTGATTTCTATCAGGAACTCCGTAGAAAATTGAAACTGAACAAACGTCATTATTTATATGAAACTAATGTTGGCGCCGGCCTTCCATTGATAGATACCATTAAACTTTTGCATCTTTCGGGGGAAAATATCACCCGAATTCGAGGTGTGTTCTCAGGCTCATTAAGCTATATTTTTAATACATTTTCTGAATCTGTGTCTGCTGGCAGGCAGCAGGATAAAAGTTTCAGTTCGGTTATGAGATCTGCAATTGATAAGGGATTCACGGAACCCGACCCTCGGGAAGATCTTTGTGGAAATGATGTGGGTCGGAAACTGCTAATCCTTGCGCGAGAGCTGGATTTGCACGTTGAACTAGAAGATGTTTCAATTCAAAATTTAATTCCAAAAGATTTGAGAAAAGTATCTAAAGAGGAATTTTTAGCTCGTTTAACGGAATTGGATGTGCCGTTTCAAATTAAAAAGAAAAATCAGAAAGAGGATTTTGTGTTTCGATATGTAGCAGATCTTCACGGGGATTTGTCAAGGGAAACAGGCGCATTACTGAATGTTAATCTAATCTCAGTACCTAAAAATACAATGCTGGGCTCGTTGCGTGGAAGTGATTCTATATTTGAAATATATACGGAGAGCTATGGTGATAATCCTATTGTAATTCAAGGTGCTGGAGCTGGCGCAACGGTAACCGCTAGAGGAGTTTTTGGAGATATTTTACGGATAAGCGATAAGGATTATTTCTAATTTATTTCGTTCAAACTCCAATTATAGTTTTTATAGGAAATTTTGGCAGAATGGTCGATTTTAACTTGGGAATATTGATTGATAAATCCAATTACATCCGTCTTTCCGTCAACTTTAAAATCCTTTTTATACCAGTCAAAAATAGAAGAGAGTTGGAGTGCGCTATTTGAAAGTTCATTTTTATCACTATTGATGAATTCTTTGGTAGCGCGTTCTAACTGCTCTTCAATCTTGCTCGCTATAAATGCTTCACGCATCAACTTTGGGCATGAAAAAGATGCACAATTAATTGCGAAATGAATACGAGGTTCATTCATTTTCCGAAGAATTCCATTTTCAATTTCTCCAAGAGATATCCTATCATTACCAACTTGAAGTCTGGCCTTGGACCAAGGTCGATTTATATCCTTAATACTTTTTAAAGGATAGTTTTCTAAGATTAATTTCACCGTACCGGCATTATAAAGATTGATGTAATACGCCAGTTTTTCCTGAACATTCCCGTCTTTGTTTGGCGGATTTTCAGAAAGCATCCTTAAGTAACTGTTCAAGGCAGAGCTATCTTTCTGGAAATTTCTATAATCAACATTACCTTTATTGTTGACGTGCATTTTCAATAGTCTATCCCATTCAGAATGATCTATAATTTCTGGAGAGTTTATATATGTCATTCCTCCCGATTCAACTTTTTTAATCGGTCCATTACTGCCAAAACCTGCTGATGAAAATAGATTGCAACTGTAGAGAGTACATATCAAAATTAAAACGGCGCTGAGACTTATGGTTTTCTTCATTTGAATTAATTTCTTCGTAGTATGATCAGACAGATTTCTTTTTAACAGGATATATTATCTGTGTAGCGAATTTCTGCGGAAAGGTTTCATCTCCATCAAATCCCAATTCAATATCTCGACCATTGTAAGGAACATGATGGGTGTTAAAAATATAATCCCAAGCACTTAAACTGATTCCGAAATTGGCGCCATACTGCTTATTTTCGGGAAGTTCTTTTGCATGGTGCCAAATATGCATTTTCGGATTATTGAATACATATTTCAGAATTCCATAATCCCAACCTAGATTCGCATGGTTCAGATGTCCTATAGCAAGTGCGGAAAAATGAACTATTGCAACTGCTTCCACATCGAAACCACCAATAATTGCCAATGGGATGTATAGAATGGATTTATACACAATGGGTTCCATCCAATGATATCTTAAATGGGCGGCAAATCCCATTTCTTTAATGGAATGATGCACTTTATGGAAATTCCATAAAAATGGAACTTTGTGCAATAATATATGTGTGTTCCACTGAACGAAATCTGTAATCAAGAAGAAAATCAATAGGCCCACGCCATAAGGAAGGCCATTTAAATCTACTAATTGAAAATCTGATAAGCTTAAACCAATCAATCCCAAAAAGTCATTAAAGAGGGCGGCGGTAGCATTGGAAAGAAATATTAATACGATCAAATTGAGGATGAAAAAGTTGAAAAACATATAAAAAGTATCCATCCAAAAATCCTTTCTAAATATTTTTTGATCTTTTCGCCAAGGAAAAACTAGTTCCAAAATCCAGACGATCAAAGAAACTACAATCAACCCATAGAAATAATTTTCCCAATGGAAACGAGTGATTTCGTTCCAGAGATAATTAAAATATCCCAAGTATGAATCTATAAAAATTGTGAGATATTTCTCCATTGATTATAAGTCTTTTATCAATTCGCTAAACAATTTGATCATATCGGGCTCAGCCTTAGACGCCATTGCTATTATTTCTTGGATGTTTACAGGTTTTAAATTGTCTGGGTCACATTCGTCCGTAAGTACAGATACTGCGGAAACAGGAAGACCTAAATGATTGGCGACTATAACTTCTGGCACCGTACTCATTCCTACAGCGTCCGCCCCAATAATTCTTAAATAACGGTATTCTGCCCGAGTTTCAAGTTGTGGCCCAACCACGCTGGCGTAAACTCCTTTATGCAACTTAATGTTTTTTTCGACTGCAATCTTTTCAATTTTTTGATTTGTTGAAGCGTCATAAGGAGCACTCATATCCACAAACCGTTCTCCCATCTTTTCTACACCATTAAAGGCTAGGGGAGAACCGCCTTGAAGATTGATATGATCGTCTATTAGCATCAATTCTCCTTTTTTGAAATTGGGATTAATAGCTCCAGCGGCATTGCTGACCAAAAGTTTTTTTACCCCTAACAATTTCATTACCCGAACAGGAAAAGTTATGTCGCGCAGAGAATACCCTTCATAAAGATGAAAACGTCCTTGCATAACAATTACTTTCTTGTTCTCCAAAGTTCCATATATCAGCTTTCCTTTGTGAAATTCTACAGTGGCGGTAGGAAAATTCGGGATATGATTATAACTGATCTCCTTCTCGATTTCGATATGATCCAGAATTTTTCCTAGTCCTGTTCCCAGAATAATTCCAACTTCTGGTTTATCAAATCCTCTTTGCTGAAGGAATTCGACCGTTGTTTCAATATATTTTAATATTGCCATATTATTGAATGTTATTTAAATGTGAGGGAAGATATTTCTGAAATGCTTCTTCATTTTCAAGGTCTTCATAATGGTCAATATCATTTTTCTCCTCCAGTAATATATAATCTTCTTGGGTTAAATCGTTTAAGGTGTCGCTCAAAACGGTATCGCTGCTCCATTTTTTATCCCGAAAAATATTAGGATTTGGTTCTTTCATTCCCATTAAATAATAGCCGCCATCCTTTGCCGGACCAATCACGTATCGGTGATTTTGCAAAGTATCAAAAGCTGTTTTCAAATCTTGAGATTGCAGATCCATCATATCAGAACCGATAATAATTGCTATTTCATAACCCATTGAAAAAATTTCTGAAAATGCGTTGCTCATTCTTTCGCCCAAATCACTTCCCGATTGAAGTTTCTTTCTGAAAATTTCAGAATTCCAAATGTCATCTTTATAGATGTTTTCAGAATAGAAAACATATTTGTCCACCTTCAGGTTTTTGGTAATCTCCATAGTATGTTTCAGCAAGAACTTATATATCTCCAAGGCATTTTGATCTCCCACAGTTTTTGCCAAACGTGTTTTTACCTTCCCGAGCTCTGGATTTTTAGTGAAAATAATCAATGCTCTTTTTGATGTTGGAAAATAAAAATCCTTTGCCATTTCATTGTCGCTTGCTGTTTCTTTTGAAGTGAGTAATGCCATTTTTAGAAGTGGGATATTGGAAAATGTTTACATCTGCAAAGTTAGTCAATAAACAGGCTTTCCAGAGTGTAACAACTTGCTCCATTTTTTTGAATAGGCATGAACAATTTCTGTTGAATTCCCCGAAACATCGACTACTCTGTGGCCTTTATTTTTCCATTCGAATATGCCGCCATATAGATTCTTTAAATTTTTGAATCCCAACCTATTAAGTTTTTCAGCAATTTTTTCAGAACGGATGCCGATGGAACAGTAGACTATGATTTCGGTGTTTCTGTTTAATTTTTGAAGCATTTCGTGGTTCGAATCGAAATCTTTATAGCCAATGTATTTTGAAGAAGGAATGTGGCTGATCTCAAATTCAGCTTTTTCACGTGCATCCAGAATTATTATTTGATTTATATTTTTGGATATTTTTAGTTCCTCAACGGATATGTAGGGAATGCTGTGGTTGTTGTACCGATCGAGAAGCTTTTGGAGAGACTCTTCTTGCCCATGCAATATAATAGTGGAGCAGAAAATAAACAAGAGTATTAAAGTTGCTCTCATGATAGATTTTATTAAGTGTTGAGAATCAGTTTTATTTGGCAACAGTACCTTGACAACTACTGCCTGCACCCGCCGTACACCCGTAACAATGTTGTGAAACAATAATATTTCTATCGCTGAGCAAATCTTCGTTATATTCTGAAATATGTTGTGCTTTACTGTTTACTTTCAACTGCAACATTTGATTGAAATCGCAATCGTATAAATACCCATCCCAACTTACCGAAATAGTATTTCGACACATAACATTTTCTACAGCTGCCGGATTATAGGAGTCTACCAGTTGATACATATATTCTTCATAATTATCTGAAGCAATCAAATAATCCAAAAAGCGGGAGATTGGTAGATTTGTGATAACAAAAAGATTGTGGAAATGAATTCCGAAGTCTTCCAAAAGTGCCTTCTTGAAATCTTTTTCCATACTTGCCTGATTCCCCGGCAGGAACGCACCACTGGGATTATAGACCAAGTCCAATTGAAGACTGCTGTCTGGCATTCCGTATCCGATGGCATTTAGTTCCTGCAATGCTTTTATCGATTGGTCAAAAACACCTTCGCCCCTTTGTTTGTCTGTTTTTCCTCTTGTCCAGTGAGGCATGCTACTAATAACATGAAGGTTGTGTTTTTTGAAAAATTCAGGTAGGTCGTAATATTTTTTGTTGGCCCTTAGGATGGTCAGATTACTGCGAACTATCAATTCTTTGGCGCCCGCTTTTTTTGCTTCTTCTACAAACCATCTAAAATTAGGGTTCATTTCTGGGGCACCGCCTGTAAGATCTAGCGTATGGGCGTTCGTATTTCTAATAACTTCCAAACACTGCTTCATGGTTTCAACCGTCATGATTTCCTTTCTATCAGGACCTGCGTCTACGTGGCAATGTTCACATACTTGATTGCACATATAGCCCAAATTTAATTGAAGGATTTGTATAGTGGTAGGACGAAGTGGGAATTGATTACTTTCTTTTATTTTTTCTGAAAATGGCAGCAGGTCGCCATTAGAGAAGATTCCATTGGAAAGTATTTCGAGTTGCCGGTTCGCCTTTGCAAGTTCACTTTGCCTTTTATGAAGGGAATATTGCTTTAGTTTGGACAAAATCTAAGGTTTGAATTATTGGTTTTTTAATAAAAGGTAGTCTCTTGAAGCGATCATTATCTTAAAACTATGCGCTTAAAAGATCCTACATATCAAGTTTATTGACTTTGTTCATCATTTGAACGCCATGGACCAATGTTGCGCCACTTTTAATTGCGGCTCCAACGTGTACTGCCTCCATCATCTCCTCTTTGGTTATCCCTCGTTCAAGGCCATCTTTTGTATATGCATCAATGCAGTATGGACACATTTCGGTATGTGATACTGCAAGGGCAATCAATGATTTTTCACGAGCAGTAAGGGCACCCTCTTCAAAAACAGCAGAATAATAATCAAAAAATTTCTCTCCTAAACTCTCGCTCCACTCGGTAATTTTACCAAATTTTCTTAGGTCGGACTTATCGTAATAGTTCTGTGCAGACATGGGAAATGTTGTTTATAATAATAAGAGTTAATGTAAAAAAGATTAATATAAACAAATGTATTTCCATAGACCATGAAAATAATAATAAGTTAGAAAACTTTAGCATCTTTTTAATCAAAGGAATAAACTATTCCACTTGTTAGATTATATTGGGAATTTGGAATACCGATTGCCGGATATTGGTCATACACAAAAGTGTATGTAGTCTTAAAAGCAAAATTCCGGAACATTTTTATAAGCAGAGAGGTTTGGCTCGATACGCGGTAATCTGAAAACTTTCTCAGCATAGGCTGATAATAGGTGGTGCTGGTTACTGTGATATTTGGTGTTGGGTACATACTGAAGGAAAGGTATGAAGTAGCTCTAAAATCTCTTTGAAGAGGTGTGGTGTTATCATCTAACTCTTCTTGTTCCAACATTATGTGTGTTCCAAGATAAAACTTGTAATTTTCTGAACTTGTTAATTTAAACCGTGGTCCTGTTCCCAATAACCCTCGGAAATCTATCTTAGAAACTTTATTATATTGTGCTTGTGCAAAAATTTCCCAAGCAATATGTGGATGGAAGCGATAGTTATAGCGGAGATGAGTAATTCCGGCATTCTCAAATTTATTTCCTTCGATATTTTTTAATTCGATATCGTTTTTCCAGATCACTAAATTCCTGTTCATCTTATATTGAAGATGCGTAGTGCTACTGAAGCCTAAATATTGGTTAACATCGCGTTTCATAGAAAAATCTAGACTTGCGGACCCGCTAAACCCAGAGGTGTCTGTTACCTTACGTAAAGATTCGGCATTGAGAATTTGAGAGGTCGCACTAAAAGATAGAGCAAAAAAAAATATTACATAAAAAATTTTCATTCTACATAAAAAATTTAAATCCTTTTAAACATGGTAAGATAAATCTGTTTAGAGGTCTTCAAGATATTCCTTTAAAACTATTGCTTGATTATGTTCAGTGTTTTTGGCTCCATAAAGCAGAGTAAGCTTGCTTTGCTTGGCGTGGGTGAGTAAGATTTTTATAAGTTCTTGCTGGGTGTCAAGTTCTCTCCTGTACTTTTCTCTAAATAGAGGAAAGCGTTCATCTTTATGATCAAACCATTTCCTGAGTTCTGTGGAAGGTGCAATTTCCTGGATCCAGTCATCTAATCTCACATTTTCCTTCTTGATGCCTCGGGGCCAGATTCTATCAACCAGAATTCTGGTCCCATCGCTTTTTGAAGGTTCCTCATAGATGCGTTTTAGATTGATATCCATAACAAGAATCAATTTACTTCTATTGTTATAAGGTTGGATTTATTCACCCCAACTTTCCAATTCCTCAGCGCTCCATAATTCTGGGAAAAACTTACGCTGTTGATATTTGGGATGTAGGTATTTTTTCCATTCAGAACCCCCAGTGGCTGCTTTTTCTTCGCCTTTTTTGTCCAAGAAATATTGCGCTGTCTCCAAGTGTACCAAGGGCCAAGCTACATTATAGAAATGATCAAATTCCTTGAGTTTTGCTTTTAGCTCTTCGGAAGGATTTTCCATCTGTGCAACGCGTTCTTCTAATGTTTTTCCTTGGACTTTTTGTGCAAGACGCTTAAAGTCATCCTCATACTTTTCTATAAACAGTCGAAGTGTTAGCGTCATATTACCCGTTTTCCGGTTCAAACCTGCATCTTTCCAGTATAAGTTGTCAAAATAATCTTCCGAAGTGGGATTTGAGGGAAGTCTATTTAGGCCGGCGGCATTGATCAAATTTGGAAGTCTAGTTGTGTAAAGTTCCAAAATTCTAAATTGCGCACTTTGAAATCCACTGGCAGGAGTGAGGGCGGATCTGAAAATATTGTAGTCTTCATAGCTCATTCCATCTTTCATAATATCAAAAGAGGTAATAAGCATTCGGGTATATCGTTTTAGACGTTCTAGTTTATTAATCCATACTTCTTCGGGAATATTTTCGCCTTCAGAAAGTTGTTGAATTTCGTGAACCATCATTTTTAAGGTAAGCTCAGTAACTTGATGATACATCACAAATATCTTCTCATCCTTAAAATCTGTCCGGGTTTTTTGAAGACTCAACAATGTGTCCACTTGAATATAATCCCAATAGGTGATGGGTTTGGTTTGTAATAGTCCTTTGTAATATGTTTCAGGATTTTCTCCTAAGTTTTGATATTTTTTATTTATAGATTGAATAAGATCATTATTGTCCATGATGATTGTTTTTATAAGGGAATTGCGTTTAGGTCTGAATGTGTTTTTAAATATGAGTACAATTTACAAAGGATTTTCAAATGAAAAAGCCTTGTTCGTAAATGAACAAGGCTTTTATAAAATTTATATATGGAAATTCTAGTAAAAGTTAGCGCGGTGGTCCACGATATCTGCTTTCTTTTTAAGTGCATTAAACACTTGGTTAGGAGCAGAAGGTGCGGCTTGACTGCTCAACTGGTTGGCTTGGTTGATATAAGAATCCATTTTTGGAGCTGGATTGAATGCTGTAACCTTAACTAAATAAACACCGGCGTTACCATCAATAGGAGAAGTGGTTTCCCCTGCTTTAGTTCCAAATGCACGTCCCACAACTTTAGGTTCTTTTGAACCGCCAACCAATGGACTTGCCATGCTGATTCCTGAAACAGGTTTTACAGAAACATTATTGTTTTTTGCAACCTCGTCAAATGATTGTCCTGAAATTGATGCGCGGATCTTTTCTGCTTTCTTCTCTTTCAATAAAATCGGTTTCACTTTTGGAGAAGCATCTGCAACAGACATGGTTCCCTTAGGATTTTTACGAGTAACATGAGCAATTACATAGCCATCAGGCACACTGAAACGCTTTGTGTCTCCTACTTTGGTGTCATCATTGAAAGCCCAGTTTACAATAGTTCTATTGTTTTCAATGCCAGGAATAGTTGCGTCCATTGGTCCAATTTTATTGACAGGACGAACCTCTAGGTTCTGCTCTTTTGCTACTTCATTAAAATCTCCTTTGCTTACTGCAACTTCAAATTTTGAAGCTTTGGTAAAAATATCATTCGTAGTTTGATCTGAAGGCTCAATCTGCTTAGTAACAGTAGCCAATTTTACAGCTTTTTTCGCATCAGATTGTTTGCCTACTTGTACAACGTGGTATCCGAAATCTGTTTCTACTAACCCTACAGTTCCTTCTTTGTTGTTGAATATAAATTCGTCAAAAGGAGCAACCATTCTGCCAGGAGTTGAAGTTCCCAAATCTCCACCATTGTTTTTTGAACTATCGTCAGAGAATTCTTGTGCAAGGTCAGCAAATTTAGAATTGTCTTTTCTCACTACTGTAAGGATACTGTCTGCCAATTTCTGAGCAGCTTCCTTTGTGCGCGTAATATCCTCTGGCGCACGCATAGTTCCCACGTATCTTATTAGGATATGTTTGGAATCTGCAGAGTCAGGCATACTCTTGGTATCTAATACTCGGCTTAAGTTGTAAGTGTTTTCAACTTTATATGGTCCATAAACATCACCTTTTTCCAAATTGATCAAGTCGTCAGCTATTGAAGCTGGAAGATCATTTTTGAAAAACCATTGGTCGTAAAAAGGTACTTCAGAATTTGCGTTTACGAACTCTTCATAGTCAACTACATCTTTAAAACCAGCGATGCTATCATTCCCTTTTGTCTCACGGTTGTATTCTAAACGTGGGGTTAAAAGAGCTGCCGTCGCTTCTTTTGCTTCCTGAATATCAGTTTCTGAAGGCTCTTCTGCGATAAGAACATATTCTATATCTGCTGTAGCATCAGTTTCGAATTCCTTTGGTCTAGATGAAATGTATTTTTTAATATCACTGTCCGAAATGGTGATTTCCTCATCTGGGATACTTGTGTAAGGAACCATCACATAGCTGAAGTTAATATTATCATTTTGGAAATGGTATTCCTGTTCGCCTTCTATAATAGAACTTCTAAGACCGCCTTTGATCATGTTGAAGTACATATCTTGTTTAATGTTTTCAGAAAGTTCATTTTCAAACTGAATCCACTGCTGATACATTTGAGGTGAAGAGGCTTTAATACTTGCAATATATTCTTGGATCTTTCCGTCGTCTACTTGTCCTGCTTCATTTAAAAAAGTAGGACTATTGGCTAAGGTGGATTTTAGGCCTTTGTCCAATTGAGCTTTTTCCACAGAAATGCCAGCTTTATCCATTTGCTCTTCAAGAATAACTCTGCGCAATTCTTTCTGCCAAACCATGTTCATAGCTTGGGTGCTGTTTCCGTTTGGACCCATGTTACGTTGTGCAATCTCAACTTCTTCCATAAAACTTTGTCGAGAGATATCGGTTCCATTTATGGTTGCAATATTATTTTGACCTTTTGGGCCGGTATTGCCTGAGGTTATAATATCACTCAAGATAAAGGCGAAGAGCGCCAATGCGATAATAAGAATAAGGAAAATTCCTCTTTTTCTAATACTGTTTAAGATTGCCATCTGCTGTTCATGTTTATTCTTTACCATCCCGACATCGGGAGGGAAGGTTTTTGGTTGTAATTCACTAATTTTCCTATGGTCAGAAATTTATCTTATATAGGTAATTTTTAATTATTCAGGGGGCGAAAATACCATATTTCGTCCATTAATAAAAAAGTTAAGAGTAAAAAAATTATTGAGAAGTGAAATTCTAATTTTCTTCGTGAACTTTCAGCTCAACTAATTCGATTTTAGTGCTTGAGACCTTCAATATGGTAAATGTAAAGTTATCAATACGCACAGTTTCTCCTTGTTCTGGAATTTCTTCCGTGTGGTTAACAATCAAGCCTCCTAAAGTTTCATAATTTTCACTTTCTTCAAGATCAAAATCATATTCTTCATTTAGGTAATCTACTTCCAAACGTGCAGAAAATTTATAATGATTTTCTCCCAACTCTTCTTCAATAAGCTCAACGCTATCGTGTTCGTCCTCAATTTCTCCAAAAAGTTCCTCAATTATATCTTCGACGGTTATAATTCCGCTAGTTCCACCATATTCGTCAATGACCACCGCAATACTTTTTCGTTTTTTGCTCAGAACATTAAGAACATCTTTGGCGAGCATGGTTTCGGGAACAAATATAACGGGCATCAACACACTCTTAATGGTGCTAGGTTTTTTAAATAGTTCAAAGGAGTGAACATATCCTAGAATGTCGTCTATGTTTTCGTTGTAAACCAATATTTTGGATAGACCGGATTCGGTAAAGAGTTTTCCCAATTCTTTCGGGGTGGTGTCTATATCCACCGCTACAATTTCCGTTCTTGGCAACATAGCCTCCCGTGTTTTGATTTCGGAAAAGTCGAGGGCATTTTGGAATATCTGGATTTCAGAATCCATCTCTTCCTTAGTTTCCGAAATATCCATCTGTTCGGAAATATAATTTCCCAGTTCAAGTTTGCTAAAACTCAACTGTACCGTATCTCCCTCCGATTTAAAAATGAATTTCAGCACTAAATCTGAAAGCCAAATAACGAATTCGGAAATTATAGAAAACAATACATAGAAGAAATAGGCGGGTACGGCAAATACCTTAAAAAGATTATTAGCATAAATTTGAAAGAAGACTTTCGGCAAAAATTCGGCAGTGAGCAGAATGACCAATGTAGAAATTACCGTTTGTATAAGTAGGCCAGTAAATCCTTCGATGGGAATAAGCTTCATAAGCAGGTCTCCCATAAAAAAACCATAGATGACCAATGCAATATTATTGCCCACAAGCATGGTAGCAATAAATTTAGACGGACGTTTCGTGATCTTTTTTAGAACACTTGCCAAAAAGCTCTGCTGTTTCTTCTCAATCTCTATGTGGATTTTATTTGAAGAAACATAAGCGATCTCCATTCCCGAGAAAAATGCGGAAAGGAGGAGCATTACTAATATTACAATGATACCGTAATCCAAATTAGATGGTATGTATTTTATGAACTGTAAGTTCGGATTTGTATATCCTCGCTTCTATATTATTTGTCATTTCGATCTTCCATTTTCTTTCGGAATCTTCTTCTGAAGAAGAACATAAAGATAGCCATTGCTACAAAGAAAAGAAATAAATAGGCGCGATCTCTATTCTCGCCCCAGTTAACAAATACTTCATAGCTAAAAAATACGGCTATAATTAAATAAAAATATTCAAAAAGTTTATAAACTCTATTCGCCATTGTTGGTTTTGCTTTTATCTATTAATTGTACACCTTGGTTTTTTCTGGACAAGAAGATCGTGAAATCCTGGTTACCGTCAAAGCGTGCACCTTGATTGTAAGAGCCATCCTTAAACTTAATTTCGTAAGGTTGGTCTGTAAAAATCCACTGATTTTTTTGGTCCCAGTAAAGTTGTTCTGCGTTTAATACTACGCTATCTGCAGTAACTACTACTACATTTCTTCGTAAATCGACCAATTCGGTAACGTCATACTGAATGGCATAGTCTGAAGTTACAGTACTTTCTTTTCCTTCTTCGTCCCAAAAATGAACCTCTATACCATCTGGAAATTCTTTGTAAGGAAACTCTAGATTGGAATAATCCAAAAGCTTATCAGCTAAAAGATTGGTCACCAATCTTCCCGAATCAATAAAATTCGGATTTGCCTCAGTATACTTAAAGTCGATGTTTTTTCCTACAGCGATGGGTTCGCCATCGGAAAGGCTTAATTTTTTTACGTTTTGATAATTACTTTCACATGCAAAAAGCGTGATGACACTCAATAGAGCCATCACGCTTTTAAACATATGTGTGTTATTTATCATTATTACAAGGTAGGAACCCGAACACTACCACCAACCCAACAGTTGAATTTAATGGTTTCACCCGCATTTCCTTCACTAAAGATATCACTTTTTTGCGGTGCACGTTGTCTATAACTATCTGCCGCCGCGTTTGCATTTCCAGCAAGTGAACCATCCACTCTGGCTGCTTTTTCCATCATGTCTGCAGCTAACCAGTACATTGCTCTTTTTTCAAAAACAGTTTCACCACAAGAGTTTGCGCTATCTGCATACATAGTTCCAATTTTGTAATATGCAATTCCCGCAGAAGGTTTTGCTTCAAGCATTTTGTTGTAGTATGTTCTAGCAGTTGAAAAACTTCCTTTCTTGCGGTAGTTTTCAGCTATACTGTAATAGATTCTTGATTTTTTAGCATTGTCTGTTTCCAAATCGGCAGCTTCATTGAAGTACTGCAACGCTTTTGAAGACTTCCCTTCATGCTCAGCTTGCTTACCCAATAAATAGGCCGAAGTTGAACTAGGCTCCAATTCGTGAAGACGTACAGCCAATTTGTTCGAAAGTGGGCTATCACATTCTTTAGCATCAAGTCTGTTACTTGCAGCTTTTATCCAATCAATATCATTCTTTTTGTTTTCAAAATCTTTTTCGTAGAAAGGAATTAAGTTTTCACAATCTGCAAGTTGACCTAACTTTCCGTTAACGCTACTTTCAACAGTAGAATAAACTCCTAAATTGTTTTCGTAAACCTCTTTAGCTCGCTTCTCTTTATCGGTCATCCCGTTTCCAGCTTCTTCCTTGTCCATTAGAGGAGTAAGCTTTTCAGCCAAATTATTCTTCTCCGCATCTATTTTGGAAATAACAACGTCATATAAAGAAAAGATGTCTGAAAGCTCCATTTTTCCTTCATTGTACAAATCTACTGCAAGGGAGAAATAGGTGTATAAACTTTTACTACTAGAAAAACTAGCTGGGTCTTTTTTAAAGGCATGGTCAAAGGCCTTAAACTGAGCGTCTTTTGTGCCAATGTTATTGTCATATCTCAATTGGGCAATTGTCATTAGCACTTCTCCTTCTGAAGTTTTTTCAGGGAAGTTTTCCAAACGGAGTGTCCAAGCTTGAATTAAATCTTCAACTTTGCTTTTATCACCTTTTTCGTCGATATAATATTCAAACATTTTAACCGCGTATTGGTAAGTTGCCAAACTAACTTTAGGACATTCCTTAATTAGCTTCTCGTAATGAGTAAGGGCTGCGTCATAATTTTTAGCCTTCGCTGGCTCAATAAAATATGAAAGTGTTATGGCGCAATCGTCTGGGGCTTGTGCAAATGCTTTGCCAGATAACGTTAGGGTTAATGCTGAAAATAGTATAACAAATTTTGTTTTCATGGTAGTAATGTTAACGGTATTAATCATATAGTCTTTTTTCGAACCAACGGTCATTCAATGAAAAACTCAACATTGTATTGAAAAAGTTTTCTTGTATCAATCCGAAATCTTTAGTTCCTCGTCTGCCGATCTCAAAACCTAAGTTTATATTGGAGAACATTCGGCCTACTGGCATACCTAAACCAAACGCTATGCCAAACTCATTTATATCATGGCCATCTACGTTAAGGCCGGTCTGTTCAATGCGCATTCCCGCTCTGTAGACTATTCTTTCAAAGTAATTTCCAAAGGAATTGTAGTTGGGGATATAATAACCGCCCAAGCCAAATTTTGAGGCATTTTTATATTCAACGTTTTCGATTGTGAAAACCCTATTTGTAAAATCGCTAGTCTGTTCGTTGCTGTATTCAACCCCGATTCCCCAATGTTTTGGCTTTGAAATCGCTGCGCCAATGGAAAATTGAGTGGGAAAGGTAAATTCTGTATTTTCCACTTCAACATCTCTCTGATCTATAGTATATAGTCCAGTGGGAAGAATGGAAACTGTTGACAATTTTCTGTAATTCTCAGATTTAAAATTTGTGCCAGGAGTAAATGTTGCCGATCCAGTAAGTTCTAGATTGTCAGTAATCATTCTTTTGTAAATGGCTCCAAAAGTCACGCTAAAACCGGTAAGTTCAGAATTGTTGAAAGCCTGTGTTCCGTATTGCAAGAGTTTTTTCTGAGATGTAGAAGTGTTTTCAATCTCACCGAAATTATAATTGGCATCTACACCTAAAGATAGTTCAGGAATAACCTGATAGGCGAGTGATAAGAATGCTTTATTAAGTCCTCCGCTTCCTGAATATTCAGTTGTGCCATCTGGGAGTTCAGAAAAGAAATGATATCCTACAGAAGTATAGGGAAGAAGTCCGAAGCCCATTCCAAATTTTCCCATAGGAATTCCCATGGCAAAATAATCCAATGACGTTGTGGATGTGTTCTGGCTGGCGTCGTTTGTTTTCTGCGTACTGTTCTGATGGCTTGCTCCCACAGAAAAGTTAACAAGTCTTAAAGCTGAATATGCAGCGGGATTTTGAAGATTCAAATGGATACTATCGGAGAAAACTCCAACTCCTCCCATAGATCTACTTTCGGTTGTGCCACGAAACTTTAAGGTCCCTATCCCGTAATATGAATATGGCGAGGTGGTTCCTTCTTGAGCCACTAGAGTGCCTGCTATTAGTAAAAATACTCCGACTATTAGTTGTCTAAACATCAAGGTGTGTTAAATTCCAAAATATAATTCAATCCTTCCAAAAGGAAATTTTGGTTGGCAAAGATGTCATTTTTTATACTATCTCGCAAAAAATGTGCATCCCCGCCTGTTAAAATAACTGTTAAATCATCGAACTTCTTTTTATAAGCTTCAATAAATCCATCAATTTCATTAATTACGCCGTTGAAAACTCCAGAATGAAGTGAGCTTTCAGTGGTGTCTCCAATTAGTAGTTCCGAACTTTTCATTTCTAACAACGGAAGCCTTGCGGTATAATTGTGTAATGCCTTGTAGCGCATTGTGATCCCTAGAGAAATGGCACCACCCAAATATTCATTGCTTGAGTTGATGAAATCGTACGTGATTGCTGTGCCTGCATCAATGACCAAAACATTCTTATTGGGAAATTGTTTTGATGCCGCGCTTATAAGCGCAATTCTATCTACACCCAAAGTATTAGGAGTGGCATATTTATTATTGAAAGGAAGTTTGGTATTGCGATCCAAGTTATAAAATGGACACTTAACTTTAAGGAAGTTAGACTGCTCCTCGGTTAGATTCCCCACTGAGGAAACAAGAGTGTTTTTAATTGAAGGATAGGATGTAGATATTTTCGAAAGGGAGTCAATAAAATCTTCCTTCCTGGAAGCGAACTTAAAAATCAATTTTCCAGCATCAAAGACCCCAAATTTAACTAAAGTATTTCCAACATCAATAACGAGGTTCATTCTTTCTGGAATTAATCTGCAAAAATACATTATTGTGAAATTATGTTTAAACGGTATTGAGGAAATTATTTTTATAAACTGTGTCGAAACTATTTTGTCAGGTTAAATTATTCTTAAGTCCATAAATTCTGTAGCTATATTACATAACTTGTTATTCCAACCCTTAAAAATTTGTGTTATGTTAAAATGGTTTTTCGTCTGTATTGCAATTGCGATTATCGCGGGAATTTTCGGTTTTACTGGTATCTCTGCGGTGGCAGCTGGGATTGCCAAAGTGATATTCGTTATTTTCTTAATTATAGCCTTATTGGTTTTTCTACTATACAAGAAGATATTCTGAGATTCAAACTTTAAGACAGTTTGTTGAAGGTAGGTTCTTGTATATTAGAATTGCAATAAGATATTGGAGATTTTGAAATTTCAGAATTTTCAAATAATATTCTCAATATTATTTGGTTTAAAAACAAAAAACCCCGTAAATCAAAGATTTACAGGGTGTGATTGTGGTGCCTCCAAGAATCGAACTAGGGACACATGGATTTTCAGTCCATTGCTCTACCAACTGAGCTAAGGCACCATTATTGAGATGGCAAATATAAAGCTATTTTCGTTTTTCCAAAACAATATTTAATAAAAATGAAATATAATTGAACATTTTATCCAAAGCTCAAAATAACAAGTTCATTCTCATCTTTTTAGCTTAATCATATCTGAAAAAGAAATTATCGTTCCAAACCCCTTTCTCCTGAAATAATCCCAATCTGTCTTGCTTCCGGTAGCTAAAATGAAGTCGCCACCCCATGCGCCTAGACTTTTTATGATAAATGGATAGTCCTTAAATAACTTTTCTCTAATCGGAGGTATGCCAATACTGTTGGAAATAATGCTCTCGTGTTCACCCATTAGGCTTTCAAATTGCTCTAGAGATCTGCAATTGGCCACTTCCATGCTGATTTCGGAAATGCGATTGATTACCTTTCTCTCCGCGGCAGCATTTTTATAATGCTCAATTCCTTTTTTACTATCCTGTTTTCTATTGAGGTGTACAAAGAATAATGACTCCTTAAAATCCCAGTTAATATCAGCACTTCTAATTTCTGGTTTTTTGTCACCAATCTTGTAAAATATAGGAAAATCATTTTGAGCTGCCGCAATATCATATCCACTTCCTCCGAAGCTGTTCGAGAGCAATGTGAAGCCATCGGTTCTGGACCACATGGCAATGTTGTTAATTAGGGTAGATGACGTGCCCAAACCCCAATTCCTTGGAAAATCCAGTTTGGTCATAATTTCAAATCCCTGTCCTATAGAAAGAAAATCTGGATTGAGAGCTCTAGCTTCTTGAAGAATTTTTGAAAGTGTTCTTGAAATTTGATTGTTAATATCTAAGCCGTGAAGTGAATTTAAATCAAAAGTTTCTTTAAACCATATTTGATGATTTTCATCAAAACTCTTCCAATGGATATTTTGATCATCCGACTTTTTGACCTCTAAGGATTGTCCGAATTTAGTGGGAATGGCCAAAGCCAGTGCGCCATCCAGAACGACGTATTCTCCTGTTATCAGCAATTTTCCATTACTGTAAAACTTCTCTCCCAAGGCGTCGCTGATCATCTTTATAATATATTTACAGACTTTTGTTTCTTAACTCCTCTAGAAAAGTACTCACTGCACTGTGCGAAACTGGATTGTTTATGAAATGGGCCAAGGCTTTTGACTTCTCCTCTTTTGAAGCTTTTGATTGGTTTAAAATATTCATCAAGTGCATTTTCATGTGTCCTTTTTGAATTCCGGTTGTTATCAAAGAGCGGATAGCGGCAAAATTCTGAGCCAGTCCAGCTACGGCCATAATTTCCATCAGTTCAGTAGCATTAGGTTTTTGAAGAATTTCAAAAGCTGTTTTTGTCAATGGATGTAGATTTGTTAATCCACCGACAGTTCCGACTGCCAAGGGGATTTCAATCCAAAATGTAAAAATATTGTCTTCTATTTTAGCATGGGTCAAACTTCCATAATATCCATTTCGAGAAGCGTATGCATGGGCCCCGGCTTCTACCGCCCTAAAATCATTCCCCGTTGCTAAAACTACCGCATCTACACCGTTCATGATTCCTTTATTGTGCGTTACCGCCCGTCGAGTTTCGGTTTTGGCAATATCAATTGCACGAACAAATTTTTGTGCAAATTGCTTACCGTCATAATGTTTGGTGGTCAGTCTATCTATACTGCAGCTCACTTCTGCTTTTACTAAACATTCGGGCACATAATTGGAAAGTATGCTCATCACCACTTCCGGATAGGAATTACTGATTTTAAAGGCTGAAAATTCTTTAGCTTTCTCTTCAAAGGTGTGGGCCATTTGTTCCAAACAACTATTGATAAAGTTAGCCCCCATTGCATTCAAAGTTTCGAAAGTAGCATGTATGTGGAAATAATTATCTAGAATATGGGATTTGTCCACCAAAGAAATCTTTAGAAGTCCACCACCTCGAGATTTCATGTTTTTCTCCAGGTCCTGAATGCTCGCGCTAAGCTTCGGCTTCACTGCTTCGAAAAAATTCTCCAGATATTTTATTTCACCATTAAAATTGAAGTGGATTTGTCCGTTTTTTTCAGTTGAAATTACAGTTGCTTTAAATCCTCCACGATCTAACCAGAATTTGGCAGCATTGCTTGCTGCTGCAACTACTGAACTTTCCTCAGTAACCATTGGAAGGGCCAAAAGCTTACCATTGATTAAAAAGTTTGGTGCAAGTCCAAATGGTAAATAATAATTGGAAAGGGTGTTTTCAATAAAATCATCATGAAGTTGCTGAAGGCTTGGGTCGGCATTCCAGTAACTGCTCAGAATTTGTACGGCATCAGGATTTTTTTGCAAATAATTGTCGGCAAGCCAATCAATTTTTTGGGTTTTGGATTTTTTTGAGAATCCGGAAACAGGTTGGACCATGAAAATAGCTAAGAGTGAAGCGCAAAGATAATATTTCGTACAAGTTTCTTAAAGGTCATATCCAAAAGAAAAAGGTATTCGATGCGGATGAATTCCGCTATTTGAATACCTTTTTAAAAATTTAGATGAAAAATCCTTTAAGCCTCTTTAGTTTGTGAGTCTTTTATAGTTCTGGGTCGGACATTAAATTTTTTTCTTTTCGGCCTTAACTTTCCATGACTTCCGATATTTATTTTGCCTCGTTTAGTTTTTTTATCTCCTTTCCCCATTACTTTTTATTTTGCTGTTTTTTAATTGTTTTTTCATCAATGTCAAACTTATTTGTCTTCTGATTACTGTTCCCTGTTGGGTTTGTTGGATTTTTCTGCTCGGTCTTCCTTTCAAATTTCTTTTCCATAACTTCGATTTTTAAAAATGTTCCATAAATATATCGAACATTCTATTGAGACCTTCTTAAAGCCATGCTAAAAAATTTTAAGTTCATATTTTAAAGTTTATTGAATACGCAATAAATTTATTTTTTCCGAAAATTTTCTGCCTCAGTTTGATTCTGTATTTTTGGAGAAATTTTTGAAACACAATGGCAGATTTATCTCAAAAAGAATGGCGTGAACAGTTGGAAAGCGATGACAACGCAGTAATTGTAGATGTCCGTACAGATGAAGAAGTAGAGGAAGGGCATATGCCAGATGCAATTCAAATAGACATCCAGCAACCAGCAGACTTCATGGAGAAGGCAAAGGAATTGGATCCTTCGAAAAATTATTATATCTATTGCCGTTCTGGTGCTAGGAGCGCACAAGCTTGTATGCTTTTTAATTCTTTAGGTATAAAAAATGCCTATAACCTTATGGGAGGTATTACAGCTTATAATGGAGAAGTTGTCAAGTAAAAATTTTTACAAAATGAAAAATGCAGTTTTTATATTGAGTTTTATGGTAATGTCCCTTTTAGGGGGATGCCAGGACTCTAAATCAGCCCAAGAAATAAAAGTTATTTCTCCTCAGGAGGTCCGTGATGCTGTTTATGATGACAGCGCACACCAATTAGTAGATGTTCGAACTCCCGAGGAATTTAAGGAAGGTCACCTTAAAAATGCCCAGAATATTTGTGTTACTGATGCAGATTTTGAAGCCAACATCGTTAAACTAGACAGAAATAAGCCCGTGTATCTTTACTGTCGAAGTGGAAAAAGAAGTTCAAAAGCTGCAGCGATTTTAAAAGATTTGGGGTTTACGGAAATCTATGATATGGAAGGAGGAATTTTAAAATGGGAAGGGGAAAATCTAGAAACCCAGAGATAAATTTCCTAAATTATTTAACTCATTGAGGTTTAGCGGTTAAATTATAGCCAAAGTATATCCTAGCTTTATCATCTCTCTCTGTCATGGGCTATCTTTGCATGATAATTTAGCAGAAGTGATGGAAGTGGAAAAACAAAATATTTACAATCAATTTCGCAGGTTAATTATTGATAGTTGTGCATTTGATCGTTTTCCATCCCATGATTGTCAGCGCTTTCATCATGACTACCTTAAATTCTTTTTTGGGGTTGTTCAGATCGAAATCGATTATGCAACAAAATCCATAGAACTTTTAAGCCCTAAACCCATAAGTACTGAACCTCTTACAACCTATAATGTGAACTCATCTGTTACGGCTACGGTAAGCTACGAAGATTTGGAAGCTACCTTGCTTGGATGTATGGAATACGACGAGTTTTCCATAGGATTTTACAGATATTTGCTATCCGAATACGGTCATAATATTTCTGAGCATGACCCCTCAAATAAAAGAAGTGCTTAATTTATAAAACGAGTTAGTTCATTCTGCACTAAATCTTTTCCTCAAAACTTTTGTCTTCTCTATTTCTCTCTCCTTTAATTGTTTTTTCGAGTATAAAATCTTGTAAATTTGCCGCTTAAATTTTACTAGATTGACAAGACAAATTACCGATACGATTTTAATGATTCGTCCTGTAGCATTCAGGATGAACGAACAGACTGCAGTCAATAATTATTTTCAGGAAGATATAGATCTTAAGAATTCTGAAATAAATATTAAAGCGCAAAACGAGTTTGATACGTTTGTTGATAAACTTAGAGCTGTGGGAGTGCAAGTTATTGTAGTTGACGATGACTTGAGAATGGATACTCCGGATTCCATATTTCCTAATAATTGGATAAGTTTCCATGAAAATGGAGATATAGCACTTTATCCAATGTTTGCTGAAAATCGTAGAAGAGAGCGACGGGAAGAAGTATTGGTTCGTCTGGAAGAAGAAGGATTTAAAATAAATAATATATACGATTATACTCCCGCCGAAGATGAGGGTATCTTTTTGGAAGGAACTGGAAATCTTCTACTTGATCGTGTCAATAGAAAGGCGTATTGCGCTCTTTCTCCTAGAGCGCACGAGGAACTTCTAATAGAGTTCTGCGAAGATTTTGAATATACTCCCGTAATTTTTGTTGCCAATCAGACCGTAGATGGAAAAAGAATGCCCATTTACCATACCAATGTAATGATGTGTCTGGCAGAGCACTTTTGTATAATTTGTCTTGATACAATAGATGATGCAAAGGAAAAAAAGAATGTGGTGCAGCATCTAAAATCCGATGGGAAAGAAGTGATTGCTATTACTGAAAGCCAAATGCATCAATTTGCTGGCAATATGCTCCAAGTGCAAGGAAAGGATAAAAAATATCTTGTAATGAGTTCCGCCGCACACGATAGCTTGAACGAAACACAAATTAAATCCATAGAAAAACATTGTGAAATTCTAAGCAGTGATCTTACAACGGTTGAAACATGTGGAGGAGGAAGTGCCCGTTGCATGATGGCGGAAGTGTTTCTTCCAAAAGAATAGCGCCACAACTAATTGGGTTCACGGGAATCTAATAATTTTTTAAAATTAGGCCCATTGCAACTATTTGTTATCTTTAGTTGATTAACTAAAATATCTAATTATGAAAATCTTAAAAATCGTTCTTCTTATCGCAGGAGTAGTTTTAATTGGCATGGGCCTGTATCAAGCCTTTTTTCCCGAAACTGTAGTAAGTCTTGGCCCTTTGGAAGTGAATAAAACAGAAGGTCTTAGTAGTCAAACGCTGGGAATGATAGGGATTGGAGTTTTAGCCTTGCTTGGAGGTTCCTTTATTAAACAGCGCTGATATTAAACTATATTTTTTAGGTTTTTGAAAATAGATATTCAGAATTGGAAAATTTCATATTTTCTAAAGTTATTGTGTCCTAATATCGTCTTCAAAACAATTTCAAATAAATCCTTCTTGCAATTATCAGGAATCAGGCTGTCTTTTCCATCTTTTATTATCAATTAATTTTCTTAAAGATATTGATCATTAAAGACTCCAGTTTTAAAATCTTGTATCTTTGCACCTAAATATATCAGAAGGGTCGGTTTAAAAATGATCTTCTATTGTAGATATATTATAGAATAAAATCAAAAATAAATCCGAGGATAGGGATGTTGATCATCTCAATTTTCATACTTCATATATTTCTTTACAAATGACATTTCAACAAAATTTAGAAAACCACATTAAGGCCGCCGTTACAGAAATTTATGGTGCAACTCTTGAACAAGTTGAATTACAACCTACGCGCAAAGATTTTGAAGGTGATATTACCGCGGTAATTTTCCCGATGCTCCGCGTATTTAAGGGAAATCCTGTTCAAATTGGTCAAAGTATTGGTGAATATCTTGTGGAAAATGTTTCAGAAATAGAGAAATTTAATGTGGTTCAAGGCTTTTTGAACATTGTTTTGAGCGATTCATATTATCTCAATTTCTTTAATTCAATCAACGATTTTTCTTCCTTCGGGAAAGTTCCACAAGGTGAACAGGCGTTGATGGTGGAATATTCCTCTCCAAACACCAATAAACCATTGCATTTGGGACACGTGAGAAACGTTTTACTCGGTTATTCAGTTTCTGAAATAGAAAGAGCGGCGGGTAAAAAAGTTTATAAAACCCAAATTATTAATGACCGTGGAATTCATATTTGCAAAAGTATGATAGCTTGGGAAAAATTCGGGAATGGCGAAACTCCAGAATCCACAAACCTGAAAGGCGATAAACTGGTAGGGAATTACTACGTTAGATTTGACCAAGAATATAAAAAACAAATCCAGGCACTTAAAGAGGAAGGCAAAACGGAAGAAGAAGCTAAAATGATTGCCCCAATTTTAAGAGAGGCTCAAGAAATGCTACTCAAGTGGGAAGCAGGAGATGAAGAAACCCTGGCCCTCTGGAATAAAATGAATGGATGGGTATATGAAGGTTTCGAGGAAACTTATAAAACCATCGGGGTTGATTTCGACACGTATTATTATGAAAGCAATACCTATTTATTAGGTAAGGATATAATTGAAGATGGATTGCAAAGAGATGTCTTTTTTATGAAAGATGATGGCTCTGTATGGTGCGATCTTACCGAGGATGGATTGGATGAAAAACTGGTCTTGAGAAGTGATGGGACGGCAGTATACATGACCCAGGATTTAGGAACAGCTGTTCAAAGAGTAAAAGATTATCCGGATGTGGGGGGGATGATTTATACCGTAGGAAATGAACAGGATTATCACTTTAAAGTACTGTTTTTAATTTTAAAGAAATTAGGCTATAGCTGGGCCGAAAATCTATATCATTTAAGTTATGGAATGGTAGATCTACCTTCTGGAAAAATGAAAAGTCGAGAAGGAACTGTTGTAGATGCAGATGATTTAATTTCGCAAATGACGCATACTGCACGAGAAATTTCTGAAGAACTAGGGAAAATTGACGATTTCAGTCCAGAGGAGAAGGAGGAACTTTACAGAATCATTGGGCTGGGAGCTCTAAAATATTACATTCTAAAAGTAGATCCTAAAAAGAGAATTCTTTTCAATCCTGAAGAAAGTGTCGACTTCCAAGGAAACACGGGGCCGTTTATTCAATATACATATGCCCGTATTAAGTCGATTCTAAGAAAAGCAGGTGAAGAATCCTTAGGAAGCATACCTAAGGAATTCCAAATGCATCCAAAAGAAAAAGAATTAATTAAGATTCTTAAGCTTTATCCAGAAACGATTCAGCTGGCGGCCGAAAACTACAGTCCTGCGCTAATTGCGAATTATACTTATGATCTAGTAAAGGAATTCAACAGTTTTTATCAGAATGTTCCTATTCTAGCAACAGACAATAAGGAGGAAAAAATGTTCCGTATAAAGCTATCACATGCGGTTGCGGAAGTAATCAAAAGTGCTTTTTCCCTCCTTGGAATTAAAGTTCCGGAAAGAATGTAATGTAATTGAGAATTCTTATGAATTCTCAATTACGTCCTTATCCAAGTGATAAATTTCCATGATCCCTTCCAAAACTTTTTCGAAGTCGATCTTAAGGTCAATCAATTTTCCGGTAGCCATATCCATTACCCATCCGTGCACGGCGAGTCTTTCTTGGCGCACTGCAATCTGGACATCGGCTGTTTTAATTACGTTTACACATTGTTCTTGAACATTGAGCTCTACAAGTCTTCTGTATTTCTGTTCTTCATCTTCAATAGCGTTAAGTTCTTCTTGATGAAGGCGATAAACATCTCGGATATTTCTTAACCAAGGATTTAATATACCCAAATCCTTAGATTGCATAGCAGCTTTAACACCACCACACCCATAATGTCCACAAATAACTATTTGCTTCACTTTTAAGATGCTTACTGCATAATCTATAACGCTCATGGCGCTAAGGTCTAGATTGGACACCATATTCGAAATATTTCGCATCACGAATACTTCTCCTGGTTTTACACCCATAATCTCTTCGGCCGTAACACGGCTATCACTACATCCAATATAAAGAATATCAGGATTTTGACCATTCGCTAGATTTTTGAAATAATCGGGATCTATTCCGAGTTTTTCATTCACCCATACTTCGTTGTTCTTGAAAATTTGTTCTATGTCCATAGATTTTTTAGGGATATTTTTTGAGATTTTAAAGATAGTAAAAACTACAAAGTCATTATGGCTGGAATTCTTTGAATTTTTTAATCGAGATTTCGAAGAATAAAATATCGGTCTCAACCAGCTTTTGAATTTTTCAAAAAACCCAATTCTTCTCAACCTTTCATTCTTTCGGTGAACTTAACTTGGCCAGAACATAAGCGGAAATTGCCATCGCTATGTCTCGAACGGCTACATCTGGATGATGCCAAGTGAAAATGAGACTTAAGGCGATCAATAATAGCCAAATGGAAACTATATAGGCGCCTAGGTGGGTTTTTATTGCAACAATAATCCCAGCAATGATTTCGATTACTCCCACAATTTTCATAAAAGTTTCTCCGCTAAAAGGAAGTAACTCTAGTGTAGAAGGTGCCAAATAGGATTCCCATTGGACCAAGATGTTAAAAAATTTATCCAAGCCCGCAACGATGGGCACTACTACAAATAAAATTTTTAAAAGATTTTGTAATTTATTGATTTCGGAAGTGTTTGTTATTGTGTTCATGATCTCTATGTTTTTTGATTTTCCTATATGTTGGATGTATAAAACATCTTTAGGTTACAAAATGTTGTAACTTTCAAGGAGTTATAAAAATGAAAAAGCTATGGAATCCATTCAAAATAGACATATTGATGCATCAAAATTTAGCGATATTGAAGTAGTGGAGCATGTATTAGGTGGCGAAAAACAAATGTTTGAGATTTTGCTTAGGCGGTATAATCAACGTATATATAGAGTTATTAGAAGTTATATTAAATCTGATGCGGAAACTCAGGACATTATGCAAGAAGCCTATGTGAAGGCATATACAAAACTGGATCAATTCAAAAATCAAGCGGCATTTTCTACATGGCTTATTCGGATAGCTATAAATGAAGCGTTGCAGGAAATCCGAAAGAAAAAGCGATCCTTAACAGATGGGGATGCGACAGAGAAATTAGGGATATTAACTAATTTTTCAGGAAGAAGTGCTTTGAATCCAGAAAATCAAACTATAGTAGCTGAAACCAAAAGATTGATAGAGACGGCGGTTGATAAATTGCCCGAAAAATATAGAATGATTTATATGCTTCAACAAGTGGAAGGTTTGTCCAATACCGAGATTGCAACCTGTCTTGATATAACCGATAGTAATGTGAAAGTGCGTCTGCATAGAGCTAAAACGCTCATAAAAGAAGACATCTTTAAGTTCACACATGATGCATCTATTTTTGAATTCGGAAACCTTAAATGCGATCTTATGGTCATGAATGTGATGAAACGCATTTGAATTTTATCGATATTTCTTTCGAAATCATAATAAAAACTCTCGCTCAGAAAAATAGTTGTAACTTCGCAACTTATTAAAACCGTCTTCTTAGTTTTAATGGTTTTTAAAAAGACCGAATTCTAAAAGCGCCGCGATCTGCCTTCAGGCAAGTCTAGTATCTAAAATCTAGCAGCGCAGCGGTCTAAAATCTTAAATATATATGTCATTTAAATCTCTTGGGCTGTCCGATGCCCTGCTAAAAGCTATTAGCAAAAAAGGATATGAAACGCCTTCGGCAATTCAACAAAAAGCAATTCCATTAATTCTTGAACAAAAAGACGTTCTTGCTTCGGCACAAACCGGAAGTGGAAAAACGGCAGGTTTTGCATTGCCAATAATACAATTGTTATCTAATGAGCCGTCTCTTCGGAAACGACCTATACGTGCATTGGTTCTTACTCCCACACGCGAGCTAGCAGCACAAGTTGAAGATGAATTTAGAGAGTATGGTGAATACACAGACTTACGTTCCACAGTTATTTTTGGTGGGGTAGGAGCCAATCCGCAAATTCGAGCCCTAAGAAATGGAGTAGATATTTTGGTAGCAACTCCAGGGAGACTACTGGACCTAATTAATCAAGGTGCTTTAACGCTTTCAAAAGTTGAAGTTCTTGTTCTGGATGAAGCAGACCGTATGTTGGATATGGGGTTTGTTCGTGATATCAAAAAAATTATCGCCCTATTGCCTTCAAAAAGACAGAATCTTTTATTTTCTGCAACTTTTTCTAAAGAAATAAAAAAGTTAGCAGCCGAATTTTTGCACAATCCTGTCCTGGTTGAAGCAACCCCAGAAAACACCACGGTCGAAAAAATTGACCAAACTGTTTATCGTGTGGATAAAACTCAAAAAACAGATCTTATTATCAAATTGATTTCTGAAGGAAATTGGCAACAAGTTTTAGTTTTTACCAGAACCAAGCATGGCGCCAACCGTTTGAGCGAAAAATTGGATAAAGCAAAAATACCTTCTGCAGCAATTCACGGAAACAAAAGCCAAGGCGCAAGAACTAGAGCACTTTCTGGATTTAAGGAAGGAAAAGTACGTGTATTGGTAGCCACTGATATTGCGGCAAGAGGTCTGGATATTCCGTTATTACCTCATGTTATAAATTTTGAGTTACCAAATATTGCCGAAGATTATGTTCACCGTATTGGTCGAACTGGTAGAGCAGGAGCAAGTGGAGAAGCAATTTCTCTTGTAAGCCTTGATGAAGTTGGGTATTTAAGGGATATTGAAAAGTTGATAGGCGAACGGTTACAGCCTAGAACAGTTTCAGATTTCCAGCCTACGGAAACCATGGCCGATGTTAAGGCTCAAGAAGCCGAAGCAAAAAAACAAAAAGCCCTACACCATAGCCGAAGTCGTGGTACGGGAAGTAGAGCAAATTCTTCTTCTAAAGCAGGAAGTAGAAATAGAAGATAATCATCATTGGATGTGTGTGGTAAAGAAAAGTGAAAAACCAAAACGGTCGCCAAAAGGTGACCTTTTTGTTTTATATTCTTTATATAATGAGGGTTCAGATAGATTATTCGACTTTGGAAACCTTTATATTTTCTGTTTCAATATTTGAAAGAAGTTCAAGTTTTCCAGTTTCAAAAAGATTGTCTAAATCTTTTAAATCCACAGTTTCCCAAGGCTCCACTTTGTAATTTTTATAATCTACAAACCGCAAACCTTCTACAATGCGTGGATTATAGGCTTCTCTAAAACGAATGCCGCCCTTTCCAGTATAAAATTTATAGGCAAAATAATCTACAGTAAATTCGTTCTTATTGATCCAGTACATATAGATATCATCGTGGTCATCTCCTCCTCCTTCTTCGGCGAAAGTCACTTTAATTTTATAGTATTTTTCATCCTTAACAACAGATTCTCCTATAAGTTCCTTTTTTACTGCGGAAGCGTTTAAACCATAGGGTAACTGGATAAAGTAATGAACGGAATTTACAGAATTTGAATATTTCGTTTTAGTGGAATCTGGCAGCGAAATTTCCTCATTGTTTATAAAACGTTTGAACCCAGCATTAGAAAGGACATCTTTTATTTCACCTAAGGAATCCTTGAACTGGCGCGTTAATTCGAATTCTCCGCCCTTCCTAAAACTCGAGTAATTCGCCTCTCGAAATTTAAATTCGATCTTTGAATTCTCATACTTTTCGCCTCCAGCATTTTCTATTGTTTTGTCAATTATTTGTTGGGCCGAAAGTTTATTTTTTTCTTGATCGCAAGAGATCAGTAAAATTAAAATTCCAATTATTGGGAAAAATTTCATAATCTATGTTTTCACCAAAGATACAAATGACAGAAACTTTGGTAAATATTTTCTTAAGATTAAATAGGAACTAATAATGTCAAATTTTTAAGGGTTTGGTTCCTTTCTTCATTCTAAATCCTAAATTTGCCACCTCTTAATATGGTAGCAGCGATAACCAAATTTATTGATTTTTTTTACTTCATTTTTCGGCCCTTTCTGCCGTTGGATACGTATAGATATGCAGTCTGTGGAGGTGGAAATCTGGTTTTTGATATATTCCTTTATTTCATTTTTTACAATTTCATATTTGCCAAACAAAATGTAGATCTATATTTTGTGGTTCTCAGTCCTCACATTGCTTCGTTATTTATCGTTTTCCCAATTACCTTTACAACTGGATTTTTATTGAATCGATTTATAACTTTCCCAGAATCCAACTTGCCTTGGAAAACACAGTTTTTCAGATATTTTATGGTAGGTATGGGTGCGTTGGTACTCAATTATGTATCGATGAAATTTCTGGTAGACTTCCTTGGTTTTTACCCCACGCCTTCACGCTTACTTACGGTATTTGTCACTGTAGGATATAGCTATTTATCCCAAAAGAAGTTTAGTTTTCGGGTTAAATAAATTCTTTTCTATATGTATTAATTGTTTCAGAAACAATACTTTAGTTCTTTCTTCTTAACATATGTCATTGTTTAAAATAATTGAAGCCATTATCTTTACTTCTTAAAATTAAAAAGAAAATAAATGGGTCAACTAAAAGGAAAAAATGTCCTGATAACTGGCGGTGCTTCAGGAATCGGTAAAATTATGGCTCGTTTAGTTCTAGAGCGAAAAGGCCAAGTAATTATTTGGGATATAGATGAACAGAAAATTCAGGACACAATTGCTGAATTGGAATCTTTAGGAAATGTTGTGGGATTTGTTGTAGACGTTTCGAAAGCAGAAGATGTTGAAAAATCAGCAAAAAGAGTAAAATTTGAGATTGGAGTGGTAGATGTGCTCATAAATAATGCAGGAATTGTTGTGGGTAAATATTTTCATGAACATTCCACCATGGAAATTTTGAAAACCATGGAGATTAATGCGAATGCTCCTATGATTGTTGCAAGTGCATTTTTAGGAGATATGCTTAATCAGAATTCCGGACATATCTGCAATATAGCATCCTCTGGAGGACTTATTTCAAATCCAAAAATGTCCGTCTATGCAGCTAGTAAATGGTCATTAATAGGTTGGTCTGACAGTTTGCGGATTGAAATGCAGCAATTAAAAAAAGTTATAAAGGTTACTACCGTAATGCCCTATTATATAAACACGGGGATGTTTGATGGCGTGCAATCAAAGATTCCGATTCTTAAACCTGAGGCCGCGGCGAGTACGATCATCAAGGCTATTGAGAATGATATAGTAATGCTCACACTTCCGGGCTATATTTATAGAGTTACTAGGTTGGGTCAGGCCATATTACCCATTAAGGCATTTGATTGGTTCGCGGGGAAGGTTTTAGGTATATATAAAACGATGGAACATTTTACGGGACGTAAGAATTAAATTTTCCTATCCATAAAAGAAGATTCTAAAGAGTTTTAAAAGTGGGGTAAAATATAAAATACAATGATGAGAGAAACTGCAGAAGAAATAATTATACGAAATTTAGAAAACCATAGGGCTTTTTTTGAATCCCAGAAGACAAAGGATCTTGATTTTAGAATGTCGCAACTTAAAAAGTTGAAGCAAGCAATTCTTGACAATCAGGAAAAAATTGATCAGGCTTTGTGGGAGGATTTACGTAAGTCGCCTAAGGAATCTTATTTGACGGAAACAAGTATTGTGCTCAGCGAAATTGACAATCATATAAAGCATTTAAAGAACTGGGCGAGATCAGAAAAAGTTTCTACGCCAATTCATTTATTCCCGTCTTCTAGTAAAATAAAATATGAGCCTTTAGGTATTTCATTAATAGTGGCACCTTGGAATTATCCGTTCCAATTACTCTTCAATCCACTTGTTGGATCTATTTCCGCAGGCGGATGTGCGGTACTTAAACCTTCGCCAGATGCTCCCAAAATAGGTCTGTTGATGGAAGAGATTATTACTAGCACCTTTGATCCACATTATATCAGTGTTGTTCAGGGAGGACGCGAGACCAATACGATACTTTTCTCCCAAACGTTTGATATTATTTTCTTCACCGGAAGTACGAAGGTTGGAAAAGTTGTCATGAAGGCGGCTGCGGAAAATCTTACTCCGGTTGTTCTGGAATTGGGTGGAAAAAGTCCGTGTATTGTTGACGCCGATGCAGATATCGATGTAGCGGCAAAACGCATTACATGGGGAAAATTAATTAATGCAGGCCAAACATGTATAGCGCCCGACTATCTTTTTGCACACCATTCCATTAAGAAGGAGCTGTTAGAAAAAATTGCGGAAAATATAGACTCCATGTATGGGAAGAATATTAAAGAAAGTAGTTTCTATCCGCGGATAGTAAATGACGATGCCATGGAAAGATTGTCAGGTCTGTTGAATGAGGGAAGAATTTACATCGGAGGTGAAATTGATAAAAAGGAACGTTTTATTTCGCCAACCATAATCGATGAGGTTACACCTAGGTTTAAAATAATGCAAGAGGAAATATTTGGTCCAATTTTACCCGTTATGACTTTTGGGAATATAGATGAGCCCATTGATTATATTAATAAAAATGCAAAACCTCTGGCCCTTTATTATTTTGGAAAGAATGGCAATGCAGACAAAGTATTATCCAAAACCAGTTCAGGAGGTGTATGTGTAAATGATGTCTTGATGCACATAACAAATCATAATTTGCCTTTTGGAGGTGTTGGCAATAGTGGAATGGGACAATATCATGGTCGAGAAAGTTTTTTGGCATTTAGTCATAAAAGAGCGATTGTGACTACACCCACATGGATAGATCTTCCATTCAAATATGTTCCTTTTAAGTATTTTGAATGGATCAAAAGATTCATTTAAGAAATTCCAAAATGACAAATTCTTTTTTCAGCTATTTAGGTTAGAATAGAATATATCCTTGAGCCTAGTTTAAATAATTATTATAAACTCGGTAATTACGAGGCTTCTGCTATTTTAATAAATGAATTGTCTTAACCATAAAGACGATAATTATTGAAAAATATTTCTCCTATTCCCTATTATTTCCTTTAATTTTAGCCTCAAATATTTTATCGATGAAATACCTTTTTCTTTCCCTGTTTTTCTTTATTTCCTTTCTTAATCTACATGCCCAACAAAAGGAACTCACTCTTAATGATGCTGTTTTAGAGCAATATCGAAAATTCTATCCTGAGCACATTCGAGGATTTCAGTGGATTCCCGCGACCAATTCCTATGCTTATATAGAAAAAAATGATACTCTGAAAATAGGGTCTGCCAATGCTAAAAACGCCGTAAGCTATATATCAGTAAAGGAGATTAACCACTCTTTAGGCACAAAAATCAAAAGGTTCTCAAATCTTGTTTGGAAGAATAGTGATGCTTTTTACCTTGTCGATAAAAATGATTATTATTTGTATGATTATAAGCAGAAAAAGGGTAATCTAATTTCCAAAGTGATAGATTCTGCTGAAAATATCACTCTAAAGCCTGAAACAGGAAGTATAGCTTATACTATTGATAACAACCTTTATATACAGCAACCTGAGGGCGAAAAAATAGCTGTAACAAATAATAAAGATAAAAATATCGTTTCTGGACAAGCTATTGCTCGTAGCGAAATGGGAATCACCAATGGAATATTTTGGTCACCAAATGGAAAACTTTTAGCCTATTACCAAAAGGATGAAACTGACGTGGCAGATTATCCACTTTTAGATATCAATACAACTCCTGGCAAACTAAACTCTATAAAATACCCAATGGCTGGACAGAAAAGTGAACGTCCGAAAGTTGGTATTTATAATGTGTCCTCGAAACAAACGGTTTTTATTGTCCCAACTGGAAATGTAGACGATTATCTTACAAATCTTTCATGGACACCAGATGAAAAAAATGTTTTGATCGCCGAAGTGAACCGTGATCAAAACCATATAAAACTGCAACTTTTTGATGCCGTTACCGGAAATTTCGTAAAGACAATTTTAGAAGAAAAAAATGATAAATGGGCAGAACCGGAACACGCTGCTTATTTTCATTCGGATTCTTCCACCGACTTCATTTGGATGAGTGAAAAGGACGGTTTTATGAACCTATATCTCTGTAATACCAATACAGGATTTGTTCGTCAACTAACCAAAAATAAATGGATAGCCAAGGAAATAATAGGGCATGATGACAAAGGAAAAACAATCTATTTTTCTGGAACTGGCGAATCACCATTAGATACAAAGCTTTACAGTGTGCAAATTTCAAACGGTAAACAGGCCACGTTGACCGAAACCAGTGGGACGCACTCTAACAGTATTTCATCTGATGGGAAATATATTTTTGATCAGTATTCCAATCACACTACTCCCAATGTAGCGCAAGTATTAAACAGTAAGGGGAAGACGATGGAAACCTTGCTCACCGCAACAGATCCAATGGAGGATTATTTAAAGAATCCTACTACCATAGGAAAATTGAAATCGCATGATGGTTTCGATCTATACACCCGCTTGATCAAACCTTCCAACTTTGATCCCAACAAAAAATATCCTGTATTAGTTTATGTATATGGAGGTCCCCATGCGCAGATGTTACTAATTCTTGGCATGATGGCGCTTCATTATGGATGAACTGGATGGCAGAACAGGGATATTTGATCTTTACCTTAGACGGAAGAGGGTCCGGAAATAGAGGCTTTGCCTTTGAAAGCGTAATCCATAGACAATTGGGAACAGAGGAAATAAAAGATCAACTTGTGGGCGTAGATTATTTAAAACCGCTTCCTTATGTGGATGCCAATCGTTTGGCCATTCATGGATGGAGCTTCGGCGGATTTATGACTATTTCCATGATGCTCAATCACCCTGGAGTTTTTACTACTGGCGTGGCTGGAGGTCCCGTAACAGATTGGAAGTATTATGAAGTAATGTACGGAGAACGTTATATGGATACTCCAGAACAAAATCCGAAGGGTTATGAGGAAGCTAGCCTTTTAAACAAAACCCAAAATCTAACGGGAAAACTTTTGACCATTCACGGAACTGTTGATCCTGTAGTAGTTATGCAGCACAATCTATCTTTAATCAAGTCTTTTATTGATAACGAAAAACAAATGGATTTCTTCGTTTACCCTATGTACGAACATAATGTACGAGGTAAAGATCGAGTACATTTAATGAAGAAAGTGTTGGATTATGTGATTGAAAATAATAAATAAGAAATCAAAATTCGAAATAGTCTTTATAATTCGGTTGGATTCTTAATAGGTTAGCTATCGAAGGAAAAGAGAATTTCAACGGTCAATTTTGAGAAATTCCAGTAGAGTTTTATAAAACTTTACACTTTAAAATCCAATTATAAACTGGTCCTACATTAAGATCCAGAGCTCACCGTTTGAAGACCTATCACAGAAATTACAAGAGTAAATAGGAAAAACATTCGCCAAAAAGTAACGGGTTCCTTAAAAAGTATGATTCCCATAACGACGGTTCCAATTGCTCCTATGGCTCCCCAAACTGCATAAGCCGTTCCAACAGGAATGGCCTTTTCGCCTCCCATGGCTTTAAAAAGTAAAAACATACTAATGGATACGCAAATGGCAAAGGAAATCAGCCAAAGCCAAAATTCCTTTCCTGATGAATGTTGCGCTTTGCCTAAACTGATGGCAAATCCTGTTTCAAAAAGACCGCCAATAATTAATAATATCCAGTTGATGCTCATTCTTCCAAAGATAGCAGTTTTTAAAATATACTAAAGTAAAAATAGGTGAGTCCTCTTTATTTCAAAAGAAGATTTCAGAATCATTTAGAGCTAATTCCTTTTAGGAAACGTGCGGTCTTCATTATGAAGCTTCTTGTTCCATCTCTAAAGGATTGTGATTGAAAGAGCCTTTTGTGGTTTTTGATCTCAAAATGATAAACCCAATTATCGCCGAAATAAAAGACCCCAACAAAATTCCAATTTTTGCAGAATCCACATATTCTGGACTAGTTGCAAAGGCGAGACTGGCGATAAAAATGGCCATCGTAAAACCAATACCTGCCAAAAATGATACACCTATAATATGTTTATTTGTAATGTCTTTTGGTACTTCAATAAATTTGAATTTTTTGGCCAAAAAGACCAGAAGAGAAATCCCAATGCTTTTCCCAAGAATCAAACATATCATCAAGTTTACCACTAATGCCGTTTCTAGGTCAGCAGATCCATTTAGAGCCACTCCGGCATTGGCCAGCGCAAAAATAGGGATTATCAAATAGGCCACCCAATCATGAAGGGCATGTTCAAAATGTTGTAAGGGAGATTGATATTTTTCCGCCCAATCTTCCAAATCGTCTATTAGATGTAGCTGATCTGTTGAGAGCACAGGTTTTTGTAGTACCCTGGTTTGTTTAATGTTGGCAACTATTACGTCCAATTGTTCCGTAAATTCACTCGTGCTAATCTTTTGTCTTACGGGAACTGCAAATGCCATCAAAATTCCTGCTAGAGTTGGATGAAGTCCGGCTTTTAAAAACAATAGCCACACAACAAATCCAGAAACGATAATTAACATTTCCGAATAAAATCCTTTATAGCTTAAATAGTAAATCACGGCCAATAATGCCAAGGCAGAGCCCAATAGTATAAAATTTAAGCTCCCGCTATAGAATATTGCGATTACCAAAACGGCACCTAAATCATCAACAATCGCGAAAGCGGTAAGGAATATTTTCAAACTTAACGGAACTCGATTTCCAAGAACTTTTATTATAGCGAGTGAAAATGCAATATCCGTCGCCATCGGAATTCCCCAGCCTTTTAAAGTTTCTGGATTTTGATTCAGAATAACATACATTAGTACCGGGAGAGCTATTCCTCCTATGGCACCAACAAGAGGAAACATTATCTTTTTGGTGGAATTGAGTTCCCCTATCATGAATTCCCTTTTGATTTCAAGACCTATCAGGAAAAAGAAAATGGCCATCAGTCCATCGTTTACCCATAATATTAGAGGTTTACGGAGTTCGAAGTCCTGCGTTACAAAGCCAAGTTCATAGTGCCAAAAATGATAATAACTTTCTGAAAATGCAGAATTGGCCCAAACCAACGCTATTATTGTGGTAGCCATTAGCAGGATGCCACTAAAACTTTGTAATCTTACGAATTTTTGAAAAGGAGATAGTAATTGATCTTTTGTCATTAATTTTAGGTGTATGATCCAGATTCGGTTGTTGAAATAAACCTTTTTTTTTAAAGAAATTTGGATTGGTGATTATTTTCCTTCGGGGTGGCAATATAAAGAAACGAGTTAAAACTGCTGTCTTCTCAAACTGTTACGCAATACGAATTATGAAAAATTTATGATTTGGCAACAAATTTATACGATCAAGTTTGTGTTTGGCCAAATCTTTAAATTTGCATCATTCAATCCAAAAACTATTTTTGAAATGAATTTTTTTCTTATATTCTAAAATAAAAAAAACTTGAATAATATGGAAAAAAGAAAATTGGGCAGATCGGGACTTTTAGTAGCTCCTATCACTTTCGGCGGAAATGTTTTTGGATGGACAGTAGATGAAAATCAATCCTTTAAATTGCTGGATGCTTTTGTAGATGCCGAGTTTAATTTTATTGACACTGCAGATACTTATTCTTGGTGGGTAGAAGGAAATAAAGGAGGAGAATCCGAAACGATTATAGGAAAATGGTTTTCAGAAAGAAAGAATCGCGACAAAATTATTCTGTCCACAAAAGTCGGTTCCCAAACCAAGGAGCATCCTAAAAATAATAGTAAAAAGTTTATTTTGGAAAGTGTTGAGAGTTCACTTCGTCGTTTAAGAACGGATTATATAGACCTTTATCAAACTCATTTTGATGATGAAATCACCCCCGTGGAAGAAACGCTTTCAGCCTATCAGCAATTGATCAAGGAAGGAAAGGTTCGCGCCATTGGTACGAGTAATATGTCGCCAGAACGTATTCTTCAATCCCTAAAGGCTTCCGAAGAAAATGACCTGCCAAAATATGAAACGCTACAGCCTCTATATAATTTATTGGAACGTGAACCATATGAAAAGGAATTGCAGGCCATAGTAAAACAGAATTATATGGGAGTGTTAAGCTATTATTCTTTAGCATCAGGTTTCCTTACGGGAAAATACAGAGGCAAGAATGATTTGGATAAAAGCCCGCGAGGTCATGGTATGGAAAAATATCTTAATGAGAGAGGATTTAAAATTCTGGAAGCCTTAGATCAAGTTTCAGAAAAACATAATAGCACTCCAGCTACGATTTCCTTGGCATGGCTCTTGGCGCGTCCTACAATTACTGCCCCAATCGTTAGCGCTACAAGTATAAAACAACTGCAATCCATTATTGATGCTCCACAGATAAAGTTGGATCAAATGGATATGGACATGCTGAACAAGGCAAGTTCTTGGTAATCAAAATAATAAATTTAGAAAGGAAGATGGAGAAAAATTCTGTCATAAACTTGAACTGTTTCACATCTTAGGATTTTTGATAGAGATATCTTTAAGAGCAAGAGCAATATATTTCTTTGAAACTTTCTTTCAGAATGTTACCTTTGCACCTCGAACTCCGAAGCTTAGAAATCTAGATTTTGTTGATTGTTTCAAATAGCTTAGAGTCAACTCCTAAATAAGAAATTGATATTATGTTTGATAATTTAACCGATAAGCTGGATAAGGCACTTCATGTTCTTAAAGGCCATGGAAGTATTACTGAAGTAAACGTTGCGGAAACTTTGAAAGAAGTGCGCCGAGCCCTTCTTGATGCTGACGTCAACTTTAAGACCGCCAAAGAGTTTACCAATACCGTAAAGGAAAAGGCACTTGGACAAAATGTGTTAACCACATTACAGCCGGGCCAATTGATGGTTAAATTGGTGAAAGATGAACTTACTGAATTAATGGGTGGAGAAACCGCTGGTATTAATTTGAGCGGCGCGCCAACGGTTATCCTTATGTCTGGTTTACAAGGAAGTGGTAAAACAACCTTTTCTGGTAAATTGGCCAATTTTCTTAAGAATAAAAAGACAAAAAGACCTTTACTGGTTGCTTGTGACGTTTATCGTCCTGCTGCAATAAATCAGCTTCACGTAGTTGGAGATCAAATAGGAGTAGAGGTATACAGTGAGCCGGAAAATAAAAATCCAGTTTCCATTGCTCAAAATGCTATTGCATACGCGAAGAAAAACGGTTTCAACGTAGTTATTGTGGATACTGCCGGACGTCTAGCCATCGATGAGGCCATGATGACCGAAATTGCTAATATTCATAAAGCCATTGCTCCTCAGGAAACATTATTTGTCGTGGATTCCATGACAGGTCAGGATGCAGTCAATACCGCAAAAGCATTTAATGATAAGTTGAATTTTGATGGAGTAGTACTTACAAAATTAGACGGGGATACTCGTGGGGGTGCTGCAATTTCTATTAAAAGTGTAGTTGATAAACCTATTAAGTTTATTGGAACGGGCGAGAAAATGGATGCCATAGATGTTTTCCACCCTGCCCGTATGGCGGACCGAATTTTAGGGATGGGAGATGTTGTGTCTCTTGTAGAAAGAGCTCAAGAGCAATTTGACGAAGAGGAAGCCCGTAAGATTCAGAAGAAAATCGCCAAAAACCAATTTGGTTTTGATGATTTCCTCAGTCAGATCCAACAGGTTAAAAAGATGGGAAGCATGAAGGATTTAGTGGGTATGATTCCTGGTGCTGGCAAAGCATTAAAAGATGTTGAAATTGACGATGACGCATTCAAAGGAATTGAAGCCATAATTCATTCCATGACCCCGAAAGAAAGAACCGAACCTTCTATTATAAACGGAAGTCGTAAAAAACGTATAGCTCAAGGAAGTGGAACGAGCGTTCAACAAGTGAATCAGCTTTTGAAACAGTTTAACCAGATGAGTAAGATGATGAAGATGATGCAAGGTGGCGGCGGAAGAAAAATGATGCAGGCTATGGCCAATTTAAAGGGATAATGAAAATCTATTTGGTCTGAGAAAAATTCTTTAGAATATTTCAAGTCCAGAAACCTTGCCCCAATTTGAGAAATATTTTTACTGTAAACTTACCACTGAAATCCCATTCAAATGACAATACTCGACGGAAAAAAAATAAGTAACGACATCAAAAACGAAATAGCAGCTGAAGTCGATAAAATGAAGGCCAATGGTGAAAAAGTTCCGCATCTAGCTGCTGTATTAGTTGGAAGTGATGGTGCCAGCCTAACGTATGTGGGGAGTAAAGTAAAAGCCTGTGAGAGAGTAGGTTTTGAATCAACGCTTATTCAGATGCCAGAAACTACGAGTGAGTTGGAGCTTCTTAAGACCATTAAAGAATTGAATGAGAATGACGATATTGATGGCTTTATTATCCAGCTTCCATTACCGCCACAAATTGACACTCAAAAGGTATTACTTACCGTAGATCCTAGCAAAGACGTGGATGGTTTTCATCCGGAAAATTTTGGTAAAATGGCTTTGGATATGAGTACGTTTATTCCTGCTACACCTTTCGGAATTCTGGAATTATTAAGAAGATATAAGGTAGATACCAAAGGAAAACATACCGTAGTTATTGGCAGAAGCCATATTGTGGGCCGTCCAATGAGTATTTTAATGAGTAGAAGAGGATGGCCAGGAAACAGTACGGTTACATTAACCCATAGCAATACAAAGAACATAGCACAAATTACAACCCAGGCCGATATCATTATTTCTGCGCTAGGAGTTCCCAACTTCCTGAAGGCTGAGATGGTGAAGGACGACGCGGTTATAATTGATGTAGGAATAACCCGTGTGGAGGACGAAAATAGTCCTAAAGGTTATGTAATAACCGGAGATGTGGATTTTGAAAACGTAAGTAAAAAAGCATCTTTTATTACTCCAGTTCCTGGCGGAGTTGGACCAATGACTATCGCAATGCTACTTAAAAACACATTATTGGCGCGTGAGCAGCGAAGACACGTTTAAACTATATTTCAAAAAAAGCTTAGCGTTTTGACGATTTGTTTTCCGCCAATCTCCAATCCAAATATTTGTGAAGATCAGTTTCTATCCATCCTAGAGTAATAGTCATTACTGCTAAATCATCTATGTAGCCAATGCCTGGAAGAAAATCCGGAACAATATCCAATGGATTCAAGACATACAAAAGTGCCACTACGATAGATGCAATAGTAAACCAAGGAACTTCAGAATACCTTCCTTTTTTGATATCCTTTAACATCGCGAACATTATTTTGCCCAACTCGGTGAATTTTCGCAAAGGTGTCGCGTTGCTTAATTTTTTCGAAATAGCTTCCTGACTGTCCATAACAATCTCCACATCTTTTTCGGTCACTTTAGCTACTTCATCACCCACATATGATTGGTTTATCCTACTGTCCATAAGGGCAATATTTGAATGATCTCTATTTTTCTTTTTTCTGAACATGTTCTTTAGATTAGTTGATTCTAAAAATAAACAATCCCTTTTTCAAATTATTTAAATTTATGTTATAAATACACTGCTACCGTATAATAGCCTGCGATTAGAAGGAGAATAATAATTGCCCAATACGGTTTTACTGATTTTGGATCTTTTCCGAAGAAGAGGATAGTCAAATTAAACATAAAAGGTCTGTGCGTGGCGATAAAGTTATATCCGTGGTCACATATAAAGGTAAACCACTTATAGCTGTTATACCACCTATGCCAAACAAGAGTTTTTGGGTTGAAGTAGGAAAAACTTCGGAAAGCGGAATCGGGCCCACTATAAATTCTTCCGTCGGTCTCAATTAATCTTGATGCCTTTCTAAATTCCTGTAAAGGAATGTCGGGATACTGAGACGCAACTTCTTGAAAGGTGAAATAATCTAAACGATCATCAGTTTTTGAATTCCAGTGGGTTATCCAATATTTGCAGAACCCACATTCTCCATCCCAAACCATCATCGGTTTTTCTATGGGCGCAAAAGCTGTTTTGTAAATTTTGGAGAACATTGGTTAAAGCTGAATGATTAGTATTTATGAATTTTGTACTAAGCTTTAATTGCTCACAATTAAAGTACCTCATTTTGAGATTCGAGGTCTTTTTTTCCATATTCCTGGCGGTAAAGTTTTATTATAACCATAAACAGACTGATAAGTAAGGGCCCAAAAATAAGTCCGATAAATCCAAAAAGTGGTACACCTACAATAACACCAATTAGGGTGATTAATGGATGAACATTATCCAATCTCTTTAAAACGTAAAGTCTAAAGATATTATCTGTCATTCCAACTACTACAAATCCATAAATCAAAATTCCCCATGCTGCAAAACTATCTCCTGTGGAAAGGGTAAGAATAAAGACAGGAAGCATTCCAAGCATTGTGCCCACAAAGGGTATCATGCTCGATACGGCAACTATAACGAACCAGAAAAAAGGATCCTCCGTACCAAATATCAAAAATCCAATTAGGGCTACGATCCCTTGAGCCAATCCTACCAATGGAATGCCCAATGCATTGGACCGGACCATAACTTGAACTTCTTTTCCAATTTCTGTTACGCTATCACGCTTCATCGGCACATAATCACTTAAAGATTCTTTAAATTGTCTATGATTTGTGAGCATGTAAAAAAGCATAAAGTACATAAGCCCAATAGCTATAAATGCATCAAAAGTTCCTCCAATAAGGCCCTGAAGATTACTGGATGCCCAGTCTGTTATTGCCGAAGCATCAATTCTGGAACTCAATTCCATTCCGAATCGATGTTCTAAATTGCTCAATTGTTCTTTAAGGGCATGTGCAACCTCTCCCGAATTTTCAGCAGCTCTACCAATCTTGTTTCCCAACATTATAACGATCCCAGAAATGGGGAGCAAAATGCATATAAAAGAACCAAACAATAGCAAACCTGCCGCCCAAGAAGGACTCCAGTGTTTCTTTTTAACCAAATATTGCATCCAACGTCGCATAAGAACATAGAGCGTTATGGCCCCTAAAACTCCTGTAAGGTATGGTAATAGTTTTGCGAATATTAACCCGCCCAAAGACAGGATAAGCAAAATAATAAAAACCTGACGTATAATTTGAGGTGGGATTCTTTTGGTCATTTGATTTGGAGGTGCTTAAATTTAAAGTTTTCGACAGGCTATATGGATCCAATATTTCTATTTGCTTAGGCCAGTTATAAAGTGATAAGGATAAATAATATCAATCTATAGCATCAACATGTCGAAATTATTAGGGACTTAAAAAATTGGATATAACATTAACCATTAAGTTTGATCTGTATCCTTCCTGTGTTTTAGAAGTCCAATTCCGGCAAAGAAAAATACTATTCCCAGAATTATTAAAGCCCAAGAATTCATTCCAATATTCATGCTCCCAAACGCTCCCAATACACCCATCACTAGTGTAATGCCGCCAGCAATGGTAAGGATAAAACCTAAAATTTTAATCATATCACAAAGATTTAGTTGATTTAACGATTAAAATTATGGTAAAGGATTCATTAAACTAGAAGACTTAACAAAATATTTACAGCTTTCATCATTTTTCAGGATTCCACCCGATTCTCAAGTATTTTATAGGAGCGGCATCGATAACGTGGTGTGGTTCAAGTTTTGCACTTGGGTTATTTCGGACCTCAGCAGTTAAATATTTTGCATCTATTGTAAGATAAATATCAGAATCAGAGAAAAACACGAGCACACCGTTAATAATGGGCTGCATTCCGCTGATCGTGTAGTTTACCTTAAAATCTTTAAATGTGCTCGCATTGGTTAGGCCTTTGTCAGTTTTAAATCTAGGGTCGTAAACTAATATATCCGTAATATTTGAGTTGGGATCAGTTTCGTCTTCTGGAGAAAGTAGTAACAAGCGTTTTCCTCCCTTTTCATAAATTTCCACCTCCCCTTGAGTCTCAATAGCGTTGGGAGAACTATGGGTTTTTACGATAGAATCTAAAGAAAAAATAGAATCCAATTGCTTTATTTTGGTGTTTTCGGTAAGATTTCCAATACTTCCATTTTTTATAGCAAAAGGATCGTTATTCCCGTCTTTTCCACATTTTACAAACATTAAGGCCACGAAAGCTCCTAAGAATAAAGTCTTTTTCATTTAGATTAATTATCGATTTATTAAATTATATTGATTTATTTGTTGAAATTTATTTGGAGATATGTTATTTCATCATCTTGCCAAGAATGCCCAGTATACTACGTATAACGGTGGGGCTCGAAATGGTTTTGATCCAGGGGTTCACAGGCGCTGAACGAGATGAAGTGGTTTTTCTAGTCGTTTTCTTCACATCCTCCTGCTCTCTAAGGGTTTTTTCTTTTACTTCCTCTTGATAGGCTTCTTGGATCTTTTGGTTTAGAATTTCGTAGGCACTATTACGATTGATTACCTCCTCATATTTTCTGAGGAGACTTGAAGAAGATATTAGTTCTTGGAGTTCTTGATCTGTCAAGATATCCATTCTGCTCATAGGAGCTCGAATCAGTGTTTGTGCTAGTGGGGTAGGGATACCCTTTTCGTTTAATGCACTTACTAAAGCTTCACCTATTCCCAATGTGGTGAGAACTTCGTCCGTTTTATAGTATTCTGAAATAGGATAGTTTTCTGCAGCTGTTTTGATTGCTTTTCTATCCTTTGCGGTAAAAGCCCTAAGTGCATGCTGAATTTTAAGCCCAAGCTGACTTCGCACTGCATCTGGAACGTCTGTAGGATTTTGGGTAACAAAATATATTCCTACTCCTTTTGAACGGATAAGTTTGATTATACTTTCTATTTGGTTCAAAAGTGCGCTGCTTGCTTCTTTAAAAATCAAATGTGCTTCTTCTATGAAAATTACCAACTTTGGCTTTTCGCTGTCCCCTTGCTCTGGAAATGTGGCATAAATTTCGGCCAAAAGACTAAGCATGAAAGTAGAAAATAGTTTCGGACGGTCCTGAATATCTGTTAAACGAATAATGTTGATATAGCCCATACCGTTTTCGTCAGTACGAAGCAAATCAACGGGATCAAAAGATTTTTCACCGAAGAACAATTCGGCCCCTTGCTGTTCCAATTCCACAACCTTTCTTAAAATAGCGCCTGTTGAAGCGGGAGAAATACGACCGTAAGCCTCATCAAATTCCTGCTTTCCTTCATTTGTTGTGTATTGTAGGATTTTTTTAAAGTCTTTTAAATCTAAAAGTGGCATTTTGTGATCGTCGCAATATTTAAAGATGACGGATACAATTCCCGATTGAACATCGCTCAAATCCAGAATACGCGAAAGAAGAACGGGCCCAAATTCACTTACGGTCGCTCTTAGACGTATTCCGTCTTGTTCCGAAAGACTAAAAATTTCCGATGGAAAACGTTTTGCTTCATAAGGAATACCAATTTCTTCATGGCGTTCTTCTATCTTCTTATTTACAGAGCCAGGTTCAGCAATTCCACTAAGATCTCCTTTAACGTCCATCAATAAAACAGGAATTCCTTTTTCCGAAAGATTTTCAGCAAATACTTGAAGTGTCTTGGTCTTTCCTGTACCCGTTGCCCCGGCTATTAGTCCATGACGATTTAAAGTTTTCAAAGGAATTTTTACATAAGCATTTTTAAGGGTTTCATCATTGAGCATTGCAGAGCCTAAGACAATTGCATCTCCCTTTGTAGTATACCCCGATTTGATATGATCAAAAAATTTCTGAGTGTCGGCCATAGCTTTTAGTAATTGAGCAAAAGTAATAAATTATAGGGCACTAATTGAAGCTAGAGGTTAAAATAGGCTCCAAATTTTATAAGAAGAGTATCCGCACATTCCTGAATTTTTATATGGATTCAAATAGTCCAAGACGAAACCTCAAATTAACAAATAGGTGTTCTAAAATCACTATTTTTGCACCGATGAAAAATGAAGTGAAAGATTTAGTAGATCGAGGTCTGATGTTGCCTTTAATGGAGCGGTTTTATACAATTCAAGGCGAAGGGTATCACCAAGGAGCTGCCGCCTATTTCATAAGGGTAGGTGGTTGTGATGTAGGTTGCCATTGGTGCGATGTAAAAGAAAGTTGGGATGCTCTTTTGCATCCGCCTATTACAATTGAAGCTCTGACTGAAAGTGCGGCTGAAAAATCCAAGATAATAGTCATAACAGGTGGAGAACCTTTGATGTACAATATGGATCCGCTGACAAAAATGCTTCAGGCAAACGGAATGCGAACCCATATTGAAACCTCTGGGGCTCATAAACTCTCTGGTAGTTGGGACTGGATCTGTCTTTCTCCCAAAAAGAGAAAATTGCCGACAGAAGAAATCTATAAAGTTGCCAATGAATTGAAGGCGATTATTTTTAATGTTGACGACTTTCGTTTCGCCGAGGAACAAGCAGCCAAGGTGAATGATGAATGTTTATTGCTGTTACAGCCAGAATGGAGCAAACGGGATAAAATGATGCCGCTTATTGTGGATTATGTGATGAAAAATCCGAAATGGAAGGTTTCACTCCAAACCCATAAATATTTGAATATACCGTAGAACCAAGTTCGTGCTGTAATTACTATCGTACAGTTTTAAATGGAATTTCTACATAAACATCATCCCATCCAATCAAAAGCGTAGTACCATCCTTTTCAGGTCGAAAAATCATAGAAAGCGCTTCTATTGGAGCTGCTACTTCTTTTACAGGCAAATCCATGCGCGCAATATCTTTTTCCTTTTTATAGCTAAATGCGCCCCAAGTATCTGTTGCGCTATTTATAATAATAGTCCATTTATCTTTCGCAGGTATAGAATACAACGTATAATCACCTGGTTTTAGGACTGTGTTTCCAAATTTTAGAGGTGTGTAAATGGTCAATTCTGTAGCTTCGTTTGCGCCTGTTCGCCATACTTCGTCATACGGTACCAATTCGCCAAAAACTTGTCGCCCTTTTTTCTGGGGTCTACTGTAGATAACCCGAGCTATAGGTGCTGCATTTTTATCTGGGCGAGCTACCGCAAGATCCATAGGGGAAGCATCCATTTGTGGAAACTTCTGGGCGTGAAGGTCTCCATTGCTAAAGACCATACTTAAAATGAAAAGTAAAATATATATAATTCTCATGGTGTTTGATTAAATCTTAGGTTAGTGTAAGATAACGTAAAAAATTTTATGTCAAAAGCGATGGGGAATTTAAAATAATGGTCTCTAGTTTAGGGTCTATTTTTTATAATGGACCCGGTTTTTTAAGTCAATTGTGATTTAGAGGAAGAAATAGTGTTTTTACACAGGTTTTTGTTGATAACTTAGGAAGGTAAAGCAACGCAAACCCTCAATTTTATTGGGGATTTCGCTATATTTGTTCGTTACGAAAAAAACTGAAAATCATTCAAATTAATATATGAGCGAAGAACAGAAAAAAGGCAGCTACGGCGCCGACCAGATTCAAGCGTTGGAGGGGATGGAGCACATTCGCAAGCGTCCTTCCATGTACATTGGTGATGTTGGTCCACGTGGATTGCATCATTTGGTTTATGAAGTGGTGGACAACTCCATCGATGAGGCTATGGCCGGCTATTGCGACACTATAGAAGTATGGATAAATGAAGATAATTCCATAGTAGTAAAGGATAATGGGCGTGGAATTCCGGTGGATCTCCATAAAAAAGAAGGTGTTTCTGCGCTTCAGGTTGTAATGACCAAAATTGGAGCAGGTGGTAAATTTGATAAAGATTCTTATAAAGTATCAGGAGGTCTCCACGGAGTTGGGGTTTCAGTTGTGAACGCACTATCTGAAAATTTGACCGCTACGGTATATAGAGACGGGAAAATCTGGCAGCAGGAATATGAACGGGGAAAACCTCTTTATCCAGTAAAATCGATAGGAGAGACAGAAGAGCGAGGAACCTTGGTCATGTTTAAGCCTGATCCAGAGATATTCCAACAAACGCTCGAATTTAGCTATGACACTCTTGCTAGTAGAATGCGTGAGCTATCATATTTGAATAAAGGATTGACTATATACATAACAGATAAACGTCATCTTAATGAAAAAGGTGAGTTTGAAACTGAGAAATTCCAAAGTAAGGAAGGTTTAAAGGAATTTATCCGCTTCCTAGACGGAAATCGCGAGCCTATTATAGCGCAAGTAATTTCAATTGAAGGAGAAAAAAATGATATTCCGGTGGAAGTTGCCATGGTTTACAACACTTCCTTCAATGAAAATCTCCACTCATACGTAAACAACATTAATACCCATGAAGGAGGAACGCATCTTGCTGGATTTCGTGCAGGATTGACAAGAACCCTTAAGAAATATGCCGATGCTTCGGGCATGTTGGACAAGTTAAAGTTCGAAATTGCGGGTGATGATTTCCGTGAGGGATTGACCGCCATTATATCAGTTAAGGTTCAAGAACCTCAATTTGAGGGCCAGACCAAGACTAAATTAGGAAACAGAGAAGTTACTTCTGCAGTAAGTCAAGCGGTTTCTGAAATGTTGGAGAATTATTTGGAAGAACATCCAAACGATGCAAAAACCATTGTGCAGAAGGTAATCCTTGCCGCCCAGGCGCGCCATGCTGCCAAGAAAGCACGTGAGTTAGTGCAACGAAAGACGGTAATGAGCGGAGGTGGACTTCCAGGAAAGCTATCCGACTGTTCCGAGCAAGATCCTGCGAAATGTGAAGTTTTTCTTGTCGAGGGTGACTCGGCGGGTGGAACTGCAAAGCAAGGTCGTGATCGAAATTTTCAGGCCATTCTCCCACTTCGAGGTAAAATTCTCAATGTGGAAAAAGCAATGCACCACAAAGTTTTCGAGAATGAAGAAATCAGAAATATATATACTGCTCTTGGTGTAACGATTGGTACAGAGGAAGATAGCAAAGCTTTGAATCTTACAAAACTAAGATATCATAAAGTAGTGATTATGTGTGATGCGGATGTGGATGGTAGCCACATTGCAACACTGATTTTGACTTTTTTCTATCGTTATATGAGGGAACTTGTAGAAGGTGGACACGTTTATATCGCCACTCCACCTTTGTATTTGGTGAAGAAAGGAGCAAAAAAAGATTATGCTTGGAGTGATAAAGAGCGCGATGCTTTAAACCTTGAGTTTGGAGGAAGTGCAACCATCCAAAGATATAAAGGTCTTGGGGAAATGAATGCGGAACAATTGTGGGATACCACTATGAATCCGGATTTCAGAACTCTTCGTCAAGTTACTATAGATAATGGTACTGAAGCAGACAGAGTTTTTTCAATGTTAATGGGGGATGAGGTTCCGCCTCGCCGCGAATTCATCGAGAAGAACGCTGTATATGCAAACATTGATGCGTAAATAAAAAACTGAATTTTATAATCCCCGGTGACTTTGTCTCGGGGATTTTGTGTTTTAGGTACTTAGGAAATTCTGTTTAAATAGGAGTTTTTATTTATCATATTCGTATTAATGTCATTAGTTTATTTAAAGCTATTTCTGCCCTATTTAATTCTTATATTAAAATTAATTTTTCAAAGCTTTCTCAATTTAAAGTTATTCCCTACAATATTTCGGCGAGTTATTGGTATTTTTGCACCACTCCAAAAGGAGGTCTTTGATTGTGAAATTAATCTCTAAAGAACTGGGGTTTAATTATGATCGAAGATTTCAAAATGTGAGAAATAAACCATAATTAATTATTTTAATAATAAACATACCTAGAGATATGAAAGTAACAGTTGTAGGTGCAGGAGCCGTGGGTGCAAGTTGTGCCGAGTATATCGGCATTAAAAATTTTGCAAGTGAAGTTGTTTTGTTGGACATCAAAGAAGGCTTTGCGGAAGGGAAAGCTATGGACTTGATGCAAACGGCATCTTTGAATGGATTTGACACCAAAATTACAGGAGTAACAAATGATTATTCTAAAACCGCAGATAGCGATGTATGCGTTATCACAAGTGGAATTCCAAGAAAACCAGGAATGACTCGTGAAGAGTTAATCGGGATCAATGCTGGAATTGTAAGAGAAGTATCTGAGAACCTTGTAAAACATTCTCCTAATACTATTCTAATTGTTGTAAGTAATCCCATGGACACAATGGCGTACCTAGTTCATAGAACTTCTGGGTTGCCAAAAAATAGAGTTATTGGTATGGGTGGTGCATTGGATAGCGCCAGATTTAAATACAGATTGGCAGAAGCTTTGGATGCGCCAATAAGTGATGTGGATGGAATGGTTATCGGAGGCCATAGCGACACTGGAATGGTGCCGTTGGTTAGATTGGCTACCAGAAACAGTGTTCCAGTAACTCAATTCCTTTCTGAAGAAAGATTATCTCAGGTGAAGGAAGATACCAAAGTTGGTGGAGCTACTTTAACCAAACTTCTTGGTACTTCAGCTTGGTATGCGCCAGGTGCTGCAGTTTCTGCAATGGTTCAGGCAATTGCATGCGATCAAAAGAAAATGTTCCCTTGTTCTGTTTTATTGGACGGAGAATATGGAATGAAAGATATTTCAATAGGAGTTCCTGTGATTATAGGGAAAAACGGAGCTGAAAAAATTGTTGAGATTGAATTGACAGATGCTGAGAAAAACCACATAACCGAAAGCGCTGAAGCAGTTAGAAAAACCAATGGATTACTGAATATCTAGGATTTTACTTATAATCTAAAAAAGCCTGTGAGATTTTAAATCTTACAGGCTTTTTTAATGTTGAAATTTAAAAGAGCGGTGGCCTATACTCTGCCATCTACTTTACTAACCACATTTTGAAGAACCGCAGTCTTTGCAAGTCAAGCAGCCTTCTTGATAGATTAGGGACGTACTATTACAGTTTTCACATTTTTGTTTTTTAGCTTCAGTTCCATCGGCTACATACCTTTTTAGAGCACGCGCCACTCCATTTTTCCAGGTGTTGATGCTTTCGGTATCCAATTGCAGACTATTGATAAGTTCAACAGCTTTTTCAATGGGCATTCCATGACGGAGGGTACTTGAAATTAACTTTGCATAATTCCAGAACTCAGGGTTAAACTTGTGTGAAAGACCTTCGATTGTAGTTTTGTATCCTCGTTTGTTTTTATACTGGAAGTCATATCTCGAACTTCCGTCTTCATTTCTATTTTTTATTATATACCCTTGATTGACCCAGCGAGGTATTAGAATTCCATCCTCATCATCGGAAAAACCGGTGAAAATTTCATAAGGCTTTCCATCTATTAAGCCTATAAAAGCGATCCATTTATCCTTGTTGTTCTGGAATCGAACTACATCAGCATCCAAAATTTCCGGACGTTTGGTAGGGAATGGAGTAAGGGTATCTTGTTCTTCTTCTTTGTTTTCCTCATTGGAAATCAAAACGCCAGAACGCGACCCGTCTCTATATACGGTCACGCCTTTACATCCTGCCTGCCAAGCTTCCATATATAACTTATCTACCAGTTCTTCGGTAGCGTCATTTGGGAGATTGATGGTTACGGAAATAGAGTGATCCACCCACTTTTGAACCGCGCCCTGCATTCTTACTTTGCTCAACCAGTCCACGTCGTTTGAGGTGGCTTTGTAATAAGGTGATTTTTTTACAATCTTATTTAGTTCCTCTTGGGTGTAATTTTTATCGGTGTCAATTCCATTGACTTCCATCCATTGTTTAAAACGGTGGTGAAATACAACATATTCTTCCCAGCTATCGCCTACTTCATCCACGAAATCTACGCGTACTTCTTTGTCGTTAGGATTTACCTTTCTTCTTCGTTTATATACTGGAAGAAATACAGGCTCAATTCCAGAAGTTGTCTGAGTCATTAAACTAGTAGTTCCTGTGGGAGCAATGGTTAAAAGAGCAATATTTCTCCTTCCATATTCCAACATGTCGTAATATAATTTTTCATCTTCCTCCTTCAGGCGAAGAATAAACGGATTGTTTTTCTCGCGCTCCGAATCGAAAATTTTAAATGCTCCTCTTTCTTTAGCAGTATTTACGGAAGCTCTATATGCTTCAATAGCCAACGTTTTATGGATCTTTACAGAAAATTCAGTGCCTTCTTCGCTTCCATATTTTATTCCCAATGCTGCTAGCATATCACCTTCAGCAGTAATTCCAATTCCAGTTCTTCTGCCTTCTTCTGCTTTCCTTTGAATGTTTAGCCATAGATTTTTTTCTACCGCTTTTATTTCTTCAGATTGTGGATCCGCATCAATTTTTGCTAAAATGGCATCTACTTTTTCCAGTTCAAGATCGATGATATCATCCATGATCCTTTGGGCGATATTAATATGTTTTTTGAACAATTCAAAGTTGAACACAGCGTCTTTTGTGAAAGGCTGCTCTACATATGAAAATAAATTGATAGCCAATAATCGGCATGAATCGTAAGGACAAAGAGGTATTTCGCCACAAGGATTTGTAGATACGGTTTTATAGCCCAAGTCTGCATAACAATCTGGCACAGATTCCTTGATAATAGTATCCCAGAAAAGAATTCCTGGTTCGGCTGACTTCCATGCATTATGCACAATCTTTTTCCAAAGCTTTCCTGCATTTATTTCATGGGAATACATTGGGCTGTCACTAAATATTGGATATTTCTGCCCGTAATTTTTCCCTTCCTGGACGGCCTTCATAAATGCATCGTCCATTCTAATGGAAACATTGGCACCAGTAACTTTGCCTTGCTCCATTTTTGCGTTTATAAAATCTTCGGCATCTGGATGATTGATGGAAACAGAAAGCATCAACGCACCCCGTCTGCCGTCCTGCGCAACTTCGCGGGTGGAGTTTGAATATCGTTCCATGAAAGGAACGATGCCGGTGGAAGTCAATGCAGAATTCTTCACAGGTGAACCTTTTGGACGAATATGAGAAAGATCGTGTCCAACGCCGCCACGACGTTTCATAAGTTGTACTTGTTCCTGATCAATTTTCATAATTCCACCATAAGAATCCGAATCTCCATCGTTACCTATAACAAAGCAATTGGAAAGAGAAGCAATTTGATATGGATTGCCTATACCTGCCATTGGACTTCCTTGGGGAACGATATATTTAAAATCTTTGATCGCATCAAACACTTCCTGCTCAGACAAAGGGTTGGTGTATCTAGCTTCGATTCTTGCAATTTCACTAGCTATTCGACGGTGCATATCCTGTGGAGTTTTCTCGTAGATATTACCATCAGAATCCTTAAGGGCATATTTATTTACCCAAACACGGGCGGCGAGGTCATCACCTTTAAAATACTCAACTGCTGCATTAAATGCTTCTTCCTGGGTGTAGGTAAGAGGAGTGTGGTCAAGGGTTTTTACTGGCATTTTAAATAAAAATTTGGTAGTTGTTATTTATGAATTTCAAGAATGTAAAGATAGTAAAATAGGAACATCATTTTTAAACTAAAAAATAAAGTTGTCAAGAATCAGTTGTTAATTAATTGAAATTCAGATAAATAAAGATTTATAAACATTTAAAAGTTTACAAAAATTGAAAATTTCATTCTATTTCAATTCCATTGATTATGTTCGTCTTACACCCGTTTTATTGACTTTATAGCAGTTTTTTTAATGATAAAAATCATATTCAAAATGGTGTGTCATAGTTATATTTGTAGTGTGAAAAATGTAATTCTGTTTATCGCTGTAATGATGTTGACCAAGCCTCTTTGGCCCGTGGTTGAATATTTCGCGCAATATGATTATATAGTTTCGACCCTCTGTGAAAATAAAGATAAACCAGAGTTGGAATGTAACGGTAAATGTTATTTGGGAAAGCAGCTTGCTAAGGAAATGGGAGATAATGATAATCCATTCAACCAAGTTTCAAAAACCGAAATTCCTCAATTTATTATTTTCGAGATTCTTCCAAACTTTGAATTCAATGCCGACTTTGAAATTTCAAATGTTCAATATTTTGAGTGTAGACCAAATTTCTATCTTTCACCTTATTCCCTTCAAGTTTTACATCCGCCCCGATTAGGGTAATTTTTATCTTCCCGCAAAAATCTTCACTCCTTGCGGATCTAAACCCTTTTATAAAATTCTAGCATCCTAGAATGTCCAAATAGTCAACAAGGATTAATGTCCTGTTGATATCCATGGAATACTCTTTCGTGCTAAAAAATAATATTTATACAGATGAAGTCATCTATTAATATATTCTCCCGATGGGCAATATTTTCGGGAATGATGCTAGGTGTGGTAATTTCACCTAACATAAGTGCCCAGGAAACCTCGGCAGATAGTTTGAAGTTTGTACATCTAAATGAGGTGGTTGTTATCTCTGCCGGTAAATCCTTAGATCATCAAAAGCAACATAAACCTCTATCATCTTTGGATGAGTTCTTAGAGTCTTCGCGCGGTGTTAACATGGTAAAACGTGGTGCGTATGCATGGGAGCCTACAATGAACGGAATGGCCTCTCAACGTTTAACCGTAACCATCGATGGAATGCAGATTTTTGGAGCATGTACAGATAAGATGGATCCAATAACGTCTTATGTTGATGTCTCTAATCTTTCGGAAGCACAAATAAGTTCCGGACAACAAGGTGCTGCATTTGGAAATGCTATTGGCGGTGCAATTAACTTGAAATTGGGTCAGAGTAATTTCAGGCCTAAAGGTTGGAACGGTTCCTTGGAAACTGCATATGAAAGCAATAACAATATGCGTGTTTTCGGTGGAGAGCTTAATTATTCCGAAGAAAGATTCTATTTAAATACCGATATAATTTATCGTAAAGCTGACAATTATAAAGCTGGTGGAAATAGGGAAGTTGAATTTTCGCAATTTGAAAAATATAACTTCTCCATGAATTCGGGAATTAAGATTTCCGACGATAAATCTATCTCCGCTACTTTAATATATGACGAAGCTAATGATGTGGGTTATCCTGCATTGACGATGGATGTTTCTTTGGCCCGTGCAATTATAGCATCTGCCAGCTATAAACAAGACAGGTTGTTTGGGAAATTTGATAATTGGGAATCAAAAGTTTATTACAACACCATTAAACATGTGATGGATGATACCAAACGTCCCATAGTGCCAATCCATATGGATATGCCAGGATGGAGCGAAACTTTTGGATTCTATTCGCAAGCTAATCTTGTAAGAAGTAAAAATAGATTCTTTTTTAAATTGGATGGGTTTTACAACAAGTCTTTGGCCGAAATGACGATGTATCCTCAAAACATTGAGGAACCTCTTATGTTTATGCTTACATGGCCAGATGTGCGCACCACGAATTTGGGATTTTACGCGGAAGATGATATCAGTCTTGAAAACGCTTCGCTTAAACTTTCAACACGCTTGTCCTATCATTCAAATTCTGTAGAAGATGATTTTGGGTTTAATAGCTTAAAAATTTTCTATCCCGATATGGGAAGATTAAACCCTCGTTTTTTAAAGAGTTTTTCTGCACAATATCATAAGATGATGAATGATTTCCATTTGGATGCTGGATTGGCTTATGGCGATCGAGCGCCTTCAGTTTCTGAAGGATATGGTTTTTATTTATTCAATAGTTTTGACAATTATGATTATATAGGAAAACCTGAGATGAACACCGAAAGTTCTGTAGATGCAAATTTATCTTTTACATATAAAAAACCACTTTTTGAAGTAACAGCAGCCGCAAATTATTTTCATATTTTCGATTATATAATTGGAAGAGTAGATAATTCGCTAAGCTCTATGACTATTGGCGCAGACGGGGTGAAGGTGTATGAAAACCTACAGTACGCAAAGATTTTCAATACTTCAATTTCTGGCCGCTATTCTATGTCTAATGCTTTAAAATGGACGGGTCAGATTTCCTATCATCGCGGAGTAGATAATGATGGCGAAAATTTGCCAATGATAAGTCCTATTGCATATAGAAGTTCTCTAGATTTCTTTAAAAATCAGTATTCAGCATCACTTTCAGTTGAAGGTGCGGGAACTCATGACGATTACAGTCCAGATTATGGAGAAAATAAAACAGCTGCATATGCAACTCTTTCAGCCAGTTTCGGGAAGCGATTTTTTCTGAACGATGATGATTTGTTCATAAAAGCAGGAATTGAAAACATTTTCGACACAAATTATTCTTCTTATACCGATTGGAAAAACATTCCAAGAATGGGAAGAAATTTTTATGTAACCCTATCTTATTCAATCAATTAAAAAAAATTTATTATCATGAAAATATTCAAATATATTTACGCAGTCCTATTTCTAGCAATCTCCTTAACCGCTTGTTCAAGTGATGACAATAGCGACATTCCAGAGGAAAATCCAGTAAAAGATCTTTATAAAATTTACGAATTCTCGAGACCGGACCATACGGTGGAAGTCTACTCAGTAAAACAAAAATTGGAAGTTGGTTATAACGAAATTTCAATACGTGTGAAAAATATTGTGGACAACAGTTATGTTGCGGATGCAGCACCTTCTTGGATGCCGATGATGCACATGGAACACATGAGTCATTCTGGACCCCACAGCGTATTAAGTAATTCTGTAAATAATACAGTTTACAGAGGCCATATTGTCTTTCAAATGGCTGGTAACGATACGGAATTTTGGGACCTGACTCTTAATTATAATTTTAAAGGGGAGGCGTTAAGTGAAACAACATTAATCGATGTTATCCAGCCTACCAACGGACTTAAAAAAGTTCAAGTATTTACTGGAAATGATGATGTTCGTTATGTTTTGGCATATGTGAACCCTACAAAACCAGAGGTTGCAGTAAATGATATGCAGGCTGTTCTCTATAAAATGCAGGATATGATGACTTTTCCAATTGTAGAAAATTATAAGATTATCCTTGATCCACGTATGCCCGGAATGGGAAACCACTCTTCTCCCAACAATCAAGATCTTACGTATAATTCGAGTACAACGATGTATGACGGGAAATTATCCTTGACCATGACAGGGTATTGGATGATCAATATGAAATTGTTAAATGCCAATGGAGAGCTTTTGAAAGGAGAAGATGTTACTGATGATGCTCCTTCAAGCACGCTTTATTTTGAAATAGAGTTTTAAAGTACAGAAATAACTTTTTATAGTTAAATTAAATCCATTGAGTTTATTGGAAATTATGGCATTAATTTATTGTTATTAAAGTTCAAAATTTGTCCAATATTTTTTCTCAAATCCTCATCTATTTGGGGCATAGGATTATATTTTTTAAAGACTGCTGCATTGCAGTCTTTATTTTTTATATTTGGCGCGTGAATTGGAGATTGAATATTACTGCATTACTGGTAGCCCTCGCTTTTTTTGGTGTAAGCTTGGAGCAATCCAATACCGATCCCAATCAGGAAATCCTCGTTCAGTTTAATACGGATTCCATTAGTGTCCTTCAGGCGCAGCACGCAGTTTCTGATATAAAAAATCAATTAAAAGTTATTGGAGTAGAGGACGTTCAAGTATCCGAAACTTCAGATGGCAGGTTGAAAGTTACTTATTATAGCACTATTGATGTTGCCATTATAAAGAGTCTTTTCTTTAAGCACAATAAACTTCATTATGGAAATTCTCCTTTGGAAGGAAATGACGTTCCATCCAAAATTCCTTTTAGTAATGATTCCAACACCTATATAGTAGATGTAGTTAAGATTCAAAGTGATTTTAATTATGACCTCAGTCTTCAAGGTGTTCTTGTGGAAGTGAAAGCCGCAAATGATCAATATGTAAAACCAAAATTATCTTTAGATGCTTCTCCCATAGATATCGAACTAAGATATACTGTGGAAAGTGATTTGAATTCAGGATACCGTATTATCTCATTGGTTGAGGACAATGCCAACTACAAAATTCCGGAAGTTAGGGCTGGGCCTATTTCCTAGTTTCTTCAAAATATCTATTTCAGCAATATCAATGAGCCTTTAGAGTGTTTTCTACTTTGAAATCGCTTTTTACTTCTAAACTCATTAGCTGTTAAAATTTTAATTTTTTAATAACCATCGTAATTGTTAGATGTATCCGCAAATGATATATTTGCGCACTCAAAATTTTGAGTAAAAAATCTGACCAAAAAACACACACATGCAAAACAAAGGATTAATTACCGTATTCGCCGTCCTCTTCGGATTGGTGAGTATCTATCAGCTTTCTTTTACGTTTGTCGCAAACAAAGTAGAAGATAATGCCAAGGCATTTGCGCAAAGCAAATATTCAGAAGATGAGCCCCAACTTAGGGAGCAAGCCGCGGCCAATTATTTGGACTCGGTTGCAGGAAATCCTGTTTTTCTAGGGATTGACTACAATACCGCCAAGGACAAGGAACTTAATAAGGGATTGGATCTTAAAGGAGGTATCAACGTGATCCTTCAGGTTTCAGTAAGTGATATCTTAAGCGGTTTGGCCAATAATACAAAGGATCCCGCCTTTAACCAAGCTTTGGAAAGAGCAAATGAACTTCAAAAATCAAGTCAAGATACTTATTTGGAATCTTTCTTTAAGGCTTTTGATGAGTTGCCGGGAGAGAACAGTCTTGCTTCCCCAGATATTTTCTTCAACAAAAATCTTGAAGATGATATTAATCCAAATATGACCAACGCGGAGGTAAAACCTATTATAGAGCGTAAAATTGACGAATCTATAACTTCAGCGTTTGAAGTACTTAGAAAGCGTATTGATAAGTTTGGTGTAACTCAACCAAACATTCAGCGATTGGGTAAATCTGCACGTATCTTGGTTGAACTTCCAGGAGCTAAAGATGTTAGTCGTGTTACCAAACTACTTCAAAGTACTGCGCAACTTGAATTTTGGGATGTTTATAAATTTGAAGAAATGGCCGGATTCCTTCAGGCTGCCGATACCAAAGCAGGTGAATTGGTTATGGCTAAAGAAGGCAAAAAGACGGTTGTAGAAACTACCAAAACAGAAACAGATTCAACTGAGGCTGCTGCTTTAACAGCAGAAACTGAAGAAGAGGATGATATTAGTAAACTGTTGGGCGGAGAAGATGTTCAAGATTCAGTTACTGGAGATGATAAAGCGCACCCTATTCTTTCAAAAATGGTCTCTTTAGGAAATCAAGGAGGGCCAATTATTGCTACATTTAAACTGAAAGATACTTCAGAGATTAACAGCTACCTTAGAAATCCACAGGTTCGTTCTTTATTACCTGGCGAATTGCGTTTTGCTAAATTCGTATGGGGTCTGCCAGTAAGTAATGTTCAATTGAATGGAGAAGAAACTACTGGTCTTTACGCCTTGAGAGGAAATCGTGAGAATACTCCTCCATTAGGCGGAAGTGTTGTTGTTGATGCTAGTCAGGATTTTGATCAAATGAGCCGTGTAGTTGTTTCTATGCAGATGAATGGTAGAGGTGCAAAAATCTGGGAACAAATGACAGGTAATGCTTATCAGAACCAAAGTCAGATTGCTATCGTTCTTGATGATATTGTTTATTCAGCACCTGGAGTAACTACGGGAGCAATTGCTGGAGGACGAAGCCAAATTTCAGGTGATTTTACAGTGAATGAAGGTCAGGATTTGGCGAACGTTCTACGTGCGGGTAAACTACCTGCTTCTGCAGATATCGTACAAGCTGAAGTTGTTGGACCAACTCTTGGACAAGAGGCAATCAATAGTGGGGTAATTTCTTTCCTTATCGCTCTTTCTATTGTTTTGCTTTGGATGATTATTTATTACGGAAAAGCAGGTGCTTTTGCCGATATCGCACTTTTGGTGAACATTTTGTTCATCTTTGGAATCCTTGCTGGACTAGGAGCCGTTCTAACTTTACCTGGTATTGCGGGTATCGTACTTACCATCGGTATGTCCGTGGATGCAAACGTTCTTATATTTGAAAGAATAAAAGAAGAGCTTGCCAAAGGGAAAGCTCAGAAAGATGCTATTAAAGACGGTTTCGCAAATGCCTTATCTTCAATTCTGGATGCGAATATAACTACTGGTCTAACTGGTTTAATTCTTTTAGTATTTGGTACTGGACCTATCCAAGGATTCGCAACTACCTTATTGATTGGTATTGCTACTGCTTTGTTTACTTCTATCTTCGTAACTCGTCTATTTATAGACAGCTATGCTAAAAATGGTAAACCACTTCCATGTTCAACTGCTTTCTCCAAAAATCTTTTCACAAATGTGAATATCGAATTCTTGAAAAAGAGAAAAGTTGCATACATTTTTTCAGCAATTCTTATTCTTATCAGTCTAACTTCACTATTTACCAAAGGACTTAACCAAGGAGTAGATTTTGTAGGAGGTAGAACCTATACTGTGCGTTTTGCAAAGGATGTAAATTCAGCTGAAATCCAAGATAACTTAATCGAAACCTTTGGAAGTGCCGAGGCAAAAACTTATGGTGGAGATAACCAGTTAAAGATTACAACCAAGTATAAAGTTGAGGAAACTGGAACAGATGTGGATCAAGAGATTGAACGCATGTTGTTTGAAACGGTAAAACCAAATCTTCCACAAGGTATGACCTTTGACGAATTTGCCGGAGATAGAGCAGATAAGACCATAGGTAGAATGGAATACTATAAGGTGAGTCCTACTATTGCAGACAATATTAAGCGCGATTCATTTTGGGCGGTTCTTGGAGCAATGATTGTGATGTTCTTATATATATTACTGCGTTTTAGAAAATGGCAGTTTGGTCTTGGAGCTGTTATGGCAATTATGCATGACGTAATTATCGTGCTAGGAGTGTTCTCGTTGACCTATAGTTTTATGCCATTCAGTATGGAAATTGACCAAGCCTTTATAGCAGCGATACTTACTGTGGTGGGTTATTCTCTAAATGATACGGTTATTGTTTTTGACCGAATTAGAGAGTATTTCGGGGAACATCCAAATTGGAAGTTGAATAGAGTGATAGATGTAGCTCTCAACAGTACGTTGGGAAGAACATTAAACACTTCGTTTACAACTATGATTGTATTGCTGTGTATGTTCTTCTTCGGTGCCGAATCTATTCGTGGATTACTGTTCGCAATTATTGTAGGTATTGTAGTAGGTACATATTCTTCACTCTTTATAGCAACTCCTATAATGTATGATACAGCGAAGCGCAAAAGAATTGACGAATTGATGGATAGAAAACCAGAAGAAGCTGTTTTGGAATCTTAATCTTTCTCTTCAAATTCGAATACATACAAATTATAGCCGTCTCAGAAATGGGGCGGCTATTTTATTTTCGATATTTTTTGATAGGGTAGAGGAAGGATAAGGCATCTTTTGCTCAGGTGAAATTGTTATACAAAGACCGTGGCTCCATTTTACTATTATATTTCTTCAGAATAATCAGAGTACTTCTAAAATTCTTAAGAGATAGAATTTCTTCTTGTGTTTTCAAAAAATGATAATTAGGTTTAGATAATATTAACCAGTAATTTGATTATTAGTTGTTCAAATTAATAACTTAGGTAATCAAAAGCTTTCTAATTTTTTTAATCTAAAACCTAAATTATTTACTTTATGAGAAAAAATCTACCTCTTTACTGGTCATGTTTTGTGTCATTGACCTTGCTCTTTGGAATGTCAACCGCCATTTCTGCCCAGACCAAACCGAAAACAATCACCCAAATAGAATCTGTAAATCCTCAGCGTAAAGCTGTAAATTCAGACGGAGAACTAATAAATCAGACTCGCAAGAGATCGATGGCGTCACCTAATCCCTATGATGCGATAGCTGAAGAGGCTAGGGTTGTAGACTGTGACCAAGGAGATGATAGCAACGGATTCGAAAATGGATTCAACATTACTGCGGAAAGCGGGTATAGAAGCGCAGATGATTTCTATGTCTCGCCAAATGAAGTCTTAAATGTTCGGTCTATTGTATTTAATGTATTTGCCAACTATCCTGTTTCATCTGTAGATTTTAACTTTTTTGATGATGATGGAGGTATGCCAAGTTCTACAACGATTGAGTCTGTATCTGGACTTATTCCTTACGCTCAAGTGCCAATTGGCGCAGCCTTCGGATATACTGTTTACGCTATTCACGTAGAAGTTGACTTTGACTTTGTGGGTGGAGCCTCAGGTACTTCCTACTGGATGCAGCCCGAGGTTGTTTCGCCAATGGCATTCTGGGAAGGGACTTCTGCCGGTTCGCTCGGCGAGGTAATTCATATGAGCGAACATATGGGCGAATGGTTGCCAGATGATGATGGCGGAATCCATCATGGTGTGTTTAAATTACATTGTGACGTAGTTACTCCTCCAAACCCGATGTGTTTTAATATTTCTGATACGATAGAACCGATTACACGAGTTGTTTTGTCAAATATTGACAATACTTCAAGCCCCGTAATTGACGCATCTCCAGCCCTCGAAGATTTTACTAATATTGAAGGAGTGATGGCTCAGGGGGTTGCTTATGATGTTACTCTTGAAGGTAATACGAATGGTTATCTTAGCTACTTTACGCTATGGATTGATTGGGATCAGAATGGTGTGTGGGAAACTGATGAAATGTACGAAATTGGTTCTATTTATGATTCTACAGGTACCGATGGACAGCAAACTACGGGGACTATTACCGTGCCCGTAGATGCTACCCTAGGAGCAACTACCATGCGAATCATAAAAACTGGGATACCTCTCCAACAGATCCGTGTGGTGTTTATCTCTATGGTCAAGCTGAAGACTATACGATTATAGTACAAGATGAATTAAGTGTTGGAGATCACACAGCAACTGCCTTCACATACTTTCCCAACCCCACAAGCGGAGTTGTTAATGTTACCGCTAATAAAGAAATTGATTCTATACTAATTTATAACATTCTTGGTCAAGAAGTCTTAGGAGAGAAAAATCTTGACAACGGCTTGGTTGATTTATCTGCCTGCGCAACGGGTACTTATGTTTTGCGTATCTCTTTCGAAGATGGAAGTATAGAAAACTTCAAAATTCTAAAAGAATAATACATAAATAGATAAAATGACCTTTATCGAAAGAGTCGCCTATTTTGGGCGGCTTTTTTGTGGTGAACTTATTGGGAAATTATGAAGACTTAACAATCTGTTGTTCAACTCTAATTTCAACCATTGATGAAAATAGAAAAGTGATCTTTATCGCAATAACGATCAGAAATAACATAAAATAAAAAAACCGAAGCAATTGCTTCGGTTTTGGTAATCCTGGTGGGCGATGAGGGGTTCGAACCCCCGACCCCCTCGGTGTAAACGAGGTGCTCTGAACCAGCTGAGCTAATCGCCCTTCGTGTTAGCGGTTGCAAATATAGGGTACTTTTTAATATCAACAAACTTTTATCTTTAATAAAATTAAAAAAATTAATCTTTATTTTATTCTTATTGATTTACTGATGTTTACAGTCCATATTATTTCCACTCATTTTGAAAATTCTGCCTTCCTGGACCAAGTTGATTGACAATATCTCGCTTAATAGGAGGGAACGTCGATCTGGAAATCGTGAAATGGCGGTAGAGAATACCTAAAAAGAAGTTTTAAGATCAAAAGATATAATTAGATTAGAATATTCTATGAATGAAATTCAAATTTTAAAAATCACATGTGTTTACCGAGATTGTTGCCCTGTAATCTTTTAATAGAAATTCCAAGGTGTTTGGTTCTGAATTGGTATAGAATTGTAGATTGGGCTTGCTGTCTTCCTGTCTTAAGAGGTTTAAGTTGTTTAAGACTGTCTTGGTCTGTTTGGCGACGGCCTCTCCCGAATCTATTATTTTTATATGCGGAGGTAAAATGGACTTCAATGCAGGAATTATATAAGGATAATGACTGCACCCCAAAACGATATAATCCACATCCGCTTCTATCATCGGTTTAGTGTGCCGTATAAGCAATTCCATCATCTCGTCACCATCTAAGTTTCCCGCTTCAATCAAGGGCACCAGACCTTCTCCTATGATTTCCACCACGCTTATATTTTTCGTGAACTCTTGAGTGGTCTGACTAAAAAGAACGCTGCTTAGGGTCCCTTTTGTGGCTAGGATGCCGATACTTTTGGTGGATGTATTTAAGGCTGCCGGTTTGATAGCTGGTTCAATTCCTATAATAGGTATATTGAAGTTCTCCCTTAAGGTAGTAATCGCATTCGTTGTTGCTGTATTGCAAGCAACGACTACAATCTTGCAACCATATTCCATCAATTTTTTCGTGTTTTTAATACTGAGAGCAATAATGTCGTCGGAAGATCTATTTCCATAGGGCGCATTTTTGCTGTCAGCTAAGTAAATTATATTTTCATAGGGTAGAAGTTTGTGAATTTCCTTCCATATGGAAGTCCCTCCAACACCAGAATCGAAAACACCAATCGAATCGTTTTTATTCATTCCATAAAAATATAAATAATGTCTCAATCTTAAATAAAAAAAAGCTGCCCGTTTCTTTACGGGCAGCTTATAAATCATTTTATGTTGATAGGATTAAATTCCTAAGTCCTTTTTAACATCGGCCATAAGGTCTTTCCCATCAGCCAAGATGATACCGCTACCCATAGTGGAGTCTAGAACATACTCATATCCTTTTGCGCGTCCTACCTTCTGAATAGTAGTTTGAGCTTTCTCTAGGATAGGTTTAAAAATATCACCTCTCTTTTTTTCAAGATCCTGCATAGCTTGTTGTCTGTATGCTTGAACATTATTTTGCATTTCTTGGATCTCTTCAAACCTTTTTTGGTTTTCTTGATCAGTTTTTGAACTTGCTTCACCATCATATTGTTTGGCTTTGGTATCAAGTTCCTTCATCATGGCTTTAATTTCAGTCTCATAAGATTTCTGAACTTTTTCCAAAGAAGTTTGAGCTGCTTTATATTCCGGCATAGCTTCAATCAGTGCTTGAGCGTCTATGTGAGCTACTTTAGATTGGGCATTCATAAAGCTTGTGGCTCCAACGAAAAGTGCCAAGGCAACCAATATTGTTTTCATTTTTTTCATTGTTCGAGTTTTTAATTTAAGTGTTATTTGAATTAAGATTTATTTGGTTATTTATAATGTCCCAACATAAAGTTGAGATAACTTTTTAATTTCTTTTTTGGCGTGCATCCAGGATTGAGTCTCTGCGGCGCTCTCTTTCTTCTAGCATTTGTTGACGTCTTGCTTCATACTCGCGCTTCTTAGCATCACGAATGGAATCTCGCTCATTTTTGCGTTGTTCCATCATCGCTTCGCGTTCGCTCAATTTCTCCTCCATAACTTTCTCACGCTCTTCTTGCTTTTTCTCCATTTCTGCCTGACGCTCAGATTGTGCTTCTTCTTTTTCTGGAGATAGCTTTTCCTCTCGCTCTATTTCGCGCTGTTCCTTCTTATCCAACGCTTGAACTCTACGTCCGGCTCTTTCTATACTTCGCAACACAAGGTCACTAATGTCGTTTCTTTTAGCTGCAAATAACATGACTACATCTGCAGATTTGTCAAAGATGAAATCGTATTTTCTATTTTCCGCAACCTCTTGAACAATATTGAAAACTTGATCTTGAATAGGTTGAACTAATTGCCTACGTTGAATCATCAAATCTCCATTCGGGCCAAAACGTGCTTGTTGATATTGAAGAAGTTCATCTTCTTTAATGTGAATATCTTCTTCCCGTTCGGTGATCAACTCTTTTGTGAGCAAAACCCTTTCATTCGCAAGGTTCAACTTCATTTGGTCTATTTCCATTTGCCTTTTCTCGACATCCTGTTTCCAGCGTTGAACTTTCCCCTCCAACTGGACGGTGGCCTCTCGGTATTCAGGTACACTTTCAAGGATGTATTCCATGTCAATATATCCTATTCGTACCCCTCGCTGCGCATTTGTCAAAAAACTGAAGCAAAAAAGAGTAATTGCGAAAAATAAAAATTTTCTTGTCTTCATACTATATTGGTTGTCGTTTAAGAAAATATCGTGCCAAGTTTAAAATTGTTGTCCGATAATAAAGTGTGTCTGCCATCCATTTGGCTGCGTTTGGCCTAGAACTGGGTCGAATCCATATCCGAAATCAATACCTAAAAGTCCAAATGCGGGCATAAATATACGTAATCCAGCACCAGCTGATCGCTTAAGTTCGAATGGATTATAACTTTTAAAACTGTCATAAGCCGCTCCCCCTTCAGCAAATGCCAATACATATATTGATGCCATTTGTGCCAAAGTTACAGGATATCGAACTTCTAACGAAAATTTATTATAAATCGTATTTCCATCTCCATCACTTAGAGACTGATTAGGATATCCTCTTAATTGGATTACCTCACGACCATCTAAGCTATAGGCTCCAAGACCATCACCACCAAGGAAGAATCTTTCAAAAGGAGGAATGCCACGGTCGTTGTTATACGCACCTAGGAAACCAAATTCCGTACTGGTTTTCAAAACTAATTTGTCAATCAATCTAGTATACCAGCTTCCTTTGAATTTGATTTTGTAATACTCCAACCAATTAAAACGCTCTTGATCAATTTCAGATCTACGTGCTGTAGCATCTACCACTTGGCTACTTGTTGAATTAGGGTCTCTAAGAATATCCTCTTGGAGTGCTCTTTCTTCACTTAACGCCTTATAATCTACGTTGCTAAATGCTGAATACGGAGGTGTAAGTTTCGCTGTTAGGCTGAAATCAGAACCAGACATAGGATAAATTGGGTTTACCGAAGTGTTATTTCGGCTTATTCCTATAGTGTATGCAAGGTTGTTTGAAAATCCGTCCCCAAATGTAAATAGACCTGTATTATAATTGCTCAAATTGTAGTGTTGGAAGCTGATTGCGTTTGACCAAACAAAGTAATCGTCAGGCCATTTAACTTTTTTCGCCAATCCTACAGATCCACCGGTTATGGTAAAGCTTCTGGTCTTGTCTGCTCTACGGTTGTTATAGTCGTAAAAATATTGCTCCGTGTGAGAGAAAGATGTAGAGAACTGAATCGGTTTTTTACCTCCTAACCATGGTTCGGTCAAAGACAAACTATAGGTTTGGTAATAGCTACTCGCCTGTGCTCTTAAGGACAATTTTTGGCCATCTCCCATCGGTAGCGGCTTATAGGACTTTAAATTAAAGATATTTCGTAGAGAGAAGTTGTTAAATGAAAGCCCCAGAGTTCCCACAAAACCTCCACCCCCATAACCTCCTTGGAGTTCTACCTGGCTGGATCCTTTCTCTACAACAGAATATTCCAAATCTACCAACCCGTTGTTTTCATCGACGTTTTTAAAGTTAGGACTTAACTGCTCTGGATCAAAGAATTGAAGTTGTCCCAATTCTCTAAGCGTTCTTACAATATCTCGTTTACTATATTTCTGTCCGGGTTGAGTACGTAGTTCACGATAGATTACGTGGTCATTAGTACGGTCGTTTCCTACAACGGTAACGTGGTCGAAATAGAAAAGATTTCGTTCCATGATTCTTATCTCAAAATCGATGGTGTCATTACGTACCGCAACTTCTACAGGGTTGATACGTGCAGCCAAATAACCATTGTTTTGATATAGGTTGGTAATATCTTCGGCATCAGGAGCGGAATCGTCTTGAATGCGTTCTTGAAGCAATACACCGTTATAAGTGTCTCCTTTTTGTATGCCCAATACCTGACGAAGTTGCCCATCGGTAAATACACTGTTACCAATAAATCTAATGTCTCCGAAGTAATACTTATCGCCTTCTTCCAACTGAAATTCCAAGGCTACATTTTTCTTGTCAAGAACTAATAAAGTATCCTTCACGATGCGTGCGTCACGGTATCCGCTGGATTTATATTTTTTAAGAATAGCTTCTTTGTCTTCTCTAATCCCTTCTTCAGTGTATTTTGAGCGCTTCCACAAACGGAAAAAATTCTTACGTTTGGTTTTGGTCATTGCTCTTCTCAATTTGCCATCTCCGAAATGCTCATTGCCTTCAAAAGAAATGTTTTTTACTTTTACTCTATTGCCACGATCGATATCAATCTTCATGTCTTGAGAGATTTCAACGCCGGTCGAGTCCAAAATTGGAGTAGTAGTGATATCTACATCTGTATTAAAAAATCCGTCTTTCTGATATTTTTTAGTAATATAATTTTGGGTAGTATTAAGAAGGTTGTTAGTAATTTTCACCCCAGCATTAAGATTATTATCTTTAATAATCTCTTTTATTTTGCTCTTACGAATGCCTTTTCCCTCAATGGTTACTTCATGTAGTTTAGGAAGCTCCACAATGTAGAGTTCAAGGTCCACTTCGTCTCCATTAATGTTGGTTACATAAAATGCAATATCGCTGAAGAGATTTTGCTCCCAAAGTTTTTTGGTTACCTGACTCAGTTTTTCACCGGGAATAAAGATTCGCTCGCCTACTTTAAGTCCAGTGAATGCAATAACCGTTTGTTCGTTGTAGCTTTGTGCACCCGTGACTTTAACCGATTTAATGGTGTATTTTCGACCGCTATCCAGCTCTTTTTCTTGGGAATGGAGACTAAAAACGGAAAATATTGTAAATAGAAATATACAATAGGATTTTTTGAATATGTGCAATAGGGAGCTATTGATTAAGTTGTTCACTTGTTTTTCCAAATCTTCTTTCTCTGTTTTGATAATTTAATATTGCCTCAAAAAGATGTTCTTTTGTATAATCAGGCCAAAGTACGGCTGTAAAATACAGCTCGGCGTACGCTATTTGCCACAGTAAGAAGTTGCTAATACGCTGCTCGCCACTGGTACGTATCAATAAATCCACGTCTGGTAAATTTTGCGTGTAAAGATGATTATTAATAACCGTTTCGTCAATATCGTGCGGCGAAATTAGGTTATTTTTAACTTTAAGGCTAATCTCTTGAACTGTTTTTACAATTTCCTCTCGAGACCCATAACTAAGGGCAAGAGTCAAGGTCATGCGGTTGTTATCCTTCGTCTGTTCTATCACTTTGAGCAATTCGTCATGAGGTTTTGAAGGAAGGGCATTTAAATTTCCTATGGCATTAAGCCGAATATTATTGTCCTGTAATGTTTTTATCTCCTTCTTTAAGGAAGAAACCAATAATTTCATTAACAAATTGACTTCCAGCTTTGGCCTATTCCAATTCTCGGTAGAAAATGCATAGAGCGTAAGATTGGGGATGCCAATTTCGGCACATCCTTCTACAATTTCTCGAACTGCCTTACTACCAGATTCATGACCCTTATATCGAAACAAACCTTGTTGTTTTGCCCAACGCCCATTGCCATCCATAATAATGGCCAAATGGTTTGGTAGTTTATTGCGATCTATTTGGTCTAAAATTGTCATAAACTTTTTCTAGAAATTACAATAGCAAGGTTTTCTTCCAAATGCGAAAGTGAGAGTAACGCCACTAAATACATACCAGTCATCATTTTGGGTATTTCCAAATTTCAAACTATCGTTATCGGCATCTGCTTTGTTTGGGTTGCTGCCGTCAAGATTATCTGTAAATGTGTAGCGTGCCCCAATTTCAAGTCCTAATTTAACATATCTAGTTATGGAAGTTTTGTAACCTACTACCATGGGAATGGCTAGACTAATGCTTTCACCTGAAGAAACTATATCGTTCTTGTTGTTTTTATAAAGATCATTGTATGAAAACGCCGTGAGGCCGGTATATAAGTATGGAGCAGATATTGATTTCTGGCTGTGCACATCAAACTCCCAGAAGGTATATTCTATACCAACGGAAAGTTCTTTAATTGTATTTTTAAACTTATAAGCACGTTGATTTCTTCGGCTTTCGTCGCTCTTTATATCATCTCCCTTTATTTGTGCCACTAACAAGGATGCTCTGAACGAGTGGCGTGGACTTCGGTTCCATTTGATAATACCGCCAACGGCTAGTGAGTTGGGGTTAACATAAGCAGAATTGCCAACGTCACCGATATAATTGGCCCCGCCTATCATTCCACCTATCTCGTAAGTTTGGGCACTTGCGCAAAATGCCATTGAAAAGATTATTAATACAGTCGGGAAATACTTCATATACTTAAAAAGTTTGCAAATATAACAATTAACTTGGCTTAGCGATATGCTCGGGGCATTTGTCTTTGTTGATTAACAAATTTTGGAAGAAATTATTGTTGACAGGATGAATCTGTTTTTGAAATCGTACACTTAATTGCGTTTATCTTCGCCCCAAAGCAACTTTTTCCGAATGGTCTGAATAAAACTATCCTCATGCAACTGAAGTAGTTTAATGGTGAAAGGAGCTTTTTTGATAACTACCAATGTGTCATTTTCCATAGTTGCGGTTCTAGAGTCTAAGGAAAGAAGAAAACTTTCTTCGCGTCCGGAAACCCTGAGTGATATTTTTACTTCATCGGGTAAAACCAATGGTCTGGCATTTAGATTATGTGGGGCAATTGGCGTAAGTAGAATATTGCATGCGCTTGGTTCTATAACCGGTCCGCCGCAACTTAATGAATAACCTGTTGAGCCTGTTGGTGTGGCAACAATAAGGCCGTCAGACCAATAAGATGTGAGATAATTGTCGTCTACCCAAGTCTCTACTTTAATCATGGAGCTGGTATTCTGACGATTCACTGCTACTTCGTTCAATGCGAAATTCAGGGATTTTACATCAGTATTTGGGGGAGTGGTCTCTATACTTAAAAGCGTCCTTTCCGATATAGTATATTCTCCTTCAAGAATTTTGTTGAGGCTATCAGATATTCCTTCTTTTTGAATAGTGGCCAAAAAGCCCAATCGGCCGGTATTGATTCCTACTATCGGAATCCCAAGGTCTGAAACAAAGGTAACTGCTTTCAAAATTGTTCCATCTCCACCAATACTAAAAAATAGGTCGAAGCTGGAATCTAATTTTGTGAATGTGGAAAAACCCAGAAAATTATTGGTAATATCTAGATGATGGTTAATGATATCTGAAAAGTTCTTTTCAATTAGCACTTCTGCATCCCTCTTTTGAAGTGCATTTAGTAGCAGCTGAATATAGACCTCAGAATTTTCATGATAAAATTGGCCGTAGATACCTATCTTCATTAATTAAATCTTAAATGATATTGTTGATGGTTATTTATAAAACTGTAATGAAAATATCGAACTGAAGTAGATTCCTATATATTCAGGTATTTGTCCAAATATTTGGATCTTTCCTTAAGGTCTTCCAGAAATTTATCTTCCTCATGATGGCTAACTACCGTGTAGTTGTATCTGCGGAATGATTGCACAATACTATTCATGCTACTTTGTCCAATTTTTAAAGTTAGCTCCACTGTGTCCTCCTTCATCTTTGAAATAAATATCCCAAAAACTCTGCTTCCATTGGATTCTACTATTTGGCAAACTTCGCTAAAAGAATATTCCTGAATACCTTTTTCCAGCACAATAATTCCACCTGCTTCGTTTAGAAACGGAGTATTGTGGAAAAGACTCATAATATCTCCCAATTCAAAATATCCCAAATACCGATTGTTCTCTCCCAAAACGGGCATAATGTTGCAGTTGTGAATGGCAAAAGCTTCAAGAACATCGAGCCAATTGGTATTCTCCAACACATGGAAGGGTTCTAATGCATATTGGAAATCGCTTAGCATTTTGTCATTATCAAAACAATATGCATCGTTTTCTGAAACGCACCCAATGTAATCCCCATCTCTCATCACAGGGATGTGACTATAGGTAAGCTGATTGAAAACAGTTTGAGCTTCCTTTATCTTAGAAGAAATATCGAGTGGCTCTACGTCATTGATTATATAATTCTTGGTTTCCATCGTCGTGTGCAATTTTATCGCAAATTACTAAAATAAGGTTTCTTTAGAGATGAATGCTTTGTATTTTTGCTAAACTCTAACTTTTCAAGGTATCAAAATTGTCACAAAAGAGAAGTATTGCTTTTCAGAGCGCGAAAAACTCATTATATTTCAATCTCGGCCAAAGGTCAATGAAGGGTTAGAAACTCAATAGTACAAATAATCTTTAATCCTATTCCCAATTTTCATGACAAGACTAAGTGTAAATATTAATAAGATAGCAACTTTACGTAACGCCCGAGGGGGAAATATGCCAGATTTGTTGCAAGTGGCCCGTAATGTCCAAAAATTCGGAGCTCAAGGAATCACAATTCATCCACGTCCAGACGAACGTCACATCAGATATCAAGATGCCTACGATCTAAAACCAATTGTGACAACAGAATACAACATTGAAGGAAACCCCATGGATAACTTTATGGATCTTGTGCTTAAGATAAAACCCACTCAAGTTACCTTGGTTCCGGACGCAGTAGATGCAATTACTTCAAATGCAGGTTGGGATACCATTAAACATAAAGATTATTTGAAAGAAATTATAGCCGAATTTAAACGGAATGACATTCGGACTTCGATATTTGTAGATCCAACCTTAAGAATGATTGAAGGCGCTGCCGAAACAGGAACAGATAGGATTGAGCTGTACACCGAGGAATTTGCAGATCAGTATGCTTTGGGAAATAAGGATGCAGTAAAGCCCTATACTCAATGTGCGGAATTGGCTTATAACCTGAATTTGGGCCTTAATGCTGGACATGATCTTTCATTGGATAACATTGAATTCTTTAAGGATAATGTCCCTCACCTCTTGGAGGTAAGTATAGGTCATGCACTTATTAGTGAAGCTTTGTATGACGGTTTGGAAAAAGTAATTGCTGGGTATTTAAAAAAATTAAAATGATTTTACATTCTCAAATTCTAGGAGAGGGTCAGCCTTTCATTATTCTTCACGGTTTCCTTGGAATGAGTGATAATTGGAAAACCCTTGGCACACAATTTTCAGAAATTGGATATCAGGTCCATCTTTTAGATCAGAGGAATCATGGAAGAAGTTTTCATGATGATGGCTTTTCATATAGCCTCATGGTTGAGGACCTAAAAAATTATTGCTCCGAACATGATCTTCAAAACATTGTTCTGTTGGGCCATTCCATGGGAGGAAAAACAGCTATGCAATTTGCCGTGACCTATCCTGAAATGGTATCCAAACTTATTGTAGCAGATATCTCCCCAAAAGCTTATCCTCAACATCATCAATACATTCTCAAAGCCCTTTCCTCTTTGGATTTTTCAAAGATCGATAGTCGTGGGGAGGCAGAAGATGTTCTCTCCCAATATATAAAAGAGAAGGGAGTGCGTTTATTTCTTTTGAAGAACTTATATAGGAAAAAGAAAACCGGATATGGCCTTCGGATAAATCTTCCTGTCCTAAAAGAAAATATAGAGGAGGTTGGCAAGGCTCTTCCAGAAGGCTCCATCTATGAAGGAGATACTTTGTTTTTAGGGGGTGAAAAGAGCAACTATATAGAGCCGACTGATGAAGTCCTTATTAAAAACCACTTTCCAAAGGCAATTATCAAAACCGTATCGAACGCCGGACATTGGCTTCATGCTGAAAATCCAGAAGAATTCTACGAGTATTGTATTGAGTTCTTGAATTAGTATCATTCTTCCTCTATCACATTTAAAACTAAAATTCGTTTTATATGCGCCGCAGTTTTTGTCAGAATTTCTCTTGGTTTTATTTTTTTAAAACTTAATTGAAACCTTTTTGTTTTGAATGTTGGTGTTTCAAGGCGTGAAACATTTGCCATAATTTGTTTCGTTATTTCCCATAGAATCGTTCTTCGGAATCATTATAGTCATCATCAGTATTGCGCGAATCCTTTTGTCGCACTTAACTTGGGCCATATCTAATAAAGATCATTAATCATTGTGATAAAATTAGGAAAACATAGGAGGATGTTATTAATTTTTTATATTATTGTAAAGGTAAGTCTTATGCGTGCATAAGAAATTTCCGATCAAAAAATGAATTAAAATCATTTTAGGATTTTTTAATCCGAAAACAAATAACATTCACAAACCTTTAAGTACAACTATGAAGAAATTAATGATTTTTGCTGCTCTGGCCATTACGGCAGCGGCAACAACTTATGCGGGAGGCTACCGGGTGAGTTTACAGGGTCAAAAGGCCTTAGCGATGGGACACACAGGTGTAGCCGTTATAGAAAGTAGTGAGCTGGTTTTCTTTAATCCTGCTGGGCTAGTGTATTTAGAAGATAAATTTAATATCTCTGCAGGAGTAAGTGGTGTATTCTCGAACATTGCTTATCAAAACACAGAAACTGGAGCAAACGTGCGTTCAGATAGCCCTATGGCAACACCTTTATATTTATATGCTTCATATAAAGCCACCGAATGGATGTCTATAGGACTTGGAATTTATACGCCTTATGGGAGCGAGGTGAAATATGAAAATGACTGGGTAGGTTCCCATTTGGTGAACAATATCAAGCTACAGGCTATCTATATTCAGCCAACAGTTTCATTTAAGATCAATGACAAATTTAGCGTAGGAGGTGGACCAATTTATGTTACCGGTTCTGTAAATTTCAACAGAAACTTAAACCGTACTCTTACAGATCTGGATGGAAATCGTGCCAATGTTGAGATTGATGCCTCGGGTATCAACAACTGGGGATGGGTTGCAAGTACCATGTTCAATATAACAGATAATTTACATTTGGGTGCTACGTACCGTTCTGAAATTTTGTTGGAGTCAACAGATGGAGATGCTACTTTTCAAAATATCCCAAATTCTCCTCTAACTCCTTTTAGCGATACTTCTATTAAGGCGGCAATGCCTATGCCTGCTGAATTGACCGTGGGAGTTTCTTATACCTTCCTTGATGATTTTACATTCGCTTTCGACTTCAACCGTAGTTTCTGGGATGCGTACAAATCTTTGGACATCGATTTCGAAAATCCAGCGATTCCCGATTCGAAGAATTTAAGAAACTATAAGAATTCTTCTATCTATCGTTTTGGAATGCAGTATAATGCTACAGAAATGTTTACCATTCGCGCCGGATATTATTTTGATGAGACCCCTGTTCAAGCAGGATATTTTGCACCAGAAACGCCGCGAAATGACAGCAATAACTTTACAGCAGGTTTGACCGTAAATGTGAATAAGAATCTACAAATTGATGCATCTTTCCTTTTTTCACATTTCAATGAAGTAGATGCATCATACGATTATTATTTCGAAGACGGTACCGCAGTTCCATTTAGCGGAACTTATAAAACAAATGCTTTCGTTCCTGGATTGGGGCTTACTTATAAACTATAATTGAAAAATTAGCTACAAATGAAAAATATATTTAAATATACATTCGCAGTGTTGGCAGTAGGTTTTGCCAGCTGCGAGCCAGAATTTGACAATCCGGTAACCGATGAAGGCTTTTACAGTAATGGTACAGCAAACTTTTCTAAATACGTAGCTGTTGGTAATTCATTGACCGCTGGATACTCAAGTGGCGCGCTATACATTAAAGGTCAAGATTACAGTTATCCAAATCTGATGGCTGAAAAGTTCGGTTTTGTAGGAGGAGGAGAATTTAATCAACCTATGATGAATGACAACTTAGGAGGTCTTTTATTGAACGGTCAACAGATTGCTCCAAATAGATTTGTCCTTGCCGTGGATGCCAATGGAAAACCAGGTCCTGTTCGTCTGGAAGGAACTCCAACTACCGATATCGCTAATAAATTATCAGGATCATTCCAAAATATGGGTGTGCCAGGAGCAAAAAGTTTCCATTTGAGCGCACCGGGATATGGTAACATAGCCGGTGTTCCCACACAGGCGGCCAACCCTTATTTTGTCCGTTTTGCAAGTAGCGATAATGCGACTGTGATTGGAGATGCCGCTGCACAGAATCCAACATTTTTCAGTTTGTGGATTGGTAACAATGATATCCTTAGCTACGCTACTTCTGGTGGTGCTGGGGTAGACCAAACAGGAAACATGGATCCAACAACTTACGGAGGAAATGACATTACAGATCCAAACGTATTTACCCATGTTTATAGCCAGCAGGTTGATGCTCTTATTGGAGATCGTGAGGCCAAAGGTGTATTGATCAATATTCCTGAAATCACATCTATTCCATATTTCACTACTGTGCCTACCAATGCAATTCCGTTGGATGCCGCTACTGCAGCACAATTGAATGCAAATTTTGCTGGATATAACACTCAAATATTGCCCGGTCTTGCCAGCATGGGAGTGATCACTCCGGAAGAAGCGGCACTGCGAATGATCAATTTTTCTGCAGGTCAGAATTTTCCAATCATGACAGATGATGATTTAACTGACATTACCGCCATTTTATTAGGGCCTCCGTTTAGCCTTCCTGCTTCAACAGCAGCTCTTTTAGGACAACTTCGCCAAGTGAAAGCTGATGATTTAATTGTTTTAACTGCATCTTCTGTCCTTGGAACCACGCCAGATCCAAACAATCCACAAGGAATTATGGGGGTTACAATTCCTCTTCCAGACCAATTGGTGCTTTCCACGAAAGAACAGGCGAGAGTAAAAACTGCAACGAATGCTTATAACACTACCATACAAGGGTTGGCGGGAGCTAAAGGCCTCGCGTTTGTAGATGCTAGAGATGCGCTTTTAAGATTGGCCGATGGCGGAATTCCTTATGATGGAGGATTGCTAACTTCACAATTCGTTACTGGAGGAGCTTTCTCTCTAGATGGAGTTCATCCAACTCCAAGAGGATATGCTTACATCACAAACCTAATTTTAAAGGCAGTTAATAATACGTATGATGCAACTGTCCCAACAGTACATGTTGGAGATTATCCAACTATTACGCTAACAAATAATTAAACTCTTTCCATAATCAGAGTGCTAAAGACCGTCCGACTTTTTTCGGGCGGTTTTTTTATTTGATGTTTTCAGATTATTAATAGCATTTTCGGTTGATTGTTTACCTTTGCAAATAGTAAAACTTACACCATCATGAAGCTGATTTTAAGATTATTGTTGACTGCCATAGCGGTTATTGTTTTATCGGAAATACTGCCTGGTATTTGGGTGGATGGATTTGGAACAGCTGTTATTGTGGCTATAGTTTTGGCCCTACTTAGGTTGTTTGTAAAGCCTATTCTAATCCTTTTGACCCTCCCATTAACCATCGTTACTCTTGGGTTATTTCTGCTTATTGTTAACGCTATCATTATTACAATGGCCGGATATTTGGTGTCCGGGTTCCATGTAGCTACCATCTGGTGGGCGCTGCTCTTTAGCTTCCTGTTATCTCTATTCCAGTCTGTGCTGTTTTCATTCATTGGAGAGGAGAGGTAATTTTTTCAATAAATAAACGATAGCATTTTCTTTAGCTAAACATTCCATTAGTCCATGAGCTAGCTTTAACACCTACGGTTTGGATTAGCAAGTGCATCTATTTGTAAATGTTTGTCTTCTTGTTCAAAAAACCGTACTTTTGCATCCCAAAATTCAGAAAAGAAAAGATGAATATCACAAAAAAAGACATCGACAAATTAAACGCTGTGTTGACAGTGGAGATAGTTAAAGACGATTATTCAAGTAAGGTTGAAAAGGTTTTGAATGACTATCGTAAGAACGCCAATATTCCTGGATTCCGCAAGGGACATGTTCCGATGGGAATGGTGAAAAAACAGTACGGCCAAGCTGTTTTGTTGGAAGAAGTAAACAAAATTTTGCAAGATTCCCTTCATAAATTTCTAACCGAAGAGAAATTGAATATCCTTGGCAATCCGCTTCCGAAGAACGAATCGGAAATCAATTGGGATGCAGATGATTATTCTTTCGAATTTGAATTGGGTCTTACTCCAGAGTTTGACATTGATCTAAATACGAAAGGAGTTACGGAATATAAAATTATTGCAGATGAGAAAATGCTTGATAACCAAGTAAAAACCATCCGCAAACAATACGGAAAATTAACTTCCAAAACTGAAGTGGAAGAAGGTGATGAAATTACTGGAACCTTCAAAACCGTAGAAGATTCTGAAGATTTTAAAATTGAAAAGAAAACCACGCTTTCCACTGCAGATATTGATGGAAAGAAACAACTAAAAGCTTTGTTGGGTGCAAAGGTTGGCGATAAAGTTACTTTGAATACTAAGGGAATGTTTGCCGACGATCATGACAACCAAAAATTCTTTGGAGTTTCTCATGACGATGCCCATGGACTGGATGTTGAAGTTTTATTCGAAATAGAAGAAGTCAACAGCCGTGAGATGGCAGAATTGAACCAAGAGCTTTTCGATAAGCTTTTTGGCGAAGGCGTTGTCTCTTCCGAAGAAGAATTGAAAGCTAAAATTAAAGAGGATGCCGAAAATCAATTCCGTCAACAAAGCGACCAGAAGTTGCTAAATGATGTTGTGGAATCATTGATTGAAAATACAAAATTTGATCTTCCAAGTGAGTTTTTGCAACGCTGGATCGCCAAATCAGGTGAAACTAGACTTTCTGAAGAAGAAGCTAAAGAAGAATATGAAAGAAGTGAAAAAGGACTTCGTTACCAATTGATAGAAGGAAAAATTCGTGCGGAGAACAATCTGAACGTCACTTTCGACGAGTTGAAGGAGTTTTCAAAAAGCATGATCAAATCTCAAATGGCTCAGTTTAGCCAAATGAACCCTTCAGATGAAGAGCTTGAATCCATTGCAGCAAGAATTCTTTCCAATAAAGAAGAAGTTGAGCGTTTGAATGAGCAATTACAAACCACAAAAATGCTTAAATTCTTTAAGGAAAATGCAAAATTCAAGACTAAGGAATTGACGTATGATGAATTCATTAAAGAAGCATATGCTTAATTCGGCGAAGAAATAGTTATCTTTAGGCGTTGAATTACTCTATTTAACGCCTTTTTAATTCAGATTAAAAATGAAAGGTTTTTTAGAATCACTTATTAACTTTCGTATCTCGAAATAACCGAAAAAACATTTATGAACTACAGTAACGAATTTAGAAATTTTGCTATAAAAGATCAAGGAGTTAGCGATATGTATTATGATAAAATCATAAACAGTATGTATCCAACAAACTTGACCCCGAATATTATTGAAGAGCGACAGATGAATGCTGTTGCCATGGACGTTTTCTCCCGATTGATGATGGATCGTATTATCTTCCTCGGAACAGGAATTAGCGATCAGGTCGCAAACATTGTTCAGGCCCAATTACTGTTTTTGGCAAGTACCGATGCATCTCGCGACATTCAGATTTATATCAATTCTCCTGGTGGAAGTGTATACGCCGGTTTAGGTATTTACGATACCATGCAGTTTATCAAACCAGATGTTGCAACCATCTGTACAGGTATGGCAGCTTCCATGGCGGCCGTCTTGCTGTGTGCCGGAGAAAAAGGAAAGCGCAGTGGTCTTACCCATTCACGTGTAATGATTCACCAACCATTGGGCGGTGCTCAAGGTCAAGCTAGTGATATTGAAATTACTGCCCGCGAAATAATTACCTTAAAAAAGGAATTGTACAATATAATTGCAAAACATACTGGCCAATCCTACGAACGCATCCATGAGGATAGCGATCGTGATTATTGGATGAAGGCCGATAAAGCTTTGGAATACGGCATGATCGATGAGATCTTGTCTCGAAGCTAAAATTTAATTCAGAAAAAGAAATTATGTCGAAAGAAGATTTGGAGTGTTCCTTTTGCGGTAGAAAAAAGTCCGAAACCAACTTGCTTATTGCAGGATTGGATGCGCACATTTGTGACCGCTGTATCGAACAAGCCCATGGGATTGTAGTTGAAGAGGCCTTGCATTCTGGAAATCCGGAATTGTCCTCGGACCTGATGTTGAAAAAACCAAAAGTAATAAAAGCATTTTTGGATGATTACGTGATAGGGCAGGAGCATACCAAAAAGGTGATGTCCGTTGCAGTTTACAATCATTACAAAAGATTGTTACAGCCAAAGAGTGACGACGATATCGAAATTCAGAAAAGTAATATCATCATCGTTGGACAAACAGGAACGGGGAAAACTTTAATTGCGAAAACCATCGCAAAAATGTTGAACGTTCCTCTGGCTATAGTAGATGCTACAGTATTGACCGAAGCCGGTTATGTAGGTGAAGATGTGGAAAGTATTTTGACCCGATTGCTACAGGCAGCAGATTATAATCTTGAGAAAGCTGAAAACGGAATTGTATTTATCGACGAGATTGATAAGATTGCACGTAAAAGCGACAATCCGTCCATTACTCGCGATGTGAGTGGTGAAGGCGTTCAACAAGCATTGCTTAAGCTTTTGGAAGGTACAACGGTAAACGTTCCGCCTAAAGGAGGAAGAAAGCATCCGGATCAAAAATTCATTGAGGTAAATACCGAAAATATTCTATTTATTGCAGGAGGTGCTTTTGATGGGATAGATCGTCATATTTCCAGAAGGTTGAATATGCAGGCGGTTGGGTTTAATGCATCGGCAAAGGAAGATCAGTTGGATCGAGATAATATCCTTCGCTATATCATTCCGAAAGATCTAAAAGATTTCGGCTTGATCCCCGAAATTATTGGCCGTCTTCCTGTCCTTACCTACATGAACCCATTGGATAAGCAAACTTTGAGATCCATTCTTACCGAACCAAAAAATGCCATCCTTAAACAATATAAAAAACTGTTTGATATGGATGGAGTTGAGTTTGATATGACCGAAGAGGCACTGGATTTTATTGTTGAACAAGCTATAGAATACAAACTTGGTGCTCGTGGATTGAGATCGCTTTGCGAAGCTGTTTTAACAGATGCGATGTATGAATTTCCAGGAACCGATGAAAAAACTCTTCATGTAACCAAAGAATATGCAGAAGAGAAATTGAATAAGTCAACTCTAAGTAAATTAAAAGCAGTTTCTTAACCACCTTGCTTTTTATAAATCAAAAACAGCCGTCTCATTTTTTGGGACGGCTGTTCTTTTATATTCGTTTTTGATTCGTTACGATTTCGGAGGGTTTTATTGAAATCGCGCTATTTACCTTATTTATTCATTTCGCGTAAATTCAAATCTATCTCCTTTTTCTAAATTCCACTTATCAGAAAGTCCCGCGTTTACTTCCAGCACATATTGAGATACAGTTTCTGAAGGCAAAGAAGTTTGGTCAAAAGGCTTGGCATTTTTCTGAAGACTCATCAAAATCTTTTCAGAATTGAAATAAAGTATGTCCAACGCAATTTCAGTATTCTTCATATAAAAAGATCGTTTCTGCTCGTCTGGGAAAATAAAAAGCATAGCCTGATTTTCTTCCATGGAGTTGCGGTACATCAATCCAGTTTGGGTTTTGTATTCATTGTCTGCAATTTCAATATCAAGTTTTGATATTATAGAATCACTTTCTCCCTTTAATAAGGTAAGTTCTCCCTGCTTGGTAAAAAGAATTTCCTTCGTTAAGTTTTTACTCTCAGACTTTGTATTGTCCTTGCAGTTGTAAAAGGAAAGTATTGAAAGAAAAATAAATGTAGAAATAAGAATTTTTTTCATAATCTAAAATTTAAAAGAAGAGGCAATCGGGCTTTACAACCTGAACACCTTTTAAGGGTATATAAATCTGTTTATTCTGATAGCAAATTTACAAGTCATGCTCTTCGAAAGTTTTGAAGAAGTTCTGAAAATTTGATCTATTTGAGATGGCCTGACTTTCTACTTTTCATCCACTTTATCAGGGATTGGCTTTTTTGAAGCATGCCGCATAATATAGATTCCAGCAATAATAAATGGAATACTTAACCATTGTCCCGTAGAGAGCAGGCCTAGAACCGACTCAAATCCACCTTGGCTTTCTTTGACCATTTCAGCTAAAAATCGAACCGTAAAAAGAAGGATCAAAAACACTCCGAATATATATCCAATCTGTTTTCTTCTCTCGGTTTTCCAATATAAATACCAGCAGACCAAAAACACGATCACATATCCCACAGCTTCATAAAGTTGGGCAGGATGTCTAAAAGGTACAGAATTCAATAAATCCGCAAATTGAGGATTGTGAACAATGGCATCATAAGCCTTTGCCGGATCCTGAATTCCCGTTGCTTGAATTGCCTGTCCCGGACGAATATCCTCATGGACAAAACGAACTCCTAACGGAAAATCGCCCGAAGGTTTTCCAATAATTTCAGAGTTCATAAAATTCCCAAGACGAACAAAAGCCCCACCTGCTGCTACCGCAATCACAATACGGTCCATAACCCAGAGAATAGGTTTTTTGATCACTTTTTTACTGTAATAGAACATTGCTATCACAATTGCAATAGCGGCTCCATGGCTTGCCAGACCTTGAAAACCTGTAAATTCAAATTCAGGAACCGTACTTATTGGAAGAAAAACGGAAAGAGGATCCTGAACAAATAGTTCCGGTTGATAAAAAATTACATGGCCCAATCTCGCTCCCAACAAAGTAGCCACAACCATATATATAAAAAGGCTGTCCAGCGTTTCCTGTGGCTGACCTTCACGTTCATAAATCTTTTTGGTCAAAACCCATCCTAGGGAAAAAGCCACCACAAACATAAGGCTGTAATAGCGAATCATGAAAAAGCCTAGATCAATGCCTTCAGAAGGATTCCAGGTAAACGTCAAATAATGCATATTGGAGATTTTTTTGAGCCGCGTAAAGATAGCAAAAGCCAAAAAGTAATGCGGACCAAATATTAATTCTTTATAATTTCGTAACTCAGATCAGAGTTTATTCCGAGGGATTATGTTTTGTTCTTGGGCGTTACCCGCGAAAAGCGGGTCGGGCTTTCCGTTTCAAGTCCTCGCTACGCTGTGGGCTTTCCACTGCAATCCCTAACGCATTAGGACTTTTACTATTAATTGTTAATGATAATTGTAGATTGAACTTATTTCTCTTAATTCTTTTTTGAAAAACCCCCACTGCTTGCAGGTGGTACGGGATCAGGACCGGATCCGCCCCAAGGATTGCAACTGCCAATACGTTTAATGGCCAGCCATCCGCCCTTTAATAATCCATGAGTTTCAAGGGCTTTTAAGGCATAACTTGAACAAGTAGGAGTGTAGCGGCAACTGCTAGGAGTGAAGGGAGAAATAAAATTCTGATAGAACCTAATCAACAACACAAAAGGAAATATCAAAATTTTCTTTAAGCTCATAATCTAACCATTGAGTTGAAAGGTAGTTCCATCTTTCCCATCCTTCAGCTGAATATCCTTAGCGGCCAATTCATCTCTAATTCTATCGCTTGTGGCAAAATCTTTATTGGCGCGCGCTTCGTTTCGTAATTCAATGAGCAATTCAATTGCTGCAGAAAGCTTTTCGTGGTCCATGGAAGATTCGCTGGCTGCATCTTGCAGTCCCATCACCTCAAAGATGAAATCGTGCATCGTTTTTTTAAGTAGTTCCAGATCAGCCTTCGAAATAGTATCTTTGTCCTCCTTAATAGCGTTGATGAATTTTGCGGCCTCGAAAAGATGTGCAATAAGAATAGGACTGTTAAAGTCATCATTCATCGCGTCATAACATTCTTTTCTCCAAGCTTCAATATCAAGGCTGCTTTTATCTGAAGTGGGAAGGCCGTCAAGCATTCTATAGGCAACCATCAATCTATGAAAACCTTTTTCCGAGGCTTCCAATGCATCACTACTAAAGTCCAAAATACTTCTATAATGGGCCTGATACATAAAGAACTTGGTCACAGTGGGAGAAAATGCTTTTCTTAAAACATCATTTTCGCCTGTAAACATCTGCTCTGGAAGAATATAATTACCAGTGGATTTAGACATTTTTCTGCCATTCAACGTAAGCATATTGGCATGCATCCAGTAATTAACAGGTTCCGTATTGTTACAAGCTTCCGCCTGGGCTATTTCACATTCGTGATGAGGAAACTTTAAGTCCATTCCGCCACCATGGATATCGAAATGGTTGCCAAGGTATTTCGTGCTCATTGCCGTGCACTCAAGATGCCATCCAGGAAAACCTTCACCCCAAGGTGATGGCCAGCGCATGATATGCTGAGGTTCTGCCTTTTTCCAAAGCGCAAAATCCTGTGGATTTTTTTTATCTGTTTGGGCAGAGAGTTCGCGCGTATTGGCGATCATGTCTTCAAGCTTTCTACCGCTCAGTTTTCCGTAATTATTCGTTTCGTTGAACTTTATCACATCAAAATAAACCGATCCGTTTCGCTCATAGGCAAAACCTTCCTCAATGATTTTTTCTACGATCTGTATCTGCTCAATAATATGTCCTGTGGCGGTTGGCTCAATACTTGGCGGAAGAGCATTAAATTTGGCCAAAACAGTATGAAAATCCACTGTGTATTTCTGGACTACTTCCATAGGCTCCAATTGCTCAATTCGCGCTTTTCTCAAAATCGGGTCCTCTCCACTTTCCCCATCATTTTCCAAATGTCCCGCATCTGTGATGTTCCTTACATAACGGACTTTATAACCCAAATGCTTTAAGTATCTAAATACGAGATCAAAAGAAAGAAAGGTACGGCAATTTCCTAAATGTACATTGCTGTAAACTGTGGGACCGCAAACGTACATTCCCACCGCGCCTTCATGGATTGGAATAAATTTTTCCTTCGTTTTACTTAGAGAATTATAGATATGGAGATTGTTCATATTTGTTATGCTTGATGAGTAGAAAAATAGATGGGGCAAGAAGGTTTAAAACGCTTTATATGATTTCTAAAATTCAAAGTTATGAAACACCGGAATTCCTGTGCTTCCTAGAATTGCTTATAAAATTTAGAAAGTATACTGTCCATTGTATTAATTTCAATACCAAAATTTATCAGAAGACATTGCTCATTAAGGTCTCCTAAAATTGAGTATCAAATTTAATATAATCCAAGAATTCACGTCTTGTCTCAGGATTTTTGAATGCTCCCCCAAATTCGCTGGTCACAGTGCTGCTGTCGATGTCTCGAATCCCTCTAGAATTAACGCAAAGGTGCTTAGCATCAATAACGCAGGCAACATCTTCAGTATTTAATACTTCTTGAAGTTCCTTTACCACTTGCATCGTCAACCTTTCCTGAACTTGGGGACGTTTTGCGTAATAGTCCACAATACGGTTCATCTTGGATAGACCTACCACAGTTCCGTTGGAAATATAAGCAATATGGGCTTTCCCGACAATGGGCAGTAAGTGATGCTCACAAGTAGAGTAAAGGGTAATATTCTTTTCTACAAGCATTTCCTTGTATTTATACTTATTGCTAAAGGTGGATGCCTTAGGTTTACGATCAGGGTGCAATCCTCCAAAGATTTCTTGCACAAACATTTTAGCTACTCTATTAGGTGTGCCTTTAAGACTGTCGTCTGTAAGGTCTAACCCCAGGGTCTGCATGATGTTTAATACGTCCTTTTTAATGAGTGCAATTTTCTCGATGTCACTAAGTTCGAATGCATCGGGACGTAAAGGAGTTTCAGATGATCCGCTAATGTGGTCATCGGCCATTTCCTCCAGGGCCTTAAGTGATTTTTCCAAATTCATTTGTTTCAAAACTACTGTTAAAAAAAGGTTTGCAAATATACGAATTCACAAATTGTTAAAGATGCTTTGAATCCCATATTTTCCTTATATTATTTGACCAAGTTCACAAAATTTCCTTAATTTCCCCCCGCAATTATATTTTTCAATGCTATGACAAACTTATACACCAGAAACTTACTCGGGTTTCTTTTCTTGTTTTTATCCCTATCGGTGTTTTCCCAAGGTCCAGGTTGCCCCAACGTGGATGCTGGGGGAAGCGGTGAACTTACATGCGAAGATCCATGTCTGGAGATATCGGCTACATTTTTAGAAACAGGTGAAACTACTGAATATGAGGTATCTTCAATTCCGTATGCACCTCCATTTCCGTTTACTGGAGGAACCCCAGTTTCGGTTGCAATTGATGATAGATGGTCTCCCACTATTCAGTTGCCCTTTGAATTTTGTTTTTTTGGCGAGTCCTATACTCAAATGCTGGTAGGATCTAATGGAGTAGTAACTTTTGATCTAGTCAATAATGATCCCGGGGGTAGTAGTACATGGTCGTTCAATGAGTCTGTTCCGAATCCTAATTTGTTTAAAGCTTCTATTTTTGGTCCTTATATGGATATAGACCCTTCAGTGGGCGGTTCGGGAGTTATTAACTGGACTGTTTTCGGAGATGCGCCTTGCCGTACTATGGTTGTTAACTTTCCGAACGTACCATATTACGGATGTAATAATCAAAAACTTACATCTCAAGTTGTTATTTATGAAACAACGAATGTGGTTGAAGTATATGTGGAGAACAGACCTTCCGGGTGTTATTGGCAAAATGGAGTTGCAGTTATAGGAATACAAAACCAAACTGGAACACAAGGATACACTCCTCCGGGGAGAAACACTGGAGATTGGTCAGCTTCAAACGAAGCATGGCGCTTTACCCCGTCAGGCGCTCCCAATTGGGAGTTTGCATGGCTAGATCAAAATTATAATTATATTTCTTCAGATCCAACTATCACTGTATGCGAGCCAGGAACCTATATTGCCCAAGCTACATACTATAGCTGTAGTGGAGATATTATTAGTGATGAGGATACAGTTGTCGTTACAAGAGATGTGGACTTCGAAATTGATTTAGGAGAAAACATTAGTGTTTGTGGTGGGGAAGAAGTTGTTTTGGACGCTACTCCAACTCCTCCTAGTGCAGCTACATACGAGTGGTTTCTTGACGGCGTATTGATCCCAGGCGCGACTGCAAGTACCTATACAGTAATTCCGCCTCCTCCAACAGATTATTTCATAGGCGTTTATTCCGTTAATGTCACAATAGGAGATTGTTCCCTTAATGATAGTATTGAAATCGAATTCCGCCAGCAACCAATAATTGCAAATGAACCTCTTGATATTGGAATTTGTGATGCTTCGCCAGATCCTAATATCGTAGATCTTACTCAAAATGATGCAGTGGTATTGGGAGATCAGGATGCCGATCCTGCTTTTGTTATAACCTATCATAATAACCAAACTGATGCGCAAACCGGCCTTAACCGAATTATCCCGGCCAATGCTTATATATTAGTCAACGATACTGAAACAATCTGGGTGCGAATTGCGAATAGCAGCGGAGATTGTTATGCTGTAGATTCTTTTGTTGTTACCCTAGATACTTTCGAAATTGACTTAGGAGAGGATATTAGTGTATGTGGAGGTGAAGAAGTTGTTCTAGATGGAAATCCAGGTGCCGCAGCAACCTATCAATGGTTTCTGGATGGTGTGCTAATTCCAGGTGAGACCAACAGTACTTATACTGTAACTCCTCCACCTCTAGGAGAATCATTTATAGGGGTTTACTCTGTTGAAGCATCTATCGGCACATGTTTGATTACAGACAGCATTCAAATTGAATTTCGTGCACAGCCTGTAATCGCAAATGAACCTCTGGACATGAACATTTGTTCTGTAACACCTGGTGCGGGAATTTTCGATTTAACGCAAAATGATGATGAAGTTCTCGGAGGGCAGGATCCTACATTCAACGTTTCCTACCATCACACTCAGCAAGAGGCTCAAACAGGTCTCAATCCCATTGTTCCTGCAAATGCCTATCCTATTAATGGGAATGTTGAAACTATATGGGTGCGTGTTGAAAATGCGGAGGGAAATTGCTCTGCGGTAGAATCTTTTGTAATCACTTTGACTTCTGCAATCGCTACTGCCCCCAATAGTCCACACCTTATATGTGATCAAAATGGTGATGGCGAAGAAATTATCAACTTGGCAGCCGTATTTAATACAGCTGTTTTAAACGGTCAGAATCCTGGGAACTATAATGTAACCTACCACGGAAGCGCTGCCGATGCTACTAATGGAGTTTCTCCATTGGATGAGCCTTATACAGTAATAGCAAGTCCTACTACCATATATATTAGAGTTGAAAATCGAAACGTGCCAACCTGTTTCGACACCACTCAATTTGATATCGAACTTGAAGATCCACCGGTAGTGAATTTTAATCCTCTACCCTTAATTGTCTGCGACACCGATAACGACGGGTTTGCTTTTTTCAACCTTCACGATGCCGATCTTGACATCACCATGGGCGACACGAACCTTGTTGTCACCTACCACCCAACGCTTTTGGATGCCCAGAACGGTCTGAACGAGCTTACCG